>BNJS01003176.1_pt1 | contig 205205 bp, 380 predicted proteins | sample 8540461 | NCBI WGS metagenome assembly BNJS01 (sample SAMD00202454, study PRJDB9452) | human saliva metagenome | isolation source: human saliva | place: Japan
TTCACCGCTGCTGGAAAACGTCCCAAGAATCCCAGCAATCCCTGTCATGATCCTGGTTGACGCGGCCAATCATACTGCCAATGTTTGCGATTCACGCCTGCCCAGGAATCGCGCCTAATAACATCCATCTGTCATGAAATACCCGATATTGTCTTCTTATGCATAAAGGAGTGCCCAAAGGCAACAACTTTCTTCCTTCAACCGCTGTTACTGTACCCAGTCGCGCCGATACCGGAAGTCTCCGCAGATGACTGGCTGCCCCGCAAGAGATGGATTATACCGTATGCTTCCACTTGCGGCCGATCCGCTCAAAGGGAGAAGTGGAACTGCCCATCGGAAGTTTATCCTGCAACAGCGCAGTCCCGCAGTATTAAAACCGCGTAAAGAAATACGCCTTTTCTCCGCAGGGTTTGGCGAAACATCCTGACCATCTGTGGTTTGCATCCGTGGCGTCGTATCGTCGAGGAGACATCATCCTTCGCAGAAGAACTCGTCCGTCTCTGGCACAGGCCTCCGGCTTTTCGCTGAGCGCCGTAATTGTTATCACGCCACTCGCCTCGCGTCTTCCGTGACATCTTCGCAAATCACCAATGTTCACGCAGACGGCGTTTTTCCTCTGCCTTCAGGATCCTCAAGTTCCTTTACAATGTTGACCAAATACATAGCCCATTTTTCAAAGTTCGTATCGGGACCAAAAGTGTGTCATATCTTCGATCGGAGTAATAAAAAGAAGGTATAGGACTAGATCCAACCCCGCTGCAAGCGCACCCACAAGGCGTCCGTCCATAGATAGGGCTGCCGTCACTTTGAGCACGCCGCCGACTTCGATAAAGGCACCGCTCGTCCGCGCCATGATCATGCGCTGGAATACCTTTGCTTGGCCTCCATACGTCCTATACTGACGGAAATGTCCAGATCACCAGACTTAATGCTACCGTATATGCTGTCCCCTGCATCCTCAACAACTTTGTACTGTAATGAGAAGGAGGTATTGTAAAGAGTTTGATGGCGTAAAAAATTTATTGTCAGAGCAAAAAGAGGTTGCCGTAAGCGTTTCAAATTATATCGCAAAATGTCAATTAAACATGCTAACAGAGTTCATCTGCCTATTGTAGTACACAAAAAATTTCGCTAGTTTTTTCGCAAAGACATAGCTTCCTCGTCAAGCAAATGCCCAGTTCCTGCTGTCTGCTGCCTCGCGGCCGAGGGAGAATCACCGTCCCCGAGATCAGCATAAGACCGCCGCGAACATCATAAAAGATTCCGCTCATCGGTGAACGCATCTGCGTTACATCACACTGACAAGCATCGGCGCACCATCTGCCAATGCGTCCAGCCCGCCGCCCAGCCGCCGCCGAGTGCCCGCATCGACGTCGATACCGCTCCGGCGTATAGGTAGATAACGCCCCACGCACCGAGATTAGTAAGAACCCATCGCCGCAATTCCCTGTGATGAGGAGCGTCAGACATCACCCGCATTTCCAAAGAAATAGCTGCACACGCCGCCTGGCAGCAGGAACAGTCTGATGTAACGCCCAATCACATCTACACTCAGATACGCCGCAGAGGGCGCTGGCTCAGTGTAGAGATCGGCAAACATCGGTGAGAGACGGAAATCACAAACGTTCTGTACTGGCAAATATCCACGCGGCGGTCCACCGACGGCTGAGGATCGCATTAAGCCCCATGCTCGGGGAGAACAAGGCGGCTCTGCGATCATCTCGGGGGCCAACGACGTGGTCTTCAGCTTCAACGAGGGCAGAATAGAGCGTAAACCTCTTCGAGGCTGTTAACAATACCAAGACGCTTGACCCAGAGCTGGTACTGCCTCACGTGTGTTGGCATAGGACGATCAAAGGGGAGCCGCATGACAGGGCTTCCTTTACACTCTGACAAGGTTTTGAATCGTGCTAGACTAGCAAGCGTTGCAGAAAACGACCTTTGAGAGCACAGTGGAGAGTTGTCCGAGTGGCTGAAGGAGCACGCCTGAAAGCGTGTGCGGTGATACCGTACCGAGAGTTCGGAATCTCTCACCTCCGCCATTTTTATTGATTTTTCTCAGGGCGGGCTGCAGTGTCTTGGTCTCACGCAATGGCCCTGTGAACCCCGTCAGGTCCGGAAGGAAGCAGCGGTAAGCGGATCGTCTCATGTGCCGTGAGGGCGCCTGGGGACTGTGGCCCGCCGTGGAGAAATCGCGTGACTTCTCTGCATCCCTGCGGGCTGCTGCTTTTGGGAGGTCGTCACGCTCACGTTGCACTCCTATCGCCGCTGGCGCCCCTGATACTTTTGCAGAGGTCTTCGTCGGACAGGAGAGTATTAGCCGCACGCTTTCCCGTGCAGTTACATCGGGGCAGACGAGCTCATGCCTACCTCTTCACAGGGTCCGCGCGGCACAGGAGAAGACAAGTACGGCATTTCGCGGGCACTCAATTGCGCCGAGGCCGACACTGACCCCGTGCGGCGTAAAACGCAGCTCCCGCCGCAGCATCCGACGGATCGTCATGGATGTGTTCGAGATCGACTGCGGCATCGAACCGCGGCATCGATGAGATCCGCGACGCGCGAGTCGGTGAAGTTCGCGCCGACGGAGGGCACCATAGATCTACATCATTGACGAGGTACACATGCTGACGACGGAGGCGTTCAACGCATTGCTCAAGACACTTGAGGAGCCGCCCCCGCGCGTGATCTTTATCCTTGCGACGACGGAGCCGCACACAGGTGCCCGCGACGATCCAGTCCCGGTGTCAGCGCTATGATTTCCATCGGATTACGGTGATGGAGATTCGTGACCGCCTGATCTATGTGTGCAAGGAGTCGGGTATTGCAGCAGAGGAGAGCACTCTCCATCATCGCTGTGCAGGCGGACGGCGGCATGCGCGACGCTCTCCATCCTCGATCAGTGCACGGCATTGGCCGAGGGCTCTACAGTGGAGCGAGTACAGGAGGCCCTTGGGCTTGTTGGGCGTGCATGGATTGAAAAAGATGGCACTGGAGATCGCTGACCGGGATGTTGCGGCACTGGTCACACAGCTTGGGTGCTGCTGCAAAACGGCCGCGAGCTAAAGCAAATTCTCGCGGAACTGGCCCTGCATTTCCGCTAGCCTGCATGATCGCCGGGGTAGAGGTACTCTTGGAGAATCCGAGCTCTCCTCCACACAGGCAGATGCATTGCGAGAGGGCGGCAGCACGCTTCACGCAGGACGAGGATCATGGGGGGTTCTTCGCTGTCTCAATGAGGCGATGCAGAAGTCACGCACCTCACCTCAGCCTCGCATCGCTGTCGAAAGCATGTTGATCGGACTCTGCCGACCATCGGAGGCGGAGAGGACGGAGAATACCGCTGTTTCTTCTTCCAATCTTTGCAGACACAGCGCGGATTGCACGTCTTGAGGAGGAGGTTCGTCGGCTCGTGGCACGGCTTTGCGGCGGGCGCTGCACCTGCACCGACTGTTTCGGCGGGGAGGCATCCGCCGTTGTACCGAGCGAGCCTTCCGCATCTCCCGCAAAAGCAGCGCCCTGTAAAGACACCCTCCGCACTGCAGACGAGCGCGGGCGCATCACAGAAGGAGCTCCGCGTCAATTGGACGGAGCGCTCGGAAAGAAGTTTCGAGGCGCGGCTCAAGAGCGCCACAAACTGCTGCTGCATCAGCTTCTTTCTGGCGCAGACTACGAGGGCGCAACAGAGACGCATTTTTCATTCGTCCGGCGACAGATATGGCACGCGACTATTACAAAGCGTCATCGCGCTGTGTTTGAAGAGGTTATGGCAGAGCTAGCGGGACGGCCTCTGCCGTCGTCTGTACGGGCGGGAAGGCGAAGAAAGCTGTGTCTACCCCTGCAACTGCAAAGGTAGCGGGAGTATCCTGCACCTGTTGCGGAGCTCCTCAAGATCGCAGGCGATGAGGCTCGTGTGGAGGCTGTTGCGGCACATGAAAAACACCGTACAACGAAGACTGTACCTCCATCCGCAGAGAATGAGCCTGGAAAATGATGGCTACCCTGAGGGTATGTGAGCCGACACCGGACGAGGAAGCAGAGATGTTCGATATGGACGAGACTGCCGTCCGATGAGAATACTGACGGCGGTTGAGGTTTTTGTTAGTCTAGATCTATCGTTTACTGTCATAAAAGGAGAGTAATATGTTCAATGGCGGCGGCAACATGGCCGGTATGATGAAAAAGTCCAGAAGATGCAGAATGAGATGAAGAAGATGCAGGACGAGCTGCGCAAAAACGGTCGAGGTTTCCTCGGGCGGCGGTGCAGTGAAGATCGTCATGGATGGCGAGAAGCAGGTGCAGAGCCTTATTATTGCTCCCCGCAGCAGTCGATCCAGAGGATATCGAAATGCTGCAGGATCTCATCTCGGCTGCCTTCAATGAGCAACGAAGAAGGTCGATGAGATGATGGCACAGGAGATGGGTAAACTCACGAGTGGGCTCGGACTGCCGCCGGGACTCCTCTGAGATGCAGCATATCGCACCACCCACACAGCTCATGGAGCAATTCTCGAGCGCTGCCCGGCATCGGAGCCAAGACGGCTGCACGTCTTTGCCTACCATGTCCTCGACTATGGACATGGAGCGGGCGCGTCAGTCGCTTCTGCCATTGTTGAAGCAAAAAGAGAAGATTGGTTTTGCTCCACCTGCTTCAACCTCACGGACAGCGATCCCTGTGCCATCTGTATGGCGGAGAAGCGGGATCACACGATGATCTGCGTTAGTCGAGCAGCCGCCCGACGTGGCGGCTATGGAACGCATGAATGACTATAATGGTGTTCATCACGTCCCGCACGGAGCACTCTCTCCGATTGAAGGCGTCGGGCCGAACGATATCCGCATCCGTGAACTCGTCACGCGCGTCGGCACGGAGGATGTGCAGGAGGTCATTGTTGCGACCAACCCAAACGTTGAGGGCGAGGCAACGGCGATGTATATCGCAAAAACTGCTGAAGCTCTATGGGCGTACGTGTTACGCGCATCGCACACGGTCTGCCCGTCGGAGGAGATCTCGAATACGCGGATGAGGTTACATCTCACGCGCAATGGAAAAATAGGAGGAAATCTAAGATGGATATTATTGCTGCTCTTGCTGTCGGTATTGTATTGTTTGCGATTCTAGGGAAAGGTCATCGCGCTGCCGTTCCGCATCCTGTGGGTACTCATCACAAACAGCATCGTCGGTGCTGTTATCCTGTGGGTCATCAATTTGTTTGGCGTGAGCATTGAGATCACCTTCTTCAAGGCACTCATTGTCGGCATCTTCGGCATTCCAGGGTCATTGTCGTCTTGATTGCACATATGATGTGAGACCTTTGAGAAAAAGTTGAAAAATCTAAAAAAGGGGGTTGACGAAGGTCAATCCCTGTGTTATATTATGACAGTCGCGCTGATGCGGGCGGGGCTCTTTAAGAGCACTGAAATTTCCTTTGATTGGCGCCGGATGTACCCTGAAAACTACACAATGCAAAAACATGTTAGAATTGAACTAACAAGCCAGATGCAAACATCGTTGATGTCAGTCAACGAACACACCCTTTTACAAGAATGACATAATGAGCCAACAGGTCTCGGATAGAAGTGGCAACACTTCCTTTAGCGGAGAGTTTGATCCTGGCTCAGGACGAACGCTGGCGGCGTGCTTAACACATGCAAGTCGAACGGAGCGAATGAAAGCTTGCTTTTATGAGCTTAGTGGCAAACGGGTGAGTAACACGTAGGCAACCCGCCGACAGGATGGGGACAACATCTCGAAAGGAATGCTAATACCGAATGAAGTCGAGGGAGGCATCCTCCTTCGATGAAAGATGGCCCTCTATTTATAAGCTATCACCTGTCGATGGGCCTGCGTCTGATTAGCTAGTTGGTGAGGTAACGGCTCACCAAGGCGACGATCAGTAGCCGGTCTGAGAGGATGAACGGCCACATTGGGACTGAGACACGGCCCAGACTCCTACGGGAGGCAGCAGTGGGGAATCTTCCGCAATGGGCGTAAAGCCTGACGGAGCAACGCCGCGTGAGTGAAGAAGGTCTTCGGATCGTAAAGCTCTGTTGATGGGGGACGAACGTACGGAGGCGAATAGTGCTCTGTAATGACGGTACCTATCGAGGAAGCCACGGCTAACTACGTGCCAGCAGCCGCGGTAATACGTAGGTGGCGAGCGTTGTCCGGAATCATTGGGCGTAAAGGGAGCGCAGGCGGGCATGTAAGTCTTTTCTAAAAGTTCGGGGCTCAACCCCGTGATGGGAAAAGAAACTACATGTCTTGAGTACAGGAGAGGAAAGCGGAATTCCCAGTGTAGCGGTGAAATGCGTAGATATTGGGAGGAACACCAGTGGCGAAGGCGGCTCTGGACTGCAACTGACGCTGAGGCTCGAAAGCCAGGGGAGCGAACGGGATTAGATACCCCGGTAGTCCTGGCCGTAAACGATGGATACTAGGTGTGGGAGGTATCGACCCCTACCGTGCCGGAGTTAACGCACTAAGTATCCCGCCTGGGGAGTACGGTCGCAAGACTGAAACTCAAAAGGAATTGACGGGGACCCGCACAAGCGGTGGAGTATGTGGTTTAATTCGAAGCAACGCGAAGAACCTTACCAGGCCTTGACATTGACTGTAAGAGTTAGAGATAGCTCTCTCTTCGGAGACAGGAAAACAGGTGGTGCATGGCTGTCGTCAGCTCGTGTCGTGAGATGTTGGGTTAAGTCCCGCAACGAGCGCAACCCCTGTTCTTTGTTGCCATCAGGTAGAGCTGGGCACTCAAAGCGAGACTGCCGCGGAGAACGTGAGGAAGGCGGGGATGACGTCAAGTCATCATGCCCCTTATGGTCTGGGCTACACACGTACTCACAATGGAACGGACAGAGAGCAGCGAACCCGCGAGGGCAAGCGAACCTCAAAAACCGTTTCCCGAGTTCGGATTGCAGGCTGCAACTCGCCTGCATGAAGTCGGAATCGCTAGTAATCGCAGGTCAGCATACTGCGGTGAATACGTTCCCTGGTCTTGTACACACCGCCCGTCACACCACGGAAGTCGTTCACACCCGAAGCCGGCGCAGCCGTCTAAGGTGGGGAAGGTGACTGGGTGAAGTCGTAACAAGGTAGCCGTATCGGAAGGTGCGGCTGGATCACCTCCTCTAAGGATTCAGATGAACCAACGGTTCACAATCTTAGGTCGGTCATTTCGCTACGTTTTTGCATTGTCTAGTTTTGAGGGCGCATCGGACGCAAGAGATTGCGTAGTTGTGACCTTATTGTTCACTGAAAACTGCACAGAAGAAACAAGAAAATCTAAAACAAGGGAGACTTTGTGTACTCATGTCATGAAGTTTTCCTCACTAAAAAGATTTTCCCAAGCAAATTAGGATAAAGCGAAAATACTTTTAAACTGACGACAAAGAAACGTGCAGACGTAAGTCAAGTTTTAGGCGGGCATACGGCGGATGCCTAGCGTTTGAAACGAAGAAGGACGCGATAAGCTGCGATAAGCCATGATGAGCTGCAAGTAAGCCTTTGACTCATGGATTTCGGAATGGGCAACCCGGCAAGAGTAACGTCTTGTCACTCTACCTTCGAGGTAGAGAGAAAACACCCGATGAACTGAAACATCTAAGTAGTCGGAGGAAAAGAAATCAAAGAGATTCCTGAGAAGCGGCGAGCGAAACGGAAGAGCCCAAACCAAATGACTTCGGTTGTTTGGGGTTGTGGACCTGCAAACAAACTGGACACTTTAGTGGAAGCATCTGGGAAGGTGCGGCGAAAGAGAGTGAGACCCTCGTACACGAAAGAGTGAAAAGCGGGCAGGATCCAGAGTACCACAGGGCACGAGGAACCCAGTGGGAAGCAGGTGACCACCATCCAAGGCTAAATACATCGAAACGACCGATAGCGAAAAGTACCGTGAGGGAAAGGTGAAAAAGAACCCCGAGGGAGATGCAATAGAACCCTGAAACCGTATGTCTACAAACAGTCGGAGCACGATTAATGTGCGACGGCGTGCCTATTGAAGAATGAACCAGCGAGTTAATCTATGCTGCGAGGTTAAGCGGGAGACGCGGAGCCGAAGCGAAAGCGAGTCTCAGAGGGCGTAAAAGCAGCATGGATTAGACCCGAAACCACAGTGATCTGTCATGTCCAGGTTGAAGCTCAGGTAAAAATGAGTGGAGGACCGAACCCGTGCGTGTTGAAAAACGTTGGGATGAGATGTGCATAGGGTGAAATGCCAATCGAACGTGGAGATAGCTGGTTCTCCCCGAAATAGCTTTAGGCCAGCCTCAGGCAGAATAACCATAGAGACGGTAGAGCACTGATCGGGCAGGGGCGTAAAGCCTACCGACCCCAGTCAAACTACGAATGAGCTCATATGGGCAGCCTGGGAGTCAGAATGCGAGTGATAAGACCCGTATTCAAGAGGAAACAGCTCAGACCGCCGGCTAAGGTCCCAAATGCTGTGCTAAGTGGAGAAGGATGTAGGGACTTCGAAAACAACCAGGATGTTGGCTCAGAAGCAGCCACCATAAAAGAGTGCGTAATAGCTCACTGGTCGAGAGGCCCTGCGCCGAAAATATCCGGGGCTAAAGCACAGAACCGAAAGCCGCGGCATCGTACTAGGGTACGATGGGTAGGGGAGCGTTCTTATCTGGACGAAGGTAGACCGGAAGGACTGCTGGACGGATAAGAAGTGAGAATGCCGGTATGAGTAGCGAAACGACAGGGTGAGAATCCTGTCCACCGAAAGCCTAAAGGGATCCTGGGCAACGCTCGTCGCCCCAGGTAAGTCGGGACCTAAGCCGAGGCGTAAAAGCATAGGCGATGGACAACTGGCGAAAAATTCCAGTACCGGGCGTCTCGTTTGAGGATGGAGTGACGCAGGAAGGAAGCTGAGCGCGCAATGGAAGAGCACGTCTGAAGGCGGTAGGCTTGCAGTGGAGGCAACCCCATACAGTTAGGCCGAGAACCGATAGATAGGAAAGACTACGGTCAATCTGAATTCAGCTGCACTACACTGCCAAGAAAAAGCTTCTAACGAGAAGACGTCCGCCCGTACCAAAACCGACACAGGTAGGCGGGGAGAATCCTAAGGCGCGGGAAAACCCTCGTTAAGGAACTCGGCAAAATGCATCCGTAACTTCGGGAAAAGGATGGCCGTTGATGGTGAAGGTGTTTACCACCGGAGCTGTTGACGGCGGCAGAAAAGAGGCCCAAGCGACTGTTTACCACAAACACAGGTGCCTGCGAAAGCGCAAGCTGAAGTATAGGTGCGACGCCTGCCCGGTGCAGGAAGGTTAAGGAGAGTTGTTATCCTGAGATGAAGCAGCGAACTGAAGCCCCTGTAAACGGCGGCCGTAACTATAACGGTCCTAAGGTAGCGAAATTCCTTGTCGGGTAAGTTCCGACCCGCACGAAAAGGCGTAACGATTTGGGCACTGTCTCAACGAGGGACCCGGTGAAATTGAAATACCTGTGAAGATGCAGGTTACCCGCGACTGGACAGAAAGACCCCATGGAGCTTTTACTGCAGCTTGGCATTGGTCTTTGGCATATAACGCGCAGGATAGCCGGGAGACTGGGAAGATAGATCGCCAGATTTATCGGAGTCACCGTTGGGATACCGGCCTTTCATATGCTAAGGATCTAACCGGAACATTAACAGTGTTCGGGACAGTACCAGGCGGGCAGTTTGATTGGGGCGGTCGCCTCCGAAAGAGCAACGGAGGCGTCCAAAGGGATCCCCTCAGCGCGGACAGAAATCGCGCGAAGAGCATAAAAGGCAGAAGGGAGCTTGACTGCGAGACTGACGGGTCGAGCAGGTACGAAAGTAGGGCTTAGTGATCCGGTGGAAAGAGAGTGGAATTGCCATCGCTCAACGGATAAAAAGCTACCCTGGGGATAACAGGCTAATCTCTCCCAAGAGTCCATATCGACGGGGAGGTTTGGCACCTCGATGTCGGCTCATCACATCCTGGGGCTGGAAGCAGGTCCCAGCGTTGGGCTGTTCGCCCATTAAAGTGGTACGTGAGCTGGGTTCAGAACGTCGTGAGACAGTTCGGTCCATATCCATCGCGGGCGTAAGATACATGAGGGAGGCTGCCCCTAGTACGAGAGGACCGGGTGGACGGACCAACGGTGTACCAGTTGTCCTGCCAAGGGCATGGCTGCAGCTGCGTCCGGAAGGGATAAACGCTGAAAGCATCTGAGCGTGAAGCCTCGTCCTGAGATGAAGTATCTCATTCCTATAAGGAAGTAAGACCCTTGAAGAAGACGAGGTAGATAGGCTGGGTGGGAAGTGCAGCAATGCATGGAGCTGACCAGCACTAATCGGTCGAGGGCTTTGACTACATACTAAGGTAGTTTTACCCAATACATTTGCAAGGAAGTTTCTTCTAGGAAGTTTGAGTGTACAACACTCAAGAAGATGCAGTGATGATGCCTGAACGGTTCCACCTGTTCCCATTCCGAACACAGTAGTTAAGCGTTCAAAGGCCGAGGGTACTTCGTTGGAGACGACGTGGAGAGTAGGTAGTTGCCGCAATATATAAAGACTCGTGATGATTCACGGGTCTTTTGTGTTGATTTTTGAGAGGTGATTTGTCTCCTTGCATTTTCATTATTGTGTGACTATAATAGAATCTGTTTCTGTTTTCTCTGATGGAGCGGCAGTACAGATGACTGCACGCGATGAAGGAGGTTGTCTCATGATTTTGGATCGGTTGGAGAATTTGCCGCTTGGCAGATTTCAGTATAAGCTGCTTGCTGTGACGGGGCTTGGCTGGTTGTTCGATGCGATGGACACAGGGCTGATTGCATTCGTCCTGCCTGTGCTTGCGCGAGAGTGGAGTCTCACACCTGCGCAGGTGGGATGGATCGGATCCATTGGACTGATTGGCATGGCGCTTGGTGCGGTGCTTGCGGGTACGATTGCAGATCGCATTGGACGCAAGCAGGTGTTTACGATCACGGTTCTTCTTTACAGTATATCAACAGGGCTGTGCGCGGTGGCGTGGAGCTATGAGTCGCTGCTTGTGTTTCGCTTTCTTGTAGGCTTTTGGTCTGGGCGGGAACTGCCCGTTGCGGCGACACTGATGAGCGAGTACGCACCTGCGAAGCTGCGCGGACGATTCATTGTTCTGCTCGAGAGCTTTTTGGGGACTGGGGTGGCTCGCAGCGGCGTGCATTGCCTATCTCCTGATTCCTGCGCTTGGCTGGCAGGCGGCATTTCTCATTGGTGCGCTGCCCGCCTCTATGTTTTCCTTCTGCGCCTGCACATGCCGGAGTCGATTCGCTATCTCCCTGTCGAAGGGACGTGTGGACGAGGCAAAAGGCGATTATCCGCGACATCGAGCGACAGCTGAAGCTGCCGGAGCGTCCGTTCCTCGATCAGCTCGCACCGGGCAGGGTCGAGGCAGAGCGTGTAGAGACGCCGGGCTTTATGACGCTCTGGGCGAAGGGATGCGCCGCCGTACGGCGATGCTCTGGCTTGCGTGGTTCGGCATTGTGTTCAGCTACTATGGTATCTTTTATGTGGCTCCCGTCGATTGTATACGCGCAGGGCTTTGAGATTGTCAAGACGTTCGAGTATGTGCTTATCATGACACTGGCACAGCTGCCGGGGTATTATGCAGCGGCGTATCTGGTGGATGTGATTGGGCGTCGTTACACGCTCGGACTGTTCCTGCTGCTGAGCGGCGTGTGCAGCTATTTCTTTGGAAATGCGGGTGATGTCACGGCGCTCCTCATCTGGGGTGCGGCGATGAGTTTCTTCAATCTCGGTGCGTGGGGGCGTTATTCTACACCTATACGCCGGAGCAGTATCCGACGTCGATGCGGGCACTCGGCAGCGGCTGGGCGGCGGGCTTTGGACGCATTGGCGGAATGATTGCGCCGATGCTTGTCGGTGTGATGCTTGCGAATGCGTTCCCGATGAGCGGAATCTTTATGATGTTCGCGGCGGTCTTTGTACTGATCTCGGGGACGGTGATTCTCCTCGGCCGCGAGAGCAAGCAGCGGACGCTTGAGGAACTGGAGCATTTGCTTGACGAGGAAGCTATGTCTTTGCGAAAAAACTAGCGAAATAGTGTGTGTGCTACAATAGAGCGGATAGACTCTATTGTAGCATGTTTTTGAGGTGACATTTTGCGATATAATTTGAAACGCCTTGCAGCGGCGTCTCTTTTTGCTCTGACAATAAATTTTTTACGCCATCGGCTCATGCAATGCCTCCGATTCTCCCGTACAGTGAGATTGTTGAGGGATGCAGGGGACAGCATATACGGTGCTTGATGCGTCTGGTGATCTTCGGACATTTCCCGTCGAAATTATAGGACGTATGGAGGCCGGCAAAGGTGACCAGCGCATGATCATGGCGCGGACGAGCGGTGCCTTTATCGAGGAAGTCGGCGGCGTACTCCAGGGGAATGAGCGGCAGCCCTATCTATGTGGACGGACGCCTTGTAGGTGCGCTTGCAGCAGGGTTGAAGGATCTCAGTCCCATACCTTCTTTATTACTCCGATCGAAGATATGACACCGCTTTGGTCGATGCCAGACACGAAAAATCAGACTAATATTGATACGGTCAACATTGTAAAGGAACTTGAGGATCGCAAGAAGGCAGAGGAAAACGCCGTCTGCGTGAACGGGAGAAGGCGTTTGCGAAGATGTCACAGGAGGAGCGCGAGGCAGAGTGGCGTGATATGATTGCGGCGCTCAATGGTGAAAAAGCCGGAGGCCTCTGTGCCAGAGACGGACGAGAGTTCTTCTGAGAAGAAGGATGATGTCTCCTCCGACGATACGACGCATACGGATACAAAAACCCACAGATGGTCAGGATGTTTCGGCAAACCCTGCGGAGGAAAAGGCGTATTTCTTTACGCGCGGTTTTAATGCTGCGGGACTGCGCTATTTGCAGGATAAACTTCCGATGGGCAGTTCCACACTTCTCCCTTTGGGCGGATCGGCCGCAAGTGGAAAAAGTCCATACACGGTATGATGCATCTCTTGCGGGGGCAGCCGGTCGGCGTGGCGCTTGTCTACGGTGACTTCAGCATCGGCGCGACAGGTACGGTAACAGCGGTTGAGGGAAGAAAGTTGTTGCCTTTGGGCACTCCTTTATGCATAAGGGCAATGTCAATTATTTCATGACAGATGCGGATGTTATTGGTACGATTTCTGGGCAGAGCAATGGCGTGAAGATCGCAAACATTGGCAGCGTGATTGGCCGCGTCAACCAGGATCGCGAAACAGGGATTGCTGGGATTCTTGGGACGTTTCCAACGGCGGTACCTGTTCAGAATTCGTATAAAGCGACAATGCACTTGGGGCGGAGGAGACATTCGGCGCACAGATTGCCCATGACGAGGACTTTTTGCCGATTCTTTCGGGCAGTGTCACCTATGCGGCGATGAGCCGTGTCTCGGATTCACTCGGCAGCAGCACGGCACGCGTGCGCTTTGCGATTCGCACGAACGCCTATGAGGGCGGTCTCTTTCGAGCGCCGCAATATGTACTATAGCGGAGCAGATGTTGGGCAGCTTGCTGTAACGGAACTCCTGCAGGCGATGAATTTGATTGTGACAAATGCAGAGAAGGAATCCGATCTGATTGATGTCAATGTGGATGTAGAGCTGAATCCCGACCGACAGACGGCCCTCTTGGTCTCGGCAGTTCCGGATAAGATGACGGTGAGGCCTGGAGATACGGTGACATTCAAGACGACGATACGTCCCTACCGCAAGGCAGAGGAGACCCTTTCGATTCCCTATCAGGTGCCTAAGACGCAGCCTGCAGGTCCTCTGACGCTTGATATTCGCGGAGGTGGGTTTGTACCGGTGAACCCGCTGATGCTCTTTGCGTGAGCAGGGCTCGAGATCCCAGATGATGAGGAACGCTTCAAGTCGACGGGAGACCGTCTGCGTGAGCTTGCGGAGCAGGGAGAGAATAACGAAATTATCATTGCGCCTGGTGCAGCGCCAGTACCAGCCTCCGAAAAGAGATGAAGAAACGCGTGAAGGCAGCTGCAAAAGGCATCGGCGCGTGCCGCGAAGGAAGAACCTGAGAAGCGCGTCAAGCTGCTTGCTGATCCAAATAAGAAGGAAGAAAGAGATTCTTCGCACCATATGTGATTGAGAACGTGATACATGCAACGCTCAAGGTAGAGGAACAAGAGACCGCAGGGAGGAAACGGCGAATGGAACAACTGGTCATTCACGGAGGAAATGCTCTGCGTGGACGCGTGAAGATTGGCGGTGCAAAGAATGCAGTGCTGCCGATCATTGCGGCAGCACTTCTCGGTAGCCGTGGTGTGAGTGTACTTGAGGATGTGCCGGCACTCGAGGATGTCTATACGATCTCCTCAGTTCTGCAATCTCTTGGCGTTAAGGCGAACTATTCGGCTGCCGATCATCGGTTGACGATCGATGCGTCGAAGATTGATACGGTATCGGCGCCATACGAGCTCGTCCGTAAGATGCGTGCATCCTTTCTCATTATGGGCCCGCTGCTCGCACGTGAGGGGCGGGCGGAGATCTCACTGCCGGGTGGCTGTGCGATTGGAACGCGGCCGATTGATCTGCATCTCAAGGGCTTTGAGGGCTCTCGGTGCAAAGATCGAGATCACGCAGGGGCGATTCATGCCTCTGCGCCAAATGGTTTAAGGGGCGCACGCATCTATTTCGACTTTCCGAGTGTAGGTGCCACGGAAAATGTGATGATGGCGGCATCCTGTGCTGAGGGGCAGACGATCCTCGAGAATCCGGCACTTGAGCCTGAGATTGTGGATCTTGCGAACTATCTCAATGTCATGGGAGCACACGTTCGTGGTGCAGGAACAAACTGTATTAAGATCGATGGCGTGCCGGGCCTTTCGGCGGCATCTTATACGATCATTCCAGACCGTATCGAGGCTGGAAACGTATATGGTTGCGGCGGCGATGACGGGCGGCGATGTCTTCATCGAGAATGCCATTAGTGAGCATCTGAAACCCGTCATGCAAAAGCTAAAAGAAGCGGGCGCGCAGATTGAGGAGGATATTGCGGGGATTCGTGTCTGCCGATGGCCCGCTGCAGGCAATGACCTCAAGACTACCGCCTATCCCTGGCTTTCCGACGGATATGCAGGCGCAGTTCATGGCAATGCTGGCCGTTGCAGAGGGGACGAGCGTTGTTACAGAGACCGTCTTTGAGAATCGATTTATGCACGTTGATGAGCTCCAACGCATGGGGGCAAAAGATCCGTGTCGATGGGCGCTCGGCGACGGTTGAGGGTGAGCACTCGCTCAGTGGAGCCGCTGTGCGCAACGGATCTCCGTGCGGGGGCGGCGATGGTGCTCGCAGGGACTCGTGGCAGAAGGAGAGACCCGTGTGGGTTACATCCATCATATTGATCGCGGGTACGATGATTTCGTTGCAAAAGCTTGTTGCGCTTGGTGCCGATATCAGCCGCATTGAAGATGAGTGGATTGAGAGCGAAAAACCACTTGCATAAATGGAATTTATGCGATAAAATTGAAGGACAAGACCGATTGAGGAGGAATGAGTCATGAAACATATCAAGACGGTCAACAAGCCGACGATGCAGTCCACGCTCTATACGGGCGGCTGCGGCGAATGTCAGGCATCCCGCCAGTCCGCCTGCAAGACTTCCTGTACGGTGGGCAACCAGCCCTGCGCGAAGTAAGTCAGGGGAATCGGCCTCGCCCTTTCCTCGTTTACGAGAGGGCTTTTTCTGTGTATTTTGGAGAGCGAAGGAGAACAAATGAAAGTCCGAACGCATAAGTTCAAGCAGAACGATATGCACATCCTCGTTGATATCAACAGCGGTGCTGTTCATGTGATCGATGAGATGATCTACGATATGATGGACGACTTCGACGGGACGAATGACGAGGCAGTTGTTGCGCGCCTTGCGGGGCGCTATCCAGAGGAGGAGCTGCGCGAGGCGTGCGGCGAGCTGCATGAGCTGATGGCGGCGAGGCGCACTCTTTGCGCCCGATATCGATGTGCCGCCGACGTTCAAGTCGCGTGGGCTCGTGAAGTCGCTCTGCTCTGATGGTGGCGCAGGACTGCAATCTGCGCTGCAAGTACTGCTTTGGCGACGGCGGCAGCTACGGCGGAGCATCGCGCCGTCATGAGTCCCTGAGGTTGGGCGTGCGGCGGTGGACTTCATCATCAATGGATGCGGTCCGCGTAAGCACTGCGAGATCGACTTCTTCGGCGGGGAGCCGCTGATGAATCTGCGCACGGTGAAGGAGGTCACAGAATACGTTCGGAAACGCGAGCAGGGAGACGGGCAAGGAGTTCAAGCTGACACTTACGACGAACGGCATGCTCCTTTCGGATAAGAATATTGCGTGGCTGAACGACAACAACATCTCGGTAGTGCTCTCTTCGGATGGACGGCGTGAGGGTGCACGATGCGATGCGCCCCGATGTGCGCGGCAACGGTTCGTACGATGTCGTCATGAAGAACTTCAAGAAGCTCGTGGATGCGCGTGGTGGAAACGACTACTACCTGCGCGGAACCTATACGCGTGAGAATCTGGACTTTACGAAGGATGTGCTCGCGATGAACGAGGCGGGCTTTGACATCCTCTCAATGGAGCCGGTCGTGCTGAAGGACAGTCCCGCTCGGCTTCACCGAGGAGGATCTGCCGCGCATCTTTGCCGAGTATGATCATCTGACGGAGACGTATCTCAGCCGCGTGCGTGCGGGGAAGGGGTTCTTCTTCTTCCACTTCAATATGGATCTCAATCATGGGCCGTGCGTGGCGAAGCGGCTTGCGGGCTGCGGGGCGGGGCACAGAGTACTATGCCGTTGCGGAGAACGGCGACCTCTATCCATGCCACCAGTTCGTCGGGCGTGAGGGATATCGCCTTGGCTCTGTTTTCACAGGGGTAGAGAATCTGGAGCTGCCGACGTATTTTCGCAACTCACATGTCCTCAACAAGCCGCTCTGTCGTGACTGCTGGGCGCGGTTTTACTGCAGCGGCGGCTGTCACGCGAATGCAGACCTCTTCCACGGGGATATTCGCCATCCGTACGAAGTCGGCTGTGAGATTCAGAAAAACGTCTTGAGTGTGCCATTCTTGTTCAGGCGGTTCTTGCCCTTGAGCAGGAGGCAGCAGAGGATGCGCAGGAGGACTTGCGGAAGCGGGCTTGACTCTTGGACGAAGGCGCGGATAAACTCAGCCCAATATTGAGTACATCTTAAAAAAAGTTCTTGACAAGGCGTTCGTTTTCGGCTATAATTCGCCTTGTTGCTAAAGGCGACACAGGGTATCGCTAAGTTGGTGAGGCACGGGATTCTGAATCCCGCATGCGTTGGTTCGAGTCCAGCTACCCCTGCCATTTTAATATAGAACCGCAGTTATTACTGCGGTTCTTTTTGACGTTTGTTGAAAAAGTCGTTGAAAACTATTCTTAATTTTTGTTACGATAAGAAAATGAGTTATCTCATTGAAGGAGTTGTTGTTATGAATGCAAAAAGGCGTTTTGGCGTGACGGATGTGCTTCTCGTTGTGCTGAATCTTATATTTTGTGTTGGAATACAGACAGTGTTTGCACCCTGTGATGCACGTCCTGACGGAACATGGATGATATGTCACTGGGCGGGCCAGGCACTCAAGGGGGTTGCAGCGGTGCTTCGCGATCGCAGTCATGCACCTCGTCACTCCGCGTGCACAGATAAAGATCGGTCTTGCGCTTGCAATGATTCCGCTTGCTGTGCTTGCACTTCGTGCTGCCGGAGCATCTCATCGATCTCTGCATGATGGAGACGATGCACTGCCATACTATGATGGAGCCGGCAGTGACGGTGTTCTCCCTGCTGAATCTCATGCTTGCGCTCGTGGATGTATATGTCTCATCGACGGGGGAGAACGAATGAAGTTTGCATATCTGCTCGCCCCTGCGTACCTGCCGCAGGGAACATGGGGCGTTCCGCTGTGCTGGCTGCGCTCGTCGCAGTTCTCGCGCTCGTGATCTTTGGCGGCTCTGAGATGCTGCTCGGGCTTCAAAGGGGGACTCATGCGCTTTTCAGCAGCGGCTGGGGCGAGATGTTGTGGTGCTGCCGAAGCCGGCGGCAGATGCGCAGATGCTTGAGGGCGTGCTCGTACAGGGCGTGCCCGCGCACTTCTATATGGAGGCGCGTTATCTGGATGAACTGCGCGGCATGACGGGGGTCGCTCAGGCAGCGCCGCAGTTCTTCCTCGCCTCGGCGAATGCGGGCTGCTGCTCGGTAGCGGTGCAGCTGATCGGTTTTGACCCCGCGGCGGATTTCACGATTCGTCCGTGGATGCGGGAGAGCCATGCTGCGGAGATGGGGTTCGGGGACATCCTCGTCGGCAGCGGCATCTCCGTTCCTGCGGATGCGATGCTGACATTTTACAACACGCCCTGCCGCGTGGTCGGGCGGCTGAGTCCGACAGGGACGGGGATGGATACGGCAGTCTATACGAATATGGAGACGATGCATGCGATGATGGCAAATGCAGCATCATCGGGCTTTGACTACTTCCAAGGGATTCCGACGGAAAATGCCATCTCTGCCGTGATGATTCGGACGGCGGAGGGCTTTACGCCCGATGGCCTTGCTGCTGCCATCAATGAGAGCTATCCCGCGCTCGCGGCAAAAGCCGGCGCATGGGATGGTGCATCGTGTGAGGCGGGACTCGGCGGCATTCTCGAAACGGTCGGCGTCCTGATTGTGTTCGTCTGGGGATTGCCGTTGTCATCCTCGGCATCGGATTTCATCTGTCGGCGCGGGAGCGGCGGCGTGAGTTCCTGATCCTGCGTATCGCGGGTGCAACACGCTCCTTCTTGCTGCGATTGATGCTGACGGAGGCTGTCATTACCTCGGCGGCAGGCGGGGCGGCAGGCATTGCAATCGGCGCGATTGTCCTGCTGCCGTTTGCCGGACTCATGAAGGAGGGGCTGATGCGCCCTATCTCCCGCCGGATATCGGAACGATTGCAATGCTCGCCGCGAACACCCTTGCTGTGGCAATCCTGTCGGGAACCCTTTCGGCAGCGTGGACGGTGGGACGTGTGCGAATACGCCAATCAGTGAGATGCTGCGGGAGGATGGATGATGGAACTTCGTGCGGAGAAAATCAGTCAGGACTTTTTGCGCTATAGTGCAAAGGATGGCTATTTCATAGCGGTACAGGAGACGGATTTCCACCTTGCAGCGGGGACTCTTACAGTGGTGACAGGGCGTTCGGGCAGCGGAAAGAGCACGCTGCTCCACATCCTCGGGGGCTGATGAAGCCCGTGACGAGGGCGCGTGCTCGTGGATGGTGTGGATCTCTATGCGATGGGGAGGACGCACGTACGCGTCTGCGCAGCCGCCGCTATCGGTATCGTGCCGCAGCGCCTGATGTCGCTCGCGGCGCTTTCGGTACGCGAGAATATCCTGCTGCCCTGCCTCCTCACGGGGACACAGGAGCAGGCTGCCCGCACGTGCAGGGGGCACTGATGGAACGTCTCGGCATCCGAAAACTTGCGTGCGGTGACGCCGTCGGAACTCTCGGGCGGGGAACTCAGGCGCGTGACAATCGCACGCGCGCTCGTGATGCAGCCTGGAATCCTGCTCGCAGATGAGCCGACGGGCGATCTCGATGAGGAGAATACGAGAGCGCCCTCAGCCTCCTGCGTGAGACGGCAGATGCAGGGCACTGCAGTCCTCCTCGTCACGCATGAGCACGAGGCAGCAGGAGCATGCCGATACTTGCTATACGATGACAGAGGGACGCTCACAGCGCGCATAGAAAAACCCGAACAGTGACGTTTTGTCACGGTTCGGGTTTTTGACCTAGCGTGTTCTTAGTCCTAAGGAGCATGAGTTCCTCAACAGGAAAATTGAAATACAATATGTCGCCGATGCCGGCTTCGCGTGCGTGCCACGTCGCTTTGTCGATTTCCCAGCGAATGGGCATCGCCCCATCTGCAAAGCGCAGCATGACGATGTAGGTAAAGGTGCTCTCGATGACCTCGGCGATGTGTGCGGGAGCGCATCCGCATCGCTCTCCGATGCGCACGAGATAGTGTGCGCGGACGGCGATGTGCCGCACGTCTGTCAGCCGTGTCCGCGACGCGGAGCGTGATGCCCCAGTCGGTCGCTGCGACGTGTGTTTCATCTACACGGCGGGCGGCAGAGATATTCTTGCAGCCCGTGAGTGTGGTCGCGGCACGCGCCGGGATTCCGAAACAGTGCGTGTTTGTCCATCGGCGGCGCGAGCTGTCCGCGATCGACGGTCGCGATCTCCTGAGCGATGCGGAATGCCTCGTCGCGGTCGTGGGTGACGAGGATTGCCGAGATGTCCTGCATCGCGAGGATCTCACGCAGTGCCGTCTCGATCTGCCACTTGAGATGTGTGTCGAGTGCGGAGAGCGGTTCGTCGAGCAGCAACACATCTGCGCCGCGTGCGAGGATGCGTGCAAAGGCGACGCGCTGCTGCTGACCGCCCGAAAGTCCCGCAGGATAGGCGTTTTCCAGTCCATCGAGGAGAAGCGAGCGACGTTTTCGGCGAAGATACGCTCCTTTTCCTCCTGTGAGCCGCCCAGGGCGAAGATGATGTTCTCGCGCACGGTCATGTTCGGAAAGAGCGCGTAGTTCTGAAAAGAGATAGCCGACGCTGCGCGCCTGCGGCGGGAGGTTGATGCCCTTTTCGCTGTCAAAGAGGATGCGTTCGTTCAGGACGATCTGCCCGCGATCGGGACGCTCGAGTCCCGCGATGCACTTGAGCGTCATGCTCTTGCCGCTGCCCGATGCGCCGAGAAGCGCAAGCGTGGTGTCCCTGTCAGCGTAAAGTCTGCCGCAAGCGTGAAGTCGCGCAGGTGCTTTTTCGATGTTGACGACGAGCTTCATTCACGCACCTCCCGCTTGAGGTATAGATTCATCGCTCCAATAAAGAAGAGCGAGAACAGGGAGATGATGACTGCCCAGCGGAAAGGCGAGGTCGTAGTCGTTCGCCTGCACCGCCGCATAGATGGCGGTGGACATGGTCTGCGTGCGTCCCGGGATGTTGCCCGCGAACATGATGGTTGCGCCGAACTCACCGAGTGCACGGGCAAACGGAGGACAAGCCCCGCGAGGATGCCGTGGCGTGCGTTCGGCAGGATGATCCGCCAAAAGATCCGCCAGTTGCTGACGCTGAGCGTCTGCGCCGCGTGGATCATGTTGCGATCGATCGCCTCGAACGCGCGCCGCGCGCCGTGACGGTACATGAGCGGGAGGCTCACGATGACCGCCGCGATGACCGCCGCACGCCAGGTAAAGACGAGCGGCAGGTCGATTGACAGGAGGAAACTCCCGATGGCACTGCGCTTTCCGAGAAGAGCAGGAGGAAGAATCCGACGACGGTCGGCGGCAGGACGAGCGGCAGGGGTAATCACGGCATCGGCGATCGTGCCCGCGAGGCGGCTGCGGATCTGCAGCACACCGTAGGCGAGCGCAATACCAACGAAGAAGGTGATTACCGTCGCAAGCCCCGCGACCTCGAGCGAGATGATGAGCGGCGATAGTGTTTCGTCCGTCATTACTTCACTTTGAAGCCGTATTTCTCAAAGACCTTCTTCGCGGCATCGGTCTGGAGGAAGGCGAGAAATCGCTTTGCTTCCTTCATATTCTTTGCGTCCTTGAGGCACGGCTGCGGGATAGACGATGGGCTTATGTATCGGCGGCGAGCGATCGCAGCGACCTTCACCTTGTCCGAGATGGCTGCATCCGTCGCGTAGACAACGCCGCAGTCCGCATCGCCCGTCTCGACCCATGCGAGCACCTGACGGACATCGGGCCGTAGACGGCACGCGCCTTCACCTCGTCGAGGATGCCGAGCTTTGTGAAGACCTCCTCGCTGTACTGTCCGACGGGCACGCCCTTCGGTTCGCCGAGCGCAATGTGCGCGACCTGCGGGTCAAGCACTGCCTTGAAGTCTGGGAGGTTCAGCTTGCTGTCCTTCGCCGTGATCAGCACTACATCGTTGATGAGCAGATCGACGCGCGTGCCGTCCTCAAGCGGTTTTCTCATCGAGCGCATTCATCTGCTTCGAGCAGCGGAGACGAATACGTCGGCGGCGCCGCCGTTCTCAATCGCCTGCTGGAGTGCGCCGCTGCCGCCGAAGTTGAAGACGAGCTTCGTATTCCCGTGCTCCTTCTCGTACATGACCGCCGAGTTCCTTCATCGCGTCCGTGAGGCTCGCCGCCGCAGAGACCTGCAGCTCGATCGAGACCTTCCTTCGGCGTATCCATCTTGTTCTGCAGAGTTGCCGCCGCCAACGCAGCTGCCGTGAAGAGTGCCATGGCGGTAAGTCCCGCCGTGAGTAGATTCTGAGCGTCATGTTGTTGCTCCTTTACAAATGGGTAGGCATGACCGTTTCCCGTCATACCCCGTGACAAAAACTGTCAGGCAAGGCATCATAGCAGTGTCCTGCCGTAGATTATCCTTGCTCGAGGTGGGTACTTCTTTCCCCTCAGCGGGCGAATGTACCGCTTTTTGCCGCCGGACTTGCGCTCGAGGCGGATGTCCGTGATCTCCATGCGCTTGTCGAGTGCCTTGCACATATCGTAGATGGTCAGCAGTGCAACGCTCACGGCATGCAGTGCCTCCATCTCGACGCCTGTCTCGCCCGTGACTTTCACGGCGGCGGTGACGTGGACGGCGTGACGCGGTACCTCCTCGAGTGCGAAGTCGAGCCCGTACACTTGGAAAGCGGCAGCGGGTGGCAGAGAGGGATCGTATCTGAGGTACGCTTTGCTGCCATGATGCCGGCGATGCGTGCGACGCCGAGTACGTCTCCCTTTGCCGCCGTGCCGTCCGCGATGGCGGCTGACTCATTGCTCACGTAAATGCGGCCGCTTGCGATCGCTTCGCGGTGCGTTTTCTCTTGCCGCTGACGTCGACCATGATGGCAGAGCCCAGCTTGCGTCGAAATGCGTCAGACCCTGACTCGGCATAATTGTTCCTCCTTTCTGTCCGAATGTTTTAATCATAGCGTAACGCAATGGAAAAATCAATCGCTTTTCGTTTTAGCGACATAAAAAGGGGAGATGAAGGACAGAAAAACATTCTCATTTACGAAAAATCATAGAGAAAATTTATTTTATGTGATATACTTAATAAGAAGGATATATAATGAGAATAATTTTTAGAGAAGTGTTAACTTCTCTAAAATCGAAAAATCAATATAAACTATGTCTTATGTTGTGTACCTTTTGGGGGAAGGTTCACGTACCGATGGAGCGGGGAGAGTACTATGCGGGAAGTTCGCGTTCAGGATGCGGTAGGGATGGTTCTCTGCCATGATATTACGGAGATTGTGCGCGGAGAGCGCAAAGGGCGCATCTTTCGCAAAGGCGATGTGATTCGCGCGGAGGATGTTGAGGTATTGCTCGCGCCTTGGCGGAGCATATCTACGTCTGGGAAGAGGATGAGAATATGCTGCACGAGAACGAGTGCAGCGGCTGTTCTGCGTGACCTCTGTCAGAGCGAATACATGGCGGCGAGTGAGCCGAAGGAAGGCAAGATCGAGACGGCATCGACGGTGGCGGGTGTGTTCGAGGTGCGCGAAAGAAACGCACTTGACGCAGTGAACGAGATCGAGGATGTGATGATCGCGACGATCGCGCAGCCCTTTTCCGGTAAAGGCTGGAACGAAGCTGGCGGGCATGCGTGTGATTCCGCTTGTCATTGCAAAAAGATATTATGGAAAAAGTGCGTAACGGCGGGTAATGAACCGCTGCTGCGCGCTTTTGCCGTATAAAAAATGAAGGTCGGTGTTGTGACGAGCCCGGCTCGGAGGTTTTTCACGGGCGGATCAAGGATACCTTTACACCCGTACTTGACACGAAGCTGCGTGCGTTTGGACTGAAGGTGGATGAACACCGCCTCTCAGACGACAGGACGGAGCACACACGCGCGGCGATTGCGGAACTGCTGGAACTCGGCATGGACATGGTGCTCTGCACGGGCGGTATGAGCGTCGACCCTGACGACCGTACGCCCGCTGCGATCAAAAGCTACAGGGGGCGCGGTGGTGACGTACGGTGCACCCTGTGCTGCCGGGGCGATGTTCCTGCTTGCCTACTATCGAAAAGCGACGGACGACAGGTGCCGATCATGGGACTGCCAGGCTGCGTTATGTATTCGCCAGCGACAATCTTTGACATCATTCTGCCGCGCATCGTTGCGGGCAGTGAGTGGACACGGCGCGAGATCACGCGCCTCGGCATAGGGGTCTCTGCATGGAGTGCAAGGTCTGCCACTATCCTGTATGTCCGTTTGGGAAATGAACAACACATTTTGACTTTCAGAAAAACTGTGTCAAAGTGACATTTGACTGAGACATAGTCACGAAAAAATATATATACTATAATTATAAGATATAACTATCATAGAAATGGGGGCATCATGCGGGACATCGAGACTCGAGCAGGCCGTAGAAGTGCTGCTCGCACATACGCAGGCGGTCAGTGAGACGGAGCGTGTTCCCCTGTTGGATGCCGTAGGCACGTGTCGCGGAGAGGATCTGCTCGCGGGCTTTGACAATCCGCCGTTTGACCGTTCGCCGCTCGATGGCTATACCTTTGCGGCGGCAAGTACGGCGCGTGCCACGGCGGAAAGCCCCGTTGCACTGCGCGTGATCGGCGAGGTGCGCGGGCGATTTCTTCGCGGGGCAGGTCGGTACGGGGTGTGTCCGCATCATGACGGGCGGCGCGATTCCGAAGGGTGCGACTGCGTGGTGCGGCAGGAGGGATGTGCGCGAGGACGGGGACACGATATACGTTCCGTTCACCTCCGAGCCGTACGAAAACTACTGCTACGCAGGTGAGGGATATCAAGAAGGGAACACTGCTCCTCCGGCAGGGGCAGCACATCCGTGCAGCGCATCTGGCGGTGCTGCGCGAGGCGAGGGTACGGTGACGTGCTCGTCTATCGTCGCGTGCGCGTTGCGGTGGCGAGTACCGGAGACGAGCTGCTTCAACCGGGCGAGCCGCTGCGCCCGGCAAGATCTACAACAGCAATCTCTACTTGCTTGCGGGGCGGTTGAAGGCTTGGGCGGAGGTCACCGTCGCCCAGTGCTGTGCCCGATGACGTTGAAAGGCGGCAGAGATGATCGCCTCCCTATGCGGACAAGGTGGATCTTTTCCTGACCTCGGGCGGTGTGTCCGTGAGCAAGAAGGATATCATGCACGGCGTTGTGCGCGCTTGGCGCCGAGCGGCTGTCTGGCGCGTCTCGCCAGAGCCGGGTGCGCCCGCGATTGCCCATACGCGCGGGAAAATGCTTGGGCTTGCGCTCTCGGGCAATCCATTTGCCGCCTACGCGACATTCGAACTGATGGCGCGTGCGGCACTGGCGCATCTCGCGGGTGAGACAGAGGTTACGCTTTCGCGCCGGCGCGCCGTGCTGCGGATGCGTTCCCAAAAGGACTGCGGACGGCGCTTCCTGCGTCGCACGGATCGAGGCGGACGGACGCGTCTCACTGCCCGACCAGCACGAGGTCCGGATCGCTCTTTTCGGCGGCGGGCTGCGATGCGTTCGTGGATGTGCCGGGCGGGGACGAAGCCGCTGCGGCAGGGACAGAGCAGAGGTCGTAATCCTTAATTTTAGATAGAAGGCCATTATGCAGGATCAATTTCAGAGAAAATTGAATATCTGCGATTTCGGTAACGGACTGCTGCAATCTGCGGTGTCGCTACTGCATGCCGGCACACGGTGTGAAGAAGCTCGACATGCGGACATTCTTTCCTATGAGGAGATCCTGCAATGTGCGTGCACTCGCTGGCATGGGGATCCGAAAGGTGCGCCTGACGGGCGGCGAGCCGCTCGTGCGGCGGGACATTGTTACATCTTAGTGCGCGGACTGAAGGGAAATCAATGGCATCGAGGACGGTCGCCATCACGACGAACGGTGTCCTGCTCCGGTGAGATGATGGACGAACTGCTTGATGCGGGTCTGGATGCGGTGAATCTCAGCCTCGACACGCTCGACGGCGGCAGATTCTGTAGTCCATCAGCGCCGTCCGTCCTTCGGTGCGGTCATGGGTCGCTCCACGGCTGACCGAGGAGTAGCGGCTTGATGTCAAGATGAACTGGTGCCGATTGCGGGCGTCAGCGATGATGAGATCACGGCGCTTGCGGCGCTTGCTGCGGGACTATTCCGTAAGATGCGCTTCATCGAACTCATGCCGATCGGCTGCGCGCGCACGGAGGCTATCAGGGCGTACCGATGGACGAGGTGCGGGCACGGCTGAAAGCGGCGTTCGGGTGCGCTGCTGCCCCGTGGGCGAGGCGACGCGGAAACGCTGTCCCCGTGGGGCCGGCTGCCTATGTGCGACCCGCCGGGTTCCGTGGAGCGCTCGGCTTCATTGATGCGATGGAGCATAAATTCTGCGATACGTGCAGCCCGCGTGCGCCTAACGGCAGAGGGCTTTTGAGCTCTGCCTCTACGCAGTGCGGGATTGGATACGCGCGCGCTCTCCTGCGCGGCGGGGCGACGGATGAACAGTTGGCGGACGCAATCGCGCACGCGGTTTGGAAAAGCCCGAGCACTATTTCGAGATGGACACGGAGACGCGCGACCAGCGCGCATATATCAGGTTGAGGTTAATATGGGAGAGATCCGGGCGCTCTGTATCAGCGAGAAGCGCGGTACGCAGAAACGCGATTGGATCGCGTCTTCTTTATGACGGGTTTGCGCATCGAGCAGATGCCCATGCGGGCGACTGGCACCGTCAGGTCAGCCTTCGGTCTTGGTGAGGATTGATGATTTCGCTGCACGCGGTGCGGATGTAGACTTTGGCGCATTCGGCGAGAATGTCGTTGCCGAGGGGTTCCGTTTCGAGGGCTGCCCGAGTTTGGGACGCGGCTGCGCGTCGGGGATGTCTTCCTGGATCACGCAGATCGCAGCGAGGGCCACGCCACCGCCAGATCTATCATCAGGTCGTGACTGCATCATGCCGCGCGAGAGTCTTTTGCGCGTGTCCTGCACGGCGGGTGGGTGACGGTCGGCGATCAGCTGGAGATCACGACGGAAGATTCCGCTCGATGCTGCCGTCATCACGGCGGGTGACAAGGGCGCACGCGGTGGCGAGCGCGAGGATGCGAGCGGTGCGGCGATTCGTGAACTCCTGACGGGCGGCGGGTACCACGTCGCGGGCTTTAACATCGTACCCGATGGAAGGAGCAGCCAGTGCGCGAGATGACGCTCTGGGCGGAGCGCGGCGTGGGGCTGATCCTCACGACGGGCGGCACGGGGTTCTCCGTGCGCGACTGACCCCTGAGGCGACGCGCGGGTGATCGAGCGTGAGACACCGGGCATCCCGAGGCGATGCGGGCGCTCTCCATGCTGGTGACGCCGCGTGCCATGCTCACGCGAGCAGCGGCGGGCATTCGGAAGCGCTCGCTGATCGTCAATCTGCCGGGCAGTGAGAAGGCGGTACGCGAGTGTCTCACGTTCATCCTGCCGCAGCTGCAGCACGGCATTGAGATCCTGCGCGGCGATACGGGTGAGTGTGCGCGATGAGTCACCGATCTTACGCTCATTGTCGCGGCAGGCGGGAAGAGTACGCGCATGGGCACGGACAAGCGATTTCTGCCGCTGAATGGCGAATCGCTGCTGGCCCGCAGCCCGCAAGGGGCGTGCGGCGAGATCCCGCTCCATCGTACTCGCGGCGGAGGGGCGATCGCAGTGATCTCACGGCACTCGCGGAGAGTACGGGGCGCAGCTCGTCACGGACGAGCTGCCGGCGCAAGGACCTGCGGCGGCGGTGCGGCAGATCTTGCGGCTGCGAAAACGATGGGCGCTCGTCCTCTCGGCAGATATGCCCTTCACGATTTCGAACTCGTGCGGGCACTCCTGCCGGAGGCAGAGGAGAGCCAGGTCGTACTGCCGACCCTCCTCGGCTACTGGCAGCCTTGCCGCACTCTACCGACGGGATGCAGGCACGGCGTTTGCCGCTGCGATTACACAAGGTGACCGCAAGCTCGGTGTCATCCTCAGAGCTTGCCGTATGTGAAGTTCCGCTTACGGTGGACGCAGACAGTTCTTCATATGTGAAGAGCGCCCGCTGCCTATCGCCTATGCACGCGGTCGTCTTGCGAACGAGCAGCGCGCGTGCCCCATTCTCTCCATTGCCGCGCCCGCTTCGGGCACGGGCAGGGAACTACCTTTATCGAGCGGCTCATCCACTTCTGCGCGAGCGCGGTGTGCGCGGCCAGCGGTCATCGAGAGCGACAGCCACGCTTTTCCAGCTTGACACGGCGGCAAGGACACAGCGCGTTTTTCGCGGCGGGAGCGAGGCGGTTGCCGTAAGTTCTCCGGATGGATATTTTATTCAGCACGAAAACCCAGCGGGATTTTTCAGGGATCTGTGCGAAAATGATTCCTAATAGTGTGGATTTATATATAACGGAGAGTCATTCACGCGGTGTTCCGCCGACGCTGATGCTCTATCGCGGACTAGGAGAGCGGAGATCGACGAGCGTGTTGCTACGTTCTTTGCAAAGGATTATGCGTGCGACGGAATCCTGTGCACGGATCTCGACGATATGGAGACGGCGGTGCGCCTCGCTCTTTTCCTCATGGGACGCCCGCTCTACGGTGCGCAGACGGTACGATGTTTTTGATAATGTAATGTTGGAATGGAAAAACAGGAAGTGGAAATTCAGCGCAGCGACTATCGACGTTCCCGTAACCCGCTATGTGTGCGAGGGAATACCTTCGTCTGGATCCTAAATATCCATCCGAGGAGGTCTACTTCGACATCGACCTCAACCGGGAGAATTTTACAACGGCGTTCTGCTCCCCCGTGGACTTTCGAGGATCTCGTCATTGGCATACTCGCTCAGATGGGCGTATTCGCACCGGCGAGTATTACAGAGCTAACTGTGGACGCGGAACAGCTCTCGCCTCGGTCATGACGACAGTCGCCGCGCAGGCGTGGGCAGAGAAGCCGTGAAGAATCCTCGCTATTTCTCTGCGCGCAAGATATTGAAACTCCGTCGAGGATCTTCGAACGTCCGCGTGATGTGCAATTCCGTGCGCGTGATATTCTAGCGACAGCGGACGAGCTGCTCTCGCATCTCGAAGACCCATGACACAACCAGAACGGTGTTCTGAGTGGTGTACTGTTCGACCAAAGAATAGAAAATCCTTGTTTTCCGTGAGGATGTCGGCCGCCATAATGTCTTTGACAAGCTTTTATGGCTGGGCGCTCAAAAATCACGTGAGATTTCGGATAAAAATCATCGCCTTCAGCGGGCGTTGCTCGTCGAAATGATGCTAAAACTTGGGCGTATAGGGCATTGGTGCAGTCGCGGCGAAATCTGTGTCGACGACACTCTCGCTGAATGTGGCAACATAAGCGAATTACGCTCTGTGCACGGCACCGATGCGTCTGATATATGCGAACCGGACGCATTATTACTCGATTAATCATGGGAGTGCGGGCAGCCTTGTTTTCATAGATGTTACTGATTCTGATTTAGGAGAGTCTGTCGGCGGTTTTGTCCCGCCGATACGAGGAGAATCACGATGAACCTAGCAGACGTGACTTTTCTAAAAGCCACTGGGCTAAGCGGCGTCAGGCTGGCTCTGGCGAGTCTCGGCCTTGATGTCGCAACAGTCGAGGCGGCTGCGAAAGAGTACAAGCTGACGGGCGGTCGGGAATTCACCTCCGTCTGCCACTTCTGCGCCTGCGGCTGCGGAACGATCGGCTATGTCCCGGATGGCAAGCGGATCAACCTCGAAGGCGCGCGAGATCATCCGTTAACTGGGGGCTCTGCGAGGGCGTAGGCTACGGACACATCCCGAACTCGGCAGAGCGCCGAAAGAGTCCGATGGTCGCGCACCTGGCAGCGACCACTGGGAGGAGATCAGCTGGGAGGAGGCCATCGACCGCGCAGCGCGTGCGCTCAAGAAGGCGTGACGAGAACTGGATCGGCGAGGATGAGGTCAAAAGGGCCAAGTTCATGAGCAACCGCACCGGATGCCATCGGTCTGATCGGCGGCTCGCAGATCAACAATGAAAGTCTATCAGATCATCAAGATGGTGCGCGGTCTCGGCGTGGTCAAGCTTGACAACCAGACGCGTGTCTGTCGTGCAACGACACCGCTGCGCTCGGTGCGGCGTTTGGACGCGGCGCGATGACCGGCTCGTGGTACAACCTCAAGCATGCAAAGCTCATCTGGATTGAGGGCTCAAACATGGCGGAGTGCCATCCCGCGGGATGAAGAACGTCGAAGGGCAAAGGACAACGGCGCGATCATCGTCCATGTTGACGTGCGCTATACCCGTACTCGCGTGTGGCAGATCATTTCTTCCAGCTTCGTACTGGTACAGATATCGTCGCATTCCTCGAGCAATTATAAATTATATCATTCAAAATAAGAAATATGATGTGACTATCTACGCCGCAACACGAACGCATTCTGCCTCCTGCGCGACGACTACAACTTTGATGCGGGCATCTTCTCTGGCTGAAGACGAGAAGACGCGCACCTACAGACAAGACGACGTGGGGTGCAAGCTGGGGCGGACGGAAGCCGATGAGGCATCGTCGATGGCGGCGCAGGGCACGGTCATGGATCACCTCGCGAAGCACTTCGCGTTACACATTCGAGAAGGCATCGGCGATCACGGGCATGCCTGTGGAGGACATCCAGAAGGCGGCGAGATCTTCTCCTCGCATACGCCGACGAGTTATGATGTACGCGCTTGGCATGTGCCGCGGCATACGATCGGTCAGTCGGCAGCATCCGCTGCTTCACCATCATGCGGCTGCTGATGGGCAACATCGGCGTCTCGGGCGGCGGCATCGATGCGATGCGCGGTCAGCCGAACGTGCAGTCCTCCACAGACTACGGCATCATGTTCGGTATCTGCCGGCATGCCTTTCGTATCCGACATAAGACGAATTCCTTGCGAAGTGGACGCAGAGCAACGGTACGGCCAAGGCGAAGAACCTCAAGAATCTGCTCATAGGCATGGTTCGGCGATGCGGCGAATGCGTCGAACGACTATATGTTCAACGCCCTGCCGATCCGCAACGGCACGCACAATGACTCGCTCTATGTCATGTTCGAGGAAGGCAATCGAGGGCATCGTCAGGTGCATCTATGTCTGCGGACAGAACCCGCAGGTGTCGAACGCGAACCTCACGATGATCAATGCAGGTCTCAAGAACCTCGACACACTCATTGTGCAGGATGTCTTCGTCAACGAGACGGCGGCATTCTGGGAGCGTCCGGGCGACAATCCGGCGGACATCAAGAGTGAGGTCATCTTCCTGCCTGCCTCTTACGCCAGGCGCTGCGGCTGATGACGAACTCGCAGCGCATGATCCAGTGGCGCATGAAGGGCCCGATCCGGTAAACATGTCGCGCCCCGACTGCTGGATCATCGACAAGCTCTGGGGCGCATCCGCGAACTCTACAAAGGATTCGACCGACCCGAAGGACAGCATCATCAAGCTCCTCACATGGAACTACGGCGACCCAGAGAACGGCGAGACCTATGTTGAGAACGTCATGAAGGAGTGCAACGGCTACGATCTGAAGGACGGACATCTCCTGCGCGGGATCCGCGAGATCCGCGACGACGGCACAACGATGGCGGGGATGTGGATCTTCACGGGCGTCTATGGCGACGGCGTGCACGTGGCGCGGCGCCGCGGACAGGAAGACCACGGCGACATGGGGATCTGCGAACTTCGCATGGGTCTGGCCGGACAACATCCATATGCTCTACAACCGCGCTGCCTGCGGTAAGACAGCAGCCCTGTCCGTCCGGGCAGAAAACTCGTCTGGTGGGATGAGGCGAAGGGGATGTGGGACGGCTACGATGTTCCCGATGTCGGCGACCGTACGCGGGGCCGAACACTCCCGCAGGGCAGAAGCCGTTCCGCATGAACGCTGAGGGCATCGCTCGCATCTTCGCCGCTGAGTACAGCGATGTGGAGAACGGCATGACGCGCGACCACTCCTCGACACCGGTCGATGGACCGCTGCCTGAGTTCTACGAGCCGGTCGAGAGCCCGACGAAGAATGTCATGAACGAGGGGCAAAAGGGCCGAATTCAACCCTGTGTCATCTACCCGCGTGTGCCGGGTATCACAAGATCGGCACGCCCTGACGAGTAGTCCGCACGTCTGCTCTCTCAAGCCTTACAGAGCACTGGTGCTCTGGCACGAGTGACACGCAACATTCCGTACCTCAACGAGCTGGTCAAAGAGCCGTTCGTCGAGGATGCCAGAGCAACTTGCCGTCGAGCGCGGTATTCCGGGGTGGTGATCTCGTCCGTGTCAGCACAGCGCGCGCGCGAGCATCGACGTGAAGGCGATGTGGTTACGAAGCGTGCACAGCCGCGCATGATCAACGGTAAGCTTACACACATGATCTGGATCCCACAGCTGGGGATTCAAGGCCTCTCGACAGGCCCCTCGGGCGCTCACCTCACCATCGACGCGCTCGACCCGAACGCACAGGAGCAGGAGTTCAAGGCCTGCCTCGCCAAGATCGAAAAACTGTAACGTCCTCTGCGGCAGTCCGTATGAGGACCGCACCGCATAAAGAACAGCACTAGGAGTAACGTCTGGAAACGACGTGGAGAGCCCTTTGTAAAGCAAAAGAAAATCGACCCGATGAGCGCTTCCTCAAGCAGCATCCGTTTCTCGCGAAACTGAGCGTGTGCACCGCCTCGTTGACGAGGCAGTCAGCACACCGAGACCATTCAGCTGCCCGAACGCGCCGTTCAGAAGACGATCGCGGAGCGTCTGCCCATCCTCCAGCGGGAGACCTACCCGCCGCCGTATGGTGCGTGCAGTCTACATGATACAGGAGAGTCGCTCGCTCCCGGATTGCAGGGCGGATGTTCCACCGCTCATGCGGAGTCAGCGCGCGAGGTACCTCGCAGTGCTGAAGAAGCCGCGCAAGGCGGCGAAGGAAGAATTCATCATCGCCGTGCTTACGCAGGGACAAGGCGGCATTTTCCGCGCTCGCCGAGCAGCACGCCCTCAATGAGGGCTTCATCCGCAACACGATCTGGCGCATCATTGCCGCACTCGTGCCTGCTGCGCTCAAAGAGCCGGCGGTGTGGGATCCCGATCCCGATACGCCGCAGTTCCGTGAGAATTTCTGCCCCGTCTGCGGCCGCCGTCCGGTGCTCGCAGAACTGAGGAAATACCGCGAGGGACGCACGCGTGACCTCATCTGCGGCGGCTGCGGCACACGCTGGCTTTATACCCGCGTTGGCTGCGCCTACTGCGGCAATGAGGACCTCGGGAAGATGCATGCACTCGAACCCACGGACAGCGACCTCATGCGTCTCGACATTTGCGATGCAGTGCGGCAGCTATCAAGACCTACCGCGGACCGGCGGGCGGCAGCGATGCCGATGCGATCTACCGGCAGGACTGGGCGAGTGTACAGCTTGATCTCCTCGCGGAACAGCAGGGCTTTCAGAAGAAGGAAATACAATTTTAGAGTAAAAATACTTGAATCTATACAAGGAGAGGAGCGAACGTCATGACACAGGAAATCGCAATGCTGCATGATATGTCGCGCTGTACTGCGTGCCGCGGCTGCATGGTAGCTTGCAAGCGAGTGGCACGATCTGCCGCCGGACATGGATACTCCGTTCGAGGGGCAGTACCAGTCCCACAAAGACCTTACGCCGCGTGTCTATACGCTCATCGAAATGAAAGAACGCATCGATGACCGGGGCAGAGTTCCAGTGGGACTTCTTCAAGAAGAACTGCTTCCACTGCGGCGACCCCGCCTGCGCGAAGGGGTGCCCCGAGAACGCGATCAATCGCAACGAGAACGGCACCGTCGTCATCGATGGAGTCGAAATGCGTCGGCTGCCACTACTGCGAGCACAACTGCCCGTGGCACATTCCCAAGATTGACGAGATCCGTCATAAATCCACGAAATGTGATCTCTGCTACGACCGCATTGCAAAGGGACACGAGACGACGGGTGAGATCCTGAAACCTGCATGTGCCAAGACCTGTACTTCGCACGCGCTGGAATTCGGTACGATCGAGGAGATGAAGCAGCTTGCAGCGGAGCGCCTGGCGCTGATCAGCCGAATTTCCCCAATGCCAACATCTACTGTCCGAGGGTGTCGGCGGCACATATGATCTACGTGCTGCCAGATAAGCCCGAGAGCTGGTCTGCCGGCGAACCCTGTTACGCCGCTTTCCATCGACCTTTTGGAGGCGGGCCGCGCCTTTACGAAGCTCGCTATTGGCGGCGCTGCCGCAGGCATTGTCGGTGCGATGGTGTTGAGCAAGATCGTCAAATCGCGTGCTAAAGAAGGCACGAAGGAACAGGAGAAGGGGTGAGCACGATGTTGATCAATAAAAATATGTGCCGCGCCATCAGAAAACATTTGCGCTTTGTCACTGGATGAACGCATTTGCGTTCTTCATGCTTTTCCTCACGGCGCTGCCGCTCTGCTCAGACACGTTCCGTTTCATGTACGATGTCTTTGGTGACAAGACGCTCATGTACGCGCATCGCATCTTCGGTGTTCTGTTCATTGCGACCCCAATCATCGGCTTCTTCATTGCACGTGAAGGCTACCTGTTGATGATCAAAGAGGTCTTCCGCTTCGGCTCGAAGGATATGGAATTCATGCAGAAATTTCCGCTTGAGCTGATGGGCAAAGATCCCGGATGCTCCACAGGGCTTCTACAATGGCGGTGAGAAGATGAACATCGCCCTGCAGCTTGCCCTTGCCGTTGTTATTGCCGTCTCGGGTGTCATCCTCTGGATCGGCGACAGCTTCCTGCCGGCAGCCATCACCGCATATGCCATCCCCGTACACAGCATCGCGGCATGTGTCTGCTTTGCTGCAGCACTCGGACATATCTATCTCGCCGCTGGGGTCAACCCTGACTCTCTCCACGGCATGAAGGACGGCACGATCGAAAGCATCGTATGCCGCACATCACCATGGTGCATGGGTGAGCGAACTCATCTCCCAGGGCGTCGTAACGCGCGAGGGAGATCGAGCAGGCAGAAGGAAGATCATCACTGATTTTTCTTGCTTAATGTAATAAAAGTTGCTGTAATGCCACGTATTGCAGCGACTTTTTCATGTGCAGTTATGGTATGATGTCACGGGAAACAATTCGAGGGAGGGCATAGAAAATGAAAAATGTTCGGGCGACAGTTCAAGGGCGTATTGCACGTGTTGCCATTCTGATGTTTGCCTTTCTCGTCATCCTAACATTTCGCTACGCTTATCTGCAGGGTTGTGCAGGGAGATGCGCTCGCACAACGCATGCGTGACCAGAGTGGCTATGAATTCCGCATCCAGTCCCTGCGCGGCGCGATCCTCGACCGCAACGGCAAGGAGACTCGCGGTCAGCAGCATGACGAAATCGCTGTTTATTGACCCAAACCATGTTTACGATTCGCACGATCCTGCGAGATTGCTGCCGATATTGCACTACTTCAGGCTCACGGAGCAGAGATCCTCGACGACATTTCTGTCGGTGGAGGCTTCGTCTGGGTCAAGCGACGGCTGGCATGAGTGAATACGAGGCGGTGCGCGCCGTCATCCGTGAGAAGGGCTCGGTGACTGCCTCGGATTTCAGAATGAGGCAAAGCGCTATTATCCGAGACGATGCACTGCGGCGAATGTAGCTCGGCTTCGTCGGCACGGACGACGAGGGACTCGACGAGGGTGGAGCAGATCTCGACCCCTGCTCAAGGGGAGATTCGGAGGAGCGTCTGACGGTCGACGGACAGCGGCAGCCAATCCTAGACTCCACTCTTCGGACGGCGCACGTATCGCGGCGACTACTGCAAGACAGCGGTACCGGCGATTGAGCAGTACGATCCAGTTCATGGTAGAGCGGGAGCTCGGCCGTGCGATGTCGGAGAACAATCCATCCTCCATCACGGCGATTGTCATGGATCCGAAGACGGGTGGATCCTCGCGATGGCATCGCCCCTCTTCAACCCGAATCGTTTTTGGGACTATCCGCAGGAGATTGGAAGAATCGTGCCGTCTCTTTTTATCTATGAGCCGGGGCTCGACCTTCAAGGCAATCGTTGCAGGTGCTGCACTGCAGGAAGGTGCTAACACCGAATCAGGTGTTTTTGATCCTGGTTACGTTATGGTTTCCGGGCGGCGCATTCAGAACTGGAGCAACGAGAGCTATGGTGCAGTTACCTTCACCGATATTGTAAAGAACTCTCTCAACACGGGGTTTGCTCAGGTCGGACTCTCGCTCGGCGCGGAAAAGCTCATGCATACACGTATTTTTGGCTTCGGCGAACGAGGCGGGGATCGATCTGCCAGGAGAGGAAGAGGGAATCCTCTTCAAGGCCGAGGATATGCGTGACTCAGATATCGCGACGACTGCCATCGGACGGAAGTATTGCCGTGACCCCGCTGCAGCTCGCCAGACTGCAATGTCCGCAATCGCAAATGGCGGGACCTGATGCGGCCGCATATTGTGCGTACAATAAAAATCCAGACGGCTCGATCTATGAGGAGCGCAAGCCGCAAACGATTCGTGAAACCCTGCAAAAACAGTGGATCGAACGCTCATCGGTCTGCTTGAACAGGTCGTTGCGACGGGCGGCAGCTCCAAGGCTGCCGTTCGCGGCTACCACGTACGGGAAAGACGGGAACGGCACAGAAGATTCGCCTCGATACCTCGGGCTATAGTGGAGGGCGCTACATGGCCTCATTCTGCTGGCTTTTGCGCCTGTCGAGGTCAATCTTTACCGTACTCGTCATGATTGACGACCCGCGCGGCAGCAATCTACGGCGGGCCGTCAAGCGCCTGTCGCCTCGCGTATCTTTGCGCAGCTCCTGCGAGTATGCTCATGTGGAACCGTGTCGAGGCAATCCATTTACAAAGATGCAGAGGATACATCAAAAACCGCCTCTGCAGAAGAGAGAGAAAATTGAGGCGCGGCGCATGGAGACCCTGTGGTAATGCCGCCTGAAGGCAAGGCACTCACGCGATTTCACGGGGCTGTCAATACGTGAGAGCGCGCCTCGCTGAACAGCGTGGACTCCTCTTCGAGAGTGAGGGGACGGGGGCGGCCGTCTCCCAAGACCTCAGTGTCAATGATATTGTGAGCAGGGCACGCATGTAAAGGTCTGTGTCGAACCGACGTAAAGAGTCGCTGTGCGCAATTTTTATTTCTGCGCAGCGATTTCTTTCCTTGACATATTTCTCAAAAACGAGTAAAATATAAACATACTTTTTGATATGTTTACATAGATAATGCGTTTATAAAAAGGAGAATGAATCATGGCAAATATTTATCAGTCGGTCACAGAACTCATCGGACATACACCTTTGCTTGCAGCGATTTGCAAAAGCGCACGATCTTCCGGCAAACATTCTGGTGAAGCTTGAGTATTTTAACCCAGCGGGCTCGGTGAAGGATCGCATCGCGATCGCTGTGATCGAACAGGCAGAGCGCGACGGCAAGATTGCGCCAGGGGCGACGCTGATCGAGCCGACGAGCGGCACACGAGGCATTGGCATCGCTGCTGTTGCGGCCGCACGCGGCTATAAGGCGATTCTTACGATGCCTGAGACGATGAGCGTGGAGCGCCGTAACCTCCTCAAGGCGTATGGGCAGAGATCGTCTGACAACCGACGGATCGCGGGAATGAAGGGGCAATTGCGTGCGCTGAGCAGCTGCAGGAAAGAGATTCCAACTCGTTCATCCCTTCGCAGTTTGAGAATCCTGCAAATCCTGCGGTACATGAGGCGTACCACAGGCCCTGAGATCTGGGAGGACACAGATGGACGTGTGGATGTTTTTGTTGCCGGAGTATCGGTACGGGTGGGACAGTCTCGGGTGTTGGACACTATTTGAAGAGCAAGGCGCCTTCCGTCACGTTGTCGCAGTGGAGCCAGTTGACTCTCCTGTGCTCTCAGGGAGGCAAAGCCGGGGCCGCACAAGATTCAGGGCATCGGTGCAGGATTTATCCCACAACACTCGACACAAGGTTTATGACGAGATTATTCAGGTGAAGAACGAGGATGCTCTTCCTATGGCAGGAGTTTGCACGCCGTGAGGGCTCTTGTCAGCATCTCTTCGGGGCTGCGCTTGTTGCTGCACAGCTGGCACATCGCCCGAATTGCGGGCAAGAACATCGTTGCTTCTCCTGCCCGACGGCGGTGATCGCCATCTCTCGACGGATCTGTTCCAGGATAAGCAAGGAACCGCTGATAAAACAGAAGACCGTCAAGGTGACGGTGCTGATTCCTCAAGCTTTCGTAATTCAGCGGCTGCCGTTTTGGCTGCGTTTTTGTTGCTCTGCGGCGGCCTTTTTGCGTCAGGAGTGTTCTCTATGGTGTCGATTCGATTGTTTCTCACGGTTATGCGTGCGCTGTAGGCTGTTTTCCGCAGCGGAAGGCGATGCAGAGTCTGCACCGAGACGGAGATGAGTTTGATCTCGCGGCTGAGATCGGCAGCTGTGCGCGAAAGAAAGCGGACTTCCTGCTCATTGGCAATGGAGCAGTGGGATTGCTCGAAGTGACGGAGGACAATGCGGAAGAGAATGCTAGCACGGCTTATCCGTAAGCTGACGGTTTTTTATGGAGTCCCAGCTACGACGGCCGTACGGAGAACGGGCGGAGCAAACGCAACAATCGAGACGACGGATGAATTTCACCGCTGTGCTCGAAAAACCGCTGCGCGCAGAGCGGCAGGTCTTTACCCTCGACTATGTGAAGGGTAAAAATACACACCGTGCAGGAGATGGGGGCTGCGGCGGGCTATAGTCTCCGATGGAGGGATACAGCCCTCGATGTAATTCCGGATCGTCGCCCGATGAACGAAAAATACAAACGATGTCACGCAGCTGAGGCAGGCAAAACTTCTCCTCGTTCTGCTCAACCCTGAGCACTACAAGACTCGGGAATCGTGCATTAGGCACTCTCTGAGACGAACTACTGACCTCCTCTGCAGTCGATCTCTGCTATGACAGGCACGTGCTCCTGCCTGTGAAACGGGCGACTGAAACACAGGCAAACGGCAGGAAACGTCTTCTTCCTTCCTATGAGCATCGGTGAGGCGGAACACTATCGTCCTTACTGGAAAAACGTCATGGGACGATGTGCCCACATGGCTCTGCAGAGCCAAATCCGGCATGAGGGAGGAACGACAAGGTACGGTATTGGGCGCAGGAGTGGAAGAAATTCTCTCATGGCAGTCCGGATGCCTATCTCGATAGAATCATTGATGCAGGCTTTGACGGCGCTTTTTCTCGACGTCATGGATGCATGGCGGTACTTTAAAGAAGAACAATAAAACTTGACATATATGGTTATCAGAGCTGTTCTAATGCGTTAAATACGTATCAGAACAGCTGTTCAACGGATGCCTTTGCGAGATGTTCGAGTCCGTTTTCCAGTGTGCTCCACGGGCAGGCGATGTTGATGCGCTGGAAGCCGCTGCCGCCCGCACCGAAGATCGGGGCCGTCGTCGAGCCAGAGATGCGCGTCGCGGATGATTTTCTGATTGAGCGCCTCATCCGAAAGCCCGTAGTCAGAAGTCCAGCCAGAGGGATGCGTCCCTCGGGTTCGATGAGCCTCACCTTCGGCAGATGCTGCGCGAGGAATGCCTTTGTGCGTGCATTGTTCTCTTCCAGATAGGCGAGGAGCTCCGTGAGCCACGCTGCGCCGTGCTCGTATGCCGCCTTTTGCCCCCGTGAGACCGGGCGTATTCGGCTCGTCGTCGCCGGAGTTCGGCTCAGTTCATCCTAGAAGCGGCGACGAGCTCCGCGTTTCGGATGAGATGTTGGAGATCTGGAGCCCCGCGAGTTGAAGGTCTTGCTCGGGAGGTGCAGGTGATTGCGACAGCTGCAGCCTCCTCTGAGAAGCGCGCGAACGGGATGTGACGAAAGCCCCGGGCGAATGAACCTCGTGAGATCCTCGTCCGCAACGACAATGACATTATAGCCGCAGGCAGACGGCGGCGATCTGCTCGAGTTCCGCGCGCGTCCAGACGCGTCCGACGGGATTGCATGCGGGCTGCACAGGATGAAGAGCTGACGCCGTGTTCGGACGATCTTTGCTCGAGAGTCCTCGAAGTCAATCTGATAGCGCCCTCTATGAGGCGCAGCGGTTGTCAACGAGTGTGCGCTTGTTCTGGCGGATCATGTTCGCAAACGGATAGTAGACGGGCTGCTGGATAAGTACGGCGTCTCCGGCTCGGTAAAGGCGCGGATGGCGGTCGCAATCGCAAAAGACAACGCCGGGGGTGATGATGAGCTCGCTCCGCTCGATGTCCCAGGCATGGCGTGTGGAACCAGTTCCGAAGGACGGCAAAATAGTCATCCTTGATCTGTGTATAGCCAAAGATACCAGTGCTCTGCGCGTACTTTCAGCGCGTCAATGACAGGAGCAGGAGCGCGGAAGTCCATGTCTGCCACCCAGAACGGCAGGATGCCTGCTGGATAGCCGCGCTCGACGGCAAAGTCGTGTTTTCAGGCAGGAGGTATTCCTGCGGTCGATAATTTCGTCAGAAATTGATGGGCATGATGCTTATCCTTTCTGTGCCGCCTTTTTCAGTGCCTGTGCCAGATCCTCTTTTAGATCCTCTACATCCTCAAGTCCCACGGAGAGGCGGAGGCGGTCGTCGAGTCCTGTGCGCGTGATGAGGTCGCGGGGCATCTCCGCGTGCGTTTGGACGATGGGATAGGTGAGCAGACTCTCAACGCCGCGCCGAGGCTTTTCGGCAACGTATCGATGAGTTTAGATGGGCAGGACGTTTTGCGCGATCTCAGGCGTTTTTCACCTTGAACGAGATCATGCCGCCGCAGCCCGTGCTCTGGGACTGGTGGAGTGCATACTGGGGATGGTCGGAGACCCACATAGTAAACATCGGTGACCTCGGGCAGACTGCGCAGCCACGCAGCGATGGCGCGTGCGCTCTCGCCCTGGCGCTCGACACACGCCGCCGAGGGTCTTGAGGCTGCGCAGCATGAGCCAGGAGTCCATCGGGGCGAGGTTCGGCCCCTCGGATTTCACGAGCAGTTCGATCTCCTTTGCGGATCGGAGTCCGCATCCTTACGGCGAGGCGCCGCAGATCACATCGTTGTGCCCGCAGAGATACTTTGTGCCGCTTCTCGATCACGATGTCTGCACCAGTGTGAGCGGCTTTTTGGAAATGCGGCGAGAGAAAGGTGTTGTCCGCGGCGAGGGCGCGCGATGTGCGTGCGCGATCTCTGCGAGTGCGCGGATGTCGGTGACGAACATCATGGGGTTCGAGGGCGTTTCCAATGAAGATGAGCTCGTCTCTTTCCGCATCCGTGAACGGGCGAGCGCGATGTCGCGCATGTCGATGTACTCGAAAGTCAATGCCGCAGCGGCTGTAAATCTCGTTCGCTAGCCGCACCGTGCCGCCGTAGAGATCCTCGGCAGGAGCACATGGTCGCCTGCCCGGCAAAGAGCGAAAAAGGTTGACTGCTGCTCATGCCTAAGGAGAGCGCGCGCGTCCGCGCGCCCTCGAGGTGCAATCGAGCTGCTCGAGCGCCGGGCGCGTCAGGTTTGCGACACGTCCATAGTCATAGCTGATGTCGGGCGGAATGCCCGGATGGCGGAACGTCGCGGACAGATAGACGGGCGTCGTGAGCGCCCGTTGCGTCATATGTGGCAGCCGTGTACTTCGGCAGAGAAAGTCTTTCATCATATATCCCTAACTTATCGATATGTATTGCTTTTCTTTACATTACAAAGGAGTTGCCACGCATATGTCAATCAAAAGATATATAAAACATGCTTTAGCAAACTATAGTTAATCCGTTGTATGATGTCGATACGTTAAAATGAAAAACATATATGCAAACAAGATTTTAAAGAATGGGAATGTCGTTATGGGAATATCGAAAGAAAGAACGGTTCTAGATCACAATGGACCGCAAAGAGGTGGAGCATGTGCCTGCGGGCTTTGGTTCCCTTCCTCGACGATGAGTTCACGGATGCCACGCATCAGAACTTGAGAAGAAGGTCTTGGACGGCGAGATTCGCTTCATCGAGGAGGCGCAGCCCGACTTCGTCGTGCATGACGGACGGCTTCTTCTCCTATCCGAATCCGGCGGTGCAGGCGGCGCGCACGGCGCGAGCTCGCAAAGTGCAGCCGCTCCCGGACGATCATCCCTTCTCTACGCGGCAGGTCGCCTACGCGAAGGAGATTACACGGAGTACGGCTTTTGGAGGTCGCGTTTCCACAACATCTTCTGGGGACGACGATCGTTTATGCAGCCGGGCACGCTCGCGGAGGATGAGGCATTTCTCGCGCAGCTTGTGCGTGAGGACAAAGGAGGCGGTAAAGCAGGCATTCGCCGTGATCTCCGCTGACTCCTGAAACTCGCATCGCATGATCACGGGGCGGGCGTGAGCGGGCATCTGCTTGACCTGCAGAACCTCGTCGGTGAGGGCTGGCCGCGCCGTCTATGAGAGTCTTCGCGCCAGGCGAAAAGGAGATCCTCGCGCCGCGACGCAGCAAGTCTGCAATATCCCTCCATATCTGCGGCTGCAGGACACCGCAGCGAACTCGAATGGTACAGGACTACGATGCAAGACGATCAATTGGGCGTGGTGGTCGGTGCCGCTTGAAGAGGGGCGTGATTTTCCACCAGCACGCGCTGCTCGGAGGATTTCCAACGTCTGCGAGGACGTACTCTATCGCGGCACGCGTGCAGAGATCGAGGCGGAGACCGAGCGTATCCTCGCGGCTGGTGGGCGAACAGGCGTCCTGCTTGGAGGACTGCACCGTTCCGCGTGATACTGATTGGAAAGCTCTGACTGGGTTCGCGGCGCTGAGGCGCACGCTAAAAGGAGAATGACATGAACCTCAAGAAAATCAGCGAAAGGCGGCACTCACGGGACTCCTTGCGGCGGCACTCGCTGCAGGGCTCACCGGCTGCGGGCAAGGACAGCGCGGGCGGGGCAGAGTCCGCGAGACGGCAGAAGACAATCACGGTCGCGCACACGAACTACTATGTGCGCATGACTACGTGAATGGGCAGGGCGAGATCGGACGGCTTCGAGGTCGCCGTGATGAAGGAAGTGGCGAAGAAGCTGCCGCAGTATGAATTCAAATTCGCTGCCGACCTCGGATGACGATCTCCGATCGGTGTCGAGTCCGGAAAGTACAGCGGTACGAAGGGCATCTGGATCACGGAGGCAGCAAAAGTATGTGTTCCCGCAGAACAACATCAATTGCGAGCGTGATCGGCCTCGGCGATCCGCAAAGGATACGGCAAGCGAGATCAAGGATCCCCCGTCCTTTTGCGGGAGTTCAGCGGCAAGCTCGTCCCGATTGCGCCGCAGGATGCACGCTTCTACATGGTCATCGACACCTACAATAAAAGAAAGCTGATAACCAGATCAAGCTGGCCTCGTCCGAGTCGTTTCCAGAATGCGGATGCATACAGCTGGGTCATGGAGGGCGCTATCACGGCTATCTCGAGGTCGGCTGAGCTACAAGAACAACATTGAGGCAGACGGCCTACCATGCATTCAGCGACAAGCTGACCCACATCCGCTACAAAGATTCCGACCTATCCGATCTTCAACAGTAGGAACAGGCCTTTGCAGACGAGATATGACAAGGCGATCGAGGAACTGCGCGCCGAGGAAAAATTGCGGAACTCGAGCAGAAATATCTCGGGGAGAGCTGTCGGCATACCATGAACTGATGAAAGGAGGCACACGGGATGGAAACACGGGCATTTGACATTGGGATGATCGGGCGGGTTCTGCCGCAGCTCCTCGCATATCTCGATGTGAGGCTTCTCGTGGGCTTCGTCAGCATCACGCTCAGTTCGCTGCTCGGCGGCGTGCTTGCGTGGGCAAACATCAGCTCCATGTGCCGCTCCGGTGAGCTGCGCTCGCCTGTGTGTATGTTATGCGCTGCACGCCGTCATCGTCCTGCTCTTTGATCGTTTTCTACGGGCTGCCGAAACTCGCGTTGCGCTCTTGATGCGATATACCGAATGCGCTGCCCGCGCCGTTCGCTATGATCACGTTCCTGCTCTTCCAGCGCATACATCTCCGAGGTTTTTCGCGCGGCCTGTCGGCTGTTCCGCGCGGGCAGTACGAGGCGGCGGTGAGGCTGGGCCTGACGCCGTTTCAGGCATTCCGTCACGTCATGTTCGGGCAGGGCGGCCATCATTGCCTGCCGAATTTCGGCAATGCAGCCATCAATCTGCTGAAGGAAGGATCGCTCGCGTATACGATCGGCCTCATCGACCTGATCGGCAGAAACGCCTCATCATCGCACAGAACTTGGTGCGTGCAGGGATCGAGGTCTATCTCGCTCGCGATGCTCATCTCAGGGTGCTGGTGCTCATCCTCAGGCAGATTTTTGGCGCAGCGGAAAAGCGCCTTGATAAAGGACGAGTCTGCGCCACGGCCGTAGAGCGACGCACAGTGCGGGAGGGAAGCCGTTGGAACTGGATCTCGACTTTATGCAGGAAACCTTTCTGCTCGTGCTGGCGGGGGCGGGTGCGACGCTCGCACTGACGGCGCTCTCCTGTGCTCGCCGCACCGCTGCTTCTGCTTTGCCGTCCTGCTGCGCGTGCGCGGGCAGGGCATCAGCGGGACGATTGCGCGGCTCTACTGTTTCCTTTGTGCGCGCACGCCGCTCATCCTCAGATTCTCCTGCGACGGCCTTTTGCCCGAGTCTCATCAATGCGCTCGTCAAGGATCTGGGCTGGACATCAACGTATTTGAGGGCGGTCGATCCGTTTTACTACGCCGTCTTTATCTTTACCGTCAACACGGTGCCCTGCTGACAGAGGCAGTCACTCGCGCTGCGCGCCATCCCGAAGGGCAGTTCGAGCGTGGGCCCTTGCGGGCGGGCTGAGTGCATTTCAGACCTATGTGCACGTCATCATCCCGCAGGCGTCGTCGTCGCGCTGCCGAGCATCGCGAACATCACGCAGTCAATCATCAAGGGCACATCGCTCGCCTTTCTCATGACGGTCAAGGAGCATCGCGGCGGTCGGCAAGATCGCCGCGTCCTACGGCTATCACTTCATCGAGGCATATCTCGATGTGTTTCTGTTCTATCTTGTCCTCTGCACCATCGTTCAGCTGCTCTTTCGCTGCGGCAGGAACGGCGTGTCGGGCATTCCGCGGTCAGAACCAGGGAGGCGGCGTTATGTTGCTGGAAGTAAAATGTGCGAAAGAACTTTGAAAAACACCGAGGGTGCTGGAAAGCTAGCGCTCCGTCGCAAAGGGCGATGCTCGTCGTCATCCTCGGACCGAGCGGCTCGGAAGACCACATTCCTGCGCTGTCTCAGCTTTCCGAGCGTGCTGACGGAGGGACGATGGACTTCCACGGGCGCGGCTCCCCTTCGGGGATGCCTCGCATCGGAGGTTGCGGATGTGCGAAAAAGACCGCGTTTGTTTTTCAGAACCACAATCTCTTTGCCAACAAGACCGCGCTCGAGAATGTGACGCTCAGGCTGACCGTCGGATCGCGGCATCCCGAAGGGGAGGCGCATGCGATCGCGATGAGGCTCTGCGGAAGGTCGGCATGGCGGACGCGCGGACTACTACGCGCGCAGCTCTCGGGCAGGGCAGCAGCGCGTCGGCATCGCACGCGCGATTGCGGCAAAGCCCGATGTCATCCTCTTTGATGAGCCGACCTCTGCGCCTCGATCCCGAGCTCGTGGGCGAGGTTCTGCAGGTCATGAAAGCAGCTTGCCCGGAGGGACGACGATGATCGTTGTCACCCACGAGATGAAGTTCAGCGCGAAGTTGCAACGCAGGTCGTCTCTATGCTCGGACGGCGTCATCGTCGAGGCGGGCGGGCGCACGAGATATTCACCGCGCCGCGTGAGGAGCGCACGCGCCTTCTCTCCGCCGCATCCTCCCTGAGGAGTACGAACCGGCGGCACTGATCTGAGCGGCGATAGAATAGAATAAGGCGGCAGCCCGTCGAGGTTTTCCTCGCGGGCCGCCGCCGTTTTCGTGCAGTGCTCCGGTGTATCGCTTGTACTCTTATTGCTTGGGACGACGATTGTGCTGCGGTCTGCGTGTCTTTGCAGCGGCGGTCTGGTACTCTCTGAGGCGGCGGCAGTGCGGTTAGATCATCCGGCTGCGCCGCTGCAAGCTGCTCGTTCCTTCTCCTGCGCCTTTGCGATCTCCGCATCGCGGTCGGCACGCTCCTGCAGCGCCTGTCCGCGCAGCTTTCGGATGTGCTCGTCCTTTCGCCGCCATTGAGCCTTTCAAGAAACTGATCTGACGGTGGTAGAGGGAACGTTGTTTGCTGATTTCATCATCCGTCAGCAAGTCCGTCCTTTACAAGCTGTTCGAGCGCATCCACCTTGCCGTGCAGCTCGCTCAGCTTGTCCCTCATCCGTCGTGCCGGCACGTTTCAGATCGTTCGCCTGCTTCGCAGCTTTGCCTTGTCTTCGTCTGTGAGGTCGGTATCCGTCTGAATGCGCTGCTCGATCTCCGCCGCCTGTGCTTTCTTTTGCCTTCTTGTCGGCGATTTCCTTCTCGTTTGCCGCAAGTACCAGCTCTGCGAGGTCAGATCTTCCTCCAGATCCGCGCTCTCGTTCAGGGGATTTCCCTGTCGCTGATATAGACCTCGACCGCGCGGTTTAGGATATCCATCACCGTGTTTTTCTTCTGCTCGGAAGCCTTTTCCTGCCGTAGCAGAGCCGTCCCCTACATGCAGGAACGGTAACTTGCCTGCATTCTCTCCAATGACGCAGGTACCATCTCCAATCCGTGGGATACAATTCCCTTCTAAATAGTATATATCGGGGAGCGTTCATCTTAAATAGAATTTGACAAAGAAAAATTTAGTGTAGTACATTGTAATCAAAAAAAGGAGGATGACAATGAGTTTTTCGATCCGACTGACAGACACGGAGAAGGCGCTCGCAGAGAGCTATGCGAAGCTGCACGCTGATCTCCCTCGGCGAGGCATCTCAAGCAGGCGCTCTTTGAAAAGATCGAGGATGAGTACGATATCGCGCTTGCCGAGGAGGCGTATGCGGAGTATCTAAAAAGATGGTAAGCAGGCAGGCCGATTGAGGAGTTGTGGAAGGAACTAGATCTTGAATAAGTACGAAGTACAGACAACTGCCTCGTTTTGATCGGGATTTTAAGAAGCTGGATCGTTATACACAGCGTATCCTTCGTGGCTGGATTACGAAAAATCTTATCCACTGTGAGAATCCTGTGCATTTGGCAAGGCGCTCACGGCTAAAACCGAAAGGGGCAGTGGCGTTACCGCATCGGCGACTATCGCCTGATCTGTGCCATTGAGGATGATCGCCTTGTCATCCTCGCACTTGCCATCGGGCATCGGCGGGAAATATACTGACATCATGAGGAGCGACGGTATGCGTTATACATTCGTACCGTCGCTCGCCTCAGCTGAAATGGTCGTCGTCATACCCCTCGTTCCAATCGTCCCAATCGTTATAGAGATTCTCTGCAGGCGGCAGATCATCCCTCATGCGTATAGATATCCTCATCCTCGCATCGATCTTCCAGCAGGATAGTCCCATGTATCGTCTGGATATTCGTCTGTTGGGGAGATTTCTCTGTATGCCCATCCCCGTCCGTGTGAGGGAACATACCTGCGGCACTGATCATCGGGGACGATGAGACCGAAAAACTTTGCCGCGATGTATGTGCCGAACATAGCGATTAGCAGCTTTTTCCACCATGCGAGCGGCTTTGGTGGAGGGCTGTTTTTGTATTTGGATTATGATTCGTCATTGGATGTACATATCCTGCCGACAATAGAAAGATGGGTCTGCTTGGAAGATGATATCCTCCAAGCAGACCCACTCGTCGCTCAATTACCGTCCACGATAGCAGCCGCAGCCGCCGCGTCTCTGATTTGCGCACGCATCGCGTGATGTCTGTCAGCGCAGTCGCCGTCGTAGCAGTAACCTGCATTGCCGCCATAGCAGTACGCCGTGTTCTGACGCTGCGGCAGCTCACATGCGCCGTCCTCGCAGCCATAGGCAATTGCTTGTGCACCTGTGGCGAGGATGAGGCCCCGCAAAACAGTCCTGCAATCATCTTTTTCATAACCATCTCCCAAAAATACAATATTGTTTTTATTTCTATTCTATCATATTTGTCAAGGCAAAGAAAATATAATTGACATATGATGGAAACTTTACATATAATAACTGTCATATGACAGAAAAGGAGGCTCTATGCCGCGACCAAAACGATGCCGGCGTATCTGCGGCTATCCGGACTATTGAGCTTTGTACCCGGAAGATGCAGAGGAAGAGTCGGACGATGTTGTTGTACTGCTGTTGGATGAGTTCGAGACGATTCGTCGATCGATCATCGACGGCAGACACAGGAAGAATGTGCCGCCGCAATGGGCGTGTCCCGTGCGACGGTGACGAGTATCTATGAATCGGCACGCTTCAAGATTGCGGACGCGCTTGTGCTGTGGGAAGCGTATTCGCATTGCGGGCGGTGCATATCGGATTGAGCATCCGATGGAACCCGGAATTCAGGACAAAGGAGAAGATATTATGAGAATTGCAGTACCCTATGCAGAGGAGACGGTTGAACAGCATTTTGGCAGAGCCAAGACAGTTCAAATTTTCACGATGTTGCGGACGGCGCGGTGCAGAACTCTGAGATTGCAGATATGGTCGGAGAAGGGGCATGGTGCGCTTGCCGACTTCCTCCATGCAGCGAAGGTCGATCTCGTCATCTGCGGCGGCATCGGCGGAGGCGCACAGTCGGCACTTGCGCGAGGCAGGCATAGAACTTGTGTCCGGCGTGAAGGGACAGGCGGACGAGGTTGTTCAGCATCATCTTGCGGGGACGCTTGTCCGGGATGCAGACGGAGGTAAATGCCGCCATCGCCATCAGCACGGAAAAAGCATGGCGAGCATGGATGCGGACATGGCGGCCATGGCGGCTATGGAGAACACCCACGCTCATGGAGGACATTGCGGTCACCACGGACATGGTTCTCATGAGGGGCACGGCACACCAACGATAGGTTTGAGGAACACCGCTTCGGCGGTGTTTTTGTTTTCAAAAGATAGATATAAATTATTGATAGAGTCAAAATGTGAACATAGATAATAGTAAAAATATAAAAATAATCCATTTTGAAATCTGAAGAAAATATGAAGGTGGTTTTCTCAAATAGCTTAATGTAAATGAGAATATACTTGAGAACGAATATAGATATTTATAAGAAATGCAAATTAACGCACTAAACTTGAATTTGATTCATAATTATTATTTATGATTTTTTGAAAAAGCACTTGATTTTTGAAGCGCTGTTATATTATATACATGAATCAAGAAGATGTTATATTCACGTTGATATATGGGAGAATTTCTTATGAAAAATGATGTTGCTGTCATCTACTCCTCGCGTACGGGGAATAGCAGAAAAGGTTGCAGCATCTGGCGGAGGCACTTGCGCGTCTTGCCACAGTGTGAAGGATACGACGACGGTGCTGAGGAGCAGACGCTCTGCGTCGGCACGTGGATTGACCGTGGTACGGCGGATGCTGCGGCGAAGAAGTGCATCGAGAGCCTGCGCGGCCGACGCGTCTTCATCTATGGCACGCTCGGTGCAGAGCCGGACCCGGAGCACTGCGCGAAGTGTATCGAAATATCCGTGCACTGTTCGATGCGTCAAACGAGATTCTGGGCGCGATTCTCGTGCAGGGGCGATCGATCCGATGCTGATCGAGATGTTTAAGAGCATGCCGAAGGACAACGTAGCATGCGTTCACGGAGGAGAATGCGGCACGCTATGCGGCAGCCGCAAGTCATCCCTGATGAGAAATGATTTCGCGCAGGTGATCACGGCGGCAAAGGAGGCACTGGCATGAATACGTTTGAGACGAAACTCGCTGCGCTCTCGGAGGAGGCACGCGGCTGGCTGCTCGGCACGAAGTCGGCAAATCCGCTTGGCTGTGCCTTTACGAAGAAGCGTGTCGTGCATCCCGCGCAGGCGGCAAGCGCATGATCGGGGACAAGACAGAGCAGGCGAGCATCTGGCGGATCTGATGGCGCAGACGCCAGATCCCGCCGATGAGCGTGCCGTCCACATTCACATCCCATTCTGCGACAAGAAATGCAGCTACTGCGGCTTCTTCCAGAATTTCACGCGCGAGGAGGCGGCGCATCATTGTCGATGTGCTCTTCAGGAGATTGAGGCGGCTGCGGATACGCCATGCAGTGACGGGTGCGCCCTCTTCAGGCGGTATTCTTTGGAGGCGGCACGCCGACAGCTCTGAGTGATGCCGATCTTGCGCGGCTTGTGCGTACGGTGCGCGAGCGTCTGCCGCCGACAAGTGACTGCGAGATCACACTCGAGGGTCGCATCCACGATCTCAGCGAGAGCAAGGTCGAGGCTGCGATGAATGCGGGCATCAACCGCTTCTCTCTCGGCGTACAGTCCTTGACACGCGCGTCCGTCAGGCAATCGGACGCATCGATGATCGCGAGACCGTCATCGAGACGCTGCGCCGCATGGTGGAGAAGCAGGGCGCCGTTGTCACTGCCGACCTCATCTATGGGCTGCCCCTATCAGTCGATGGAGGTCTGGGAGAACGACGCGCACGCAGTTCGAGATCGGAATTGCGGGCGGCGATCTCTATCAGCTCAATGTATTCCTCGTCGAGTGAGCTGGCACGCCGCATCGAGTCGGGCGACCTGCCCATGCTCCCGACGACGGAGGAGCAGTCCGAGTATTTCAAACGCGGACTTGAGATCGTCGCGGAGAATCTGATGGCGCGCCGCATCGACACGACGCATTGGACGACCGATCACCGTGAGCGCAGCATTTACAATACACTTGCAAAAGCGCGGCAACGACGTTATTGCGTTTTGGCTCGGGGCGGGCGGCTTCATCGGAGGTGATGGCGCAAACCACGGCGGACTTGCACCGTATGAGAAGATGGTCGAGGAGGGGCAAAGCCCTTCCAGTTCATGGGCGAGCAGGCGGATGGGCACCGTATGCATAGTGAGATCGGTGACCAGATCGAGCACGGCTACCTCTATGCACCGTTCTTCAAGAAGAAATACGGCGTTGATCTCGCTGCGGAAATGGAACCGCCCTCGCTGCATGGGCGGAGAACGGACTCATTACGCGCACGGCGACGGGCTTCCGTCTGACGCCTCGCGGGTGAGTTCTGGCACGACAACCTCATCCAGGGATTCCTCGAGGCGTATGCGCTCACACAGGAGGACGAGGTAAAAGCTCCGCAAGGAGAACGTCGCCCTGCAGGACATGATTCCGAAGTCTGTGCGCTCCATGCTCGAGGCGATGTTTCCGACGGGATGCCGGAGCAGATGGCAGCGGCGCTCGCAGGGCAAGCCTTCGCCGGAGATGGAGAACCATCCGCATATGCAGATGCTGAAGGATCTCATCGCAAAGAACGTGAGAAAGGAGCGGGCTGCTGCCGAGGCAAATGCTGCGCCCGACCTCAATACCGTCATGCGTACGCAGTCGCGTGACCTTGGAAAAGCTGTGTAATATATAATAAAAAGAAAGAAAGCTAAAATAGGAGTTGTAAGTCTGCAAAGCAGACGAAAAATTACACTCCTATTTTAGTTTTCTTTATTTCAAGATGTTGACAATGAGAATCCATATTGATAAGATAACTCTTAATGTTTTTGCGACTTGTTTGTTAAAAAGAACATGAGCGCTCATATTTGTTTGTGTCAAGAGAAATGAGTGTGTATGAAACGACGCAAGATCTCGAAGAGTCAGTATTTTATCTGCGTTTGCTTGTATGTGGCACCCTGATCATTGGGGCGGAACGAGCGTCCTCTCTTGCAGCAGAGAAACAAGACGATCAGACGGCGAAAAGTGTACAGGAAGCCGCAGTCTCTACGGGGCCGATAAAGCTCTCTGATTCCTACGTCCGTCCCGACTATGTAGAGATCGAGAGCTGCGCGATACAAAACAGGTAATCGTCATCACAAAGCGCGCCATTGAGGAGAAAGGCTATAGAGACAATCTCCGACGTGCTCAAGGATCAGCCGAGCATCAGTGTCGGTGCGTCGTTCTGGGGAGAGATTGACATTCGCGTGGCGGGGAGGCGGTCAGGCACATCCGAAACATACAGGTACTGATCGATGGTGCGCCGATGACGACGATGGTGACGCATCCCCTGCCGAACAACTATGACTATGTGCCGGTGGAGCAGGTCGAGAAGATCGAGATCATCCCGGGCGGCGGTTCTGTCATCTACGGCAGCGGTGCGGCGGGCGGCATCATCAATATCACGACGAATCTGCGCAGCATGAACAAACCGACAGCGGACACTGACCACGGAATGGAACTCGGATGGTCATCGCCTGGGGATTAACTATGGGATAAGGTGGAAAGCTCACCTTGCAGGGCGGCTATAATAAGCCGGAAGCGTGACTCTCACTTCGAGAACACCTTCCCGCAACAGCGACCACCTTTGCGCTGCGCTACGATGCGGATGCGGATCACTCTGTGGCCTTCCGGTCTCAGCCATTTCGGAAGGAAAGTCGATTTGCTGCAAAAATATTTCACGTCGGATGGTGGAACGCTACGGCAGGAATGCACGACCCTCCACGGCAAATACAACGATGGCGATCGCGATCTCAATACTATAACCTCACCTATAGACCAAGAATCTTGGCGGCAAGTGGAAGTTCAGCGGTGATTTCTTCTATACAGATGAAACTATAAGAACACAAAAATTATCGATGGGCGTGCTGAACCATAGATTCCACGGTACACGCATGAAGTTCGACTACGTCTATGGTAAAGAAAACCCTCCTGCTCATCGGCGTAGAGCTGGTGAATCAGTCCCTCTCATCTGAACTATATCTCCGGCAGAAAGCCAGTGTCCTTTAATTACGAGAAAGAGACGAGGGCCCTCTATCTGCTAGAACCAGATGAAGAACGGAAATACTACCTTTACGCAAGGTAGCTCGCCGCGAGGATCTGAGTCTGCGGATTTGACAAGCAGGGCGGAACATTGAGACGGCCAATCGGCGGCAAGGATACATCGCACCGCTGGAATACAGCGGCTGAACTCTCGCTCGGTTATCAATCACGGTACAATTGGACGTATGTTGCCCGCTGGTTGAACGCGTGATTTACCGGCCCCGATGGGCCGCAGATTGCGGATGAAGTATATGCGGATGCATCCAGCAAGGTTTATCGGGGAACTTCTGCCACGGAGGAGCGATAAATCTCTACGAGATTGGCATGGAGGAGATAAGATTGGTGCGACGGCCGTAAATCTGACGCGCGTTTTACGTCTGCAACGGACAACAGGTTAAATCGTCCGTATTTTATCGGCGCATATGGACCGGAGTACAAGACGTTTATGCATGTTCAGCGTCAAGCGCCGCGGTCGTGAGCTGGACGCTGCAGCAGAGACTCGGCGAAAGCTTGAGTCTCACCGGGGATATACACCTATCTGCACGGTCGTCGGACGTATACTGCGCAGGGGCGTGCCGTCCTGGATGAGTATGGCGAGGATGCAATCGACTCGCACAAGCAGCGGACTCGTGTCTGTGCCGAAGCACAAGGCGATCATTCAAGCGAACTATGCATTTGACAAGAAGTGGGTGTCGGTGCGAGTATACATACTTTTGGCTCATGCAACAATTTTGTCAAAGAGTCCAAAGCGCAATGACGAAGGGAGCATCATTGGGTCCCACTGGGCTTCTGGATGTGAACTTTAAGTTCAAGCAAAATGACAATCTTGAGTGGTACGGCGGTGTTACCAATGTCCTAACAAAACCTACTATGAGTACGCGGTGAAGCGCATCGTGGACACTGACCCCTCGGCTTTCCCCGCACATACTTTGTCGGCGCACGGTACAGCTTCTAAGGAAGGCGGGGAACAATGGAGATTTTTGAACTGCTCGCTAAGGGCGGGCTTGCGATGATTCCCATCGTGCTTGCTTCCGTTGATCAGTGGTGATGATTGCACTCGAGCGCTTCGTCATGATCAGCGGGACAGGCGGCAAAGTCTGCGGACTTCAGTGGTAGGGTCAGGCGGCACTTGCTGCACCTGGGAACTGTGACCGTGTCTCTGAGATATGCAGGACTGCAGGAGGCGCGGCAGGCGAGGTTTACTCGCTCGCGGCACTAGAGAATGCGCACACGAATGCGTCAGGAGGAAGTTGTACAGGCATCGGCAAAGAAAGGCACTCGAACTGCGTCGCTACCTTGAGTATTTGAGCGTGATGTGACAGTGGCGCCGCTCCTCGGCCTTCTCGGTACGGTCATCGGCGCGATCGGCTCATTCAGCGTGCTGTCCGTTGCTGAGGGCGAGCCGTTTTGCCATCACGGGCGGCGTCGGAGAGGCACTTGTCGCGACGGCGAGCGGCCTTCTCGTGGCGATCCTGCACTTAGTCTTCAGCGCCTATCCTCATCATCGGGCGAATGATCATCTGCAGACGTGGAATACACTGCGACGCATGTACTGGCGCATGTTGAGGTGAGCGCCGTGAGCTCTGATCTTTGCCGCCGGAGGAACGTCCGCAGCTCGAGATCGATTCCACATGATCGACATCGTTTCTTTCTGCTTGTCTTCTTCATGATGAGCATGCTCTCGATGGTCGTACAGAAGGTATGCCGCTTACGCTCCACAGGCGGAGAGCGCAAAGGTCAGCATGACGCACAACATCCCCTGTCACGATTACAGCGGACGGTGGCATCTACTACGGGCGAGACCTCATGAGCTGCGCGATCTCACGGCACGCCTCACGGAGGACGTGGCGCACGGTGAGGACATCTCCGTCATTCTGCGTGGAGATGCGGCGGCCTCCTGCAGGACGAGTCGCAGGTCATGCGATGTGAGTGAAACGCCTCGAATCGAAAAAGGTCTATATCGCGACCGATACACCGGGGTGATGCCATGCGGACACACTTCGTGGAAAATCCATAGGAGGGTCTCTCACCGCCGTCCATGCAGCTGTTATAGGGCTTGCTCCTGCTTGGGTTGGACTGGCTCGTATCGCCACCCATTCCGACAACTCCGCTTCAAGTGGGTTCCCATCTGAGACTCAAGTTGCAGCGGCGGTGCAGGGTACAGCAAATGAGGGCAGTGCGGGTGGTGCCCCCTGCTGCGTCGGAGGAACGGAGGAAGACCCGTACAGAAAGTGCGTCGACACCATCGTTGCTCCCGGGCATCAAGGCGCTAGCAGCGCCAACGGCACAGGAGATGGATCGTGTTGTTCCTCCTGCGGAAAATGCACTCCGCACCCGCAATGGATGATGCCGCGCCAAGCGACACGAAGAGGAGCGATACAGCCGCCGCTGCACGTATGCGGAGCTGCGGCTGGCGGTGGAGATAGCGTATCGTCTGGTGCGGGAGGCGGAATGGGAACAGCGGCGGGACTCGAGGATGGATCTCTGATAACGGTGACAGCTCGATATACTGCTTCCTCTGCCGCTGAATCTCCTACCGCATTCTGCGCGATGCGGAGGCATACTATCCGGAGGAGGCGCGTTCTGGGCTACTCTGCAACCGTATCCGTGACGGGGGCGCGTCCTCGTCGGGACGGACGGCGGCATTGAGTCCGTCCGTATCCTCACCGATGCACCGAACCTCGGCTTCCGACAGGGCGGCAGAGGAGGCATTCTGGCGTATGCGCTGGTGCATCTGCTGTCTCATCAGGGGTATCCCATCAAACTCTGGTTTGAAAAGACGCTGATCTTTCAGCCAGATCTGTAATGAAAAATCCCCGCCAACGTGCGGGGATTTTTCATTGCGGCGTAAAAGTAGCCGAATGCGGCGGGTATGCTGTATCGTTCGAGCGAGTTCTTCGCGGCGTACCCAGAGAAGGGGGCTGTGCGCCTCGATTTTTCTCTGCTGCCATCAGCGGTGACTCGTTCGGTGTCGGCGACCGTGATTGCCCAGCCCGTCAGTTCCCATTCGATATGGGAAAAGATATGGCGGGCGGGGAAGCAGGGAAAGATGTCACATACCTGAAGCCCTCCGCTTCCAGATGCGCGCGAGACAGTACGTCGCGACAGCTTCGCCGTCTACATTCGGATATTCCCAAAGAGCTGCGAGGAGCCCCTTCGCGGGCCTTTTTCGTATGGCGATATGTTCACCGCAGGAGAGGAGGAGGACGGTGCGATTCTCTTTGCGTCGCGGTTTGAGCGCGCTCTTGATGGATAGTCCTGCTCCGTGCCGCGATCGTGTGCGAGGCAGAGGCGTCGCGGCAGGTGTGGCAGGCAGGGGCACCGTTTGGCAGACAGATGGTTGCGCCGAGATCCGCGGAATGCCTCGTTGAGAAGCCCTGCGTCGCGTCCGCTCGGATAGGAGGGGCGGTGCCGCATCGAGTGCGCGTTTTTGATGCGTCCTTTGCGATGTCAATGGGATTTGCCGTGACGCGTGCGGCGACGCGCAGGAAGTTGCCGTCGACGTGCGGGGCGTGGCTGCCCGTAAGCAAACGATGCGATCGCGCTCGCCGTATAGCGCCCGACTCCAGGGAGGGTCAGCAGTGCATTGAAGTCGTTTTGGCATCTGTCCCCCGTGTTCGCGAACAATGATTTCTGCTGCACGCTTGAGGTTGCGGGCGCGGCTGTAGTAGCTGAGGCCCCGCCATAGCTTCATCAGTGCATCGTTGTCCGCCTCCGCGAGATCGCGAACACTGGCAGTGCATTGAGAAAGCGCAGATAGTAGCCGCGCACGACGGCGGCGCGGGTTTGCTGCAGCATGATCTCCGAGATCCAGACGTGATAGGGGCGTCGGCTCGTCGCGCCACGGCAGATCACGCGTATCGGGTGCGGATTTGCGCCATGCGAGCAGTGCTTCGCAGAGGGCAGGAAAGACAGCGTTCCCCGCCCACGGTAATATTTTTCATTAAAGTGCTCTCCTTCCATAGATTCTACTATGACTATGTGAAATGCGGATGAAGAAGCGGGCTTTTTCTTTTACAAACAGAGGTCTTTGTACTATGATATCAGATAACAATCTATAATGGAGTGATTTCAATGTTGGATATGAAATTTGTGCGCGAGAATCTGTCTCAGGTGCAGGAGATGCTGAAGAACCGCTGCAACGCGCTCGATCTCGTCGTTCACGGAACTTGAGGAGCGCCCGCCGCGCAATCCCTGCAGGATGTGGAGGAAAAGAGGCGCGCCGCAACGCCGTCTCGAAGGAGGTAGGCATGCGCAAGAAGGCGGGCGAGAGTGCAGACGATGTCGTTGCGGAGATGCGCGCACTCGGCGATGAGATCGCGGCACTCGATGAGGATCTGCGCGATGTGGAGTTGAAGCTGCGTGACCTGCTCCCTGCAGATCCCGAACATGCCAAAGGCGGATGTTCCCCATCGGTGCGGATGAGTCGGAAAAATCCTGAGGTGCGCCGCTGGGGTACGCCGCGCACGTTGACTTCGAGCCGCAGGCGCATTGGGACATTGGTGAAAAACTTGGCGTGCTCGATGCGGAGCGTGCGGCCAGGTCACGGGCGCGCGCTTTTCACGTTCTATAAAGGACTTGGCGCACGGCTGAACAGAGCGTGCATCAACTTTCATGATGGATCTCACGCGGAGAAACACGGCTACACGGGGATGCTCGCACCGTATGTTGTAAACAGAGTCAGAGCATGGTCGGACAGGTCAGCTGCCGAAGCTCGCGGCGGATATGTTCAAGCTCGAGGGGCTGGACTACTACCTCGTGCCGACGGCGGAGGTGCCGACGACAAACTACCACCGCGACGAAATTCTGGATGCGGCGCAGCTGCCGGAGTACTTCACATCCCATACGGCGTGTCCGTGCGGAGGCAGGCGGTGCGGGACTGACACGCGCGGACTGATCCGTCAGCACCAGTTCAACAAGGTGGAGCTGATCAAATTTGGTCGCGCCGAGACGAGCTGGGACGAACTCGAGACGATGGTGGAGGCAGCGGAAGACGTGCTGAAAAACGCTCGAACTGCCATATCGTGTGATCCAGCTTTGCACGGGTGACATGAGTTTTACCTCAGCTAAGACATACGATCTCGAGGTCTCGATGCCGGCGCAGAACAAATATCGTGAGATCTCGTCCTGCTCGAACTGTACGGACTATCAGGCCCGCCGTGCAAACATCAAGTATCGCCCCGAGCGCGGAGCAAAGCTCCGCCTTCCATACGCTGAATGGATCGGTGTTGCTGTCGGACGTACTGCGGCGGCGATCCCTGAGAACAATCAGCAGGCGGACGGCTCTGTTGTCGCCAAAGGCTCTTGTACCATGCATGGGCGGCGTCACGGTTATCCGATGAAAAAGATTGTTGTCGGCATTACGGGGGCAAGCGGCAGCGTGCATGCGTCCGCCTGATCGATGTGCTGCGTGAGCAGGGCATCGAAGTTCATGCCGTTATCACAGATGGTGGACGCCGCGTTTTAGATACAGAATGCGGCATCACGGAGGAGGACCTTGCGCGGCGTGTGGATCGTCTCTATCCGAACGACGACGTGGGCGCGGCACATTACAGAGCGGCTCGTTCCGCATGGATGCGATGGTCATTCTGCCCCTGCTCAGGCGAAGACGGCGGGCGCGGTCGCACACGGCGTGACGGACGACCTCCTCACGCGAGCAGCGGACGTGACGCTCAAGGAGGGACGACGACTCCTCCCTCGTGCCAAGGAAACACTGATGCACGAGATTCATCTCGAGAACCTCCTGCAGCTCGCGCGTGCCGGTGCGATCGTCATGCCCTGCCGCACCGGCTTTTTACCACAGACCTGAGACCTCGGACGATCTCGATCAACATGATGGTGGAAAGATACTTGACCGCCCTCGGCATTGAGGCGGAGCTACACGTTGAGGTGACGGATGCGTCATTCAAAAGCACAAATTGCCGCCTGGCATTCTTTCGGCACTTCCTGCCCGCTGTGACAGCGAGCCCTGCCATACAGAAACGGCAGATACGAACACGATGGAGATGCACATGGGCGACCTCTGCACAGGACAAGAGGCGGAGATCCAGATCGACGCTCTAAAAGCAGCGTGGGAGCGCCAGTCACATCGACCTCTATAATCCGCAACGTTTTCGCCAGTACAAAGAGATGCACGGCATGACGCTTCATTGGGGCTGATCGTCCCACGCCCGGTTGATCGTGGCGGAGAAGGATCGGCCGAATGTCGAACTGACTCGTCAGCGGTCGGTGCTGGACCTGCGTACATGAGCGCTGGACGCATCCGCTCGGGGAAAAATGGGAGGCATCCCTGGACTTTACGGGGCAGTTCTCGTCTCATAATCGCGTGCATCCTGCACATACAAGAAACATGGATTCCTCTGGCGTGTCGGGCCGCGTCTGACCTACAACTTTAACGATCGAAACGGCCTCAGTGTTGCTCTGCCTCGGATACACGCCGTCTCGAACGGACAGCGACGAAGAACCCCGGATATAACGGCGTTGAGCTGTCGATTGGCTATCGGTACTCGTACTAAAGGTGTATTGTGGCAGAGAAATATTACGCCGAAGCGCGGGCGCAAACGGGCTTGTTTACCGTGTGGCAGAGGTGCTGCTGCAGCAGGTGCTTTCAGGGCGCTGTCTATAGTGCGCTGGCTGACGGAGGCGAGGCACGGACCGGCTGGATGGCTCGTCCGGCACCGTATTCCGCGAGAGCGGTACAGCGGTGATCTGCACCGAAGGCCGAGAGAACCTGTCGATGCGGACTCCTATCATCCATCACGGACGGCCCGTGCCTCAGAAATCCTGGAGGTGCGGGCGGATGCGGGCTGCCGTCATCGAGAATAGCGCGACGGGAGGTTGCAGAGCACAGCGGCGGCGATCCTGAGACGACGAACAACCGTATGGAGCTGACAGCGGCGCTCGCTGGCGGTCACATCCGTACCCGAGGGCGCACGTATTGCCTCTAGCATGGACAGCGAGTATTTGAAGAATGCATCCACGAAGTTCTGGCTGCCCGCATGGAAGAAGCGTGGGCAAGAAGGCGGACGGAGAGCCCAGCTCAATCAGGATCCTGGATGAAAATCGACGCAGTACGCCGTGCGGCGCATCCAGTTCTACTCAGTCAAAGGGGGCATGCAGGCAATCCGCGCAACGAACGCTGTGATGAACTTGCGCGAAGTGAGGCGGAGAAATATATCCGTTGATTTGGAGCGTTCTCATCGGCGCTCCGCCGCTTCCCCGCAGCGACGAAGATGTGTCGTTCTCCAAAGCCTCCCATATGATGGGAGACCGCTTGCGGTGGTGATACATACAACATCTACGAAAGGAGTGAATTGATGCAGCGCATCTTCGAGGTGTGGGACGCCTGTCCCTCACTCATCTTGCGTGAACATCGGGCGCATCACCCTCCCCTATGGAGAGACGGCGCGCTAGTATCACAGCGCCTTCGTGTGCGCAGCATCATCTACCAGATGGCGCATCTCGGCGTGGACCTCCCTCATCGTTGGACTCATACTCTTTTCACAGGAATTGTTCTGACTCAGATCGCTCATGATTCATCCGCTACGGTGCGCAGGCATACCGGCGCGGCCACGCCATCGGCATCGGACCGAGCTTGGTCCCGTCCTTGTATCGCGTCGTCTGCGCTGGGGCGCGTGGGTGCGGCGATCACGGCGGAGGTCCTCGATGAAAGGTCACCCGGAGCAGATCGATGCTCTGCGCGTCGGGCGGTCAGTCCCGTGAACTACCTCATCGTGCCGCGTATGCTCGCGTGCATGGTCGTCGTGCCGATCCTCACCGTATTCGGTGACGTCATCGGAGTTCTCGGGGTATCCACCGCAGTTCACTACTCCGGCATTTCGCCCCTACATTGACACACCCATCACACAGTTCGCGGAGATCTCCGACATGACGGGCGGACTCCATCAAGGCGATCTTCGGCAACGTGATCGCCGTCCTCGGCTGTCACTACGGCCTGAACGCTCCAACGGCGCGGAGGGCGTCGGCGAGGTGACTATGCAGACCGTCGTTGTCTCCACATCATCGTCATCCTGGAACGCCGTCTTAGACGTTTTTCCTCTTCTAGAGTGCGCTGTATACGACTGAACAATGTCCGCAAGCGTCTTTGAGACAGAGGGCGCTGAGGATGACACTAGCCTGAGCAATCGAGAGGGGAGACCATCGCCATCATCGGCGGCTCAGGGTCGGTAAGTCTACTCTGCTGCGCCTGATGATCGGGCTGACTCGTCCAACTTCGGGTGAGATCTACATCGGCGGGGAAAAACATCGCCGTTCTGAGGCGGGGAGGACGCGCTCGATCGCGTGCGGCTGCGTATGGCATGGTATTCCAATACCAGCGCGCTCTTGACCTCGATGAGCGTGGGTGAGAATGTCTCACTGGCTTGCGCGAGCATACGGATAAGAGTAGAGGCGGAGATACGCGCATCGTGGAGGAGAAACTAGAGCTTGTAGGTCTCGCGGTGTCGAGGAAACTTGCGCCGCAGGAAACTCTCGGGCGGCATGAAAAAGCGCGTGGGTTTGCGCACGTGCCATTGTGACAGATCCGGAGATCATTTTCACGATGAGCCAAGCTCGGGGCTTTGATCCTACTCGCGACAGCAGCAAGATTGACGAGCTGATCATCGATATGCAGCGTAAGCTGATGTGACCTCGTCGTCGTCACGCACGATATGGCGAGTGCGAGCTGCATCGCTGACCGCGTATCAGCTATGATCCATGACGGGTACTCATTGCCGTGGATACGCTCGAGCGTTTTGAGGACATAAAAAGAGATGAGCGTGTACGAGGCGTTTTTCCGTACGCTCCATCATCGAAGGGAGGCGGAGGCGAGGTGCAGAGGCAAAGGTCAGGGGCGCTTTTAATTGGGGGAGCAGCGCCTCGTTGCAATCGTCATGTTCTTCGGCGGGCTGCGTCTTGGGGAGGACAGGACTACATGCTCGGCGCGCCGGCTTCGGACGCGCTGTTGTCTTGAACCTCTGAGGCGCAGGTACTCCTCCGGTGTTCCTGTCGGCAGGGTGAGATTGCAGTCGACGGCCGCGGTGTCACCGTCTCAATGCGCATCCAGGATGGGGTGAAGATCCCGCGGCTCAGTCTGTTACCATCGGGCAGCCCGCATCATGGGCGATAAATCTATGTATCATCACGCCGTCCTCGCATGCGGATTTTTGCGCAAACGGCGAATATCTCTACGGTGAGGACGAGATGGTAGGACACGATGTTCACCGAGCTGAACAAGATGATTATCTCAGGTTGAGGCAATGCTCACCTCCATCAACACAGCATCGTTGGTGCACCCGGTTTCAGACCTCGATGGTGCAGCTCTGTTGTCAACATGGAGCAGATGACGGCGCATCTCGACGGGTTGACGGCGACACTCGAACAGATGGCGAATGAGAATCGCGGCAATCTGCATACCATGCTTGCAAACATGAACACAATGTCGGCGAATCTCGCACAGACCACGGCGAGCGTCGAACGCATCGGGCGTCAAATCTTGAGACTGTTGGCGCAGATCCGCAGACAGCGGAAAAACTCAGGAAGACTCTCGCGAACATCACGGAATCCTCTGAGCGCATCCCTGCGCATCGCCGAGGGCATCGAAGCGGTCGCAGGCGACAAGCAGGCGCAGGAGGATGCGCGCGCACTCATCCAGCAATGCACGCACGATGTCGGATAAAGGCGGGCGGCCTGATGGGACGCCTCCGCAGAACGTCAAGGTCTCGCCGAAGGTGATGCGATGTGACAGCGGCAAGATGGACGATTGGCGACGAATTTCAACCTCGATGTTGCAGTGAAAAAGGGATGTAAGCGACATCTGGTGTTGACGACATCGGCGGCGGGGATAAGTCTCACGCGCAGGTCGGCACACGCGGCACATCGCTCTGAGCGCGCGCGGGCGTCGTTGCGGGGCGGCGGGTATCGGTGTCGATGCCTACGCAGGTGAGAAGTTCAAATCTCCGCCGATGCCGCAGGATCCGAACGACGTCACCTCCGTCTGCGTGCGCAGTACCAGGTGAAGGGCGGAACCTACCTCTTCGGTGAGTGGGACGACGTGAACGACTCGAAGCACTGCGCGTTCTATACCGGCGTGCGTCAGGAGTTTTGATTGACGAGCACTAGAATATATGTATAATATAACTATAGGTATGAACGTCACATGGGATGAAGCCAAGAACCTCCAATCAGAAGAAACATGGCGTGTCCTTTGAAGAAGCTAGAGACAGTATTCTACGATGATGATTCTAGTTCTCTTTGATGACCCTGATCACTCTGTCGGGGAGGAGCGATTTCTCATCATCGGCGTGACGGATACGGGAAAAGCTCTGAATTGTCAGTCATTTGACTATCGTGATGAGGGATGTTATACTGATTATTTCAGCGCGAAAAGCAACGAGGGCATGAGAAGCTAAAAATATGGGATAATTTAGTAGGAGGTTATGGCGATATGAGAGATGAATACGATATTATGAGTCTGAACCGCTGAAAAACCCCCTATACAAAGCGCTCTCCAGACAACAGATCACGATCAACATCAACAACGAAGCGGTTGCCTACCAAGGCGCAATCTGCAGAGGTTGATACCCTACCAGACGCTCATCAATCTCCCATCTGTCGGACTGTGGCGCAGGGACGAAAAATTGCATATGTCATGCGGCAGTAAAAATTTATATTGCTCAGAGAAAACTCGGGTCATCACCTGAGGGGATTTCTATTGGGCCACAACGAATGTCAGCCAGGAAATTCTGTAATAGAGATAACACAACTTGTGTAACTTTTCAGCGTTAATTATTCTGATTAAAAATCGGCTTCGTCCTCACTGAACGCTGCCACCGCCTCGCGGTGGCTCAGCGGACGCGCCCTGCCTTGCGAGATTCTCCTGACCTGAGGCGACTGCAGGACGCGTAGTCACGGTAGAAAATTTCGCTAGAGCTGCTCTGCATGGCGAGTGCGCTGAGAGGACGATGTAGAGCTTGCAAATCACGAGCGTTTCTTCCTGCTTGCCTTCGAGCGAGGCGGCCGCCAGCCCCAGATGCAGAGCCTCGCCGTAGATCGGTGCGCTGAGTGCCATCAGCCTGACTGCCCCGGCGAGTCTGACAATTTGATGGAGGCTAGATAGCCTGTGCCGCCGGGGAGTGCGACATCGAGAACGCCGGAGGAGACAGCCTCCGCCGCGATGCGGGAAATTGCACCGAGTGCAATGCCGCAGCCTGCACCGCTGCTGCACCATTCACCATCGCGATCACAGGCTTTCGAGCACTTGCGCAGGGCGAGCGATGCTTGTCCTGTCAGGATGGAGAGAGATCGATAGCTGATGAAGTCGAACGACGCCATCTCCTTGATATTGCCGCCGGCGGAGAAATTCCTTCCTGCGCCCGTGACGATGATGACCTTGACTGGTACGTCCGCATCACAGTGTTCAACTGTGCTGATGAGATCGCGGAACATCTGGGCATTCATGCATTGTTCATGCCTGTCGATCGATCGCGATCGCTGCAATGCCGTCCTGCACAGCTAATTTGATGTGTTCGTACATAGGGCTCCTCCTCTGTTGGATGATTTTACAACCAACATCATGCTGCAATTTTCCGATCATACCCGCTGTTATCGTATCGTATTCTCATAGTACAGATGCAAGTATTTTATGGAATGACAGAGTTCTGCAAATATATTTACACAGAAAATATCATGCAAAATATATCTATAAATCATGGCGAAATATAAAAAGATGACGATATAGTCTTTATAAAATGTCTCGGTGCAAAACTATCATAAAAGGAAGGGTGTAAAATATGGGGATACATCCTGCTGACAAGAGGGCGCTGAGCAGGGAAGCGCACGCGCTCGGCAGGGGACACGGAACGTCTCTACCCATGGATGTTTCGTGCCTCAGCGTGAAGCTGACTGAGAAACACCGAGTAACATCAACCGTGATGCGACTTGTAGAAATTGGCGAGAGATGGAAATGATGCGTGTCAATGTTCTCGGGTGTTTCCGGGCCCTGGCGTCATCAGACCCGAAAATGGATGCTATCGGCAACAACATCGTGGAATCGTCAACATGACGGCTTTAGGCGAGCCGCGTTACGTCTGCGGATATGATCTCAGAACCTATCGGAGCATCGCCGACGGGAAATATCGGCGGCGTGAATCTGAAGCAGGCTGGCCTTGGTATGAGCGCTGCTGCGAGTACTGGACCTTATTTATACGAGAAACGGTTCTGTCCAGCAGACGGGTGAAAGCACGGATGTTGCCATCCCGCGCGGCGACGGGCTTTTGCGTAGCGCGGCAATCAGCAGTTCTACACGCGCAATGGTGCGTCTCGTTTGATGCTGAGGGCAAATCGACGATCCCCAGCACAGGTCTCTGCGTGCAGGGACAGGGCAAATAATGGCCGCATTTCATTGCGGGCGACAGCACGACAAACATTAAGATTCCCGCGGGAAGTCCATGGAAGGACAATGACCGCAACGGCTTCCTGTGTTACGAAGAATCTCAATGCAACCACGCCCTGGTCGCGAGGTGGCAAAATGTTCCCGTAAAATATGCAGATGGAACTCGCACGGTGTCCAGTTACCTGCTACGGAGAAGGCGCCGCTATCACTGACGATGAGCACGGGCGAGCGTATTACTCAACCAGCCAGTGGATACCGTGCAGGACGTCGGCCTGCACCGACAGGAACTCTTTATGCATCCAAGATGACAAGCAGTTAGGGCTGCAGGGCGGCACGGCTTTCTTGATTCGGCAAATTTCGACCTGACCAATGCGTCGAGTCCACGGGCCATTACTGGTACAATTACCGGCGTTAACTGCGATTCCGGGTCGTATTCGTGGGCGGGAGATTTGCCCTGACAGGGTACGATAACGGCGGCTGCTACGAACTCCCCTACCGCAGGAATTATGACACTGACCCTTCCAACTACAGAAACCTCCTGGAATTCGCAGGTTCAGGTTCCCAATCCGACGACATTTTACGGCTGCGGTTAATGATACTTACCGGGGAATGTTAAAGATCGAGAAAGTTCAGGCCAATGCAGGCGCAATTGTGGCTACCGCAGATGGCAACAGCATCAAGACGAAGGCGGCGGTGGCTCCCGATTTGATGCGTCGAACCCGAACTTTACCTGTGTTGCCGCCGCAACTCATGGTAGACGGCACGATTCAGGCGACTTCACGTGCAACGGAGTATACGCATAATAAATAAGTTTGTTTCGATGTTAACGCTTAACATACGGAGTGGCACCTCACTGGCGGGTCTCTGCCATGGGTAAGAATTATACGTCGGCGATACCTTTCCATCCTCGGTGACGACGCAGATTACGGTGTGTATGATTCGCTTGGTGCTGCAAGCATCATGTGCCTATTGTCTATACCAAGTCAGCAAAACAACAAGTGGACGATTTCACTGGGCAGTGTGATGGATACATATCCAGGAGGCTGACGGGACGACGACAACAGCCAGCCCTGCAGCAAAGACTGATCTCAAGTTTGATACCCTCCGGTGCATATCCCAGCGGAGAGGCATCCTTGAATCTCACCTACCAGAACGGGCGGCTCCCCCAGCAGGTCAGTATGAACCTTGCGGCGATTACGCAGTACTCGCACGCTCGGGACGATTGCAGCATCCTCCGACGGCAATGCAGCTGGCCCACTCGCGAGTGCGTTGATAGTGACAGTACGGGTGTCATTACGGGCATATACACGAACGGCGTCTGCCAGAAGGAAGCCCAGATCGCGGGATGGCGCAGTTCAACAACCCGTCCGGTCTCACGTAAGATGGGCGGGTAACCCTCATCGGAGTCGAACAACCTGGCACGTACGATCAGCGGCTGTGCGTCTGACATCGGCACAGAGCTCACTACCTCGGCACTCGAGATGTCCAACGTAGACATCGTCGACCAGTTCTCCGACATGATCCATCATGCAGCGCGTGGCTTCCAGTCGAACTCCGAAGATTATCACGGTCTCAGATGAGATGCTGGAAAACACTCATCAATATGAAACGATAAACCTTTTGTTTCACAGAGCCGTCATCCATCTTGATGGCGTTGTTTTTCTGCCTAGCTAACAATAAAATTTATTTGAAAAAAGGCGAAGCTGATATAATTAGAGATCTGCCAATAGATTTTCATGGTCTGACGTTTGAGCCCACGTTCGGGTGTATCCGGTTAACGGACGAGGAGGAAATGGTTTTGAAATAGGGGAACATTTTAAGCCAAACGATTGCTGGGACTTGCCCTGACTGCTGCTGCTGTTGGGCTTTTTACGACGGTCTCGGCGGAGACTGATGCAGGTGGATCTTTCGCGTTCCGTACAGATGGGTACTTGAGAACAACCGCATGATCAAGCAGTCGCTGACGGATGGAGGTGCGCGCACGCTTCCTCGCGACAGGCGAATTGCTCGATGGGACCGACGCTGACATGGCTTCGGCGGACGGCGAACCGCATCGGCGGTGAGGCGTGCGCAGTGCACGCATGACGGGAAAAAGTACATCGGGTCATAATTCGCACGGCAATACGCAATGATCTGATGCCTGTCTATAATGTCTAGGGCTGAATGCGCAGCGGAAAGCAGCGCGTTACGGCTGCACATACGGACTGCGCCTGAGCGACGAAGCAGGCGATCCGCCCTAACGGCAACGGTGGATTATTTTAATATTCTGCAGGCGCACAATCTGATGAAGGTGCGTGAGGATACGGTAGCGACACTGCAGGCCCATCTCGCGGATGTGAATGCGCAGTTCCGCGTTGGCACGGTAGCACGTGCCGATGTGCTTGCTCGGAGGTGGAGCTTGCGAACGCAGGCAGAATCTGACTGGACAGCGAAGAACAACGCGAGGTCGCTGTGGCGACGTTGAATAATGTGATCGGCGTGCCGACGGATACGACACCCACGATCAACGATGAACTGCGCTATACGAACTCATGAACTCGCTCGAGGACTGCACGAACTATGGCTGCGTTTTACCGCGCAGACGGCGCGGCGGCACGCTGCGCCGTGAAGCGGGCAGAGGAGGGCGTGCGTACGGCAAAAGGCGGGCGTATCATCCGACGGTGAACGCAGCAGCGACGCGATCGATTGCGGGCGAGCGGCTATCTGGCGATGACCAGCACGAGCAGCAATCCCGTGGGCGGCAGGGATCAGCGCATCGTGGAACATCTTCGATAACGGTGTGACAGCGGCGCAGGTGGATGCGGCAGCGACGTGTCGCAGCGCGGAGGAGTGCACTCGCAGCGACGGATGAGCAGATCCGCCTTCGATGTCCATACGGCGTATCTGGAATCTGCGCGCGGCTGAGCAGAATATCAAGACGACGGAAACAGCAGTAAAGCAGGCGGAAGAGGACTATAACATCGCTCGTGTCCGCTAGCAATGCGGTGTGGGGACAAATCTTGAGGTCAGCGCGCGCGTCGGACACCCGACGATCGCACGCACGAATTACCTGACCGCTCTCACAGTTACAATACGAGCAAGGCGCGCCTTGACACATGCGATGGAGTGCCTGTCGATCTCGATGCGGTACGCTATCGTGCGGCTGAGGCAGAGGGCAACGTCCTCCCGCGCGCGCACGGAGGCACGTCTGCACTGATGATGCCCTTTGAGACACCAAGAGGGCTGAGGTGCGCCCCGTCCCCGCGCATGTGTTCATGGATGCTGCAGCGGCTGCAGCAGCGCGTGAAGGCGGCAAAATGCCGCCTATGAGGCGGAGATGAGCAACAAGAGGTCTTTCTATGAGACGGAAAGCGTGATGTCGGGGCGCTGGTGCTGGCAGTGGCCCTCATCTGCGCAGCAGGTCCCATCCACACTGTGCGCGCCCAGTCGTTTATGGCTGAGGCGGGCGGATGGCGGAGAGCCTCCTGGCGCAGAAGCTGGGACAGCCGTGCACATCGGTGCAGTGGAGATCCGCTCCCGCATGAGCCGAAAACTGGATGATGCTGTGATTTATGATAAGCAGGCGGAGTTTTCGTCCTCCGTGCCGATGAGGCACGGGTGATACTTCGTCCGCTTTCTCGCTGCTTTCAGCGCCGGAAACCCCTGATTGACGAAATACCGCTTACGGGCGCGCATATGAGGTCGGGCCAGCGTGCGGACGGCACGTGGAACTACGACGATCTTGGCGCGAACGACACGGAACCGAGCTCGTTCGAAGGCCGAATCCGCACGAAGGATGCGACAGCAACCGTTACTGCAGATGACCGCAACGGTGAATTCGGACGGGATTACAGGCACGGTAGAGATCGACCGCAGCGACATTTCCTATGATCTCGTGGGCGCACTCACAGGAGTTCCTCCATGCGTGCGCGGCAACTATGCGTCGGAGGCTCTGCAGGAACTCTATCTGATATCAGACGATGCCGACCTGACGCCCTTGTTGAATTTTTCCCGCGGGAACGCTGCCTCGGCGATCTGCATATTCATGATATCCATGCGGATCATGCGTGAGCAGCTGCGGCGTGGACGGCATCATGACACTTGAGGGGCGTGTTGACGGTGCCAATGGCGCGTGCAGAGCCTATGGTACAGAGCTGCATCTGCGCTAGCACGGCGATTACGTTTTAATGAGCGTGCTCTTTGTGGCTGCGACTGCAGAGGCACTGGGTGAGACCGCTCGTGTGGACGGGACGATCCGTCTCGATACGGATGCCCCCTATCTCGACCTCCGTGCGCGCGGAGGATTTTGCCATTGATCGAATTTCACGAACAGCCCCTCGCGAAGGCGCCGGACAGCAGATCTTCGCGTGACAGGAACTGCTGCATCCCTCTCGGTGAGGGGACGAATGACAGCGGCAGAGGGGAGGGCGTGGCGATACCTCCTTCCGCGCGGCAGAGGCAGATGTCTCCATGCGGATGGTGTTCTTTCCTTCGAAAACCTGACGGCGGAGTTTTTGGCGGCAAGCCTCAGGCGCGTTTCGATACCGCAGACTCGTAGTTACACGGCACATCTCACGGCAGATAATATTGCACTCGCACAGCTGCGCGCGGCTGATCTGCTCTCCCGGATGGCGTGAGGGGCATCTGCATGCAGACCTTGGGATCAGCGGGCAGGGAACGGAACGCCCGCACTTGCTGTCTGCGGCAGTGCGGAGAGTTTTGACGGCAGCTACCGCAATATTCCGATTGAGCGCGCGAGTGCATCCTTTGGCGATGCGTGCAGCGATATCACGATCGATTTCCTGAGCCCAACCTTGCAATGATATAGACCTCGGGGTCGAGGGCGGATCATCGGCGGTTCCAGCCCTCGATCTGCGTTTCTATGGCGGAAAATGCGGATCTCTCTCTGCTGAACGATCTCAGACGATCGGCTGCATTTCTCCGGAATTCTGGATTTCAGCGGAGAGATACATGAGACATCCGTGATCCTTACGTAGAGATGCGCGTCTCTGCGATGAACGGCGACCCCTGCGTATCAGCCATTTGACAGCCTCCTTTCCAGCGCTGACGGTCTGCTTTCCGGCATTGGCATCTGCGACTTTCGATGGAGCGCGGTGGCCGTGAGGTCTGGCCTGTCAACGGGAAGATTGCTACGGGCGAGCGCCGCCTCGACATCCAGATTGATACGATGGGTGCACGCATGGAGGATGTGCTCGCGCCTGTTGCGCCCGGGATCAGCCGATTACAGGCACATTGACAACATCATCAAGTCTACGGGAACGCCTGACAACCCCTACGCAGTCGGTTATGTTCATTTCTTATCGCGGCAGCTATGCCGGAGCGGTGCCCGCAGGTATGACGGTGACTACTTCCTCGATAACGGATCATCCGTGCAGGTATTTCGCATCTATTCGCTCGATGGTAGGGATGGTGCCGAATGGTGCTGATCAATACGCAGGGACTGCTCGATTTCGATGCCGAGGTGCGTGATCTCGACATGAAACGATTTCGGAACACAAACTTCCCTGCGAAGTCTCGGACATCAGGTGTTCAACGGAAAAGTCGGGGGCACCATTTCCCATCCGATTTTCCGCGGAGAGCTGAAGGCAGATGCGATCACGATGAACGGCGTGGAACTGACGTAGAGATTCGCAGTTTGCTTCACTGCGAAAATGGGACTCACTCGAACTGGATGATACGGGATCCCGCTCAGGGAAACAGAGGGCTCGGTACGGCACGTCTGCGCTCACGATATAGATACGCAGACGATCGGCGGGATGATGGATATCGGACAAATGGATGTCGCGCTGCTTGCGTACCTGCAAATCAGGCAGAAGAGCGCCTCACGGGGAACGATCACGAGCAAAGTGCAGCTTGATGGAACCTTTGACAATCCGTCGATTGTGCCTCGCGGGTGAGATTGAGAAGGTACACTTGCGTCCTCACCCCATCCGTCATCCATGGCTTGATATCGGCCTCGAGAACTATGGGTCCTGCGCTTGCGCAGACTTTCGGGGAGCAGGGGCGGCGTTCTCGTAACGGGAACCGCTGACTTCAATGGGCTGGTGAATCGCCGATATTGCGGGCTCTCAGATATTGCGCTCGGCATATCTCACCCGCTTTGCTGGTGTGGAGGAAGAGGTGACGGGAACGGCGACGCTGACGTCACATATCGGCGGCAGTACGCAGAACCCGGAGGCCGACCTCCATTTTTGCGGCGGCAAAGGGCGGCGGGATGCGGGGCAACTGTCTCGATGAGCTGCGTCGGTGCGGCACAGCTGCGCAACTCGGTCATTGATCTGAAGCAGCTCATGGTGACGAAGTACATCGACGGCATTGCCTATACGGCGAGGCGCCCGTGGCAAGTCGCCTCTGCGTGCTCCTCACGCCGACCGCGATGAAAAATATCAACGCTTACGACGAGACTCGATCCGACAATCGCGCTTTGACAATGCCGATCTCCTCTCGCCCGTTTTTCCAAGCATGTGGAGGGCGCTCGGCTTCTACGGAGGGCAGCTTGAAGCTGCACGAACGCCTGCCGCACCGCGTCTGATGGATCTGTGCGCGTCAGCAGACGGTGCCTGAAAATCAAAATATCTCGAGAATCCCATCACGAATATGGATATCCAGGTTGATGCGCTCGGCGATGCGCTTGTTGTACGTTCCTGCACGCGTGGCGGGAGACGGCAGCTATACTGATGACGGGACGGCGGACCTGAGAGGCATGGAGCCAACGGGGTATGACTTTTGCACTCGTCATGAATGCGCTTGCCATCAAAACACTCGTTCTTCGATGGCTCTTGAGCGGCTCTCCGCGCCTGACAGAGATGAATATCGCGAGCGTCTGCCGAAACTCTCAGCAGCATCGAGCTGGATCGAGCACTCATCCTTGGATCCCATCAATCCTGGATACGGATGATGCATTGCCGTACTTTTCATTCGATGTCGATCTCAATGTCAATCGTCATGTCCATTTCTTCAGCCTGAATTTCTACGATATTCATCCGTCCCGGCTAAAGTTCATTTCGGCGGGACGACGCATCATCCGGCGGACAACGGGGATGATTAGGCGTACGGCGAGGGAGATACGGTCAGCTATCTCAGAACAGTCTTCAAGATCCGGAAGGGACGGCGACGTTCAACCAGCCGGAGTCGTTCCCCGCCGGAGATTTCATTCATGCTGAGGCGCGTCTTTAGGTGGACCCGCGTTTACCTTCCGCGCATGGCCCTCGATCATATGGATTTTGCCCTGGTCGAGTCCTGAGATGTCGGAGGAGATCATCTGCATGCTTACGCTGCGCAGCGCCCACCAGAATGGCGAGGGCGGCATTACGGCAGATATCCTCCACCGGCCTGCAGATGAGCCATCCCGTCCGAAGGAGGACTCGTGAAGAACTCTCCATCTGACGTGTTTGCCTTCGCGGGAGCGGAGCGCCTCTTTTGAAACGCGATGATGAGGCGGTTCGAAGAACGAGAATGAATACAATCTGGAGATCGGCGTCATTTTGGGGATCGTGGTTCTGTACGCTAGCGGTGCAGGGTCTTGCGGCGCGTCGATGCGTCGCTATGGCATAGATACGATTTCAAATGAACGATCTGGCATCTCATATGATCGCGAGGGTCTGAATCAACTCATCAGCACAGGAGGCCAGGATGTCTCTCAAAGGGAGGGTGTGCCTCTGCTTACGGAATACACAAAACTCTCTGCTGTCCAGCTTACGCGGAGGAGGAGGGCGCCTGGTGCGCCGGCAGCGAGCATGGAGATGAGACGGCACGCCAACGAATCATTGAGTGCTATCAGCCGCTCTGTATTCCGTGAAGCTCTCGCCGTACCGCTCGCCTGCTGCTGATGGATGCGGCAGCGTGGGAACGGGTTGGGCTGGATCGAGGCGGTGAGCACCACTGATCCCGCGCGAAATGTGGCGCTTAGCCTCTACGCAGTACATCGGGTACGCGGTCAGTATTATGATTTTTAGGCGCGAGGGCAGCGCCGATCTGCCCCGGCCTCGGAGTCTGAAACGGAGGCGCCGGAGACGCGGCGAAATGCTTTGTCGATGAGCAGCCGTCGGTTGCAGGAACTTGCCGAACACCACGCGGCCGCTTGTACTTGATGCAGCGATGCAGCGTCTTCCCGCTACAGGAGCCGCCTGTGCCCGAGGGCGACCACTGGTGCACGTGCGCAGACTATGGCAGAAACGCTTGGCGTGACGCCGGCGCATATCTATCGGCTGCAGCAGAGACAGATCCGCCGCATCTGCGGCATGCTTTCCTGCTTTTATGTAGCATTGCAGAATTAAAAATTAGTACGCAAGCTTTTTAATTTTAACTTCTGAATCCAGACTATAGACTGTAGTATAATCTCGGAGGAGGAGCAGCGGTGGATGCAGATCGCAGAGAGCGTGCAAACCATTCGTGCGGCACGTGACTGGCCTGCGGGGGCGGAGAAATGCGCCCGGGTGAGGATGATCTTGCGGGCGATCTAGCCTGGCGTTTGCGGGCGTGTAGAGCTTTGCGCGAGCCAGCGCCGACTGTCGCGCCTGCTTCCAGCGGTGAGTATGGCCCGTGCCGTCGATCGCGGCAGTAGGCGTCGCGTGGATGTTGTGGGGAAGACTCGCGGTGCCTGAGACTATTCCGCCGCCTGCAGCGGTGGAGGCGGCAATATCTGGGAACCACGCCCTCGTCCCGGATCCAACAGCATCTCATCCGCCGGAGCAGCTTTTGCCGGCGGCAACACAGAGCGCAGAATATGTACCTTCGAGTGCGTGAATCACCCCGGCAGCGGATCGCGTCGAGGAATCGGGCGCTGCGGATACAGAACCCGCATTCCGCATTTTGATGTCCAGGGCGTTCAGTGATGCCGAACGCCGATTGCAGCGGCTATGGCGGTGTCGGCGGCAAGATAAGAGAATAGTCGATCTGTCCCGCGAATCCTGCGGGTGGATTGAAACAGCGCGGCTCGTGCGCGATGTAGGAGGGTTTTCGCCTTTTGAACAGCAAGAGAAATACCAGAGACTGAGCACTCGCCGCCGCCCTTTCAGTGTAGGTATCGCATCACCTGCCGCATGCGTTTGCGGTAGAGGAGTCGCACCAGATGCACCGGTATTGAGGATGCCGCGCGCCGTCTGCCGTGATGGACTTGACAGGGTACGGGTTGTCACAGATGCGCTGACACCACTGCAGCGCCTGCGTCTCTACAATCTGATGATGTGCTGCTGCATGGGCGGAAAAGCGCCCCGCAGAGCAGGAGATCTCCAACTATCTTGCAGAAATAGATCGGCAAGACGATTGTGAAACCAATTTGGTGGTGGAACGGAGGCAACAGAGCCGACGGCGCGTGGGTAGCGCTTGCGATGCATGTGCGATGTTGTTTCATGAGGAAGGCGTACGAGATCGTGATGATCCATGCGACGGGTATTTTCGCGATCTCTATCCGACCTTTGAGAAGGTGCTGAGGGGCTGTTCTGACCCACTCAGTTCTCTGAGGAATCCAGAGCTCAAGGAAGTGAAGATCGAGCACACGGTCGAGCCGATAGAGGCCTGATGGCTTGGTCACAGTAAAAACGGTGAGCTTCTGAACTGCGTGATCTGCAGGAGAATGCAGGCGATCCAGGAGAAAGCACGTGCGGACGGCCACATTCTGCGAAGATCACAGATCCTCAACATCGCACAGGACGGAACGCTCACGATCAAGATCAGCGAGGGCATGCTCGAGGGGATCAGCGTCAAGGGCGCTGACAGACGAAGGACACGTCGTCTCTCGGGAGATGCGGCAGAAGGTCGGCGAGCCGTTCAATGCTGAAATACGGCGCGCCGCAGTATGCAGCGGTCTATAACCTCGGTTTCTTCTGAGGATGTCAATGTCAAGATGAATCGCGCGTTGACCCGATGCGCGTCATCGCGGAGCTCGATGTCAAGGAGAAGCGCACGGGCTGCTCCTGGCATCGGCGCGGGCTACTCCAGCCTGACGGCAGTGGTCGGCGGTGAGCGTCAGCGACACGAACTTCCGCGGCATGGGCGACACGATCAGCCCCAGCTATGAAAACGAGCGTGATGATACGGATGCGCGCGGCTTTACGTTTATGTATCGCCGCCCGTGGCTCGATAAGAAGGAGACGGCGGGACACCGCGCGTCTCTGCCAACCGCACCTATGAATATGACGACTGGCGATGAGAACGGCAACCACGCGCGAGTCGTTCATGCGTAAAATACGCAGGCGGTGAGCTCGACTCAGCCGCCGATCGAGCGAGTATTCGACGAACTCGTTACGCTGCGCAACCGCCAGGACAAATATGTCAAACACACGGAGTCCGGCAATGCGGGAAATCGCAGCGGGGCTTCTGCGTGGACTGAAGAACAACCCTTTTGGCACGACGCGCAGCATTACGCTCGAACACGTAACGGATCACGCGCGATAATATCTACGAGCCGACGATGGGCGCACGCGCCCGCCTCGGCAGAGTTTGCGGGATTCGGCGCGACTTCGCTATCAGAAGTACACGCTCGGCGATGCACACATTACCTGAAGGCTGGCCGTGCGCAGGTATTTGTCCTGCGCGGACAGTAGGGCATGCAGGGAACGATCTCGGAGTACAGTCAGTTCCGTGTGGGCGGGCAGGATACGATCCGCGGCTACCGCGAGGATCAGTTCCGCGGTACGCGCATGGCGCTCCTCTCCGCAGAATACCGCTTCCCATTGCGTCTGAAGGTGACAGGAGCGCTTTTACGCGATTACGGCGGTGCTTTGGACGAGCGGCTTTAGCCGGAGAACATGCATGCGAGTGTTGGCATTGGCCCTCGGTCTTAACACGCCGATTGACCGCTCGCGCCTTGACCATGGCCGTCGGGGTCCCAGGGCGGACGCGTCCACTTCCGCGTCGGCGGAACCTGTTCTGATGCGGCAGGAACATCCCCTGCGCGCATTGCGTCTTCTTTTCCCATTTTGTTTGCTGATGGGGCTGTGTGCCGCATATGCCGCAGAGGACTCCCGTGTGGAGGAGACTGCGCGACACGTCATAGGCGAAATCAAAATATCCCGCCCATCGTGCGCACGCGCATGGAGCGCACCGTTGCTGCGGATTGCCCGAGCGTATGGAGGGCGCGCCTCCCGTCATCCGTCCCAGCGGCGGAGGCAGGCAGAGATCATCGGTGCGCTGACCGTTTGCCTCGTCGGCTGCACAGTGACGGAGGTGGTCGTTCGTCCTGCGGCATACGGTGGTCGAGATCCACCTGCACCCTGGACGGATACGATTCAAAGCGTGTCCGTAGAGATGGAGGTGGAGGGATGCCTCCGCCGTAGAGGAGATTGTACGCGTCTGATCTTGCAGATGTCGGAACAGTCTTTTCCGAGGCCCTCGTGGACTGCCTGCAGCGGCAGCTGATCGGGCAGCGGGGTGCTTCTAAAAAGAGCCTGACCGCCTATATGGAGGAACATTTGCCTGAGTTCCGTGCGACTATGATATTGTGGTCGACCCCGCAAAGATAACATCTTACAGTCTCATCCACGACTGCCCGTTGTGCGCACAGGTGGATCTCCTCCATGCGATCGAACACGATCCGAATGTCACGCTGCTGTCGCAGCGTGCAGGCGATGGAGACGGCGGTAAATCGCCTTGTGGGCGTGCCTGTTGCCTTTCGTTGCGCGTCACTGCTCGGCAGACGGAACAGCAGCTTGCAGAGGGGCTTGATGGCGTGGGTAACTTCGCCCTCGCATCTCAGCCTCGCGTGTGATGATTACACCGGGCGAACGCATGGAGGGCCGCGAGTCGGACGGATACGACGGTATCGTCTGCGCCTCACCGGTTGGCTCGATATTGGCGCGTACGCACGAGAAGCGCAGCAATGAGCAGCGCGATCTGTATGGTGCGTCTGCACGAGGCAGATGCTCAGCGCGCGGATGATTTCCATGTTGAGACGGGATGCAGCGCCTGAGGATAAGGAGATCTGACTGGCGGATAGGGTATGCGCGCGCACCGGCTTCCCCAACTGACAGGAGCTGCGCTGCGAGTTGGGAGATCAGGAAACTCCGTTGCAGGTAGCTAGGTGAGATTCATCCACGCTGGCTCCTGCGGCATGAGCACCGGACGAATCAGATAGGGCATGGAGTGGGAACTGCGGTATCAGCCCATGACTCCTGAGCCTCGTGGGGATGGTCGATCGCACGATACCTGGCTGCGCCTGATTGGACACTTTAGATGAGAGGAGGAAAGGCTCTTGAAGCGGATTTCAATCGTCCCAGTCTACAACGAGGAGGATAATATTGAGCATTTTGTCCAGGCGGTCGAGACGGTACGCGGAGACCGTCTGGTACGAATATGAGATCCTGTTTATTGACGATGGATCGCGAGATCAGAGCCGCGATTCTCCGTACGCTAGGGAACGCGGACACGCATGTGCAGTCGATCTTCTCGCACGCACTCAGGACATCAGCTGGCGCTACCTGTGGAACAGACCATGCAGATGGGGATGCCGTCATCACGATGGACGGAGATATGCAGCATCCGCCGGAACTGCCTATCCTCCTTTGGAAAAATGGGAGTCGGATGATATCGTCCAGACGGTTCGCCTGACGACAGAGGGGTCTCCTCTCAAACGATTCACATCAGTACTATCATACTGCCTCTCAACGCACTCGGATGTGGAGATCCAGGAGGGCGGTTCGATTTCCGCTTGATGGATCGAAAGGCTGTGCTTTGCTCTGCGCCGTTACCGGGAACACGCGCGCTTCATCCGTGGGATCGGGAGCGATGGGTTTTCGCAAGACAATCGTCGAGTCTCGTAGCGCACGAACGCTTTGCAGGGCGTTCAAATTCTTCGGCACAAGATGATCCGTTTGCGCTCGATGGGATTCTGGCTACCTCAGTGCAGCCGCTGCGCCGCCTTCTACGTGGGCGTCTTGTCTGCGCTGCTCGCCGTTCGCTCTTCTCCACGTCTCTTTGAGACGCCTGAGCGCGACAGTGCCTGGCTGGTCAACGATTGTCGTGCAGTCTTTTCTTTCGGCGGCATGCAGATGATGATGCTCGGTGGGATGCGGGTGAATATATTGCACGCATGGCTCTGCAAGAGGTAAAAATCGACTGGTTTCATTTTGATCGCCCGCGATAGTAGGCACGCTTCAGAAGAGGAAACACAGGAGGACGGCATAGCGAACGAACGGTTTACGAGCAGCGCAGCAACCCGATGCCTTTGTCCTGGCTTCTATTTCTGAATGGGACAGCTGACGGCGTCTGTCGAGGTAAAACTCACGCGCAGACGGCGAAGGAGATGCTTTCTGCAGGTGATTGGCCTCCTCAGATCTACGGTAATTATTGGCACGACAAGCCCATTTTTTCTTCTATTGGGAGCTCCTTGCAGCGTTCTCCCTATTCGGCGTGACGGACTTGCTGCGCGTCCCGCGCTCTTGGGACGCTGGCCTGCTCCTCGACCCATGCTCTTTGCACGCAGGATCTACGATGAGCGAACGGCGTTCTGGTCGACGATCATTCTTGGACGGGCGTCCTTTACCCGTGCTTGCCAAAACCGATCTTACGGATATGAGCCTCTTGTATTCTTCGCGTACACTGGGGCGTTCCCTAGGCTACCATGAGCAGCGGCGAGGATTCTCCACACGCCTACGCCTTTGCCGGACTAGGGTTCACGAAAGGGCTGGTCGGCTTCCTTTGCCGGGGCTCTGATCCCCGTAGTTCCTTCTCATCCGGCGTGATCTGTCTGCATCTCGGGCGCATTGCGCCCCTTACAGGTCTTCTCGTCTTTGCGGCAGTCTAGCACCGTGGCATCTCTATATGTACTTTGTCCACGGGGCGGATTTTCATCAACATCTTTTCTCGGGATTCATAACGTCCTGCGTGCGACCGTATCTGGAGCATGCGAAGTGGGATGTCCGGTACTTTCTACCTGCATCTATTTCCTCGGGATGTTCCCCTGAGTTTTGCCCCGCCGCTTGCGCTCTACCGTGCGTGGCGCATTCAGCCGATCATCGATGTACGGTCTCTTCTTCCTGCTCGTCTCGGGCAATCGTGGTTCCCGTATTCTTCAGCTGATGGCAACGAAGTATCCGACCCACAGCTTTCCTGCCTTTCTGCCAACGGCGATTCTAGCACGCCTCCTTTCCGCGCAACCCGCGCATACTCTAAGACGGGAGGGCGATTCTGGCATGGCACTCTACTCTTATCGTCGCTGCTCTTGTGACGAACTACCAGAGCGTGATGGGCATTTTAGCGGCAAGGAAATCTCATCGATTCTCTCTCAGACGATGAAGCCGGACGACCTCTTGGTCTGTTACGGGGACTACACGGCGACTGGTGCTCTACTATACAGGGCATACGATGTATGCCCCTCGCAACGCGCGAGCAGATTGCCGAGCGTGCGCCGAAGGAAATGAGCTGGAACAGCAAGAATGCTCAGCGCCATTTCCTCCCCTGGACGAACTGCCGATCGACCGAACGGTTTACCTTGTTCTTGAGCGTCATGCATTTGACGCCTTTGAGGCTGGAGTTTTGTCGGGCAGGAGTGGGAGCCCTGGCACGCATCCAACAGAGGGCGGACGAAGCTGCGTGTCTATCGACGCAGCGGCGATCCCGTGAGGATTTCTCCTGAATGAACGCACAGAATAGTGTAGTGATAGAAAAAGTATAGGAGAGTTTGATCAGCAAAGAGGGATTGTCGCGATGAAGGTCAGCAAAATCGGTCTTGTGGCAGCGGCGTTCGCAGCGCGTCCTCCATGCTTGTCGCGGGCTGCGGTGGCGGAAAAGACTGCAGAGCGTGCACCGGGCCCCGGTGCGCTGCAGGAGCACGTGATGCGCAGAATGTCATCACGAAGGAAAATTTTGACAGCCTCCGGTCGGATCTGACTCTCAGTGATATGGAAGGATTGTACGGCAAGGCGACCCTCGTCCACCAGAGCATTGTGGATGGCGTCTACAGCTCCACCTATCGCTTTCAGGACGGTCCCAAGATCGTGGATGCGACCTTTACGCATGAGAACTGGCTGAACAATCCTCCCAGCTGCCCTAAACTCGCAAATATGGAGTTTTTCGGAGAGACCGATGGTTGCCCAGCGCGTTGTAAAAATAATATTGAACTGAGCGCCGCTCTTTGTTATAATAGGAGCGTTCGGTCACGATACCGACAGGTCGGATAGAAAAGGAGATTTTATTCATGATCAAATTGCAGCAGAAGCAGGTTAAGATTATCAGCATTCTCATCGCCGTCGTCTTCGTCGGCTCGGTGGTTCACTCGCGCTCACACAGAGCGGCTCGGGCATTGCCTCGGCGGCTACCCCTCCGTCGGCGTTGTGGATCATCGCGGGTCGGCAGCCAGCATCCCCAGCTCGCAGCAGCCAATGCAGAGATGCAGAAAGCTTCGCAGGAGGCACAGGCGGATTTCGAGACGAAGTCTGCAAAAGATGAACGATCAGGAAAAGTCGGATTACTACCAGCAGACGATGCAGCGTCTTCAGCAGAAGAATGAAGAGCTGATGGAGCCCATCGAGAAGAGCATCCAGGACGCGGTCAAGAGCGTTGCTGAGAAGAAGGGGCTTTCGTCGTCATCGAGAAGGGCGCTGTGGTCTATGGCGGCCAGGACATCACGCAGGATGTCGTCAAGCAGCTGAGCAAGTATTCTCAGAAACTGCGCATATGTACCGGGCAGAGCGCTGCTCGGTACATTTTTGTAAACGGACAAATGCAGGAGGTGTGCTGTGGGAAACGGCGGCAGACGAAACGCAGGAAATCCTCGTGGGCGGAGCATGCCTCCTGCGCTCCTCATCTCTGTGTTCTTCCTCATGAGAGATCGGCAGCCACCGCTGGAAGAAAGCGATATCGGCACGATGCGTCTCGCAGAGGTGCTGGCGGCCCATCCGTCTTATGAGCGACTCTCCGCACTGCGTGCCGAGGAACGAACGCTTACTCTGCTCTTGCGCGATCTTCCGAAATCTCCCGAGATTGAGCCGCCGGAGACAGATGAAGCACCATTTGATGACTCGGTTTGGCAGAAAAATGCGCAGACGGTCATTTCGACGCGCGTGGAACTTGAGCGTGAGCAGAAGCGTCTCACGGAGGTCTATCGCAAGCAAACGGAAGCTCAATATGAGGCACGCAAAAAGGAAATCGATGACGAGTATCTCAACGCTATCCTGAATATCAACCCTCAAGATTGATAATCAGCGTGCGATGCACGGTCCCGACGTCTCATCGGAGGAGCTCGCTCGCAGAGCGTGCCAGGTGGGAAGCAGAGCGTGAGGTGCTCAAACAGGAGCGCGCTGAACGTCAGATGGTGCTGTATCACCAATGGCAAGAGGAGATTCGCGCTCGTGTTGCTGCACGGATGGAGCCCCAACAGGCGGCTTGGACGAAGCGTGCACAGGGACACCGTGGCTGCACAGAAGGCTGAAGCGGAACGCCTCAAGAAAGAGGTGGAGGAGCGCAGCGCTCAGAGATGGCGCGTGCACTAGCGGCACACGACGGCAAGACTGCACTCACAGCACGCGTTATGCGGCTTGCCGTCGTACGCAGCGCGAGGCAGAGGCGCTCGAGGCCGAGATTATGCTGACATGCGGAGCCGTGCGGCCAAGCTTGCCATCCAGCACCATTTCTCTCTTTGTGCTTGCCTCCCGCAGCTCAGTGGCGCGACCCTGCTGGCGGAGACAGAGCCATTTACAGTGCGCCGCTATGCGCCGATCATCAGTGCTGCCGCACATGATGACGGCTGAGATGGTGCGCGAAATGCAGACCATCAAACAACGAAAGGACTAATCTAGCAAAATGAATCTATATCAGTAAGGCGGCTGCGGTCGCCTTTCCTCGCTCTGCCTGTCTTTGCCGCGGGCTGTGGACAGGTTCACATCGGAACTCCTCGACCGCACGCGCGTCCAAGAGGAGCGCCCCCGCAATTAAGGCAGTGGTTGCTGAGGCAAACGAAAAACCTCATGGAGGCGCAGCAGGAGGCGCAGTCGAAATTGAAGCGAACCCTGCGATGACGCCGGAGGAGGCGCAGCAGCTTCAGATGGAGACCCAGCGCAAGATGGCGGGGGCTCAACCAGATGTACAGCATTCAGCTGAGCAGAAGATGAATGTCGCTGTACAGGATATCGTGAAGGATTAGACGTTGTCATGGACTCCTCCAAGACATACCCGAGCGTACTTGGGCGGTATGCGACATTACGGATCAAGTGATTCAAAAACTCCAATAAAAGGGCATGAAGCATGGAAAAGACAGTCAATGAGATTGGTGAGCTTGTCGGAGGCACAGTCAGTGGTGATGGTACACGCGTGATCCGCAGCCCCGCAGCACTCGACGAAGCACACGAGAATGATCTCTGCCTTCGCCGTGCCTCCACATGTTGATGCGGCGTACGTACCGCGGCAAAGGCAGGGGCGCTCCTTCTGCCAATCGGCACGGATGGATTTTCGTGCCCCGTTGTTTTCGTGTCCGATCCAAAGGCGGCATTTGCAAAGCTGTTGACAATCTTACACCGCCAATTGAGCATGCTGTCGGAATCAGTGATGAGGGCGTAAAAGCATCGGGGCGGATGTACGAATCGGGGAGGGCGTGACGGTTCTTCCCTTTGCGCCTATGTTGATGATCACGCTGTCCTCGGTGCAGGCGTGACCATCTCATCCCCATGCATACATTGGGCGGTACAGTGAGATCGGTGATCACACGGTCATCTCATCCGAGTGCGACGGTGCGGGAGCACTGTCGTGTTGGTGCACGCTGTACGATTCATAGCGGTGCGGTCATCGCGGGCGGATGGCTGGTTTTACGACTGAGGCGGACGTCCATACGAAAGTGCCCTCAGGTCGGTGGTGTCGTTATTGAGGATGATGATGGAGATCGGTGCGCATGTCGGCATTGACCGTGCAAACCCTTGGGACTACCATCATAGGAAAGGGGACGAAGATCGACAATCTCGTCCACATCGGACACAACTGCAACATTGGAGCAAACTGTCTCATTGTTGCCCAGACGGGGATCTCCGGCTCGACGAAGGTGGGGCATAACGTCACCTTTGGCGGACAAGTCGGCACGGTTGGGCACATTAATATCGGGGCGAACTCGGTTTATGCCGCGCGCCCGGAATTATCGAGGATATGCCTGAGGGCGTTTTTCGCGGGTTTCCCGCACAGCCGCATACGGAGTGGCTGCGTGTTCAGGCTGCCATCCGGCGCCTGCCCGAGATGGTGAAAAGATCAAGACCCTCGAAAAGAACCTCGAGGACCTGCGCGGAAACACTGAGATGTTCTCGTACTATGGGGTGAAAACTCCTCAGCTTCCTCATCTGTCTCCTCCCGCACAATACCGCGATGGCACTCGGAGCGGGCCTCGCACGGATGGCGTGGAACTTTGTCCCGACCAAGCGAAAGCTGCTCGCAAAGGAGCAGATCATCGATGTCTTGGCACGTCGGAGGCAGAGGCAGAAGCGCATCGCGCGGGCGAGCAGTCTGCGCTTTGGTCCCATGCTGATGGAGGTTCTGCGCTTTCCTGTCATGAGGACGCGCATGGAGGACTACGTTTCGATCACAGGCGCGTTGGATGAGGTTCGTGCGGCCGTCGCAGCGGGGAGAGGGGCAATCTTTGCTACATCTCACAGCGGCAACTGGGAACTAATGGGCGGAGCGTTCGCCTGTGCGGGGCTTCCTATCGTCGGCGTGGCAAAGAAGCAGAGCGCAGCAGGGATGGATCGCTTCATCAACGAATACCGTGCCCTCGTAGGTACGCACATCACCCATCATACGGGCGTACGTGAGATGTTCCGCATGATCGATGCGGTTGGATTATCGGTCTCATCAGCGATCGGGATCCTGCGCTGCGTGATGGTAGTCATCATTGACTTCTTCGGGCAGCGAACGAACGCCTTTCACGGGCGCTGCGTGGCGATTGCACGGCGCTGCGATGCACCGATCTTCCCCGGTGTCTCATTCATCGAGAGGCGGATGGGCATCGTGTTCTCACTGTGGAAAAGGGGCTCATGGTCGAAAAAGACGGATGATCGAGCGGCAGATATCCGGCGTACGACGCAGACGATCAACACGCGCATTGAGGAATGGGTGCGGAGGTATCCAGAGGAGTGGTTCTGGCTGCATGATCGTTGGAAGTCTCTGCGCAATGAGCCAGGTGGGCGTTCTGCGAAGCATATTGCTCATCAGAACGCCCTCTTATCGATGCAAAGATCGGTCATAGCGCATGAGAGAGAGTCAATCGTGATTGTGCCGCTCGGCTCTGTGGAGCAGGTTCACCTGTGGATGATGTCTCATCGGTTGGTGAGCGCCGCATCGTGCAGCAATGCTGCCCAGAATGGCGCTGGCAGCAGGAGTGTCGGGAGCAGGAGACATCGGATGTATTGTTGAGTGATTCCAGCGGAGTAAACGCAACCTCGAGCGTGTCGCCTGTGAATGGGACCCGTAAAATCTGACTTGACCTGTTGAGCAAGGATGGTGAAGGTCAGACACGGCTGGTCGCAGGCGGCGGAGTAAACCGACAGCGAGGAGCGCCTCACTTACGTTGGCACTGCCGGAGCCCTTCTGATGCGTGATGACCGAACCGTCTTCCACTACGGTGCCGGGCGAGGCTTCGCGGCCGTTGACGGTAAGTGCGAAACCCAGAAGCAGGTACGGCATGCTCCCCTGCCTTCGATACGTGATCATTGCATAGGGAGGAGGCAGAGAGATCAAGCACGGTCTCAATTGTCGGAATGGCAGTTTTCCTCGTACTCAATGACATCGCCCCTCATGCAGCATCGTTGGAGAGCGGTGCTGCTGCGCCGTTGAGCGTGATTTTCGGTAGACTCGAGAAACCGACGCCTCCGTTCAGTGTATAAGAAACTACGTCGTCCTGTCGGGGAGGGTTCGCGGCACGGAGCACCCGCCGAGGGTGCGCTCAGCGTCTTGAGACGATGACATCGCGTCGCGGAGGACGGATCGCCCTCGGGAGTATTCTCGTTGATAAGGACACTGGCGGTGACAGTAATTTCCTCGCCATTGAGGAACCACAGGGTAGCTGTCGAGCTCACCAATAACCTCACTGAGGTGTATCTCAGGCTGTGTGCCATTTTTCACCCGCAACGAGCTTGATCCGGCAGTCGTCATGGATGGGGAGTTGAGGTCTGCACTCTTGCCGTCAATGGTGATCTGTGCGAGCGTGCCCATCGTGCCGGGAAACTGCGCCTTTCACCATCTCACGGTGATCATGGAGTCCCATGCCGGGCGGCCGTTGTACTTTGCGTGCAGGTTGATGCTGGCGGCAAGCAGGGCGTCGGAGACATTCAGTCTCGTGGAAGTTGAAGACTCAGTACTCGATGTCGTTGATCCAGACAGCTAGGAAAATGCAGGGTGCGATCGAGGCGACTCAGGATGCCGCGGTGTGACCGCATCAGAGCATGAAGCCCTCCGGGAGCCCAGCAACGCCGTCCACCCGTCGGGCTGGCGCACGGCAACACGTGACACGGGGATATCCAGTGCCTGCAACAAGCCTGGCATCATGGTGAGCGCACCGCCGCCGACGAGCATGACTCGCCTGCGGCGGCTCACCGTTGAGTTCAATGATCTGCTTGCACTGCTTTTGCAAGATTGTCAACACCGGGACGGAGTTGCTGCAACGACCTGCTCGGCAGTGAGTGAGAGTTTCATGCCAAGGATGTCCGTGAATGAGACATCCCGTCCGTCTGCAGCTTTAGCGCTTGATGTCCTCCAGCGATGTTGAAGTCGAGGAGGCATCACGTGAGATGGCTCCTGTAGATCTCGCTCGCCGGCCATGGGGACCATGCCGTAGGCGATGACAGAGCCGCCGCGTGTGATGGCGACATCAGAGGTGCCCGCACCGATGTCCACGAGGACGGGATTCAAAATGGCGCATTGTCGGCGGGATGAGGACGTTGATGCCCGCGATCGGCTCGAGCGTGAGCGCACGCATCTCGAGATGTGTCTCACGCAGCGCCGACTCGCATGGGAGTCAACGACCTGACGGGGGAGGAAGGTTGCGATGACTGTTGCCTGTGCGTAGTCGTCCGCGCTGCCCGACAAGTGTCTTGAGCTCGTTGCCGTCGAGCGTGTAGCGGATCGTGCTGCAGCCGACACAGTAGTAACGCGTCGGATCGTCGACCGTATGCGAGTGAGCGAGCTGCTGTGCTGCCTGTACGCCGGCAAAGTCGAGGTCACGCTGCTGGCAGGGGTGATGCTATGCCCGAGATGTCTTGCTCGGCTTCTGCCGTCGCTGGTGTAGAGGGGCCTCGTCCGGCAGCGGCGCGACAGCAGCACTTTGGAGTGCACCCGTCCGCTCGGTGAGGCGGCGTTTGACCTCACGGATGATAGCGGCGACCTGCGGCACATCACGAATTTGTCCGTCAAGCATTGCACGCGTTTTGTGCTCCATGCGTCCGTTGCAGAGAACGTGGAGCAGACCATCACGCTGCTCGGCAACGATGCCGACAACACTGCGTGTTCCAATATCGAGTGCAAAGACAAGCTCTGTCGGACGCTCGTGGCGCAGGGGCGACGGCGGCGTGCCTGCATCACTCTTCTCGAGGCGCCCGCGCTTTTTGGCAGACGTATCCTCCGTCTCCTCGTGCACGTGTCTTCGGGCGGCCGCGTCTTTGCGGGGGCATCTGCACTCATTTCTTCATTTGTTTTATCCAGATCCGGCATTTCGATCTCCCTGAAAAACTAACGTATACTATTTTTATTTATTCGGTTCTTTTGAAAAATCCCGCCAATCTGTGCTTAGGACCGGATGCAAAAGGTCAGAACGGAGCCGCCGCAGGGGCAGTTCCGCTCTGACCACAAGAGAGGGGTCTGAAATGCCGTATGACTTATATGTCTCATACCTGCGTAAAGCAGGTAGATACTTAAGTCCGACTGCCGCGTTCACCGAAGTGCATCACGTTCATCGGAATCAATTCGGATTCCCTAAAAGATCTGTAGGTTAGACATTGCTAAGGCACACGCACATCTAATGGCTCACCTTCTTGTTCATTATGATATCATAGTACGTCGCAAGACTTGACAAACAGAGGAATTGGAATTTGTTGTAAGAATGTGAAATCTGTCTTTTCGGAAAACTTTATCGAAATATATTCAGCCTCTTTTCCTTGAGAAAACTCGTGTTATAATATACGAGAGAATATGGAATAACTCAACTACAGGAAAGTTCGAAGTGATTTAGATGAGCAAAATGTTCGGGATGCGGTGAATGCGGTCATCACCGCAATTATGGGTCCAGAAGGACCACCTCACAGCCGTGGATGCAAAGACCGGAGATGGGGATCATGGTCTCAATATGGCGCGGCTTCGCTGCCGCAAAGGAGCAGCTGCAGACCTGCGCTCCCGATGCGCCCGTTAAAGATGTGTCTCATCACATCGGGCGAGCGTTCATCGAGAATGTGGGAGGGCCGGGACCTCTCTATGGCATTGCCTTTGTGCGGGCAAGCGAAGCCGTAAACGATAAGACGCGGTCTCGACGTAACAGAGCTTCGAGAAGCTCTTCAGTGCCGGAATTGATGCGATCCAGCGCCGCGGGCGAGCTGAACGCGGTGACAAGACCGATGCTCGATACGCTCATCCCTGATCTCGCGATGCATTCCGCGCCGAGAATGCAGACGGAAAGAGCCCGCGCATGAATGTCCGAGGATGCGCTGAATGCCGGACGTGTGGGGCGGAGTACTGCAAAGACGATTGCGTGGCACGACGGGGACGCTGCTCATTGGACCGCGCAGCATCGGGATCGAGGATCCGGGCGCGACATGAGTTCACTCATCATGTTCCGTGCGCTGTGCAGCCATTTGCGCGGCTGACACATGGAATTGTTTTTGGGAGGAAATGAGTTGACAACACGGGAGATTCGCACCCGTTTTGCACCGAGTCCGACGGGATATGTGCACATTGGCAACCTGCGCTACAGCGCTCTCATGCGTACCTGTTTGCCCGCGCAAACGACGGGATCGTTTATCCTGCGTATTGAAGATACTGACCGCAATCGCTACTGCTGCAGATGCAGTGGACTTCATTCGGCGCACACTCGATGCTGCAGGGATTGTTCCCGATGAGGGCCCCTGATGAGATCGGCGGTGCCTATGGTCCCTAGTGTTCAGAGCGAGCGCATGGAGATCTATAAGAAATACGCAGAGCAGCTTGTCGAGAGTGGGCACGCCTACCGCTGTTTCTGCCATCATGCCGAGGATGTTGAGGAATCTGCCGAGGAGGGAAAGTCCTTCGGCGGTTATCCGCGTACTTGCCGCGATCTTAGTCCCAGCGAGGTGGAGGGAGCATCTCTCACGCGGCGAGGAATATGTTATTCGTCAGAAGATGCTGCTGGTCGGTGAAACAACGTTTCACGATGTGGTGGGCATGGCAACGTCACGATTCCGAATACGGAGCTCGAGGATCAGTGCTCCTCAAGCGTGATGGCATCGCCGACCCCATAACTTTGCAAATGTCATTGATGATCACCTGATGAAGGTGTCTCATATCATCCGCGGACGGAGTTCATCACCCTCGACGCCAGCACGTCCTCCTCTACGAGGCATTCGGCTGGGAACCCCCGTGTTCGTGCATCTCGCTCCCTGTCATGGGTCGACGATGAGACAGGAAAGACGAGCAAGCTCAAAGCGGCATGGTGCAACGAGCTTTGACGATCTTGTGAAGATGTGGGCTATCCCGCTGCTGCGATTGTGAACTCATGGCACCCCTCGGATGGAACCCAAGACGACGAATCAGGAAATATTCTCGATGGATGAGCTGATTGAGGCGTTCTCCATCGAGGGGCCTCCAAATCACCGGCAGTTTTTGATTATGATAAACCAGGCTGGATGAGTGGAGAGTATTTCAAAAGCGATGTCGGATGAGGCGCTCGCTGCGGCGGCACGTCCCTCATGCCGGAGAACCGCCGCAGCACATCGAGGAGCAGTGGGCGGCAATTGCGGGCCCTCCGCGCGCGTTGCGAAGCTCTCCGATGTACGCGCTGCGATTGAGTTCTTGATTGAGATGCCGCCGTGATGCCGCGCTCTATGAGAACAAGCGAAACAAGGTAACCCCTGAGGCTGCGCAGCAGCTTCTGCCGGAGCTCATCGATATTTTTAGCGGCGCTGCCAGAGGACCGCTGGGAGAACGAGCTCCTCACGCACTGCTCGAGGAGTGCATCGAGCGAGGGTGGAAGAAAGGGACGGTTATGTGGGTGCTGCGCATCGCAGCAGCGGGCAGGCAGTGACGCCGGGCGGTGCGACGGAGATCCTCGCCATTCTCGGCAGAGAGGCAGGCATTGCGCGTCTCAAGGCAGCTCTTGCACAGCTCTCGGCCCAATACGAACGGCGATGCATTTGTCTTTTTCCCCTGATTCCATGCTATAGTATTCCTGTTGACATATGTGGCGCCTTCGTCAAGTGGTTAAGACACCGCCTCTCACGGCGGGTTCATGGGTTCGAATCCCTATAGGCGTCACCAACTTCGGGCGCCTTCGTCAAGTGGTTGCAGACACCGCCCCTCACGGCGGGTTCATGGGTTCGAATCACAGGCGTCACCATCGCAACAAATAGGAGCTGCTGTGCAGCTCCTTTTTGTGTCTGCAGGGAGCGGACAACCTCGTGCTCCTATGGAGAATCGTATTATGCTCTTTCTGTCTCATGTTTCCTGCGGAGGGTTTATTGGCTTCGTCGGAGCTGGCGGCGGTGGTGTCATTATCACACTTCTCGTGGTGGGCTGCGTACGCTATTCATCAGGCCTCGCTGTTGCGCTGGGCCTCGATGGCGTTTACGACACTCTCGGGGGCAGTCAGTCACTACCGCGAGGGGAGGTCGTCGTAAAACAGGCGTCGTCCTCAGTATGGGCGGATTTTTAGGGCCCTCGTTGGGGCGGTGATCTCCAACCATATGCAGGCACCGAACCTCAGCCTTTCACCGGTGTGATGCTTCTCTCGAGTGCATTTCTCCCCATCTGCGCATCTATCAGGCAGAGTGGCTTGCACGTGCGAATTCACGTGCGAGGAACTTCTAGGGGAGTCAGCTCCATCTCTATGGACTGCCCATCGGCTTTCTGTGCGGAGTGCTTTCGGGCTTTTTGGAATTGGCTCTGCGGCGTATATCCAGATCGCACTCATGATCACCCTTTGAGTACCTCTTTTGCAGGCAATTGGAACGACGATGATCATTGTTCCGATTGCCGTCAGCTGGAGGGATCGGCTATGTTTTCTGCGGGCAATTTGAGATGTGGATCTTCCTTCAGACACTTACTGCACTCTCGATTGGTCTACACTGCGGTGCAAAAATTGACGCACCTTGCAACCGCAGACAGTCCTCCGCTTTTGGATTGTCGCACCGCCCTCCATCGGCGGCCTCATTATGATATGTTTCCGATGGACCGCCGTGTTTTTATCTGCACTCGTTTGGGGGAATATATGAGAAAACCGTGGCTGTCCTGCTGCTTATAGTGATGGCGTTCACCGAGCACCGCCTGCGGAGGGACTCCGTCAGGGAACGCAAGCGATCAGGCAAAAATATCGGCGCATCACGTCCGATGAGGCACAGGTACTCATGCAGCAAGAGCAGGGCTATGTGATCCTCGATAGCGCACGCCGGAGGAGTTTGCGCAGGGCATATTCCGCACGCAATAAACCTCCTGAGAACCGTATTGGAGAGGATCCTCCAAAGGAACTGCCGGATCGCGATCAAACGATCTTTTGATACTGTACCAAGGGCGTGCGCAGCATGAATGTCGCGAATCGCCTTGCCCATATGGGGTATAAAAATATTGTTGAGATGGGCGGTCTTCAAGACCGGCATGGGCCGCTTGAATAAAGTGGATGAGGTGTATCTATGTAAAACGACGGCGGCACTTTGCCCATGTGTTTTTGACGCTGGAATCTGTGGCTGCGGCAGTGCGCAGTCCTCCGGGCCAACAGCGGGGAAGGAGCAGGAATGGCGGCATTTCAGCGCGTGACCCTCGGATGAGGCACAGAAGATGATGGCGACGGAGACAGGATATCTGATTGTCGATGTGCGGACAGCGCAGGAGTTTGCGGACGGACATATCCCAAATGCGATCAACATCTGAATGAGTCGATCAATACGACACCGCCGAAGGAACTGCCCGACAAGGCGCAGAAGATCTTCGTCTCACTGCCGCAGCGGCGTACGCAGTCAGCAGGCGGCGCAAAAGCTTCGCTGATATGGGCTACACGAACATCGTTGAGATGGGCGGCATCAAGGACTGGCACGGAGATGTCGTGGCAAGTCTAAGTAAAGCGATGAAAGAGGGCTGTTGCACGAACGTTTCTATCGGCTCGCTGCACTCGCTACTCGCTCCGACGGGGAAGCGAAGATGCCATATTCTAGCTTCCCCGCGTACGGTCACGGGGAGGGGGACCGCGTAAGCGGTGGAAGGGGCGCTTGCAGCGATACCGCTGACTAGACAGGCTGCTGCACGAAGTTTTCTAGCTTCAGCAACAGCCCCTCTTATGATTCAAGTGGTTATGTCTTTTATTTTTCCCAGTTCAAGTTTTCCGGCTTTGTAAAGAAGAGAATCATACAATGATGCCCGCACCGAGAGCATGTCCAGCACATACCAGAGTTTTCCTCCACAACACCCGTGATGGCGACAACACCGCCGAAGGCGACGATGGAGGTGATGCTGCAGCATACCGACGGCTCCGCAACGGCAGTTCCAACCGCGCAGGCGATCCATGTACGGCGGGAAGTCCTTGCCGGCAAAGGAATTGCACCTCCAGATGCTGGCAGAGGAGAGGAAGAGCGCAGATGTTGAGCTGGCGATCCAGCATCATATCGATTGCGGAGAATGAATGCGGCAAGCCCCATGCGCGGGGGGAATCGCAGCACATACGGAACACGCCGTTTGGTCCGGAGTATGCCCCTCTGCCATGAGCGCCAGCGAATGCAGCAGCGGCCTTGCTGCACGCTCCGCCGAAGTCTGCCGCCGCTAAGATGCCGATGCCGATGCCAAGGGCTATCGCGCCTGTTCTGTTCAGCTGGCATGACCCGGATCATGTACTGTGCAAAAGGTATTCAGTGGAACGGAAGGATGTAGATATAGAACAACCCTAGGACGAATGTTGTCACCAGAGGAATGATGAAGGTCGGCATCATGGGCTGCAGTATCGGATGTGGAACTTCTTCATCCAGCGGACAAAGTAACGGACGAGAAAGCCGCCATTTCCTGGATGAATAAGACATTGGTGCGCAGGCTGATCAAGAACCAGACCTTTGCAGGAGATGTTTTCCATCTTCTCGATGCTGTCCGACGACGTCGTCTTGATTGAGTGAGAAATCCCCCGCAGCAGTGCAGAAGCACGACCGCGGGGGATTCGTGATTTGTGTATTTTACACTTTTGCAACGGATCGAGCGTTTTGACCCGCCTGCGTGCGGTCATCTCAATGCTCGTGCCCTCAGGGAGACCTGTGAAGATCACGAGGCAGGCGTCGGACTTCGCGTTCTGAATATAGGAATGTCGAACCCGCGAGTTTGTCGCCCTTCTTTCACCTGCGACCCGATTCGACAAAAGACTTCGAAGCCCTTGCCGCCGAGTGCGACCGCATCCACACCGATGTGGGAGCAGATACCTGCGTGCCGTCCGCGCTCTTCATACCGATCGCGTGCTTCGTGTCAAAGACGAAGACGACCTCGCGTCGTCGGGCGCAACGACCTCGCCTTGCTTGATAGATAAAGAAGCCGTCGCCCATCATCTTGCTCGCAAAACGCGTCATCGGGCGCCTCCGCATCGGATGCACTGCACCGGCTACGGGACCGCAAAGTGTGCGTCCCTGACCTGCGGGCACCGGCGCCGGCGTTCCGCTGCGGCAGGCTTTTCCTCGCGGAGTGTGCTGCCGGCATATCGTCCTCCGGCTCAACATCAGGAGCCGCCCCAGATAGGTTTCTGAGATCGACTTGATAACGGCGACCCGCGGTCCGTAGATGACCCGCACGCCCGTACCCTTGACGATGACGCCGACTGCGCCTGTTGCCTTGAGCAGTTTTTCATTCACGAGCGAGGAGTCCGCCACGAGCAGCGCAGACGCTAGCACAGCAGTCGACGAGTGATGTTGCGCTTGCGCCGAGTGCACGCGCAATCGCAGCGCTTCTTGCATCAAAACCCTGCGTCGCCGCCCGAAGCGCCGCCCGCACTTCACGTGCCTTGTAGTCCGCCTTGTAGTATAGAGCTGTCTCCTCGTCGTCGTCCTCACGGCCCGGCGTCTTGAAGCGTTGAAGCGTGCTGAATCATCCAGCGGAAGATGAAGTAGTAGAGGAAGAAGTAGATCACGCGACGGGATGACATACATCCAGCTCGTTCTTTTGCCTCACCCTGAAGGATACCGAAGATGAAGAAGTCCAGTCAGACCGCCTGAGAATGGAGGCCTACCGCGACTCCAAGGATATGCGCAATCATGTACGCCGCGCCCGCGAGCGCGACCTGAACAGCGAAGAGTGCGGGAGCCACGAATAGGAAGGAGAACCGATCGGCTCCGTAATACCCGTGAGCATACAGGTGAGTGCAGCCGAGAGAGGAATCGCCGGCGACCTTCTTCGGGAGCGCACAGTGGTACATCGCGAGCGCTGCACCCGGCAGACCGGAAGATCACGAAGATGAATTGCCAGAGAAGTAGCGTGTCGCATCCGCGCTGAAATGCGACGTTCGGCGAGAGGCGAGCTGCAAAGAAGATGTTCTGACTGCCCTGAATGAGCTGTCCGTCGATCATCATCGAGCCGCCGACGCCCGTCTGCCAGGACCGCAGATAGAAAACGTGATGCAGGCCGAAGGATGAGTGCACGCTTGATGATACCAAAGATCAGTGCGCCAATGTAGCCTGTACCCGTGACAAGTCCGCCGAGGGCAAGATGCCCTGCTGTGCAAGCGGCCAGAGGAAGTACATGCAATGCCGACGAAGAGGAAGACGATTGTGGAGATGATCGAACGAAGCGAGAGCCGCCGAAGAAGGAGAGAGCATTCGGCAGAAACGATCTTGTGATACTTGTTGTGCAGCCATGCAACGCCGATACTCGACAATGATGCCGCCGAAGACGCCCATCTGAACGACATGATGCCGCAGGAGGCGGCAATCGTACCGAGGGACGTTCGGTGATCGATCCGTCCGGCAGATTCTGTCCGCCGATTTTCAACATCGCGTTGCAGCAGTGTGCATGACGAAGAACGCGATCATCGCCGAGAGCGCGTGACCTCTTTTCCGCCTTTGGCCATGCCGATGGCGACACCGACCGCAAAGATGATCGGCAGATTGCCGAAGATCGCCGCCCGCACCGCCATGATCGTATATGCGAGTGCAGCGCCGTCCCCGCACCGAGGACACCTCCGAGACCGTACGTCTCGATCGTCGTCGGGTTCGTGAACGACGCTGATGCCGAGCAGGATACCTGCAATCGGCAGGATCGCGACCGGCAGCATGAAGCTGCGCCTGACGCGTTGAGTACACCAAAGATCTCATTCATAACGTTACTCCTTTCCTCTTCCGCCTTCATCTCCTTGTACACCTCCCCTTTGGGCAATATGCACGGCATCAAGAAGGTTGTGAAACTCTGATGATGCCTGTACGTGATAAAAAGCAGGCTATAAAATCATGTATGATAATTATACCGTAGATAGGAAAAAGTGGTAAGGGATCTTTTGGCATAGATGGTCTCTAAGATCGGAAGACCCACCATGCCATTATGAGGGATAGAAAGGAAATTTCATCGATCGATTGGACAGAGAATCGAGAAATGCATAGTTATCATTGCGATAGGTGCATCACGTATGTTATAATATTCTTATCATTGTTTCATAAATCAGAGGAGTATGTCTGCATGAGAGGTGCGGAGGCAGTTTGGCAATGCCTGCGTGAGCAGGGCGTTGACACATTATTTGGCTACCCTGGCGGCATGATTCTGCCTCTTTTATGATGCCCTATGCTCAGAATGATATACGGCAGATCTCGTAACGCATGAGCAGAATGCTGCACTACGCGGCGGATGGTGATGCCGCGCGACAGGACGCATTGGCGTCTGTATCGCAAACGTCGGGGCCGAGGCAACGAATCTTGTGACAGTCTTGCGACGGCTACATGGATTCGATCCGATGGTCGCGATCACGGGGCAGGTGGACATCGCCATGCGCCGGGCGCGATGCCTTTCAGGAGACGGACATCTCGACGTGACGATGCCTGTGACGAAGCACAACCACAAGATCAAAATGCGGCGATCTCGTGCCCACGATCGCCAGGCATTTGAGCTTGCGACGTACGCGGCCAGGTCCTGTGCTCATCGATGTTCCGCGCAACCTTTTCGAGGAAGCTGGCCACGTACGCGAAGAACCGAATGTATATGCCACCGGGCAAGCCGGATGCGACTTTGTTATTGGTGCAGCGGAGGCGGCGGCAGAGCGGTCGCTGGCGCGCGGAACGCCCGCTCGTCATTGTGGGGCGGCGGTGTAATCAGCGGGCACGTCCGCCGAGGTCATGGCATTCGTCGAAAAGCATCATCTGCCCGTGGTGCATGCTACACTCATGGTATGGGGGCGTTGCCGAGCACGCATCCGCAAATGCTCGGCTTTGCGAATGCATGAAAAGGCAGCGAATTTGTCGCGATCGGGGCTGCTGATCTCGTGATCGCGTTCGGCGCGCCGTTTTGCCGACCGCCAGACGGGTAACTCTGCAGCAAATACACGGCGAATCGCAAGTTTATTTCACTATTGACACTGATCCCGCCGAGATTGACAAGAACGTTGAGAACAGTCTTGACTCGCGGGGATATGTGGACGATCTTGAATCGGCTTTATGCGCCAGGACGCCGAAGAGTGACCTCGCACGGTGGGACGCAGATTCGCACGTGGCAGGAGGCGTATGACACGATTACCATGTCGCAGTCTGACCGTGCCATGGGCGTTGAACTCGTTGCGCAGAATACAACAGGTAAGGCGTGCGCTTACGCAAACCGATGCGGGCAGCACCAGATGTGGGCAGCGCCCATCTGCGTGTGGAGGAGCCGCGGACGTGGCTGGACCCGGCGGCCTTTGGGACGATGTGGGTGCTATTCGCCCGCAGCGATGCACAGGTCGCGTGGGAGCGATCAGCGCCGCGTGATCCATATCGCAGGGGACGGCGGCATCAAGATGACGGGAAACGAATTTCTACATGATTTGCGACCGAGACTTCCTAGCTCTCGATCCTTAGAACAATCGCAGCCTCTGGATGATCCGCCAGCAGAAAAGGTGCTTTACGATGAGCGCTACATCGCCTCGTGAACTCGATCACGAGATGGATTACAGCGAAATAGGTGAGTGTTAAATCAAGGCGGTGCGCGTCTCAACACAGGAGGAGTTTGCCGCGGCACCGAAAAGCGACTTGAGGACTCATACGCATCCGCGTGTGATTGTCAGCGGATGGGCGCAGTTTTGTTGAGCCAATGACGAAGGGCGGTGCGGATTGACGAGTTTGTCGACTTTGGCAAAATGGTTTGGATTAGATAGGCGCATTACGGAGAGCCAGCGAGGCTTCTCTTTCTCGACACTGCTTTGCTGTTATGATTCTGGCAGTCATCTCGCGATTGCAGTGTCGCGTTTTTCATCCGCCATTGCAAACAGCGAATACGGTGAAAGTGCAGGGCGATCTTACGGCACCTCGATACGGCGATTGTGCTCACCAGACAGGAAAGGGGCAGCGGCCCCAAAGCCTCAATGACCTGGCGGAGTACGTGACGATCTCAAGAATCTCAAGCCGCCCTCAGGCAATGTTCGCGTTGGCGATCAGGAAATATCTACAGAGAAAGAGACGTACAAGATCGAGAAAAGGGACAAGGTTCTGCGTGCGACATGTGCGGGGCAATATCGGCTGAGGATTTTCGCACGAAGACAGTCAGGAGGAGGCACGGATATGCAGGAGTGCAGGCGCGCGCTCGTGGACGACCGCCGCTTCTGCCTCTGTGTTGTGGGATCGTCGCCGGGCGCATACCTTCGTCGGCATGAATGGACGCAGTCTTGTCGGCGCTTTTGTTTTCTGCGCTTTGGCTTTCCCATCTCGACCTGCGGATGGATTTCATGATGCAATCACCGCCACGGCGGCAGTGGGGGACTGTGTTTTCGCTGATGGGGCTTTTCTGCGCCTATAGGTAATGCGCTGATTGGTGGGACGCTTTGCGGCGTCTCATTTTATTGCGTGATATCGCTGCACGCGGCGGCTTGCGGCGGTGATGTCAAGTTTGCCATCGGACCTGGTGTACGGCTCGGCTGGGAGGCGGCCATCAGCTGCTGTCTGGATTGCATTCCTTGTTAGTGCAGCCGCCGTTTCTGCTTATGCTGCGAGGCGCCGAGGGCGGCATGACGGAACTCCGTTCGCCCTTCTGTCTCTCTGGCGGTTACATTGGTTTGTTGTTGGGGATCAGCTTTCGGCAGATCTATTGGGGATCCGTTTGATGCGCGCAGGGTGACGGGGCATGGCTTTTTGAATGTTCTGCTGGCGCTTTCTCTCATTGCGGCACTGCTCGTGGTTCTTTCCGCATGCTCTGCCCGCGCAAGAGCCGCGACAGAGTACGAGGCGATGTATCTCATTGAGAGCTTCGCGTACCAGTCGATCAGCCGAAACGACGGCGATGCCGCTCTATATGTTCCAGGATCGTCGCTCGTGGGAACGCGTGCCGCGCCCGTGTTTTGAAGATGGCGGCTATACGATTCACCGACCTTTGGGGGTTCAGTGATCCCACTACGCCGCCGCTGCCAGTGCTTTGAACAGCTGACGATGGAGAATACACGCATCGTATTCCATCGCGAAATGGGGAAGTTGTCGGACATGGAGTCGCAACATGATGATCCTCGCGTATGTTCCAGGGCAAAAGGCGTCTGCCCTGCGTGCCAGGATCGATCGCGCAGCGCGCATTCGTCTGCGCAGCGGATAGAGAAATGCGCCCGATAATAAAATGAGAACGAGGCGGGCTGGGTGCTTCGAGACTGTGGTGCTTGGCATGATTGTCGCTGCAACAGTGGCTGCTGTTGGTACTTTTTGCTCGACAGCGCCGTTTGCGGAGCATTCGCATGCGTATGGAGGCTGCGCTGCTCGTGCGGGCACGGCTTACTATGGAAGCGGAACTGATCTGCGTGTCACGAGCGGGACAGAGGATGTGATCGTTTCGAACAATGTATCATATCGCATGGATACGTCGGTGATGCGGCAGGGGATTTTTACGATGCATCACTGCGTCTCGTGGCAGATTCTAGGGCGTGAGCAGGCGGATTTTCCGCGGAGGATGAGGACGTCACGAAAGGGCGGAAAAGAAGTCAAACACTGCAGCGAACTGGCATCCTGTTGATGGAACTTGCGGTCAGTCTGCCGATCTTTTGCGCTCCTCCCAACCTTTCTCGCATTCGCGCTTCTGTGGAGTTGGCGGTTATCAAAAATGAGATCGCAGATGCTGAGCTGAGGCAGGAATGTAGATCGCCGCTGCGCGCATTGTGGAGTCGGCGCTGCTGTCTGATCATATCAGAGAAAGCGTCAGCATGGCGTCTAGCGAAATGCGGCAGGATGCCAGCAGAAAAGAACGAAGCGAAAAGCCACTCGATAAGTATTGGCTTGCAGATGGCCAGCCGTTTTATAACTATGCTCATATCCCATGACGGGCGCATTTTCCGAGCGGGAGTGCATATTTCGCGTTTCCGTCATCCCGGACCCATACGCACCGCGACTTACCACATCGAGATGACGGGCGAGAGCATGGTGACGGGCACGTATCGTATTGCAAACGTCGGTTCTATCTGCGGGAGGATATGAATGAGAGATAGGATGAACGCAGCGTATCTGCGGTCGGGCTTTTGTGTGCTGACCGCCGTTCTCCTGCTTGGTCTCGCGGCGGCGCAGTCTCACAGAGCGGTGCAAACATCGCTGCAGAGTACGAACGAGATGCAGTTGGGTCTTGCCGCCGAGAGCGGCGCGAGACGGCTGCCGCACGCCCTTGAGGAGAATTCACATGCGCTTGGTGAACTGCCCCGTGGCGGAAGACCAAAGGACGCTGCAAAGTACCCAATGCAGAGCATATCCCTACATCCGATAAGACCAAACTCTATGTTTTTTCGAGCTGCCGAAGGATGAGAACGCAAAAGACTCTTCGACATTGTTGGGGGTTGCAGGGATCCAGATGATGAGGGAGAATACGAATTTCCGATGGGGAGGACTGGCTGCGGGGAAAAATCGTGCGTAGCACGGATGCAGAAAGCGGAGAAGGAGGAACGCTATGTTTGGCGGCGTTGGTATTAGACTGCCGGAGGTTTTGTGAGGCAGTTGGGCTTATCCATCGGCGGAGAGGCTAACGCTTATTCACCCGTGCGCCCTGAGACAGCAGAAGACGAATGGATGGCGGTGGGGTCATGCGCGATCGGAGATAGGCGCCTCAGGTGACCGATGTGGCTGCGTTTGCATCTATCGCACATACACAGCCTCGTCCAGACTGGTTGGGAGAAGCTGCCGTCCCGTATTAGCACTTCCCGCATCTGAGGCAGACATTATCGAGGAGCCGGACCCGCCCGTTCCGCTACGGGTTTGGGAAACCGCGCGCCGCGATCCTGTGGGCACCTGCGCGGTAAGAATGATAAGGGCGGATCTGCCGGAGAGTCTTCAAATCCGCTGTACGCCTTATCAGGCACGCCACGCCGCGCCATTGGGCTGCGGATTAGACGAGGCACGTATAGATGAATATTTTACCGCATTTGAGCATACAGGACTCTGCGTCTCCGTCGGTTGACAATCTGTCCGCCGAACGGCGTGATGATGGCGGCAGAGGCCGCAGGCGCACGGGAGCCGCGTATGCCGTGGGAGATGGGGCATCCGATGAGAGTGAACCTCCCGCCATCTATGCAGGCCTTTTACTCGGCCGGACAGCCCTGAGAACTCTATTGAGCAGTCGGCCAGTGGTTTTTGGACGCGTGCGCACGTGCGGCAGTACTCATCAGCACGCTTGCAGCAGCGATTTTTCTACGTGTGTGACCGCAGATAGTCGCCTCCCTATAGTGAGTGCGTAAGAGTACGCGATCGTGCAGCGGAAGAACTCAATCTTAGAGCATCCGGAGCATCGTTCCGTATGGAGGAATTCTCTGCATTGCATGCGGATGCGGCACAGCGCGAGCAAATCATAGTCGGGGCTGTTGACGGAGTCACGCCGCGCTGCGCGCGCTGCCTCGTTCACCCCGGATCCGTGACCATCGATGGCGTGACATATTTTGGGCATCCGAGCGGGAGGGCGCGACATCCGCATCGAGGGAGTAGCCATGGACTATGCGGCGCTTTCCCCGTTCATGGGGACACTTGAGAGATGCATTTTTCCCTGACGGCAATGACATTGGAAGATGCGGGACAAGCAGTGCGGCAGAACATGCTCCTATGCACATTCAATTTGTCCTGCACGGTACATGGTAGGTGGGCATGATGGAACGGCTTTTCAGAGTCGGCAGCGCATCGAACTTGCACTGATTTGGGCCCTTGCGGTCCTGTTTATGTCTCGTCCTGTCGCCGCTGTTTGCGGCGCAGCGGACAGCGATCCATGCTGAGCGAAATGTTCTGCGGGCGCAGAATGCACGTGGATGCCTATCAACAAAACTTGCTGCGGGATGGACAGGTGGAGGAAAAACTGTATGTGCGTTATGCCCGTACTCTGAAGCGCTGCCGGAGGAGGGCAGACAGGGCAGTTTCATGCATGGCATAGAGCGTCTTGCTGTCCGCAGCGGTGTTGTGATCGAGGGATTCGCTCCGCAGCCTCCGCAGACGATCGAGGGCATGTGGATTCAGCCGATCGAGCTGCGTTTTCGCGGAAAATATTTTGACGTGCTTTCATTCCTTCACTCCATACAGGAGGGGAGCGCTGCGTTGTGTTTGGGGACCTCCATCAGCGCCGAGGGGATGGAGCTGCATTGCGCCATTCAGGTCAAGATTGCGGCGCGTGGAGCAGAGACGGATCAGACCGACGGAAGGGCCGCAGCGATGCAGGAAAAAGCCCCAGACACAGCGAATTTAATCCAGATGGAGTAAATTCTGCTGAATCATTCAGCATATAATATGGGGAGGAATTCTGACATGAGCCAGCTGCGTTTTGTTACCGGAGGGGAGTCGCATGAGCGCACTGACAGCCATTCTTGATGGTATTCCGGCGGGAGCTTCGCTCACGCGAGAGGCGATTGATAGACAGCTTTGCACGCGTCAGCGCGGCTATGGGCGCGGTGATCGGATGAAGATCGAGACGGATCGCGTCCTTGTACTTTCGGGGATGCGCTTCGGTGAGACATTGGGCTCGCCGATCACGCTGCAAGTTGTGAACAGAGATTTTGCAACGGACGGAGCGCATGGATCCGTTTGGATCTCCTGTAGGGCCAGGTCACTGCCGTGCCGGCGGGACATGCGGATCTATCTGGTGTACTGAAATATGAGCGTGATGATGCACGAGATATTCTCGAGCGTTCGAGTGCGCGTGAGACGACGATGCGCGTTGCCGTCGGTGCCGTCTGCCGTCAGCCGCTCGAGACGCTGGGGTAAACGATCGCCCTCATGTGACGGAGATCGGCGGCGTGACGGTTGACCGCGCGGCAATTCGCGACGAGGATATCGGCGTGACGAACAGCGATGATCTGAACGTGTGCGACACTGCGGCAGAGGAACGCATAAGGGGCTCGCATTGACGAGGCAAAGGCGGCGGGCGATACGCTCGGCGGCGTCTTCGAGATCATTGTACGAGGACCGCCTATCGGTCTTGGCTCACATACGCAGTGGGATCGTCGTCTCGATGGGCGGCTTGCCGGTGCCGTCATGTCCATCCAGGCGATCAAGGGCGTCGAGATTGGTGCCGGATTTTTCATGTGCCCATCTGCCGGGCAGTGAGATTCATGATGAGATCTATATGGGCGAGGACGGGCGTCCCTATCGTAAGACGAACCGCGCGGGCGGACTTGAGGGCGGCATGACGAATGGTGGAGACGCTCCATCGTTCGCGCGGCGATGAAGCCGATCCCAACGCTGATGACGCTTCTGCGCACCGTTGATCTTGCAACGGGAAAGGAAAGCTCGGCAAGCGAAAGGAGCGCAGCGACGCCTGTGCCGTACCCGCCGCCTCCAGAAGTTGGTGAGGCGATGGCTGCCTTTATCCTCGCGGATGCCATCTGTACACAGTTCCACGCAGATACGATGACCGACCTCCATCACTCGCTTGCCGCCTCATCGCGCACGGACGGAAAGGGGATGGCAGAAGGGATGAAGAATGTTGTATTAATCGGTTTTATGGGGACGGGCAAGACGAGCGTCGGACGCCTCTCGCCACGCGTCTTGGATGTTCGTTTCACGATCTCGACAAGAGGATCGAGGAGCAGCATGGCATGCGCATTCCCGTGATGTTTTTCCTGAATACGGCGGAGTATATTTTCGTGAGCGCGAGAAGGAGGCTGCGAGAGGCGGCTGGTCGCACAACTCGTCATTGCGACGGGAGGGGCACGGTTAAGGATCCGAAAAATGTAGCGATGCTTCGTCACATGGGGTTCTCGTCGCACTGACGGCCGATGTCGACACCATTCTCCAGCGCACATCGGCACGTGGTGCGCGCCCCGTACTGGATCAGGCGGATGAGGGAGATCGTCGGCGGGCAATCGAGCGTCTGCTCGAGGAGCGGCGAGGACTCTACAGGGGCAGACATCACGGTCGATACGAGCGGAGAGCTCCGCTCGAAGTTGCGGAACACGTACTGCATGCACTTCGCATATGGAGAAAATGATATGATACAGCGGGTAGAAGTTGAGCTTGGGGAACGCAGTTACACGATCGTGATTGGGAACGGCATCAGCGATGAAATGCACAGCATTTGTCCGATCGGCAGGATACCTTTCGCACGGGATGATCGTTACGGATGCGAATGTCGGTCCGCTCTGTGCAGAGCAGATCGCGGCAGCTCTTGGAGCGGGCGGCGTAGAGGCAGAGATCGTTACGATTCCTGCGAGTCCTCGAAGAGTCTCGCACAGGCGGAGTGTCTCTTCACGCGGGCCATTGAGCTTGGATTGGATCGGAAATCACCGATTTTTGCCCTGGTGGTGGGGTCGTCGGGGATCTACAGGTTTTAGTTGCAGCAACGTATATGCGTGGTGTGCCGTTCATCCAGATTCCAACAAGTCTGCTTTGCACAGGTCGATTCGAGTGTTGGCGGCAAGGTCGCCGTCAATCACCCGCTCGGCAAGAACCTGATCGGAGCGTTCTATCAGCCTGATGCTGTCTTTATGGATCTGGAGTGTTTTACGTACCTTGCCCGCGCGTGAGATAGCCACAGGACTTGGAGAGATCATCAAGTATGGCATCATCTACGATGCGGATTTTTGCATGGCTCGAAGAGCACTGCATAGATGTGCTCGCACTGGAACCCACTGCAACAACGCATATGATTGCACGCTCCTGCGAGATCAAGGCGGATGTTGTGCGGCAGGATGAATGCGAGGAGGACTCCGCCGTATCCTGAACTTCGGGCATACCATTGCGCACGCGATCGAGAAGGAGACGGGATATGCGCGCTATCGGCATGGTGAAGCTGCTGCCATCGGCATGGCAGGTGCGGCAGACATCAGTGTGCAGATGGGGCTTCTACGGACGAGGAGCGCGTGCGCATGAAGGATCTGATCCGTGCGATGGGATTGCCGCTTCACGCTGAGGGCGCAACGGCAGATGCGATGTACGAAGATCTCTTTCATGACAAAAAGACCGTGGGTGGACGGATTCACTGGGTGCTTGCCGAGTCCATTGGGAAAGTCTCTGTGCACAGCGACGTGTCGGAGAAAAATGGTGCGTCAAGCATTATTAGGACTTTTCCTCCTGAAAAATGTTAAGTCCACTTCATGTTTGAACGAATAATTCTGAGGGAGGTGAGCGGAACATGAATCGTCGATGGGGCATCTTGGTTCAGGTGCTGTTTTGCCCTGTTTATCTGCATGAGCCAATCCGTTTCGCTGAGACCTCTGCTGCTCTCGTGGGAGTATTGGCAGCCACATACGAAGGCTTTTTCAAGACAAGGCGGTGAAGGCTGCACCTCCTTCCCGACAGATGAGGGCGTTGGCGCACATTCAATCCGCGGTTCGGTGTCGCTGTTCCCGATGGAACACACTATGTATGGCTGCGGTGCACATTCCGTCGGATACGGGCGTGGACGAGTCTTTTCTTTACCACCACAGATCAGGCTGTCCAAATTTTTCCTGGACGGTGTCTCCATTTATCAGTACGGTGATCTCAATCAGCATGACGTCTCCTACGGGCGAAAGTGGCATCTTGTCAACCTGCCTGCGTGGGCGGTCGGGCGGCAGCTTTACATTCAGCTGCATTCGGACAATATCTGGGTGCTCGGGCAGTTCGACCGCGTACGCCTGGATCGTTCTGTACACCAGCTGAGGGCCTCTTTCTCATGATTTCCCCTGGCGTCAGCGGCATCACGGCACTTCTAATCTTTATTATGCTGCTAGGGTCTACTTTTTACGGAAAAGGAGCTGCAGGCCATCTACTTGCGGCTGATTGTTGTTTTGGCTGTATTTTCGTCTGGATGCTCAGCGCCTCGAGCGTTGTGCTTCTTTTGGCTTGACTGGCCAGTATTTTGGTGGAGTTTGGAAGTGACTTCGGGCTACCTTATCCCGCTTAGTGCCAATTTTTCTCATTCACAGTGTCATTGATGAGCGATATAAGCAATATATCGTCCGCGTTTCCACCGTCTACGGATTTATTCTATTCCTTGCAGTTGCTTTGAGGTCGTGGGACAGAATGGACTCATCTCATGCGGTTCCTTTACTACCCGGTGCTTTTGGTGTGCGGACTCATGACTGTATATTGGCTTTGGATGAGCTATGCGGGCGGAATCGAAGATGCCGATCGCTCCCTTGTGGCCTTCGGAACGCTCTCAGCACTTACCGTGATCGATGGGATGGGGCTTCAGTATCGTATCTTTGAGTGGCGCACCTACCTCGTTCCTTTGGAATCTATACGATCGGTTCTTTATTGTTCAGCTCATTTTGAGCGTGCGGCGCATGAGCGCTATCTTGCGGAACTCTCCGTGAGCCTTGAGAATGAGGTCAGTGAGGTAACGCGGCGCATGGAGATCGATCCGCTCACGGGGGCGTTCAACCGGAATAAATTTCATGGGGCGACGCGCGACTTCATGCGGATCTCACGGGAGATCAGGAGCCGTTTGCGCTCATCATGTTCGATATCGATCATTTCAAGAACATCAACGATACCTACGGACACGACGCCGGAGATGCCGTGCTCGTGGGTTTTTGCACAGACGATCGGCGGCTTTTCTCGATCGTCGGCATGTCCTCATCCGCTGGGGCGGCGAGGAGTTCATCCTGCTCTGTCTTCACTACGACGGAGCGGAGGCGGAGGCATTCTGCGAATACGATTCGCGAGGCGGTTGCAGGGGCACAAATCCATCCATCGATAAAGGTATCGTGCAGCGGCGGCGTTGCCGTTTGGTACGGTACGGACGAGGATACGATGGACCATGGTGAAGCGTGCGGATACGGCGCTCTACCAGTCCAAGGAGAACGGGCAACTGTATCACCTGCGAGCGGACTGGCGTGCGGACATGCCGCCGCGATGCCCGAAAGGCGAAGCCGCTTGAAAAAGTCACGTGAGGAGTCCGGCATCCGCAGAATTTGGGATCGCTGAGAAATTTTTCTTGCACGAATCGTCATCTTATGCTATAGTCACTGGGTATGTGGTGGATGGTCCGCTGGGCGGCATGAGCCGACTATAGAACATCCGAACGAAGGAGGAAAAACATATGAATATCATCGAGATCCTTGAGAAGGAGCAGCTCGCTCCGACATCCCGAAGTTTGCGCCGGGCGATACAGTCTCGCGTCCATGCGCGTATCGTCGAGGGCACGCGCGAGCGCATTCAGGTGTTCGAGGGCGTTGTCATCGCGCGTCAGGGTTCGGGTGTCCGTGAGACCTTCACCGTGCGCCGCATCGCATCGGGCGTCGGCGTGGAGCGTCTCTTCCCGTGCACTCCCGCGTATCGCAAAGATTGAGGTGACGCGCCGCGGTATCGTCCGCGTGCGAAGCTCTCACTATCTGCGTGGACTCACGGGCAAGGCAGCTCGTATTCGGGAAAAGCGCTAATCAGTACGATGGATAGGGACCGCTGCGGCAGTCCCTATTTTTGCTGTATTCGCCGTATGAGAGGAGGTTTTTATGGAAAAAGAAACGTCAACCGCGTCGGAGATCAAGGACTGGATTGTCTCCATCGTCATAGCCGTCGCGCTTGCCATGTTCATCCGTACTTTTATCGTGGAGTTTGATGTCGTCGACGGTCCGTCGATGCGCCCGACGCTCGAGTCGGAGGAGCGCCTCGTCGTCAATAAATTCATCTACCGGTTCCGTACGCCGGAGAAGGGCGAAGTTCTCGTCTTCAGTATCCGCGTGACCCGAGCCGCGACTTCATCAAGCGCGTGATCGCGACACCCGGCGATACGGTCGAGATCCGCGAGGGGCGCGTGCTCGTCAACGATCAGCTGCCGACCGAGGACTACATCCTCGAAAAGACGCGCAGCGAGTATCCGAAGTCGACCGTGCCCGAGGGGCGCATCTTCGTCATGGGCGACAACCGCAACAACTCCGAGGACAGCCGCTTTGCCGATGTCGGCTTTGTGCCGTACGATCTCATCAAGGGCAAGGCGATCCTCGTGTTCTGGCCGATTTCGCGTATAAGACACTCTGATGGAGGGAAGCATGATGCGCTTTGTATCATGGAACGTCAACGGTCTGCGCGCCGCGCTGAAAAAGGACTTTGATGGAGTCCTTCAAGAAACTTGACGCCGACGCCTTTTGCCCGCAGGAGACAAAGATGCGGGAGGGCAGGCGATCCTCGATCTGCCGGGCTACGAGCAGTATTTTTACAGCGCGGAGAAAAGGGTTACTCCGGCACGGCGATCTTTACGCGCGTAAAAGCCGCTCGGTCAGCTGCGGCATCGGCATCGATGAACACGATCACGAGGGCGCGTCATCACGATGGAGTTTGAGGCTCTACCTTGTCACCGTCACGCCGAACTCGAAGAATGCGCTTTGAGCGAGCTCGACTACCGCATGAGTCTGGGAGGACGCGTTTCGCGCGTTCCCTAGCTTGATCTGCGTGCGAAGAAGCCGTCGTCGTCTGCGGCGACCTCAACGTCGCGCACACGGAGATCGACCTCAAGAACCCGAAGAGCAATCGACGGAATGCGGGCTTTACGGACGAGGAGCGCGGCAGATTCACCGAACTCTTGGCAGCGGGGTTTGCCGACACCTTCCGTGCGCTGTACCCCGACAAGACGGGAGCCTATACATGGTGGTCGTATCTGCGCCATGCGCGCGAGACGAATGCGGGGTGGCGCGTCGACTACCTCGTCTCCGAGGAGCTGCGTGCGACCGCATTGCGGCGGCAGAGATCCATGCAGACATGTTCGGGAGCGATCACTCGCCCCGTATCATGTGAATTTGAAATAGGCATCCCTCAAGCCTGCCCCGCTTGCGGGAAGCGGGACCGCGGAGCGGTGGAAGGGAACAAAAAGATGAGGCTGCAGCAGTGTGGTTCCTATGATGATTGAACAATCGTAAGGAGATTTATGGCAGATTTGAAAGAAGAACTCGCGCGTGAAATTGAGAAGCGCCGTACCTTGCCATCATCCGCATCCGGACGCGGGCAAGACGACGCTCACCGAGAAGCTGCTCCTCTACGGAGGTGCGATCCATCTCGCCGGCTCGATCCGTCGCGCAAGACGCAGCGCCATGCCGTCTCTGACTGGATGGAGATCGAAAAAGCAGCGCGGCATCTCTGTCACGTCGTCCGTCCTGCAGTTCGACTACGACGGCTATCGCATCAACATCCTCGATACGCCTGGGCATCAGGACTTCAGTGAGGATACATATCGCACGCTGATGGCGGTGGACAGCGCCGTCGCGATCATCGACGCGGCGAAGGGCGTCGAGGCACAGACGCGCAAGCTCTTCCGCGTCTGCCGTCAGCGCGGCATACCCATCTTCACCTTTGTCAATAAGCTCGACCGCTTCGGCAAGGCGCCGCTCGATCTAATGGACGAACTCGAAAATGTTTTGGGCATCCGCCCTATCCGATGAACTGGCCAATCGGCACGGACGGGACGTATCGCGGTGTTTATGACCGCGAGAAAAACCGGATCGAACTCTTTGCCGAGGACGTGACACATGGGCAGGAGACGCGTCTCCGGAGGTGTTCGAGATGGACGACCCCGCGTGGAAGGAACGCGTCGGGGAGGAGCTGCCGCCGCACTCTTTGATGACATCGAGCTGCTGCGCGATGCGGGCGAGGAGTTCGACCGCGCGGCGGTGGATGCGGGCGAACTCACTCCCATGTTCTTCGGCTCGGCGATGACGAACTTCGTGTGCAGAACTTCCTGAGGAGTACATTCGGCCTCGCACCAACACCGGCGCCGCGTATGTCCTCGGATGGTGTAATCGAGCCGGATGATGAGAAGTTCTCGGGCTTCGTATTCAAGATTCAGGCGAATATGAATCCGGCGCACCGTGACCGCCTTGCGTTCATCCGTATTTCGTCCGGCAAGTTTGACCGCAATATGAGCGTCTGGCACGCGCCCTCGGGCAGCTCATCAGCTTCGCGCAGCCGCAGCAGTTCCTCGCGCAGGATCGCCAGATTATCGACACGGCATATCCCGGCGACATCGTCGGCTCTTTGACCCCGGTGAGCTCCGGCATCGGGGACACGCTCTGTGACCCCTGCACACAAGTTCAAATTGAGGACTTCCCGTGTTCCCGCCCGAGCGCTTTGCGCGTGTTGCGGCAAAGGACACGATGAAGCGCAAGCAGTTCGTCAAGGGCATCGAGCAGCTGACGCAGGAGGGCGCGATTCAGCTCTTCGAGCAGGTTGGCGCAGGTCTTGACAGCTACATCGTCGGCACCGTCGGCACCCTCCAGTTCGAGGTGCTCGAGTACCGCCCTGAAGAACGAGTACAACACGGAGATCACGATGCAGATGCAGCCGTTCGAGACGGCACGCTGGCTCGCGTTTCCCGACGGGCGCACGATCAAGCTCCGCCGATCTGCGCGGTGCGGATCGCGGTATGTTCGTCCATGACCGCAACGGCAACCCCGTCCTCCTCGTGAACAACGAGTGGGCACTCGGCTGGATTCGTGAAAACAACCCTGATCTGCAGCTTGACAGGTACCGTTCGATCGCAGAGAGGCATAACAGAGAATGATAAGCGGGAGATTTCGCTCATGTGGCGAAATCTCCCGCTTTGTATGTATTCTTCGTGGTTAGGGTATATGTTGATTCACAAACCCCGTATCTCCTCGCATGCTGCGAAGCTTCCGCGAGTTCGGGCAGAACGAGGGGGAAGACGTGAGGCATTTCGGGGTAGACGGTGAAGGTCACATTTGTGCCGTCTGCTTTTGCTTTTTCCGCAAGCTGTTCGTCCTCGGTCAGCAGGAGATCATAGCCGCCCGTCTGATCAGCATCGGCGGCAGATTACTCGAGATCGGCGTGAATCGGGGAGAGGCGCGGATCGTCGAGCGGGAGACCGCCCGCATACGGCGGAATGCTGCGCAGATGGGGAGCGAAGGGCGTTCCCTTGCCGAGCACTTTGTCCTTCGTGAAGTTCTCCGTACGCGACGTGCCGTCCTTGTGCGCGAAGTCTCGCCCATGGCGAGGAGGACGAGTGGCGGCAGGCTGCGGCACCCCTCGTCTCGCAGATAGATTGCAAGCTCTACGGCGAGATTGCCGCCCGCAGAGTCGCCAAAGATGATAATGTCCGATGGTTTGGTTCCGCGTGCAAGGAGTCCCTGATAGACCGTCGCCGCATCCTCGCGCAGCCGGATAGCGATGGAGCGGTGCGTGTCGATATTCCACACAGTAGATTTCGCGTGCGTTCGTATACTCCGCCTGACGCACGGCAAATGTGCGGTAGAGATCCGTGAGTCCGCTCATGTATGCACCGCCGTGCAGCTGCAGTACGACTCGATTTGAGGATGGCTTTGGCGGTGCAAGGCGCTCGATCGGAACGTTTCCGATGGCTGTCTTTTCATACACCCAGCCCTCGGGGGCGATGAACGGCGTAGGTTTTTGTCCTCGGCGGGTAGTAGAGCGCATCCATCTGCTGCTGAATGTAGTCCTGCTTTGCCTCGCCCGTGAGGATAATACTGCGCGGGCGCGTTAGTATCTTCGCCGAATGCACATAGCGGCAGCATCATGAGTCCGAGGATGAATATGACACCGCCGATATATCTCTTCCAGTCGTGCATTTTTGTTATTCTTTTGCTGCGTCAAAGGCATTGTCCGTCCACGTGAGGAGGATGTCTTCGATCGCCGCCTCGTGTTTGTTCACAGTTTCACTCGGAGGTACGTGAAGGCTTCGGCCATCCTTGTAGGCGACGAGTATGTTGTAAGCCGGATTCGCCACAGTGTCTGCTCGTGCACCGTAGTCGTTTTCGGCGGCGAGATTCTTCGCCGCGATGACAGTGTGGAGGCTTGCCTCAAGCTCCGGCGTCCACGGGACGTAGCGCTCGCGAATGTCCAGATGACGACCGTCTGAATTCCTTGCCGACGAATTCGCCGAGGCAGGAGATGAAGCTGTTCGGATCGAGTCCTTTTGCGGTGATCTCCTCGGCGGAGAGTGCGTTCTTGACGGGGAGCGTCGATCTGGCATACGATGCGCACGAGTGCACCGTCGGCGACGGGATGGCGGAACTCCATTGAGAAGATCTGCACGGAAGATGCTTCAGCAGGAATGACAGTCTGGTGTGAGGGCGTGTATCCGGCGCCGCCTGCGTACATCCTGCATCGAAGAGGGAGAAGCGGAGCGAGCAGAAACACAGCACGGTAAAGATTTTTCCGGTAGATCTTTGTCATAATGACCTCCTTTATCCGAAGAGATCGTTCAGTGCTTCGGTCATGGTGGGGTGCGTATAGATTGCGGAACCGAGTGCGTCGGCTGTGATGCCGTGGTCGATTGCCATCTTCATGAGGTTAATCATCTCCTGCGACTCGGGGCAGAAGAAGTGCGCGCCGAGGATCATGCCTGTCTTGGACTCGACAATTGCCTTTTAGAATACCGGAGGGCTTTTTGCAAAACCTGCGCCTTTGGAATGGCGGCGACCTCAAGGCGCAGAATACGCACGTCAAATCCTGCTGCCTGCGCCTCAGCCTCGGTCATGCCGACACGTGAGAGCGGCGGATCGAGGAAGACGGAGTAGGGACGGCCCCGCGATTCTCCGTTGTGCGTGTTCCGCTGCCTGCGAGCTGATCCTTGACGATGCGGAAATCGTCGAGGGAGATGTAGGTGAACTGCATCCCGCCCGTCACGTCACCCATCGCCCAGATGTGCGGGTACGTTCGTACGCAGGTGCTCGTCCACGGCAATCGCACCACGCGTTGTTGTCTCAATGCCCGCTGCGGTGAGATTCAGGCCCTCGATACTCGGGCGCCGTCCTGTAGCGATCAGGACGGCATTTGCAGCAAGAGATTTCTCTCGTTTGAAGTCTGTACAATGACATTCGCTCCCTGTGGTGCCGTCCTCAATGCGCAGAATCTTTGTGTCCGTCAGAATGTGGATGCCGCGCTCCTCCATCTGCTGGCGCACACGAATGGAAATCTCCGCATCCTCACGAGGAATGAAGGCATCGCCGTCCCGCACAACGGCAACGGACGAGCCAAAGTTGGTGTAGTATGATGCGAATTCGAGACCAATGTAGCCGCCGCCGATGATGACAAGCTTTTTCTGGCAGCACATCCAGCTCCATCATCGTTTCACTCGTGTAGACGTGTGTACTTTCCTTTGCCCCTGGGATCGGCGGTACGAAGGGAAGCGCGCCCTGTGTTGATGAAGATTCGTTCTGCCGTGACACGCTGTTCTCCGTCCGCTCCGACAATGCGTACGGTGTGTGCATCGATAAACGATGCCTCCATCGATGACGACGGCACCTGCGCCTGTTGCCTCGCATAGTTTTTCGCACGCAGCATTGCCGTCAGGCGTCGTTTCTCCGCAATCGCTGCACGATAGCGCTCCGCCTTTGCCGCAAAGTCTCCGCCCGCCTCTGCAGAGAGCCGCGCACTGTATTCGAGGGATTTTTGAGGGGATGCAGGCGACATTGATACAGGTGCCGCCATAACGTTCCTTTGAGCGCTCGACGAGGGCAACTGTCTCTCCCTTCTTCGCGAGGAAGCCCGCAAGTGTCTTGCCTGCCTTGCCGAAGCCGATGATGAGATTTTGATATGATTGTTCTTGCATGATATGCTCCATTTCTGTTCATGCTGTTTCGTAGATACTCGTTATTATAGCATTTTTTCGATAAAGGGAGCAAAAATATCTGCAAAACTTGTGTTGTTCATTTACAAAGGCCGCAATTCCATCTATAATTATAGAGAATTATTCTCTATAGGTGATGGAAAGGACAAAACCATGCTGACGCGTGAAATGCTTGCGCCGCATACGGCACTGCTGCTCCGGCATGATCTATTTGAGGGCATCCAGGCAGATGATCTGACGGCGCTCGTCAATGCGCTTGACGGTGAACTGAAGCACTATGCGGCAGGGCAGAACATCATGCGCATGGGGCGTGCACCGATTGTGACAGGCATCATCCTATCGGGCGCAGTTGAGGTATCCTTCCTCAACGAGAATGCCGATCAGATTGATATGAGCATCTTTGAGGCTGGCAAGAGTTTCGGCGAGACAATGGAGGGGGCGAATCTCACGACGAGCCGTATGTTCGTCAAGGCCCTGCGCGAGTCGTTGATCCTGCGCCTCAAATTTCGTCAGCTCTACGCGCGTGAATCGTCAGTGACCCTCATCTCTGGCGATTCACACTGAATATGCTGCGGCGTATATCACAGAAAGGGATCTTTTATCAGCATAAGATTCGCATCATGGGGCAAAAAGAGCATTCGGGCAAAACTCAGTGTCTCATCTGCAGGCAATATCGGAGGAGGACGGTGAGGGGCTGCGTGAGATGAATCAGACACAGCTGGCACGCTACCTTGGTGTGGAGCGCAGTGTCTCAGCCGCGAGATGAGTCATATGCGCGACGAGGGATCATCGACTACGACCGCAAGACGCTGCGCGTACTCAATCCGGACTTTTTGGCGATTTAGAGGGCGCGAGGGGCTGTTGTACGAAGCTAAAAACTTCGTACAACAGCCCCTTTTCGTATGGACAACGTGATCCTTACACCATCTCTTCGGGATGGAAGACCTCGTCGAATTTCTCGGCAGTGAGGAAGCCGAGGGCAACGCATGCCTCCTTGAGGCTGATATCTTCATCAAATGCCTTGTGTGCGGTTTTCGCCGCATTCTCGTAGCCGATGTACGGGTTCAGTGCCGTGACGAGCATCAGCGAGCGATGGAGGTTCTCGTGCATCTTCTCGCGGTTTGCCGTGATCCCTGTGACGCAGCGGTCGTTGAACGACTTGATGGAGTCGGTGAGGAGACGCGCGGACTGCAGGAAGTCGTAGATCATGACGGGCATGAACACGTTCAGCTCGAAGTTGCCCTGCGAGGCGGCGATGCCGATGGCGGCGTCGTTGCCCATGACCCTGTACGGCGACCATTGTGACGGATTCGCACTGGGTTGGGTTGACCTTTGCCCGGCATGATGGAGCTGCCCGGTTCGTTCGCGGGGATCGTGATCTCGCCGAGTCCGGCAGCGCGGGCCTGCAGCGAGCCAGCGGATGTCGTTCGCGATCTTCACTGGCATGTTCGCAGCGAGTCCTTTGAGTCCGCCGTGTGCAAAGACGATGGCATCCTTGCTCGTGAGTGCGTGGAACTTGTTCGGAGCTGTGACAAAGTTCTGCCCGTTAGTTCACTTGCCGCCTGTGCGACCGCGACATCGAAGCCCTTCGGCGTGTTCAGCCCCGTGCCGACGGCGGTGCCGCCGAGTGCAAGTTCGTGGAGGAAGGGGAGGCCGCCTGCAGCTGCTTCTTCGACTGTTCGAGCATTGTGAGCCAGCCGCTGATCTCCTGTGAGAAGGAAATGGGCACGGCGTCCCTGCAAGTGCGTACGCCCCGTCTTGACAATGCCTTCGTTCTCGTTCATGAGGCGGCGGAAGGTAGCCGCGAGGAGGTCGATGCTTGGGAAGAGCCCATCCTCAATGGCGATGACAGCAGCGATGTGCATGGCCGTCGGGAAGGTGTCGTTCGAACTCTGCGACATATTGGAGTGATCATTCGGGTGGAGGATCTTCTCGCCCGCAATCTCGTTGCCGCGATTCGCAATGACCTCGTTGACGTTCATGTTCGACTGCGTGCCGCTGCCCGTCTGCCAGACGGCGAGCGGGAAGTGATCTGCGAGTTTGCCCGCGATGATCTCGTCGCACGCCGCCTTGATCGCATTCAGGCGCTTCTCGTCGAGCTTGCCGAGCTTGTTGTTCGCAATTGCGGCGGATTTCTTCAGAATGCCGAAGGCGTGGATGATCTCGGCGGGCATCTTTTCGATGCCGATGGGAAAGTTCTCAAAGCTGCGCTCCGTCTGTGCCGCCCAATACTTGTCTGCGGGCACCTTGACCTCGCCGAGGGAATCATGTTCGATGCGATACTCCATTTGCCTTGTCCTCCTTAAATTCAAGATATAAGAGATAAAATCTGTTGGGACAAGTATAGCATAAAAACAATGAAAAATGAGAATTCTTATCTTGTTATTTTTTTGAAAGAATGGCTTTTTGCCGTGCTGCCGATCACAATGCCCGTTGCGATGCCGACGAGGCCCAGCAGGGGCGCATACGTGAAGAGTGCCGTTGTCTGCATGACAGCCACAGCAGCAATTAGCTGCGCTATGTTGTGCAGGAATGCTCCTGCTGTGCTGATACCGATGATGGAGAGCCGTGTGTGATGCTTGAGCAGCGCCATCCCAGCAAAACTGGTCAATCCACCTGCAAGACTGTAAAGCATAGGTGCAATTCCACCGCCAAAGAATGAGGAGAGGAGGATGCGCAGCATGAGTATGAGTGCTGCATCGTGCATTGGCAGGAGGTATAGTGCGATCAGCGTAACGATCGCGGCGAGTCCGAGCTTTGCACCCGGCACAGGAATCGGCAGGGGGAGGAATGCTTCGAGCATGAAGAGGCAGAGGGAGAGCGTGGTGAGGAGCGCAATGCGTGTCATGCGATGAAGATTCATGTTCATTTTACTTCAATGAGGAGTTTTGTGCGGCAGGCAAGCGATCACATCGCCCTTTTTGCTGCTCTGCCCGTGTGGACACAGACAAGGTCAGGGCAGTCGGCATCGATGACAGCAATCATTTCGCCCTCAATACGAATCGTGTTCGTTCCATGTTCGTCGGTAATGATGAGATCCTCCGTTCCCGTGTGCCCTGTGAGCGGAATATCGTAGAGCTGCACATTGTTCTGTGTAATGACTGCGTGACGCACACCGCTCTCTGTATGTGTGAAAAAAATACGGCGCCGATCCCGCAGATGAGGAGAAGCACGCCGATGAGTACCAGATCGTTTTTTCTTCATGGGAGGTCCCCTGCCTTGACGAATGTTTTTCAATAACAGTACAATAGATTTTATATTCCGCGCCTGAGCTCGCGCTGCCAGTAGGCAAGATCGGGTTCATTCAGCGGCAGATCAATGGTCTGCCCATTGTCGTAGTAGAAGCGAATACGGATGCTTGTCGCCTTGCGGATGGCGGGCAGACTTGAGCGGGGCAGCTCGACGAAGAACTTGTTCTCGTTCTTATAGGGCTGTCTGCGCCCTCAACGGGACGCGGCGTGTATTTCGTGGCGGCCTTCATCTCCCAGGCAGAGCCGTCTGTGTAGAGGACGACATTCGGGAGGAACTTCGCCTCGTCGAAGCGGTAGTCCCAGAGCGAGAGGGTTGCGCCCTCGAGCCGTCCCTCACCCGTATAGGGAGGCCTGAAAGTCGATGCGTGCGTAGGCAGAGAGGCTGCGTGCCGTACGGTGATCGATCTGGTAGGTGTAGGACAGGCCGAAGATGCCGATGAGGATGAGGAGCATGGCGACGAGGATGATGAGTCGACGGAAGAAATTCTGCATCGTGCTCCTCCTTTCAGTACATTCGTTATCCGGGGTATTATACCATAGGGAAAGGGCTTTGTCAGCAATTTGGGAAAAACAGGAGGGGATGAAATGGGCGTTAGGCTGTTTGTATCGGATCTCAGACGGGACAATGCTGCCGGACGGGAATGTCGTCTCAGCAGAGAATATTGCTGCGGTGCGACGTGCGGTGGAGGCGGGGGTCACGGTAACGATCGCGACAGGGAGGATGTTCGAAGCTGCTCTGCCTGTTGCCAAGGCACTCGGCGTCGATGTGCCGATCATCTCGTACAACGGCGCGCTCATCAAGAGTCCGAGCGGACACATCTATGAGGAGCACCTGATCGATCCGCTGCTCGCCCGCGATATCCTTACGTTTTTGCAAGGAGCGCGGTTGGTATATCCAGATGTACAGCGGCGGCGTGCTGCGCTACGTCGAGATCTGCAATGAGTCGCGATTTTATGAGAACTCGCAGAAGCTCACGGGCATGGCAGTCGGCTGGGATGGCCTCTATGCCCATGTGGCGGGTAACCGTAAGCTGCTCCTCGTGACGGAAGGGCGGAGGTCACGATCAAGCGTGCAGAGGCGGTTCTTTCAGAATTTGGCACGCAGGTGGATGTGACGCGCTCGGCGGACTGCCTGATTGAGATCGTGCCGAAGGGGATTTCGAAGGCGTCGGCAATGCAATCGCTTGCCGCAAAGCTAGGGTATTCCCATCGAGGAGACAATGGCGATCGGTGATGCGTACAACGATCTGCCCATGCTGAAGGCAGCGGGCAAGAGCGTTGCGATGGGCAATGCATTTCCAGAGATCAAAGAAGTGACGGACTATGAGACACTGACCTGTGAGGAGAATCATCTTTGCGGCGGCAATCTATCACTATGTGCTCGGCATGAGGGGCAGACGCACCCTGTGCCGCTGACGAGGGGCTGAGTCATGGCGATCAAACTCATAGCACTTGACCCTGGATGGCACGCTGCTCACCTCGGACAAGCATATCACGACGCGTACGAAGGATATCATTGCGCGTGCCATGTCACGCGGCGTTATGGTGACGATTGCGACGGGTCGCATGCTGCGCTCGGCTCTCTACTTTGCACGGCCCTTGCCTCCGATGCGCCCTGTCATTTGCTGCAACGGCGGCTATGTCGGGAGAGCAGAGGGACGCCTGTTTTCGCAGAGTACTTCAACCCTGTGCTCGTGCGGGATCTGCTGACGTTTGTCTACGATCGTGATTGGTATGTGAACTGGTACAGCGGCATGGAGATCTATGCACCTGCGTACATTGAGGAATACTTTGACGCCTATCGTACAACTGCGAACTTCACCGTGACAGGAGTGGGGAATGACTATCTCCGCTACACAGAGAATGTCCCTCAGATCGTTCTGCGCAATCTGGACGAAGGGATCGGTTCCTATCTCAATGCCGTACAGGCGCGTTTTCGGCGATCGCATCCTGCCGCAGCAGAATACGGGCACGAGTCTCGACATCAACCCGCCGGGGGTGAACAAGGCGGTCGGTGTGCAGGCGCTGGCAGACGCGATGGGGCTAACTTCGATGAGGTCATGGTCGCGGGCGATGCGGACAATGACTTTGAAATGCTTGAGATGGGCGCCTTTTTCCGTGGTTCCAGAGAACGGTATGGCAGAGGCGAAGGAGCGCGCCAGCTATGTGACAGCATCGAATGACGCGAATGGAATTGCACTCGCGATTGAGAAATTTGTACCGTGAGGTGAATTGTGATGGGAGAACCGAAGGCGTGGCGGAGAAGTTCCGTCCGGTGATCGTAACAGGCTGTCGGGCGGAGGAAAGTCGCTCGCAGCACGCTATATGGAGGATCTGGGCTATTTCTGCGTGGACAATCTGCCGCCGGTCTTTATTCCGAAATTCATCGATCTCTGCCGCGAGACACACGGGCAGACCAGCCGCGCGGCGATCGTGGTGGATACGCGCAGCCGCGAGTTCTTTTGATGACTTCGTCCGCGTCCTGGGAGAACTCGATGCCGGGGATATCGCATATGAGTTGCTCTTTCATTGAGGCGTCTGACGATGTCATCATCAGACGCTGCTAAGGAGACACGCCGTCCGCATCCGCTCGCACCCGATGCGCGGATTTCAGAGGGTGTGACACGCGAGCGCGAGCGTCTGGCTCCTGTGCGCGCACGTGCCACGCAGCTGATTGACACCTCACGCCTGCGCAAGGCTGAGCTGCGCGATATCATCCGTCAGCACTATGATACGCCGGGCAGAAATGCACAGATGGACGTCAATATCCTTTCATTCGGCTTCAGTACGGCATTCCTCTCGACGCCGATCTCGTCTTGATGTGCGTTTCCTGCCGAACCCCTTCTATGTCGACTCGCTGCGCAATAAGAGCGGCACTGTTCCGCAGGTCTCCTCCTACATTGAGTCGTGGGATGTGACGCAGAAGTTCGAACAGTATCTCGATGGAATGATTGACTTTCTCCTGCCCCAGTATGTGAAGGAAGGTAAGAGTCAGCTCGTCATCGGGATTGGCTGCACCGGTGGTATGCACCGCAGTGTATTCATTGCAAAGCATCTCTATGACCGCATCAGGACAGATATGAGGCGCATCTCGAGCACCGCGATCTCATGAAGAACGAGGTGCATGAGCATGTGAGCGAGGGCTGATCATGCATCTCATAAAATGGCTCTATCCCGGCATGGGCTTTAAGCGATGGCTCTTCGTCTTTGCCATCGGAACACTTCGTCGGGCTCGGTGCTGCACTGATTTTTAACTACAAATACATCGACACCATAGAGGAGGCGATCTTTCGCTTCGTCTACACCTGGCAGGGCAGCTATGACTATGGATTCACAGCGATTGCGGGGGCGTTGATTGCGCCGCTTGGCACGCTCCCTCATGCCCTAGCGACGCGTCATGTCATCCGCTCTGTTATCACGGCGCTCATGCCGGAGGGAACCTCGGCTCGCCTCGTCGATCTCGTCTATGAAAAGACACGCCTCAGCCGTGGCCCTGCGGTCACAGTGATCGGCGGAGGGCATGGCCTCTCCGTGCTCCTGCGTGGCATCAAAGAGCTGACGAGCAATGTGACAGCCGTCGTGACCGTTGCAGACGACGGAGGGTTCCTCAGGGCGGCTGCGTGAGGAGCTGGGCATCATCCCGCCGGGGATCTGCGCAACTGTCTCGTTGCACTTGCCGATACAGAGCCGCTGATGGAGAAACTCTTCAGTATCGATTTGCAGGGCACAGCGACCTTGCGGGCACAGCTTCGGCAATCTCTTTCTCGCGGCAATGGCGGAGGTCACTGGCGATATGGAGACGGCGCTGCGCGAGTCCTCGAAGGTTCTCGCGGTCAGCGCCGTGTGCTTCCCGCATCGAAACAGTCCGTTCGTCTTGATGCCATCCTCGAGGATGGGACTGTGGTCGAAGGCGAGTCGCGTATCCCAGAGGTGCCGGGACGTATCCCGTCGCGTGCGCTCCATCCGCAGGATGTCGCACCGGTACCGTCCGCCCTTGCGTCGATCCGCACGGCAGACGCGATCATCCTCGGTCCGGCAGCCTCTATACGAGCACTCATGCCAAATCTCCCTCGTAAATGGTGTGGCGGAGGAACTCCGAAAGAGCCGTGCCCTCAAGATCTACATCTGCAACGTCATGACGCAGCCCGGTGAGACGGATGGGTACACGGCATCTATGCATGCCGAGGCGATTATTCGCCATGCCGGCCGCGGCGCAATTGACTTCATGCTTGTAAACAATGCACCGATTGCGGATGATCTGTTGGAAAAGTATGCAGCAGATGGCATTGCTCCCGCTGTCGTGGATGAGGCTGCAATCAATGCCCTCGGCATTGGCTCTCGTCGCGGCGGACATCATCAACCAGTCGGATGCCGTGCGGCACGATCCGGACAAGCTCAGCCGCAACGTCATGCGCATGGTCTATGATTTTCGGGTGAATTGACATGCCGTCCTTTGCCTCGGATGTAAAGAATGCACTCGCACGCACTGATACGGAGCACAGCTGCCGCCAGACGGCAGAGCTCGCCGCACTCCTGCGTATGGGCGCATCCATGGTGACGGATGGAGAGTGTGGTCTGGGACTGCGCTTTGAGGCGGCAAGTGCTTCTGTCGCACGTCGTGTCATCCGTCTCCTGCGCTCCATGGATGCGGCGATTGCTACCGGTTGCAATGGAACGCATGCCACAGCTGCGACGCCGCAAATACATTGTCAATATTGCTGCAGGCGAAGGGGTTACGCTCTGCTCACGCGCCTTGGCTTTCGGGCGGGGGTGAGGATCTCCGTGCAGGACGGATATGGAGCTCCTGCGTAAAAATGCTGCCGTGCGGCCTATCTGCGCGGGAGCATTTCTCGGGGCGGGAGGTGAACCGGCCTGAGGCCAGCTGCCATCTCGAGATCACGTCGAGGAGTGCCGTCATGGGACGGGCACTGCATACGCTCCTGCGCCGCCTGCACTTCCCTGTGGGGCTGACCGATCGGCATGACACCTACGTCGTCTATCTCAAGTGAGGAGATGCCGCCGCGGATTTCCTTGCACTCATCGGCGCGGAGGAGGCGGCAGAGGAGATCGAGGTGGCGCAAACCTCAAGGAGGTGCGAGCACAGGTGAATCGCCTCGTCAATGTAGAGACAGCGAATCTCCAACGTGCTGTAGATGCGGCGGCTGACCAGCTGGCAGCGATTGAACAACTCGTATGGCACAGGGGCGGCTCGACACACCGCCGGAGGATCTGCGTGAGACTGCGGAGCTGCGGCGTGCCCATCCGGAGGTCACGATGGCAGAGCTGGCCGCACTCTGTCATATCAGCAAGTCAGGCATGAGCCACCGTCTGCGGAAGATCCGCAGGGCGGCAGAGGAGGTAATCGTTTGATCCGCAGAATCGTGCGTCTATTCTTGAAGGGCTTGCCGCTGCTTGTGCTTCTGCTCACGGCCTTTATGGCATGGGTGCTGATGGCCGTACCGCCGGCGGGATTTCCCATTCTCGAGCATCATATGGTGACAGAGAATCCGCGCCCCGGGGCGAAACCGTACGTGGTACCTCCCGAGGATTTTGCTGCTCAGCTCGATGAACTCCGGGAGGAGGGCTATGACGACCATCACACCGCAGGACTATGCACGTGCACGCAAGGGAAAAACAGCAGCTGCCTGAGAAGCCGGTCATCCTCACCTTTGACGATGGGTATGAGGACAACTACTGCGTTGTTCTGCCAATGCTCGAGGAGCGCGGCATGAAGGCGGTTTTCTACGTGGTCACGAACGATATCGGCAAACCTAACTATATGACGTGGGAAAACCTCTTTGATCTGGAGCGGCGCGGCATGGAGATCGGCAGCCACACAGCAAATCATCTGCCGCTCACAACGCCTCGCGGGAGAAGCAGCGCGAGGAGCTTCGCCTCCGAAGCTGATGCTCGAGTGGAAGGGAATGAAGACGATCTATAGTTTCTCCTATCCGAACGGGGACTATGATGCGGGCGTCGCTGCCATGCTTGCCGAGGAGGAGTATCTGACGGCTGTGACGGGCGAGGCGGGCTGAACACGCTGGAGACGAATCCGCATCTCTTGCGCCGTGTCAATATCCCCGCCGCGCTTTGGCCTGACGGAGTTTCGCCTGCGCCTCATAAAGGCGGAGACTGCCGCACGCCTCGATGTACGGCTGGCAGAGATGCCGGGGGAATACGTGAGGGCATTGCTGCACTGCGCAGGGCACTGATTGCAAATAACGAATGAACGAGTGAAGGGAATGTACTGCAGATAAATGAAAAAGGGAATGTTTCATCAAATGGCAGCGTTGACGCTTGCCTTAGTCTGTGCAGCAGGGCAGGCATATGCCGCAGGGCGCGGTGAGAATACGACGGTTCTGCGTGAGCGCGGTGCGGCGCAGGCGAATATTCGCGACCGTGTTGCCAGTATCCTTGGTTCGACAGAGCTGCCGCGCAATCGGATCTTTTTCGCCGGGCACATCACGTCCATGCACCGCTGGCCGACAGAGTCCTACGATACGGGCGGCACGCTGCTCTTCTCGGACAGTCCGAGTATGTCAAGGAGACGGGCGTCCTCTATCGGGATATAGTGACGGGCGATGCGCGTGTGCTCTACTATCATCTGAACGATACGTCGCAGCCGAAAAAGGTTGCTGTCGTCCTCGAGACGGATGCAGAGCTTGCGTCGGTCTCCGTGACGCGTGGGCGGCAGCGCCGCCGAGTGCAGACTATCTGCATGTTTCGGCAAGGTGACACAGATCGGCTACTTTGACACGCACGAGATGAACGAACGTATCTATGTGACGAAGGAACGCCCACGTCTCCTCGTGCCGGAGATGGATACGACCGTGCTCGCGCCGGGACAGCTCGTCTCATGGTGCTCTATGACTCCATGCGAATGCCCCTCGTGCGTGTCTCTGTCATCATGTACGGTGCAGATGTCGATCCATTCGCATTTCTCCGCACAGCACGTGTCCCTGCCGCGCGATGAGACCGAGCTGCGCGGCACGTTTCGCGGGATGAACCGCGTCATCACGTCAAAGAAGATCTACCGTCCGTCGATGGATGGCGCCGTCTACTTCCCAATCGGTGATAATTCCACGATGTCTATCGTCAGGGCATTGATGCGACGGATGGTTCTGTCTGTTGTCAACTACGGCAACTACGGCATCCTCTACCAGATCAGCATCCCCACGGCCGGCCGGGAGAACACGCGTTACTTCCCTGAGCCCTCTCGGCGGTGTTTATGCGGGGCGATGCGCGCGGAGAACGGTGCAAATCGGCGGCTGGTCGAGACGCCTGCGACTCGTCCCCTACTTCGGCGATCAAAACACTGCCGGAGCCGCCGAATGTGGCCGAGGCGCGCGAGGAGGGTCTGCTCTTCCTGACGCAGTATACGGAGCTCTCCGATCTCGGTACCTATGCGAGTGCACAGCCCGTGCAGTTCGAGTACTGCCGCCAGGCGCATCGAATTTCCCCGTGAACATCATTCTGATGCCGGAGAAATAACATATAAATTTTTTTATCGGAGAAGGGTTTTTCTATATATGTTGAATAAAAAGTATAGCGAACGACACGTTATGAAATTATTCAGACCCGTAAAATCAGGGAGGATGCAGAACATGGCAGAAGAGACGAAGGTTGACCACGAGCGTTTGTTGGTTGCGATTGAGCAGATCGCAACCTCGACGCAGACGGTCTATGAGGGCAATTGAGCAGGTCGCAAAGAGCGCGACAGAGCTTGCACACGCGGGCAGGAGTCTGTCAAGCAGGCGAAGTTCCCTGCAGGAGCGCAATGCGGATACGATTAAGGTCATCGACTTTATCACGAATATCGCGGGTCAGACGAACCTGCTCGGCTTGAATGCTGCCATCGAGGCGGCGCGTGCTGGTGAGCAGGGACGCGGATTTGCCGTTGTTGCTGAGGAGGTGCGAAGCTCGCCGAGCAGTCGCGCGAGGCAACGGAGCGCATCCAGGTGACACTGAACGAGATGAACCGCGCCGTCGAGGATATCTCCAAGTCCATCGAGACGACCGGCTCCATCAGCGAGCAGCAGGCGGCGTCGACACAGGAGATCACGGCGAACCTCTCGCGTGACACGCGCGGCGGACGAGCCGAAGGACTACATCAAGAATCTCGCATAATGGATGATGGAAAAGGCTGTGTACGAAGGTTTCACTCGTACACAGCCTTTTATCTATTCGTTATTTTTTCTTCTTTTTCCTTTGCGCGTTCCTTTGCAGCCTTTTCCTTAGCCTTTACACGATCGCTGGCCTTTTTTTCTCCCTGCTGTTGCTTCGCATAGTCGACGCCCATGCCCTGCGATCTTGTGCTGATTGTCATGATGGGGTGGCGCAGGAGCATGCCGCTCTGCGTGCTCTTCATGATCGTGAGGAATTCCTGCGTTGCTTTCGTGCTGAAACACGGACGGTCGCAGCGGTCGCAGATGGGTTTCGTGATTCCATAGGGGCAGCGATCCATCTTCGTAAAGACGGTTGCGAGGAGTGCCGTACAGGAGGGCACAGTTTCCTTCTTTCGGACCGTGGTGTTTCTGCAGTAAATGCCGAAGGTCTTGCGGATGTTTTTCTTTTTCCTTCGGGATGTTGTTCTTGAGTTCGGGTGGCTTGCGCTTCGGGAGGAAGCGTGAGAATATGCTCATCGGGTTCACCTGTGCTTTCGTTTATATTTTGGCGCAGAGCGCTTTTTCTCCATTCTGGTATTTTTACCGATTTTTAGGAAAATGCAAGGGAGAACTCTGCGTGACTTTTAGGGGGAAATGGGGTACAATGAACGCAGACAGAGGATAGGAGGATGCGATGCGTACGAGTGAACGATGGCGGCGCGAGAGTGAGCGTATGATGGAAGAGCCGGTGGAGGGGATCGAGGAGGGCAGCTGCGCAGGCTGCTGACCAATACAATCGATACGATCGAGACAATAAGACACAGATCTTTGACATCTATCAGAACACACGCAACGAGGTGGATGATGCGCGGGATCGCCTGATGGAGCTCAAGAAGCGCGTTGCAGAGACGATCGAGCGCGGATGCACTTGCAGCTGATGAGCAAAAGGCGAAACAGCGACTCGCAGAGGTCAGTCAGAACTCGCCGAGCATACGGAGGATGAGATCCGCGAGACATATGAGGCGGTCTCGATCATCCAGATCAATCTTGCGATTGAGCGCGAGAAGGAACAGGCAATGCGCGTCGAGCGGGATAAGCTTGAGATCCGTCTGCGCTATCTCTATAACGTCGTGGCACGTGCCGAGCATATGGCGCTCTCGATCGGATCGGTAGCCAGCTATCTCAGTACACAGGTCAGCGGCGTACTTTGGAAGATCGAGGCGGTGCAGAAGGACAAATTCGTTGGTGCGCGATCATCAAGGCGACGGAGGAGGAGCGCTACCGCATTTCGCGCGAGATTCACGATGGCCCGGCGCAGGGATCTTGCGAATGTCCTCTTTACGACGACGATCACGGAGCGCCTCATGGACAAGGATATGGACGAGGCAAAAGAAGACACTCGTGGAGATGCGCGAGGAGATACGCAAATGTCTCACGGGTGTGCGGCAGATTATCTTTGATATGCGTCCAATGGCGCTCGATGATCTCGGGCTTCTCAGGCGGTGGAGCTAGCTCATCCGCCTCTTTGGTGAGCGCGAAAGCCGCGTGGGACATTTAGTCCGAGGGGTACATTACTCTCGCCAAAGCATGTGGAGATCGCGATTTTTCCGCATTGTACAGGGAGGCACTGAACAACGTCGTCAACCATGCCAAGACGAACAAAGTACGCGTGCGTATGCACTATACGGATCAGGCACTCACGGTGCTCATTGCGGATGATGGGGTCGGATTCGATGCAAGCCGTATATCTGAGGAACAGGAGGATGCGGACGACGCGCTTGATATGGAGACACAGCGCCAGAAGCGCGGACGTCATTTCGGCGTGATCGGAATGGAGGAGCGTGCAAAGATCATTGGCGCAGCGCTGCAGATCCTATCTGAACCCTGGCAAGGGGACGAAGGTGCATCTGCGCGTGCAGAATCGCATGGTGTATGACAATTGATCTGCCCCTATCGCTGAGGCGCTGCTTCGTTATGCGGGGCTCGGTGTCCCTGCCCATGCACACGCCGGGGCATAGGGCGGGCGTGGAGCGCATTCGCTTTTGCCGCTTCTTTACAGAGGAGGGGCTGTGTGCCGATGTCTCGCTCGGCGGAGCTGGACGATCTCCATGCGCCGACGGGCTGTATCCGTGCGGCGGAGGAACTGGCAGCAGAGGCGTAGGGGCGGATGCGCGTACTTTATGGTGAATGGGACGACGGGCGCGATTCACGATGCTCATGGCGTCGCTTGTACCAGGAGATGTACTGCTCGTGCCGCGCAATGTGCACCGCCCATTGTGGGGGCGATGATCCTCGCGGGCGTGCGCCCTGTATCTGCAGCCGGAGATCGATACGCGGCTCGGGATTGCGATGGGGTGTCGCTGCAGGCGGTGGAGGAGGCGGTGCGCACGCATCCCGAGGCGCGTGCGGTGCTTCGTCTACCTGACCCACTACGGTGTGGCAGCGGAACTCGCGGCGATCGCGGATTTTCCTGCATGCTAACGATATGCTCCTCCTCACGGATGCGGCGCATGGGGCACACTTCGCGTTCTCTGAGGAACTTCCGCCGTCTGCGATGGAGGCAGGTGCGGATCTCGGCGGAGAGCACGCATAAACTGCTCGGTTCGCTGACGCAGACATCAATGCTGCTCGCACGCGGCGGGCGTGTGCCGACGGAGTGTATTCGCGCGGCATCGGGGATTATGCAATCCACGAGTCCAAATGAGATTCTGCAGTTTCACTCGATCTGGCACGAGAGCAGATGACAGAGGAGGGCGAGAGGTCTTGCCTCTGCAATTCGATTGGCGAACGATTTGCGTCGTCGTATCAATGAAATCGAGGACTGTGGGTATTCGGCGCAGAGTATGGGCGGGGCGGGACGTCTTGCCCTTTGACCCGCTGGAAGATCACGGTGCAGGTCACGGGCTGGCTGACCGGCTTTGTGGCGGAGGAGGAACTCCGGCGACGCAATGTCGCGTGCGAGCTTGCTGACGCGCGAAATGTGCTCTTCTTCTCTTACGCGGATGGGGAAGGTGAGACAGAACAAATTTTGGGGGCGTTAAGGGATATGGCGGCGAATTGTGCGCCTGAATGTATCTCGCGTGGAGTGCCCTCGCTCTTTCCTTGCCGCAGATTCCTGAGACTGCACTTGCGCCGCGTGAGGCGTACTTTGCACGCAGTGAGAGCATTGCCTCGGAGCATGCCGAGGGCGGATTGCGGCGGAGACGATTGTATTCTATCCGCCGGGAGATTCCTGTCTCGCGCCTGGCGATCGCATTGATGCAGAGGCGCTTCGCTATCCCGGTGCAATGAAGACAATCGGCGCACGTGTAGTGGGGGCGGCGGACGCATCGCTTGCGACAATTATGGTCATTGCGGAAGGGTAATATGGCAAACGGAAAACCTTTATCATCGAGGCGGGAGATGGCTCGGGCAAGGAGACACAGACGCGGCTTTTTAGCCGAGCGGCTTGTGCGCGAGGGACATCGCGTCGTGCCCGTGACCTTTCCTCCGACTACGAGGCGGACTCGTCCCATGCTCGGTGGATGTATCTGCGCGGCGACTTCGGGGCCCATGCGGACGACGCGAACGCCTATGCGGCATCGACCTTCTTTGCCGCTCGACCGCTATGCTCCCATCGGATGGAAGTGGGGCGCGACCATGAGGCTGGTGCCATTATTCTTGCCGATCGCTATACCACGTCGAACATGGTGCATCAGGCGGTGAAGATCACGGATGCGGCGGAGCGGATGCTCATCTCGACTGGCTTTACGATCTTGAGTTCCTGCATGGGACCGCCTGCACCCGATGCCGTGTTCTTCCTCGATATGGAGCCGCATGCAGCAGAGCGCCTGATCGCCATGCGTGCAAAGGAGAAGGGAGCACTCCTGATATCCACGAACGCGACACCGCCTACCCCGAACGCGCCCATGACGCCTACGTCCTCCTCGCCGAGCGCTACAGCTGGGTGCGGATTCCGTCGAGTGTGGATGGGGAACCGCTGCCGATCGCGGAGATACATGAGAGCCTGTATGGGGAAGCAGTGAAGAGGTGTGTGATTAAAGAAGCTATCATCGTCGAGGGGAAGATGGACGTGCTTGCCGTGCGGCACGCTGTAGGGGAGTGGACCGCATCATCACCGATGGATTCTGTATGCGCAGTGCGGCGATCAAGACTATCCGTGCCGCCTACGATAGCGGCGGCATCATCGTCCTCACCGACCCCGATACCGTCGGTGAGAGCGCATCCGCGTGCGTCTCACGGAGATGTTCCCGCATGCACGTCATGCCTTCATCCCTCGTCGAGGACGCGACGAATGTGAGTGATGGCGATGTCGGCGTCGAGCAGGCGAGTCCCGACGCGATCCGTGCGGCGCTCGAAAAAGGTGCGGACACCGATGGATCGCCCCCGCCGAGATCTTTTCAATGAGCGATATGATGATGCACGGACTGACAGGCACAGACGACGCCGCCGCACGACGCGCACGTCTCGGACGCCACCTGACCCTGGCTGCGAACGCCAAGACATTTCTCCGTCGTCTCAACACGTGCGGAGTCACACGCGAGAATTTATATCCGCCATAGAGGAGTTATGATGAACGCCAGCATACCAGTGATCGCCGATCCGAAGGTTACGCGCCATATTCTCAGCGCCTTTCACCTGCGTGCGAGCAAACGCCTTGGGCAGAACTTCCTCGTGGATCAGAGGCGTTGTGCAGGGCATTGCCGACGCGGCAGAACTCTCCCAGAGGATATTGTGCTTGAGATCGGCCCCGGCATCGGTACGCTCACGCAGGGACTCGCCGAGAGTGGTGCGCGCGTCGTTGCTGTCGAGCTGGACAAAAACTTCCCGCCGTACTCGTGGAGACGCTCATGGCTGGCTACGACAACGTGACCATCGTAGCCGGGTGATATTCTGAAGCTGAATATTCCTGAGACTCTGGGACTTCGTGCAGGAGAACGATTCAAGGTCAGTTGCGAATCTGCCCTACTACATCACCACACCGATCATCATGACCCTGCTCGAGCAAAGACTGCCCATTGAACGCCTGTTACCATGGTACAGAAGGAAGTCGCCGTCCGTACGACGGCGCGCCCCGATCGAGAGACTATGGCGCACTCTCCGTTGCCGTGCAGCATTTCACCGTGCCGCGTGCGGTCAGTGGACGTGCCGCCGCGCTCCTTCCTGCCCGCGCCCGAGGTTACGAGTGCCGTCATGGCCTCGTCATACGCAGGACGTGCCCACAGTTCAGCCGCACGATGAAAAACTCTTCTTCCGGCTTTGTCGAGCCGCATTCGGCCAGCGGCGCAAAACCCCGCTCAATGCGCCACAGGTGCGGACTGACCAAGGAAATGAGCCGTGCGGGACTCGCGGCGGCAGGTATTGCGGAGAATATGCGCGGCGAGCGCTCTCCCTTTGCGGATTTTGCACGCCTGTCCGATGCGATTGGGCGCTTGAGGATAACGATGTACTTTGACAGCCATGTTCATACGGAGTTCTCCGCTGATTCTGAGATGAAGGCGGCGGATGCGCTTCGAGAGGCGGCGAAGCAGGGACTCGGACTCGTATTTACCGAGCATCTGGACTATGACTTTCCATCGGCGGGCACGGAGGAGTTTATTTTTCGATCCCGAGGCGTATTGGACAAAGTATGAACCCCTGCGCGCGGGCGGACGCTCGCTCGGCGTCGAGATGGGGATGATGCGCGCGCGCGCGAAAAACGCCGCATTCCCTGCGGCGTGTCCCGTTTGACTTTGTGCTTGCATCGATTCATTTTTCTGGATGTGAAGGATCTCTACCATCCCGGAGACCTTTGAGGGGCGCGAAAAAGGCGAGATGTATCACGAATACTTTCGTCACGCGCGACGAGATTCTATGCGCATCCCTTTATCAACGCGCTCGCCCACATCGACTACATCGCGCGCAACGCGCCGTTTGACAATCCAGAGTTTCGTACGGGAATTTTACGGAGAGACATCGACGCCGTTCTGCGCCCTCATCTGAGACGGAGACAGCCATCGAGATCAATACGCGCCGCTCTTCCGTACCGCGCGCCATCAAAGAACCTGCGCCCGTCTACTGCCGCTATCACGAACTCGGCGGGCGTTACGTCACCATCGGCTCGGGATGCCCACGTCCCAGAGGGGTTGGGCGTAACTATGTCCGTGCCCTGCGAACTCGCAGCGACCTTCGATCTCACGGTCGTCACATTTTCGTGAGCAGAAAATGATGAATTGTGAAAATTGAGCTTTATAGAAAAATGCGTTCAACTCTTTTGAGGGCCCTCTTTCTTCGTTGCCTCTCTTACTCTTTCCTGTTATAATACAGGGTAGGGTGGGGAGGCGTTTTTGTGCTCAGTAATTTTTGTCGCACTCGACGGCGTCGTGCCTCTCTTCTGCTTGATGGCGGTCGGTGTCTTTGTGAAGCGGTCTCGTCTTTCTAAGTGAGGAAGAACTCCTGCATGTCAACCGCATGGTGTTCCGCGTGTTCTTCTTCTTCGCATGATGTTCTACAACATCTATATCTCCGATCCGGGGACAGCGTTTCAGCCGATGCTCAGCGATCTTCGGTGCGGGCGGAGTGCTCCTCACGGCTCTCGTCTTCGGAATCATCGTCTGCCGCATTGAGCCTGATAACGCGCGGCGCGGTCCGATGATCCAGGCGGCCTTTCGCGGCAACTACGTCCTCATGCGGGCATTCCGCTCGTCGCTAATATCTTTGGGGATGCGGCGATTGCGATCCCAACCATGATGATCGCCGTCATTGTTCCGCTTCTACAATATACTCGGCGTGCTTGTGCTTGAGACCTTCGCGGCGGACGTTTCGACCTTCTGCCGATTCTGCGCAGCGTACCATGAATCCCATGATACTCGGCGCGATTGCAGGGGCACTGTGTCGCCTCGTGCAGCTGCCGATCCCTGCGCCTGTCCTCAAACCCGTCGCCCAGATTGCGGCGGCGACCACGCCTGTCGCCCTCATCATCCTCGGTGCATCGTTCCACGGCGGCAGCTATCAACACACCTGCGGCAGCTGATCTCTCTCGGTTGCCTCACGCCCTCATCATTGTACCCGCCGTCGTGCTTTCCACTCTGCAGTTGCACTGGGCTTTCGGGATGTTGAACTTGTCACGCTCATTGCCATCTTTTTCCACGCCCCTGTGCCGTCGCAGGATTTGCCATGGCGCAGCAGATGCAGGCGGATGCAGAGCTGGCGGGCAACTGTGTCGTATACAGCAGTGCACTTTCCCTGCTTTTACGATCTTTTGGCTGGGTGTTTCTGCTCAAGACGTTGGGCTTCTTCGACAAAAGTTAAGGAAGCATCGATAAATATCTGCGATTCCTTGACATCTGATATGGATTTTTGGCACATTGGGACTAGGTTATAACGTGAAAAGGAGTCCGTCTGGAAATGATTAAGAAAGAAAGGCCTCACAGCACTCGGTGCTCTTGCTGTTGCGGGTGTGTTAGCATCATGGCGCCGTCCGTACAGGCGGCGAAAAACTCCTCTGTCAATGCAGAGACTGCGAGCGATATGCCCCAATGTTGTTGAGGGGCGGTGACTTTAAGACGGCAACATTGCGTGGGGATCGCTTGCTCGAGACCCTACCACTTGACCAAATACGATGTGATCGACACTACAGATCATAGGACTTCCTGAGGGCGCAGGTATGAGTGATGTCATGATCGGTCCTGATGGATATGCTCAACTGCCCTACGTTGGTTCGGTAAAACTTGCCGGCCTGAGCCTTGACGAAGCAAAGAAGTCCTCGTGGAGCGTAGGGAAGCATCTTCGCTTTCCCTGATATGTCTCTGATTATGAAAGCATATGGTCCACGCAAGGTCTATGTCATGGGGGAAGTGAGGGCGCCTGGGAATCCACGAGCTTGCTGCTGATAATCTCAATGCATATGCAGCACTTTCCTCTGCGGGAGGAATTAAGCGTCGTGGTCGCAGTACGCAGGTGCAGGTGCTGCGTGTTGTCGAGCGATACCATGTACTATACGACCCTGAATATCAAGAACTACATCAAAAACACGACCTCACACAGAATGTCGTCTTGCAGGATGGCGACATCGTCTATGTACCGCGCTCCAATGCCATCAAGATTGACGAGGATATCCTGCCGTATGTGACGCTATGCGGCGATGCATAGGCTTTGACGAAGTAAGTCGGGAGGAGATTGAACAATGGAACGGAATGAAGATTCGATCGATCTCGGACGCCTATTCCAGATTATGAGAGATCATAGGGTCTGTTATCTTTGGCATTGTCAGAATTTGTACCGTCGTTGCTCTTGTGATCTCACTTATTTTACCCAAGCAGTATGAGTCGACAACGCTCGTTCAGACGCGTTCGGCAGCAAAAGGTGGACACTCCGGGAGCCGCTGCCGCCAGCTGCTCTTGGTGTTGGCGGTGGCGGGGTATCCTCTCCCACAATGAACTATATTGAGTTGATGAAGTCGCGTTCTGTGATTGAGCCGATTATAGATACGCTGGATTTTTGAAGAGGAGAAACGTCCTGACTACAAAAAGTTTTGTAAAAATATTTGGATATAAAAATACCAAAGGACGAACCTTATTGAAGTTTGCTGCGCGGGGAAAGACTCCGGAGGAGGCACAGCATATCTCGCAGGCGGTTGTCGATAACTTTCCCTCCCTCATGCAGACAAATATGAATCAGCAGACGCAGTCGCCTCTCATGATGTTTCTGGATGATCGTGCGGGACACGCGAAGCGTGATGCCGAGGATGCGGAGGCGAAGCTGGCAGCATTCAGCCGTGAGCATAAGCTGTATAGTCCGAGTGATCAGGCAAAAGCTGCGATTGAACAGATGGCAGAATACGATAAGGCGATTGGTGAAGTAGAGGTTGCTGCGATGTCTGCTCAGGCCTCTCTGATGTGGCGAACGAAAACTTGGTGAACAAAAATCTGCGAGTAAGGCGTATAATATCTCAGACAATACGACCATACAAAATCCGAGATCAAATTGTCGCTCAAGCGGGTTCAGATTGTTGGCTTGGAGCAGAATTATACAGATATGCATCCCAGTGTTCCAACAGGCACGCAAAGGACTCGGCAGCTGCAGGAGCTTCTTAACTCTAGAAGTCGTTGCAAGCGTTGAATCGAATACAACAACACTGAACCCAACACAGTCACAGTTGCGCAGTAATCGTGCTCTTGCTGCAGTTAATTTGCTGTGGCAAACGCAAGTGAACAGGCGCTAAAAGAACAGCAGAGCAAGAAGGAACAGGAACTCGGATCATTTCCTGAGGATGTGATGGGTATATGCGTCTTAGCCGTGACTCCACCATCAAAAACGAAGTGTATCTAAATCTTGTTAAGCAGTATGAACAGAACAAGATCCAGGCGGCGATGGACAGCATGGATATCCAGATCACGTCGATCCGGCAAATCTGCCTGATATCGAAAACCTGTTGCACCGCGTAAGACATTGATTACTGCAATCGGATTTGTAATCGGCGTTCTTCTCGCTATGGGATACAGTCTGCTTGCTATCGGCGTGAAGCATAATAAAAAGAGGAGGGACACATTCATGTATACGAGCACTCGGATTCCGTCTCGTATTCGCAGGATATGTGCGCCCCTCCTTTGTATGTGTGTTTGACTACATTGCCATTCTTCTTGCAGAGAAAATGGCATTTGGTCTACATGACCTCTATGGTCTCTTGATGGGGACATCCTATCACGTTCCTGACGCCTATCTCTACTTTTGATTCCTCTTGTATTCATTGCATTCCTTGCCATCTCGCAGACCCTACACAAAGATGCAGCCAATATTGGAGACGGTACGCCAGATCTTCTACGCCGTTCTGTATGCACTCATTACCTGTATCCCTAGCTCTTTACTTTATGCAGGCAGAGTGCTTGCCTCACGTCTCTACGTCGTCTTGTTTGGCGTCTTGGCACTCTTTAACATCTATGTCGGGCGTTATATCTTGCTGAAACTTCTTAAGGTTGCAGGAGCGTTGCACCAAACCCGTTATCCTGATCGGTGCAGGGAAGACAGCGAGAGCATGTTCCTGCACTCCTTCGAACGGGATCTTGGCTATCGGTATAAGGTGATCGGCATATTGGACGATAACCCTATTTCGTAAATACTACCGCAGAGATTTCTTTTGATGGGAACATTGGACGATGCGGCAGAAATTGTGCGTGACTCTGGTGTTAGACGGTCATCGTCACAGTGCCGAGGGATGGAGAAGGAAAAGCTCAAGCACTCTTAGAAAACATACAGCCTTATGTAAGGATATCATTTTCGTTCCTGATCTCATCGGCGTTCCACTCTACAACGTGGAAGCGCAGACTCTGTTCAATGAGACAGATTATGATGTTGTCCCTCCGAAACAACCTTGCACGGCGCAGGAATCGCGTATTCAAACGACTTTTTGATATCATTGTTGGCGGCTTGCTATGTGTCCCCATTATTCCAATTCTACTTGTTAGCCTGCAATTTGTATTAAGCTGATTCGAAGGGACTGCGTTTTCAACGGTCAACGAATCGGGAAGCATGGGAAAACATTTACCCTGCTATAAGTTTCTCGGTCCATGTATACGAATGCCAGCGATATTTTGAGGAGTACCTGCGGGGCATCCCGCAGCGCAAAAAGATGGAATACATTTGCAAAAGCTTCATGCTATGATCCGCGCGTTACGAAGGTCGGTAGATGGATTCGTAAGCATAGTCTGGATGAACTTCACGATTCTGAATGTCATCAAAGGAGATATGAGTCTCATCGGACCGCGTCCCTACCTTCCGCGCGAAAAAGAGGACATTGGCGAATATATTTCTACCATTACCCTTACTGTGCCTGGGATTACCTGGTTTTTGGCAGACCAGCGGACGAAACGATGTCCGTTTTTCGGGGCGTGTGGCAATGGATACGTGGTATGTACGAAACTGGTCGATCTGGCTTGACCTCATGTATCTTTTTAAGACAGCGAAAATTGTATTGACAGGAAAAGGTGCGTATTAGTTGAAAGTACAGGTACATCATACCGATTTATCGTCCTGAGGATAAGTTCCCTGTGCCTCCTCCGAATGATAAAAACAATCTTTTGATGTTCTTCCGGTTTTTGTTGATTGATTCTGGGAAAGGGCTTTCCTATGCGGATGAGATCAAGGGGATGAACCTAGAGGTTCGGAAGATTGATAGTCGGGATTTTAATCATGGGGGACGCGGCAATGGGGATGGAACTGTGCCCTGGGGGCAGACATTTATGTTTTTCTGACACAGGATGCCATCCTTGCAGATGAACGATCCATTGAAAATCTAATTGCTGTCTTTGATAATGAGTGTGTCGGTTGCGCATACGGTCGTCAGCTTCCCCATAAAAATGCGGGTGTTTTTGGAACAATCGCCCGTGCGTTTAACTATCCGGCGGAAAGTCATATCTATTGCTTTGAAGATAGAAAACGGCATGGAATCAGGACGGCGTTTATTTCAATTCATTTGCTGCTTTATCGAAAGATTGCCATGCAAGAAGTTCATGGATTCCCCACATGATACGATATTGAGTGAGGATATGTGCGTCGCTGCGAAGATGCTTTTTGAAGGATGGAGCGTGGCATATGTTGCGGGGGCTCTCGTATATCATTCACATGACTATACCCATTATTCAAGGTTCAAGCGTTATTTCGATATTGGCGTCTTTTCACGCACGCGAGTCATGGATTCAACAAAAAGTTCCGGCAAGGCGGAAGGCGAGGGACACGCTTTGTCGCGACGGAGCTTCGGTATATCCTAAAGTGCTGCCCTACCGTCTCTTCGAGATGGTTTTGCGGGATGGAATGAAGTTTCTGGGGCTATCGCCTTGGCTCTATGCGAGAGTAAACTTAGTAACTCTTGGAAAAAGGCGGCTGAGCATGACGGCGGGATATTGGGATGTTTTGATGAAGGAGAATTTGCGTGTGTCTGATTCTGTGAGGTTTCAAAGACCTTGTTTCTTGAGGCACGGAACTTTGGCGATGCGATTATAAAAAACACTGTGGTTTCTCAATATGGTGAAGGCCATCCTGATGAGCAGATTGATGTTTTGAGCGAAAAGGGCAATTTGCAGATATATTCGCAGGAAATAGGCATATACATAAATTTCATGCTGGCAGGTTTCCTATTGCAGGATTGAAATCATGGAATATTATTGAACTCATTAAAAGAATATGGACATTGCGTAAAGAGAAATATGATCTTGCCATTGATACGGTGAGGGATTTTCGCGAACGACTTCTCTTGTGGTTGGTTCATCCGAAACGAATTGTCAGCATCGAACGGGAGAAGGGGCATCCATTTAATCAGTTGATTCGGTGTGGATTATCTTTCCTTGTTGAATCTGTAAAAGTTCCTGCCGATAAAATGAAACTATTATGATCAAACCTTATATTTGCTGTGCTTTAGGAGGTCAAACAGAATGTAATAAGACAAAAATTATCTTGAAAAAATCTACTAGGATAGTTGGAATTCATCCTTTTGCAAGTCAGAAGTGTAAAATGTGGTCTTGGGATCGTTGGAATGATCTCGTGATATATTTATTACAAGAAGGATACCAAGTCAAGTTTTTTGTTCGCCGAAAGAGAGGTCTGCTCTTGAGGAGCATATAAATTTACAAGAGAACGTTAGTGTGACTGCAAAAGGAGTAAAAGATTTCTTTTCGGGAACTTCAGCAGGTTGACTTGTTGATTTGTCTAGATAGTTTTGCTGTTCATGCGGCTTACAGTGTATCTGTTCCAAGCATCATGCTGAACAGGTGCAAACAATTTTTATCTGTGGAAGACACCTGCAACCGAGGTCGTTGTCGGTGATTTTTCTGCAAATATTGGCCTTGCTATAATAAGCCAAAAATGTAAAGATTTTTCGTTGTATGGATGCGATTCAAGTTTTAGATGTTATGAAAGAAATAAACAGATATTTTTAGTATACAAGCAACTTCATGATGCCATTTACGAGGTGTGGTAGATATCAATATGACAGCATATGGGGAGGCTTTTGCGATACCATCAAATTTTGGCAGGAGCTTTTTAGGATTGCCGTTTTTGGCCTCATTACAAATCGATACATTGGAGCTCTAGGGCGAGAGGGTAGTTTTTACCCACTGTTCTTAGGAATGGTAATTTGGATCATATATGCGGTCACACGTAGAGAACAAATAATTATACCCAGAAGTAATAGCTTATTGTGTTTTTGACTTTTCTTTTGGTTGCATTATCCTCGGGGCTTGTTAACGGCTTCACTTTGTCAAACTTATACTTCCAAGGCATCAATGGAATGAATCGTTTTTCTGATACAGATGGGAACTTTGATCTTTTTATCTGCGCTATATGTATGTAATGTTGCTACTCGTTTGCGTAAAGACCCTTACGCTTATTCGAGCAACTTGTTTTGCTGTCCCTTTATCTTTCCTGCTATCTATTCTTTTTGAAGTACTGGGACTTTTGGGGAGATCCGTTTAGTTCCAGTGTAGTAGAAATGATCAACAATATCTTTCGAAGCAATGATGCATTATATAATCGTGTACGCTCTGTAGCCACGGAACCTTCTGCATTTGGAATGTACTGTGCATTGTTGTTTCCTTGACTGTTGCTTTTTCTATATTTAGGCACAATGAGGGTAGTTTTTTCGTTATTATTGCGTTATATATGCTTCTGCTCAACATACTGACTATTTCCCATACAGCATACTTCATTCTAGGAGTAGAGGCGTATATTATTTCTCTCTTTTTGGGCAGAGGACTCATAAGAAGTTGGAAAACAATTCTTGTTATGATTATAATGGGCGTTGTCGCTTCTCGCTTATACTCTCAGGTAGGGATAGAATTTTCTCTGTCGATATTGCTCGTGTATATTTTTCTTTGATTGGCGATGATGAGTTATATACGCTTTCCAACATAGCTCGTTTTGGAACAACAAGTGCGGCTCTTGAAATATGGACGCACTATCCGATTTTCAGGCGTTGGATTAGGGGATATGCTTTTTTTATGCACCGGATTATTATCCTGATTGGTCTTGGATAAGTGTTGAAATGTGTACAGTGGAGCACAAACTCATTGGAGTAATGGCATATGGCCTGTTGTACATAATCTTTTATGCCAGAATGTTGGCAGAAATGGGGGGATGGGGCTGATTTCGTGGATTGCATTGAATCTATTACTTCTGAGAGAAGAATATGTTTTGATGCGTTTGGGTGCTGATTCAATGTATGTGAAAAACTATTATGATCAGTACGATTGGCATTATGTTGTGTGGCTTTAATGCAGATATTTTTCACTTATTTGGTTTTTGGATTATTATAGGAGTCACATGGGCTTGTGGTATCCGTAGAGCTGCTGAGAAGGAGCTACCGGTATGTCTAAAATAAAAGGGCATTGTTTGTATGCAATTTATATTGGGATACACCGTTTCAAGTTGGCTCACATCAAATAGCTAAGGGGTTGTTGAAAAGGGGTGGAGTGTTGCCTTTGTATCAAATCCTATTTCTCCATTCCATATAGCAAAAGGCTGGAGTTATGAGTTAAAAAGATCGTGTGGAGTCATACTGCTCCGGAGGCGCATGGTTCGAAAATCATCATCTGTATGCCCTATGTTCCTGCTGCTCTTTAACTCCGGCCAGACAGTTGTTTTTAGATCGGGAATGGCTTCATAGACACTGGGATCAGCTTTCCCTTCCTAATATTTGGAAAAAATTAAGCGATAATGGGTTCAGAAAAGTAGATTTACTTTATATAGACAGTGTGTATTATGAATGTGCGCTCAGGGAGATTAAATATAAAAATCAGTCTTTTCGTGTCGCAGATAGACAAGATGCTTTCTCTGGGGTTACGAAAATGACGAACCTCAATGGCATCTCGTATAGCAAATCAAGTCGACTGCGTGGTGTATAGCGCAAAGTCCTTGGAAGATTATATTCATGAGATGAACCCTAGAAAAGCGTGCTACCTTCCCAATGGGGTGGATTTTTCCCATTTTCAAGAGGATATAACGATATTGCCAAAGGAGTATGAAGAGATTCCAAAGCCTCAGTGTCATATATGTTGGGGCCATGAAGGAGTGGTTTGACTCTGCTACTGTAAAAGTTTTTTGGCACAATCTTGCCAAAGGTATCATTTGTGTGCATTGGTGATGATGAATATGTAATCGATAAAGACAACAGCATAAAGAATATTTATTTTTTAGGACGATATAAGGATATACCCTATATATAAGAAATTCTGATGTCGGATTAATCCCTTTTGATTTACAAGGGAATCAGAACTTAATCGCACATATTAACCCACTCAAGCTGTATGAATATATGGCCTGTGGTTTGCCGGTTGTATCCTCCTCATGGAGAGCACTGGAACTATTGCAAACGCCGGCAAAGCTATATCATACAAGGAAGAGGCGCTCTGCTTTTTAAGAAATGCTCTACAAGAGCCTCTAATCCCCAAAGATATATCGATTATGCTGCGCAGAATACGTGGGATGAAAGAGTGGAGACGTTGCTGAAAATATTGGAGCTTAATGCTTCTTAAATGCGTAAGTTTTTACGTTCACTCACTCAGGAAAGGGAAGATATTTATGCAGAATGTATGCGTTATAGGTCTTGGATATATTGGCCTTCCCTACAGCGACACTAATTGCTAACAACGGCTTTAAGGTCTATGGGATGGATCCTGTGGAGCGTGTTGTAGAGACGGTCAATCGCGGTGAGATTCACATTGTCGAGCCGGGGCTTGCAGAGTATGTGAAGAAAGCGGTTTCTTCGGGAAATCTCCTTGCCGATGTAAAACCGCATGAGGCAGATGTATTCATCTTTGGCGGTTCCTACTCCCTTTAAGGGAGATAAGGAGCCTGACTTGTCGTTTGTTGAGTCTGCCACGAGAGAGATTGCCCCATATGTTAAAGAAGGAAATCTGATTATCCTCGAGTCAACCAGTCCGGTCGGAACGACGGAGAAGGTTCGGGACTGGCTCTTTTGAGGAGCGGGCTGATCTTGTAAGAAAGCCCGTTTACTTCGCACATTGTCCGGAACGAGTTCTGCCCGGCAAGATTGTCGAGGAACTGCCGCATAATGATCGTATCATCGGCGGTATTGATGCGGAATCGGCGAAGAAGACCGTTGAATTCTATGGACACTTTTGTCACCGGGGCGCTTCTTTCGACCGATGCCCGCACGGCTGAGATGGCGAAACTTACGGAGAATTCCTTCCGTGATGTGAATATTGCGTTTTGCAAACGAACTCTCGATCATCTGCGACAAACTCGATATTGATGTTTGGGAGCTGATTCGTCTTGCGAATCGCCATCCTCGTGTCAACATTCTTCAGCCGGGACCCGGGTTGGCGGTCATTGTATTGCCGTTGATCCTGGTTTATTGTGGACTCAGCACCGCGTGACGTCACGGCTTATTCGTGTTGCGCGGGAGGTCAATGACAGCAAGCCTCACGTTGTCATGGAAAAAGTATACGAGGCCGTCCGTGCTACGGAGAATCCAAAGGTTGCATGCCTTGGTCTTGCGTTCAAGCCTGACATTGACGATCTGCGTGAGAGTCCGTCCCTCCAAATTGCAGAGAAAACTTGCAGCAGGGAATCTTGATGAGCTGCTTGTTGTTGAGCCCAATGTTCATACCCTCCCTGCATCTCTTGCAGGTAAGGGAAATGTGCATCTTGTTTCTGTAGAGGAAGCAATGAGGGAAGCAAATATTATTCTCCTGCTCGTCGATCACAAGGAATTTAAGACGATCGATCGGGTCTCCTCAATGGGAAGACTGTTATTGATACACGGGGATTTTTGCATGAAACAGGTACTGATCAAGAAAGGACGGGCGGTTACGGAAAATGTGCCCGCGCCTCAGGTGGAAGCTGATAAGGTACTCGTACGCGTCGTCAACTCGTGTATCTCCATTGGCACGGAGATGAGTGGTGTTCGTGCCAGTTCTGTACCGCTCTGGAAGCGTGCCCTCAAGGAGCCGGAGAAAGTAAAAAGTCTTTGATATGGTTGCCGAGAAGGGACTTTTCCCAGACAAGAGAGCTGGTCAAAGGGAAGCTGGACACGGGCGCACTTACCGGTTATTCGGCAGCGGGCGTTGTCATTGCTGTTGGCGCAGGCGTACGTGATGTGAAACCGGGAGACCGTGTTAGCTTGTGCCGGCGCGCAGTGTGCCCATCACGCAGAGATTATCAATGTGCCGCACAATCTTCTCGTAAAAATTCCGGAGTCTGTTTCCTGAAGAGGCGAGTACCGTTACCCTTGGCTCAATCGCGATGCAGGGCGTACGCCGTGCACACATACGACGCTTGGCGAGTGCTTTGTAGTTATTGGACTTGGCGTCATTGGGCAGATTGCTGTGCAGCTCCCTCAAGGCGAGTGGTTGCGGTGATTGTGAGATGATCTGGATCCTGAGCGTATCGAGATAGCACTGAAGCTATGGAGCTGACTATGCCATCCAGCCGGATGGGACGACGGATGCCGAGCAGGTTGCGCGATTGACGGATGGTATCGGAGCGGATGGCGTCATTATTACTGCTGCGGCGAAATCCGATGCAGACTGTATCTACCGCATTCAAGATGTGCCGTCGAAGGGGCGTGTTGTTCTCGTCGGGGATGTCGGTCTGCATCTGAATCGTGCAGACTTCTATACGAAGGAGATTGACTTCTTCATCTCTACCTCCTATGGTCCCTGGCCGCTATGACAGTCTCTATGAGGAAAAGGGACTGGAATATCCTGTCAGCTATGTGCGCTGGACGGAGAACCGAAAATTTGCAGGAAGTGCTGAATCTGATTGCAGCAAAAACTTTCCGTTATGGATATGGTGTCGAGATCTATCCGGTAGAGGGAAGCCGATACTGCCCTATGAAACCCTCAAGACAGCTTCTCCAAAGCCGTTGATGGTGCCCTTCCTATTCCGGAGAAGTTCAGGAGGAAGAGGCTGTCGTTGCAGTCGGGAATCATCCGTCCGTTGAAGGAAAGATACGACTTGCGATTATTGGTGCGGGTGGATTTGCGATGGAATGCACCCTGCCAAATATTAAAAAGTTAGGGCGAACTCCCATCATCTGCGTGCAGTTATGAGTCGGACGGGGACAAAATGCGTGAAGCAGTTGCAAAACAATTTGGTCAGACTATGCAACGACGAGTTATGAAAAAGTCCTCGCTGATGATGCCATCGATATGGTGCTGGTTGCAACGCGGCACAATCTTCACACAGAAATGGTACTTGCGGCGTCACGGCAGGAAAACATGTCCTTGTTGAAAAACCACGTGTGATCAGCATGGAAGAACTGACTCAGATCGAGGAGTTCTATCGGGACAATCAGAATGCACCAGCTCTTTTTGACCGGGTTTAACCGCAGACATTCACGCTATTTGCAGGAGATTGCAAAGCATACAAAACAAGCGGCATAATCCCCGATGATTATCCACTATACGATGAATGCAGGCTATATCCCCCAGATCACTGGGTACATACCGAGGAAGCGCGCGGGCGCAACATCGGGGAAGCGTGCCATATCTATGATCTGTTTAACTTCCTGACAGACGCAAAGGCGGTCTCTGTCAGTGCATCCTCCATTCAGCCGAATGGAGCGTATTACAGCGCCAAGGATAATTTTTTATCGCTACAATCAACTATGACGATGGTTCTGTTGCCAACCTGATCTATACGACTGCAGGCAGCAAAGAGTATCCTAAGGAAACGATGGAAATTTTTCTTCGACGGGAAAAATGATTGCTCTGGATGACTATAAGTCGATGAAGGGCTACGGCGTAAAAACCTCGCCCCTGATTGAGACGAAGGGGAGCGAAAAAGGACAGCCTCGAGGAGCTCGGAGGGCATTCGGACAGGCACTCAGCAGGGGCTGCGTCCCCGATTCCTCTCGGCAGCAGATTCAGGCAATGCAGATGCGCCTTTGCAGTGGAAGAGCAGATTTGATAAAGATTTATATAAGACAGTATATCAACATCATATGTGGCGAATACTGTCTTATATTTTTCAAGGTTCTAAAATGACATTCTTGCAAGATATAAAAATACACTTTTATTACGTCTAAAAAGATAATAGCCTGATTCGCCAGACGGGAATTTATATTCGCTTATGCAGGCTCTTTTTCTTTGGGAATGGCATTTCTCATCAATATTTTTAGCAAAGGAGATGGGGCCTCGATCTTTTTGGTATTTATAGCTTTTCAGTTGCCGTGATGACATTCGTTGGACTGAGTTTGGCTTTGTTTTCTACGGCTGCAAAGATATTGGCGGATAACGCAACGCAGAAGAAGAACGGCATTGGGTGGCGCTTTTGTATCATTATCTATGGGGATGGCTCTTTTCATTCTGCTTCTGGAGTTGTTTTATTGATGATGTGTTTTTCGGATAAGATTGGCAATATTTTAGCGCAGATTTTCATTTGTAGTTATGTATATATTCTTCCTTTTTGTTGAATCCATTTTGAAAAGGATGCAATAAAATCTATACCTTTTCGGGATTTAATTTTCTCCAACGTATCTTTGGCACTTCTTCTCATATGCTGTCATGGTCGCTTGACTTACTATCGCCGTTGTCAGTGCTTTTATATGATTGGCATATCATATTTGCTGTCTCTAGCGTATATCTTTTTCTCATTGCGACCGAGATTTGACAATGTGGTTTGCTTATATATATGGTATAAACTACAATAAAAGAATATGGATGGCCTATTTATTGGGGGCGTGTTGCGGGAGCCGCCGCATACAATGTTGATAAACTGGTTGATTTCATACTTTATCGATGCGCGTACGGTTGGGTCCCTCATACGATCGCATACTCTTTTGCGTCTCCATGCTGACAATTTCTAATGCACTATCTGCTTTCTTATCTTTCGTCGTCTTGCCGGCGGAAATGAAAAATTCACACGAATTTCATCAGACGTAACTTACAGGCGCTCAGCGTATCTGTGATTGCAATGCTTTTGATTGGATATGCGACACTTGTTCTCTATCTGTCGGGAGGATATGCTGAGGCTTTTTCCTATCTTGTCATATTAGCTCTTGCCATGAGCTTTCAAGGTGCTTATGGACTTTATAATACATGGCTCGGGCATGGATATGCGAAGATCAAACGGGATATTGCACTCGTATTGGTTGCATGGATATTATTTCAAATTTTTCTTGATCATGTGGTTTATGCATATGGTGGATGTATTGCTGCAGTCCTGATATGAGCTACTCCTTACTATCTCTATAAGAGAGCATACGAGAGGATTATTCGAATGAGGTTTAATGATATACCAGAAGAAAGAACGTGTTACTGCTCATGGGGAGAACCGCGCTCTATCTTGCTTTTTATGTCTATTGGTATTCGGGATATGAAGTCTTGCTGCCAGCGTTTACCTGTGCAACAAATCTTCCACCTGCGATATAGTGCGGCTGGAGGAACTCCTATTTTTGTAGATGTTAATCTGCAAGATCTGGGAATGGATTTGGATGATCTGCAGTCTAAAATCTCAGCATCGTACTGCCGTTATTATTTCGCACTCTTACTATGGTTTTGTTCCCTCAAATGTAATGGATGTTCAACAACTGGCAAGTAATAGGAATATACCCCATGTTTTTGATAATTCTCATGCATGGGGAATGAAATGTATATGGAGATATTACGACGTATTCATTTTCTAAATCTTTTTACAGGACCTGCGGGGGCTGTCTTATTTGCAAGCACTGCACCGTATGAACGCGCGAAGAAGTTTCGAGAGGAGCAAAGTAGCCTCTTTCATAGTATTGTTACTGACAGCATCGCTTTTGGGTATATGAATCGCTGATGAAAGATCGCTTGAAGGAGCGCCCTTATCGTTTGAATATTATTTTTAAAACGGTGCGTTTCAAAAACTCGTCTCGAATGGTAGGGATGTATTCTTTTCCGAATTTCTATCGGAGATCATTCCGTATGGACTCTTTGATACGCGTAACGCCGTGGCAAAAAGAATATATTGCACATGAGCTGTCAATACAGGAATCGTTATTTGAGGCAAGGAGAAAATTAGCTGGAGGCATTATCGCAGCACCCGCCTCCTTTGGTGATGGGGGAACTTCCCTGTTTATGCTTCGTTTGTCGATAATATCGCAAGAGTCGAAGCTGTCATGCGCGAATTATCCGTTAGGACAAGGCGTGTGCATGGCCATATACACAAAATATGTCAAAGAACAACGAACCCCGAATGTTTCAGGAATTAAGAGACCATCTGCCACTGTTGGATACAGATGATCTTGCTTTTGATAAAATAAGGAGATTTGGTCAGTATGCAGATGTGAAATCAAATCCATTGATGAAATTGATATCGCAGCTGGGATTATTATATCATGACAAGTACGGGAAATCCTGCCTAACTTGCCATTTTTGCAAACTCATCAGCAAGGAAAATGCGAAGCCCTATTTTTATTATCATTAAGGATGCAGCAAACGTCGTCTTTCAGTGGTTGTTGGTGCTACGAGGAAAGCCGGGATTTTATTTTCTTCAGGCTATGGCAGAGCCGACTGCGGAAAACTATGAATATATTTCTTATGCATTGAGGAAATCATATACCCCCTTTAAGTTTTGTATTCTTAGATTTGCATTTTCCAGATTTAAGGACAAGGAGATCGCTTGAGCGTTTGGGATCTCGTGGAGCTCATCGAATATCAAGCAAAATCGAGTAGATTTACGACAGACCGAGGAGGAACTGTTTAAGGGATACACTCAAAGCATCGAAATAGTATTCGCCTGCAGAGCGTAAACCAGGTTTCCTGCTATGAGGGAAAATCTCTGGAAGATGTAAAAACATTATGCTCTTTGTCAGAGGCGACATATCGTCGCTCGAAAGTGAACAATGTAGATCAGCAGATTTTTCTCAATATGTAGCGAGGTTTTGCATGAGCTAGGAAAGATTCGATTTGTTTTTCTCTGAAAGCGATGGAGAGATACAGGCAGGAGCTTGTATTGTGACGAGCGGTAAAAGTGTAATCTATTGGAAGGGAGCTACGAAAGAGAAGGAAGTTACCGGGGCTGCTAACTTGCTGCACTGGGAAATTATGAAGATGCTGAAGGCAGAAGGCGTAGTTGTTTATGACTTGTCAGGCAATCTCACCCTCGTATGAGAGCGGCTCAAAAAGGGAGGGATCATTCGCTTCAAGCATCGTTTTTGGCGGACAGATTGAAACCTACTATGGAGGAGTAAAAGGTTTTCTGCCCGTGGAAAAATATACTTTATAAACTATATCAGTATATAAAACGTTGATTCTGTTGGGGCGTCATGAAACAGATATTGCTGACCTGCGATACAGAGGTTGGAGAACTCGCACGGAATTTTGATCTTTGCGTTTGAACTTTTTGTATTAGGGAAAAGTGAAGGGGAACAAGTGGGGGTTTCCCTGATCAATTCGATTGCACGGGAATATGGAGCTATTGTCAACCATTTTGTTGATGTATATCATCCACGGTATGAACGTGAAATGTATGAGATTTGTGCTTCAATTCTATCTGAAGGGCATTTTATAGGATTGCATACACACCCCGCAGCAGGTTTGGTAAACGATATATGCTCGAATATGGAAAGGAAGAGCATACTATCATGGGGAAAAACTGGCTGATTTGTAATCTGGGACTTGAATCAAAGGCTCATCGTGTGGAGGATATGGAGCAGACCCGGAGATATATAATATACTAAAAAGAAGATGGTTTTACCCATGATAGTTCTTTTCTTCTTTGGTTCAGAGATATGCCATATGGATTATCCACATACGAATAAAGTTATAGCTATAAAGGGATTTTTGAGTTTCCGATTACAGTATATAGAGAACGTCGGTTTTATGCGGAAAAGAACGAAGCCAGTCTACAAAAACTCGATTTTTCGCTATGGATCGGATAGTCGGACAATCTTGGAAGCCGTGAGGCAGTCTCCGGAAAACAGCGTTTTAACTTTCTATGATAGCTGCAATTTTTGGAGATACCATATTATACGAGAACAAAGAAGTTTGGGAGATCAAAAATTCAGAAGACCTTGATTTTTGGAGTATAGAAATCTATTATCTGGTCTGCAGCAGATGGATGATGTCGTATTTACCGATTTTGATCGTGTCAAATAGCGGAGGACGTTGCTGATTTCGTTTTTCGAGACAAAGAAAAACATCCCTATCTCAGGTCTTGAACGAAAGATAGATACAAAAATTCTGGGTCAAAATTATGAAATAAAACTATCTGAAAAATGAGTCACAATGACGAGGAGAATGATGAGAGTTCTATATTTTACGTACCATGTATGAAATGAATCTACGTGCAGGTGGTTCTGTCGGACATACGGCAGGCGTGATAAATTCGCTTGCGAAAGTTATAGACCTGCATGTCATTTCGAATTCATTCTCCTTGAGTTAATGTTTCAATACGTATCATCTCTCCGATGATTCGAAGATTTGTGCCGCATGGCGTTAAAGAATTATGTTCTAATTTTACAGTTCCTCTTGTCAGTACAGAAGGAAGAGCTTACTTGTGATGTCATCTACCATCGTCACGCTGCATACTCTTTTGTTGGTGCATACTTTGCTCAGAAATATCATATTCCGTTGGTCTTGGAATTTAATTCTTCTGAGGTGTGGAAGGCGAAGAATTGGGCAAACCATGGCGTTGGGATAAACAGGTTATTGAAGTCAATCTATACGACATCTTTTGCCTTGCCTGTTATGCGGTGGGTGGAGCGGTATAATTTTGCGCCATGCAACAATGGTCGTAACAGTTTCGGACGTGTTGAAGGACTTTTTGTTGGAATCGGGCGTTGAGGAGAAGCGTATTCTGGTGAATCCAAATGGTGTAGACATCGAAAAGTTTTCTCCGAACTGTGGTGGGGATGAGATTCGCATCAAGATATGGTTTAAAGGATAAATGTATTGTCGGTTTTATTGGTACATTTGGCCAATGGCATGGAATTCTGGAGCTTGGGCGCGATTGTAAAGTTCCGTAATGATTATCCTCAGCTAAGAGATCGCGTTTGCTTTCTCCTTGTGGGTGATGGCGTTCTGATGGACGAAATGAAAGAAATTCTGCGAGAGGGAAATGCAGAAGATATGGTGATTCTTACAGGGCTTGTGGAACAGCACGAAGCGCCTCGTTATTTGGATGCCTGCGATATTTTTGTGTCGCCGCACATCAAAAACTCGGACGGCACACGGTTCTTCGGAAGTCCTACCAAACTTTTTGAATACATGGCGATGGAGCGTGGAATCGTTGCATCAAGGCTTGATCAGATTGCCGATATTTTTGGATCATGGAAAAACAGCCCATCTTGTTGAACCGGGAAATGTTGATGCCCTTGTGGAAGGGATTCATCGTCTGGTTGCAGATGAAGGGTGATCGCACGTCACTTGGACAGGAAGCATGCAAAGAGGTTGCTGCCAAAATATTCGTGGGATGCACGTAAGGAAAAACGTTAGATTATTTGCAAGTGCTTATTGAGAGGGATAAGGTTAAGCGATTATATCCATAAGATGCACGAACCCCTGCCACTGAGAGAAGTCCTACGCCGAGGATTTTTGATGATAGAGCGCAGATCTTTGAGCAAATTCAATCAATGGCGGGCGGGATTTCGGTCAACATATGCTGCGCGTGAGGATTTGCGCGTCCAAGCTCCGATTTACTTCGCGTGCATCGTTTGAGGAGAATCGTGTACAGGTGCTTTGATCTGGCACGGCTCTTTTCGCGTGCATAAATTCGATCTCCTTGGCAGTGGTTGGCGTAAGGTGCATTATGGAATGTCGGCTCTTGGGGTTGGGGAAATGTATATCCGTCGCGCAAATCTGTTGTGACGGATAATGATGGACTATGGCTTTCTCGTGAGATTTCATTTGCCAACCTTGACTATGCAAAAAGTGTGGTCATTGGTGGATGAAGGCTATGAACCAATCCCTTGGCAGATGGATTTCAAATCCGGATATACATGGTCAGCAAAGACTTGGTATACGGAGATTACATACGCATTTGCCGGGCGTGGATGTCAAAAGTTCCGTGGGAGCTCTCCCGTATGCAGCACCTTCCGATGTTGGCACGGGCTTTTCGCATTGCAGATACATCTGAGCGCGATGTATATGTGCGTGAGTTCCGCAATGAAATATTGGACTTTATTGCTGCGAATCCACCACAGTTCGGTGTGAACTGGCGCTGTACGATGGATGTGGGGATACGTATTGCCAACTGGCTTTGTTGCCTGCGATTTGTTCAAATCATTCAGGCCTTTTTGATGAAGCTTTTTCGAGCGTGTTCTTGCATCATCCGTATACGATCACGGCGGACATATTATTCGTAATCTGGAATATAGTCGCGTTGCGCTCGAGATCATTATTTGTCTGATATTGTAGGGCTTCTGTTCGTGGCACTTCATCTGCCCTCGTCCGATGAGACGGATGCATGGCTTACATTTGCCCTGCAAGAACTCATGCGTCAGAGATGGAGCATGAGTTTCATGAGGATGGCAGTAACTTTGAGGCGTCGACCAGCTATCATCGGCTCTCGACTGAGTTGATGCTTTATGGTGCTTTTGTTTGCTGTGCAGATGGATGACATGCGGAGGCCCTCAAGCAGAGTCCTACAAGAGTTTTTATCCATCATGTGCAGCTAAAATTAAAAACCGTTAAAAGGAGCAGCTTTTTCGATCTCAATCGAGATGAAAATTTTTCCTGAATGGTTCTGGGAGCGGCTAGTGAAGGCGCTGTGATTTACTCCTGACTTACTGCATGAAGATGGGACAATTCCCGCAGATTGGCGATAATGACAGCGGCAGATTATTCAAATTGAATCCTGTCTATGATGCTTTGTGTGAAGACGAGGCTGCCGCAAAATATGACAACCTCAAAGATTTTTCCCGCGAAAACGCCCTATACTATGATGAGAATATCTTGAACCATGAGCATTTGCGTGAGGCGTATCATATTCTATTTGGGGCTACTATGGAATCCTCTTCCAGTTTTGAAGCCACTTTTATCCAATCTCTGGCATTCCCGCGGTCCGGCTTGCGGATAATAGCCTTGTGCAGGAATCATTTGAGAGTGTAGCGGATTTTTATTGATACGTTACCCCTGAACGGTCTGGCGCAGCAGGAATATTATTTCCCAAAGCCGAACGAATCTATTTCGGCTTTGCGTTGTTATCCATATGACGGGATGGGGCTTTATATCTTCAAGTCGCCGCATCTCATATGACAGTACGCTGTGGTGAGGTTGGACAGAATGGGAATGGGGGCATTCTCACAACGATCAGCTTTCTATCACGCTGCGGATTGATGGGAAAGATATCATTGTCGATCCTGGTACATATCTCTACACGCCCTCTCCACACTTAGGAATCAATTTCGTTCAACGTGCGCGCACTTTACTCCCCCGAAAACTTCGGAGCAGAGCAAAAACCCATTGAGTGAGGAATGGCAGGGATTATTTTCTATCAGCAAGAAAAAACCTTTGCCAATAAGTTAGCCTTTCGAGCAGCGTGATTGTTATGGGCATAGTGGCTTTGGACGTAAAGTATATCGTGTCGTTGAGATTTTACCCGATGAGGTACGGGTTTGTGACTATGGAGGTGATGGAGGATATTACGTCGCTGATGTCACCCGGCTACGGAAAAATTCAGAAGATGAAAGGAAAAACTTCTACCGAGATCGTATCGGTATGAAGATCCTTTTAGGAGGTCGTAGAAATGGGACATCATCCGGCAAGTGTTACATCAAAGTTGTGGCTATTTCCTATGGCACAGGAATGGCGATTCTATTGGAATGGCTAAGCTATCATCGTTTTGCTTGGGTACAGTTCAATTTTTATGCCGGTACGCATCTTTATATCGAATCTCTTTTACATGAGGGAACACTTCTCAATGTTGCTGAGAGTTTTATATTATGTTGCTGATTTCCATATTGCTTTGATTATTTCTATATGGCTCTTTATGGTCTTGCTACATGGGGCAAATGCAGCGGAGCATATTTTTCCTCAACTTCAGCTGCTCTTTTGCCATCATTTTTTTATTCTCTCTTACCCTACTGCGTTTACCGCATTTTCATTCTTTAAAGTTGGCACTCTCAGTCCCTTCCTTCTTTGGGTGTTCCTTTGGCAGTATTTTTCTTCACACCTATTATCCGGATTATTGGGGAATGGGATGGTCTACGTTCTTTGTAATTCCGTTCTTTTGGTCGTTTTTTCGTAAATCGAAGGAACGTCGCAGGCGTCTTGGAAAAGCTTTTATTGCAATTTGTAGTGATAGCGGGTTTTTCTAATGTAATTCGTGCTAACATGGGAATTGGCATTTGTTAGTGTTGCCTTGTTTTTAATGGTATATCGGCTGTGGAAAAACAGCAGCGCTCATGCAGTGAAGCGTGTTTTACAGATCGTGTCAGCGTGTCTCATTGCCTTGTTCAGTTATACGGTTTTTGTAGAATATCATCCCCAATTTCTTTTGTCTTCATATGGGTATGACAGCTCGTACGACCGCCACGAAGACAAAAAGAGGAGGAGCATGGCATACACTGTATATTGGTCTCGGGTTGGGACAGCCCTGACTCCATTTCTCCGAAAAATCTCCTTTCTGGCATCGGAAAACCCCTACCATATCTACTATAAGGACGAATGTGGCATGGAGGCTGTCTATAAAGAAAAACCATATTTCTCGCATGACGCTGGATGAGGTACAGAAAAATTTGGGCTATACGAAAGAAGCCAAAAGATTGCACAGGCGAATTTTTACTCGGAAGGATATTTTGAAATCATCAAGAATCTATACTTCAAAGCCTTTCAAGAGCATCCGGCTTGGTTTATCGGTTCCTATATAAAAAGTTTTTCGTATGCATCGGGCTCATTCTTCAAAAATACGATTCCCTATATTATAGCCGTATGTATTCTCTGGCTGTTTGTCGGTCGTTCCAAGAAGTATTTTGGGAGCTATGCAGGGTCGATCGCTGTACGGCGTCATGGCGTCTCTTTGCTTTCGGACTATTGCCCAAGCGTGGCAGCTCCCTGAACCGAACTATCTGTTAGGGAGCATAGCCGTCCTTTCCATATGCTTTCTCATGACGTTAGAAATGCTTAGGAAATATTTTCGGCGAAAGGAGGAGCTATGAAGATTTCTTTTGGTTGTACCTGTTCTGAATGAGGAAGAAGCAATTCTCTTTTCTATCAGGCGATACGGGCATACGAACCGTTGAGTAAATTCATGGTAGAAACTCGTTTTTGTGAATGACGGCAGCACGGATCAAAACGGAAGCTATTATCACAGAACTGGAAAAATCAGATCCATTTGTTAAAGCAATTTCACTTTACGCGAAATTTTTGGTAAAGAGCCGGCACTCTTTGCAGGACTTTTGTTACGCGACAGGAGATGCTGTCATCCCTGATGGATGCTGACCTGCAGGATCCGGTGGAGGTCATTCCTCTGCTCATTGCACAGTGGAAACATGGTGGGGGTGATGCTGATGTAGTACTGGCAAAGCGTGTGGATCGAAGTACGGATGGCTTCTTCAAACGTAAGACGGCAGAGCTTTTCTATAAATTCCACAATGAGATTAGTACACTCAAGATTGAGGAAAATGTCGGAGATTTTCGCCTGCTTGATCGTTTCATCGTAGATCAAATCAATAAACTCCCTGAGAGCAACTTATTCATGAAGGGGATACTATCTTGGGCGGGTGGGAAAATCGCCGTTGTACCATATAGAAGAGCATCCCGATGCAGCAGGGAACATCTAAGTTTAACGGCTGGAAATTGTGGAATTTGGCGCTGGAAGGATTACAGGGTTCTCGACAGCCCCACTTAGAATTTGGTCATATATCGGTGGATTCATAGCCCTTCTGGCATTCCTTTACGGATTGTATATGTTTATGGATAAATTGGTTTTTGGGAATCCGGCACCGGATATCCTTCTCTTTTAGTGTCCATTCTGTTTTTAGGCGGGGTGCAATTGATAGGAATAGGTCTGTTGGGTGAATATATCGGACGCATCTACATTGAGAGCAAGCGTCGTCCACGCTATGTGATAAAAATAGAATGTGGATTAAGAATTGTGAACCGTACGGATATAATGGGGGCTTTATGATTCAAAGTAAAAATATGTGTTTAGAATTCTTTCTTTTGTAGGCATTATTTTGTTTGGAATAGGCAGTATTAATTTTTATTGATCCATATAACTACAATGTTTGTTTTGATTTTGGTATGCCTAAGCGTGAAGTTTCGTATCATGCCAATCAAAGAATGTATAAAATTCAGGAATTCCTAAACAAGCCATGTGATAATATTTTACTTGGCGATTCTCGAATGAATGAGCTTGATATATCGAAGGTTGAAAAATAACGGGAGAACGTTGGTTTAACTTTGCATATGGTGGCGGTAGTGTATGAAGTGATAGATACCTTTTTGGTATGCAGCTGGGATTGATTAAACTGCAAAAAGGTTTATATTGGAATGAATTTTGATTTGTATCAATGCGTCTAAAAATCATAATCTTGTCCGAGAGTCGGAAATATGTCTCTACACATCCCCTAGCATATTATTTTTCTGGAAGTATACTCAAAAGTAAGTCTGTATAACCTTTCCTATAAGTACTTAGAGTCTCAATTTAGTGGATGATAAACCCTTGGTGAGTAAAAGAAAATTTTTGGCAAGAACAATTGAAAGATGCTGATAGGACGTATACTAACTATCGCTATCCACATGATCTATACAGCGAATTCACCAGAATAAGAGATTATTTGCAATTAAAATGGAGGGAGTTGGTATTTGTTATTCCGCCAATACATGATGATTTACAAAAAGCGAGCGAATATAGATTGGATAACGAAATTGATGAATATAAGCGTGAGCTTCATACATTGAGGATTGTGTATGAGTTTGACACTGATGAAGAGTTTAATAGAAATAAGGAACTGTACAAGGATCCTTTTTCATGGATGATGCCCTTAAGAGCCTTGTCATACAAAGGGTATGGGGGCATCATTTAGAGAAATAAAATTATCATGAATGTTATTGTTGCGTAGCATGAGAGGTATACCCTATGATGAAGTATGTAGAAATCTTCTTGTTTTTACAGGATGTTTCTGATCGTTGTGATGGCATACAATTATTATTTGGATGAGTATGGTTTCTTTCGAGGAGACTATTCCTCTCCCAAAGCAACTACTCCGCGGCATTTTGTGAAAATCCGTTATCTATTGGAGAATCCCTCAAAAGTATGATGCTTTCTGTTTTGGATCATCCCGAGTTGGAAGTCTTGATCTTACAAGAATTCATAATGGGAGAAAATATTATAATATGACGTATGGGCTTGGTGTCCCCCTATGAATGGCTGCAAGATATGCGGTTGTTGCTCAGTCATGGGCTAGAGCTAAAAACAAGTTATGATTGGCTTGGATGATGTTTTTTGTATTGATCCAAGAGACAACGAAAAAGATATTTTGGCATAAATCCTATCAACAATATGATTGGCGGTTATACCTTTTCGCTGTTGCTGACGCGTCCAGGGATATATTCGGAAGATGAAAAGTGGACGACTTATGATATCTATAATACTGGAAGAACATTTCATGAGAGGACAGAAAAAGAAATAGCAGCAGATCCACAGAAACATATTAATGATAAAAGTTTTTGCGCTCATCTCATGTAGGTTGGGAATCGTCTTGATGAGACGATTAAAGATATCGCAGGACATTAAAGATCTTGCAGATCAATATGGCATTGAACTGGTCGCGTTTATCAATCCCACGCACAGGACAACTTATTTGGATTTAGATCTTGATGAATTTAATGAGTTTTAAACGCAGACTCGCAAATATTACGGGATATTATGATTTCCAGTGGAATCAATGCAGTCTACCACAGACAACTATAATTACTATGATACGGCACATTATCGTCCGTTTGTCGGCGATATGATGATTGACCATGTATGTTTGGTGCGAAGAATATCCTCCATCCGTGGATTTGGTGTCTGGGTGACAAAAGATGATGTAGAAGCACATATACATGAACTAGAGTCTGAAGTTCATCCATGATATTTGAGATGATGGTCAGAATATAATTAGGGTATTATATGAAGTGAATCCGTGAAACGTGTTTCTCTGGAAAGAGGTATAATAGCCGTGAATTTACAGAAAATCTTTACTTATCCGTATGATAATGATCTGCTGATGCGAAAGCAGAAAAGTATCCGACGCGAGCTATTGGCAAAGAGAGCATATCGGATACATAGATAAACGCATTGCCATTCTCTGTGGATCGACGACGGATGATATCAGGAAATATCCTTGAACTTTTTCTCTTGAAGCGAGGCATTCATCCTAGTTCTACCAATCCGAATACAACAAGTACTATGAGGATGCCGTCTTTGGCAATGCGGATTTGGACGCGTTTCAGCCGGAGATTATTGTTGTATTCACAAGTGTGGTTAATATCTTAGAGCGACCGGCACTTGGTGATAGCAGCGAGACAGTTCGTAGCTAAACTATGATGCGGAGATGAAGCGATTTACACAGATTTGGGAGAAGCTCGCTGAGCGCTATCCCACTGCAATTATCATACAGAACAACATTGAGCTTTCCTACGAGGCTCGTCTTGGTAATCTTGATGCGGTCGAACCTTGTGGTTTGACGCGATTTGTTGAGCATCTCAATCAGAGGTTTGCTGACTATGCCGCAAACGCATGATAATTTCTATCTGCATGATCTGCATGGACTTGCGGCACGTATTGGACTCTCTAAGTGGCATGATCGTTTCCAGTACTATGCCTATAAACTTGCGATGAGCTACGATGTGATTCCAGATGTTTCACTAAGTCTCGCGAAGATCATCAAGGGATCTTGGGTAAAACAAAAATGCCTTTGTCTTGGATCTCGACAACACCTCTGGGGCGGCATCATTGGTGATGATGGCATGGAGAATATTGAGATCGGGCACGAAACGCCGACGGCTGAGGCATATACTGCATTTCAGCAATATGTCTTGGGACTGAAGGCGCGAGGCATCATTTTGGCAGTTTGCTCCAAGAATGAGGAAGATGTTGCCAAGACGGATTCGACCATCCGGATAGTGTGCTTCATGTAGATGATTTTGTTTCCTTCCGAGCCAACTGGGAACCAAAGAATCGAAACATCCAAGCGATTGCTGAAGAGATCAATATCAGGTACGGACAGCCCTCGTTTTCATCGATGATAATCCAGCGGGCGACAGATCGTGCGCGATACGATGCCCGAGGTGACGGTGCGCGAAGTCGATCCTGTGGATGTGTTTTCCTACATTCGGGCGATTGAGGGGGCGGTTATTTTGAGCCGGTAACGATCTCTGAGGATGATCGGAAGCGCAATGCCTCCTATATGGAAAAACAAGCAGCGCAGAGAATTGGCAGGGCTCGATGGAGAGCTATGACGACTTCTGAAATCACTCCAGATGGAGGCAGAGATAGCACCGTTTCGACCGTTGTACTTTTGATAGAATTGCCCAGCTCACCAATAAATCCAATCAGTTCAATCTGACAACGCGCCGCTATACGCGTGCGGATATTGAGCAGATGGCGAATGAGCCGCAACATATCACTCTATATGGGAGATTGACGGACAAATTTGAGACAATGGTCTGGTTTCCGTGGTGATTGGTGAAAAATCGGTGATGAAGTGCATATTCGCCTGTGGCTGATGAGCTGCCGTGTTCTGAAAAAGAGGCATGGAACAGATGATGCTCGATGCGCTTGCAGAGTGTGCTGCAGCTGACGGCTGTAAGGAGTTGATTGGCTACTACTATAAAACGGCAAAAGAATAAAGATGGTTTCTGATCTCTATGCGACGTTTGGCTTTGAGAAGATTACGCAGGAGGAGATGATACTGTCTGGAAGCTGTCTCTGACACTTATCAGAAACAGGGGAAATTCATTTCCTTAACGGAGGTATCTCGCATGAATTACTTGACCTATGAAGAGCTTTATGTGGGACAGAGTGCTGCGTTTACGCGCGAGGTTACAGCGGGAAATGATGCAGCAGTTCCGTGCAGTCTCCGGCGACAATAATCCACTCCACGTAAGCTCTGACTTTGCACGGGGTCATGGCTTTTTCGGATCGCGTTGTCTATGGATGCTGACCGCATCGCTCTATAGCCGCCTTGCAGGGAACATCTTCCGGGGGAGCGCTTTGCTGCAAAGCGTACACAGTGACTTTTTGCATCCCGTATGTTGTGGAAATACACTCTGCGTAGAGGGAAGATTACGGAGAGAAAAATGACAGCGTTCGGCAGATTACTGTCAAGGCGGTCATTCGCAATCAGGATGGGAAGAAAGTCTCCAAGGCGAGAATAGAAGCGGGGTGCTTTGATGGGAAAACGATATTTATTGCTTGGTGCCTCGTCTGATCTTTTGCTGCACATTCCTGCGGCGGCATGGGTGGCAGGAAGACGACGAGATCGTCGCCCAGTATTTTCGCAATGTGAAAGAACTGGAAAAAAATAGCGCAGGAAATTCCTCGCAGATGAGGATTGGTACAAGCTGACTTTCGTGATGAAGAGAGTACGGTGGCTTTTTGCAAACGGGCTGAAATCGGAGGGATTCGTACCGACACATATCCTCCCATGTTCCTGCTGTACCAATTGAAAAATCAGCGATTTACAGAGATTACTTGGAGTGATGCAGAGGGCAAATGACCGTCCAATGCAGAGCCCTTATCGTTGTTTTTGCAGGCGTTTATCAAGCAGATGACGAAGGCTAAGCAGGAGGATTGTGATCGGGCTTTCCTCGTGTACGATCAATATGCCGCCGAAATACCTGTCAAGCTATGTTGTAGCAAAATACGCCCTGATGGGAGCTCGGAAAGGCCTCTTGCCGTCGAGTATGCGCCGAAGAACATTCAGATCAATATGGTATCTCCGTCGATGATGGAGACGAAATTCCTTCAGAATATGCACGAACAGGTTGTTCAGCAGAGTGCGGCTGGGAATCCTGCAAAGCGCAATGTAACGACAGAGGATGTTGTCGGGGTGATTGAATATCTGTTTTTCCGATGCGAATACCTTTATCACAGGTGTTAACATTCCTGTGACGGGTGGCGATGGATTCTAAGTGTTCTAAAGATAAAGGAGTAGATATCATGAGCAAAGAGAAATTCTAAAACGACCTTCAGCCGATTTTTCAGGATGTTTTTGATGATGAGGATCTCGTTATCACCAATGAGAGCAATGCAGAGCAAATCGAGGATTAGGGACTCGCTGTCTCACATCCGCCTTGTTGTTGCCATCGAAAAAGCAGTTTGATATCAAGTTTGCATTTGGCGAACTGCAGGATCTGAAGAATGTCGGTGAAATGATTGATCTCATTCAGGAAAAGATAGAGGAGAATTAAGCGGTGCTTTTTAACTCGTATGAGTTCCTGTTCTGTTTCTCCCGATTGCCGTTGGCGGATATTTCTTTCTCGGCAATCGGGAGAAAAACATCAGAATGGGCAAACATCTGGCTCGTCGGACTTTAGCCTGTTCTTTTATTCCTATTGGGATATTAGTATCTGCCGCTCCTTTTGCTGAGCATCGGCTCCAACTATGTCATCAGCGGCTATATCATCCGGTATCGCAAGGAAAAACAAAAGAAAAATGCCAAGACAGTGTTCCTGTTGGGGATTATTTTTAATGCAGGCTTGCTTTGGCTTCTTCAAGTATACGGATTTCTTCCTTGAGAATTTGAATTATCTGGTGCGCAGTTCCCTCTCCTGCATATCATCCTTCCGCTCGGCATCAGTTTTCTTTACGATTACGCAGATGGTCTATCTCGTAGACTGTTATGAAGGGTGGCAAAAGAGCGCAACTTCGTTCATTATGCGCTGTTTGTATCGTTTTTCCACACCTTTTGGCTGGTCCGATCCTCTATCATCGTCCCATGATGAAGCAGTTTGAGGACTCCTCTTTGCGTCATGTGGACTGGGATAATATGGGACGAGGGTTGAGTCTCTTTATTATTGGTCTGGCTACGAAGGTACTGATTGCAGACAGCTTTGTGCAAGCTGTTGCTGTTGGATTCTCCAGTCCGGAACGACTCACGCTCATTGATAGCTGGTTGGTTGTCCTCTGCTATATGATGCAGCTATGATTTTTCCGGCTACAGCGATATGGCGGTCGGTATCGCCCGCATGATGAATATTAATATTCCGATTAACTTCAATTCACCCCTATCGTGCTTACGGAATCATTGATTTCTGGCAGCGTTGGCATATGTCGCTGACAACGACTATTACTAACTACCTCTATACGCCGATGGTGATGGCATAAGAAAATCACGTTTGGAAAGGCGATGGCAGCTACCTTCGCATCGATGTTTATCGCCGGTGCATGGCATGGCGCTGGCTGGAACTATATCATCTTCGGATCTTTGCATGGACTTGGTCTTGTACTGAATCACACATGGAAGAAATACCATCTCTGGATGTGGAGCCACTTGGCTATGTTTTTGACTCTTGGTCTGGTGGTAGTGGCGTTTTGTCTTTTTCCGCGCAGAATCTGTGGTGGATGCTCTTCAAGTTCTTCATGCAATGGTTGGCGGGAATGGAATTTCCCTTGCCCCATCGAGTTGCGGAGGTGCTGAACCATCATTTTGGGATCATTGTTTGCTACATGGGGGCTGATGTACCGAAGCAAACTCTCATTATAGCTCTTTTGCTTGTCATATTCTGTCCCAGTTCAAATGATCTGATTAAACGAATGCAGCCAAATAACAAGTGGGCATTTGCTCTTGCAGTTCTCTTTTTGTGGGGCATTCTGTCGTTGTCTCAAATGACGGAGTTTTTATATTTTCAGTTTTGATGAGTGCTGTTAGAAGTGGGGAAAAACCATGCTTAAAAATGGAGAGACTATTGCTTTCTGGATGGAAAGTTTCAGCTAAATATGGGTCGTGACCCCAGTTGAGAGAGCGCAGCGAACGAAACAATAATCCACCGCTATGCGGGTGGGAAGACAAAAAGTTATACAAAAGCATCTTTCCCGCTTATACTAAGGATGTTCAAGCCAGTATAAGAAGGGAAAGATGCTTAATAGCAAAGCAAAACAGTTTATCGCACACAAAGTGAGCCTGCAAGTAGCATATCGTGTTTGCGCCGAAATATCGGCGGAAAATCATATATGGACAATACAAGGAGGTATTCGAGATATCCTGAGGCAACTATGTGCATATAAAGGGTGGAGATACTGGAAGGTCACCTTATGCCGGATCATGTACATATGATGGTAGAGTATCCCGCCGAAAATCAGTGTATCACGTTTATGGGATATCTCAAAGGGAAAAGTGCCTTGATGATTTTTGATAAACAGCACCAACTTGAAATACAAGTTTGGGAATCGGCACTTTTGGTCCGGAAGGGTATTACGTAAGTACGGTTGGGTTGAGATGAAGCAAACGATACGTAAAATATATCCAAGAGCAGGAAAAGCATGACATCGCCTTGGATAAACTCAGTGAAAGAGTACGAAGACCCTTTAAAGGAAGCAGGTAGTACCAACGCCCTTTTTAAGAGCAGTGACGAGTCAAGGGCACGTATGGCGAACAAAGTGAAAGCCAGCGCCTTGAGACGCTGGCCGGTATTATCCCCTTATAGGGCGTGCAAAACCACCCGTTTGACGGGTGGTCATGATCGACTTCTATGCGTCGACCTCCATGGTGGGAGGCGCAGGCGCGACTGGACAAGCTGTGTTCATGGATGCGACGCTGCCGACTGAAACCAATGAAGGATGCCGCCTGATGCTCAGGAATCACGGCAAGGAAATATTGAACTATTTCCACGCGTCTGATCGAACGTGATTTGCGCCAGGAATCAGCGCGATGATTCAGGCGGTGAAGCGCAAGGCAAGAGGTTTTCATACCTTTGAAGGCTATGCCGCAATGATCTACTCTGGTTGCAGGAAAGTTGGAATTAGCTACGCCTGTTCTGTTCTGGAAATAGCTTTTCCACTAGTTTTTGGAGTAGAGTCTTCCTTGCAGAACTGCCAATACTGTTGGCACAAAACCTGCGAAAATGTGCATAGACGGGTGTTTTTCAGCTTGGAGAGCCAGAGCTTTCACGTGTTGGCATATATTTTTTTGATGTGCGAAATTTGAGTTAATATGAAAAACTGTGAAAGGTGTATTTTTATGAAAATTAGTTGGTCTTGAGATAACAAAACTTTACAGGATGTTATGATTACGATGTTCAGTTTAATGAAGATGTGACCTTTATATACGGAGCAAATGAGCATGGAAAGACTACTATTTTAAATATTACCGAAGCTATAATTACAGGGCAAATATTCAAGTTGTTTTCTTATCAATTTTAGACAGATTATGCTTATCTATAGAAAATCAAATGAGCAAATTAGTCACTATATTAAAATTAATCCTCAGGAAAATGAACTTTGTGTTGAGTTTGAAGGAGGTTCAGTAATATTGACTCAATGGAAAGCTTTAGAAGGAATACGTTCTTTTGATAAAGATAAAAAGAAGACTTATCCAATTGTATTTTTGAACGATATCCTCTTTAGATAAAAATAGAAAAACATTTAATTATGTCTATTTGCCATTAAATAGATATCTCAACTCGTATAATCCTCACTATTATTCAACTAGGAGGTATCGTGATAGAACTTTGTCAGAAATGGAACATTTTTAGGAGTTGACGTAGATAATTTTAGATATGAAACAAATTGAATCCTTTCAATAGGCGATATTATCATAAGGTGAGTTTTGTGATCGCTAGGTATAATGATGAATTTAGAAGAAAAGTTATAAAAATTCTTCTTGGCGTTCATGATAATTATGATATAAATAATACTATCAATGAGTTGAGAAAAGCGAAAAACTTTGCTTTAGAACTAGAAAAGACTAAAGATACCTGCGTAAATATTCTTAAAGACCTCGACTTGTTAAGTGAATCTGAAGAAAAACAATACAATATAATTTTTCAACTCATGATGAACTGTCAGATTTCGAAAGGAGATGACATCAGAAGAGACGTGGAATTTCACTTTTGAAAGTGCAGGAGGTTTTTAAATTAAAAAGAAGTACTTGAGTATAGTGGAGAAATTACAAGATAAAAACATCGGTGAATAGACCTATAGAAAAATTTTTTAAGAATCATGAATGAATTTGTAGAAAATGGAGAGGACAGATAGAGGTATTGATGAAGTTAGGGCGAATTTTCTTTAAAAACAAGGCACAATAAGAAAGTTGAGATCAATAATCTCTCTTCTGGTGAAAAACAATTACTCCCATTTTTGCTAATTTGATTTTTAACGTTAAGGAGAGTTCATCAGGAATTTTTGTCGTTGATGAACCAGAGCTTTCTTTGCATTTATCATGGCAAAAAGATGTTTGTGGATAGAGACTCTGGAAATAAACGAAAATATTCAACTTGTTTTTTGCTACACATGCTCCAGAGATTATTAACACTTGCCGCGATAAGATGGTTAAGTTAGATATAGCGAAGTAAAATGAAAAGAGAACAATGATTTACTCTATTCTCAGAAGCCTCTGCAGCGAGGGACTCTGTTATATCAGGATTTAAATGAAATAAACTTTGGTTTGTAGAAGATCGAGGAAAAGAATACGAATATGAAACTATTTTTTAAAACGATTGCTGAAAAATAAATATAAAATCAGTGCTATTTTTCGACTGATGGGAAAAATAATGCAAAAGAGAGAGTATAAAGAATTTGGCGATAGCTTGGGAGGTGTAAGAAATTTTTATATTGTTGACGGAGACTTTGATCGAATTATGAACCCGTTGGGAAATGATAGAAGACAGGTGCTTTATGTTAGTCTAAAGACATACAATATTGAAAATTATTTTATTGACAAACATGCTTGTCAACAATTTGCAAAAAGATATTTGAAATGTATGGATAATGATGTTGAAAAAGAAGTAGACTTTGATTCATGGAAGACAAAGAATTGTGCAGGAAGCGAAGAAGCTATCTCCGAGTGTTAGTGCTTTGTACATCTTATTGACTCAGTCTAATGTAGCAAGAAAAACCATGTGAATTTATTGATGCAAACAACGGATTTGAAAGAAAAGATGGAGCCTATCAAGCGTACTAAATAAGGTGATGGAAAAGACTCTGAGGCTGAGATTTTAGAGATGGAAGAATCTTATCAACAGGTGATCGGAGCCATATTGTTTATATGTGGCAAGTTTTGCTCTGGAGTCTTTATTGTTATTTAAAAAGTGTAATAGGAAAATCGTTTTCTAGAGATGATTTGCGATGGCATTTGATTGATCACTTTGATGTGTCCCGTTTGAACTATATTAAGGAAATTCTTCTTGATGATTTAAGTGCTACAGATAAAGCAATCTGCTGTAAACCCGATGAAACAAATCCTTGAAAATACTATCGAGGCGCCATTACGTTTCATGCACGCCCTTTGAGGGATGAGTAAAGGCTTATTAGTGATTCAGCATGGATGCCATGAAGAGCATATAGCGTTAGGTCTTCGTGATATATCAGTGTCTTCTTTAGAATACGCGGCATTGTAGCTGGTAAAATGGTCTCGGCAACAGAAAATCTTGCAAGAACTCTGTAGAATCACCCTCATCTATTTACAGGAGGTCGTCTCATACTGCTGTTTCAACGATTCTCGATGTCAGCTGAAAGTCGGACGAGGGAGAGTTCCGTTCAGCTGGTGATTGAGTGGAATCAGGGGCGTCTGCACACGAGAGAACATCATTTCGGGGCTGGAATGGCATGGAGAGAGCAACGTACGCTATGGGGACAACCGCCTCTGGATGGCGATTGACGAGTATCGGAACGGGAATATCGTTGCTACGTCCGCTATGAGAAGCAGGGAAGCAGACGGAGCAATCTGGGATACGAGACTATGTGATGAATTTCGCATCGATGAAGATGGCAAACTTTCGTTTGGAGCGTAGCTTTACGCAGGATGCGGTCGTCATGAGACTGAAATTTGCGACCGCATCATCTGCTCTTGATCAAAAAGGGTATCTGAGCCGTGACGGTGTGCTTGCGGTCGGACGGACACCACATACGCTGTCCAGGAAGAAACTCTCTGCTCGCGGATATTGTGAACGGAAAGGCACAAGGCAGACTGCCGGTGGTTTACGTTTCAAAAACGGTGATACATCACGATCCGGTCGATGTGCATCGTAGGCAGCGGGTCGGCTCAAAGGAATAGCCCATGCACTTGTGCAGTCGGATGCCTCGTTGAATACCAAAATCAGAACGCTGTGCAGTGATCAGAATGAGATATCATGGTGCGGATCAGAATCTATCACCCCAAATCAAATGCTGGGGCATCGGCGTTATCTTTACCACATGGAAATGGGGCGACGGATGATGCTGCTGATGGGAAATAATTCGTACCATTATGCAGTACAGCAACGCACAAAATGGTTGATCTTCTCTATACATGGCAGGGCGTCAACAATGCCTTGCTGGGCGATCGACTTCCAGAGTCAGCGTGCCAGAGCGTATTGAGATGGAGCAGAAGCTGTCACAGGAGCGCACAGAGACGGAGGCACTGCTGGCTTCCTGTGAGGATGACCTGCAGAGAGGGCTTCAGGAGCAGGTCGATGAACTGATGCGCTACAAACGAAGGACTGCTCTATGAGAGTCCAGGGGCTGCGCTACAGCTGGAGTCTACAGACGGACAGCCTGTCACTCTATATGGAGATGAGTGCGAACTTTGTCCGGAGGGCGGGAACTTCTGTTGGAAGTGCTGAGGCGTGCGCTGACGACGGTTGTTCAGGAGAAATCGCGGAGATTCGATATTGTTCAAGATATTATACAGAACAATAAATTCGAGGGGCTTGTGCGGTGAGAATGCCAAAGAGTTAGAGCGTCTTCTTTCAGCGTATGAGGAATGACTGAAGCCCTGTCCAACAGGGGCATGCTGGAGCTCTGACATGAAAAGCGATGATGGAAAGCACTATAAGCTTGTCTATCATGGAGATGACCGCTATTGGGGATCTCTGCCCAAGACACTGAGCGATGTTCGTTCCGGCAAGAACACAATATGCGATTTGATCGACAAGGTTTTTGATGAGGTCGATGTGTCGGATGCACTCGGCATTACATACAGGAGTGGGGATACTAGAACTTTCATACCATTACATTTCCGGAGAACAGTTTATTCCTCATCCCTGGTGGGGGCTTTGATCGAGCTCAGAATCTGTGTGAGGCGATTTTTGTCGATGGGACACAGGGGTTCGCGTGCTGGATAATCTGTCGACGGGATATGCAAAAGAATATCGCGGGATTTCAGGAGAATCCGAACTTCGAGTTTGTCGAGGGAGATATCCGGGATGCGGCACTCTGCATGTCGCGTGCGAGGGCGTGGACTACGTGCTGCATCAGGCGGCGGCAGTGAGGTGTGCCTGAGAGCATTGAGCAGCCGGTTGAGTATACGCTGACGAGATATTGTTGGTACGGTGATATATGATGGAGGCGGCGGCGAAAACAGGGTGAAAGTTCACCTACGCATCCAGTGCGGCGGTCTATGGCGATGATGAGACGATGCTGAAGCGGAGGAGATTGTCGGCAATCGGCTCTCGACGTATGCAGTGACGAAGTTTGTTGCCGAGGAATATGCCTATCAGTATCCGATGCACTATGGGCTGGACTGCTACGCAGGATGCGCTATTTTAACGTTTTTGGTCGTCGGCGGGATCCAAATGGGGCGTATGCTGCGGTGATTCCAAAAGTTTATCGAGTGTCTGGCTCCGTGATGCGCCGCCGACGATCAACGGCGACGAGGGCAGTCGCGCGACTTTGTTTATGTCGAGGATGTTGTGCGGGCGAATCTCCTCGCGTGTGTCGCGCCGCATGAGGCGGCGGGCGAGGCATGCAATGTGGCGGCGGGCAAGCGCTCAAGTCTCAATGAGATGTATGCGGTGCTCAGCGAATTGTTCAGCAAAGATCTGAAACCGATCTATGGCCCGGAACGCAAGGGAGATATTCGGCACAGCAGGGCGGATATTTCGAAGATCAGAGAAAGCTCGGGTATTCGCCGGAGTATGATTTCGAAGGGGATCAAAAGAAGCGATCCAGTGGTATAAAGAAAATCTGTAGAAGTGCAAAGATGCCGCCGCACAGGTTTTTCCACTTCGTGCGGCGGCATCTTTGCAGGTAGCTCAAAACAAATTGGGAAAATTGTGTGCGAAGTCTGTGATAATACCCTCCTCCGTCACAATCGCTGTAATCAGCTCGTGATCGGTGACGTCAAACGCTGGGTTATCACGTTCACGCCCTCAGGGGCCATGCGTTCGACAACCCCACATGCCGGTGACTTCCTCTGCCGGGCGCTGTTCGATGTGGATGTCGGCGCCAGTGGGGGTGTTCATGTCGATTGTGGAGGTGGGGGGCGCAGACGTAGAACGGGATGCCGTAGTGTTTGGCGAGGATGGCGACGCCGGAGGTACCTATTTGTTGGCGACATCGCCGTTGGCGGCGACGCGGTCACAGCCAACGAGATGGCGTCGATCCAGCCGTTCTTCATGACGGTGGCTGCCATGTTGTCGCATAATGGGGTGACGTCCATGCCGGCGGCGCTGAGGTTCGTAGGCGGTGAGACGATGCGCCCTGCAGAAGGGGCGCGTTTCATCGGCGTAGATTTTTGAAGTTGTAGCCTTTTTGTGTCCGAGGTACATGACGGCGGTTTGCGGTGCCGTATTTGGCGGTGGCAAGCTGTCCGGCGTTGCAGTGGGTGAGAAGTCCGTATCCAGGTTTTACGAGGGTGAGCGCGTGCTCGCCTATTTTCTGCAGATGTCGATGTCCTCCTGCTTGATGCGGAGGGCCTCGTCACGTAAAGTGTGCGGATCTCAGGGATGGATTTGCCCTCTGATGTCTTTACGATGGTCCCCATGCGGTTCAGGGCCCAGGAGGGTTGAGACGGCGGTGGGCCGCGAGGAGGTTCAGGTAGTCGGCTGCTTCATGCGAAAACGGCGTGCGAACTCGACCTAGCCATCGGTGTCGATTTCGAGTGCAGCGAGGTAGATGCCGATGGCGGCGGCGTCGCCGATAGCAGGGGGCGCCGCGCGGACGATCACGGATTGCCGTCAGATCTCGCCCTGCGTTTGAGATGGAGATATTCAGCTTTGTTTGGCAGCTGTGGTCTGATCGATGATGACGAGGGCGCGTTCCTCTTCGTCGAGGGCGAGGGTTTCCATGTCGAGTATGTTTGTGTTCATTGTGTGCCTCCTTTTTGTACAATAGATCGTGGCGCCTTCCACCACGCTTCGCGTGGTCCCCCTCCCGTTGTGACGGGAGGCTGAAAAAGCGGCGGAAAGCTGCTGTTGCTAAACCGTCGGATATTTCGCACTTTGCCAACTCGTCCGCTGGAATGGTTGCGGGTTCATGCCGAGAGCGTTGAGACAGCGATAGTAGATGTCGGCGAGTTCTTCGACGTAGCTTGCCTTGAGGAGGGCTTCCTTGGGATTCTCTGCCACGGCGACGACGCCGTGTGCCTGCATGAGCGCAACATCGGAGATGGCGAGTGGGGCGAGCACGTTTTCAGCGGCTGCACGTGTGCCGGACGCCCGTAGGGTGCGACGAACGTAGCCCTCCTCACATCCGAGGATGGACAGCCTCGTGAGACGATGGCGGGGATCGGTTTATTCATGACGGCAATGATGTTGCTGCACGCGAGGTGTGTATGCACCAATCGCGTACACGTCGCTGCGGCTCCGATAGATCGCCGTGTGCATCATCAGCTCCTCGTGGGCTTTCGTCTGTTCAGCGACTCGACTGTATGGCCCGTTCATATCAATCACAGTGATGTCGTTGATCGTCATCGTCTCACGATCCATGCCCGTCGGCGTGATGCAGATGAGACCGCTGTCCGCATCGCGCACGCTGAAATTCCCAGAGCGGTGTTTGCACAGTCCCGCGCGATCCGCCTCCAATGCGCAGCGACGCACGTATTCTTTGAGTTCTTCGAGCATAGTGTACCTCCTCGTATTCCTATGGACATATTTTAACGAGAAATACGCTATGGCAAGGGATTTTTTACATCTGCATAAAAATGATCTGGGAAATTTCCGGTGCAAGATAAATAAATTGACTTTTATTGGGAATGGTTTATAATATAAACTAGTATAAAGGGCGTAGTGGGATGTCTCACTGCGTCGAAAAATTCAACACTCAACAGGGGGTATTTCAATGGCAGTAAAGTTGCTATCAATGGTTTTTGGCCGTATCGGTCGTCTCGCGTTCCGTCAGATGTTCGATGCTCCCGGCTATGAGGTCGTCGCGATCAACGATCTGACGAGGTCCGACGATGCTTGCACATCTCCCTGAAGTATGACTCCACACAGGGGCGTTATAAGTATGCAGACTCGGTCACGGCGGGTGACGACTCCATCACGGTGAATGGCAGAGAAGATCAACATCTATGCGCAGGCGGATGCTGCCCAGATTCCCTGGGGCAAGCATGATGTCGATGTCGTGCTCGAGTGCACGGGCTTCTACACTGCGAAGGACAAGGCTGAGAGGGCGCATCTGAAGGCCGGTGCAAAGAAGGTTGTCATCTCGGCTCCTGCCGCAGTGATCTCCCGACGATTGTATTCAACGTCAATCCACAAGACCCTGACGAAGGACGACAAGGTTATCTCGGCAGCATCCTGCACGACGAACTGCCTTGCGCCGATGGCAAAGGCACTCAACAATCTCGCTCCGATCAAGAGCGGCATCATGTCGACGATCCATGCCTATACGGGTGATCAGATGGTGCTTGACGGCCCGCAGCGCAGGGGATCTCCGCCGCAGCCGTGCGGCAGCGGTCAACATCGTCCCGAACTCGACAGGGTGCAGCGAAGGCAATCGGCCTCGTTATCCCCGAGCTCAACGGCAAGCTCATCGGGTCGGCACAGCGCGTTCCAACTCCGACGGGCTCCACGACGCTCCTCTACGCGGTGGTTGAGGGCAAAGTTACCGTCGATCAGGTCAATGCGCAGATGAAGAAGGAAGCGACGGAGTCGTTCGCATACAACATCAGACGAGATCGTCTCGAGCGACATCATCGGCACGACCTACGGCTCGATCTTCGATGCAACACAGACGATGGTCAGCGACACGGGCGACGGCAACACGCTCGTTCAGGTTGTCTCCCTGGTATGACAACGAGAACAGCTACACGAGCCAGATGGTTCGCACGATCAAGTACTTCGCTGAGCTCGGCTGAGACAAGTAAACAGTGATATAAGGAAATGCGGACAGAGAATGCTGGTCCTCCCCTCGGCGTTTCCATATGCATACGATCTTTCACGAGGTCCGGCCGAGTTTGGGCCGGACCTTGTTCCTTTGGAGGCTAAAATATGAACAAAAACGATTCGTGACATCGATGTCAAGGGTAAAAAGGTATTTGTCCGCGTGGATTTCAATGTGCCGATGGATGAGCACCAGAACATCACGAACGACACGCGCATTCGCTGCAACGCTCCCCACGATCCAGCATCTTCTGGACGGCGGCGCTGCGGTCATCCTCGCTTGCCATGTCGGTCGCCCGAGCGAGGAGCGCGAGCCGAAGTTCTCGACGAAGCCCATCGCGGCACGCCTCTCTGAACTGCTCGGCAAAGGAAGTGAAGTGGGCGCCGGACTCGCGTCGGTCCTGACGCGAGGAAGGCTGCCGGCGATCTGAAGGCGGGTGAGTACTCCTTCTCGAGAACCTGCGCTATCACAAGGCGGAGAAAGAAGAATGATCCTGCATTTGCAAAACAGCTCGCAGCCCTCGCAGATGTTGCTGTTGACGACGCATTCGGCGTGGCGCATCGTGCGCATGCCTCGAACGTCGGCATCACGTCGTATCTCGAGACAGTGGCAGGCTTCCTCATGGAGAAGGAGATCAACTACATTGGCAAGACGCTCGAGGACCCGAAGCGGCCGTTCGTTGCCATCATCGGCGGCGCGAAGGTCTCGGACAAGATCGGCGTCATCGAGAACATGATCGATAAGGTTGACACGATCATCATCGGAGGCGGCATGGCATACACCTTTGATGCATCGAAGGGCTATCCGATCGGCAATCTCTCTGTGTGAGCGCGACAAGATTGAGCTCGCCAAGGAACTGCTCGAAAGGCAGAGAAGAAGGGCGTTAAGGTCGTCCTGCCCGTCGATGTTGTCATCGCGGACAAGTTTGCCGCGGATGCAAACACGAAGACGGTCGATGTGGACAAGATCCCCGACGGCTGGCAGGCGCTCGACAGCAGTGACAAGACCTCGGAGGAGTACGTCAAGAGCACTGCAGGGAGCAAAGACGGTCATCTGGAACGGCCCCATGTGGGCGTGTTCGAGTTCGATGCTTTCGCAAAGGGGACCGAGGCGGTCGCACACGCTGTTGCTGAGGCGACGAAGGGCGGCGCGGTCTCAATCGTCGGCAGCGGTGACTCCATCGCAGCCCTGAAAGAAAAGCAGGGCTTTCGGATCAGATCTCGCACATATCAACGGGCGGCGGTGCAACCTGGAGCTTCTCGAGGGGCAGGTCACTGCCGAGGGATTGACGCGCTTGCAAATGCGTGAGATGTACGATGAGGAGGAGAATATGGCAAGAACACCGATTGCTGCAGGCAACTGGAAGATGAACAACACGGTCGCGGCAGGCGTCGCGCTCGTCAAGGAGCTCGCTCCGCTCGTGAAGGACGCAAAGGCGACCGTCGTGGTCTGCTAACGGCAACGGCGCTGCAGGCGTTACCGATGCGGTTAAGGGAACGAACATCGCAGTCGGTGCGCAGAATGTCCACTGGGAGAAGAGCGGCGCATATACAGGCGAGATCTCGACGGAGATGCTGACGGAACTGGCGTTACGTATTGTGTGCTCGGCCACAGCGAGCGCCGCGATTGCTTCGGCGAGACGAACGAGGGGCGTGAACAAGCGTGCCCATGCAGCATATGCGGCGGGCGTACGCCGATCATCTGCTGCGGCGAGTCGCTTGAGATCCGTGAGGCGGGCACGTACCTTGCATACGTGGCATATCAGATCGAGGCAGCACTTGCGGGCTTTGCGGCAGCGGACGTGGCGAAGCTCGTCATTGCCTATGAACCGATCTGGGCGATTGGCACGGGCAAGACAGCGACGTTCGAGCAGGCCGAGGAGGTCTGCGGACACATCCGCAAGACCATTGAGGCGAAGTATGGCGCGGCAGCAGCCGAGGGCCTACGCATCAGTACGGCGGCAGCGTGAAGCCCGAGACAATTGCGGGCCTCATGGAGAAGCCGAACGTCGACGGCGCACTTGTCGGCGGTGCGGCACTCAAGGCCAAGGACTTCGCTGCGATCGTCAATTTCTAATACAATCAAAGATCAATCGCTTTGGGTGGCGCGGATTCTTCGCAGGGAGCGAAGAATCTGCGCTTCCTGATATTGGGCGAAAGCTCTTAGAAAGAATAAAAATATTATGGCAAAACTTAAAAACGCCCCTGTGGCACTCATCATCATGGATGGGTTTGGTGATGGCGACCCGAACGACCTGAAGTACAATGCGATTGCCATGGCAAAAACCCCGGTCATCGACGGGCTGCTGAAAAATACAAGCACTAATGAGATCAACGCCTCCGGCGAAGTACGTCGGACTGCCGGACGGGCAGATGGGCAACTCGAGGTCAGCCACACGAACATCGGCGCCGGGCGCATCGTCTACCAGCAGCTCACGCGTATCACCCGCGACATCCGCAATGGGGATTTCTTCAAGAACGAGGCACTGCTCACGATCGTGCGCGGTGTAAAGGCGTCCGGCGCAGCGCTGCACGTCATGGGACTTGTCTCACCCGGCGGCGTACACAGCCATGACGAGCATCTCTTTGGCGTGCTCGAGCTGGCAAAGCGCGAGGGCTGTCTGAGGTCTGGATTCACGCGTTTCTGGATGGACGTGATGTACCGCCCAAGAGCGCACAGGGGTATCTCGAGGCGGTCGAGAAGAAGGCGGCAGAGATCGGTGTCGGGCGCATCGCGACGGTCAGTGGCCGCTACTATGCAATGGATCGCGATCATCGCTGGGAGCGTGAGCAGCTTGCTTATGAGGCGATTGCTCATGCAAAGGCACCGCATACAGCAAAGACAGCCGTTGAGGGACTGCTCGCCTCCTATGCCGATACGAGCGAAGCCCGAGGGTGTCACGGATGAATTCGTCGTCCCGTTCGTGGTCGAGGCTACCACGGTATGAAGAACAGGGGATGGTGCGATCTTTTACAACTTCCGCTCCCGACCGTGCGTCAGCTCACGCATGCATTCGTAGATGAGAAGTTTGATGGATTCCAGCGCGATGAGTCACTGAAGATCCCCTTTGCGACGTTCTCGCAGTACGAGGCAGAGCATGAATGCGCTTGTGGCGTTCCCGCCGAGGAACTCGACAATACATTCGGTCAGTACGTGCAGGGATCTCGGCATGACGCAGCTGCGCGTTGCCGAGACGGAGAAGTATGCACATGTTACGTTCTTTTTCAACGGCGGCGTTGAGGAACCGTTCAAGGGCGAGGATCGCATTCTCGTCAACTCGCCGAAGGTTGCTACGTATGACCTGCAGCCTGAGATGAGCGCGATCGAGGTCACGGACAAGGTCGTTGATGCGATCAAGTCGCGTAAAGTATGACTCATCATCCTCAACTATGCAAACTGTGACATGGTTGGACATACGGGTGTCGTGCCGGCGGTCGTGAAGGCTGTTGAGACGGTTGATACGTGCGTTGGTCGTTTTGTCGATGCCATCCGCGAGGTCGGCGGCGAGGTCTGCATCACAGCAGACCATGGAAACGCAGACAAGATGTGGGACTACGAGACGAATCAGCCGTTTACAAAGACACGACAAATCCAGTGCCGTTCATCGTGGTCTCTGACCGCGTGAAGGAAGATGCATACGGGCGCGCTCTGCGATATCGCGCCGACGCTTCCTGACGCTTGCAGGGAATTGAAATCCCGAAGGAGATGACTGGCAAGCCGCTCGTGACGCTTGCGTAGCATGGAATGATGCTTGTTGGCACTGCTGCATGGGGATAGTGTCAGCGGGAGACGGAAGAACAAACCGGGGTTGTTGTACGAGACGCTAGGGGTCTTCGTGCAGCAACCCCGTTTTTGATGGAAATAAATTTTATGGAGGCAGGAAAATAAGCATGAATGGAGAATTAAAAAGATGCGTATAGTATCGTTTGATGACGATAGTCGATCTGTCGTCTTTGACACACGGCGATGCAAGGAGATGTGTTTTGTGCAGGGGTGATCGTGTGCAGGGGAAAGGAGAGATATTTTGCAGGGAACAAGGGAAAAAAGAGGGAAGGGGTATCGGCTTTCAGCTGAACATGATTACACTCATTGGTGTGGTTGTCATGGTGACGATTCTCGTCTCGTTCGTTGGATATCGTGCCTATGGAGAGCTGCTCAACATGGGGACCGTAGCACAATACAACGAATTGGGCGCACGCTCGAAGGCAGTCGTCAGCCGCTATGAGTCCGTCCAGCAGTCGGGTGAGGGATGTGCTTCAGCGCATCTATACCTATATGAAGAAGCAGCCGCCCGAAGCACGCAGCCGCGAGGCGCTGAACGAGATGCTTGCCGATGCGGCAGCTTCGAATGACAATCTCGCGGGAATTGGTGTCGTGTTTGAGCCGAACGCCTTCGACGGACAGGATGCGGCGCACGTTGGAGATCCGCTTTCGGATGAGACCGGGCGTGTGATGCCCTATGCAAACCGTGAGGGGAACACGATAGAGCTTGAGGATGTACAGGCTATGAGACCGCGACGTGGTATCGAAGCCAAGGTCTACTTCGAAGCTCGTTCTCTCGGAGGCGTACTATGACGAAATAGCTGGGAAAAAGCCCTGTTCGTCTCCATCGGCATGCCGATCATCGTGGACGGGCAGTTCATCGGCGCACTTTCTCTTGATTTCGATGTAAAGTCAGATTCAGGAGGACTTCGCAAAGGTAAGTTCATCCGACAACACCTATCTTCTCATCGACAATGAAGGCGATCTCGTGGCACACGGCACGAGTCGAGTCGATCATGAAGAATGCGTTCACGATCATGCGGTCGACCGAGGAAGAAAAGAAGGAGATCTATTCGGCGACTGGGTTCAGCAAGGCGCAGTATTCGACGACGACGGGCAAAGACTCGGTCTACGTCTTCCATTCCATTCACTTCCAGGATAGATATGCCGTGGGCAATCTTCTCCATCACAGATCAGGATAAGTTCACTGGTGCCGCGCGCGATATGGTCGTGTTCTCTGTTGTACTGGCTGTTATCTGCACGACCTTGCTTGCCATTGCGCTTGCCGCATTTATCCAGCGCCGCCTGATCGTTCCGATCGGTGATGTATCGGATACGCTTGCGCGCTTTGCTGACCTCGACATGGATGCGGAGAAGGGCGCGAAGGTGCGTTCGCATCAATACCGTTCGGATGAGATTGGGGCAATGGTTACCTCCCTTGCACGTATGGCAAGCAGCCTGCGTGAGATGATCAGCAAGATCAGCGAGCCTCCCGAGTCCGTCGCGGCAACGAGTGAGGAGCTGACAGCGACGGCGCAGAATCCGGCGCACTCGGCGGAGACCGTGCGTGAGGGCATCCATGACATTGCCGAGGTGCCCGCGTACAGCTCAGGACACGCAGGATGCCGTCAATCACACGGATGAGATTCTCCATCTGCTCGAGGACAACCGCAAGGTTATGACGGAGATGAACGAAGCGACGGAGAACATTCATAAGCGCCAGACCGAAGGCGCGGAGATCCTGCTGACCTCATGAAGAAGTCTGCGGAGACCGCCAATGCCACACAGGGAGGTTTCGCGTGTGGTCGAGGAGACGAATCAGCGTGCGGAGCGCATCGAAGAGGCGAGCGCGATGATTCAGTCCATCTCCGAGCAGACGAATCTTCTTGCACTCAACGCTGCGATTGAGGCGGCGCGTGCGAGCGAGGCAGGACGCGGGTTCGCGGTTGTGGCTGAAGAGATCCGCAAGCTGGCTGGAGCAGTCGCGCGGCTTTACGGACGAGATCAACGGCATCATCGGCGAGCTGAAGATGAAGTCGCAGCAGGCAGTCGATACGATGGAGGTCTCCGAAGAAGCTCGTTGAGGAGAGCAACGTCAACCTCGAGCGTACGCAGCGTCGCTTTGAGATGATCGCCGAGGCGGTTGATGGAGCGAACAGCGTCGTGACGAAGCTGAACACATCGGCGGAGAAGCTGACGGAGAAGAACAAGGCGATTGCCGCCGTCAGCAAGAAGCTGATGGATATGGCAAAAGAGAACGATGTGACGACGGATGGGCAGAAGCCTCCGTCGATACGCAGACGCAGGCGCTCGGTGACATCGCCGAGGCGAGCGAGAGCCTTGCCCAGATCGCAACGGATCTGCAGAACGAGATCTCGCGCTTCCGCGTTTAAATAGAACTCGAAGAATGAATAGGGATTGCTGGTGAAGTCCATTGACTTCATCCAGCAATCCTATCGGCATCGATTGGGGAAATAAAATTTTTCTGTGGCAGGAGAAGGTTAATTGGCGGCGAATAAAAATAGTTTAGGAATAGATATTTTTAATAACAGCCATGTTGTTGCGTGCGCGTGCTCTGTGGGAGAGATGACTCCTCGTCTGTCACAGGCGTGATCGTGCACAGGGAAAGGAAGAGAATATTTTTGCAGGAACAAGGGAAAAAGAGGAAGGGGTATCGGCTTTCAGCTGAACATGATTACACTCATTGGTGTGGTTGTCATGGTGACGATTCTCGTCTCGTTCGTTGGATATCGTGCCTATGGAGCTGCTCAACATGGGGACCGTAGCACAATACAACGAATTGGGCGCACGCTCGAAGGCAGTCGTCAGCCGCTATGAGTCCGTCCAGCAGTCGGGTGAGGATGTGCTTCAGCGCATCTATACCTATATGAAGAAGCAGCCGCCCGAAGCACGCAGCCGCGAGGCGCTGAACGAGATGCTTGCCGATGCGGCAGCTTCGAATGACAATCTCGCGGGAATTGGTGTCGTGTTTGAGCCGAACGCCTTCGACGGACAGGGATGCGGCGCACGTTGGAGATCCGCTTTTCGGATGAGACCGGGCGTGTGATGCCCTATGCAAACCGTGAGGGGAACACGATAGAGCTTGAGGGATGTACGAGGCTATGAGACCGCGACGTGGTATCAGAAGCCAAGGTCTACTTCGAAGCTCGTTCTCTCGGAGGCGTACTATGACGAAATAGCTGGGAAAAAGCCCTGTTCGTCTCCATCGGCATGCCGATCATCGTGGACGGGCAGTTCATCGGCGCACTTTCCTTGATTTCGATGTAAGTCAGATTCAGGAGGACTTCGCAAAGGTAAGTTCATCCGACAACACCCTATCTTCTCATCGACAATGAAGGCGATCTCGTGGCACACGGCACGAGTCCCCGAGTCGATCAGTGAAGAATGCGTTCACGATCATGCAGTCGACCGAGGAAGAAAAGAAGGAGATCTATTCGGCGACTGGGTTCAGCAAGGCGCAGTATTCGACGACGACGGGCAAAGACTCGGTCTACGTCTTCCATTCCATTCACTTCCAAGGGATAGATATGCCGTGGGCAATCTTCTCCATCACAGATCAGGATAAGTTCACTGGTGCCGCGCGCGATATGGTCGTGTTCTCTGTTGTACTGGCTGTTATCTGCACGACCTTGCTTGTCATTGCGCTTGCCGCATTTATCCAGCGCCGCCTGATCGTTCCGATCGGTGATGTATCGGATACGCTTGCGCTGCTTTTGACCTCGACATGGATGCGGAGAAGGGCGCAGGTGCGTTCGCATCAATACCGTTCGGATGAGATTGGGGCAATGGTTACCTCCCTTGCACGTATGGCAAGCAGCCTGCGTGAGATGATCGGCAAGATCAACGGAGCCTCCCAGTCCGTCGCGGCAACGAGTGAGGAGCTGACAGCGACGGCGCAGAATACTGCGCACTCGGCGGAGACCGTGCGTGAGGGCATCCATGACATTGCCGAGTGCCCGCGTACAGCTCAAGGACACGCAGGATGCCGTCAATCACACGGATGAGATTCTCCATCTGCTCGAGGACAACCGCAAAGGTTATGACGGAGATGAACGAAGCGACGGAGAACATTCATAAGCGCCAGACCGAAGGCGCGGAGATCCTGCTGACCTCAGTGAAGAAGTCTGCGGAGACCGCCAATGCCACACAGGAGGTTTCGCGTGTGGTCGAGGAGACGAATCAGCGTGCGGAGCGCATCGAAGAGGCGAGCGCGATGATTCAGTCCATCTCCGAGCGAGACGAATCTTCTTGCACTCAACGCTGCGATTGAGGCGGCGCGCTGCAGGCGAGGCAGGACGCGGGTTCGCGGTTGTGGCTGAAGAGATCCGCAAGCTGGCTGAGCAGTCGCGCGGCTTTACGGACGAGATCAACGGCATCATCGGCGAGCTGAAGATGAAGTCGCAGCAGGCAGTCGATACGATGGAGGTCTCGAAAGAAGCTCGTTGAGGAGAGCAACGTCAACCTCGAGCGTACGCAGCGTCGCTTTGAGATGATCGCCGAGGCGGTTGATGGAGCGAACAGCGTCGTGACGAAGCTGAACACATCGGCGGAGAAGCTGACGGAGAAGAACAAGGCGATTGCCGCCGTCAGCAGAAGCTGATGGATATGGCAAAGAGAACGATGTGACGACGGATGAGGCAGAAGCCTCCGTCGATACGCGAGACGCAGGCGCTCGGTGACATCGCCGAGGCGAGCGAAGCCTTGCCCAGATCGCAACGGATCTGCAGAACGAGATCGGACGTTTCCGCGTTTGATCGTCAGGAGCGTCCCTTCGAAGGGACGTTTGCAGCGGAGCAAATCAAAAAGGGGCTGTTGCACGAAGTTTTTCTGGCTTCGTGCAGCAGCCTTTGTCTACTCAGCGGTATCGCTACAAGCGCCCCTTCCACCGCTTACGCGGTCCCCCTCCCCGTGTCGCACGGGGAGGCTAAGATATGAGTATCTTAGCTTCCCCGTCAGGCGGGGAAGTGGCAGTGCAACGAGCCGATAGAGGCGTTCGTGCAACAGCCCCTTTCTCATGCACTCAGCGGAGCAGGGAAGAACAGTGCGGGGTAGACGAGAAAGAAGAATGCAATGCTTGTCGTGAGGGAAACCGAGATCGTATAGTCAACATTGAGGTGATAGAGCTTTGCTGCCGTGACGGAATTGATCGCACCGGGCGTTACCGAGAAGATGAGTATCGCACCTAAAAGGACGGGATCACGGACAAACGGCCAGCTAATTGCCAGCATAAATATCGGGAGAATCAGAAAAACGCAGCGCAGAGGTCGAGGGTATATAGTGCATAGCGCGCGCACGGTGGAGGTTGACGAGGTGCGCCGACGGGCAGCATGCCAAACCATGCGCCGAAAGTGGATGAGTTTCTCGAACGCCATGCCAACTGCGGGCGACCGCTCGATGCCTGCGGCATTGAGGCCAAGACCCACAGCCATGCCGATGATGCTGAGTTGGTTCCACGAGAGAAAGATGTCGAGAAAGTGCATGTGATCTTCCCGCCTGCATTATGATTCTTGTGTTGAAGATAGTAGTACTGCGCCATCGGAAATACGGCCAGAACGAGCATGAGCGTCTGAAAGATGCCCATGATCTGTGCATAGGCGAATCCCTGTTCACCGTAGATGATGAAGGCGCAGACACCACCAAGAGTAGTGATGTTGGACATCATTGCATTTGCGAGATAGGCACCGCGATCGAGCGGGCTTCGGTGTTTGTGGATGAAGAACGCCCAACCGATGAGTCCCAGGAAGAGAACAATGAGGATGCCGTAGATTGGGATGAGGGCAAGATCCCACGAGATCAGCGGTGTCCAGCAGCTCATGAGGGCAAGTATGGTATAGATGACGATGACATTCAGGCGCAGGATGCGGCTGATGAGCACATCGGAGATCATATTGTACCGATACAGGAGGTAGCCGACAATGAGCGGTGCGAGGAGGGTCGGTAAAGAGGTAAACGATACGGAAATAGGAGCTGTCCAAGAGAATCGCTTCTTTCTATGCTGTTTTTCGTTCATCCTAGCACAAGTCTCAGAGATTGTAAATTGCTGCAAAACTTCGTGAGATTTTAGTGCAAGAGAGAGAAAAAGGAAGAAAGGGCGGCGAATAACTACGTATATTGTATGGTGTTTTGTTATGACCCCATGACGCTTGATCACATGGGGTCCAGAGGGTATTTGTGAGACACTGCGAGGTGCTCCTAGGGAGGAGGGACGTTACATGGCAGTGACAGACAAAGGTTTTTGGCGCATACGATGTACGCGGGATCTATCCCGATGAGGTCAACGAGGAGCTCGCTTACCGTGTCGGACGCAGTTCCCACGCTGTTTGGCGCAAAGAAGGTTGCTGTTGGACATGACATCCGCCTCTCGGGGCCTGTGATCCGCGATGCGCTCGCAAGGGGACTCACGGAGGCGGGCTGTGATGTTGTGGACATCGGACAGTGCGGCACGGAGATGATCTACTTGCGACGGCGCATCTTGGCCTCGGCGGGGGTATCATGATCACGGCCAGCCACAACCCAAAACAGTACAACGGCATGAAGTTCGTACGTGCCGAGTCGCGCCCGATCTCGAGTGATACGGGACTCAAAGACCTCGCGGCCGTGGCGGTCGGTGAGACATATCCTGCACCTGCGGCGACACCCGGGAAGATCGAGAAGGCAGATATCCTAGACGAATACGTCAAACACATCCTCACCTACGTTGATGTGAGCAAGCTGAAGCCCTACAAGATCGTCGTCAATGCGGGCAACGGAGCAGCAGGTCCCATCATCAATGCGATGGAGAAGTTCCTTCCGTTTGAGCTGGTGAAGGTCTACAATGAGCCGGACGGCAATTTTCCGAACGGTGTGCCAAATCCGATCCTTCAGGAGAACCGTGAGGCCACAGCGAAGGTCGTGCGCGAGACAGGGGCAGACTTCGGCGTGGCATGGGATGGCGACTTCGATCGCTGCTTCCTCTTTGATGAAAAAAGGGCGGCTTCATCGAGGGCTATTACTGAGTTGGGCTCCTCTCCGAGGCATTCCTCAAGAAGAACCATGGGGAGAGTGTCATCTATGATCCGCGTCTCGTCTGGAATACGATCGAGATTGCGGAGAGCCTTGGCGGCAAGCCCGTCATGTGCAAGAGCGGCCACGCGTTCATCAAGGATAAGATGCGCGAGGTCAATGCGATCTATGGTGGTGAGATGAGTGCACATCACTATTTCCGTGATTTCTCCTACTGTGACAGCGGACAGATCCCGTGGCTGCTCGTGGCGGAACTGATGAGTGCATCGGGCGGAAAGACACTCTCTGAGCTGATGAAGGCGCGCATGGATCGTTTTCCAACCTCTGGGAGATCAATAGCAAGGTCACGGATGCAAAGGCGGTCATGCGGATCGTATCGAGGCGAAGTACGGTTCCTCCGGCAAGGTGACGAAGGTGGATGGCGTCTCGATCGAGTTCGACAACTGGCGGTTCAACCTCCGCATGTCCAACACGGAGCCGGTCATCCGCCTGAATGTCGAGACACGGCAGGATGAGGCATTGCTCAAGGAAAAAGACAGACGAACTGCTCGCAGAGATTCGTGCCTGAGCGCAGGAAGGAGATTTTTGATGAGTCTTGTACTGAAATCCGGATTTACCTTTGACTATGACAATCTCTACGGCGCGGGCAAAGTAACAGATACCGATCTCGCATTCTATGCGGGAGGATCTCAAGAAGGCGCATGAGGCGATGAAGGTTATGCGCGAAAAGGGCTTCATCCGCGCCCATCTCTCGAAGGATGGGGAGCCGGAGGAAGGTACTCTTCTCGCAGACACCCTATGTCGCGGAGGGGCATATCAACTCGCCCTCATCCATTGCGCGGCTCAAGGAACTAGGGAAATATGTGCAGGAGAACACTGATGTTGTAATATCGCTTGGCATCGGCGGATCGTCCTCGGGAAACAAGGTGCCTTTTGATGTGCACTGCGGTGAGCTGTGGAACTCGCTCTCGAAATGAGCAGCGCAGCAACTACCCGCGCATCTATTTCAGCGGGAACAACATCGATCCGCGGCGTACGGGTGATATCATCAATCATCTAAAGGACGTCGCACAGATCAAGAAAACCCACGGCGGACAGCCGCGCGCATCATGCTCCTCGTGATCTCGAAGTCGGGCGGCACGCTTGACACGATGTCCAACTTCATGGTGATGTATGACGCGTCTCAAAAAGGCAGACAACGTTGAAGTCAGAGGTGGTTGCGGTCACCGATCCGAACGAGGAGAAGCCGACTCTGCCTCAAAAAGCTCGCGATGGATATGGGCTGGAAGCAGTTCGCCGTGCCGGACGGTGTGGGCGGACGCTTACGGTTTTACCGAGGTCGGACTCACGCTTGCGGCGTGCATTGTTGACATCGAGAGCTTCCTCGCGGGGGCGCGACATGGATGCGGCATGTCAAAATGATGCGATCTCTGGCAGAACCCGGCGATGCCTCAATGCCGCACTGAAATTTTGACCGCATCGGAGAGCATGGACGCGATATCGAGGTCGCGATGCCCTACGGCGACTATCTGAAGTCCGTCTCTGAGTGGTATATTCAGCTGCTCGCAGAGTCCCTCGGCAAAGCAGTTCAACAAGGAGGGCAAGGAGGTCTGCTATGGGCGCACGCCTGTTGTCGCCGTCGGTACGACGGATATGCACGCACAGACGCAGCAGCAGCATCAGGAGGGCAAGCTCAATGCAAGGTCGTGCAGTCTCATCCGTATCGACAAGTGGGCGGATGATCTCGTGATCCTGAACGTATTCCCGGAGGTTAAGAAACTCGCGGATATTGCCGGTGTATACGATGGGGGCTGCGCTCGAGGTCGCGCGCCAGTCGAACGCGGATGCGCTCGCATCGAACAAGCGCTAGCAGTGCTGTGTTCGCACTGCCGGAGCCTGAATGCCACTGATCTCGGCGAACTGCTCTACCTGCTCGCGATGTCCGTTGCGAGGAGAGAAACTCGCGGATGTAGATGCATTCGATCAACCAGGCGTTGAGGCCTATAAGCGCATCATGGGGCCGAAAGCTTCGGGCACTGAAGGATGACTTTATGAGGGAGGGCTGCTGTACGAAGCGAAACTTCGCCACAGCCCTTTCTGGACTTTGAGAGGAGGTTCTTGTGATCGAGACGGTGGAGGCGTATTTCAATGCAGTCTCTGCGCGTCAGTGGACGTTTGTCGGGGTGTTCTCTGATAGCGTTGATCTGCTGCTGTATCCTATGGCCAGATTCGTCAGAGCCTGTCGTGACTATGCAAAACGCACGCCAACATCGCCCTCGATGGAGATCACAGGGCTTTCTGCTGCGGCTGCAAAAAGCGTCGCTGCGAAATCCTTTTTCTGCTGCGCAGGCAGCGCGGGAGGTTCTCTCCCGAGGCCCTGCGGAGATCAGCGAAAGCACAGCCTGCCAGTCCTTCCATCACAGCAGCACAAACGATCTCCGCATCTATGGGTACGCCTCATGTTCCGCCGCCAGCACCTATCGTTCTGCGCGGTGTAGTGACAGGGGCAGATGGGACACACGATTGCCATCCTGGCACGCGGAGACGAGGGGCAGCGCTGCGTCTTGAGAGACATGGCAGGGCATACTCCGTGTGCTGACGGACACATCAGCACTGCTCGATTCTGCTACGCCGGTACAATGAGCGCTGACAAAGGGGAGTCTGCATGAAACGATGGATGATGACGACGGTGCTCACATGGATGCTCTGATGCGTGCTCCTCCTGCTGAGGCGTCGCCTGTTGCGATTGATGTCACGGGCGGCGATGTTCGTCACAGTCCTCCCTTGCCGTGCACGCATGGGGACATTCCGCTTATCGTCGACGACGGTGTGACGGGAACCGTGACCGCATCTCTGCATGGGAGGAGGAGGGTTCTGCGCCTCCTCGCAGCCGCACGGGGAATACATATCGAGCGTCATGGTACGATCCTGCTCGCACTTGCTCCAGATACAAGTGAGGTGACGCGGCGGGTACACAGCTATACGCGTTCGCTTTTGCCGACCCTGAGGTTGGCGCATGCGCAAATTTATCCCTCACAGGTGAAGGAAGAAACTCGGGCGAGTCGTGTCGAAAAATATGGATGAGAGATGGAGTAGGGACTCAGATTCTGATTCCAATATCCAGCGGCGTGTTCTCGTCGATCGGGCAACAGATACGCTTCTGTTTTATGGGACAGAGTCTGAGGCTCTTTCCGATACGTAAATTATTTCTGCACTCGATGTTGTTCCAAAGCAGGTCTCTCTCGAGGCCCGTGTTGTTGCTCGTCTCAAGGCCGCCAAACAGCTGGGCGTGGGTGGTCATGGTCGTCGCTTCCTCAGTACCCGCGCGTGAGGGATGATGCCTCGGAACCTGGAAGATCGGCGAACGAAATGCGGGGACCGGCGGAACAAGTGCGCCCGGGATCATCCGCTTCGGCAGGGCCGGAGGGGTGCCTGAATTTTACTACTCCGCGGCGATTCGTGCCCTCATCACCGACAGCGCAGAGCTAAGATGCTTGCGCCCTCAATGTGACTACGGTACAGGGACGTGAGGCCCTCATCAACGATGGCGCAGAGGGTGCCCCGATGCCCCGCACAGCAACCTCCAACAGCGTCCGACGACTGGCATTGAGTACCGCGAGGCGGGGATTATCCTGCGCTATACGCGCGCGTCACAGCAGATGGAAACATTGTCGCACGCGTGCATGCGGAGGTCAGTACCCCGTCTACGTTGATGAACTCAAGGCATATCGGTTTCAAAAACGCAGTGCAGATACGACCGTGCGTCTCCGGGATGGAGAGACCATGGTGATTGGTGGACTCATCGACAGTGATGAATCACGGTCCCTTTCGAAGATCCCGTTTCTGGGTGATCTTCCCGTTCTTGGTGCGTTTTCGCTCAGTGCGGACGAGTAAGACTGAGACCGAACTCATGATTTTTCTCATAGTACATGTGCTGGATGAAGGATAAGGAAGAACGGAAAGAGGAGATGTCAGTGGCAATCAGGATGTGCTTGCAGACGATCACGCGCTTCTGCGCCGAGGGATTAAGCGTGTCCTGAACTTTGAGGATGACCTCGAAGTGGTTGGTGAAGCAGAGGACGGTCGGGAAGCGCTGCGCGCACACTCATACTCAAGCCCGACATCCTCCTCCTCGACATCAACATGCCGGGCCTCACGGGGGCGATGTCACAGAAGCAGCTCAAACAGGCGCGTTCGCGGACGAAGATCATCGCGCTCACCATTCCGACAGCGACAACTACGTCCTCGAACTCCTCAAGAGACGGTGCACTTGGCTGTCTGCTCTAGGATGTTGAGCCGAAGCATCCTCACTCAAGGCGATTCACTGTATGGTCAACGAGGCAGCCCACTTTCGTTTACCCCAAAGCTTGCGGAACGCCTCTTCGGCTCGACGGCCGTATGCGGTGATGTGAGCCGTATGGCAAAGAGAGATCTGGGATGAGAGCCGCGGCGAACGCCTCGCGCGCGCGGATGGATGTACTCGGCTGCATCGCGAGGGCTGTCGAATCAGGACATTGGCAGGCCTCGGTCTCAGTGAAAAGACCGTCAAAAACCATCTCACCAGCATCTTCCACAAGCTCAAGGTCAACATGACCGTACGCAGGCACTCGTCTGCGTGCTCAAGAACAAGATTGTGACATTGGAATAATATGAAGCGGTTTGTGTCCATACAATGGAACGAGGCCGCTCTCTTTTGTTAAAAACACTATCATTTGTCGTTGAGAACAGAACATGCTATAGTATCCGGCATGAGGTGAATACAGTATGCTGGAAATTTTCCAAGGCTTGATGATACCGTTCGATTGGTGACGGCACTCGGTGCGAGGCTGTGTTTTCTTTTTGAAGGGCGATCTGAACCGCAATGTGCAGCGCGGCCTGCCTAACGGGATTCTGCCGCAGGCGTCATGAGTGTGAGCCCTCGATGTGGAGTCTTTGATTCCTGGCGATGGAGGAGCTGCCGAAATGGGCAGCTTGCCTTCGTTCCTGCGTTGCTGGGTTCTGGGCGGGGACGCTCTTCTTGCTCGTCCTGATCAGCATCATTCCGCATCTTCATATGAATGAAGAATGCAGAGGGCCGCAGCAGCCGCCTCTCACGTACGACAATGCTCGTCCTCGCTGTGACGCTGCACAACATTCCTGAGGGAATGGCGGTCGGTGCGATCTATGCCGGGCTGGCTGAGCGGCGCGAGGCATCACGCTCGGTGCTGCACTGCTCTCTCCTCAGCATTGCGATTCAAAAACTTCCCTGAGGAGCGATTATCTCCATGCCGCTGCGTGCGGCGGGATAGGAAAAGTGGCGTGCGTTTGGCGGTGGGGTCCTCTCGGGCGCAGTTGAGCCGATCGGTGGGGCGCTGACGAGTTCTTGCAACGACATTTATTGTTTCCGATTCTGCCCTATGCGCTCGCGTTCTGGCAGGGGCGATGCTCTATGTCGGTGAGGAAACTGATTCCCGAGATGAGGCGAGGGAGAGCATTCAGATAAGTGTGATTTCGTTTTGCTATGGGGTTCTCTCTCGTGATGATGTTGGATTGGCGCTCAAACACGATAATACGAAAAAGAGCCGTTGGCTGCCAAACGGCTCTTTCTTGAAAAAGGATGCACGCAGGTTGGGAAAAGACCTGCGGCTTGGAAATGGGATGAGTGTTTGCCTTACAAGAGGAACGGGGAGACGTTCATAGAGGATGATCAACAGGGTAAAATGTCGGGGAGGACGTTTCGTATCTCCTGTTGACATTCATTTATATATATTGAAAATTTTTGTAACCCAAGTCACGTAATAGAGAAAAAGTATATAATAGAAATAAAATTGCTTGAAATCTTTCTCCATGGGAGTGTGCTGATGAAATTTGAAAAATTCTTAGAAAAGAGGGGATAATGCTCCTCCGCAGAGCTCCTACATTGCTTTCATGGGAAAGAGACCGTATAATGTTGAGAAAGGAGAATACGCACCGTTTGTTGGCGTGTTCAAGGGGATGTGCTGTTTGGTGATGAGGAGGAATATTCATGCGTGATTACTTAGAATTGCTCAGGTTATCGGCCGTGAGATCATTGACTCGCGCGGCAATCCGACGGTAGAGGCGGAGGCTGTCTCTCGAGGATGGAACGATCGGCCGCGGCGCATCACTCAGGCGCATCCACGGGTGAATCTCTGCACCTCGAACTGCGTGACGGTGATGAGGCGGGGTTCGGCGGCGGGCGTTTCGCTAGGCCGTCGGAGAATGTGGAACACCTGGAGATTGCTCCTGCCTCTGGCAGGCATCGAGGGCATGCAGACATCTATGCCGCTGATCAGGACGATGTTCGATGTGGATGGCACAAAGAGATGAGTCCTTGGAGCTCCGGAGCAAATGCAATCTCGCGGTCAATTGCGGCATCCGATGCAGCGGCAAAGGGTGTCGGTGATATCTCTATCGCGCTTTTCGGCGGAGCCTCGGGCAAACGCTGCCTGTTCCGATGATGAACATTCTCAACGGCGGTGCGCATGCATCCGAACTCCGCCGACACGCAGGAGTTCATGATCACATGCCCTGCAGGCGCTCCGGACGTTCCGTGAGGCGCTGCGCTGGTCGACTGAAGGTTCCACGCCCTCTGCTCTCCTCGCAAAAGGCGGGCAAGACGACGGCGGTCGGTGATGAGGCGGCCGCGCCGGATCTTGACTCCGATGAGAGGATACGATCGAGCATATTCTTCAAAGCACCGAGAACGCGGCTACAAGCCCGGTACGGATTTCGTCCTCGCGATGGATGCGGCATCCTCTGAGTGGAAGTTGATCGCGGAGAAGGGCAAGGGCTTCTACCATCAGCCGAAGTCCGGCAAAGAAGTTCACGTCGGATGAGCTCATTGCTAGCGTTGGGAGTCTCTCGTTGATCAGTTCCTCGATCTACTCGATCGAGGATGGTACTCGATGAGGGAGGATACTGGGATGGCTGAGAGGCGATGACCAGGCAGCTTCCAGACGCAAGGTTCTAGCTTGTTGGCGACATGACCTCTTCGTCACTGAAACACAGAGCGTCTGAAGAAGGGCATCTGAGCTGGCGCAGTGCAACCCATTCTCATCAAACTCCAACCAGATCATCGGCTCTGTCTCCGAGACGCTGAGGCGATCAAGATGGCCCACAAGGCGAGCCATACGGCGGTTACGTCACATCGTTCGGGTGAGACCGCTGAGGACGCCACGATTGCCGACCTCGCGGTCGTGCGACTCTTACACAGCGCAGATCAAGACGGGTGCACCGCGCTGCCTGAAAGCGCGTGGCGAGCGTATATCAGTTGCTGCGCATCGAGGGCATAGCTCGGCGGCGGTACAGTCTATCCGGGCAAGCATGTGCGCAGTTTAACTTTCTCAAGTGCGCAAGAAGATCCCGTTATGGATGGGATCGCTGCGGCGGGATTTTCGTGCAAGGCAGAGGTTGCAGCACTCGTCTCGCACTTCCGCTTACGCCTCGCACAGTAAGGCGTCGTGAGGACGCTGTTCTCGGCCGCATATCCGATGGAAGATGGCACCGAGCCTCGCAGTTCGCCATCTGTGGGAGCATCGATGCTTTCAGCTTGTTTGCATCGAAAACGCCCGACCCATGCCGGGCGCGGACGTCGTTGCGGGAAATGGCGAGGCATGATATGCGTCGCGATCAATGGAGCATCGACGTTCGGCGAAATTGCGCCCGTCGTACTGCCGCACTCATGCGTCGTCTGATCGCCTCCAACTACGAGTAGTAGATGCCTGCGCCGAAGGGTGCATTCTCGACATGCTCCGGAGCTTTGTCCGCGCATCAGGGCTCTTCACTACCCGGTTATCTTGAACGGCCGTTTGTTGACTGCCGTGGGCGCGATGCGCGCATGCCCTCAAAGATGCGGGTCGAGTGATTCGTGAGGATCTCCTGTCTGAGCTAAGCGCGCAGGAGAAGCGATCCTGAATGAGTTCGTAGAATCTCTGCATGATGATTACCTCCGTAAACACATGGGAACTTTTCCTGGCAGCATGGCATAAAAATGGAAACAGGCGGGATGAGGCATCGCTGAAATTGCGAGTATAGGAGGACGCACAACGAATTATTATTACTGTTGAATGGCTCGCACAGTCTATGAGGGGGATTTCCAAATGAAGAAATAGATAGCGGCAGGACCCTTTCTGGCAGCTGTGTTGGGCATGAGGTAGCACGGCACCCGTTTCCTCGACAGAGGCAGCGGGCTGCTGCGTGATGCTCCTGTGGTATCTCCTGCGGTGACTGCACCCACGGCAGCGCCGCACACGTCCCTCGGTCTACATCCCCGGACCAGGATTACGCACCGGTTGTGGATCGTGACCTTACAACGGATGAAAATATGTTCTTCCTTGCCATCGAGAAAAGGCGGACGGCTATAATACGATGCAGCTGATGCTCGACAAGGGGTCGCCATCAATGCCTACTACACAAGAAAGCGGAACGACGCCGTTCCGGGCGCGCCATGGCGCGCAACAACCGTGCGATGATATCTAGTTCCTCCTGAGCGCGTGATGTGCAGGCTGGGTCTCATCAGAAAAACTGCATGCATTCCTACCTTGGAGGCGGCAAAGGCCAGCGATCTTACGCCCGTGCAGTACCTGCATAACTGGGGCGCGGACATCAACGGGACTTCGCGGGACTATAGTTACGGCTATTTCAACGCGCCTTTGCCTCGGCTCATCAGCGGTTGATATGAATACTGTGCCACCTCACACGCTAGGGAATCAAATGTAAACTATGGATGGAGTGATGGGGCATGGACGCCGTTGATCTATTTTGCAAAGATGTATATTTCCCCTGGCGAGCGCCAAAATATCCTAAAAACACTGCTGGATGCGGGCGTGAATCCCGCCGTCCGTGATCAGAACGGCAAAAACAGCGGTGGACTACTGCATGGATCGCAGCGATCTTGAGACTGCGCGCTATATCCAGACCTATCAGCGTCAGTAATCGTGATGAATTCTTCTCGGTACGGGCAAATCCGGCGGATCACATCTGCCGTTTGCCCGTGCCCTTTCGTAGTATTGCGCCTTTCAGTCTGCTTTTGAAACAACTGCTGCGCATACTGAGCCTCGATCGGACAGAAATGTGAGGGTGAAGGATGCGAAAATACAGCAGTGATGACTATCCGGCGTTCGTGCTCCACGAGTGGGGACATTCTTCCTACGCTGCGCGCGGAGGCGATTGATGCGTGATTGCGGCGCAGGCACTCGGTGTGCTCGGTGCATATCACTCGGCGCTCTGAGGCTGTGCTCGCGATTGGCAACGATGTCAGCGCTCAAGCGCAGAGCAAGCGGCAGGGACATTGAGAGAACGGACACGCACGCAACGCACGTGATATTGCTCTCAGTCGATGAGATTATGGAGCGCCTGTGAAGGACGGCGACTATGTACTCCGTGTGAATTCGCTCCCCCTCACATGGGCGGTGACGGACAGTCCCGTCTTTTAATGCCGCTTGCCATCCGACAGACTGTGACGATCAATCGCGGTCTTATTCGTGGGCTGGGCGGCAATGTGGATGAGCTGCTGCCGTCGCTCGCGGCATGAGATGACGCATGGCATCCGTCAGCACGGCGCACACAACTACGCAAAGGCGGCAGCGCAGTTCTGCAGGGCATGAGCTTCCTCAACATGAATTTCGGACTGATGGACTGGAACAAGCTTTAACGCGCGCTCGTGGGCCACTCCGTCGCCAAGAATGTCACGCCGCCCACGGAGTACGAGGCAGATGAGGGCTTCCGCATATGACGAGCGCGGGATTCAACCCCGGCGGCGGGGCTGCTGCGATGGCACGGCGGGCTACTATCTGACCTATGTGACACAGGATCTCAGCGGAGTATCAGGATCCGACGCAAAGGATTCTGCCGCAGGACGACTTCTCAGACCATCCTGCGACGGAGCGGCGCGAGGCGAAGCTCGCCGGCTTCATGACAGACTACAGCGCGGGTCGCATGTAACGGTGATTGATCGAAAAACAATTTGCTGATTGACGGGTCGCCGCCCTGACTGTTACGTGGACGAACGAGGACTATGACAACAGTCCCGAGAATGCTCATCCTCACGGCGGGTGCACTTGCGCGTGCCTTCCATGACTATAACCGTGCGGAGGATTGGAACCTCGCACTGACGCGGGATGGTGGGCAACTCGGCGGCGATTCACGTGTGAATGAACCTTGCATGCATTTTTCTCGCAAAGGGAAAAGGCGGGGCGCTTCTGCACCGCTCGTACAGCAAGTGCCTACGCGGGTGACGGCAAGCGGCGCACGGGAAAAAGCTGCGCGCGGCAGAAAAGGCACGCGGAAGCCCTGCTGCTGCAGAGCGCGCCGAGTGGAGAATGCCGACGGGAGGCGATCAAGAAGATCCGTGAGAACAGCGATGCGTACAGCGACTATGGGGACAGCGGGCGGGCACTTGCACTGATGGAGCGCGTTTGCCTTCACTCGCATGACGACAGCCTGCCCTCGGTCACGTGATTCGTGCGCGCGCCTACGCCGCCGGAGGGCGACGCGGCGCGTGCGCTTTTCGGATGCGGACAAGGGCGTCGCGGACGATCCGAAGGATGTCTATACATGGCTGAACCGCAGCGATGTGCGCCGTATGCTCGGTGACCGCGATGGCGCCTCTCCGATGCGATGAAGGCAATCGAAACGGATGCAAAGAATCCATACGGCTATCTGATTTCCGCCAGAACTCTATGATGAGATGGAGGATACGCGCAAAGCGCAGGAGTATTTCAAAGCTTTACGCCGTCGAACCAAAGCTCTGGATCGCATTCCAGATGAATACCTAGAGGCTGTGGACAAGCGTGCGTATGAAAAGCGGATGAAGGAGAAAAAGCGCGTAGGTACGCGAGAAGGAAATCCGCGAAAAACTCGATAAAAAGCGTCCGGCGGACGGCAATAAAGACATGAATGGAGGAGAATCCCTCTGGGGAGTCCCTTCACTTTCCCACAGCAAACGGGAGAGGGTTTCTTTGTACTAAACGCCATCCCGTATGGAATGGCGTTTTCTATCTACTGAGCCAACGCGTTGACCTTTTGGCAAGACGTGACTTCTTGCGTGCGCAGCGTTCTTGTGATAGGACGTTGTTTGCAGCCGCCTGCTCGATCGACTTGATCCAGGCGCGCAACGAGGAGGGTTTCGCCTCATCTGCGTTGCCTGCAGCAACAGCATCATTGACACTGCGGATGGCACGGCGGACGCGTGTCTCTCCGCAACGTTACGTGCACGGCGCTTGGCGTCAGACTTTACACTCAGAATGGATGCCTTGATATTTGGCAAATCGTTCACCCTCAACGAAAAATGTACTGAGTCATTCTATCACAGAGATGTCGAAAAAGCAAACTTTTTCACGATCTGCCGAGGCAGTGAGAAGAGCCGCGTTGAGCACAATGAAGATGGCCGCGTATTGTGCCAGACAGCACCTGCGAGTGGACTCGAGATAGCCGCATGCGGCTGGGCCAAGTGCGATGAAGTTGAGCGTTAGTCCAAACAGCGTCGTTCTGTTCAATATTCTGGCGTATCCGACGTGCTGTGAGGAGCAACGCGGGCAGGCGGAAAGATCCGCTGCGGCGCATACGACATCTGCATCTGTCTTGTCCGATGTGCTGCCTGATCGTGCAGACAGTGCGTCAGCCCTCAGCACACGTGTCCGTCTCCGCGAATCAGCGCTGTCCAGGCGGTGAAGGGTCATTTGATGGAGGGAGGGCAGTTCGCACATCCGAATACCTACCTGTTTGGCAATCTGGCTGTGCGCGCATCCATGGAGCCGAGGGAGTGCCGGGTGCATCCCATGCGCGCGCAGCTGCGTTAAGCGTGCGCTGCATCTGCATCCAAATATCCTGCAGGTGCAATGGCATCCAGCGTGAAGACAGCGTTCTCCATATGGGAGAGGCGCTCGAGCGTGACTCGTCCGCAGGAGGATACCCTGCTGTGTGCGAGACTGCCGACAGCAGCTGAGACTCGCCATCGGGGCTGCGTGAACGAAGGCACAGGGCAGAAGACAACGAGTGCCGTGACAGCACGGTCAACATCGTTGTTGTCCACCAAACAGCACCCGCGAGTACAAATGCGAGCAGAATGAGCTGTGATGCTCTGCGCTTGGCCGTCTGTACCATCGATACATCATGCGTGTCGATTGAGTGCATGCCCGCGTTCATGTTCCTCCCTGCGAGCAAAGCGCACTGATACGATGGTGCGTGTGCAGGATGATCTGATCCCGCAAGCATCGTACCAACGTACATGATCAGGGCAATCCCGCCCGCTGCAAGATATTCACCCACCGTCAATGTGCCGATCAGCGCGGCTGAGACGAGAAGCTCGGCGTAATTTTTCGCAGACAGAGGAGACTGTGAAGAGCGGTGTATAGAAATGGGACTGCTGCTGAGAACGACCGCAATCCGCGGGATCAACAGCGTGCGGCTGTTCCATGAAGGCACTGCAAAGGAGCGCAGCAAGCGAGATCAGCGCACAGATTACCGTTGGACGCGGTGCACTCTCCAGCCATGAGCGAGTCATTATGAAAACCTCCTTTGGTTTGTATTCTCAAAAACAGAACTTGTTTCCAGTTCGGAACATATAGTACAATAAAATTGAGATTTAGGTAAGAAACACCTTACTGAAACTGTCCGTTATCGGACAAAAGAAATAATATGTCTCATATGAATCCATCGAACGAAAGGAAATTGTATGGAACGACGCCGCAAAAAGACGAGACAGGCAACCTCGCCGCGTTTCAAACCCTCCTCGCAAACAAGCGATACGAAAACATCATTGTTCAGGACATCATCGAGGAGGCGGATGTCGGGCGCAGCACGTTTTACACGCACTTTTTGAGACGAAGGATACGCTGCTCCGCGCGATGTGTGAGGATATGTTCGCACATGTGCTTGAGGATGTATCCGATGAGGGGAGCCACGACTTCTCTCACGATGCAGACAACCCGACCGTCATCATCTCACATATGCTTTACCATATGCAGGATCAGCAGAAAAACATCCGCAGTCTTTTTGACCTGTGAGAGCAGAGATCTCTTCCTTCGGTATTTTTCGCGAAAAGCTCAGCGAAACACTTACGGCAGCGTGGACATGTGCTGCAATGCGAACATCGCCTTCCCACCGATTTCCTCATCAACCACATTACAGGCAGTTTCGTGCTGATGGTGGAGTGGTGGATGCAGGAGGATGTCAGCGTACGCCGCAGGAAATGACGGAGATGTATACCGCGCTGATTGCACCGATTTTTGCCGCAGAATGTGTGACCCTGTATAAAATTATGGGTATATAATAATTTGAAAAAGTCTGAAAGAAGACTGAAACTAGCAGGAAATTCAGCGTATTTATCGAATTAGGTTTAGTAATATAAGAAATGATAAAGGAGAGCAATACAGAAGAAATGAGTGACAACTCGTTTAGATCAGCAGAAATGCGGCGAAACGGATGGGTGTACCGCAAGCTCACCCGCTTTGCCATTGCATATATGTTGGGGATACCGCCCGGTATCCGTGAGGGGAGAATTACCTATGAGAAAACAGAGTGCTTGGCAAATGATTTTGGCAGGCGGACAAGGCAGCCGCCTTGGTGCGCTCTACGAAGCGTGTCGCAAAAGCCGGCGGTTCCATTTTGGGGGAAGTACCGCATCATTGACTTTCCTCTCAGTAATTGTGTGAACTCTGGTATTGAAAAAGGTCGGTGTTCTGACGCAGTACCGGCCGCTGGAGCTGGAACCAGTATCTTGGATCGGGCAGTTCGTGGGATCTCGATAAGGCGACGGAGGGCTCTTTGTCCCGCCGCCCTATGCGCGTGAGAAGGGGCAGAGTGGTATCGCGGTACGGCAGATGCGATCTATCAGAACCTCAACTTCATCGATATGGCAGATCCTGACTACGTGCTTATCCTCTCCGGTGATCACATATACACAATGGACTACCTGTGGATGCTCGAAAACCACAAAAAGAACAAGGCACAGGCAACGATCGGTGTCTTTGAGGTGCCATGGGATGAGGCACCGCGTTTCGGTATTATGAACACGGACGAGAGCGGACGGATTGTCGAGTTTGAGGAGAAACCGGCAAAAGCTGCAAGAGCAATCTCGCATCCATGGGCATCTATATCTTCAATCGTGACTATCTGGCCGAGTACCTTACGGCAGATGCGAAGAGCGAGACCTCGAGCCATGACTTCGGCAAGGACATCATCCCGAAGATGCTTGCGGATGAGGGGCGCCTATACTCCTACGCGTTCAGCGGCTATTGGAAGGATGTCGGAACGATCGAGAGCCTTTGGCAGGCCAATATGGATCTTCTGCAGGATGAGCCGCCGTTTGAACTCTCGGGCAAGTGGCACATCTACTCGTTCAACCTCCATGCCGCCGCAGTTTGTTGTAAGGCGACGCGAAGATCACGCGCTCGATGATCAGTGAGGGCACCATATGATCCTCGGACGGTTGAAAACTCTGTGATCTTCCCTGGGGTTCGTGTCGGCAAGGGTGCCGTCGTGCGCATCCGGTTCTGCTCCCGTCGGCGGTGGTCGCAGATGGCGCTGTCGTTGATTATGCACCTCGCGCAGCACGCCGTGATCGAGGAGGGAGCACAAGTCATCGGTGAGGAGACGCAGATTACTGTTGTCCCTGAGGGAGAGCGGTATCACATGCTTCTTCGGAACAACGTGTCGGCTGATTTGCGGGAAGAGAACGGAGTGAACGTACAATGAATACCGTAATGGGGCTCATCAACCCGCATGAGGATGGAAGCCTGATTCGTGAACTGGCGGATCGCCGTGCGGTTGAATCCATTCCATTTGCCGGCCGCTACCGCCTGATCGACTTCGCACTCTCGAGCATGGTCAACTCCGGCATCAGCAAAGTGGGCATTATGCTCCCCGGATGAACCGCGCTCGGTTCTGGATCATCTGCGCTCTGGCAAAGATTGGGATCTGGCGCGTCGCCATGATGGACTGTTCTATCTGCCGTCGGTACAGGACGATGGACAGCGCCGTAAGGGTGACCTCAAGAATTTCTATCACAATCTGGACTTCATTGAGCACGCATCTTCACGCTACATTTTTGCTGACAAACGGCAGCTTTGTTTATAACGTGGACTTCAATCAGGTGCTCCGCTTCCACCAGAATACAGGTGCGGACATCACACTCGCTCGCATACGACCATCGATGAGAATACGGGGAACAACATTGTTCTCGATATGGCGGAAAACGGGTTCGTTCGAGATATTGCTGGGAAGCCAGCTGCTTTATCAGGGGACGAAGGTGTCCATGGGGATCTACCTCATGGACAAGCGGGCCTTCGTTGAGACCGTTCGCTGGCGCCACGAGCGCGGCGGACAGGACTTCGTGCTTGACGGCATCATTCGCCGTGCTGAGACTATACGATATTTGGGCTTCATGAGCATGACGGTTATATGGCGCATGTGGACCTCATGTCGACCTACTATCGGACGAATATGGAGATCCTAGATCCGGAGGTCTGGCAGGAGCTCTTCATGGGGGAGCGTCCGTTCTATACGAAGATCAAGGACGGCGTACCCTGTCCAGTATAAGGAGACTGCCAAGGTCACGAATTCCCTCATTGCGAATGGCTGCATCGTGCGCGGTGAGGTGGAGAACAGCATCCTGTTCCGTGAGGTAAAGGTAGGGCAAGCGTACAGGTTCGGAATTCGATCATCATGCAGAAATGTGACATTCAGGATGGTGCGCTTGTCGAGAATGTCATCTGTGACAAGAATGTTGTTATCACTGCGGAGAAGTGGCTGACAGAGTGCCGAGTATCCGCTGGTGATCAAAAAGAATATTACGATTTAATGTAATTCGTTTATTTGCCGTTACGGATTCCCGCTTCGCCCGTTCATCGGAGCATGAGGAACGATAACGGCTTCTTTGTTTCTGATACTTGAGGGTTTCGCCATGCGTAGGAAACGAAGGCCGGGGAACAAGAGCATTGGAAAAGGAGTGACGATGGCACAGAAGGATCAGGTCAATCGACCGACAGGGAAAGCTCTAGAGACGATGAAGAAGATCTTGAAGAGCCGTTTTATCACAACTGCACATGTTATGTTTGGCCGCGACGTAGAGGAACTGACAGAAATCGAGATCTACAAGACGATCGCGTCCACAGCCAAAACAGTCCATCTCGGATAATTGATTAAGACGAACAAGCAATATGAGGATCGTCAGGAGAAGCAGATTTATTACTCAATCGAGTTCCTGCTCGGCAGGCTTCCCAAATCCAACCTCATTAACCTCGGCATCGAAGAGGCCCTGCAGGAGGTCCTCGGAGACTTCAAGCCAAAGCCTCGGACGCCTACGAGATGGAGCCGACGCAGGTCTTGGCAATGGCGGCTTAGGACGTCTCGCTGCCTGCTTTATCGACTCAGCTCGCGTACATCGTCTGCCGGGGCACGGTGTACCATCCGCTATCAATATGGCCTCTTCGAGCAGAAGATCGTCGGCGGCAATCAGGTTGAGATTCCCGACAACTGGCTGCGTGACGGCTTTGCCTGGGAGTACCGCAAGCCGGACAAGTCGGTCGATGTCAAGTTTGGCGGCAACGCCTATATGCGTGCGACATAGGCGGAAAGCTCGAGCTTGTCCATGAGAACCCTGATGATCGTCATGGCTGTGCCGTATGATATGTTGATTGTCGGCTACCACAACGCGACGGTCAATACGCTGCGCATGTGGAACGCCGAGGTCAACCGCGATTTCAGACTATGGGCTTCTGACGCAGGAGCAAATTCAGCAGCGCAACGACTACCGCAGCTTCGTCGAGTCGATTACGCGCTACCTCTACCCCTGATGACAGTACCTTTTGAGGGACGCCGTATGCGCCTTATCCAGGAGTACTTCGTTTCGGCCGGCGTGCAGAGCATCGTTCGTCATTACAAGAGCAAAGGCGGCAGTATCTACGACTTCGGAAGGAAGATCGGCATCCATATCAACGATACGCATCCCGCGCCTGTGGTGGCAGAGCTCATGCGCATCCCTCGTCGATGATGAGGGGCTGACGGGAGGATGCGGGCGATCACGCGTGATACGATTGCATATACGAATCACACAATTATGCCAGAGGCACTCGAGACATGGGGCGTTGATACGTATCCCGTCCCTCCTGCCGCGCATCTACATGATGACTCGATGAGATCAACCGCCGTCATCTGAGGAGGTGCGTCGCCGCTATCCCGGCAACGAGGGCAAGGTACGCGCACTCGATCATCCAGGATGGCGTGATCCACATGGCACGCCCTCAATCGTCGGCGGACACAGCGTCAACGGTGGCAAAGATCCATACGGGCATCCTAAAAGTCCACAACGCTCAAGGACTCATGACTCATACGCGCGCAAGTTCAACAACAAGACAAACGGCATCACGCACCGGCGTTGGCTTATGGGGCAAACCCGAGCTTGCCCCAGCTGATTGACGATACGATCGGCAGCCGGAGGCATCGTCACCCGGAGAATATGGACGCTTGCATGATCACGTTGAGGATAGGAACTTCCTTGAGCAGCTCATGAAGATCAAGCATCTGCGCCGTGAGGGCTGTCACATCACATCGAACAGCACAACGGTGGTGGAAACTCAACCCGGATTCGATGTTCGATATCCAGGTCAAGCGCTATCTCACCCTACAAGCGTCAGCTGATGAATATTCTGCACATCACGCACCGTTACCACCGTGCGCAGAGTGAGCTGTCCTCCTGACGCAGCCCGCAGACGTACTCTTGGCGGCAAGGCGGCCCCAGGCTACCAGCATCGCGAAGGAGACGATCCGACTCATCAATGTGGTTGCAGATCGGATCAACAAGGACAAACGCGTGAATGACTTCGCGAAGGTCATCTTCATCGAAAAACTTTGCGTTCCATCGGCGAGCTGGTCTATCCGGCGGCGGATGTCAGCGAGCAGATCTCAACGGCGTCGAAGGAGGCAATGGCACGGCAACATGAAGTTCATGATGAATGGCGCGATCACGCTCGGAACACTTGATGGTGCAAACGTCGAGATCCGTGATGCGGTCGGCAATGAGCACTGCGTCATCTTGGACTCAAGGCCGAGGAGGTCATGAACTACTACGGACAGGAGCCCATTTCCGCATGGGATGAATACACACGAACGAGAAGGTTCGCACTGTGATGAATCAACTCGTTGACGGCACCTATGGAGATTTCTACATCGCTGTCATGACTATCTCTGCACGCGAACGATGAAATTCTTTATCTTGAAGGATTTCACTGCGTACGATAATGCGCGCATTGAGGCCGCGCGGCGGTTCCTGAGACAAGGATGCGGGTACGTACGGCGGCAATGAATGTTGCGCACTCCGGCGGATTCCTCATCCGACCGCATCGATTGACGAGGCGCACGAGAGATCTGGGATATACATCCCGTCATCACTGCATAGTTTACGAGGAACATACAGGAGGGATCGCATGAAAACATCTCACGCTCAGCGAGTTTGATCTTTCACCTCTTCATCAGGGCACAAAACTATCATGCTCAGGAAATGCTTGGGAGCGCATTTTGCGGAACAGAAGGGCAAAAAGGCGTTCGCTTTTACGGTATGGGCGCCAAACGCTAATGCGGCCAGTGTCGTCGGTGAGTTCAACGACCGAGGGCTCATGTACCCGATGAGCCGCATCGGCGACGGCGAGATCTGGGGAGACGTTTGTCGAGGCCCGCGAGGGAGAAATTTATGATACGCACCGAGCCGCAGCGGGCGGTCCCCGCATCATGAAGGCGGATCCTACGGTTTTTACGCGGAGAAAAGCTGCAGATGGCGTCCCGCACCATGATAGTGAAACCACTGCGAGTGGGGCGATGCGGCGTGGCAGGAGCGCAAGGCGCGCGAATCCTCCATCGAGCGTCCGATGCTCACGCCGTACGAGTATGCGTAGTGCGCCGCGGCGGCGCCTGAGGGGAATATCTCCCACCGTGAGATGGCAGATCAGCTGATCGGCTGCGCTGGCGATACGAACCACACGCATATCGAGCTTGTGCGCTCTTTGTGAGCATCCCTATGACGGATCACTGGGGGCTATCAGGCGACGGGATACTTTTGCTGTGACGAGCCGCCGGAACGCCCGATGATTTCCGCCATCTGGTCGATACGGCGCACCAGGAACGGGCACCGGCATCATCATGGACTGGGGTGCGCATTTCGCAAAAGACGAGCAGGGCCTGCGGCACTTTCGACGGCAAGAACCCCACGAGTCTGATAATGAGATGCGCGCGGAGAACTGGGAGTGGGGCACGACCAATTTTGACTACGGACGCACGGAGGCAGAGCTCTCATCTCGAACGCACTGTTCTGGCTGGAGGAGTTCCACATCGACGGGCTGCGCATCGACGCCGTCGCGAATCATGCTCTACCTCAACCACGGGCGCAAGGGACGGTGAGGGCAGCCGAACAAGTACGGCGATACGGGCAACCTCGAGGCGATGGACTTCTGGAAGAAGCTCAATGAGACGATCTTTCGAGTATCATCCGCACGCGCTGACGATCGCGGAGGAGTCGACTTCGTGGTTGCTCATCTCGAAGCCCGTCCACATGGGCGGCATGGGGCTCAAATTACAAGTGGAATATGGGCTGGATGAACGATATGTTTCCGCTGTGAGCCTTGACCCGATCTCACCGCAAGTGGAATCAGGACAAGATCACGTTCTCCTCGATGTATGCCTTCTCCGAGAACTTTCGTCCCTGCCGCCTCGCATGATGAGGTCGTGCACGCGCGCGCTCGCTCATCAGCAAAGATGCCGGGCGACTCACTGCAGAAATTCGCAGGCTTCGCGGGTTTTGGCTACTGGATGGCGCATCCGGGCAAGAAAGCTGCTCTTCGCGGCGGCGAGTTCGGGCATTTCATCGAGTGGAATTTCGACGACAGCATGGACTGGCATCTGGTCGAGCAGTATCCGATGCACACGAAGATGCTTGCGCACTGAAGGCGCTCAACAAGTTCTGACATCGAGAACACGGCGCTCTGGCAGGTCGACTTTCGATTGAACGGCTTTCCAGTGGATCGACTGCAACGACAGTGAGAACAGCATTATCGCACCGTGCGTCGTGCAGAGGATCCGAGTGACTTTTATCATCTGCGGCACACCACGCCCGAGGTGCGCCACGGCTACCGCATCGGGGTACCGACAAGGGCACCTGAGTGTCGAGGTGTTCAACTCGACGAGGAGGAGTATGCGGCAGCGGCGTGCTCAATGCCGGCGATATCGCGAGCGAGAACCATGCGTTCCACGGACGCGAGCAGTCCATTGTCATCGCAGCCGCCGCTCGCCTCCACATCTCTATCGCCTTAAGCGGCAGAGCGGTGCGGGGACACCCGTCAGTGAGGTGCAGCCGAAACAGCGGATGCCGCTGCAAAAGCCAGCAGCATCTAAGCCGCGCTGCTGCCGCCAGAAGAGGCCGATAGCGATGCGAGAGCGGAGAAACCTGCGCCAAAGAAGCGTAGCGGCAAAGGCAGCATCGGAGAAATTCGACCCCAAAGCCAGCGGCCAAGAAGACGACCAAAACGACAGGCGCTGTAAAGACGGATGAGACATCTGCCGCTGCAAGAAAAACACGTGAGAAAAGTCGACGAAAACCACGGCTGAAAAAACTGGGACTGAGGAAAAGCTCAGAAGAAAGCCGCGCCGAAGAAGACTCCGGCGAAGGAGACCAAGGATGCTGCTCAAAACGCCAATCAGGCAGCGGAGAGGAAAAGTCTGCCGCTATGACGGCAGCGAAGAAAACCACGCGCAAGAAGACGGCAGAGGCAGAGGTGGAAACTCAAAGAAAACGCGTACAGCAAAGGCATGAGTTGCGCTACAACGTGATAGGAGAATGACAGCGACTGGACAATATGATGATCAGCTCACGGAGGGATTACGGCACCTCCCGTGAGAAAAAGGAGGATATTGGGATGAAGGTACTATATGTAGCATCGGAAGCAGTTCCTTTGTCAAGACGGGCGATCTGCAGATGTCGCGGGCTCACTTCCGCAGCGCTCGTAAGGATGGGTGACCGCCGTGATCCCGCCGAAATACGGTGTGATCGCCATGACATTCGCAACGAGATGGGAGCATATCTATGACGGCATACTGAATGTTGCGTGGCGGGATAAGTTCGTCGGCATTGATAAGTACGATGCAAACGGCGTAAACCTTCTATTTCATAGATAATGAGGAGTACTTTTGGCCGAGACGGATCTCTACGGGTATCCTGATGATGCGGAGCGATTCTCCTTTCAGCCGTGCCGTCCTGAACCTTCTGCCGCACTCGATTTCTGGCCGGACATCATCCACACGAATGACTGGCATCTGCACCGTCACCGTATTCCTGCGGCTTGAACACATGGACGACCGCAGCTACACTGGGATCAAGACGCTCTTTACTATTCACAACCTGAAGCATCAGGGGTATTCCCAAAGATGTCGCGGCCGATGTCGCTCGGACCGGATTGGCGGTACTTCAACAACGGTGACTTTTGAATCTTTTCGATGCGGTCAACTTTATGAAAGCAGGCATCATCTATGCCGACTACGTGTCGACCGTCAGCAAGACCTATGCCGAGGAAATTCAGACGAATACTACGGTGAACATCTGAGGCTGCTGCAGAAGCGCCACGAAGAGCTCTTCTGGCATTGTCACTGGTATTGACTATGATGTCTATAATCCGCAGACGGACAAGAATCTCTACGTCAACTATGACATCAAAAAGCAGTCGAGGGCAAGAGCGACAAAAAGGTGCGCCTGCAGCACGATCTTGGGCTTCCTGGAGAACCGCCGTACACCGATGGTCGCGTGATGATCACACGCCCGTTGCGAACAAGGGCCTCGATCTCGTCGCGCGTGCTGGATGAGATCCTCCAACATGAGAACGTGCAGTTCGTCCTGCTCGGCACGGGAGATCGCAACCATGCGAGGATTGGTCTCGAGGAATTGTCATGGCGCTACCCGAACAAGGTGTCCATCAACATCCGCTTCTCGAATGAGCTCGCAGCGCATCGGCGCGGCATCCGACATCTTCCTTATGCCGTCCATGTTTGAACCGTGGACTCGGACAGCCTGCCATGCGCTAGTGGGCGATCCTCGTCGCGTGAGACGGGCGGGCCTGAGCGATACCGTCGTCCAACTTTGACCGCACGGATGTCGACAAGGAACGGGTTCCTGTTCTACGAATACAATGCGCATGAGATGATGTATGCCTCAAGCGCGCACTCGCTGCCTATGGCAATCGTGCGGAGTGGCGTCAGCTCGTCTTTATGGGCGATGCACAGTGACTTCAGCTGGAAGCGCTCCGCAAGGAGGTTGAGACGCTCTATGAGCGACTTTTTGCTTGAAAACTGAGATCATCTCGTTCTGGCAATCTGATTTGTGAGTGGATTGATCGCATTCGTTTTACATGACGCATCTCTTAAGAAACCGCTGGCGAATTGGAATCAATTAAGACCGTTTGATTCGCCAGTGGTTTCTGTGCGTTTTTTGAAAGGAGGGCGCTTGCTGAATCTTATCAGGTGGAGCACAATTTTCGTGATATTTATTTTCGTTCTATTGCGGGGCGGCGGAGGTAGCGTCGACTGCGTCTTGGCATCCGCATTCGTACCTATGAGCCGATTCGCCAGGTGCTCGTGCGATCGTGGCAGGATCAGACGGGGAGCGTCTGATTGCGCTGGAGACAAAGGATGTACGGATGAGTAGAAATTTATACCACGTGGATCAGCCTCGCCGGACTATGGCTGTCTTCTTTGGTATTACTTCATCATTACAATGGAGAGCGGCACCACGTGTGGGAACAACGAGGAGCTGCTTGGCGGTGTTGCACCTCGCAGAGAGGCCCCTGCACTCGCATCAGATCACGATCTACACACAAGATGCACGCCTGACTGGTCTCAAGAATGCAGCCGCTGTACCAGATCTTTCCAGATCGCTTTGCGCGTTCGGGCGATACCATTGTACGCAGGTGGCACATCTGAACAGACGACAGACGACCCTGCATGTATCTCAAGGATCCTGGATGCACGAAGGGAGATCATCGCCTGGCGATTTCTTTTGGCGGGAACCCGCGCGGCGTGACGGAGAAGCTTCGATCATCTGCAGATTTAGGAGTCTGCATCTACTCAACCCTGTATTTGAGTCCGAGAGCAATCACCACTACGATACCGGGGACCATCACAAGATTGATCCTGTACTCGACATCGAGATTGCGCGCTCGTTGCAGCAGCGGACGAGCGGGGCATTCGGATTCATTCTCGACGGCGTGTCTGCAGCACGGGCAGCAACAGCATTACTCAATCGCCAGCAACAGTGTCGATCTATCGGGCGCCTACCAGATCGAAGGAGCCACCGTACTACTGTGGTGTCACTTCCCGCAAGTTATCCGAATGAATACGACTGCTGGTGGAACTTTGGACACGCTGCCGAATGTCAATGAGACCGATCCTGCGTATGTATGGATGCTTTGTCATGCGGTAAGGACAGTGTGCTCCATCACTGGATGAATGAGGCATTGCGGGCTGGCGCCCTCGATGTCATCGATGAGCTGCCGCCGACATTCTCGAAGAAATTTTCTCCGAGCTTGGTGCAAAGACCAGTCCCGATCGCCGTCATGATCGGTGAGGTCTGGGAGGATGCATCGACAGGTTGTTTGCGGGACACCACGCGAATACCTCCGGAAACGAGATGACCATGTTGACAACCATCCGCCGCCGTATGATGATGTCGACTTCCTCCACGGGACCGGTGGATGGACGCAGACTCGCCCGTGCGCTGCGAGCCAGACCGAGGAACCATCCGAGGCTGGAAAATTCGGCGCCGATGATGAACCGGCTGGCAGTCATGCACGTGCAGCGTGCGATTACCGTTCGCCGAAAGCGACACGAAGAGGATGCTCTGCGATTGAGCAGTCGCGCGCACGCGCATGACTGTAGCAATTTGACCCTCGATCGCGCCAGATCGTCATGGCGACGCCTGGGCATGATCGACGATCCTGGTGCGCGAGTTGCGTTCAATGCGGTGATGAGATCGGCATGCAGGGGTTCGGCGATCTTCAACCGCCGTCCCGCGGCGACTGGAGGACGGGCAATACGTGAGATTCGTGCTGGTTTGAGCGATCTGGCTGCCGTGCGCACGAGGAACGGTGCCCTTCGCAACAGGCGCATCCTGCACGCCAGCAGTGCGGTGATGTGATCGCCTGCGCACGTGACGATCCGCCGCGCCACGATGTGTTCAACCAGGCAGGCTGAAGACGGCGTTTTTATCGCCGCGCGTTTGAATCTCCGGAATCTCGGACGGAGTGAGCCAATCTGACGAGGATCGAGGTGTCGATGTGAGCGACTTGGCATGCGGGATCTTCGAGGATGACTATCTGCCGTCACGTACCTGTGCGTGGAGCGCGGAAGACCTCGCATCGCGATACCACCGCTTTTCGGATTACCCTTCGTGAGCGCAGTGAACCGCGCCGCTATGAGCGTGCGGCAGGTATTCTCCTGCATCGGACTTCTTTGCCGTCGAAAATACGGCGTGGGGATTTTCGGAAGGAGGGCGCACCGCTTTCCTCGACTTTCGCCGAGGCGGGGCAAAGGTCTGGCAGATTTTGCCGCTCAGTCCTCGTCGTTCCCCAGCTACTCGCCTATCAGTCCATCTCTGCCTTTGCCGGCAATATCGCGATGATCGATCCTGAGGAGCTTGCCGCCCGTGGCTGGCTGACGGGAAAGATCTCTTCCTGCCGTATGAGGCGAATACTGCCTTCATCGATTTTGCACGTATCAAACAGTTCAAAAGGATTTGCTCGAAGGCATTTCACGTATTCCGCAGGAGTGTGCAGAGGATTACAAGGTATTGCAGGACTTCTGTGAGCAGCATACTGGCTCCATGCCGGCTATGCGCTCTTTCATGCGTGGCAGAAGAAGGAGTATCATCGTACACCGTGGATGCTGCAGTGGCCTGACGAGGATCAAAGATCGCGACCCAGCAGTACCGCGCGCGATGCTGCAGACGCCAGCGGGATGAGGAGTTGAGCTCGATCGTTTTAAGCGAGTACATCTTTCATCTGCGGTGGAATCGCCCGTGGCACGACTACGCGCGGAAGAAGGATCGAGAGACTGCTCGGCGATCTGCGCATCTTTGTATGACTTTAGGACGGCGCGCGGATGCGTGCGCATCGCAGCTTTTCGATCCAATGAGGGATGCAGGCACGGCGCGCACGGTGAAGCGGGGGTGTCGCCTGACCACTGCGCTGCGACGGCGGCTCTGGGCATCCGCGGTATAGCTGGGAGGCCAAGTGGGAAGGCCGAGAGGCGCGGTGGGCGTAATTAAATGGCGCTTTCAGAAACTGCACGAGCAGGTGGGACATCATCCGTATCGACCATTTCCCGCGCCTCGAGTCCGTTGGTCGAATACGGTGCGGCGGAGACGGCGATCAGCGGGCATTGGATCAAGGGCCGGGCAAG
>BNJS01003056.1_pt1 | contig 204247 bp, 386 predicted proteins | sample 8540461 | NCBI WGS metagenome assembly BNJS01 (sample SAMD00202454, study PRJDB9452) | human saliva metagenome | isolation source: human saliva | place: Japan
CCCATCATCTATAAGTAGTAGCTGTTTGGTGATGTGAAGTTCATCCAGGTCTTTTTGATCGCAATCATGGTCAATGGATCCTACTACTCCTTCAACTTTTGCCTTCTGCCCTCGGGTCCGATCACCAAGATGCTTCTTGCGGTGCTCAGAGACTCTGGTTTTCTCTACGATGCCTTTCAGGGAGGCAACGGGGAGCTTATGGGTCTCACCTGTCTTTCTTTGGGGAGGGATCTTTGCTGTCGTTTATTCGGTCATCAACTTGGTTTGCAGTAGAGGTCAATGACACCAATGACTGCAGCTATGCCAACTATGTGATGACCTATGTCACATGGGTCTTCTCTCGTCTATCCAGCCATATTCGCTCCCATCGCAGTATCGTCCATGGGCAGGGTTACGATTGCGCTGATCACCTACTGCTAGCTGGACTGTCCGTCTTTCAGTGCATCACGGGGATCCCTCGAATGATAACTATCCAGCGTTTCAGGCCTTCACTGAGCTCTATTGTTTTTTGGGAGCGAGACTTCTTTACTGAGATTGATCGAATCCGTTGCTTTAGTATAGCTCTTGATTCTGCTGGTGTTCGCTTTGCATTGGTTTTAATTCTGATCTCTGCAGTCATTTGCATGGATGAGGAGGTGCAGCAAAGTAGAATAAAATCATCCTGCTCTTTATTTCATACATGATTATTTCTGGATTAGGGAATATGGTAGCAGCGCACAACTAGTACAGGTATGATGATTGGATTACTTTTACTCTTTAGTAGAGTAATCTCTATGGGGCCTGAAGGTGCAGAACAAGTATGGTGAAAGACGATGTCAATTTTCCTTACGCTTTTAGTGGTATTTGGCTCTATCGGCGTAGTCCTATATAATACTAATGACTACTTTTTATGCAAATTCCACTTTGCCTTTGAAGGATTCTTTAACCTCTTTTGAGAAGGAGAGTTTACCACAGGTTCTACCGAGGTACTACAGACGATGTGGCACTGGCCAGAGGATAATAAGACCTGGATTATTGGTGCAGGATTATATGGTGGGATATTTGTATGCAACGGATATTGGCTACTGTCGCTTGATTCTTTATTCTGGGCTTATTGACTTTACGACCTTTGCTCTGAGTTTCGTCTATTATGCCTATTTCTTCGCCCGTAAGTATCCTCGATATTTTTGGCTCTTCCTTTGCTTCTTGGCCATGACCTTTATTGTATGGTCTAAGGTGTCGACGGATATTCTGCTCATCTATGCTTTCTTCTTCTGGTTTACAGGCGAGGAAAGTGACTACATTAATGGGGTATCTCCCGAAATACCTGAGGAAGAGCTATGCGCATAGTCTATTGTATCCCTGCGACCCTCTAACTCGGGAGGTATGGAGCGCGTCTTAGCTCATGAGGTCAATTACCTGACTGAGCTGGGGCATGAACTCATCGTCATCACGACCGATCAGCGTGGCGCCTCTCCCTTCTTTCCCTCTGAATGAGGCGGTACAGCAGTATGACTTAGGGATCAACTATGATGAGACCAATGGGAAAGGGATCTTAGCTAAGCTCCGTTCTTATCCCACCAAGCATCGTCAGCATAAGCAGCGGCTGAGTGCTCTTCTTAAAGAGCTACGTCCAGATATTGTCATCTCTATGTTTTGGGGATGATGCGACACTCCTTCCTAAGATGAAGGATGGAAGTCGCAAGGTCTTAGAATATCATTTCTCCAAGCTCAAGCGCCTGCAGTATGGGCGTCGTGGGCTGTGGCGTATGGTCGATCTTCTCCGTACGAAGCTCGATGAGCATACGGTCAAAGCACTATGATCGCTTTGTGGTCTTGACCAAAGAGGACGCTGGGTATTGGGGGCAGTTGCCTAATATCCAAGTCATCCCCAATCCGTTGCCCTTTGTTTCCTCGGAGACTTCTCCCTGTACTTCGCACAGAGTGCTGGCTGTCGGTCGCTATGACTTTCAGAAGAACTTCTCCAAGCTCATCGAGCTGTGGGGAAGATCGCTCGAAAGTATCCCGACTGGCATCTTGATATTTATAGCGATGGTGCGCTAAGACGAGACTTAGAGCAGCAGGTGCAAGCCTTAGGTCTATCGGATGCAGTTCACTTAGCTCATCCCACCCATCAGATGCCCGAGGTCTACCGAGGAGCCTCTATCTACGTGATGACTTCTCGCTATGAAGGTCTTCCAATGGTCTTGCTGGAGGCGCAGCATATGGGGCTGTCTATTGTCTCGTTTGCTTGCCCATGCGGACCACGGATATCTTACACCCAGGGAAGATGGCTACCCTCATTGAGCAAGGCGATGATGCGGCGTTCATCGAGGCTCTATCTTCATTGATGGATTCAGAGGCAGAGCGCATCCGTATGGGCGCAAATGCTCGTCAGGCTTCTTCTCGCTATGACGTCGATGCCGTGATGGCGCAGTGGACGAATCTTTTTGCTTCGCTCAAGAAGGACTCTAATGGATAAGGGTATGAAGCAGATCGTCATCTCCGCAGTCAATCTCCGCAAAGGGGGACGTTGACCATCCTGAGGCAGTGCCTCGCCTTCTTAAGTGAATGGGCACCTGTTCATGGCTACCAAGTGACGGCGCTGGTACATAAGCGCGAGCTTGCTGACTACCCACACATCCACTATATCGAACTCCCCATGGGCGATCGATGGATGGGAAAGCGCCTCTGGTGCGAATATGTGACTATGGGGCGTATCTCACGAGGTGGGAGAGATTGACCTCTGGTTCTCCCTCCACGATACGACTCCTCGGGTGCAGGCGAAGCGTCAGGCGGTCTATTGTCAGACTTCGTTCCCCTTCCTGAGATGGAGGTGGAGTGACTTCCGATTTGACAAGAAAGAAATCCCGCTCTTTGCGATGTTTACGCGCTTTGCCTATCAAGTGGGATTCGCATGTAATCGCTACTTGGTGGTGCAGCAACAGTGGCTGCAGAGCAGGTTTCAGCCAGATGTTCGGACTGCCTCAAGAGCGATTTATCGTAGCACCTCCTCAGAGAGACCAGCTATACGCATCGAGTCGGAATATAAGGGGAGAGCATATCCCGACCTTCCTCTTCGCCTCGACTCCTGATGTCCATAAGAATTTTGAGTTGCTTGCCGAGGCGACTCGCCTTTTTGGAGCAGCGGATAGGGTGTGGGGAAATTCCGTACCATCTTCACCGTCAAGGGTGGTGAAAATGCCCTATGCACGCTGGTCTATCATGCGCTGGGGGAAGCGTAGATAGTCTCCACTTTGCAGGGTTTATGTCCTCCGAAGCACTCCGTGCGCTTTTATGCTCAGACGGATTGCTTGGTCTTCCCTCGCGTATTGAGACTTGGGGGCTTACCCATTTCGGAGTTCTTACCCTATGACCGCCTGATGCTTGTCGGATCTGCCCTATGCGCACGAGACGGCAGCAGGGGGCTCGACGGGTAGGGCTTTTTAATCCTTATGATGTAGAGGGCACTTGCAGACCTGATGGAGGCTGTACTCAATGGAGATGAGCAACAGCTATACCCCAGTACGGCCTCGGACAATGGCTGCACCCTGTGCTACTATCGTGGGCTGAACTATTTGACTGCTTGTTGGCTTCAACTAATGAGGTTGGTGAAGATTTACCGATATTATAGCGATGAAGATTCTACAACTTGGTAAGTTCTACCCGATACGTGGTGGAGTGGAGAAGGTGATGGAGATTTTCACCCAGGGACTCGCTGAGCGAGGCTTTGCTTCGGATATGCTCTGTGCCTCGCACGATGGGGAGACCGAAGATATTGTCCTTGCAGACATTCACGGATATTCCGGAACAGGGAGTCCTTGTTGAAGGTCGCTGCGACGATGATCTCTCCTCAGATGATTCTTCGTTTGCGTCGCATCTGTGCTGACTACGATATCATCCATATACACCATCCTGATCCGATGGCGACACTCGCTTTATTCCTGTCGGGCTATAAGGGGAAGGTGGTCTTGCATTGGCATAGTGATATCTTGAAGCAGAAGGTGCTTCTTCGCTTCTTCGATCCGCTACAGCGATGAGCTTATTCATCGAGCCGATTTGATTTTTGGGGACGACACCCGTCTAGTATCCGAATCTCCCTTTCTTGAAAAAGGTGCAGGCGAAGACCTCCCTACTTGCCCATTGGGGTAGATCCTTATCCTTGGCTCTCAGATGAGATCAAGACGATACGTGCGCAGTTCCCTGGCAAGAAGATCATCTTTCAATATGGGGCCTCGTGCCCTATAAGGGGCTACCACCATTTGATCCAAATGATGACGCTTTTTAGGGGATGAATATGTCCTGATCATTGGTGGAACTGGACCACAAAGAGAAGAACTTGAGGGCCTATGCCCGTAAATTGGGAGTGGATGATCGAGTGACGTTCCTTGGGCTTTTATCTCAGACAAGATCAAGCCCGCCCTACTTCGGGGCTTGTGATGTCTTCTGTCTGAGCTCTACGATTAAGACGGAGGCTTATGCTATTGTGCTGGTTGAGGGCGATGTCGTTGGCACGCCCGATTGTCGCTATCGAAGATCCCCGGAGTCGGGGAGTTTCTTGGGTCAATGAGATGGCGTCTCCGGAGTCAATGTCTCCCGTGCGAGATGCGCAGCTCTGGCCGATGCTATTGAGCATATCTGTAGCTCGCAGGAGCATTGGACTCGCTATAGCCGAGGAGCACGTCAGCGCTTCTACGATGTCTTCACCAAGGATGAAATGATCAATAACTTAATCAAGATCTACTCTGATCTATTAAATCCATAGACTTATAGATATGAACAAGATTGAACTGTCATTAAGCGAACCTTCGACTTCACGTTGGCCCTGGTCTCACTGGTGGTTTTCTCCCCGCTGATTGCGCTCATTGCCCTGATGATTAAGCGCGAAAGAGCCCGAGGAGATATCATATATAGTCAGGAGCGCATTGGCTATAAGGGGAAGCCCTTTATGCTGTATAAGTTCCGTTCGATGCGTATGGATGCAGAGCAAGGGAATAATCCTCAGCTCTTCACCGATGGCGATAGCCGACTGACGCGTGTCGGGGCGTTTATACGTGCGCACCATTTGGATGAGTTTCTCAGCTGTGGAACGTCATCAAGGGGGAGATGTCCTTTGTCGGGCCACGTCCCGAGCGGCAGTTCTTCATCGATCAGATTATGGAGCACAATCCCGATTATGTGCGGCTGCATACCGTGCGTCCAGGGCTTTTCTCCTATGCAACGCTCTACAACGGCTATACCGATACGATAGAGAAGATGCTGGAGCGCCTGCGCTTGGATCTGCAAGTATCTGGATAACTTCTCACTCTTTTACGGATGTGAAGATTATCTTCCTTACTGCCTTTTTCCATTATATTTGGTAAGAAGATTCTGAAATAGAAGCATATACACATATAGATAATGATTAAGAGATTTCTACGTAAGGGATACTATCCCTAGGTATGTTCTTAGGACTGATGCTGTATTAGCTCGTGTGATACCGCCTACAAGAACTAATTACTTGCGTGACCTTGAGGAGGCTAAGATATACAGCACCAAGCACGATAGAGGGTATCGTCGTCCAGAAAGGGTGATAAGCTCCGATCCTCGTGACGAGGCATACGTAATCCTGAGCTAACCATTCCATTCAAACGCTCGCTCCATGAGCACTGCCAGACAGGGAGCTCAACCTACCTGGAGGGAATACTGCGAGTGTGGCTTTCGCTGATAGCACGTCTTCTTATTTGGTCGATGCCGCTGGGAAAATTCAGTTCCCTGTTATCGAGGGATGTTGAGGTTCAGGGCTGAGTCTGGATCAGGTGAGCGATTTGATTCGTACAAAGCTCACTGTGGGGCGCTATCTGACCGATGCCCATGTCATTACTAAGTTTGCCAATCTGCGTGTCTATCTCTTGGGGAGCTTTTGAAGGGTTGTCTTCAAATGCTAGTGGTGCGTGGTGTGCAGGGACCGCGGTTCCTTCCATCTTGATGAAATCCTCAGACGAATATCTTGGAGCTGATGTCACAGGGTCGGAGGTCTCTCTGAGCAAGCTAGACTTCAGCAGCTTGAATGTCGTCCGCCGTGTGGGGGAATGAGTATGTCTACTATCGTCTGACTTGCTCTCTAAGAGTGTCTTTGATTCTCCAGCCTTTTATCTTCAGCAGAACGATATTATTTATGCAGAGTACCGCTATCGAACACGCGATACGAGAGCAGAAGGTCCTATCTACTTCGGTGAACTATCTGACGACAGCGCTATCTCACCATTGTATCTGTACTCGCATCTGGTATCTCTTCTTAAAGAAATAATTTGCTGACTATTTATGTCTACGCAAGAGAATAGAACTAAGACCTCGGGAGAGAAGACTCTCAGAGGTCAATCTGCTGGATATTTTCTTCACCCTGCTCCGCTCTGGTGGCTCTACGTCCTGAGTATCGAGTGGTGGTAGCCATCGCTCTGTATCGTACGGCGAAAAGAGCCCTTACGTCTACGAGTCCTCTGTCAAGATCTTTATCAAGGATGCTTCGCAGCGTGCGATGATGGATGCAGATATGCTTCGTTATACACGAGCTGTGCGCAAACATGGATAACGAGCGCATGCAATTGGTCTCTCGCCGTGTGCTGGAGCATACGGTGAAGATGGCGAATGCGAATGTCTACTATAGTGTGAAAAAGGGGCTTCGCACCCTTGAGCTCTATAATGATGCGCCCTTCTCGATGAAGTTCCTGGATACGCTGGAGCGAACGACCTCGTTTGTTGTACGCTTCCATGATGCAGGGCACGTCGCCATCGTTCCTCAGGAGCAAGGTAAGGAGCAGATCGTACCGCTCAATGTCCCTGTTCGCCTTGGCGAGGAGCAGTTCATCATCGAGCCTCATGCTAATTATGCGACACCCTGGGAATATGCGGATATTGAGGGTGACTCGTGCTCCCTTCACTCAGACGGTACGCTATTATCAGCATGCTATTACCGTTGATGAGCCCGAGAGTAAAGCGTCTACCCTGGTTATTCATTTGCAAGACCGTACGAAGAAGCGTGCCTTAGATATTCTCTTAGCGCAGGTCGCAGCCTCACAATCAGGCGGAAGTCGATATGCGTAATCAGGTAGCTAAGAATACTGCGGACTTCGTCAACGAACGTCTTGGCGCACTGAGTAAGGAACTGGTCTGGTCGAAGGAGATATGGAGCGCTTCTTGATGAGCAACCGTACTCTGGACTTTTGAGGGCAAGATAGGGAGGTATAATAGTCGCTCGACAGAGAATGAGACCCAAGTACTTCAGATCGAGACGCAGCTCAAGTTGATTTCCTATATGCTCTCAGAGCTGAGCAGCTCATCGTCGTAAGAATGGCTATTTACCTCTTAATGTAGGTGCTCCTGATCCCGACTCTGGATGGCTATATTACTCAGTATAATCAAACTCAAAGCGCAGCGAGATAAGCTCGTCGAAGGTGCTGGGGTAGTACTGAAAAACCCAGTCATTGCTGAGTATGATAATGCCCTCTCCCAGCTTCGGAAAGAATGCAATCGAGAGCCCTCAATCAGCACGCCGAAGTCCTCCGTATGCGACTCAAGGATACTCAAGGTGAGCAGTCAAGTCTGCTTTCTCAGCTTCCTGAAGTGTCAACAAAGGAGAGGGCGAAGGCGGATATCGATCGTCGCTTAGAGATTCGTGAACGACTATACACCGAGCTGCTGAACAAGCGTGAAGAGTATGCGCTCCAACAGGCCATGACTCAAGATAGTGCCTATGTTCTCGATATGGATGATGCTGCTGGAGCGCCTGTCAGCCCCAACACGATGCGTGTACTCTTTATTGCTTTCCTCATCGGTCTGATACTTCCTTCGGTATTCTTGATCGTACGTCTTTTGGTTGATAACAAGGTACATACGCGTAAGGATATTATGGATCGTGTCTCGATCCCCTTCCTTGGGGACATCCCCAAGGAAGAGAAGAGGGAAGGCTGGTCATACGCGTGGCGTGCGTGAGCAGGGTAGTGACGAGACTTCCGAAGCCTTCCGTGTCCTGCGTGAGAATATGCGCTTCATGATAGGCAATGACGATCAGGCGCCCAAGAAGGTCATCTTCACCTCCTTTGGTGAGGCTGCGGGAAGTCCTATGTCTCGTATAACTTAGCTCAGACGCTGAGCTTTGCGGGCTATAGTGTGGCGCTTGTCGACCTTGACCTGCGTAAGGGAACGCTTTCGAGACGTATTGGTATCCCTGGCTTCGGGGTAACTGAATACTTGGCTGACCACGATGTCGAGCTGGATCAGATTCTTAAGATAGCACCGAAGGCACCAAAGCTCTCTGTCATCGCTTCGGGGGCCGTGCCACCCAACCCTGCAGAGCTGCTTTTTAGGGAATCGCTTGGATGAGCTGGCAAATGCCTTGTCCGAACGCTTTGACTTTATCCTCTTCGATAACGTCCCCTTCGGTAGTGTCGCTGATGCCGCCATCGCTAATCGCATCGCAGATCTGACGATCTTCGTCCTGCGTGCTGGTAAGCTCGACCGCCGTGCACTCCCCGAGCTCCAGCGTCTCTATGACGAACATATCCTGACAAATATGTCGATTGTCCTGAATGGAGCTACCGAAAGCGGTCATGGTTACGGCTACGGCTATGGTTACGGCTATGGTTACGGTTACGGTTATGGTTACGGCAACAAGAAGAAAAAAAAGGGTCTTCTGCGTCGCTTAGGTATCCGTCGCTAATCAGAAAAAGCCCCACCTCGACCTGTCATTTTAAGGTGTGGGGTGGGACTTTTCTCATCTGCTCTCGTACTGCGAGTACGTCACTGAAGGATGTGCTCAGAGTCACTAGTGGTGGAGGTGCTTTGACCAGTAGTGGTTTGTAGCGTCGAGCACTACTGTTCACGAGTGTGCACCACTATTTGTCGATGCGTCGTCCTACTATTGGATCGTGCTCTTTGTGCATTCCATTTGATTGCTTTGGTTAGACTCGATGCTTCGTTTTCTTCCGAGACTGCAAGGTGACCTCCTGCTTTAGTTCCTTCCATCTGCACTGAATAACAGCTTCTCTCTCCGGACTCAATGAGTCACTCTACTCCCGCTCCTTTCGGTCATCGTCCCAGTGTATAATGTAGCTCCCTACTTAGCACAGTGCTTGGACTCTATCTTGAGTCAGTCCTATGCGGAGCTTGAGGTGCTGCTGGTTGATGATGGTTCGACAGACGAGAGCGGTGCGCTGTGTGATGCGTATGCGCAGCGTGATCCCTCGCATCCGTCTTATTCGTCAGGTGAATGCAGGGTCTTTCTGCGGCGCGCAATGTGGCGATGGAGCAGATGCGTGGGGAGTTCTTCTTCTTCGTGGACTCGGATGACTGGCTTGCTCCGGAGGCGTTGGCGCAGCCGATGGCTTTCTTGGTGGCACATCCGCTCATCGATGTCTTTGGAGTTGGGCTATACCGAAGTCAATTGCCGTACAGGGCGAAGAGCGTGTTGTCTTGGCACAAGGTGAGGAGTTGATAGGTGAGGAAGCCCTCGGCAAGTTGGCTCAGCTCACGGGCGTGACGGGTATGGCGTGGGGAAGATCTTCCGCACGGCGACGATGGGTCAGCTACGCTTCCCTGTGGGACGCCCCTACGAAGATACCCCTTCATCTTTGAAGCCTTGATGCGTGCCCATCGCTACCGCTATATGTCTTGGCTCACGTACAACTATCGTGTCGGTCGTGCAGGGGAGCATCACGGAGGTATATGATCATCGCTTGGTCTTCCTCTTTGAGAATCTCTTGGATCTGATCCCCGTGGTGGATGAAGTCGCTCCGCACGTGCGCCCTCTGCTGCACGAGACGCTTTATCGACGCTTGCTCATCTTCTCGCTGTGGGCTATGCGTCATCGGTCGTTGGCACCCGACTTGGAGGCGAAACTGCTGCCTTATACGACTCGTCTTCGTGGGCTCTGTTACCCCTCGAGGTCAGCGTTTAGTGAGCGTTTGCGTCGCAGTATCTTCTTACTCTGCCCTCGTCTCTTCCTTGCTCTCAAGCGATATATCCTTACTGCATCTCATTAATTTACATCATGGACGAACAACTCATTTATCGTATTGCCGAAGAGTACATTCTCCTTTATACACCCACTCCCGAGGTGACTCGAGAGCTGTTACCTAATTACGAGCCCTTCTTGTGTAGCGAATTGCCCGAGGGGTGCAGCCACTCTTCACCTTCCGTGGCGGAGTGGATCTGTCTGCGCTCCAGCAGAAGACCCTCTTGGAGGATAAGTTTTCCGAAGGGTACGTGCTCGAGTCTATAAGCTCCCCGAGGGGATGATCCGCCTTGAGATGACGGTACGCCAGCGTACCCATGCGATGCATATTGACCGCGAGTGGAGGGAGGTCGTATCGGATGTCCTGCTGGATGACCCTTCAGCTGCATACTTCATCAACCGCCTGATCATGATCGTCTATGGGGTGGCTATTGCCCCTCATCGGATGCTGAAGGTGCATGCCTCCGTCACGGAGGTTGATGGGAGACGTTGCTCTTCTTGGGAACGAGTGGTACGGGGAAGAGTACGCACAGCCGACTCTGGCGTCAGTTCGTCCCTGGGGCGCGCCTGCTGAATGATGATGAGCCTATTGTTCGCCTGATGGAGGATGGCTCGGTGCGCGTCTTCGGCTGCCCGTGGAGTGGTAGCACGCCTTGCTACCGCAATGCATCTGCGGAGGTCGTTGCCTTTGTACACCTTTATCAGAGCCCCGAGAATAAGCTCTCGATGCTCCGTGGGCGTGATAGCTTTGATTCGGTCTATTCTTCATCGGCCTTCCTGCACTCCGACAAGGTGCGCCATCTGGCGACCTTCGACACCGTGGCTGATATCTTGGGGACTATCCCCGTCTATCGCTTGGATTGCCGCCCCGATGAGGAGGCTGTGCGCCTGACGCAAGCGCTTTTGTCCTAAGAGCTACCCATTAGAAAAGATGCGGTCTATATCCGAAGCACGCACGTCCCAGCAGCAACTACGCATGCGGAGCGAAGCCTTCTTCTCTGAGATCCTGAGTAGGATAGCTGAGGGGAAGACCCCACGTATCTTACCTCGTGGCTCCAGTATGCGTCCGTTCATCCGTGGGGTGGGCGATACGATCGTACTCTCGCCACTGGATGAGGATTCCTTTCAGGTGGGGCGCATCGTCTTAGCACGTATTGACCGCGGCTATCTGGTGCATCGTATTGTTCGCATTGATGGGGAGGTCTTCACGCTACGTGGTGATGGTAATCCCTACCAGCAGAGCAGTGTACACGAGAGCAAATCTTGGCCGAAGTGAAGTGCATCCATCGGGGAAGCGAGTCATCCAGTACGGCTCACTGCTTTGGTGGTGCTATGACGAGCTGTGGCCCAACTGCGACGTCCTGCGTCGCCTGTGCCCTAGCCGTCTATCGCCGTACCCTCTTCCGCTGGGGCTGGTAGCCACATCGTTTCGTCTGTAGTTTCCCCAGGTTCTCACCTAAAAAGTAACACGGGCACTACCTCGATCAGAGGTAGTGCCCGAGTTACTTTTTAGTGTGAAGAGGCTATCCGAGGAGCTCTTGCTCGATCTGCTCGATACGTGCTTTGAGCGAAGGCTCGATACCGATGCGCCCTTCGATGGTCTTGCAGCCGTGCATGATGGTCGTGTGGTCGTTGCGCTTGAGTAGCTGCGCTATCATATTGTACGAGGCACTGGTGTGCTTCTTGATCAAGTACATCGCTACCTGACGGGGAGGGCTGAGACAGCCTTTGCGAGAAGGGGTGCGGAGCTGTACTTTCTCCACGCCAAAGACGGAGCAGACGGTGTCGAGGATGCGCTCTGGAGTGAGCTCTCGGCGCTCGATGGAGACTGAGCCACCGACAATCCGGCGTGTCGCATCGAGGTCGATCGTACCCTGATCGGAGAACTGCGAGTGAGTGATGATGGTGCGAATAGCTCCCTCGAGCTGACGGACGTTGTCCCTGCATGCTCTCAGCGATGAATTCGACACACTCTTCTCCCAGCTCGACACCGCTGTCAGCGACACGGCGCTGGAGGATCTTACGACGCAGCTCTAAGTCGGGGCGGTCAATGCGCAGCATCATGGCACTCTGGATGCGCGTCATGATGCGGACTTCCATTCCCTCGAGGTCGACAGGAGGCACATCGCAGGTGACGATGATTTGCTTGCCGAGGAGGTAGAGGTGATTGAAGATGTCAAAGAACGCTTGCTGCGTCTTGGTCTTCCCGATGAGCCCCTGGATATCATCGATGATGAGAATATCCATCTGCTGGTAGAAGTCCACGAACATACCACGCTCTGGACCGCGCATCATGCTGTCACGGACGAACTGCGCTTCGAACTTCGAGCTCGATACGTAGCAGACACGCAGGGCTGGGTGCAGCTCCATGGCGCGCTGTCCGATGGCCTGAGAGGTGGGTCTTCCCTACGCCACTGGGGCCGTAGATGAAGATGAAGTTCAGCGGAGCCTGCCCTGGACGTGCAGCGGTGGCCTCGGCGATGCGCAGAGCTTCGCGGTTACACGCATCTCGTAGAAGGTCTCGAAGCGGAGGTCTGCGCTGAGATGTGAGGTGTAGTCCTGCATGCGCGCCAGCTTTGGTTGGGGGCTACCTGCACCGCTTGTGCTGGTGTGAGGTAGATCTCCAGCCCTTGCGACGTGAGGATTTCATTCTGAGCACGCACGAGGAGGTTCTCGTAGTTGCGTACCAATTGCTCGTAGAAGTCCTTGGAGGGTACTTCGAGGACGAGGGCTTCGAAGCGTCCCTGCTCATCTTCGCGCGTCTCGATGCCGAGGGGCTTTGATGGGGGCGAACCAGCGCTGGAGGGTCTGGGGTCGCAGGCTTGGGCTATGAGCTTGAGGCACTGCTTCCAGAGCTCTTCGCCTGAGGTGGCGGTCGTCTGCATAAGGGGTTGCCTTGCGTAGTCTTGGGTCAAGGGCATTGCTATTATTTGGGGGCTCAAGCAGGGGGCACGGGTGCTGTCTATGGGCACTCGAGCTGCTTTCGCCTCAGTTGTTATGGGGTGGGGAGGTTATCCACAGGGTGGTTTGCGGTGTAACGTGCTATATAATAGTGCTATATAGTGCTACTGGCGCAACTCTTGGAGCCTCTTGTCAGGTGCAAAGTTTGCCAAAAGTGAGGAGAAAAACGAGAAGAACGCTTGCTTTTTCATACAGATTCTATGGGTTTTTGTTCTCAGTTAATTAGTGTACACCTCGGATGAAGCGAGTCGTATGCTGGGTATAAATACCTAAGAATCAGTGGATCTATGCACTATGCACAGGACTATGCACGGAGTTATCCACGGCTGGTCTGCGAGCTAACCACCTGTGTGATAGTTCGCTTTCTCTTAGAGAGCAAAAGATTTCCACAGGTGGTCTGAAGCACCCTTCTCGGAAGTGCGTGGTGCGCTCTGTGCAGGAGGAGGGTGCGCTCTGCGGGAGGAGGGCAAGGAAAGCCGTGGGTGGGGCATCGACTACCGGCGGTAGTGGTAGTCGATGCCGAAGAGGCGCCAGCGAAGGTCATTACTTCTCCGTAGGCGATGAGTACGCTGGAGTGGATCTCTCCTGGAGGGCGGTGATGAAGGCTGCCCCAAGCAGGGCGATGCCGAAGAGGCTGGAGTAGGGGTGGCGATGATGAGCTGGAGGTCGCCTTGGAGTTATTTCGGTAGCATGGGATGAAGTGCTGGGGGTGAGGTGCTGATATTCGTGCAGAGCATCGAAGCAAGGACATTGCTTGATCCATTCGTCGGGGTGATGCGTCCATCGCCGTTGCGGTCGGGGCTGAGGTCGCGATGGCCGAGGATGGTGGCTTGTGGAGCGAGCTTGAGTGAGGAGCTGGAGAAGCTGAATCAGGGCGGCGCGCTGGGCTGGGAGTGCGTGTGTCGGCTGGTCGTCCGTCATCATCTAAGCCGCCTTCGTAGCAGACGCCGTAGCTGCAGCGGTTGTAGCCGAGGACGTGGGCTCCCATCTGGGAGAGGGGGCGCAGGGGGCAGATGATCCCCGAGCGGCGGATGTAGAAGTGGTAGCCTGCCGAGTGGAAGCCCTCGCGCCTGGTGGTCACGCTCTAAGGCTTCGGGTGGATAGGGTTGGCTGGCACGTGTGGCACTGCAGTGTACCACGATGTAGCGGATGTCGGTGGCTCTCATCGTATGGTCCTCCTATTAAATAAGGTGTATATGCCCCGATGAGGAGCAGAAGGCTGACCCCGATGGCAAAAAGGGCGTAGGGGCTTGTAGGGGCTTTTTGCGAGGTCGTAGCGTGGTGGGTGAGGTGTGTCACCGCCCGTGAGGGTATCTCGCTCGTGGAGGGCGTCTGTGCCTGAGCTGTGGCGGTGCGCTATCTGTCTCAGGTGGTGAGTGAGCGACCCAACCACGATCTTCGTGGGGAGAAGGGAAGGTGGCGGGGCGAAAGAAGGCTGAGGGATGCACCTCTTCGGTGAAGTCGAGGGTGAGGGTGTCGAGGCCTGTGCTTGCTGCTGACGTGCGCTCGAGTGCTGGAGGATGCTGTGCGTGCGGTGGGTGTCTTCGTGGTCGGTCTTAGTCCGCTGAGTCGCCGTTCGGCAGGAGCTCACACCGAGGGCGACGGCTAAGAGGAGGGTCGCTCGCTGGGAAGTAGAGAGATACATAGTGGGTCAATAAAGAGGAATATACAGCCCCATGTGTGGGGCACTCCGCCCTACCTTTGGGGGAGCGATACAAAGGTAGAGAGGGTAGCGAGGGGCGGAGGTCTTTATTGGTCTTCTTGGTCGTTGAAGGCATTTACTTGGCTCTAATGCCTGCGGAGCAGCCGTGCTAAGTGGGTGGAGAGTGGGGGCGTGTGTGGGTGCAGAGTGGGAAGAAGTCAAGGAGAAGGGCGAAGGACGTGTGCGCTGTATATATAGTACGCGCGTGCGTAGGGGAGCTGCATGGCGAGACTGTGACTGCGGTATGCGACGTAGTGATGCAATAGTCTCAGACGGCACTCGGGGGCTACGACCAGCAAAGACGCTGGGTGCTAGCCCCGAGAGGGAGGGAAGGGTGACAGGGCACCCCTATGGGTGGTGTCGCTTACTTCTTAGCGCAGCGAGCACGGATGACGTGACGCACTTCCTCGAGCTGCTCCACGCGACGCAGACGTTCGGGTTCGCTCTCTACGAAGAGCTCTTCCTTCTCTGCAGGGGCGGACGTAGGCGAGGGCTTCACCCTTGCGGATGTTAGCACCCTGAGCCACTACCTCAGCGAGGCGGCCGGTGAAGTTCGAGAGGACAGGCTCGAAGTAGCCAGCAGCCGTCTGGATGTAGCAGAGGGGTTCGCCCGGTCTTGATGAAGGTGCCGAGGGCTGGAGCCGTGGAGTAGTCTTCGGGGGTCTACTTCCCAGATGATCTGACCCGAGGCAGGAGCTTCAATCGGCTCAGTGCCCTGACGCTTGATCTTCTGTGCATCTTCGGCGCTGTAGCCCTTCTTGACGAGGGCTTCGGTCTTCGCCTTGTCGAGCTCAGCCTGGAAGCGTTCCTTAGCTACGCCACTCTTGTAGTCGCGGTACTGAGCTTCGTGCATAGCAAATTCGAAAGAGCTCTTCGTCATCTTCGCCGAGCTCCCAACCGTTCTCCTGCATTTCAGCACGGAACTTATCCAGCGCATCGGGGTAGTTGAGCTGTGGGTCTTCGGTGGTGAACTCGAAGCCCTTTTCCTTCGCCAGGTCGATGATTTCCTGATCGAGCTTACGGGCAGACGGCCGGACTTCCCGAGGATCATACCCCAGGTGTTGTTGTCGATAGCCTCCCAGCGACCCTTGCCGATGGTGAGGTTGTAGACGTTCATCAGGGCGACGTTCTTGACGTACTGGCTGAAGGGGGTGACGAGAGGGGGATAGCCGAGGCGAGGCCATACGTAGGCTACTTCGTCGAAGAGGCGGACGAGGAGGTCGTCGACGCTCAGTTCGGGTTCGCCCTTCTTGCGCAGGTGCATGTTGATACCAGCGTGTACGCCCCTTGAGGTCAGCCATCATCGAGCCCATCATACCACCAGGAGACCGCAGCCCACGAGGAGGGACGAGGTGAGGAGGTTGGCGGGGTTGATGAAGTAGCCGAGAAGTCATCGATGAACTCCTGCGTGAGGGCACGCGCCTTCATGTAGGCATCCATGTTGATGTCAGCGACCTTGTAGCCAGCATCGATGAGCATCTCACGGATGGTGATGACGTCTGGGTGGATCTTACCCAGGAGAGGGGTTCCATAGCTACGTCGATGACGTCGGCGCCGTTGTCGCACACTTCGAGCATCGAGGCTACGGAGAAGCCAGGACCCGAGTGACCGTGGTACTCGATGATGACCTCAGGGTGCTTGGTCTTGATGGCCTTGACCAGACGACCGAGGAAGCGAGGACGGCCGATACCAGCCATGTCCTTGAGGCAGATTTCGGGGGCACCAGCGGCGATGAACTGGTCCGCCAGGTCTGCGTAGTACTCTACGGTATGGACGGGGAGTGGGTGATACAGAGCGTAGCCTGTGGGATCATCCCCAGCTTCCTTAGCGTAGTGGATGGAGGGATGACGTTGCGTGGGTCGTTGAGTCCCATCGAAGATACGCGTGATGTCGACGCCCTGCGCCTTCTTGACCTTGCACATCAGGCGGCGTACGTCCGCAGGGTACGGGGAACATACGCAGGCCGTTGGAGACCACGGTCGAGCATGTGTCTGGATGCCCGCAGCGTTGAGGGGCCCCGTGAAGGCGCGGACGGCCTTGTTGGGGTTTTTCCCCGTAGAGGAGGTTGACCTGCTCGAAGGCCCCCGTTGGTTTCGACACGAGCGAAGCAAACCCATCTCGACTAAGACGGGGGCGATGCGCTCGAGCTGGTCCTTGCGGGGCTGGTACTTCCCTGAGGACTGCCACATGTCACGGTGAGACAAGGCTAAGTTTGATTTCTCTCTGTGCCATAAGGGTGAGTTATTGATAAGGGATTATTTCAGTTGTATTCCGCTGTGAAAAGTTATTGCTTATCGCTGGGTCATATCCAGCGTGTGTAGCCATTGCAGGGCGATGAGGGCTGGCGGTCTCGGTGCGCAGGCGACTTGCTCCGAGGGTGATGGGAAGGCATCCCTGCTGGCAGGCCGTCTCAATCTCTTCGACGGAGAAGTCTCCCTTCGGGCCCGATCATCAGGAGGATCTTCGCCTCGGGACGGAAGAAGTGATGTAGCATCTTGCGCTCGGGCCGGTTGTCTCACGGCAGTGCGCCATCAGACGTAGGTCATAGTCAGCCGTCTCAGTGAGGAGCTGGGCGAAGGGTACATCGGGGATGAGTCGGGGAAGGAGTGCCTTGTGGGACTGCTTTCATCGCGCTCTGGATGATGCGTTCAGAGTCGCTCGGGGCTGGTGTGCTTGCGCTCGGAGTGCTGGGTGCGGATGAGGTAGATGTCGTCCAGACCGACCTCGACCATCTTCTCGAGCGTCCACCCAGGCGGTCGATGTTCTTCGTCAGGGGCGACGGCTACCGCCCAGTGTCCACGCCAGTACTTCGCCCCACTGCTCCTCGTGCTCGATGCTGAGGAGGCAGTGACGGCGGTCTACACCCGTGACGCGCGTCTCGAAGAGGGTACTCACAGCCATCGGTGACCAGGTACGTGTCACCTACCTTGGCGCGCAGTACGCGCAGGGCGTGTGCTGTCACCCTCTCGGGGAGCTGGAGCTCGTCACGTAGGGCGGGGGCATAGAAGAGTGGTAGGTCTTTCATCTTCGTCTTCGTTGATTCCTCGTTCCCAAAGTTACGCTTTTTACCGCGGAATAAGGAAAGAAAATGACAATTGCACACTATTCGTCTTCGTGTAGCTTATTCGCTTCTACATGCCTGCACTTGGGCGGGAGGGGAAGGGCATGCAGCGTAGTGGTCGGCGCTTTCGATCAGTAGTGGTCGTCGCTGACCAGTATGGGTCGATGCGCTGACCAGTAGTGGTCGATGCCCTCACCACTACTGGTCGAGGGGCGAAGGAGTAGTGGTGAGGCGTCTATCTGCCGAGAAGAGGTACGGAAGACGACACGCCCGAATGTCGCAAACAACGAAGCGAGTGCCGTATGATGCAATGGTCGCGGGGCAAAAGCGTTATCTTTGTAGCTGATAGCTGGTACCAGAGAGACGCTGTCATGGTGTCGATCCGTCCTCTGATGCCTGACTGAAACCAACTCAATGAATCTGCATTACAGCCGACTACGCCTCATTATGCACCTCTGTCTCGTGCTCCTCGCCTGCTCCCCAGGTGAGTGCCTCGACGCATGCAGACAGCGTCCACGTCCTCGAGGGGGTCGTGGTGCGTGAGCAGCTTATCCCCAAGGATGTCATCCCTGCCCAAGCTCTGAGCGGTCGTGACTTGCAGCGACTCAGTGCGGTGAGTATCGCCGATGCCCTGCGCTACTTCGCAGGGGTGCAAATCAAGGACTACGGGGGCATCGGGGGCTCAAGACGGTGAATATGCGCAGTATGGGCTCGCAGCACGTAGGGGTCTTCTACGATGGACTCCAGCTGGGCAATGCACAGAACGGACAGATTGACCTCGGACGCTTCTCCCTGGACAATATGGAGTCCGTCTCTATATATAATGGGCAGCGCAGTACCATCCTCCAGCCTGCCAAGAGCTTCTCTTCGGCGGCGGCGCTCTATATGACCACGCGTCGCCCCTCCTTCGCTCCCCCAGCGAACGACCCACCTCAAGGCGGCACTCAAGGCGGGCTCCTTCACCACCCTCAATCCCTCCCTCCTCTACGAGCAGCGGCTCTCCCCACAGCTCGACCTCTCGGTAAGCAGTGAATACCTACACCTCGGGACGCTACCCTTCACCTATCGGAAGAAAGACAGCTGCGACACCACCGCCGTGCGTCACAATGGCGATGTGCACTCCCTGCGCTTTCGAGTCAGGGCTCTTCGGTCGCTTGGACGAAGGGAGTGGCGCGCAAGGCATACCTCTATCGCTCCGAGCGTGGCTATCCTGGTGCCTTCGTGCGCGAAGAACCGGGGAAGTTCAAGCACGAGGACCGTCAGTGGGATACCGATATATTAGCACAAGGCTCGCTGCGGAAGACCTTCGGCAGATACACCCTCTTGGCTAATGCGAAGTACGCCTACGACTATCTGCACTACCTCTCCGACCCGCGTCTGGATGTGACGACGATGTACGTCAATAACCACTACCACCAGCACGAAGGCTACCTCTCCACCGCCCATCAGCTCGACCTCGGCAGCGACTGGCGCATGGCGTTAGCTTCGGATGTGCAGTACAATACCCTCACGGCTGACCTCCGGGACTTCGCTTATCCACACGCCTCACCCTGCTGACCTCGGCGGCGGCGGACTACACACACGGGGGCTTCAAGGCGCAGACCAGCCTCCTGCATACCTACGTCCACGACTGGACAAAGGCCAAGGATGGACAAGCCCCGAGAAGAGCGTATGGACCCCCACCTTCATCGCCAGCTACAAGCCCTTGGCTGAGCACGACCTCAGCCTGCGTGGCTTCTACAAGCGCATCTTCCGCATGCCGACCTTCAACGACCTCTACTATACCTTCATCGGCAATAAGTATCTGCACCCCGAGTACACGACGCAGTACGACCTCGGCGCGGTCTATGCCAAGGCGTTTACTCGTGGGGTGCTGCGCCGCTTCGAGGTGCAAGCCGACGGCTATCTGAACTATGTCGACGACAAGATCATTGCCGTGCCGACCTCGAACCAGTTCCAGTGGACGATGATCAATCTCGGGCACGTCCGTATCCGTGGTATTGACCTCACCCTTGAGACGCAGTGGGCACTCCTCCCTCACCGCCTCGGCACGCCTGACCTATACCTATCAGAAGGCGCAGGACCTCACCGAAACCCCTCGGATAGCTACTACGGAGGACACGTCCCCTATATCCCTTGGCACAGTGGTTCGGCTATCGTCACCCTCGGCTGGCAGGGGCTGGGAGCTGAACTACAGCTTCATCTACACGGGCGAACGCTATGACTCCAGTGCCAACATCCGCGAGAACTATGTCCGTCCGTGGTACACCAGCGACCCTGACGCTCTCGCGCCCTTCACCCTCCGTCGCCATCAGCTACGCCTCACCGCCGAGGTGAGCAACCTCCTGAACCAGCAGTACGAAGTCGTACGCTCCTACCCATGCCGGGCACGAACTTCAAGCTGAAAGCCGAATACACCCCTATGAACCGCTTCCGATACCTCCTACTGGGCTTCCTCTGGGCTATGGTTGCCTCTCCTCTTGCCGCAAAAGAGGAGGAGGTCGTCCTTCGACTCGTGTGCGTGTCGGAGTACCAGACCGCCCTGGGAAGATCAGGGCTTCTTCCCTCAACGAGGGAATATGGGCTCCAACAGGCCACGCTCGACTACTACGACTATACGACGGCCTTCTATACGCGCAATATCTACGCCGAGCGTAACCCCAATGTCGTCAAAGAGCTGGGCGATGTCGGCAACGACCTCCAGATCTACGGCAACCGTCTCTATGCCGTCATCAACGTCTCAGGACTCATCGAGGTCATGGACGTGCGCACCGCCAAGCACATCGGCAAGCTCTCCATCCCCTAACTGTCGCTACCTCGCCTTCAAGGGATGGCTTTGCCTACGTATCCTCCTACGCTGGTCCCGTCAAGATCGACCCCAACGCTCGCCTCGGCTATGTCGCCAAGGTAGACACCGCTACCCTCAAGGTCGTCGCCGAATGCCCCGTAGGCTACCAGCCCGAAGAGCTCCTCATCCAGGGAGACAAGCTCTACGTCGCCAACTCTGGCGGCTACCGTGCTCCCCAACTACGACAAGACCATCTCCATCATCGACCTAAAGACCTTCACCGAGGTGAAGAAGGTCGATGTCGCCATCAACCTCCACCGCCTTCAGCTGGATAACTATGGAAAAATCTGGGTATCTTCGCGCGGTGACTATAAGGGCGTCCCTTCTCGCCTCTTTGTCTTTGACCCCAAGACCGAGCACGTCACCAAGACGCTCGAGGTCGCTTGCTCCAATATGCGCTCTGCAGGAGACTCCCCTCTTTGTCTACAGCTCCGAGTGGAGCTACCTCACAGGGAAGAACACCATCAGCCTACACCGTCATCGACACCAAGAAGCAAGAGGTCATCGACCGCAACTTCATCAAGGACGGCACGGACAAGGAGATACAGCTTCCCTATGGCCTGGCCATCAATAGCGAGCAGGGCGAACTCTACCTCACTGACGCTCAGGACTACGTCCATCCAGGACAACTCCACTGCTATGACCTCAAGATGGGGCGCCGTAAAGTGGAGCGTCAAGACGGAGATATCCCTGCGCACATAGCCTTCACTACCCAACCACTTCAACCCCTTCATCACTAAGGATATGACAATGACACCGCATTATATACAGCGTACCTTCACGGCGCTCACCCTCCTTTTCGTCCTCACCTTCGCTGCGTGCAAGAAGGAGACGCCACGCTCTGAGCCTCTTCCCGACACGCATAGCCCCTACATCACGCGCGTCCTCGAGTACCTCCCAGCCGTGGGACAGTTCACCAACATCCTCCCCAAGTATGAAGCAGGCGACACGCAGGAGGATATGAACCGAAAGGCCTTGAATGAGCTTAAGGATAATAAACGTGGTCTGGTCACCCTCGGTGGCTGGGGCGGATATATTGTGGTTGGCTTTGACCACACCATCACGAACGTAGCCGGCAAGCGTGACTTCCGTGTCCTCGGCAACGCCTTCTACGGCAGTAGCAACCAGGAAGCCTTCGAAGCTGGGAGCTGCGAGCCGGGGGTTATTATGGTCGCCTACGATGCCAATCACAACGGCCGCCCTGATGAAGACGAGGTGGTACGAAATCGCAGGGAGCGCGCGTCGATCCCACCCAAGAGCCGTGGTACGCCTTCCTCAAGAGTCACGCCCCACAGGCAGACCTCAACTGCTATCGAGACTTCGAGATGACCTACTACCGTCCAGCCAACGAACCTGCGTCCAATGAAGTGTGGAGCACCTACATCCGCTGGCAGGGACAACAAGGGCACTCAGGCTACAAGGTCAGAACCAGTGGCACGCACAGCCTTACTTCCCCAGTGGGTCAAGGGGACAAGCTCACCTTCCGTGGGACGCGCCTCCCACAGAATGGCTACAACCAGAGTGAAAGCCCCTATTACGTGCTGTATAAGTTTCCGCTATGGCTACGCCGACAATGCGCTGAGCGACACAGCAAGGACGCCACCATCGACATCGACTGGGCGATTGACAAGCAGGGACGCAAGGTGCACCTCCCTGGGGTGAACTTCATCAAAGATTTATACGAGGGGTCAACCAAAGAGAACGGCTGGCTTGGCGAATGCTCCACCGAAATCTCGGGCATCGCTGACCTCCATCTCCTCAAGGAAGACCCTACCGAACTAACCACAAACCAACCTCGCTATGTACAAGAAATTCCTCATCACGAGCCTCGCCCTCTGCATAGGCTTTTGCCTCTTGTAAGCAGGACACTCCCACCACGAAGCCTCTCCCCGCTCCCGACTCTCCTGAGCTTCGTGGGCTGAGGGATTCGAGGACAGCCCCCAGCTCTGCCTTCTACCAGCTCGATACCGCCCACCTCTCTGTCGCAGGCATCGCTAAGGAAGCCGCTGCCGAAGCCGTGTGGTCGGTCAATGGCAGGAGGTCGCCAAAGGCGCGACCTACGACTTCATCCCTTCCTTCCCGGGGTCATCCGAGGTCACCCTTACGGTATGGACGAAGAGCGTCAAGCAGACCTACACCGTAGCTCCACGCTTCACCTCAGGGCACCTTCCTCCTCAATGAGAGGAACTTCGGCAACGAGACCGGCACGCTGACCTACATCAGCCCCGACAAGTCCGTCGTCCTCGACCACGCTTACTACCGTGTCAATGGCACCAAGCTCGGCAACGTCTGCCAAGACCTCGCCTTCGCCAATGACAAGGTGTGACATCATCTCGCAGAACGGTCCTCGCAACGGCGGCGAAGGCTTACTCACCATCGCCTGAAGCAGGCTCCCTCAAGAAGGTCAAGGTGTATAATGATGCTACGCTGGCGCAGAAGTGGCCCACCCACATCGCTGTCATCCGAGATCATATCTACCTGCGTAGAGACTACAAAGGCTACTCCAACTTCGCCCAAGGGCTGCATCTATCGATGCACAGAGGGATGGCGGATTCACGCTCATCCCCGAGACCGAGGGGCGATGAAGATGCGTATGGTACAGATCGGAGGCGTATCTTTGCACTCACTTCGGACGGCAGAGTGCTGATGATACAGGGCAAGCAGGTCGTTGGTCAGCTCTCACTTGCTCCAGCGACACTCTCGGGTATCTCCGTCAGTCACGATGGTAAGCTCTGGGTCGCCACGACCCAGCCTGATGAGATCCTCAAGGTCGATCCCGACTAGGAACTTCGTTGTCCTCGAGCGACACACACTGGATAAGTCCATCGCCGCTACGAACTCTGGCTCTCTATCGTGGCAAAGCACCTCGAGCTCAGCCTTCTTCGCTCACGGAGAGAAGATCTACTTCACGGGCTACAGCTCGACCATCTACTGCCACGACTTCACTGCGAATAAGACCACCGAAGTCACCGACATCACCAAGATCGATGGCGTAGGGTACTTCCGCCAAGATGTACTATAATAGTCTCGGCGTAAGCCCTGTGACGGGCGAACTCTTCTATGCTGCCCTCGAGGACTATGCTACGTACAAGACGAAGAACGTGACGCTGGCACTCCAAGCCCGACGGCACCAGCTCCTGCTCAAGCAGGGAGTCAACAGCTTCCTGCGGGCTTCTGCTTCATCCCGACAGCAATGAGTAGCACCGCTACTCACCACTGATATATTTCTAATTAGTTCACTTAATGTTCACACGCAAAAATGAGAAAACACTTCTCCGCCCTCGCACTCGTTGCCCTCAGCGGAGCTGTCGCAACTGTGGCAAGGGCAGAATGCTGCCCCTCAGCTCACTGGTAACACGAGCGTCCGCGCTGCAGCTACGCCTGTCGTGGAGGCTCCTGCGGAGCTCGATCACGAGCGATAGCCTCGCACTGGTCGACCTCTTCAATAGCCTCAACGGTATGGAATGGTCCTCCTCCAACAACTGGGTCAGTGACCGTCCCGTAGCCGCGGGCTGGCGTCAAGGTAAGCGACGTCGCTGGTGCTCCACGCGTCACCGCCCTCTACCTCGGTGCAAGCAAGCTCCCGTGGCGAGCTCCCCCAAAGAGCATCGGTCAGCTCACCGCCCTGCGCACCCTCCAGCTTCAGTACAACCGTGAGCTGACGGGAAAGTAGTCCTGCTGAGCTCTATCAGCTCACGCAGCTCCGCTCGCTCCGTCTGCGCTTCACGAGCCTCACCGGCACCCTTTCGCCTGCCATCGGTCAGCTCTCCCAGCTCGACACCTCGACCTGAGCAACAGTCGCTACGACCTCAGCATGTGGTGGAATGGCGATCCTGCTACTGCTAAGGGAGCACCGTCCCAACAGCAAGACCCTCTCGGGCGAACTGCACGCGAGATCGGTCAGCTCACCAAGGTGCGCTACCTCGACCTCTCCTTCCAGGGCTTCACAGGGGCTCTCCCACGGAAATAGGTGCACTGAAGAGCCTCAAGTGACCTCTCCTCTACGGCTGTCGTCTCTCAGGGTGGGCTTCCTGCTTCCCTCGGCGACCTTGACCAGCTCAGTACCTCTCCGCAGGCCTCAACGACTTCTCAGGTGAGTCCCCTTCCCTCGGCAGTCTGAAGCGCATCCGTGAGATCCATATCTCCGGGCAACAAGCTCTCGGGAAGCATCCCTGCTTCTCTCCAGTGCACTGAAGACCCTCCAGCAGCTCAACCTCGCTGGCAACCAGCTCACGGGAGCCATCCCCTGCTGCCCTCTCCCAGCTCGAAGGTCTGTACGTCATCGACCTCTCCCGCAATAAGCTCTCCGGCAGCATCCCTACCGACTTCGGTGGCGCACAGCAGGAGCTCCTCCTGGCAGCGAACCTCCAGCCACAACGAGGCTGACAGGGCGCGATCCCTGCACGCATCAAGCGTTACCTCCCCGAGGCCGCTAAGTATGCGCACATCCACGGCTTGCCCGACTATGGTTACACGCTCTTCGTCCTCTCGGGCAACAAGCTCTCGGGGACAATCCCAGCGGAATACCTCGCTTATCCCAAGACGCTCAGCCTCCTGCTCCCTCAGCAGACGGGCTGCGGCTACGAACCAACCTAAGTAATCCTCAGTGCACTCCTGCCCTTCGCCCTATGTCGGGTGGGGTGCGCTCTTTATTTCTCTAACCAAACACTATGATGAAAGAGTTTCTAACCATCGCCTTAACCCTAACCTTAGGGCTAACTGCCTGCCAGAAGAAGGATGATTCACCCTGCCTTCCACAGAGTGGCATCAAGATGGATAAGGGGATCCTCACCGCTTATCCTGAGAAGGAAATTGCTGCCAACGGACTGGTTGCACTCCCAGAAATCACCGAAATCTCCCCCAAGGTCTTCGAAGGCTACAAGACGCTAAAGAGTGTTGGCTCTAAAGCTCACCAAGATCAGTGCTGCTGCCTTCAAGGGTAGCGCGCTGACCAGCCTTACGCTGGGTGCTACTGTCCCCGAGGTAGCTGACGATGCATTTGCCGAAACCTCCGCAGAGAAGAACCTCGTCGTCCCTACTGATAAGGTCGCTGACTTCGCCGCCTTCGCCATCAAGCACGGCTTCAAGACTATCAACGGAGCTGCTACGCCTGGCACGGAGATCGAGATCAAGGACGAGTGTTCTCACCGCCTATCCTCTGGCGAAGACCCCAGAAGATGGCGTTGTCACCCTCGATGCTTCGGTCAAGGAAATCGCTGCCAATGTCTTTGAAGGCAACACCAAGCTCAAGAAATCCACGCCCCTGGTATCAAGAAGATCGGTGCTGCTGCCTTCAAGAACTGCTCGGCACTGATGAAGGTCGACTTCGGTGGCGCACAGCGTCCTCCTCTTGCTCTCGATGAAAAGGATACGGAATACGGTACGGCTGAAGATGCCTTCTGAGGGAACTCCCGAAGACAAGGTGCTTACGTTCAACGAAAAGAGCAATCCAAACTACCTCCAATACTTCGAGTTTATCGTCATCGTCATCACTTCCTAAGCTCGATGGCATCACGATACCTGAGTCTCTCGATGGTAAGATGTTTTAAGGTAAGGTGGCGAACTCACAGAGATAACAGCTAGTGGTAGAAACTATTTGTCTGGTCAAGGTAAGCCTGGTGTCCTTGTTCTTCCGTCCAACATTACTCGTATCGGCAACCAAGTCTTCAAACAGAGCTTCCAAAACTTTAAGTACATCTATGCCGAAGGTGTCGAGTCTGTAAGGAGACTATGCCTTTGATCAGACGAGCAGTCTTAACTTTGCCCACCTTCCAAAGCTCAAAAGAGTAGGGAGGCATCCTTCACAGACTGCGCTTCCCTGACCGCTGTTAACTTCCCACATCTCGAAGAAATCGGAGACGTTTCCTTCAATGGTGGCTCTAACATCAGTGGTAATGGGCTCAAGATCTCCTATATCAGTATGCCTGCTATCAAGAAGATTGGTCGTGGTGCTTTCTATGGTAACTACAAGAACACTGGTGTTACTTTCCTCTTTGGTGTGATGCCTCAGGTGAATGACAAAGCCCTACGATGAAGATGATTATCTCCGCCCTGGGAATACTGCGTTCGGTCAGCTGAAGAGTCCGTCCTCTACGTCACTCCTGCAGACAAGGCCAGCTATACCCTCACCGATGGTAAGTGGCACGGCTTCACCATCAAGGAAAAAGTAAACTCTCTCCTTCTCGCATCGAGGTATGCCACGCATACGCTGTGGCTACCTCGCTGCTTCCCTCCCTCACTTAGCCCGACGACTCGATTATGAGCTACCGCATTTACGGCTGGACACTTGCGCTCGCACTCCTCACCGCTTGTGCTGAGAAGCCCTCCCCCACATCACTTCCCAGCCAGCTCCTGCGCCCACCCCAGCTCCACAACCTTCGCCTTCGCCTTCGCCTTCGCTCGAGGGCTACGAGGCTATACGCTCATCTTCAGCGGGGGATTGCGACTGGTATGACCAGCCAGCCCGACGGCACGGGGTAGCTCCCAACCTTACGCTCCTCGACAGAGAGGGCAAAAAGTCTCACCTCCGTCTTCTCCAATCAGGAGACCCCACTCAATAAGACGTACGAGGGACAAGGCGACATCTGCGAAGGGGCGATGTGCGAAGCGGGCGACTACCTCGCCTACGTGGCGAAGTATGACTTCTCAGGGAGCAAGCACGCTCTCGTCTTCTGCTCCTTGACCGCAAGACGATGCGCGTGACCAAGAGCCTGCGCATCAGCCAGCCCGATGGTGACGAGTGGGTGCGTCAGACCTTCACGCTTGACGATGGCACGACTTATCTCTCCTTCGACAAGAAGCACTTCACCGCCTCGACCCTGAGGACGGAGCAGATGACCGCCCTCTCGGGGATCTTCGGTTATCCTACGGGGGCGGCTGCTTTGGGGCGATAAGGGTTACTTCTTCGTGCGCTATGAGTCCACGGCTTATGCTCTTCGACAAGGGAAGCACCTCGGCGCGCAAGGTCCCTATCACTCGATCGGGGAGCGCAGATCAAGGATGTCTTCCGTGCTGGAGGTCAGTGGCTCATCCTGCGCGATACCTCCAATCGCTATTACCTCTTCTCGATGAAGGAGGGAAGGTGACGGCTATCTTCACCCTCAGCGAAGCTATTGGGCGCAGTGCCACCTTTGACCCAGCGGCCTTCCGCCTCTACTATTCGGGGGAGACCCGAACCTCAACGGCAGTGAAGCCAAGGAGCGCAGTGTCTACTCCGCTCAGCTCAATAGTCTCCGTCCTGCCAGTGAGGTGCAAGGGCTCACCGCTCAGCGACTCTATACCATCGCAGGGGCGCAATGAGTCGAGACAACCGCCAGGGCTTCCAAGATGCAAGTTGGCTATCATCCCTACCTGAATGTGGTGCTGGTGGCCTACCTCGACCAAGGGCGTTCGGGACCCCTCCTGCACGACTTGACAAAGCTCCTCCTGCTTCAGCTCCCTGAGCAAGGGTAGGCCAGGCGAAGCTCCTCCGCACCATTGACCTGCACTACGTCTCGGATGTAAGCCTCCTGAGCGTCCTCCCCTGCCACGAAGTAGCTGGAGTACATCATGGTAATATGGTATCGATCATCATACACTGCGCCCCACAGTCGCCTTAGTCGTGACTGTGGGGCGCAGCTATGGAGGCTCCCTATGCACATCTTCCTGTGCGAAGGTGTTACTTCTTCCTGCTTTGCCTTCTGGCACAGAAGTGTTGTATCGATACCACAATAGGGGAGCAACTTCCCTCCTCGTCTCGAGCAAGAATCTTAGCTACGTAATCTTCCTCGTCTTCTCCTGCTGCCCAGGTATAAAGAAAGCCATCCAGAGCTGCTTTCCGCATCTGCTTTAGCTTGGGGATGTTGAGTTGAAGTACATCATTCAGTTCCTGTTCCCAAGGCGCATGGGATGAATGAATACTGCCATCATCCAAGTCATACGAGAGGCTATTGATACACTGTTCGTTAAGGGGACTGCATGTGATGTTGGTACTTCCTTTCGCTGAATCGCAGTGTCTCTCCTTCCCTTTTTTTCTCGCCACCAGTACAGCATGCAAGCAAGTTGTCGTAGCGCAGTCCCATTTGCGGATAGTGATGGCGACTGACAAAAGTGCTCGATTTTGAGGGCATCGTCCGAGATCCTCCCCATGCAATAGGCGCATAGCCCACCTTGTTCGTGTAGCAGAGCTGTTCGGATGGACTGCTTTACCTCTTGGGGATAAGGTCATAGCAAGCTCCTTTTTAGCTTAGCGTATTTGGTGAGTTCTTCAGGGCAAGGATCTTTGGTGATGAGTATCATGGGGGCTTTATCTTAGGAAGCGGAGCATCACTTCTGCGCGTGTCAAGTCAGGGGATATCGGGATATTTGCCTGGAGTGTCCGCAGCATCTCGTGGGCTTCCTCAGGCTTTTTATCTCGAATCAAGCGGAAGAGCTCCTTTAGTTCAGCTTCGACATGTTCGGCTCGTGGCATCAGCCCCCATAGTTGCTCGACCAGCGAAGAGAGGTCTAACCCATAGGTGCAGACCTCATCCACATAGTGAGCAGACTGCTCGTCGTAGGAGAGCTTGTAGACGAGATGCTCATCAGTGCTTTCCACACCGCTCACGACCATGGGGGCATGAGAGCTGGCTGAGTGAATGTGGGGTACGCTTGGTGAAGAGCAGGGAGCACTTTCGCTTGGAGGCCCGGATGGAGATGCATATCGACCTCGTCAATTAAGACCGTGCCGGTAATAGCCTCACAGGTATGCTCGTGGTAGAGCATGGTTGAGGTGGTAGCTTCGGAAGGCTAAGTCCAGGGCGATGGCGACAATGCGCTTCTGTCCTTCGGAGAGTAGGGCAATAGATGTCTTGCGTCCATCGATACCGGTGAATAGAATTTCTTTGCTCGTGGGGAAGACCTCCATCTCCGTGAAAAGAGCACAGCCAGTCGCTCCCACCACGCGTAGCATCCCTTGACGGACAAAAAGTCCAGCTCCTCTCTCTGATCACGCTCCGCCAGGATAAGTAGGCGCATGACCCAGTAGCGGAAGAAGCCATCCCCATCCAGACAACCCAGATAGCCGAGCGAATGCTTGGGCTTTAGTCCTCGAAACGCTGGCTACTGATGCGTCGCTTGGTGTGGATATCTTCAACGGAATAGTAAGCAAATAAGGGAGAGGCTTTACCTGTGTCTGCGTCTTGAGGCTGAAGAACGACTTGTGTAGCCACAGCGCATAGGCTATATATGCCTTGATCCCAGTGCGTAGCGACCGTGAACCCTTGGGGCTTTTGCGCTCCAAAATCTGGGACGAGCACTTTACTTGCTCGATGAAGGTACTCTGGCGTCAGTCTCTTGATGAGGTCGGTGAGGGTCAAAACTGTATTTGGATAGCTTGGGACGGCAGCTGGGTGTTTCCCACAAAAAAATGCGCTCAAAGTCATCCACGTCAAAGCTATTCCAGTGTGTATTCTCATCGCTAAAGCCAGCAAAGAATGCACTCAAGACATACTGGCAGGCTTTGATCAACGAGGTCTTCCCGCTGGCATTATCCCCGACAAGGAGGTTGATACCAGGCTTGAGCGAAATACAGAGATCACTATAGCAACGGAAGTGTTGCAGGTGGAGCTGGCGCATCTACGGACAATCAATTGGGTTACAGGGACAAAGGTAAGAAATATACGCCCAACGCAGTGAGCGAGCAGAGACCATTGCACGGTCTCATATGCGTAGAGACCGCTGCACGATCACTACTGGTCGGCGCATCGACCACTAGTGGTGCGTGGGAGTGACCACTACTGCTCCGCTGGCGGAGCAGTAGTGTCAGAACCTCCGAAGAGGTGAGGCGGAGCGCATCAGGAAGGAAAGGGGCATAGCCCCGAAGATCTTCGCTACGGCAATGCAGAGGTCTTCAGGATGATCAGTACAGGATGTCTCCACTGACCAATATCCGATAATATCCGTCCTCTTGTTTGTATGATTCTAATCAACTACATTTGCTACTGAAACCTCCATAGAGCCATGTCCCATGAAACATCATGAGCTAGTTAGATGGAGATTGATCACACGAAGTGACACACTATACTATGCTCACTATGCGCAGATTTACTACCATGAGTTATTGCCTTCCTAATTGGCGACTCATTTACACATCGCTCCTTCTTGTTTCCATCCTCTTTGCTGGATGCCGAAGTGATGCAGATATTGAAACTCAACCAGCATCTAAGCTCTCCCCTGATCAGTTGGTCGCACAGATATTTCACTATATAGGTAGCGATCAGACTATACAAACAATAATGGTGTCGATAAAGCAACTGCCAGAAGCCAAAGGTATGGCGGCTCACCTTTCTCAGGTTAAGGCTCGTTTAGTATGGCAGGGCATCTCACATGTAGGTGAGGTCGGTGTTAATGAGATAGTTTATATCCCGATCCATATTCAAGGGGAGAATGAGATCAATTGGATTTGGGTAATTTACCTTGACCACGGGACTCAGATTTCATCAGAGTTCCTAAACCGAGCAGAGGTTTACGACGATCACTTATGGCTCTTTGACTACCTCACCCAAAAGGGACTAGGACATGTTGCCAAAAGTGGTGTGTACTATACTCCACCGTCTGGAGCACGGAGCTTTCGTAAAGAAATAAATGGGAAGCTTTATGAGTGTACTCGAGCTCACAGCTTTACCGTGGGAAATCTCTATGATGATGATATGAATGTTGTTGATGGAGGATCGAGCACTCGATTCCATCCAGAGAATTGTGTTCCAGTCTTTAGCTTTCAAGGTTTTGACCGCCCTGGCGGTCGCTTCTCCGGGGCTCCTGCGGGCTTTTGGGGACGCTTTAGTGGTGCAGATTCAGGGACCCCTGGTGGTATAACCCCAGAGAGGTATACATGTATTCGATACGAAAGTCGACCTCCCATCATTAATGAACCAACGACTACTATTGGTCCCATTCAGCCACCTCCATGTGAAGACTATCGAATGAAGATCCAGGAACCTCAAATGAATAGTCATATCCAGAGCCTCTTTGATTATGTGAGGAGTGAAGAAGCTCAGGGCGGCATTGAACGAGCGTTTATACAGCTTTCTGATGGTAGCTTTAAGGATATTCAAGGTGTAAAGAGGATGCAGTTCGTACTCCTGCAGAAGACGTTATCGGTATTATGCATACACATGTATATCGCAAGAACTCTCCTGGAACAGACACGGTGATGTACTCAAATCAGTCTTTCTCCTTAGCTGACATTCGTAGTTTTGTTGCTCATGTGAGTAAAAGCATAGCGAAAGAGCTTGCGAAGAACTCGAAAACAGGAAGTCCCGTAGAGATTGATTTATCTAAGTATTACACAGGAATCGTCAGTAAGCATGGAGTGTATATCTTGAGTTTTAATAAGAAGATCAAGACCTCTTCAGAGTTCATCGACTTATTTGGGCCAGTAAACAGCAGCGAAGCAGCTAGGGATAGTGCTTTTCAGGTTTGATAAAGGAACAGAAGCCTGGATAGTAAAGCAGATTGACAATGTGAACGGCGATATAGATAATAATCAGAACGACCTTCTCACCCGAGAAGAACAGTATATCTTAGATCACATAACAGAGTACTATCCCTCTCTCAAGTCAGTCCTAGGATTGATGTTCTTTGATCTTACAAAGAAGGATCCTGAAGGCTTTTCTGTCTATGATAAAGATTCTGGAAACTCAAGAGTAGCGTTCAAGAAGTTAATTAATCGAAATCTATTTTATAACCGACATGACTGCAAGTAATGTAAAAAAACGAAAGAGCCTCTTTGCGATAAGAGCCCTCTCTATCTTACTCTTCTTGAGCTTCCTCCCTAAAGAGGGGAATGCCCAGAAAAAAGTCGAAGCCTTGCGCGACTTCAACCGAGTCTCAGGAGATAATCGAGACAATCCCCGAGGCTTCTACTTTGAGGACCGACACCATGACCTCGATAAGTTTGCTGGTGAGTGGGAGGGTACTGGCTTTGGTGGCTATCAGTGGCGTACCCGTATCGCAGTGCAAAAGAAAGCGAACTGCACACGATTCCCTATTTGGGCTGATGCCCTCGGCTTAGAGCTATCAATCAAGAAGGATGGCAAGGCAGCTATCACGCCGACCGGAAATCTAATCCCTGGAACTTCTTTTATTCAAGGATGGGGGCTTAGATGGGAGATGAGAGAAGGGGCTGTAGACCCTAATATCTATAAGGTTCTCTTCGTTATGGTGAATCTGACAAGCCTTATCAGGAGACGTGTCGAACTGCGTCTCTATATCAATGCTACCCACGACACGATCGTGATACGGCGAGGATATACTATCCAGATAGAGCACAGTGCGAACATCCCTGATTATATCCCCCTGGAGGCTATCTGGCTGAGGTCTGCACGCTACGACGCGTGAAGAAGTAGGCTCTCCCTACGTGATGTACCAACTCTCCCCTGAACTACTCATCGAATGACTCCATCCTCTGTTACTGTTACTATGACCAAGCTAATTAGGCTCTTATACTCTGCTACTACTCTCTCGGGTGCGAGGGTTTGCAGCTCAGACGCGGGTCGTGGGCTTACGTGACTTCAAGCGCAGTGTGGGATAGCACCCCGTAACGACCCTGAAGTTACTACTTTGAGGACCGACATCATGACCTCGATAAGTTCGTAGGAGAATGGGAGGGCATGGGCTTTGGTAACCATCTCTGGCGCGTACATATCATCGTGCTGAAAAAGGCAAACTATTACAGTTGCTATTGGTCTGATGCTCTTGGACTGGAGCTATCAATCGCAAAGGATGGTAAAGCGTGTATCACCCCTACGGGCTCCCTTCTGCCCGGAACCTCCTTTTATTAAAGGCTGGGGGCTTATCTGGGACACAGAGAAGAGGTCGCTACAATTAGATGTTTACAGAGTACCGTTCACCTATGGCAAAGCTGACAAGCCTTATCAGGAACGCGCCAATATGCTTCTCTGCTTGAATGCGGCACACGATACGATAGTGGTACGCCGAAGCCACTTGGTCGGAATCGATCGCCCTGTGATCATACCTGATTATCTCTCTGTCCCGTATGACGCTGAGGTCTGTACGCTACGACGCGTGAAAAAGTAGGGAAGTAGGCTCTCCTACGTGATGTACCAACTCTCCCCTGAACTACTCACCGAATGAGCCCATCCTCTGTTACTATTACTATGACCAAGCTAATTAGGCTCTTATCCCCTCGTACTGCTCCTCTCGGGAGCGAGGGTTGCAACTCAGACGAAGGTCGCAGCCTTGCGCGACTACCACCGAGTCTCAGGAGATAATCGAGACAATCCCCGAGGCTTCTACTTTGAGGACCAGCACCACGATCTGGATAAGTTTGCTGGTGAATGGGAGGGCGCTGGCTTTGGTGGCTATCAGTGGCGTACCCGTATCGCAGTGCAAAAGAAAGCGAACTGCCACGATTCCTATTTGGGCTGATGCCCTCGGCTTAGAGCTATCAATCAAGAAGGATGGTAAGGCAGCTATCACGCCGACCGGAAATCTAATCCCTGGAACTTCTTTTAATTCAAGGATGGGGGCTTAGATGGGAGAGAGAAGAGGGCTGTAGACCCTAATATCTATAAGGTTCTCTTCTCTTATGGGAAAGCTGACAAGCCTTATCAGGGAGAGTGTCGAACTGCGTCTCTATATCAATGCGACCCATGACACGATCGTGATACGTCGAGGGATATACTATTCAGATAGAGCACAGTGCGAACATCCCTGATTATATCCCCCTGGAGGCTATCTGGCTGAGGTCTGCACGCTACGACGCGTGAAAGAAGTAGGCTCCCCCTGCATGATGTACCAACTCTCCCCTGAACTACTCACCGAATGAGCCCATCCTCTGTTGCTATTACTATGACCAAGCTAATTAGGCTCTTATCCTCGTACTGCTCCTCTCTGGAGCGAGGGTTGCAGCTCAGACGCAAGTCGTGGGCTTACGTGACTTCAAGCGCGTGTGGGATAGCAACCCGTAACGACCCTGAAGGTTACTACTTTGAGGACCGACATCATGACCTCGATAAGTTCGTAGGAGAATGGGAGGGCATGGGCTTTGGTAACCATCTCTGGCGCGTACATATCATCGTGCTGAAAAAGGCAAACTATTACAGTTGCTATTGGTCTGATGCTCTTGGACTGGAGTTATCAATCACAAAGGATGGTAAAGCGTGTATCACCCCCTACGGGTTCCCGTCTGCCCGGAACCTCCTTTATTAAGGGCTGGGGGCTTATCTGGGACACGAGAAGAGGTCGCTACAATTAGATGTTTACAGAGTACCATTTATCTATGGCAAAGCAGACAAGCCTTATCAGAACTTGCCAATGTACATCTCTGCTTGAATGCGGCACACGATACGATAGTAGTACGCCGAAGCCACTTGGTCGGAATCGATCGTCCTGTGATCATACCTGATTATCTCTCTGTCCCGTATGACGCTGAGGTCTGTACGCTACGGCGCGTGAAAGAAGTAGGGCTCCTACGCTGATGTACCAACTCTCCCCTGAACTACTCACCGAATGAGCCCATCCTCTGTTACTATTACTATGACCAAAGCTAATCAGACTCCTATTCCTCCTACTCCTCTCTCTCTGGAGCGAGGGTCTCTGCTCAGACGCAAGTCGTGGACTTACGTGACTTCACGCGCGTGTCGGGATAACAACCGTAGCAACCCTGAAGGCTCTACTTTGAGGACCGACACCACGACCTCGATAAGTTCGCAGGTGAATGGGAAGGTACGGGCTTTGGCGACCACCAGTGGCGTGCCCGTATCATCGTGCAGAAAAAGGCAAACTATTACGATTCCCTACTGGTACGATGCTCTTGGCTTGAGCTATCAATCACAAAGAATGGTAAAGCGTGTATCACCCCGACGGACTCCTTCCTTCCTGGGACCTCCTTTATTCAAGGCTGGGGGTTTGTCTGGGACAGAGAAGAGCTCTCTACAATTAAATGTTTACAGAATGCCTTTCTTCTATGGTAAAGCTGACAAAGCCTTATCAGGAACTTGCCAATGTGCTTCTCTGCTTGAATGCTGCACACGATACGATAGTAGTACGCCGAAGCCACTTGGTCGGAATCGATCGTCCTGTGATCATACCTGATTATCTCTCTGTCCCGTATGACGCTGAAGTCTGCACGCTACGACGCGTGAAGAAGTAGGGAAGCTCCTTATACAACCTCGGGCAAAGCCATGCGGAAGCTCACCTTGACACAGGGGGCTCCCTCGATCGAAATAGCAGGGAGAAGGCGATCGCCTTCTCCTGTCTTATCTCTGGCACTTTCCCCCGCTGATGGACAAGAGGATATGCAGAGGTCGCGATGAGCAAGAGAGTACACGTGCAGACGATCCGGCGTGTGGATGCCAACGGTATGGGAGGATTTCGATGTGAAAGCCCTGCCCACGAGGTCAGCGTTCCCCAGAGGCGCAAGGGCTTTTCCTTATCTTTGTAAGCTAACAGACTTCATTTTATTCTACAGGAAGCAATAAGACAAACAACGGATATGCAGCGCTTGAACTTCCGTCCTATGCTCCTTGACTCGCTCAAGGGCTACACACGACAGGGGCTCACCCGTGACCTCTTAGCCGGACTCATCGTCGGGGATCGTCGCCCTACCTATGGCCATCGCCTTCGCCATCGCCAGCGGCGTCTCCCCGAAGTGGGCTTAGTGACCGCCGTCCTCGGGGACTCATCGTCTCTGCCTTCGGGGGTAGCTCCGTGCAAATCAGGTGGCCCTACGGGGCCTTCATCATCATCGTCCTCGGCATCATCGGCGAATACGGCCACGGTGGTCTGCTCATCGCCACGCTGATGGCTGGGGTGCTGCTCCTCCTGATGGGAGCACTGCGCCTTGGGTCACTCATCAAGTTCATCCCCTATCCCATCATCTTAGGGTTTCACGGCAGGTATCGCTGTGACGATCTTCACCACGCAGGTCAATGACCTCCTCGGCTTGGGACTGACGGGGCTACCGAAGGAGTTCATCCCGAAGTGGGGCGTCCTGCTGTCCTCGCTGAGCTCTGTTCACCTCCCACACTCGCCATCGGCTTAGGAAGTATCCTCATCATCCAGCTGACTCCACGCCTGACGAAGGTCGTCCCTGGCTCGCTCATCGCCATCATCGTGATGACCATCGTCTGCTACCTCCTCAAGGAATATGCAGGGCATCACGGGGCTGGATACTATCGGCGACCGCTATACCATCTCTACGAAGATCCCCGACCTCGTTGCCCCGAGCTGAGCTGGGAGACGATGCAGCGACTCATCGCCCCCGCCTTCTCCATCGCCCTCTTAGGTGCCATCGAGTCCCTCCTCTCGGCGAGCGTCGCTGATGGGGTCATCGGCGAGCGTCACCGCTCGAATACCGAGCTGATGGCGCAGGGGCGTTGCCAATATCATCGTGCCCTTCTTCGGGGGATCCCCGTCACGGGAGCTATTGCGCGCACGATGACCAACATCAACAACGGCGGTCGCACCCCCATCGCTGGGATGACTCACGCCCTCGTCCTCTTGCTGATCTTCCTCTTCCTGATGCCCCTTGATGGCGTACATCCCTATGGCGTGCCTCTCAGGGTGTCCTCGTGGTCATCTCCTACAATATGAGCGGATGGCGCTCCGTGCGTGCTTCGCTCCGTGGCCCGAAGAGTGATGCTGCCGTCCTCTTGGTGACCTTCTTCCTCACCGTCCTCTTTGACCTAACGATTGCCATTGAGTTGGGACTCCTCTTAGCGATGCTCCTCTTCATGCGCCGTGTCATCAGAGTCCACCCGTATCGTGGTCTCTCGCGACAAACTCCACATCCACAGCTCGGAGGATGATGGTCATCCTGTGGGTGAGGGCGAAGCTCTTGACCTTCCCTAAGGGGTCGAAGTCTACACGAGATCGAAGGACCGTTCTTCTTCGGTATAGCGAACCGCTTCGAAGAGATTGTACTGACGACCCAAAGCCCGTCCGAAGGTGCGCATCCTGCGTATGCGTCAGGTACCCTTCATGGACTCAACGGCCGTGCGCAACCTCCGCATCCTCGTCGAGACCTCACAGAGCGAAGGCATCCAGCTCGTCCTCTCGGGCGTGCGCCCCAGCGTCCACGAGACGCTCCGCTCTACGGGTATCGCTGCCCTCATCGGCGATGCTTATATCTGTCCCAACATCCACGAGGCGGTCACTACCGCCGCTCAATACATAGCCCACATAAGCGAATGAAGATAGGAAAGGTCGATCTCGGAGCGTCCCCTCCTCTTAGCACCTATGGAGGACGTGACGGATGCAGCCTTCCGCCTGCTCTGTCGCCGCTTCGGTGCCGATATGGTCTACACCGAATTTCTCAGTGCCGATGCCCTCATCCGTCAGGTAGCAGGCACCACACGCAAGCTCGAGATCGGTGCCGAAGAACGCCCCGTAGCTATCCAGATCTACGGCCGTAGGTGGGAGCCCATGGTCGAGCAGCGCGCATCGCCGAGGCCGCAGGCCCTGAGGTGCTTGACCTGAACTTCGGTTGCCCTGTCAAGCGTGTTGCTGGCAAAGGGCGCTGGGGTGGAATGCTCCGCTGTCCCGACGTAATGCTCCGCATCGTCAGCGAAATCGTCAAGGCCGTCAATATCCCGGTCACCGTCAAGACCCGCCTCGGCTGGGACAATGACAGCAAGATCATCGTGAGAGCTCGCCGAAGCGCTGCAGGGACGTGGGGATACAAGCCCTCACCATCCACGGCCGTACCCGTGCCCAGATGTACACGGGCTCAGCCGACTGGACGCTCATCGGTCAGGTGAAGAACAACCCCCGGATGCATATCCCGATTATCGGCAATGGCGACATCACCACGGGCGAAGAAGCCCAGCGCGCCTTCGATACCTACGGGGTCGATGCCGTGATGGTCGGGCGTGCCACCATCGGACAGCCGTGGATCTTCGAGGAGATGAAGCACTTCCTCCAGACGGGACTGCCTGCTCCACGCCACCCGAAGGCCTTCTACATCGATGTACTACGTCAGCTCGTAGACAACAATATCCGCAAGCTCGATGAGCGCCGTGGTATCCTCCACAGCCGCCGTCACATCGCCGCCAGCCCTATATTCAGGGGCATCGACAACTTCCGCCCCGTGCGCATCGCTATGCTCAAGGCTGCCACGCGCAGAAGCTCTTCGCCGAGGTGGCACGTGCCGAGGAGATGCTTCTCGCCACAGGCCCCGAATGGGCTCCCTCTTCCCTCTAATATCCTCCACCCTACACACCCACACGGCAGACAATGAATATGAAGACGCTCCGCCTCCTCCTCTTTCTCTCTTCGGCCTTCTCGCTCTCGGTGCTTGCTCGCATAGCAGCAATGAGTTCACCGCCGAAGGTACCATCAGCGATGCCGCAGGCAAGACGCTCTACCTCGAGACGACCGACACCGACATTCCTCAGCTCGTAGACCTCCGTGACCCTCGATGACAAGGGACACTTCAGCTTCCACGGCGAGGGCATAGCTACCCAGCCTTCTACCGCCTGCGCATCGGGAGAGACCTTCATCCCCTTCGCTGCGGACTCGCTGACCCACCTCACCCTCTCGGCTTCGGCCAAGGATTTATTCTCCACGTACAAGATTGAGTCGGGAGACGAAGCCAACAAGCAAATCCGCGAAATTGGTCAGCTGCGTGCCACGACCGACAAGGCCGTCGAAGGTGTACTCTCCGCCCTCTCGGCAGGGGACGCTTGAGCGTTCCGTTGCCTTGGCTCGTATCGACTCCCTCTCCACGCAGCTCAAGAACACCCTCACCAGCAAGTACATCTACAGCGATCCTAAAGGGGCTGCCGCGTACTTCGCCCTCTTCCAGAGCTATCGTGGGGGACGTACTTCGCCCTCGATGCCCCCTGGGATGACCGTGCCTTTGCTGCCGTAGCCACGGCCTACGATGCCTTCCACCCCACGGCACCCTACACCCCTCTGCTGAAGCAGGCTGCCCTGCGCTCCATCGCTATGGCACGAGCGCGTGAGCGTGCTGCTACCCCCGACACGACCGCCACAGCAGCCCCTGTCGAAGTCGTCTCCTTCCCCGAAATCCCGTCTGCGCGACCAGCTGGGGAAGATGCGCTCCCTGACAGCGGAAGTCGCCAAGGGCGCACCCTGTCCTCGTCTGCTTCACCGCCTACGCTGGTGAGTGGTCACCTGCCCTTGTCTCTGAGTTACGTGCCCTGCACTCCGCCCACCCCGACCTCGTCATCTTCGAGGTCTCCGAAGATCAAGACGCCTACCTGTGGAAGAATGCCGCGCGCAACCTCCCCTGGATCAGCGTCCACGACCTTGACCATAGCAATGCGCAGGAGTACAACGTGCAGGGTCTTCCTTCCTTCTTCTCCATCCGCGGAAGCGAACTCAAGCGTCTCGCCACTCCTGCTGATATCTACCGCTAACCCTCCACTTCTCCCTCCGTATGAGCAAGCACTCTGTAGCCCGCTACCAGCGGCTCAATGGCCGACGCTCCTTCTCCGTCCACCGTCATCGTGGGCGTGGCAGTCGTCTCTTCCTCTACCTCATCCTCATTGTCATCGCCTGCACCGCCCTCTCAGGGGGTACCTCTACTTCGCACCTGCAGGGCGTCCTGCCGCCGACACGACCTCACTTGCTCGTAGCCCCTGGCAGTCGCTATGCCGAGGTGCACGAGCAGATGCAGAAGAAGCTCTGGCTGCGCTTCCCTCGTCTCTTTGGTTACGTCGCCTCGTGGCAGGGCTCAATGAGTCGACCTCCCTCCGTCCAGGTCGCTACGCCATCCCTCGTAGCACGACGATGCTCGAGCTCGTCAGTCTCCTGCAAGAAGGGAAGGACACGCCCCTCCAGCTCACACCGCCCTCCATACGACAGAATGCCGAGCTCGTCGACTTCCTCGCCCAGCACCTCTGGCTCAAGGCCGACAGCCTCCGCACCCTCATAGCGGACTCCGCCCTGATGGCGCACTCACGGCACCACCTCACAAGCCTTCTATGCCGAGGTCATCCGTGAGCCACATACCCTACGCTGGGCGACTTCAGGGGCGCGAACTCCTCGACAGTATCCACGCACATTACCAGCGCTTCTGGCAGGGAAGGCGTACGACCGAGGTGGCTCGCTTGGGACTAAGCCCCCTCGAAGTGACCACCCTCGCCTCCATCGTCGAGAGCGAGTCCAGCAAGCGTGACGAGTACCGCCGCATCGCAGGGCTCTACCTCAACCGTCTGCGCAAGGAGATGCGCCTGCAGTCCGACCCCCACGGTCAAGTACGCTGTCGGGAACTTCGACCTCAAGCGCATCCGCAGTGAGCACCCTCAGCGTCAACTCTCCCTACAACACCTACAAGGTCAAGGGACTCCCTCCCACTCCCATCATCCTCCCACGTACCAGCACCATCGACAGCGTCCTTGCCGCCGAGACCCACGACTACATCTATATGTGTGCTAAGGAGGACTTCTCGGGATACCACAACTTCGCCGCCACCTTCGCCCAGCATCAGCAGAACGCTAAGCGTTATCAGCAGGCGCTCAACGACCGCGGCATCCAATGACTATGCCCCACACACCACAGATAGCCCCCGAGGCGTGGACGGAACGGACACGCCTCCTCTTCGGTGACGAGCGTGCAGCCGAGTTGGCTCAGTGCCACGTCCTCATCGTGGGACTGGGCGGTGTCGGTGGCTTCGCTGCCGAGCTCATCGCCCGTGCTGGCATCGGCCGTCTGACCATCGTCGACGCCGACATCGTCCAGCCCTCCAACATCAACCGCCAGCTCGTAGCCACCACCGAGACCATCGGACGAGCGAAAGCGAGCGTCTTAGCTGAGCGTCTTCGTGCCATCAATCCCCACATCCAGCTCGAGGTCGTCGAGGCCTTCCTCAAGGATGAGAATATGATCGAGCTCCTGGATCGCCACCGCTATGACTATGTCGTCGATGCCATCGATTCGCTCAGCCCGAAGGTGCATCTCATCGCTAAGTCGATGGAGCGTGGGCTACCCATCATCAGCTCGATGGGCGCAGGAGCTAAGAGCGACCCTCGCAGATCTTCCAAGCAGACCTGAGTAAGAGCTGCAGCTGTGCGCTGGCGCGCGCCCTACGCAAGCGTCTGCGCAAGCTCGGCATCCATAAAGGGACTCCCCGTGGTCTTCTCCACGGAGCTCCCCGACCCCAACGCCGTCAAGGAAATCGAAGGCGAGCAGTGCAAGCGTTCGACCGCAGGTACGGTCTCCCTATATGCCGGCACTCTTCGGCTGTCGCTTGGCGGCCTACGTCATCCAGCACATCCAGCGTCACACGCCCGACACGCCTACCGCACTATGATTATCGAGGCTACCAACATCCACAAGAGCTTCGGCTCACTCGAGGTGCTCAAGGGTATTGACCTCTCCGTCGCCCCACGCGAGATTATCTCCATCGTCGGGGCAAGTGGCGCAGGCAAGACGACCTTACTCCAAATCCTCGGCACGCTCGAAGCGCCTGCCTCGGGGGCTTCGCTCAAGATTTGTGGGCAAGAGGTCACCAGCCTCAGCGCACGCCGTCAGGCAGAGCTCCGCAATCGGCAGATTGGCTTCATCTTCCAGTCCCACCAGCTTCTCCCCTGAGTTCACCGCCCTGGAGAATGTGATGCTCCCTGCCCTCATCGCTGGCGAGCCACGTGCGAAGGTGCGAGATCGTGCCCTCAGCCTCTTAGCTCGCTTAGGGGCTCGCTGAGCGTGCTTCGCACAAGCCCTCCGAACTCTCAGGTGGGGAAAGTCAGCGTGTCGCTGTCGCTCGCTCCCTGATCAACTCCCCTGCGGTCATCTTTGCCGACGAACCTTCGGGGAGTCTCGACACCGCCAATAAGCAGAGCCTTCATCAGCTCTTCTTCGACCTGCGTGACGAGCTGGGGCAGACCTTCGTCATCGTCACCCATGACCCAGAGTTTGCCGCTCAGGCCGACCGTATGATTGTCCTGCGTGACGGCCGTATCGAAGCCATACACACACGCCCCACCGCCACCACGGAAGGAGCCATCGACTGACCCTAACCACACTCCGAAGCGATGCGTCAGAGGAAGACCCCCACAAGCCGCAGTGAGCGACTGTTCCTACTCCTTCTTGCGCTGCTCACCCTCTCGGGCTTGGCACTCTACGCCTTCGCCCCCATACGCCCTCCCAGCTACGCTCTCGATGACCTCGGGTGCGGAGGGAAGCGCCTCCCACAGCCCACCGCTCAGGCACAGAAGTCCCATCGGGATACCTTCCTGCGTGACCCTCTATTATGTCGGGCCGCCCGAGGGAGCCGTAGCACGTGGGGAGAAGTTCGCCCACTACGTGCACCTCGACCTCAACCGCATTGACTCGCTGACGCTCCTACGCATTCCCGGGGTGGGCCCTGCCTTTGCACACCGCATCCTCGCCCTCAGGGAGCGACTCGGAGGCTACTATACCGTGCTGCAGCTGCAGGAAGTCTATGGGATGGATGAGGATAAGTTCCTCGCCCTGCGCCCGTGGTTCGTCATCAAGACACCCCCGAAGCACTTTGCCCTCACCTCGCTCCGTGCCGACTCCCTGCCTTGGCATCCCTACCTCTCGGGCGCAAAGCTCGACCCTGCGCAAGCTCCTCCTGCGCCACGGCAAGCGACTCCAGCTGGTCGCTGCTGCGTGCCGAAGGGCATTCACACGCGAGGATAGCATCCGCCTAAGTCCTTACTTCGTGGATGCTTCCTCCCACCATCCTTCTCCAGATAGTAGTTTTAATCAACCATAAGCCCTATGTATCCAATCAGTCGTCTGCGTCGCCTACGCATGACCCCCAACCTCCGCACGCTCGTTCGGGAGACTTCCCTCGAGCCCTCCGACTTCATCGCTCCGCTCTTCGTCGTCCACGGCAGTGGCATCCGTGAGGAAATCAAGACGATGCCTGGGCAATACCGCCTGTCGGTCGATGAGCTCGTCAAGGAGTGCGAAGGGCTCTATCGTGTAGGTGTCCTCTCGGTGATGCTCTCGGTATCCCTGAGCACAAGGACCACACCGGTAGCGAAGCCTATTCCCACAACGGCATCGTGCAGCAGGGATTCGCGCCCTCAAGGCTGCTCTGCCAGACCTCATCGTCATCGCAGATATCTGTATGTGTGAGTACACCGATCACGGACACTGCGGCATCCTCCACGAGCACTACACCGTGGACAACGATGCTACCCTGCCCTACCTCTGCCGTCAAAGCCGTCTCCTTCGCCGAAGCTGGTGTTGATATGGTTGCCCCCTCGGATATGATGGACGGCCGTATCGCTGCTATGCGCCAAGCCCTTGACGAGAACGGGCTACACGCAGCTGCCTATCATGTCGTATGCGGCGAAGTTCAGCTCCGCCTTCTACGGTCCCTTCCGTGACGCTGCGGACTCGGCGCCCAGCTTCGGTGACCGCCGTAGCTACCAGATGGATCCTGCGAATATCCGTGAGGCGATGCGCGAAATCGAGGCGACATCGCCGAAGGTGCCGACATCGTGATGGTCAAGCCTGCCCTGCCATACCTCGACGTCCTGCGCTGGGCACGTGACCGCTATGACCTTCCCCTGGCAGCTTATCAGGTAAGTGGCGAGTACGCCATGATTCAAGCAGCTGGTATGAACGGATGGATTGACCGTGAGCGCATCATGATGGAGAGTCTCCTCTCCATCAAGCGTGCAGGTGCAGACCCTCATCCTCACCTACTTCGCTCGCGAAGCAGCAGAGCTCCTGCGCCGCTAAGAACAGACAGCTATGGCCTACCGTCGTCCCCTGACCCCGACGCAGATGGTCGTCATCACCATCCTCTGGCTGGCACTGGTCATCTGGATGCTTTGCTCGGGGCTGCGTCTGGATGGCTCGACGCTACTGATGCTCCTCGGCTCAGGCGTCACGGTCTTCTACCCCATCATCAAGAGCTGGCGCGAGCGCAAGAAGAAGTAAGCTACTCGCCCCACTAACAGACGGCCCGCCCCATCCACTTGCTGGATGGGGCGGGCTCTGTCGGGGGTAATAGGTTAACGATATGCCCTCTTTCGTTAACCTATTCCGTGCTTCAGGTGGTATCGTTACCTTCGGGCGAGGTCGTCGTGCGTCAGCTGGAGGAGGGCTCGTCCTAAGGGCGGCGCGCTGCGCGCTGAGGGCGAAGGCGTCACCTCGATACCACGCCCACTGACATTGTCCACGACCGTCACGCCCGAGCCGTCGACGAAGCCGAAGCCATCGTTGAACGTATGGTAGGCGAAGGGATGAGGGTATAGTTCGGTGCGAGGACATTGCGCGAGAAGGTGAACGCACGGTAGCTGAGTCCCAGATTGCGCCAAGAGGGTAGCGGCAGGTCGACTGCGTCATCAGCTGCTCATAGCGGCGAGGGCAGACGTACTGCCCTCCCAGCAGGTGAGGGGATATGGTGCACGACGGTGCTGTTGCGATCGTCCGTTCCCACCTCCGAATAGCCGTGGTCGGCGACGCGAGATGATGAGCAGGTCCTTCCACTGGGGGTAGCCTTGAGGCGCGTGCGACAAAACGACCTAATTCCTCATCAAAGGTAGGCGAAGGCATTCGACACGGGAGCCTTCAGACGCCTATACGGCACGTCAAAGGGCTCGTGACTGCTGAGCGTGAGCATCGTCTTGCACCACGGTCGCCCTGCTGGCATACGCATAATATCCTCGTAGAGTACATCAAAAGCAGGGGCCGTCAGGCACGCTTGAGTTCGTCCGTGGTAGGCTCCGTGGCGAAGCTATGGTCATCGGTGACCTGCTGGTAGCCAGAGCTAAGGAGTAACCCTTCATCCGGTGAAGTTCGCATCGCCGCCGTAAAGGAAGCTCGTCGCATAGCCTGCTTCCCTAAGGCTTCCAGCGATGGAGGGAAGGTGCGGCTCTTCGCTGGGAGCTTTCATCACCGAGTGCGTGGGAAGCTCGTATAGCCACTTAGGACGGAGATGAGCCCACGGTCGGTGCGGTAGCTATTGGCGTAACGGCGTGAGAAGACACCCTTCGCGTGCCAGAGCTGTCGAAGTGGGGGAGACTTCGAGCTTCGTCCCCAAGATGCCCGTATAGCGTGCGCCAGCTCTCGAGGACGAGGAGAAGGACATTCGGGCGGCGAGTCGTGAGGCGTATCCCCTCGAGGGACTCAGCTGGATAGAGATCGTGGGTCAGCTTCCGCAGGTCTTCCGCATCATAGGTATTGTACTCGGCATCGTAGTCCTCCGCCTTCCCGAGGGAGGAAGAGGCTGAAGAGGATTGACGGCAGCGTGATTGAGGTACTGGCGGGTCGCTGAAGTAGACCTGCCGACATTGGCCGTCGCCTTGCTCACTCCGCCACGGATGAGGAAGAACGGTCGGCGCTAAGAGGAAGAAGAGGTAGCACGTACAGCCAGCCCCTACGTATCTGCGCTAGTGCTTCTCAGTCGTGCGCTCGAGGGCGAAGCCCACAGCAAAAGCGAAGGCGAGCACAAGAAGGACGAGAGCAGGATGAAGGGAAGGCTCACACTGGCGAAGGCTTCCCCGGGGCGGTCTAAGTAGAGGAAGATCGAGGCATCGAGTTTGAAGCCCCAGAAGGGATAGAGCCGCATATCGACCACGCCCACCACGCTGATGACGAGGGTAACAAGGAGGTGATAGGGGCGAAGGATGGTGCGTGCTGCCACGGAGCGGAAGCAGCAGCTCACCGCCACGATGAGGAGGGGTACCACGATGAGGTAGCCCAAGACCGAGAGGTCGAGGCTCAAGCCGTGGTAGAGTACGGCAAAGACGTCCCCCATGCTCAGCGACCCTTCGGCAGGTACGAGCAGGAGGAAGCCCCTTTGAGTGGGAGGGAGCTCAGCAGCACCACAAGGGCGAAGCGAGCGAGGTAAAGGAGTCGAGAGCGCATCGTGCGACGAGTAAGTCTTAATCTTATTGTGCCACAAAGGTACGGCTTGCCTCGCTAATCCTGCACGCTCACGGATGCACTCACTTCATTACCTTATTATATGAGAGGAGTAGCTCGAGACGACATCGAACTTGACCGTGCTGTCGAGATCGAGGGCAAAGTGCCTACGTGCACACTCGATCTTATTCTGCTCCACCTCACGTAGCTGCGTGACATCCTCTGAGCCCTTGGTCTCTGCCACAGAAGTAAATGTAGCTTTACAGAGCCCTCACGGAAGGCTATCGCCCAGTCAGGGGTTATACTTCCCCCATGGGCGTGCTGATATAGAAGCCACGAGGTAGCTTGGTGTGAGCCTCCACCATCTCTTGCTGCTCCAACTCTTCGGCAAAGTGCTTCTCGACACCTTGACTATCCACCACCACGAGGTCGTAGAGGGACTTTGTACTCCGGAGTGCGTCAGTGCCGATACGTCCACGGAGCTCCTGTGCAGCGAAGATATCTGCATCGTACTGCTGATCCATCTTGTGGTAAGCTATATGCTCGATCACGGCACTGGACTTCCGCTCATTGATGATGTTGCCGGCACGGATGATGAACTCTTCGGGATTCGTGCGATACATGCCGAAGGTCTCGGGCTTGATGCGCTGTGGGATCGTAGCGATGGTACTGCGCGGGCCCCGTACGCTGCACCAGTTCCCCGAGGTCGTAGCGGACACCACTGGCCACAGCTTCCTTGAGCTTGATATTGCGTGTTGTCCCCACCTGCATCGCCTGACCGGCCTCGAGCGCCTCCTTAGACTGGATGTGCTCCAGACGGCCAGAGGTGAGGGCGATGTGTATCGTCGTCACGTGGAGCGACTCAGTGAGCTGCACAACAGCCTTGGCGATCAAGTCCTCCGTCTCAAAAGTCCCACTTCGTAGTAGGTCTTGCGGTTGATTTGCTGCCACAAAGCCTGGAACTCCTTCTTGCAAAGCGATCTTCTTGGAAGCGTGCCGTCTCCTTTCACGTGCATTCTCAGGGCGAAGGCTTGTGGAGTCAAAGACCTTATCCAGTACCTTCACAATCTCCGTCGGAGGAAGTACGCAGCCGTCCAGCTCCAGAGTTCCAGCTTGCTTATGCTCAAAATACTTACTCGTCAACGTCTTGCTCTGATCGATATACCCGAGGACAAGCAGCTTGTAAAAGATGTCCCAAGCCTCCGCCGATGTGACCTGCTGCAGCTCCCCCATCAGCCTGCCGAATCTTCACGCCTTCGAAGAGCGACTCGGTCACCAGAGTTGGTCGCAGTGATGCTCTCAGCCAGCTCCTTCTGCAGGGGCCTCGGAGAAGTCCTTGTAGCTTTCGCTGGCGATGACTGTCAAGACATTCGTCTCATAGACGGCATCCCCTAAGAGGTCGCTGTCCTGACGCTCGCCCTTTTGGTTGACGCACAGGCGCATTCCACGTCCCACCTCCTGACGCTTCTTGACCTCGCTGTCGCTCTGCTTGAGGGTGCAGATCTGGAAGACGTTGGGGTTGTCCCACCCTTCCTTGAGGGCGGAGTGCGAGAAGATGAAGCGCACGGGCTCGGCGAACGGAGTAGGCAGCTCCTTGTCGCGCATGATGAGCTGATAGGCATCAGGTCATTGGCCGTCGTCTCTCCGCGTGCGATCTTCGAGTCGATTAGCTTCCCCTTCTTATCCTGAGAGAAGTAGCCTGCATGTGTCTCCTCGGGACTGATGCCCGAGAGATACTGCTTATACTTATTCTCCAAGAAGAGGTCTTGCACTTCATTGAGTACCGAGACGTATTCCTCCTCGAAGATCTCCGCTTAGCGCCCTTGCTTACCTCGCCTCCAGCTTCGTAGACGCGGTACTTATCTACGGCATCGATGAAGAAGAGGCTCAGCACCTTGATGTCTTGGTGGAAGAGCTGCTTCTCACGCTCGAAGTGCTTCTGGATCGTGGCACGGATCTGGATACGGCGGATGGCCTCCTCGGAGACGGCACCGATAGCCTGCCCTTCGTAGACCTCCTGACCACTGCTCAGACGGATGCAGCCCTTGACGCCATCGATACGCTCGATCGTGAAGCCGTCACGGTAAGCCTCTATCTCGCCACTCTCGGCGTAGAGATCAAAGCCCTCATCTACGGTGCGTGTCGCCGTGCGCAGTCCCACTCGACTTGTGGCATCGAAGCTGATGCGTGCTCGGGAGCTTCGCCTTTCTTCTTCGACAGGACGATTGCCTCCAGATGGAGATAGCCATTGGTGGCCGTGGTGCCGACTGCTCCACGCCCGTGACCTCGATCTTCTTGACCAGGGTGCTTGTTGAAGGCATCGATGGCATCGGGCGATAGACCTGATTGTAGACATCCTCCCCTACGGTGCGTCGCACTGTAGAGCAGGGTGAAAAAGTGGGTTGAACTGCTGGAGCCCTTGGCGCGTCTTGTTCTTCTTGTCCGCCCCCAGTACGCTCTGCGGCTCGTCGATGATGAGGATGGGGCGCATCTCCCCGATCACATCGATCGGTCGACGCCAGCCGAACTCCTCCAGCTGCATCCCGATACGCCGAGCTGCTGCGCCCGTAGCGTTGAACGCCTGCGTATTGATGATCCATCACATGGAGCTTGGGTCGAGGCGAACTGGTCGATGGCAGTGAGCCGTCCACTATCATAGACGAAGTGCCGCATGCGCTCGCCGTATTCTTCTGCAAAGTGGTCGGCCATCGTCTCTAAAGCTCTTGATGACGCCCCTCACGGATCGCCACACTGGGCACCACGATGATGAACTTTGTCCAGCCGTAGTGCTTGTAGAGCTCGTACATCGTCTTGATGTAGGTGTAGGTCTTACCCGTACCCGTCTCCATCTCGATGCTGAGGGGCCAGCGTACCATGGGCATCACGTCGCACGTGCTCGACAGGCTGCAGCTCCCTGCTTCGTCTGGATGGCTCGGATATTCTCGGTCAGCTGCGCATCGCTGAGCTGGAGCTCCTGATTGCGGAAGCCCTGAGCCTCAGTGCCAAGCCCCTTTGCCCACATCCATGCGGTGAGGCAAAGGCATCCTGCAACGGCTGCCCGAGGAGGCATCTACCACGGCGCGTGCTGCCTCCATCTGGAAGCTCTGGTGCTTGAAGTGTAGTTTCATCTGAGTGCTTGGGCTACGAACTGATGCAAATGACGAGCAAATAAGAAGTCCATCGATAGAGGACTGATAATGGGATGCTTAGGGACAATCCATAGGTGCATCACCCTACTCGCAGCAAATGACCAGCAAATAAAATCAACTATATCCCCCAATAAGGTCTATACTTCATATGTTTCATCGCCGATTACATGACGTGGATACGGCGGTATGAACTCCTCGGCACTCCAGCCACAGAACTGCTTGAACTGCTCGTAGATGTTGAGCTTGGCTGCATCGCTCTGCAAAAGCACGACTCACGGAAGAGCACGCGCAAGGGCTCCAGCTTCGCTATCGCACGGATCACCTCGAGGTCAATATCCTCTTCCGAAGCAAGCGACCAAAAGCCCCTTCGTTCACGATGTACAAGTGCTTGCCTGCCACCTCCTCCTGACGAAGGGGATAGCTCAGCTCCACGCCCCAGTCCACCATACAGCCGAAGAGTAAATCTAAGTCAGTGCGGTCTTCCTTCACGCTATCCACTTGCCCAAAGAGATGATCTTGCCGCAGCGCTGCTGGCTCAAAGTACACCTCCTCCATATTGGACGTGTCGACACGAAAGCACACGGAAGCCTGTATCTAAGTCCACGCCTTCCGGCTTCCTCCTTAATCTTCTTGCCGGCTCTACGGATGCGCTCCTTACCGATCTCGCAGATGGTGGAGTAGCCTTGGTTCTTCAGTCTTCTCATTCACAGGTTCTGGCAGCTGAACACAGATGAATTTACAATGCTTCCCCTCGGAAGCGTTCTTCTACGATACCGCATGTGCCGTAGTTGCAGAGCCTGAGGAGAAAGTCAAGGACGATACTATCCTCTTGTAGATTAGCCAAAGTCAACAGTCTGCTCAATAAGCGTACAGGCTTAGGTCCATCAAAAACACCCTTATCTTCAAATAGGGCTACCAGTTCCTTTGCGCCCTCTTGACTATGACCAACCTCCTTATGGAAGAGAATAGAAGTTGGAGCTAACCCCTCGTGTTTCAGCTCTGATAAAGAAACGCTTTGTTGTGGAACACTATTACCGTCAGAACCGAACCAAATTCGGTTCTGACGAGTCTCTACGAAAGCTTTCGCAGAGAGCCTCCAACAACGCTGCTGGAGGCTCGACAATACGACGAAGGGGTCGTAATGGGAATGATCGCAATCCGCAGAATAAGTCTTAACAGACATATCACTGGGCTTCCAAACACCTCTGGGATCATTATCTGGGTTACTATATCGAGCATTAGCTTCCTCCGTACGAGAAGACGTCCAATGGTAAAGTCTTCAATACCCTTAGCATACATCAATATATAGTCATTTGCTATTGGAAACGTGACTTAGCATCATTTTTGAGAGAATATGCTCTCTCCCAAATCAGCTCCCGCCACAGAAGTTGCTTGCCCCGAACACCTCATCGCAGATCTTTCTTAGGTGGTGCACCTCGTTGTCGTCGATAGAGATGAAGATCACGCCATCATTGGCGAGCAGGGTGCGCGCCACCAGCAGGCGGCTGTAGATCATTGAGCACCAGTCGGGTGGTAGCGTGGGTTGGAGTCGAGGTTGCGGCGCAGGCGGTTGCCCTCCTCATCGAGGTTGCCCATGGCATCATCCATGTCCTCACGGCTCATGGCGAAGTCATCCTCATAGACGAAGTCATTACCGGTATTGTAGGGGCGGGTCGATGTAGATCATCTTGACCTTGCCGAGGATAGGCACGCTGGAGGGCTTAAGCACCTCGAGGTTATCGCCCTCGATATAGAGGTTCTGCGTCTTGTCCCAGTCCACACTATCCTCGAGGATGGGGCGCAGGGTCTTGCGCGTAGGCTCAGCGGCAGCACGCTTCGCGTCCTGCTTACCGACAGTAGAGCCAAAGCGCTCCTCATCGCTGTCGAGGATCTTATCCCCAGGAGCTCTTTTCAAGACGTCAGAAGTCGACCTTGTGGGTGAGCTCTCCTTGCTCATCGCGCACTTCGGTGAAGACGGATGGAGCTATTTGGCGTAGTGCCTCGAGGGTGAAAGTCGCTATGCGAAGCGGAGGTTAGTGCTTGCTTCTTGATGTCCATTATGCTTAGTGTTGTGTGGGGCTCTTCCGTGCCCATAATGGGGCGTACCTTGCCCCAATGAAAATTACGAAGATATTCAAAAACTCTATATGAGACTATATGCCAGAAGATTTAGTCAAATTATCGTGCGTCTGCCCCGCGTCTCAGAGGTACCATCCTCCTTGCGGCACTCTCTCTACGCCACGAGGGCTACCGCTGACCAATATTGGTCAGCGGAGGGGGCACTATTGCTTCGCACTGCAAGCAATATGGCTGCGCACTTCGACCAATATTGGTCGGAGTCGAAACTATATAGATCGGCGAAACCCCATCACGAGGAGGGGCGGAGGAGGGCTGACGGGAGACAAACAAAGCAGCCCCGGCCTCCCTCAGGAGAGAAGCCGTGGGGCTGATGCTGTGTGTGACCTTACCGAGAGGCTTAGCCGCGGTGCGCGATGATCTCGATCTCTACGGACCGTTCTTGGCAGCGTCTTCACCGCCACGGCAGAGCGCGCGAGAAGCCCCGTGAACTGCTTCTCATAGACCGCATTCATCGCAGCGAAGTCGCCCATGTCGGCGAGGAAACACGTGGTCTTGACGACCTGATCGATGGTGAAAGCCTGCTTCGGCGAGGATGAGCGTGGATGTTGCGGAATGCCTGTTCGGTCTGCGCCGTGACCCTTCGGGAAGCTCGCCCGTCGCAGGATCAATCCCGAGTTGGCCCGATGCGAAAGCATATCTCCGACACGGATGAAGCGGCTATAAGGGCCGATGGCAGCAGGGTGCCTGGGTGGTAGCAATAACTTGCTTCATAAGAGAAATGTGTATTTAGAGGGTGAATAGTCGGAAGGAAAGAGGGGATTACTTCGCATTGAAGCGGTTCATCGATGGAGCCAATGCCCTCAAGACAGAAGGCTATGGAGCATCCACGAAAGGTCTCCAGACGCTCGGGCATCAAGGCCTCTTCTTCGGCGGAGAAATGCCGAGGACGTAGTTGATTTGCGCCCCTGGGAAGTCGTTTCCGATGCCGAAGCGCAGACGGGCGTGGGACTGCGAGCCGAGGAGCTGGGCGATATTCTTCAGACCGTTGTGACCAGCATCACTGCCCTTGCCCTTGAGGCGGAGAGCAGCAAAGGGCAGAGCGAGGTCATCAACGATGACCAGCACGCGCTCGATGGGGATCTTCTCCGTACTCATCCAGTAGCGTACGGCTTCGCCACTGGGGTTCATATGGGTCGAGGCTTGAGCAGGACGATCTGCGCACTCTTGGCACGCCCCATAGCGACGTCGCCATAGCGCTTCGTCTCGAAGCGCACACCGAACGAGCAGCCAAGGCATCCGCCACACGGAAGCCGATGTTGTGGCGCGTCCTATCGTATTCAGCCCCGATATTGCCGGGGCCTACGATGAGATATTTCATTAGAGCAGTAAGGAAGGGGATTATTCGTGGGTGAGCAGGACGTTCTCATAGACGGCGGAGAGGTCGCGTGCCAGTCGCTTGGGGGCAGAAGCGCTCGACGTAGCTACGGCCGTCGTCGATCATCTTCTGCCGCAGGGAGATGTCGATGAGCACACGGTCGATCATCGCTGCGAGACATCGTGGCATCGTTGGGATCGGTATAGAGACTGCTCGGGCCCACCAGCTTCCTCGAGGCAGGAGCCCGTAGCACCGATGACGGGTACTCCAGCGTTCAGAGCCTCGATGATGGGGATGCCGAAGCCCTCGAAGCGCGAAGGGTAGACGAAGACCTTCGCCCCGGCATAGATGCCTGGCAGAAGGAGACTTCCCACGCCGTGCAGGAGGTGCAGGCGCGAGGAGGACGCAAGCGGCGAGCTCGGTCGACGACGGTATTCACGTAGGGGTCTTGCGCCCCACGGCCACGGATGCACGTCCTTGTCCTAAGAAGCTGGTTCAGTGCTGACGATGAGGGCGAGGTTCTTGCGCTCTTCGATGCTCCCGACAAAGAGGATGTAGCGGTCGGGAAGGCCTAAGGTCTGCCGTGCGGTGACGACTTCCTCGGGAGTCACGGCGGCGAAGGCCTCGGAGCAACCTTGGTAGACGGTCGTCACACGCTCCTCTTCGATGCCGAAGATATCAATGACATCGCGCCGTGTCTGTTCGCTCACCGTGATGACGTGGTCGGCGTGGCGTGCCGATGCCCCGTACTTCTTGCGGTAGAGCATGCGGTCGATGGGCTTGTAGAGACTGCGGGTAGCGGATGAACGCCAGAGTCGTGTATCGTGACCACCGTCGATGCGCTGGGCACGGTACAGCCCGATGGGAGCTCGTTGGTCAAAGCCGTGGAAGAGGTCAACTTGCTCGTCACGGCGGCGCGAAGGCACGGAGAAGTTGCGCCAGATATTCCCTCCAGCGAAGGCCAAAGCACGGTGCGGCGTATATGAGACGCACCGAGCGATGCGTCAGCAGACGCTATGTAGGGCGTAGAGGGTTGCCCGTAGAGGAGAGAAAGGAGATGGCGGTTCTCCGGTCTGAACTCCGTGAGCGTGTCCAGCACGAAGCGACTGTGATTGCCGAAAGCCAGTGGCATTGTGTGTAATGCGCGGCATCGAAGGCGATATTCATCGACAGGTGGGAGATGAAGAGTTCTTGGGAAAGAGGCGTACCGTTGAGCTTCGGTCTCGGTCTTGTAGCGGAAGAGAGGCGAGAGCACAGCTACCACAGCTGAGTAGCCAGCGAGACATTACCAGCTCGTGCTCCAGCCAGAGAGGACGGCCGTCGTCTCCGTCTGCGAAGGACGAGTGATTGATCACGGCTTGCGCGCCCCATGAGGAGCCGAGCGTAGCACCGATGCCATTGGTCATGATCGCTGAAGAGCCCTGCGCACTCGAGGCGAATGGAAGGGTCGGTCTCCTTGTCCACGAAGAACGAGACCCGAGACGTTGAAGAAGTCAAACGCCACGCCATAGACGACCATACTCAGCAGGAAGAGCCATACGCCACTACCTAGGTTACCAAGACCGAGGAAGGCAAAAGCGCAGCACCACGCCGTCATAGCGATGGGCATCACACGGCGGATACCGAGCGACGCAGGGCGAGGGGATGAGTGGGATGCAGGCGTCTCGAGAGCTGCGAGAGGAATGAGGATGTTGGCGTGCTTGACACCGAAGAGGTACTCAGCGTGAGCGGTTCGAAGGTGCTGATGAAGGGATTTGGCAAAAGCCGTTGGTGATCTGCAGGCTTACTCCGAGGGAGCATCGAGAAGATGAAGAAGAGTGCCATCTTACGCTGCTTGAAGAGCACGAAGGCACGCAGGCCGAGGGCTTCGACGAGACTCTGCTCTGCCCTTGGGTGCCGTAGGACAGTGGGGAGTGTCTGCGAATGAGACGGCTGAGACCAGACCGATAATGCCTGAGACGGCGAACTGTCCGCTGGTAGCTTCGAGCCCAAAAGCAGGCTCACCGTAATCATCGTGCAGATGAAGCCCACCGTACCGAAGACACGGATCGGAGGAAGCTCTTCACTAAGTCAAGCCCGACTGCTCGAGCGAGGGTGTAAGCCACCGAATTGCTCAGCGCCAGCGTCGGCATGTGAAGGCAACACTCAGCGAGTAGAGCACAAAGAGGGTGGTATAAGAGGTGCTTCGGGTCTGGGTGTGAGGAAGACGCCCATCATCAGGGCACCAGCCACGGTGTGTAGAGCCCCAAGAGTCGCTACGCAGGGATCAGCGGTCGGCGACAATACCCATCAGCGCAGGCATGAAGAGGGGAGACGAAGCCCTGCATGGCGTAAAGTTGCCGATCTCAGGGCCGAAGCCCGCAGCACCGAGATAACGCCCCTAGACGTAAGGTAAGCCCCCAGATAGCGAACTGGAGGAGTTCATCACCGTGAGGCGGAGTTTCGATGAATGGTTGCACAGGTGGTAGGTAGTGAGTGCTTGTGTGATGATAGGCGACGCCCACAGGGAGCAGGTGTTCTCGAGGGAAGAAGCCTGTTCGCTGTGGGCGTCAGATAAGGAATTACTGCTGCTGGGCTCTACGCTCACGAAGCTCACCTGCATGTCCTTCGCAGCTTTCGAGGAGGCGAAGGAAGCTGGGACGCAGGGAGCTCGGAGATGAGCACGGAGCTGCCGTCATCGTCGTCAGTGAGACGGGCACCAGACGGAGCTGGAGCGGCGTGGTGATCGTCCAGCCCGTAGCAGCCGAATAGGTGGCGTACTTAGCAAGATGCTCGGTGACGATGCGTGCGATATTGTTGAAGCTGATAGCCTCTATCGCTGGCGGTGTACTTCTTCGAGATGTGAGGACTTACCTGACTCGATGGTCTGCACCTCGGCCTTGGAGTACTCTGCACCTTATCGGCAGGTAGGGTAGGAGGTAGTCGGGCTGGTTGGTGCTCTGTCCCTCCTGCGCTTGGACGGGTGCTGAGAAGTTCGCATCGGCGAGCATCCAAGAGCGCCCGATGAAGTCGGCAGCCAGGCGTCTTGCTGGAGTGGGGACGGTGTGAGGCTTCTGCAGCTCCAGCCACCGAGAGGGTGTACTCAGTCGTCACGCCAGCAGGGCTCTTGACGTAGCTATATTCGGTGAGGTGCAGTGAGCTTTCGAGACATCTCCGCTGCTCAGGGCATTACTGCGACGTGTCGTGAGCTTGGTGTCAACGAAGGCCTTGGTGTACTTGATGCGCTCGGTGGCCTACGAGGATTGGGGATGCTGTAGTGGATCATCAGAGACGACCTCGGTCACATCGAGGAGGAAGCCACGTCCGTGACAGGTGCGACATAGAAGCCGTGTAGTATCTCCTTATCGAAGCGTTCCGCGTGCTGAAAGCGTCCTTGCGTGATCGAGGAAATAGAAGCCTCATAGATGCGCTTTCCTAAGGCGATATCCAAGGGGATGGTGGAAGTAGCGAAGGGGAGTTCTGTGCGACAAGCTGTCCCGTCTTAGGCTGAAGGGTAGCGGCACCCCAAGAGGTAGCCCTTCACGGTACTGGAGCCAGACTCTGGGAGGTCGTGCCAGCGGTCGTCAGTGGCTGAGCGAGCTCGTAGACATGACCTTGATCTGTGCGGCGGCATCGCCTTCGGTGCGGTCGGAGTAGATGCGGAAGTCTACCGAGGTCAATGGTGAGCTGGGCGTTAGCCAGCACCTTCGAAGGTCAGCCCTTCGGCGGTGCGCACCTGCTGACGAACTCGCCCGAGACGGTCGAGGCCTGTTTCGGCCGATGAGCGTACCGAGCAGGGATGTCGTCCCATCGGTATATAGGGTAGGCGTGGCGACGGTCGTAGCTTCGAAGGTGAGCTTGGTAGCACGACCCGTGACCTTGTCGCGTCCTGGCTGGATGCTCTCGCCGATGGCCGAGAGGTTGTCTTCGGCGCAGGAGGAGAAGAGCGTCACCAAGCCCAGTGCGAGGAGGCTGGCTTTTGAGGGTGGAAAGCTGAGCTTCATTAGGGAAGGATCTTCTTATAAAATTCGTTGTATGCCTCGGCACCGCCATCGATGGGCGTGTAAGGCAGGAAGTGGACGCCACTCTCTTCGATGAACTGACGGAGGCTGGGGAGATTTCTTCGCTCCCCTGGACGACCCGTTGGCATACTGAATCGCCAGGCGGTTCAGGGCTTTCGTAGTCGGTCTTGCTGTCGAGGACGGAGAGAGGGCTGCGAGGCTTGATCTTGTCGAACTTCAGGCACTCGAAGAGCGTCTCGGGTACTTCGACAGGAGCCTCTTCGTTGTAGAGTGAGTAGATGATCTTCGCCTTCTTCAGGCAGGGGTCATCGTGTGAGTCTTTCTTCAGATAGAGCATCCCCAGAGCGGTGTGAAGGTACCGTGGCAGTGGATGATGTCGGGTATCCAGCGTAGCTTCTTGATGGCTTGAGGGCACCACGTACGAAGAAGATAGAGGCGCTCATCGTTGTCGTTGCCGATCTTGGGGGTCTACATCGAAGACGGTCTTACGCTTGAAGAGTCATCGTTGTCGATGAAGTACACCTGCAGGCGAGCCGCTCGGGAGGGATGCGACCTTAATGATGAGCGGATGATCATTGTTGTTGATGATCATATTGATTCCCGAGAGGCGGATGACTTCGTGCAACTGGTTGCGGCGCCTCGTTGATGACACCGAAGCGAGGCATGAAGATACGGATTCATTCCCCAATTCTTGTATCCCTTGAGGCAATTGGCGTGCTGTCGTCGCAATGTCGGACTCGGGAAGGTAGGGGAAGATCTCCTGCGAGATATACAGTATTCGTCTTGATTTCATTCGTCTATCGATTATACTTTTAGTGATGCGCTGCCCCGAGCAAGAGGCTGGCGTAGCCCCGCCGACTGCACGGCATAGGACTACTACAAAGATACGGAAATTCCCTCTGTGCTCCTCTTATTGCTTGCATAGTAGGCGTTATTACCCTGGGGGAAGCGTGCCTTTCTATTGGGATAGGTTTTGTCAGGGTAAAGCCAAGGGGGCTACTTCCATGGTATCGGTATATATAGCAACGCACCGACATCCTCCGATGAGGTATGTCGGTGCGTTCTTTAGAGCCCTGGGAATCGAACCCCTTTCAAGAATGAAAAATCTTGCGTCCTAACCGATGAGACGAAGGCCGCCTAGAAGTCTGTCTCACACACCCCTGAGGAGGCACTTGACAGCAGATGGGGTGGCTACTGCTTGGCCGAGGGCGTACGGATCTGCTTAGTGAGCTTGCTCTTGAGGTTTGCAGCGCTTGTTCTTGTGGGATGATGTTCTTACCAGCGAGGCGGTCGAGGCATCGAGCTGAGCTGTGGCAGAGCAGCACGAGCTTCAGCAGCATCGGTCAGCGCGCGGAAGCGACGCACAGCGTTACGAGCCGTCTTGGCATAGTAGCGGTTGTGCAGACGGCGAGCGTTGGTCTGACGGATTCTCTTGATGGATGACTTATGATTTGCCATTTGTATCTCTTCTTTTTGTTGTTATCGTAGCCATGGGGAATCGAACCCCCTTTCAAGAATGAAAATCTTGCGTCCTAACCGATAGACGAATGGGCCTCCCAAATGTCAACCTGCCGCTACTGCGTGGGTAGCATTCAGTTGCGAGTGCAAAGAGTATAACAAATTATTGATTTACCAAACCTCTGAGGAAATTTGCGCTCCGCCTCCGAGTGCCTGTCCTGGCAACGGTGGAGACAAGTAGCTGCATCTCCGAGCCAAGCTCTTTCTCCCTCCCAGCATATATTATGGTACGCGCGCGTATCCGAGGTGTATCCTTGCCTTATCGCTCTGCGTGCTGCCTGAGTAGGGTGGTGTTGACCTATAGTGATCGGTGAGTGCACCAGTGAGTGGTGCGTGCTACTGACCACTACTGCTCCACACGCCGACCACTAGTGGTTCAGCCCCCTATCCACTATGAGACTGTTGCAGCATGCGGTAATCGCAAGGCGTTAAGACTGAGGGCGAAGGGGTTTACTCCTGTAAATGACACGCCTGAATGTCGCAAACAACGAAGCGAGTGCCGTATGATGCAATAGTCTCACCACGCCTCGATGCATGCGGTAGCTGAGAAGGAAGGGATAGATACGCCACGCCCCCACGGAGAAGCTCCGTGGGGGCGTGACACAAAGCCCGAAGGGGCGGGCGATGAAAAGCGAAGAGGCGAGACTACTGCATCACCTTGCGGTCGGTGAAGAGGTAGAGGCGGTCACCAGGACGCACCTTCTCTGGGACGGCAATGGAGCAGACTTGACCCTTGACAGCCTTGTCGACGGACTCCATCTCGACACGGATCTCTTCGACGATGAGACGCACCAGACCGGTTTGTCGGACCCGTGATGATTTCATCACCGACCTTCACCTCACCGCTCTCAACGGCAAATTCACCGACCCCAATCTTGGAGAAGTACTTATTGGTCTTAGCCACATAGATCTTCTGCTTCGTAGCCGAAGAGCCGTAGTTGGACGTCCATTCATGAGGACGCTGCCGAGGTAGTAGCCGTTCCAGAAGCCACGGTTGAAGACCTGTCCGAGGTGATTGTCCCACTTCTCGACCCTGGGTCGGTGGTGGAAGTTGCCTGCGCAATAAAGTGTCGACCGCCTCACGGTAAGCACGCACCACGGTATCGACATATTCGGGCCCGCGCGCACGCTCTCCTTCGATCTTGAGGACACGCACGCCAGCGTCCAGCATCTTATTGAGGAAATGGATGGTCTTGAGGTCCTTGGGCGACATGATGTACTGGTTGTCGATCTCCAGCTCAATGCCCGTCTCCTTATCCTTGACTTCATAGGGCGGCGGCAGATCTGGGAGCAAGAGCCACGGTTGGCACTCTCGCCCTGTTCGTGGAGGCTGGTAGCACTTCCCCGAGACGGCCATGCAGAGGCTCCGTGGGCGAACATCTCATGCGGATCCGGCTCGCCTGCAGGGCCGACGATGGGCTCCTCAGCGATCGCCTTGTGGATGGCAGCGACCTGATCCATGTTCAGCTCACGCGCCAAGACTACGACGTCGGCGAACTGTGCATAGAAGCGCAGGGCTTCGACATTGGTGATATTCAGCTGGGTGGAGGTGCACTTCGACTGATGCTGCGAGCGTAGAGCATGGGGCCACGTCAGCAGCGATGATGGCGGAGACAGCAGCGGCCTGGCAGCATCGATGATTTCGCGCATCAGCTCAGGTCTTCGTCATAGATAATGGTGTTGACCGTGAGGTAACTCTTCACGCCGTGGTCACGGCAGATGGAGCAATCTTATGGAGGTCTTCGGTGGTGAGAGTTATTGGCACTCTTGGAGCGCATATTGAGGCCTTCGATACCGGAAGTAGATAGAGTCCAGCGCCTGCGTTGATGGCTGCCATCAGGGACTCATAGGAGCCCACTGGTGCCATTATTTCGTAATCTTTGCGGTTCATTTTGTGATAAATAGGAATATTGACTGCAAAGATAGCTTAATATAGTGGGCAAGCCTTTCTGCCAGCCCGGCATAGTTGCCTTGGGGTGAAGGAACCGTAGCTACGGCATAGTTGCTATCTTTGCCCAAGACACGTGCACGCTACCCTACCTGCTGATTAGCTCTCCCTATGAAGATACAATATGTACCGCTGGTGCTGCTCGCCCTTTCCTTCCCGATGCAGGGGCAGCGGTCAGGGGCAACATCCGATAGCTCCTCACCCTGTCAGCACCCATACACTTATAGATAAGGCAATGAACAAGCACCAGCTCAGTGACCTCCTCGCAGGCTATCAAAAGCTCTGGAAGGAGACCGAATACCGTGACCCTGAAGCTCAGACCAACGCCTATCAGACCCTGCACGAGCTGCAGAGCTTGTCTTGGCTCACCGAGACCGACTGCCTTGCGCTCCAGCTCTTCACCCTCCGCTATTATGAGGCGCACCGCTGGAGGTACAGACTCCATCGGGAGGAAATCGGCTAGAAGCACCCGACGCCATTGACCCCGAGCAATGGAGCAAGCGCGACTATCAGACCTTCTACACCACGCTCATCCGCCAGCTCATCCGTCGCCCTGAGGCTCTATCGGCTCCGATGAAGCCGTATGCTGCTGCCTTTGACCTCGCTGGAGGAGTGGCGCAGACACGTACTTTGGGGGCGCGAACTCCTGCTACACTTCCCCTGACGAGGAAGCCCTTGGCTCGCTGCATCAAGAGGTCTTGAACGTCCCTGCGTCCTTCGGCAGAAGGGGTGCGAATACCCACTACCGTGCTTTGATTGATCGACAGCAGCTGCAGCTCCAGCGCGAGCGACTCAGTGACGAAGAGCGCATCCAGGCCTTGGAGTGCTATGTGGAGAAGTACGCTACCGAGCCTGCCATCGGAGACGAGGCTGAGTAGCTTTCTTGCCCTCTATCCCTACCAGCGTCTGCGCCGTGCTCGCTTCCTCGAGTCCATCCTCCAGCGTGATGACGGGCTTACTCCAGAGATGCGCAAGCAGCTTGGGAAGAGGCTAAGGAGTGTCGTCGCCCTGAGAGCTCCTACAGAGGGCTGACCATAGCTACCTCGACAGAGTAGGCATCCATCTGGAGGCACCCTATCTCGTGACGAAGGCCACGGTGCGACTCTATAAGGTCCCTATGATTATCCGCCCCGATACGCGTGAGAAGTGGAAGCCTGGTAGCCAAGACAGCCCATAGCGACGAAGGAGGTAACCTTCCAACTCGATGACTTGGGCGAAGGCAAGGGAGCTAAGCCCTTTAGCCTGGATCTCCCTACACCAGCCAACTACTTCCTAACGACCACGTTCGAGTACTCTCCCGAGGCTTCGTCCAAGGACTTAGATGCGACGCATAGTCTGATGCGTACGGAGTACGTCTATCTCGGGCATGAGATAGGGAATGCAGAGCGCATCAGTGGCTGAATGCCCGTACTGGGGCACCTGTAGCTGATCAGTCCTTCCACTCCTATCAGAAGATATCCCCTGATATGGTTGACTTTGCCTATAAGGGGGATGTGAAGACCGATGCTCTCGGGTTTTATCGCCTCAAGGAGGGGACCTACCGCTACTTCTTGGCATCGGGGAAGGACCCACTCATCGCCGAATCCTACCACTCCCGCGGGTGGAGAAAGTTCGAGGCCTGCTGACCCCCTCGCCTCTATGCCTACAAAGGCTATGTGACCACCGACCGTCCAGCCTATCGTCCTGGACAGACGGCTCATATCTATGGGGTGTACTCCGAGGTGCGTATGCACGCCGAGGATACTCGTGTAGCAGCTGAAGTCCCTCACGCTCGAGGTCATCAATGCTTCGCGTGAGAAGGTGCAGGAGCTTACGGTCAAGACGGATGCTTTCGGGCGCTTCTCGGCCAGCATCACCCTGCCGAAGGACGGCCTCACGGGTGACTATCGTATCGAGGTTCGGGCGGCATCGGGCGTGATCAAGAGCTTTCGTCTGGGTTCAGCTGTAAGTTCGCTGTCTTCGAGTAGTAAGCGCAGGGTACAGAGCTCACCGTTGATATGCCCCAGCCTCCCTATCAGTATGGCGGCACGCTACCCATCACGGGCTCGGTGCGTACGCTCGAGTGGTAGCCCCGTGGCAGATGCTCGTGTGCACTATACGCTCGAGCGTCATGCTACCTTCTGGAGCTTCAGAGGGCTGAGCGTCGACTATAGCGATCGTAGCAAGATGGAGAAGATCACGTCGGAGGTCGTCACTGATGCCTCGGGTCGCTATTCCTTCACGGGTGCCTCTTCGAGGATCCCCAGAAGCTCACGCAGAGTGAGGGGATTACTTCGCTCCGTGGTACTACTATGTGCTGACTGTCACCTCAACGGATGGAGCTGGTGAGAGTCAAAAGAGTTCTGAATATACCCATCGGTCCAGCCTGTGGGGGCGGTGAGGGTGAAACTCGCCCAGTTCATCGACCGCAAGAGTGCGAGCACGACGCTCCACTTCTCGAACGATACCTATAGATCCCGTGCCGAGGCTCCGACCGTTCATTATCGCCTCACGAGTGGTGGGAAGGTACATCTGGAGGGGATGACCCTTACTGATAGCATCATCGAGCTGGCTCGCTTGCTTCCTTTCCTCGGGACGCTATGAGCTGGACTCATACCGTCAAGTACCGCGACTCGCTCTCCTATGTCGGGCAGATGGCTCTTTACCTCTTCGATACGCGTGATAGCAAGGTCAGCGACCTGCGTGCGCCCCTCCTCCTTTCCGCAGGAGATGGGAAGTATGGCGGCGGGAAGAAGCCCGTCGTCTACTATGCGACGAGCCTCTCCGATGCCTACATCTACTATAGTGTATATAGTCAGCGTGGCCCTATTGCCTCGGGCGTCCTTCGTCCGAAGGCTGGTACACTGGGCGTGCTCTCGATAGATATCTCCAAGGAAACCCACTGGGCCGCAGAGATCGAGGTGCAGCTCTATACTGTGCGTGACGGACGCTTCCTCCGCGAAGAGGTGAAGCTTCAGCGGACACAGCCCGAGAAGCAGCTGCAGATCACGTGGAATAGCTTCCGTGACCGACTGAAGGCTGGCGATAAGGAGACGTGGAGCTTCACGCTCCCGTGACGATAAGGGGCGTCCTGCTGAAGGGTGTGGCGGTGGCCGTCTGGATGTACGATGCCGCCCTCGAAGCTTTCGGGAAGCTGAGTCCATGGTACCCTGCGCTGCGCCTGAAGAATACCAGCTTCTCAGGGCTCCTCGGTAACTATTCCGCCTCTGTCCGTAAGCAGAGTAGTGGGCACTATTCCGATGGAGCGTGGTGGACGGCTTGGCTGGGTGATAAGCCTCGTGGAATTCGCTCACCCTTCATCAAGAAGTCCGGTGATGATAAGGAGGAAGCCTCCCTGAGTATCTCGAGGAGATGCTTGCAGTCGCACGTCCTATGCTGTATGGCTATTCTCTGGGGCTCGCTGCTGACTCTAAATACGTCGATCACGTAGTCACAGTTGCTATCCCTCGCAGCGCGAAGTCCGCTCGTCCTGCGGGTTGGGATACTGAAGAAAGCGCCCCCACAGTGAAGCTGCGCAAGGACTTCTCCGAGACGACGTTCTTCCTCCCCGAGCTAAAGACCGATAGCAAGGGGCAGGTCAGCTGGAGCTTCAATGCCCCTGAGCAGCTCTCTCGCTGGCGCCTCGTCCTCAACGCCCACAGCCGTACGCTGGATCATCATATCGAGCGCCGCACGGTAGTGACATCTCGAGCCTTCAGCATCCGTCCCACGCTCCCACGCTTCCTGCGTGAGGGGGATGCCCCGACGCTGCTCACCGAGGTGCGCAATGAGACCAGCGAGCCACAGCGAGGCACGCTCACCTTAGAGCTCTTTTGACCCTACTAACGGGCGGTGCGCTCGACCCAGCAGACACCCTTCGACATAGCCGCCTCGTCCGTCGCTACGCTCAGCCTCCCTGTGGAGGGCTATCGTGGGACTGGACTCGATCGGGGTGCGCATCATCGCTCGTGGTAGCGACTTCTCCGATGGGAGAGCAGCACCTCGTGCCTGTTCTCCTCCGACCGAGAGACCATCACCGAGACCGTAGCCTTCGAGATGCATACGGCAGGGGACGAAGCGCATTTCCTTGGCTCCGCTCTTCCCCTCAGGGGAAGTTCCCGGGACGGGACTCTTCACGGTAGCCCTTCAGCCAGAGGCTCGCGGCTGGCACTCACGGCGCTTCCTGTGCTGGGCTACACGAAGGACGCTTCGGCCTTCGCTGCTACTACGGCACTCTTCGCCGAGGGCCGTGGGGCATCAGCTGGCGCAGTCGGAGGGACTACGGCAGTGGGCGCAGGGCAGGCTGAGTGCGACCGATACCGCTCAGACTTCTCCTCGTGAGGGGATGTGCCTGGGCACAATCACCAGCTCACCGAGACTCCCTTGGGCAAAGTACCTCGCAGAGGAAGAGGCGCAAGAGCGCACCTTGGCTCGCTTCCTCCTTCGAGGAAATGAGTCTGCGACCAGCGACCAGCTCCTCCATCGTCTGCGTGACTTGCAGACCCCCCGACGGGCTGTGGGCGTGGTACCCGGGGATGAAGGGCCTCTATACGACCGAATATGTACTGCGCACCCTCCTGCGTCTCTCTTCCTATGCTTCGCTGGAGCCAGCCCTGCGCCTGCAGCTTGAGACCCTGATACGTCAGGGGATGAAGGCACTGAATCGGCAGGCGGTGCTCGATTATAAAGCCCCTGCAGAAGGCCAAGCGCTCAGGGAGACGGTCTACGTCCATACGGATGCCGACTACCTCTATCTCGTGGCACTTGCCAAGCGTCAGGGGACTGTATGAAGCCTCCGAAGAGGAGGGGCGTGCGGTGGCACACTCTTCGCTCAGCTACGCAAGAAGTACACCGAGCTACCTCTGGATGATAAAGCCACGAGCTGCCCTGATTTTTCCACCTCGCAGGGGAGAAGAAGCTCGCCGAAGGCTTGACAAAGGAGCTGTGGCGACCTTGGTCGAAGATGAGACGGGGCTCTTCTTCGCTCGACTACAAGCGGAGAGCTACTCGTGGATGAACCGTGCTCTGCCAGCTACGGTCGAGATGATTGAGCTCCTCTCCACCTCTGCCCCTCGCTCACAACGAGACGATACAAGGGCTCAAGCGTTGGATTGTCTCGCAGCGCACGCAGGCTTGGGGGCTGACCTCCTGACAGCCGAAGCGGTCTACGGCTTGACCCTCGGCGAGTCGCTCGCCTCGGAGCCTCTGCAGAAGCGACAGGTGCAGTTGGAACTCCCCGTCCTCGGAGGGAAGCCATACGCCTCGGAGGCGAGGTCATGCAGGCGAAGATGCACTTCTCGCCCACGCAGCAGCCCGACACGACCCTCCAGCTCACGCAGTCCGCACCTGTCCTCCTCTGGGGAAGTGCCACAGCGACCTATACCCAGCCCACGGCTCAGGTCGAAGCGCGTGGCAAGCAAATCCAGCTCACACGTGAGACCTTCTTGCTCCGACGAGGGAGCGATGGGGATGAACTCCTTCCGCTCATCGAAGGGCAGGGAGCTACGTGTCGGCGACCTTCTGCGCACACGTCTGACGCTTCGTCTCGAGCAAGCGATGGACTTCATTCAGGTCTCCGACCCACGTCCAGGCTTGCCGAACCCATCAAGCAACAGCCGTTCTATGCTTGGGGCGCAGGCACGGGCTACTATGTCGAGCCGAAGGATGGGGTGACGAACTTCTACATCGATGCCCTCAATCGTGGAACGTATCTCCTCAGCTACGACCAGTATGTGGCTCGTGCAGGGCGTTTTGCTGGTACGGTGGCGCGTGTCGTCTCGTGCTACGCTCCCGACTACAGCGCACATACGGCCGCAGGTCACGTGACGCACGTCCCTGCCCCTCAAGCGGTGACTGCGGTTGCTCTGGGTATGGAGCAGTAGTGATCGCCGAGCGGACCAGTAGTGGTCGCTGAGCGGATCAGTATAGGTGAGGGTATGGAGCAGTACTGCTCCATACCCCTCACCTATACTGATCGTTGTACCCCTTCCTGTGGAGAAAGAGCGAATGTGGTTAGGTGTTCGTACCTGTTTTGGGAATGCAATAGCCCCAAGCATCCAGCACGGATGCTTGGGGCCAGTGTACAGATGAGCTCCGTGGAGGGAGCAGGGGTTACTTCTCGAGGAGCTCGAGGGTAGAGAGCTTGTAGATGACCGAAGCCTGAATCATCTGCTGAGCTTGCTCCGCAGAGCCCATCAGGAGGATTCGCCGTAAGCCTGATTGTAGTACTCACGTGCCTGCTTGTAGTCCTTCAGCTCCCTTGTAGGAGTCGCCAGCCATCACGAGGAAGTTGATCTTGTTCATCAGCGTGGACTCGTAGGGATGGCCTTCTGCAGCCAAGCGATGGCCTGCTTGTGGTCGGCGGCGGTGAGCTTGTTGCCGGCAGCGTTGTAGAGCGACTGAGCAGCGATGCCGTAGTCGGCAGCGTTAGCGTCTTCACCGAGGCCATTGAGGGTAGCTGGTCATCAGCTGGATGTAGCGAGTACGTCCTTGTTCTTGTAGATGGCGTAGAGGGCTCCGTAGTAGTCGACAGACTTCTGGTAGGGAGTGACCTTCTTGAACTTGATGACGTCATAGGGCCTTCTTGTAGTCGGTACGGATCTTCTCCAGATAGGGTCTTGTAGGGTCGTCGCCCTTCTTGACGAGGTCGAGCATACGCTCATCGTTCTTCTCGATGATGTAGTAGGCGGCAGGCTCACCGACAGCGGCTATCCAGGCATCGAGGTGGGCGTTGATGTACTCGACGACACGTGCCACTTCATCAGGGGTCATCGCCACCGAGGTTGCTGATGATGAGGTAGTCCTTCTTGTTGATGAGGGCTGTTGTCCTCCATCTTCTTCGAGAGGTATTCCTTGTAGAGCTTACGGACGCGCACCACCCACTTCTCGGCATCCATACCGTCCTGCGTGGTGAGGAAGCGGGGAGCCAACGTGAGCAGCTCCTGCTGCAGGCCGAGGTCGGTAGGGGCAGCACGGTGCTCTTTGTACAGCTCTTCGAAGCCCTTGACCTCACCGACAGCAGTCTTACCCATCTCGATGAGCTCTTCGGCCTTCATAAAGCCTACGTTGATCTGGATGGGCCTTGCCGTCAGGGGCGATGATGCCGAGGGTGGGAAGGCCTCTACCTTGTACTTCTTTCGCCAGCTCGACATTCTCGGGCTTCTCGGCATCCATCTGCAGGGTTGACGAACTTCTCATTGAAGAACGCCCCACGGCAGGCTGGGTGAAGATGGTCTTCTCCATCTTCTTACAGGGGACGCACCACGTAGCGTAGAAGTCCACGAAGAGGGCTTGCCCTGACGCTGCGCTTCGGCAAGGGCTTCGGCAAACGTACCCTTGAAGAAGCGGATCCCCGTAGCCTCTTGCGCTGAGGCGGTGAAGCAGGCGAGGACGGCTATGACCAGTAGGGTCGCAAACTTAGTGATTCGCATAGGGAGAATATTTTAGTAGGGGATACTTATTCCGTAGCTTCGAGCACCAGCACCCTCTGCCGGAGCCTCCGCTTCGGGAGGGCTTGGTCTTGGATGATGAAGGTGAAGAGTCCACGGAGCTCACGGCTGTAGCCTTCGTTGTAGACACGGAGGTTGACGGTGTAGCGTCCGTTGGGGAGCGTCTGCACAGCCTTGGGGAAGAGGTTGATCGTACCGCCGTTGACGGTGATTAAGCCTTCCTTGACGGCGGCGGCGAACTTCGTGGCGTCGCCTCCGTCGGAGACATCGACGCTGAGGAACTCGTAGTTCACGGGGTTCGTCCCCGAGACACCCTGGACGCGCTGAGAGGTCCAAGGGCGGGATGCTCCTTGGTGAGGCTGTGGGGATTGTCCTCGGAGACATTGCGGTAGACGACTAACTCCTTGGAGGAGAAAGCGGCGTGCTCGGCATCTAAGTAGCCGATAGCCATCTTGCGACACGAGCCCAAGGTAGCACCAAGACTACGAGCAGTAGGCTATAAATAGAACGTGCATTCATCGTGTAAGCGAATAAGCGTGGGGATTAGAACTCAGCCGCGGTGAAGTCATACTGCGGGAGTGGACTACGCCCGTGCGCGTCTGGATGTTGTGTGAGGCGATGTCGCGCGTGACCTTGGTCTCTGGGGAGACGATGTGCAGGCGGTTGGCACCTGCTTCGGGGACGTTGGCATAGGCATCACGGAAGGTATAGAGCCAGAGCTTCTTGCCTGATGCCATCGTGTAGAGCTTCCCTCCGGTACCGATGACGGACTCAGCATTGGTGGACTTACGTCCTGCTGGGAAGTCCTCTAAGAGCAGGGCTTCGCGAGGGATGACGCAGTCGAGGATGATCTTACGAGCTGTCTCGACGTCCATACGCTCGATGAGCTGCATCGTCTCGGCTTCGGTCAGTTCGCTGGGCTCGATGGCACTCCCCACGGCGGTGGGTGCAGCAGGAGTTACTGGGGCTTCGCTTCCCTCTGTACTTTCTGTTCCGCCTGTTCCTTCGGGACTTTCTGTGCCTTCAGGTTGCTCTGCCTTCTTCCCGTAGGTCTTATAGAGATAGCGACGGAGGCTGTGGTTGGTGATGCCGAGGAAGGTGAACTTCGAGCCGTACTGAGCATCCTTCCCCTGGAAGAGATCTTCGAGGCCGGCACGCTTGATGAGGAGGACGAGGCCGCTCCAGTTGTAGTCATCCGTCTGGAAGTACTCCCACATCGTCTTGTCGAGGTGGCTCTGTGCCTTTCCCGTCTCGACAAAGTCGTACTTCGTGCAGCCCGTGCAGGCGAAGCAAAGGAGGAGGGCCAGAAGGTATAGTGATTGTTTGATCGTTCGCATAGTGATATAGAGCTTAGAGGAGACTACATATAGCGGAACCAGTAGGGACGCTGTAGTATGCGCCCGTTGATGACCTTACCATCCTTGTCACGCTGTGAGCTTGCGGGGATGGGGAGGCAGAGCGCACCGCCTGCGATGTCGGCTGCGGTGAGTGTGGGGAACTTACCCTTGAGCTCGGTCTTGATGTAGTCGTCGCCGTTGCGCAGGATGTCGTAGTAGCGACTATCATTCTCGAGGATAAATTCACGCTCACGCTCACGGAAGATGGCCTTCTTCAGGTCGCTCTCCCCTGAGGCAGGATAAGCGGTAGCTCCAGCACGAGTGCGAATCTTGTTGAGGTCAGCGGTGGCGGTAGCGTTGTCGCCGATCTTCGCTGCGCACTCAGCACGGAGCAGGTAGACATCCGCCAGTCGCCAGTAGACGTAGTTAGCGTTGATGCTGACGAAGCGCTTGCCCGCATCGGCTGTGTTGTCGACGGCAAAGACCGCTGAGCGGAACTTGTAGGGGACAGCGTAGCTCACGTCTGAGATCGTATGGTCTTCATTGAAGTTGTAGAAGAAGGCGGTGCGACGTGCATCGCTGGCATCGGGGTAAAGCGCTTTGATGGTCGACTTCTTGAGACGGAAGGATGCCTGTGCGATGTCCCTTCTTGCTTCGTCTCATTGACGGGCCAGGTGGCGAAGAAGCTGGCTACTTCATTCTTCGACGTCGTCTCGTTGCCACGGCTCTTGTCGAAGACGAGCGAGAAGATCTCTTCGGGGTTAGCTGCTTCGGGGATTGGATAGAGCTTACACAGTTCGTCAGGCGTGGAGACTAAGCTGTAGCTGCCGACTTCTCCATTGATGACCTTCGTGGCATACTCGATACTCTTGCGGTAGGCTGCTGCGGCATCGACCGAGTATCTCCATAGAGCTCAGCCATACTGCCCTTCCAGGCATGGAGGTGCGCCAAGAGGGTGGCGGCGTTGCCTTGCTGCCGTACTGCTTGGCGGCAGCTATACTTCCCGAGGCGGTGTGTAGCTTGTCGTAGGTGGGCAGGAGTTCGAAGGCCTTCTGTGCATGCTCAATAGCGGCATCGATGACCTGCTGCTGCGTGGAGAGCCCGTAGAGCTTGATGTCCTTAGAGTTGTCCGTGACGACGGCCTGACCGTAGGCACGCGAGAGCATAAAGTAGCCGAAGCCGAGGGCGAAGTGCGCCTGTCCAGCGTGGAAGGCGTAGCGTTCTTCGCTGAGTCCTTCGTCTGCCCGATGTTGTCCAGGAGCAGGTTGGACTCAAAGATCATACGGTAGACATATTCCCCAGTCGGCAGCCGCTTCGATGACGCTGCGGGGGTTGCCCTCGCGGAGCTGGTTGTCGTCCTGCGTCTCGTCGGCTAAGAGTCCGATCTTAGCTAGCGGAGTGAAGGCGTCCATACAGTTGTCTAAATAGAAGTGTATGGTCGCTGTCGTCGTATTGAGCTCTGCTTCGGAGGAGAAGGCGTTGCTGTAAGTAATCGCATTCTCTGGCGTCAAGTCCAGGTTGCACGAGGAGGCAAGCAGGGAGAGCGCCAGGGCGGGTAGGATATAGCGTTTCATTAGAACTTCAGATTGAGACCAAGGGTGAGCTTACGATTGAGGGGTACATACGTCCTGTATCCTTCCCCGTAGCAGGGTCGACGATCTCGGGATCAAGACCAGAGTAGTTCGTCAGCAGAAGAGGTTCTCACCTGCGAAGTAGACGCGGACATCCTTCAGACGAAGACGCTTCGTCCACGTCTCGGGCAGGGTGTAGGGAGAGACTCAGCTGCTTGAGGCGGAGGTAACTGACGCGCTCAATGTTGGTGTCGATGTCGCCATCGAACTGCCCCGTGTAGCCATCATCCGAGAAGTCCAGTGAGGATACTGCGTCTCGTCACCCAGGCTTCTGCCAGAAGGTAGCACGGAGAAGTCGTTCATCACGACGCCGAACTTCTTATTGAAGAGGAAGGCGCCGTTCTGGACCATATTCATCATACGCTGGTCGAGCGTGTAGGTCAGGAGGACATTCAGCGCAAAACGCTTGTAGGTGAAGGTATTCGTAATACCCCCGTAGGCGGCAGGGAGTGCACTACCAGCGTAGTAGATGTCTTCGCTGTTGATGTAGCCGTCGCCGTTCTGGTCCTGATCTTACGCCCACCGACACGCAGGGGATAAGCTAAGGAGCCGAAGGAGAGGGGACACGCTGTCCCGTCTGGTCGTAGTAGTGGGGGATGTCGGATTCGCGCTGTACGAGGCCTTCGTTCTTGTAGGTGTAGATACCGTAGATAGGGACGACCAAGCACCTTGTCGCCGAGGTCCTTGCCATCATAGGAGGCGAGGAAGCGGTTCCAGTTGCGAGCGATGTTGAAGCGGAGGTTCCACGAGAAGTCCTTGCGACGCATCACGTCGGCGGAGAGGTCAAGCTCCAGCCCTTCGTTGGAGATAGCCGAAGCGTTCGTCCACGTGGTCTTGGAGATGAAGAAGTTCCCTGGGGTGGGCACCTGCATCAGGAGGTCATAGGGGTGCTTGTAGTAGTAGTCTACCTTGACCTTGAAGCGGTAGTTCAAGAGGTCGAGGTCAAGACCGAGGTCATACTGGTCGCTCTTCTCCCCAAGTCAGGTGGCTATTGGCCATTGCGCTGGGCTGAAGACCGGGCTGACCGAGGAAGGAGTTCGACTCTTCCATCAGACCGTGGGCGAGGTAGGCTTCTTGGAACTTCTGACCGCTCTTACCCCACGAGGCGCGGAGCTTACCGAAGCTGAGGAACCAGAGGTCCTTCATAAACTGCTCCTTCGAGAACGCCCATGCAGCACCGAGCAGGGGAAGGCTGCCCAGCGGACGTCACGACCGAAGACGGACGAACCATCGTAGCGCACGGAAGCCTCGAGCATATAGCGCTTGTCGAAGTTGTAGGCGAGACGACCGAGGTAGCTGAGCATCATCTGCTCTTGGCGGTCGGTCGTCACGCGCTGCAGGTACTCGTTTACGCCCTTCGATCTCCCGGCCTTTGAGGCCAGCCGTCACCGATCTCGTAGATCTTGTTGGTCAGCCCACCCGAAGCCTCGCCCTTGATGTTCTCCATCAGGGTCGTAGGTCGTCGTGATCCCCGTCATCAGGTCGAAGTTGTGACGGTCACGCAGGCTGAAGCGGTAGGAGAGGATGTTTTCCCACTGGAACATCGACTACCAGCGAGCGCGAGGACTCTACGGAGAAAGGTTATTGTTATTGAGATAGGTGGGGCGGAAGACGTGGTTATTCGAGAGTAAGCATCTCCATGCGACGGGGTCGCTATCTTCAGTCCTGAGATAGGCGTGTAGTCCAGACCCTGCCAGAGACGAGCGTTGAACATCCCATTGCGGGCACGTACATCGCGGATCTTCTGCAGTGTGAGTTGCTCAGCGATGGAGCCACGACCTGGGAAGACGGTAGGCGTTTCCTTGGGGATCGACGTCGAGTCCCTGGATGTTGCCGACCGCTGATCGCCTCTTGCTTGTTGTAGGCGAGATTGAGGTGCGTGTAGGCATTGACCTTAGGCGTGAGGCGCAGGTCGAGGTTGGAGAGGAAGCTGAGACGCTTGAAGCCCGAGTTGATCTGAATACCACGCTCGTCATAGAGCCCCTGTGCTGATGAGGGTAGCGGACGTTGTCATTTCCCCCAGGCGTAGAAGTCTCCCGGTGACACGGCCTAACTGGAAGATGTACTTCCACCAGTTGGTATCATTATTATAGAAGGTATTCAGCGAGTCCTGTGCGGAGGCAGGGGCTGGTTATCCTCAGTGAGCACATTCCCGTTGCCCCAGAAGTAATCGTAGGCACCATCGAGGTGGCTCCCCAGCCGTAGGACTGACCGTAGCCACGAGGAGGATGTAGCGGTTGTTGGCGTAATCGTAGTGCCCGATGCGCTGGTGCTGTGCCAGGAGATTGTGCGCGACGCTCACCGTGGCCACGCATCTGTAGGGGCGTAGCAGGGGAGGAAGGAGATGGACTGAGAAGTTCGGCCCGAACTCAGCCTTGCCTGACTTCCCCTTCTTCGTGGTAATCAAGATGACCCCATTGCCCGAGCGCGAGCCGTAGAGGCGAAGCGGAAGCTGCGTCCTGAGGACTTCGACCGACTCGATGGTCGAAGGGTCGAGTCCAACTAAGGCGTTGATGCCGCCAGTAGCTTCGGCAGAGACCTTGGAGAGGGTACACCGTCGACGACGAAGAGGGAAGCCATCGTTGATACCTTGGTCATTGAGCGAACTGATCCCACGGATGTTGATGCGCGTACCACCACCGCCAGGCGAACCCGACTGGTTGGTGACGGCCAGCCCCGACATCTGTCCCTGCAGGGAGCGATTGGAGGCTGGGAGGGCAGGGAGCGTCCTTGAGGTTGGTCGGCCTTGATGGAGCTGACGGCACCCACCAGCTCACGCGTATTGCGGCGACCGTAGGCGATGACGGTGACACCATCGAGGGACTTGACGTTCTCCTTGAGGGGCGATGGTCACGGGCTGACCTGCGGTGAAGGTGCACTACTATCGAAGTAGCCGACATAGCTCACTTGCAGTTCGCCCGCAGTCTTGTCGGTATTGATGGTGAAGCGACCTCGTGAGGTCCGTCTGTGCTCGAGCTTAGTTCCTTGATACGCACGCTGGCACCGATGATACCTTCGCCACGGGAGTCCTTGACGTAGCCAATGACTTGTCCCTTGGCTGAGGCTTGCTGCTGGGGACGGAAGATGCGGATGGTCTTGCCATCGACTGCGAAGACGAAGGGTGTACCCTTGAGCAGGCCTTCGACAGCCTTCTCGGGTGTCACCTCGTCGAAGGATACGGTGGCCTTGTAGCCTGCCGTGCGAAGCTCGGGCTCGTAGTCAATCTTGTAGCCTGAGTGCTGTGCCACGAAGTCGAGGATAGAAGCGATTTCCTTGTCCTTGAAAGGAAATCGAGACGGTCGGTGTGGGGCTCTGGCTCCAGCCTTCTATGGGCGTGGCGAGTCCCAGAGCGCACAAGCAAAGCCCGAGGGCTAAGCGCCGGCGTATTCTACGGGATGGTTGTCTCATTATTATAGGTATAACTTTTATCGATCGGAAGAAGTCACAGGGGCTGCGAGGGGCTTAGTGCTCCCATTGCTTGGCTTCGGGGGCGATGCTCTTGACGACGATGTCACGGCGCTTGCCTTCGTCGAGGAGCTTCTTGAGGAGGAGGAGACGTCCTGGGCGGTGATGGCGGAGACCTTTACTTCTTGGCTGGTCGCTCCCTTCTTTGTCAGGTCAGGGAGCCTTGCCCGTCTCAGCGTAGGCGTTGAGTAGAGGCAATCCATACGCCGAGTCGCATACCATCGCCAGCGGCTTTCTCTTCGGCCTCTTCGTCGAGCACCTGAGGGATGTGTACCTTCTTGTACTCATCACGGTCGATCTTACCCGAAGCGATGGAGCGGAGAATGTCGTAGGTACGGCCCTTGAGGGTAGTCGGCCTTGGCGCGCGAAGTGATGAAGTGGATGGAGAGGCTGGTGCTGGCGACAGGATCATCGGTGTAGTTGGTCTTCACTGCGATGCTGTACGTGCCTTGCTCCTTCTCACGCAGCTCGTCGAAGAGACGGTTCTGGAGGAGTGGCTCTAAGAGGCCGAGGGCAAGACGCTCGCGCTCGGTGAGCTTCTTATCACCGAGGAAGAGCTCTACTTCTCCCAAGTCGCCTTCGGTATCTACCTCGAAGGTGCGCTCGATGACACGCTCACGGGAGCTGTGGTCACGGAGGGTGTAGGTGCGACGTGGTGCCTTGGGGTTGCCAGGTAGAGCAGCCAGATAGGTGGTGACGATGCGCTTAGCTTCGGCTTCGCTGAGGTCTCCGACGAGGCAGCCTGCTATCTGCGAAGCGTCTCCGAAGTGCTCAGCGTAGAGGCGAGGCAGGTCAGAGAGCGTCATCTTATCGTAGAAGGACTGATCCTCACGTGGGTTGGCCTCGGTGATTGGGGTTGAGGAGCTCGCGGATCTCACGGTCTACAGCTTCACGTCCCTGCTGGGGCTGGGAGGCGTAGATGTAGCGCTTGCGCTGGAGCCACTTGTCGAAGATTTGCTTGTCGAAGCGCTGCTTATTCAGCACGAGGTAGAGGTAGGAGAAGAGGTCATCTACTCCGTCAGTCTTACTCCGTGCCTGCATCCCATCGATGTATTCGGTGATGGAGGTTGACCTCCATGGGGCGGTTGCGCAGCCATTCGGCCAGCTGGTTGCGGTCGTACTTGTACAGACCCTGATGCCATGATGAGGGCTCTGCATAGCGGAGAAGGAGGGCAGGTCAGCCGGCTTGACGATGGACTGACCACCCTTGGCCGAAAGCGAGGAAGAGCACTTCGCCCTTGAGCTCCTTGCTGAGGTTCTTGTAGATGATCTTCATCCCGTTGGAGAGCGTCCACTCGGTGGCTCCGAGTGCAGGGACTTTCTTCTCGCGAGTGATGCGCCTGCTGGGGAGCTTGAAGTCGATGAGCTTCGTGATAGAGGCGAGCTCATTTGGCTTCGCTGGCGAGGACGAGGGCTGTTGTACGTCTTCAGCTCTTGGCGGAAGGTCTTCTCGGAGATGGCGGCTACCTCAGGGGCTGTTGGTGTAGGCGACGAAGGCAAGGTTGCTTCTCCCATCCCCGTCTCTTGAGCCAAGCACGTAGGGTCGTCGGCTTCGAGCTCGACTAAGGTCTCTAAGTTGTCGGTGAGCTGCTGGCGAATTCGCGCATCGCTGTACCATAGAGATAGTTGTTGCGGTAGATGTCGATGAAGTTCTGTGGCGTGCCGAGTCCCTTGTCATCGCTCAGCACTTCCTTCATCCCGTCGTAGAGCTTCTGCTTCTCGGCTGAAGGCCTTGTCGCTGAAGAAGCCGTAGGGGCATCTGAGCACGTGCCAGCAGGACCTGTCGTGGTGCCTGCTCATCCTGCCCAGCATAGGGCACGAAGTCCCAAGCAGAACTGCGCGTAGCCTCGTACTAGGGGCGAGTAGCTCACCGAGGGCGGCGATATAAGCCTCCTCACCACGGTTGCGCAGGCGGGCGAAGTACTGAGGGGCGAGGGGCGTTGAAGAGCTGCCCGAGGAGATAGTCCTTCGTGGCTTCGGCCGTGGAGCGGTTCGTGGGGTGGCTACACGCTGGTAGATGCCATAAGAGTGGGAGCGGTTCTCCTTGTCGACGAAGCGATAGTAGAGCGGCTCGCTATTGTCTTGTATGGGGAAGGCAGGGCGTGCCTTGGCATTGCGTGCTGCAGGAAGTGAGGCGAAGAGCTTCTGCACCTGCTGCTCGTAGACGGCGGGGTCGATGTCCCCGACGATGATGACGCACTGCAGGTCGGGGCGGTACCACGTCTTGTAGAAGGTCTGGATGTCGGGGTACTTGAAGCTCTTGAGTACATCGAGGCTGCCGATGACGTTGCGCTTGGCGTACTGTGAGCCGTTGTAGATGACCCTGCGATGCTATCGCTGAGACGCTTGTCGATGCCACCACGCTGGCGCCATTCTTCGATGATGATGCCACGCTGCTTCTCCGTGTCCTTCTCGGTGATGGAGATGCCGCTGCACCAGTCCTTGAGGATGAGGAGCACGGAGTCAGTGAGCCCCTTCTCAGAGGTGGGGACATCCATGATGCTGTAGCGTGTGTCATCGGTGCCCGTGCACGTGCATCAGGCTGTAGAGTCCGCGCCTGCGGAGAAGTCCATCACACCACGAGGGAAGTGCTCGGTGGCTTCGGAGGCCATATGCTCGAGGTAGTGCGCCAGCCCGTTCTGCTTGTCCTCCTCGAGGATCGCTCCCTACATTCTGCAGGAGGTAGAAGTGGGCAGTGCCTCTGAGGCACCTGCATCACGGCTGATGTAGTAGGTCAGACCGTTGGGGAGACGTCCTGTGCGGACGGGTAGAGATTTGGGCGGAGAGGGGGTGTAAGTAAGCCCTCCTAAAGGCTCGTAGCTATTAGGAGACTTTTAGCGAGGCGAGTCGCTCGTGGTGTCTTGGTCGTCATCACGTGAGGGTATGGATGTGGTTACATCACTGTATCAGTGGGAAAGCTAATCTACCGATGAGCGGTAGGCACATTTTCCACCGATTCGAAACAACACCCAAAAAGTACACAAAGTACGCCAAATACGCGCACACAGGTACTAGTAATGGGGTATTAGATGTGGTGAATAGACGGATTATCGGCGCTGCTGGAAGAAGCGCTGCATCAGCTCGCGTGCCTCCTCGGCGAGCAGTCCGCCTCGCACCTTGGCACGGCGGGGAAGAGGTCGGGAGCGTAGTGGCGGTAGCCGAACTTCTCCTCACCAGCTCCATAGATGATCTCCCCAAGCGTGCCCAGAAGAGCGCCCCAGCGCACATCACGCAGGGCTCTACCGTCACATAGAGCTGGCAGTCGGGGAGGAACTTACTACCCATGTATTCGGTCGCTGCCGTCACGGCAAGGACTTCGGCATGGGCTGTGGGGTCGCTCAGTCGCTCGACCTCGTTGTGAGCGCGAGCGATGATTTGCCCCTCGACAGACGACTACTGCCCCGATGGGCACTTCGCCTGCTTCGTAGGCGAGGGTAGCTTCCAGGAGGGCTTGGCGCATGAAGTACTCCTCGGTGTAGGGGGAGGAAGGAGGGTCATTGCATCTCGTCTTCGGGGAAGAGGAAGGGGCGTTGCGCTCGTGCTCCGTGATGACCTCGGTCATGATGACCTCACGCAGCCAGCTGGTGCGACACGAGATGCGCCGACTCTTGCAGTGCTCCTGGATGGCCTTTGTACTCACGTTCGTTGAGGGTGATCGTGAGTCGGTGCGTACGGCGGAGGGTGGGGCGTGGGTTAGTCCCTTCTTCTTTGCCATAGGGGCGCAGAGGGCTTATTCGGGGATGATGACGTGTAGCGACTGGGGGCGTAGCTCGATGTCGATGGTCGTCCCTTCTTCAAGGGGCTCGCCATCGATGTGGACGGGTCCCGAGGTGGAGCGTGTGATGCGGAGGGACTGGATGCGCTCGGTAGAGTAGTGCTTGTTGCCCAAGAGCTTGCCACGCATCAGGTCGCCGAGGACGAGGGCAGCCTCGATGACGGGGAAGGGGCGTATGATCGCCAGGTCTAAGAGCCCATCGGAGAGGTCGGCTTCGGGGGCGATGATGGCGTTGTTGCCGTACTGCGTAGCGTTGGCTACGACGAGGACGAAGGCTGAGTCTCCAGCGTGCGCTCTCCGTGGTTGATGTCCAGACGATAGGTGTCGGGGTGAAGGGAGCGGTATTCGTCGACCATCGTGCGCAGGTAGGTCACGGGGCCACGTGTGGAGGCCTCTGCGAAGCTCATGCTGACGGCTGCGTCGAAGCCCATCCCACAGGTGCAGAAGAAGGGGCGACCGTTGAGGGTGCAGCTGTCGATGGTGATGCGTCGCCCCGAGACGATCTGGTCGATGACCTTGGAGCTCTTCATCGAGAGTCCGAGGGAGCGAGCCAGCCCGTTGCCCGAGCCCCTTAGGGACGATGGCGAGGGGCTGTCTGGCTACCTACGAGCCCACGCGCCACCTCATTGACCGTGCCATCACCGCCGACAGCGATGACGTGGTCATAGCCCTCACTGGCGGCTCGGCGAGCAAGCTCTTCGGCATGCCCCGCAGCCTTGGTGTAGGTGAGGAAGAGCTCGTACTCCGATGCGTTGTAGGCTTGCGCCAAGAGGTCGGGGATGCTCTTCTTCGACCCTGTGCCAGAGATGGGATTGATGATGGCGAGGGCTTTCTTCATCGTGCAGGGGTGGTTGGCTAAGCGTTGGAAAGCAAGCTCCTCGTACTTCGTGCCAGGGCGGCCGTAGTTAGCGAAGGGCAGGATGCTGATACCACCACGTGGGGTGAAGTCGCCGATGACTTCGATGTAGCGAGGATCCATCAGCGCGATGAGGTCCTTCATGATGATGTTCACGCAGTCCTCGTGGAAGGCTCCGTGATTGCGGAAGCTGAAGAGATAGAGCTTGAGACTCTTGCTCTCGACCATGCGCACATCGGGGATGTAGTTGATGTAGATGGTGGCGTAGTCGGGCTGTGCGGTGATGGGGCAAGGCTGGTGAACTCGGGGCAGTGGAAGCGCACCCAGTAGTCGTTGCCCTGATGCTTGTTGGTGAAGGCCTCCAGCACCTCAGGAGCGTAGTCCTGACTGTACTGGGTGGTCTTCGAGCCGAGGAGGGAGAGCTCGTTCTCTCCGTCACGTATGCTGGCCATAGGGAGGTAATCTAAGGGGAAGGGTTAGTAAGCACGGGCGAAGAGGACACGCTGCGCCGAAGGCTTTGCCGGTGACCATGCACTTGCCTGGGGTCTTGTCGCCATCAAGAGGGATGCAGCGGATCGTAGCCTTGGTCTCGGCCTTGATCTTCTCTTCGGTCTCAGGGAGTGCCATCCCAGTGGGCGAGGATGAAGCCACCTTCTTCGATCTTCTCCTTGAACTCTTCGTAGGTGTCGACCGTGATGGTGTGGCTTTCACGGTAGTCCAGAGCCTTCTGATAGATGTTGTGCTGGATGTCGTCGAGGAGCTGGGTGATGTGGTCGGCGATGCCTTCGAAGGCGCAGGTCTCCTTGGTGAGGGTGTCACGGCGAGCGACTTCCACGGTGCCGTTCTCGAGGTCACGACCGCCGAGGGCGAGGGCGCACAGGTACGCCCTTGAGTTCGTATTCGGAGAACTTCCATCCGGGCTTCTTGTTGTCCGCATCATCGTAGCGCACACGGATGCCACGCTTCTTCAGCTCGGCGATGAGTGGCTCTACGTGGCGACCGATCTCGTCACGCTGCTCGAGGGTCTTGTAGATGGGGACGATGACGACCTGGTGAGGGGCGAGGGTAGGGGGAGGACAAGCCCGTTGTCATCGGAGTGGCTCATGATGAGCGCACCCATCAGACGGGTCGAGACACCCCAGGAGGTAGCCCAGACGAGCTCCTGCTGCCCTTCCTTGTTGGTGAAGGTGACGTCAAAGGCCTTGGCGAAGTTCTGCCCGAGGAAGTGGGAAGTACCGCTCTGAAGGGCCTTTGCCATCCTGCATCAGAGCCTCGATGGTATAGGGTCTCTACGGCACCCAGCGAAGCGTTCGTTGGCACTCTTCACCCCGACGTGGACAGGGACAGCGAGGAAGTTGCGTGCGAAGTCGGCATAGACATTGACCATGCGTGACGGCTTCTTCTTCGGCCTCCTGACGGGTAGCGTGGGCGGTGTGCCCTTCCTGCCAGAGGAACTCAGCCGTGCGGAGGAAGAGGCGCGTGCGCATCTCCCAGCGGACGACATTCGCCCACTGATTGCAGAGGATGGGAGGTCACGGTAGGACTGTATCCAGCCCTTGTAGGTGTTCCAGATAATGGTCTCAGAGGTAGGACGTACGATGAGTTCCTCCTCGAGCTTTGCCTCAGGGTCGACGACGACGCCCCCGTCCGGGCTGGTCTTCAGGCGGTAGTGGGTGACGACAGCACACTCCTTGGCGAAGCCCTCGACGTGATCGGCTTCCTTGCTGAGGAAGCTCTTCGGGATGAAGAGCGGGAAGTAGGCATTGTAGTGTCCTGTTTCCTTAAACATGTCGTCGAGCTGGCGCTGCATGCGCTCCCATATAGCATAGCCGTAGGGGCTTGATGACCATACAGCCACGCACGGCGGCACTTTCCGCCAGGTCAGCCTTGATGACGAGATCCTGATACCACTGGGAGTAGTCCACGTGGCGAGGAGTCAGTTCCTGAGTTCTTTTGCCATTATATCTGTTTGTTATCTCATCTATTCTGTGTACGCAAAGATACGAAAAACCGAGGGAGTGGTAGGGCGAGTGGGCCAGGGCTTCCGCATCAAAACTCGAGGACTTTCTTGAGGTAGTCGGGCTATAGGCTACATTTCCAGCGTTGCGTCTTGAGGGAGAGCTCGTAGTGCTGCCAGCCATCGTCCTTCCATTCCCTGCTAGAGTTCCACTCGTACAGCGGCACATTGTCGTTCCATACCCAGTGGGGATATTCACTGGCGAGCTTGCTGAGACGACGCCCCAAGGCATAAAAACTATCAATCTACTTTAATGGGGGAGAAACTGATTCCACTTACTCGTGCCTTTTTTTCAATGCCTTTTGACTGTGTCAGAAATCGCTATTCTCGTTGGGAAGAAAAACGCCTCAGAGGAACCAACAATTGGGACAATCGAGTATTTTTTACCTTCTCCGTAGAGAGTACTGCTTTTAATCAATATGCTCTTATTCACCCCATAAAGAGAACTGTCTTCATTAAGTACATCAAGAGTTCTAGTGAATTTTGGTGCAAAATAACGATACTGATTTCTTGACTCGAACTACGGGCACTTCGTACCATTCAACTCCTTCCTCGCCTGTCATTAATTCATCTATGATATTTCGAACTTGTTCTGAGAATAATGGTACACCCAAGTCATCGGCGATATAGCCATCCAATGACATTTTGCGGGATAGTCTGTATTGGAATGAAATCTTCTGTTAGATTCGATTGCTCCATCCAGTCTATAAGGGTTTTTCCCCATCTGGAGAGATAGCTAGGGGTGAGGAAGTTTCCTCTTCGGGGAATTGTATTTGCCACCATTTCATATTTATATCCATCCTGTTTTTCGTAATCTCTCTGCGTACCTTGGTGGACTGACGTGTCTTGCTATCGACAAGCCTACTGATGTTGTCATAGGCGAAGCTCTGCGAGATACCCCCTGGTAGCATACGCTCAAGCTCAAAGCCCAAGCTGTCGTACTGATGTTCTGAGCTAAAGTAGGAGGGATACTCATAGCCGTTAGACCCAACGTTGAGGGAGCCTAATCCCCCTGCACTAATGCATTGGGCGTAGAGCAGAGTAGAATGTACTAAAAGCTATCAGCGACAATATGTACCCTCTCAGGAATCCCATATTCAACTTCGATGAATACGACTTCTCCTGTTATCAGGTTTATCCAATACTCATTACCTGCTGCATCGTCTGCTATAGGGATGTGCGACATCGTAAATTTCTTAGGGATGTCTACATTATCTTTTGCAATATCCCAGTAGCGTTCTAGTCTTCCACAAAGGTCGTAGAATGTCTCCACCTCCATTTCAATGTCGTGTGCTGATGCCTCAGAAGCAATCCTCGGGAAAGAATAAGCCATTATATTGAGATAAGAAATCGATGTATGCATCTTTCCCTGAGAAGTTCCACTCAATGAAGAACTTTGCAATCATATCCTTAGATAAAAGGAACCCCTATGATTTGCTTGTTTGTGATGTTATCAATAAGCAGATTATTTAGCATAGCTATTACGTTTGTATTTCTAGCCTGTATATTTTTCCACTACGAAGTGCAACACTTTGGTTGCAAATTTAGATAGAAAAACCTCGTGTGGCGTGCGGTAACCCAACTTCTTTCTCGGGCTGCACATTCTATCATTAAGTGCAAGATTTTTGATGCGGCTGCCCTGGCGAGTGGGCTGAGACTCACAGCTTGAGGGGAGGCACTTCCTATTCAAGTGCCCTGCGTGGTAGGAGGAAGGGGAGGTTGGCTCTTGGGGAGGTGGTCTGTAGCACTACTGGTCGGTCGGGGAGCAATAGTCCTTCACCCAGCGAGCAGTAGTGGTCGGTGGGACGAAGAAGGCGGCGATAATTTGTTTACGTGAGTAATTCGCTATATTTGCACGCAGTAGTCACTCACGAAGCGTATGCAGATCACGAGCGATATATCCGCAGGCTGGCATCCCTCTTCCTTGGACTCTTCCTTGGACTCTTGGCGATGGTGAGCCTCACGACTTCAGCCACCGAGCTGATGCCGTGCAGGATGTCGTGTCTGCTACGACAGAGGGCTACACCACCCACGTGACGAAGACCGACTGCTCTATTTGTCACTTCGTCCATACCCCCTTCTTAGCACTCTCCTCGGCACGCTCATCGCAGCTGTAGCCCTTGGCGTGCGCCGCTTGGGGGTGCGCCTCGTGCGCCTCGTGCGCTCTGTACGCAGGGATGCTGTACAGCTGCGGGCTCCTCCTGCCTTAGCCTAACACCATCACCGAAAGAGCATTCGTAGGGGCAGCTATGCCCCTGCTCCTTCCCCCTATATACTTCATTTATAGAGCCAGCCTTGACGGTATGGTGCTCTACCTATCGCCGTGTAGCCCCTGCTACAGGCTCTACCCCTGCGAAGGACTACGCCCTGCGTACACTCCTCCTTCGCTCCTTTCCTCTCCTTCCTTTTTACCTATGTGCTATCTATCACAGGCAAGATGGCGGGGCATCCTTCTATCCATAGGGATGCTCCTCGCCCTGACTCTGAGTGTAGGTCATCTGCGTGCTCAGAGCCGTAATCTCATCATCCAAGTCCTCGACGAGCGCACGGCAGAGCCCTTAGCTGGGGCGGTGGCGCACCTTGGTCGCCATGCTATGCAGACCGACCTCAAGGGGCAAGTCACCCTCACACGTTCCCTCATGGAGCAAGCGGAAGACGGCTTGCACGTCCACCTCATCGGCTATCACGAAGGCTTTCTTCCACTGAAGACGCTCCGTACAGCTTCGGCTCCGCTCACCCTTCTCCTCACGCCCGAGGAACGAGACCTCACTTCGGTGAAGGTCGTCGGGGACACGCCGCACGGTGTCGAACAATGCTGTCTCCGCCAAGGTCTCCACCGAAGGCATCGAGCGCAATCTCGGGCGCAACCTCGCTTCCCTCCTCACCGAAGTCAGTGGCGTGACGAGGCCTGCAGACAGGGACGACCACGGCAAGCCCATCATCCACGGGATGTACGGCACGCGTGTGCTCATCGTCAATAATGGCGTCCGCCAGTCAGGGCAGCAGTGGGGGACGACCACGCCCCCGAAGTCAGCGTGGATGCCAATGACCAAATCAACGTGGTCAAGGGGCGGATGCCGTGCGCTACGGCTCAGAGGCCATCGCTGGGGTCATCGTGATGGAGCAGCGTCCCTGCCCTACAATGATAGTAGCGTGCGTGGTGCCGTGGCTGGGGTATATGCCTCCAATGGTCACCGTCTGAGTGGCTCGGCTCGCCTCGAAGGAGCCCTGCCCTTTACCCTCCTCAGCCTATCGCTTGCAGACCTCCTACACGAATGCCGGCGACCGCTCCACCGCACACTACCTGCTGATGAATACGGGGTGCGCGAACTCAACAACGCTCTGACGCTCGGCTGGAGGAAGGAACAGCTGACCCTCGAAGGGCTCTTCTCGCGCTATCAGAATACCACCGGCCTCCTTCCCTCAGGACATCTACGCAGCCGCGAAGGGATGCAGGAGCTCTTAGAGCGTGGCAAGCCCGACCTCTTCCGCCCCTTCTCGCGTGAGATAGGCAGTCCCTACCACAGCGTCGTCCATTACTTGGCTCGCCTCAAAGGCACGTGGCACGATGAGCACTTTAGGTCTTCACCCCTACAGACCTCGCTGCAGCGTGACCGCCGTGAGGAGTTCGCCATCCGCCGTAATAGTGCTTACTCCGAAGTACCGACCCTCTCCCTCTCACTGAGTTCCCTGCAGGTCAGTGGCTCGTGGCGTAAGCACTACCACAGCTGGGACAGTGAAGTCGGGCTGCAGACGGAATACTTAGATAACTATAGCAACGCAGGCACCGGCTTCACCCCACCGATACCGAACTATACCCAGCTCTCCTGGGGCGGCTACGCCCTGCAGCGTTACCAAGCCAATCGCTTTGGCTTAGAAGCAGGGCTACGCCTTGAGCAGACCCAACTGCAAGTGGCAGGCTACAACATCGCAGGCGAATACTTCGCTGGTGCGCATCAGTTCACCAATCTCACCTATACCCTCGGCGGGCATCTGCACCTGTGGAAGGGAGGCAAGCTGACGAGCAACGTGGGACTGGCCTTCCGTGCTCCCCACGTGCAGGAGCTCTACAGCTTGGGGAGCCAACATGGCTCAGCGACCTTCGTCTTCGGTGATAGTACCCTCCGCTCCGAGCGTGGATACAAGTGGGTCACCTCGCTCTCATCACTCCGAGCGGTGGGAGGCGGAGGTCGATGGCTACCTGCAGTGGATGGACGGATATATCTACGAAGAGCCCTCGCAGGAGTTCGCTCAGACGCTCGCAGGAGAATATCCCATCGTCCGCTACCGCCAGAAGGATGCCTTCTTCCGTGGTATCGATGCCGATGCACGCTACTTTATCCTCCCCGACCTGCTCTACGCCCGACTCAAGGGCTCGATGGTCTGGGCCAATGAGCAGAAGACAGGGGCGTTACTTCCCCTACATCCCTCCCTTCGTCTGACGGAGGAAGTGGGACTACACCTCAGCCACCCGAAGGGCTGGACGAGTGAATGGGCCCTCAATCACCTCTTTGTCGACCGACAGCACCGCTTCGACAGAAGCACCGACTTGACGGACAGCCCCGACCCTTATCACCTCTTCGGCCTCGAGGCAAGCCTTACCAAGCCCCTCGGCTCTCGACAATCACTGCGTCTCTCCCTCAGCGTGGACAACCTCCTCAATGCGGAGTATAAGGAGTACACCAACCGCGCTCGCTACTATGCCCACGACGCTGGGCGAGACATCCGCCCTGGCACTTCGCTGGCAGTTCTAAGCACTTGACAGAAATACATTTCACTTAAACATCCACCCTACGACAATGAACAGATTCTCCCTCCGACTCCGCTTCGGAGTCCTGGCTCTCTCCCTCGTTGCCGCTCTCAGCGGTTGCGGAAAGACCACCCCCAAGCCCCCTACGGACGAACGTCTCAACAAGGGACACGACCAGCCTACCATCGCACGCCTCACCCTCACCCCAGGGACCCTCAAAGAAGGAAGACCTTCTCGCCCGAGATGGATCCTGAGGATGTCGAGCTCGCAGGTACGCCCCAGACCATCGAGATGGATGAGCGTAGCGGTCAGATTAAAAGTACACCGAAGGCGCAGGCTACGTACGCCGCTTCTCCGTGGAGAGCACGACCAAGAGCCCACGCCGTGTCTATCTGCTCCACATCAGCTACAAGAACGCAGCCGGCCACGTGATGGACGGACAGCTCACCTCGGACGAGCAAATCAACCGCCATCAGCATTTCTTCAAGCAGGGTCATGGGCTATAAGAACGATGTGAACAAGTCCCCGATCTTCGCTTCCCATCAAGGAAAGATGAGCTACAACTACGCGTACTGCGACCGCATCACCCGTACCAAGAGCGATGGAGAGAAGTACATCGACCCTAATCCCATCGGGCTGTCGGGCTTCCTCACCTTCGTCAAGCCCACGAAGGACGCAGAGCCCAATGAGGTGACGATGCTCATCACCTTAGGACACTTCTTCAATACGAAGTTCTTTCCTGCTGGCACGAAGAGCATACGTCCCTTCGACTCCACCACGCTGCCAGGAGCGGATGGCGATATCAATATGACTGTTCACTTCGATGTAACCACTCACTAACTTCACAATATACCCTTATGAAAATGACCAGCATCAAGCACCTTGCTACGGGACTGCTCTCCCTCGCACTGCTTACCCTCTCGCTTGCCAAGAAGAGATGCCCACAAGCATCCAACCCACGCCCACCCCCACGCCTGAGGTGATCGTCCCAGCCGACGAGATCGCACGCGTCACTCTTTCGCTGAGTATGGGGCATCTCCACGGTCGTCAGGACTTCCACTTCGTGCCCTCCTCGGGCATCTACAAGCTCCGCAACATCTACGACAAGCAGGAGTTCACCTTCGTCAAGAAGGGAGATGTGTGGACGCTCGTGACGATGCGCCTTACTCGGACTTCATCGCCTTCCCAGCTCTTTTGCTTGGGACCCGAAGGTCTATTCGTCCATTGCCCCCGACTACGGCTCCATCATCCGTCTCTACGATGCTAAGGGGAAGCTCCTCAACGAGCAATACACCTCCGAAGCCCAGCGCTCGAAGTTCCAGTTCTTCTGCTACCCAACCGATGTCACGGACTTCGACGGCAAGCCCATGGAGCTCAATGCCGCCGACCCCACAAGCGTGCTGCGCTACGTCTACTGCGACACCAACGTCTGGGACAAGTCCGCATCCAAGAGTCCTGAGGATGCCAATGGGAAGAGACTCTATCACTTCCTCCCCGATACCGAGCCCATCGGCATCAAGGGCTACTATCAGTTCCCTGCGACAGGACACTTCCGTCTGAACATCGACCTCTGGTACAGCCCCCAGGGTAAGCTCGTGGACGGCAAGCCTTCCCTTCTTCTCGCCCCCAACGCTCTGGTGAAGTCGGGCAAGCATCCTTCATCTCAGCCTCCCGTCCACATCGCAGCGCAGAGCGCTTTATGGATGAGGTCATCGAAGGCATTGATAACGATTACCGCAGTCGCATACGTGAGGCGAAGGAAGAGGACAGGATAAAGGTGCAAGTGCGTGCCATTCCGCTCGACAAGCTCACCTCGCCCAATGGCTACTTCACCGATGAGAGATGCGCACCTTCGCCACGCGCCTGATGAAGCTCCTCAGGCGGAGAGTTGGGAGCAGTTAGCGATGGACCTGTACACCTACTATACTTCGGGCGCAACGAAGGCACCAACGAAGGATACTCTAACGTCGTTCACCCATCGTCTCCGACACAAGCGGCGGCAGCCCCGATGGGGACTGCCGCCGCTGTCTGGAGGAGGGAGAGCTACGCCAGATGAATTGCTAGCACGTCCCTAGCTTTCACGCCCTGCTTTGAGGGGAACACAATTTGTTGCTTGTCGAAATTCGGTTTTTCTATATCAAGCAGTGTTGCCTTTTACCCTGAACCACAAAAACACAACTCCACAAAGGATTAATAGCAGTCCGCATATCCCCTATGAAGACTCTATAGTCCCTTTTTCACCCCACGCTTCAAAAAAAGGAAACCGTGGCGGATTTTATCGTCAGCGTTGCTTCATACGTCCATTTCCAACCTCGTATTGCGCCGATTAGAAACAATAGTCCGCCCACGATCAAGACATATTGATAGTGAGCTTTTAATGCTTCAAAGAGATGTTCCATATGTGGTGTACTGAAAAGTTGACTGTAGGACAGGTAAGTTAGGATGTGGGTTCGCAGTCTCGTGTGGTCATCACAGCGAGCGTTTACAGAGGACAAAAGATAGTCCCTTTGCTGGCATTCATCTTGGCATGAGAGCTTCGGTGAGATGCAGCAAGAGTCCCCCTTCGGATATAGACGGTAGGCAGCACGGCCCCTGCATACCATATAAATAAGCGGTATTCTTCTCGTACCTTTGTGGTGGCGGAGGCGTCGTCGCCCTCGAATAGAAACACAATGCAAAGCCCCTATGACCAAGCCTTTACTCCTCCTTGCCTGCCTGCTCTCCTCTTGAGTGGCTGCGCAGGCGGCTCCAGCCACAGCACCGCCACGACCGACAGCATCACGGTCGACAGTGCGGACTTCGCCCACGAAGTGCACTTTCGACTATGCCGAAGGCATCCACGTGACCAACCACCCCACCCACAAGGAAGTCCTTATCACTGCCCCTGGGAGCAGCGACACCCTCGCCTACTACATCCTCTACCCTCGTGACCACAAGCCACAGCTCACCGCTTCAGGTAGGGCGTACTTCATCCCCGTGCCAGCTCGCACGATGGGTGCACTTCCACGACCGAGGTAGGTGCTCTGCTCTCACTGGGCTACGCCAGCACTCATCGCCTGCGCTACTCCCTCCAACATCAGCGACAGTGTGCTCGCCGAGCGTGTGCGTCGGGGAGAAATCGCTGAGATTGCCCAGGTATGGGGCGTGATGTCGAGCGCATCATCGCTCTGCATCCCGAGGTACTTATCCAGGAGTACAGCCTCCGATGACCGTGATGACGACCTGCGCAAAGCTGGGATTGCTGTCGTCCCTTCAACAACTGGCAGGAAAGTACCGTCTTAGGTCGTGCCGAATGGATGAAGTTCATCGGCCTACTCTTCGCGCAATGCTCGAGGCTGAAGAAGCCTTCCCGCCACATCGAGCAGGAGTACCAAGCTGCCCAAGCCTTTAATCCCTGCCACCGAAGAGCCCACAGCACGTCCTCTATGGTCTGACTACAAGGGTGTGTGGTACATCCCTGGAGCGCGCACCCACGTCACGCAGCTCCTCCGTGATGCCCACCTCCGCTACGACTCCGTCCCAGGGACGCAGAGCCGACCCTGTCTCCTCTCGAATACGTCTTCAGCCGTCATCGTGAGGCTTCCACGTGGCTCTGTCCGATGGCAGGTGACGTGAAGAGCCCTCCGTGACTTCCCTCGCTCTGAACGAGCGATACCGCCTCTTCTCAGCCACGCAATCGGGCAGTGTGTGGAGCGACCGCAAGCGCACCAACGCCGCTGGAGGGAACGACATCTGGGAAGTGGCCTCTATTGCCCCCACCTCTTGCTGAAGGACCTGATTAAGATTACTCGTCCTGAGCTCCTTCCCGACTACGAGACCACCTACTGGACGAAGCTGAACTAACCCATCGATGCGCCTACGTCATACCCTGCTCTTTGCCCTACTATGCGCTGGGCTCTCATGGCCTTCCTCCTCGATATTATGTGGGAAGTGTCTCCTCCCTGCACGTGAAGTCCTCGAAAGCCTTTTGGGGCAAAAGCACCGACACGACCAATAGCTACATCGTCCTGAGCTCCGTCTCCCCAAAGCCCTTAGGCCGTCATCGCTGGAGCAGGTGTCTCCATCGCTGGTCTGCTGATGCAGACGCTCTTTCGTAACCCCTTAGCCGATACCTCCATCCTCGGGATCAACAGCGGAGCAGGCGTCGGGGTCGCCATCTACACGATGGCAGCGACCCCTCGCCCCAGGGCTCTTCCAGACGGCTGGTGTGGCGAGTACGTGGGGGCATCATCGGGGCTGCGTGCCTCGGTGCTATGGGCGTCCTCTAGCGATTAGTGTGGTCTCGAGCCGCTCTACACGACCTCGTCTCGGTGCTACTCGTGGGAGTAATGTTCGGCTTCTTAGCCAGCTCCATCATCTCGATCCTACAGTATTTCAGCGACCAAGAGACGCTGAAGACCTACCTATTGTGGAGCTTTGGGAGCGTGTCAGGCACGACGTGGCGGCAGCTCTCTGTGATGCTTCCCATCCTGCTGACGGCACTTCTCTGCACGCTCTTCCTGCCCCAGTCGCTCAATGCCTTGGCTCTTGGCGAGCATTATGCGCATTCTGTCGGGGCGAATATCCGCCTCATCCGTCGCCTTCTAATCGCACTCACCAGCATCATCGCAGGCTGTATCACCGCCTTCACCGGACCGATTGCTTTCCTCGGTATGGCGGTACCGCACTTCGTTCGCCTCATCTTCCGTACGGCAGACCACCAGATTTTTGGTGCCCTGCGACCCCTGCTGACGGGGAGTTTTCTCCTCTTGCTCTGCGACCTCTTGACCCAGCTGCCGGGGCGCAGATGGTACTTCCGATCAATGCCATCACCTCGCTCCTTGGCGCGCCTGTCGTGCTGCTGGTGCTCCTCGGTGGTAAGCGCAAGCCCCTCAACCTTCCGATAAGATGATGCCTTCTTCGCACGCCCCCTCATCCATATCCGCCAGCTGACTACGGGCTACCTCGAGCGTGGCAAGCCCATCCCCATAGCTGAGGGGGCTCGAGACTCACCATCAGCCCTGGGGAAGTCATTATGCTGATGGGCCCCAACGGTAGTGGCAAGTCCACCCTGATGCACACGATGGCAGGGTTACTTGCTCCGCTCTCAGGGGATATTTACCTCTCTGGTCAAGCCCTCTCGAGCCTCACGGCGCAGGAGCTCGCCCGACAGATTAGCCTCGTGCTGACCGAGCGCATCCCCCGAGCAATATGACCGTGTGGGATGTCGTCACCGTGGGGCGCTACCCCTACACAGGCTTCTATGGTCGCCTTCGTCCCCCATGATGTGGCGGTGTGGAGGCTGCGCTGGAGCGCTGTCACCTAAAGGGGGATGCGAGCGCACCTTCGACACGCTGAGTGACGGGAGAAGCAGCGCGTGATGATCGCACGAGCTTTGGCACAAGAGACGCCACTCATCCTCCTCGACGAGCCGACAGCGCACCTTGACCTCCCCTCACGGCTGGAGGTGACGACGATGCTCCGCACGCTGGCGCACGAATGTGGCAAGAGCATACTTATCTCGACGCACGAGCTGGACTTGGCTCTGGGCTGGGCGGACACCCTGTGGCTCTTAGACCGCTCTGGGAAGATGCAGGCCGCTGCTCCCGAGGACTTGGTACTCTGTGGAGCTATTGAGCGGGTCTTCGGCTCGGACGAATTGCGCTTCGACCAAGAGCGGGGAGAATTCTCCATTGAGCCAAGTACAGACGCCGCCATCCACGTCCACGGAAAGGGTCTGCGTGCGATATGGACGAAGCGTGCCCTACGTCGTGCTGGCTTCCTCCCTATTGAGCCCGCAGACAATGCCCAGCTTCCCTGCATCATCATCGAGGAAGCAGCTGGCTGCTCCGCACTTCTTCAGGCGAAGAGCACGCCATCTCTTCTTGACCTCCCTTCTACAAGCCCTGAAGGCATAGCCTGCACGCTGCACCTACAGGGTAAGTACTTCGGACGAAGGACAGGGACGCACCCCCACAACCCACGTCAGATGGGTTGTGGGGGTGCGTCTTCAAAAATGTTACCTTTGGAAGGACTTACTTCTTAGCTCTACGGCGCAGGAGACGACGGACATAGTCGAAGGTGAGCATCAGCCCCGTGAGCGAGGTGATGAGTCCAATGAGCAGGAAGGTCCACATCACCACAGTCCACGCCCCAGGCGTATTGACCAGCGGAGCGAACTGCAGGCGGTGGAACTTCGCAAACATCCACGCATCGATGCGCTCATTATCCGCATACATCCGATACATCCCCGTCTTGGGGTCGATGTAATAGGTGTGATGATCCTTCGTATCAATCGCGATACGCCAGACGGGCAAAGGACGCTTGCCCGCACGATGGATATAGTAGGTATCGTACTTCTCGAGGAAGGTAGTGGTATAGTGCTTATCTCCAAAGACACGGCGAAGCTCCGTCAGCAGCTCTGCACGATTGAGTGCCAGCACCTTCGGCTCTGCAGAGCGAGCATCGTAGTAGTGCGCTTCCTTCCCGTCAGCTCGGAGGATGGGGATAGAGCCGAAGGAGGTGAAGCTCAGTGAGCGAAGCTCCGGCTCACACTGACGCAAGGCCGTCAGAGACGTGCGGTACTGCTGCAGGGGAAGCGGATCACCCTGCGAGCTGCTCCACGGGATGAGTCCTTGGTCTCGGTGGCGGGAAGTGGACGACGGACAGAAAGTCCCGTCAGCACCCAGGTGATAATCAGTGACACCACCGACCGTCCCGAAGAAGTGATGCCACTGATAGCGCTTCTTCGGGAAGGGGAATAGAGCTTCTTGGCCTTCTTCTTCCCACGCATGCGGTAGTAAGTGATGCCGAGGTAGAAGCCCGTCACCGCCATAAATGTCCCTGATGGCACCGAGGACGATGATGATCCAGCGCCACAGCTCCACCTGACTGCGTATATGGGTGAAGTAGATCCAGTGCGGGATGGCACCGAACCACGACCACAGACGTTCGCTGCGCGTACTCTCTTGCAGCACCTTCCCCGTCTTGCTCGAGACGTAGACTTCGTGCCCTTCGCCCCCGAGAGATGCAGGCGGTAGAAGGGGAGATCATCACGCAGACGGGCGAAGGGTGTCCACTGGTCAAGGTCCGTGAGCGTGTCGATGCGCTCGATCGTCTTCCCCCAGCGCTGAGCGACGTGCTCAAGGTAGCTGCGGTCAAGGTGCAGGGGACGTAGGCTGTCCCCAGAGAAGGTGAGCATCCGTCTCATCCCCTCACGAGGCTGGAGCGTCAGGCGTGCACGACTGTCGGCATAGGTGCCACCCGAGAGGGTGAGCCCTTCCAGATGGAGCGTATCCAGGAGGGTGAAGCCAGTAGCACGGCTAAGCTGTCAGTCGAAGGGAGCTCTTCGGGCAAGCGCACTATGCTGGAGCTCTTCGTCTGGAGAATACTTAGGATAGGGATGGTAGATGAGGACGAAGCCCGAGACGAACCAGGCGACGAAGAAGATACTCATCAAGGCACCGAGCAGGCGGTGCGTACGAGTCATAAAGGACTTAAGAGTCATAGTCGAAGGTCTTGGTCAAGATGAGACTATTGCATCATACACAGCACTCGCTTTCGTTGTTTTGCGACATTCGGGCGTGTCATTTAGATGAGTAAACTCCCTTCGCCCTCAGTCTTAACGTGCGATTACCGCATGTTTGCCCGCGGTCTCCTGATACAATAATAGACAGTCCCCCACCATACCGTGGGGTAGCAGTGGGGGGCTGATAAGAGCTTTTATGAACTCGGTCGAAAGGGCTTTAGCCGTTGACCTTAGCCATGTGAGCAACGAGGTCGAGTACCTTGTTGGAGTAGCCGATTTCGTTGTCGTACTCAGTGACGAGCTTGACGAACTTGTCCGTCAGAGCGATACCAGCCTTAGCGTCGAAGATAGACGTACGCGTGTCACCGAGGAAGTCGCTGGATACAACGTCTTCGTCCGTGTAGCCGAGGATACCCTTGAGTTCGCCTTCAGAAGCCTTCTTGACAGCTTCGCAGATTTCTGCATAGGTAGCAGGCTTAGCGAGGTTAACCGTGAGGTCAACAACAGAGACATCGAGGGTAGAACGCGGAAGCTCATCACCGGTGAGCTTACCGTTGAGTTCGGGGATGACCTTACCTACAGCCTTAGCAGCACCCGTAGAAGACGGGATGATGTTGCCAGCAGCAGCGCGGCCACCACGCCAGTCCTTAGCCGAAGGACCGTCAACGGTCTTCTGCGTAGCCGTCGTAGCGTGTACCGTGGTCATCAGACCGTCGGTGATACCGAAGTTGTCGTGAAGAACCTTCGCCAGAGGTGCGAGACAGTTCGTCGTGCAAGAAGCGTTAGATACGAACTGCGTGCCCTTGACGTACTTGTCGGTGTTGACACCGCAGACGAACATAGGCGTGTCGTCCTTAGAAGGAGCAGACATTACGACATACTTAGCACCAGCGTCGATGTGGCCCTGAGCCTTTTCCTTAGAGAGGAAGAGACCCGTAGATTCGACGACATATTCAGCGCCGATTTCGTTCCACTTGAGGTCAGCGGGGTTCTTTTCGGCAGTGATGCGGATCGTCTTACCGTTGACGACGAGGTTGCCGTCCTTGACTTCGACCGTACCGTCGAAGCGGCCGTGCATCGTGTCATACTTGAGCATGTATGCTCATGTACTCTGCATCGAGGAGGTCGTTGATACCACGATCTCGATGTCGCTACGCTTCTGGGCAGCACGGAAGACAAAACGGCCGATACGTCCGAAGCCGTTGATACCTACTTTAATCATCTTATTATTTCGTTTCGTTAAACTGATTTACAGACTACGTTATGTGCAAGAGGTGCTCCCTTGGTGCGGAACACACCTTGCGCTACAAAATTACAGAAATTTATCCACACCTCATGGCTTACTTCTCGAAATATTTTGGGAAATGCCTCTCTTCCTGTCCATTTCTACCCGAAAAGCTCCCCACGAAGCACCGCTCACGACCTCGTGAATGCTTGCCCTAAGCGTGTCCTCAGAGCATGCTACCGCCACCTCACCACCACCCACCTCACGAAGTGGTTGCTGTGACCTATAGTGGTCGGTGGGTGGAGCAACACTGCTTTGCAGGCGGAGCAGTATAGGTCGCGATGGCGACCCTATACTGGTCGGCTCGCCGACCAGTATAGGTGCCAGCCACCCTTCCGACCGAGGCGCACCACGGGCTCGATAGCATCGGCCACCGAGCCCGTGGGCGTTTTGGGGAGAGGAGAAAGGGAGGGGCTACGCTTCGTCTTCGAGGAACTGATCCACGAAGAGCGACGTGCCGTCCCACACCGCAAACGAATTGTATTGGAGCCAGTCGCCGAGGATGACGATACGCTTGTCGCCACGCAGCGCCAGGTCGACCAAGAGGTGACGATGCCCGAAAGAGGTAGTAGTCGATCTCAGGGATGCTCAGCAGCGTAGCGCCTTGGTCCAGCGCACCAGCCACTCCTTCTCGACGTCGAAGTAATCATTCTGATAGGCGTGGGGCACCTCGCCGAGGGTGGCACGCTTCAGGCCCCTTCTTGCGGCTACGGAGCGAGCAGGAGAGGGCGAAAGCCCACCGTCCAGCGGGGATGGACAGCGGCATAGAGCGCCTGCGCCAGACGGCAGCGGAAGAGGCGGTAGAGGAACTTATCCATGCGGCGGTAGCCACAGTACTCCTCGTCGCCATGCGCCAGGCGGAAGGTCTTGCCATCGAGCTCGATGACCTCGGCGTGGTGGTGGACCTGCGCCCCTAGCTCCGTCTGCATATAGTCGGCGAACCACACATCGTGGTTGCCCGCGAAGAAGTGGATCTCGATACCACGGTCGCTCATCTGGGCGACTTGCCCCAGGAAGCGCACGTGCCCACGGGGGACGACCGCACGGTACTCGAACCAGTAGTCGAACATATCCCCGAGGAAGTAGACCGCACGCGCCTCATCCTCGATGCTTCGCAGCCAGCGCACCAGGCGCTGCTCTACGGCACGAGGATCCGCGTGATAGCCCGAGTCCGAGGTGGGCATCGCTGGTGAAAAAGACCTTCTTGCGCTCGCTCATCGCTGCTAAAGGAAGCCTAACTCCAGCATCGCCTCTTCGCTCATCATATCCTTGTTCCACTCGGGCTCGAAGGTGAGCTGTATCTCGACACCCGTGACGCCCTCGACGTCCTCGACCTTCATACGCACGTCCTCGAGGATGAAGTCGGCGGCGGGACAGTTGGGTGCCGTGAGGGTCATCGTGATGGTGACGAACTTCTCATCGGTGAGCTCCACGCAGTAGATCAGCCCGAGGTCGTAGACATTCACGGGGATCTCGGGGTCGTAGACGGTGCGTAGTGCGGCTACTATATCTTCCTCTATACGGAGGTATTCGTTCTCTAATTCTTCTTCCATAAATATTCGTTGAGGGGAGGGTAAGGCTCCCCCGTAGTATAAACAATTAACGTAAGGAAACGGACGTCTTGCTACAGCTGCAGCGTGCGGTCACATGCCGCGGCGACGTCAGGATGGTGGGTGATGAAGATGATAAGGCGGTCCGAGGCGTGCTCACGGAGGTTCTTGAGGAACTGCGCTTCCGTGGCTTGGTCAAGCGCCGAGGTCGCTTCGTCGAGCAGGAGGATACGCCCAGGACGAAGGAGCGCGCGGGCGATAGCGATGCGCTGTGCCTGCCCTTCGGAGAGGCCCAGCCCACGCTCACCGATGGTCGTATCAAGGCCCTTCGGTAGCTCGAGCACGAAGTCCGCGATAGCCAGATGTAGCACCTTATGCAGGTCGGCCTCCGTAGCGAACTCATCGCCGAGGAGGAGATTCTCACGGATCGTCCCGCTGAAGAGCGAGCCGCCCTGCGGGACATAGACGAAGTTCGAGCGCGTCGTCTCGCTCACCACATAGCTGCTGTCACCGGAGTAGAGGCGGATAGCCCCCTCGACAGGCGCGACAAGGCCGAGCAGTAGACGCAGGAGCGTGGTCTTACCAGCGCCCGTACGCCCCATAAGCGCCACCATCTCGCCCGTCGAAGCCTCGAGGGAGAAGTGGCGGTAGATCCACTCTTCGCCGTCGGGATAGTGGAAGCCCATATCCTCGACAGCGAGGCGGATAGGGCTGGTGAGCTGGACACTGCGGCCGATCTGCTCGGTCTTGAACTCGAGGAGATGCGCCAGACGGTCCAGCGAGCTCTTCGCTGAGATGAGTGTCGGCAGGAGGCTGATAAGCGTCGTCAGCGGACTCTGGATACGTGCCACGAGCTGGAGGAACGACGTCATGAGCCCGAAGGAGATCGTGCCACCATATAGCCCGCGAGCACTCCAAAGGAAGGCCACGAGGTAGCCACACGAGAAGGCTCCCTGCATGATGAGGTTCGCGAAGACTGAGACGAAGGTCTGGCGCTTCACCGCACCGAGGTACTGCCCTTGGCGCATCGCCAGATGGTCGATGGAGGAGGCTTGGTGCTCGAAGGTACGGATGACGGTCTGGTTCATCAGCGACTCCTGGATGTGCGCCGTGATCTCACTCTCCGACTGCTTCATCTCATCGGTGTAGCGACGCATACGCTTGTAGTAGACCTTGCTGAAGACTGCGAGCAGCGGCATCCCCACGCCGAGGATAAGAGCCAGCGGAGGGCTGAAGTAATACAGGAGACAGAGCGCGCCGACGAGCTGCGCTAAGGCGATGAGTGCCGACGGCAGGGACGTGACGAAGAGGGCGACGAGGCTATCGGTGTCCTTGAGCATACGCACGACCATATCACCGCTGTGCATCTGCCCGAGGTGCGACCAGCGCGTGTAGAGCAGGTGTGCAAAGACCTTCGACTGCACGGCATTGCTCATGCGTGCAGCGGTATAGTTCGAGAGACGGACGGTGATGACTCGGCAGAGGACCTGCAGAGCTGAGTGTGAGGACGAGCGCTACCGAATAGGTGTATATCGAGCCCACCGCGCTGGTGGGCAGCGATATCAATGACGCACTTCGATAGCCAGATGAAGAGTGAGGTTGGTGGAGACGGTCCCCGAGACCAAGCAGGAGGATCAGCAGGATCCCCACTTATGACCGCTCTAAGTATGAAGCGTACGAGGTCGATCATCTCCGCCGACGGATCAGTGAGCATAGAGATGCCCCAAAGACAGTACCCCAGATGATGCGCGAAGCGTGGGTCAGCGTGATGGCGTAGAGGCGACGCGAGCGACGCACCTTGAAGACGAACTTGCGCCAGTTGGTCACCCACTTATTCTGTGACTTGATGGGGCGCTGGGCGAAAGCCGAAGTTGCCCACTATGCATCACGTCACGGATGATCTGCTCGGTGTGCGGATCGTCCTCGTAAAAGCAAGGGAAGGGGAAGATCTCCGGCGCGACACGCAGGTAGCGGATAGCGGCCTGCGCGAAGAGCTGCATCGGGTAGAGGATGTCGAGATCCTTCGGCGTAGCTGAGGGATCTTCTCCTCATCGATCTGGCCCCTGGAGCTTGGTCATCATCAGCAGCCAGTCACTATACTGACGGAAGCCCGACGCCCCAGTGGAGCCAGTGGAAGAAGAGGTGAAAGATATAGACGACATTCAGCTCGTGGGGGAGCGAGCTGATGGAGTAGTCTCCGAGTTGCTGGGTAGATGAGACTCCCGGAGCTGATGGCCTCCCTGCACGAGCGCATCGAAGCATCTGTTGTGGCGCTTGTGGTCGAAAGAAGACTGCACGACCGTGGTTCTCCACGATGGTGTGCCCATAGGTGAAGGCCGTATGTCCATAGCGCACCTCAGGTCGTCGTGGAGTTTGTACCCAGCTTGGCAGAGGAGCGCATTGGCACGCCTCGTAGGCTGCGGCTGAGTGAAAGAGGGTGTCAAGGTCTCTCCAGCACGTAGATCGGGCGATCGGGTAGAAGGTGCCCAAGCCTCAGTCCCCTTGAGGAGGATGAAGGGCAATCCCGCGGCATCGTAGGGCCTTCTTTAGCTGCTCCTAACGCCTTTGGTTAGATAGGCGTTACCCGCGCCGTATCAGCTCTATTTCGAGAAGATCATCAGGCGCATGTTGCGTCCCTGGTAGGGCTTCCTTCGGGGAGCGTCAGGATACGATCGCCCGACGAAGGCAGGCACGTGCGATGCCTTGGCTAAGCGTGTGGATACGTCCACGACCTTGCCTCCAGCCCCGATGAAGTCACTTGAGGGTCGGGTAGCTCTGAGTGTAGGGCACAGCTCAGGAGCTTGAGGAATAATTCCTCACCATGACGAGAGGGGAGCTAGAGTGACTCAACAGATGATCTGAGCCTCTTTGAGCATTTGGGATAGGAGCTCGACGTCCGCGCGCCTGCTCTTGGCTTACTTCGTAGCGTTCGGTGAGGAGCTCGACCCAGTCTTCGAGGGTGAAGTCGCGCTCGCACGCTCTCAATGAGGTAGGCTGCACTATCGTTGAGGCTCACTGCCCGCGTGTAGTCCAAGCTCCTCTCCCGAGCCAGCTATCATGATGTACTCATCCGCAATCTTGCGTAGAGATATGGTCTTTGATTCTCATATGAGGTGTAATTACGTTTGTCGTTGTAGTCGTCTATCTGTGAGCTACTCGTTAGTCCCAGTCCTCGTCCCAGTCGAAGAGGTCGAGGTCTTCGGGCATGTCTTCAGCGAACTGGTCTAAGTCACGGCGGTCCTTCTTCGTAGGACGCCCCAGACCCCCTGGCACGGTCGACGAAGCCCGAGATGCGCTGGAGCTCGAGGAGCTCATACTGCGCTGCTGCGTGACATTCTCCGTGAACTCAGGGGACGCGCTTGGCACCGACACGGCTCGCGAGGAGCTCCACGACACGGAAGGAGTACTCGACCGGAGGCTTGCGCACCGATACGATGTCCCCTCGCTGGAGGGGTACGTGAGGGCTTGACCGTGACTCCACCGATGCTGACTCGACCCTTCTTGCACGCATCCGTTGCGAGCGATCGGGTCTTGAATATGCGTACGGACCAGAGCCATTTATCTACACGTACATCTCCCATGCTTGTCGTGTATATAGTACAGCAAAGATATGTATTCTCATACTGAAGAAATGATATGTCTTAAAGCGCCCTGCTACGCGTTTCGTTCGCGTGCGTGCGCTAGTCTCTGTATCGTACTCTAGCTACGTCATCAGCTCGTAGGCTGCCTCGTAGTGGCTGGTAGAAGAGCTTCCAGTCGGCGCAGCGTGCTAGTCTCGTACGCCTTCTTCCGCTGTGCCTTTCTGCCTCGTCAGGGCTCAGTGAGAGTTGCTCAGCCGATGAGGGCGGAAATAGCCTCGATTGTCTCGGGGATGTTGGTGTCCGTGCGCTCGACGACATGCACGGGACGATGCGGTGCGGAGGCGAAGGGCTTTAGTCGTCTGCTCTTCCTCTGCCCACAGACCGAAAGCCCAGCCAGCGTGGTGGTGATGGTCGGCACCCATAGCGGATGCTCTCCAGCGGGGTATAGCCCCAGGGCCTCGTAGTAGCTGGGGTAAATAGTCAGGTCCATACCCACCAAGAGGTCGTAGTAGCTCAGGTCAAGGAGGCCATCCAGCCCATTGAGGTAGCAGGGCACGAAAAATCACCTTCACTCGTGAGTCGGCTTGGTCCAGCCCACGATGACGGATGTGACAGACAGCTCGGTCGTGCTCGGTATTGTAGAGCCAGTGGCTGAGCATCGGGTATTGCAGGGGCGTTTCCTGCACCTCCTGAGGGTGGGAGAGGAGGTATTGCAGGTCGGCACGAGGCCCCGCCTGCCAGGCAGGGACGAGGAGGAAGGCCACGACATCACGCTCGCCCTGATAGCTTTCGGCGAAGTGGTGCAGCGACTCAATGAAGAGGTCAATCCCCTTGTTGCGGTACTCGTAGCGACCACCGAGGGAGATGAAGAAAGCCTGCTTGGGATCAATCGTCTTTCCATAGAGGCGCGAAGCCACCTCCCCGAGGAGCTGGCGTGCCTTCTTGCGCTTGGAGAGCATCGGTGCTGTGAGCGGAGAGGTCCCCACGTGGAAGCCGTTGGGCAGGGACGACAGGCTCGCGCCCTAAGAGCTGCTTGGCCTCGCGTGCGGTGAGCTTGCTGACGGTGGAAGACCGTGGCTTCGTGGGCAGCGAGCTTCTCGACTGATGCTTGGCTTCGACGCCCAATTCGCGCGCCATCTGAGTCCCCATCGTAGGCATCCATATAGGTATATAGCTCCTTGTCATTGCCGGCGATGGAGCGCCCGACAGTGGTGGCGTGGGTGATGAAGAGCGTATGCACCTGAGGTGCATGCTGGCGAAGGTAGAGCAGCCCCATAGCCGTCTGCCACTCGTTGAAGATAGCGATGGTGCGCTCCTCACTGCGCCAAGCGGCGATACTTCCATCAGGCGAGCAGCAGCGATGGCGAAGAGCGAACTTTCATCATAGTCGCCATAGCCCTTGTCACTCTCCAAGGCATAGGCCTTCCATAGCTCAAAGTAGAGGGCGCCCTTCTCCTGCCACAGAGGCTTGAAGTCCACGAGCAGGACGGGTGGCTCGCCTGCGATCCCCCAGTGTCCTGTGCGTACGCTTAGGCCAAGGCTCGGAAGGACATCCTCAGAGCCAGCCATGTAGCTCAGGTATATCTCCCGGGATGAAGTCCAGGGGGCAGAGCCGCACCTTCGTCAGCGAGAGGCCCGATGAAGCATACCTGATTGGGGTGGCGCTGAGTCATCACGTCAGCACGCGAGGAGAGGACGGTATAGATCCCTCCCATCTTGTTGCAGACTTCCCAGCTTGTCTCGAGGATCATAGTCGTAGTATAATTGTGGTAGTGAATAGATCTTGTCGTGCGGCCTTTCGCCCTGATCTGGGGGTGTAAGACCTTGTCTCAAAGTTAGTCATTCGCCCCATATTGCCGTAAGGGGTGTCAAAAAAGCTACTCAGCTGCGGGGCGAGCGACCACTACTGTGAGTGTGCGGAAGCAGTAGTGGTGCAAGAGGCGATCACTACTGCTCACACCAGCGACCAGTACTGCTCCCCTCGCCGAGCAGTACTCCTTCTACCCTGCTCTTCGAGCAGTCGAGGGAAGCCCCTCGGGTGGAAGGTTGCACATGTGGCGGAAATTGACGAACATTGTAGTCTAAAGCAACCGATTAGCGGTGGGGTGAAGGACTCTTCGCCCCGCCCCTCATTGCATCCCATAGCAAGACAAAGAAGATGAGAGAAGAGAAGTACCAGGCCATCGTCCGAGGCGCTGGCGAAAGCGGTGTCGGCGCAGCCCCTATTGTATCAGAGCCGTGGTATATCCGTACTGGTCTCGGACTACGGACAGATAGCCCCCAAGTACAAGCAGGAACTGGAGGAGAACGGCATCCCCTACGAGGAAGGAAGCCATTCGACTGAGGTCATTCTTCGTGCCGAAGAGGTCGTCAAGAGCCCAGGTATCCCTGAGAAGGCGCCCATCATGGTGGCTATCCGTGAGCGTGGTATCCCCTGTCATCTCCGAAATCGAATTGGCTGGTCGCTACCTCAAAGGGTAAGGTCATCGCATCACCGGTAGCAATGGGAAGACTACGACGACGATGTGGCTGCACCACATCTCCGAGGCTGGGATGAAGCCTGCCTTAGCTGGTAATGTCGGCTTCAGCCTCGCTCGCCAAGTCATCCCCGAGGAGCAGCCCGATTACTTCGTCGTCGAGCTAAGTAGCTTCCAGCTGGATGATATGTATAAGTTCCGTGTGCATATTGCCCTTCTGATGAACATCACCCCGACCACCTTGACCGCTACCACTATTGCTTCGAGGAGTATGCTATGGCGAAGATGCGCATCCTGCAGAACCAAACTGCCGAAGATGCCTTCATCTACTGGGGCGAAGATGAGTTTGTCTCACGCTATGTCATGAGCCATCAGCCCATGCCGATGCAGACGCTCTCTTCCTGACTTACCCTCAGGTAGGCTCGGCAGCAGACAAGTCAGACGACAACATGATGCGTCTGCACTTCGATGGACAGGAGTTTGAGTTCCCCATCGATCAGCTCGCCCTGCAAAGGGCCACACAACCTGCAGAATGCGATGGCCGCTTCCATCGCAGCCCCTGCGCCTCGGCGTTCCCCACGATGTGCTGCGCCGTGCCTTGAGCGACTTCGTCAATGTGCCCTCACCGCCTGGAGAAGGTCGGGGTGCTCGATGGTGTGCGCTATATCAATGACTCAAGGCGACCAACGTCAGCTCTACTCACTACGCCCTCAGGACGATGACGACCCCTTTATGTCCTCATCCTCGGAGGCGAAGACGAGGAACGACTATCTGGATATCACGGAGCTGATCACCTCTGGAGCACGTGGTCTGGTCTTCCTGACGACCGATGTGCTGAAGCTGTATAAGAGCTCCACGGCAGGTGCTACAGATAGCTTCCGCCCTCTCCATGGAGGAAGCGATTGCCCATGCCCGTGAGATGGCACAGCCTGGAGATACGGTGCTCCTTTCCCCAGCGTGTGCGAGCTTCGACCTCTTCAATAGTTATATCCACCGAGGAGATCGCTTCCGTGAGGTGGTGCAGTCCCTGATACAAGCCTCGGAGAAGCATGGCTAAGCAGTCTTGGGCGGAGACGAAGACGAGCTGGATGCACCTCCTTTTCGAGGTAATGGGCTACTATGGGCTCTGTACTTCGTGCTCATCTTGGTCTCGTTCGTTACGGTGACAAGTGCCGTGAGCTCGGAGGTCTATAAGAGCATCTCCCCAGGAGGAGGGATAAATCCTATCGTTAAGCATTTGTTGATGCTGTCGGTAGGCGTGTGCATGGCCGTGTGTGTCAGTATTTTCTCAGGGGCATACGATGCGCTATATGCTTCCCGAAGAGCTACTTTCTCTGATGTGCTTCTTGTTCGTCGTTCAGTTCTTCTTAGGGCAGATACCAACGGAGCTGAGCGCTGGATCGCTTAGGCCCGGTGACACTCCAGCCCCTCAGAGTTCTATCGCATCTTCTTGGTGCTGTGGGGGGCGTATGTCGCAGGGAAGGATACCGAAGAAGACCCACGGAAGGAGAAAGCCTACTGGTGGTATTGGGTTCGTGTCTTGGCCCTCTCGTCCTTTGTGCTCGTGACGAACCTCTCCACGTTCCTTATCTTCTTCGTCTTCCTCTACCTTCTACTCGTGGGTACTTAAAGCACCGAAGCGCTTCATGTACCGTGTCTCAGCCATCGGTCTCTGGCGCTTATCCCTCGGTGGTGCTACCCTCACCTCGCCCCCGGAAAGTATGCTGCCAGGGCGTGCTGTCACGTGGCACAATCGCTCCACGGAGCGGTCAATGAGCGCACGGATAAGTTCGCCATCACGGATGCAAACCGCCAGGAGCAGATGGGGCGTATGGCGATCGCCAGCTCCAGGCTCTTGGGACGCGGCCCAGGGAACAGCAAGATGCGTGACTCCCTCTCGCAGGCCTACTCCGACTACCTCTACGCCATCATCATCGAAGAATACGGACTCTTGGGTATCCTCTTCATCCCTTCGCTCTACTTCGCATGGATGCTCATCGGCTATCGAGAGGCACGGAAGCAGACCAACGTCTACAAAAGCAATCTCATCAGGGCTTCGGGATCCTCTATCCCATGCAGGCGCTGGTGAATACGATTGTCGCCTCGGGGATCATCACCACAGGGCAGACGCTCCTGATCAGCTATGTCATCGATTATCGCCACAAGTATCGCCTTCGGCATCGATGATCGCAGCTTCGAAGGCCGACAAGCCTAAGCGTACCGAAGTACTGGCTTCTGCCACGGAGCGAACAACCAGCACATGGGGAGGCTATCCCCGACGGACGAAGAGCCGAGCGAAGTCCTCCTTACCCTACCGACACACAAGACATCCAATAGAAACTATGATCCAGCGTGCTATCATCAGCGGTGGCGGGACGGGTGGGCATATCTTCCCTGCTGTCTCGATCGCCGAGGCTCTTCGCCGCCGCTATCCCGACATCGATATCCTCTTCATCGGCGCCGAGGGCGTATGGAGATGGAGCGTGTGCCCCAAGCGGGCTTCCCCATCCGTGGGCTGAAGATCCGTGGTCTTGACCGCAAGCGTCCGTGGCGCAATATCGGTGTGCTGCGTGACTTCCCGCGTGCACTCATTACGGCGCGCGATATTATCCGTGACTTCCGCCCTGAGATCGTCATTGGTGTCGGGGGCTATGCCAGCGCTCCGACGCTCAAGGCAGCGCAGAGCTTGGGCGTGCCTACGCTCATTCAGGAGCAGAACTCCTACGCTGGAGTGACGAATAAGTTCCTGGCACGTCGTGCCGACCGTATCTGCGTCTGCCTACCCCGAGATGGAGCGCTTCTTCCCGAAGGAGAAGATTGTACTGACGGGTAATCGCTTCGCCCTGCGATTGAATATATGGAGGACGGACTGCATGAGGGAAGCCCTGCGCTACTTCGGTCTGCCTGCCGACACCCAGCGTGTGGTCGTGGTCATCGGCGGTAGCTTGGGTGCGCTGAGTATCAATGAGCTATCGGCTCGCGCCTCGATGAATGGGCGAAGTCGGGCGTAGCGCTGATCTGGCAGACGGGTAAGGGCTTCGAAGCGAAGGCGCAGGAGCTGCTCAAACCTATACCTTCCTGTCTACTCTTCCGCCTTCATCCAGCGCATGGACTTGGCTTATGCGGTGGCTGATCGTCGTGTCGCGTGCTGGTGCCAGCTCAATCTCGGAGCTGTGCTTCTAGGGAAGCCTACCATCCTCGTCCTTCGCCCAACGTAGCCGAAGACCATCAGACGAAGAACGCTTGGCTCTCGACGCGCTCAGCGGCCTTGCTCATCCCTCGACGACCGAGTCGCGCGCTGAGCTTACGCCTCGTGCTATTGCGCTCGTCCAAGATACCACGCAGTGCGCTTCGCTCTCGGAGGAGATACGCAAGCTCGCCCTCACGGCGGCTGCCGATCGTATCGTGGACGAAGCCGAGAAACTGGTGGCGTTTGCTCGGAAGAAGTAACCGAACGCTATCCGAATAATCGTAGCAGAGGCTGCGACCTGGGATATCCCGAGGGTCGCAGCCTCTGCTGTATGATGAGCCGTGTGGCTCGTAGGGGTGTGCTTAGAACTTGACGGTCACACCGAGGTTGAGGTAAGAGATACCGTAACCTGCTTCAGCGAAAGCACCGGTGTTTTCCGTGACGAAGTAGCGTGCACCTACATACGTGCTGTAAGCGAAGCCACTATAAGACATAGCCGTACCAGCTGACTGCTAGTTACCTGACCCAAGAGGAAGAAGCGACTGTGTAGCAGCGAGCATGATCCCAGCGTACGTGTCGAGCTTAGGGCATGAACTGATAGTGGAAAGCACCGCGAGCACCGAGGATAGCATAGGAGGTGCGGAGCTTAGAGTCGAGGATAGAGATGCTGCTAGCCGTGTAGCCGATGTATCCCCCAGCGGAGATCGAACCGTTTTCCCCATTGATGAGGTTGTCCTGACACCGTAGTCGAAGCTTACCGAGAGGAGGGGGATGGTCGTGTTAGATAATACGCTACCGAGACCCTACACCTACGTTCACTGCCTCAGTGCCGTCTGGAAGATTTCCTGAGCGTTAGCGAGGCTCACGCTGCCCTGCAAGAGCAAGTGCAGCAAAGAGTACTTTCTTGATCATTGTCTAAATGTTTGAAGTATGATATGCGAAGGAACTCCACCAAAGACGTGGCGGATATTCCGAGAGCAAAGGTAGTCGTAACTATTAAAAGATGCAAATACAAGTCGTTCGTCCCTAGGAGATTGGGGCGTGCTTGGCTCGCATAAGTTACTTCCCTTCTCTTGCTGGGAGGAAGCGGTGTAGTAGGGCGTAGCCGACGACACCCGAGATGATCGTGCCGGCGAAGATGCCGAGCTTAGCCTGCTGAGGAGCTGCGCCATGTCGGGCGCATCGTAGGCGAGGTTAGCGATGAAGAGGGAGACGGTAAAGCTATGCCGCCGAGTACCGAGAGGCTGATGAGGCGTGGAAGGTTCATCCCTTCGGGCCAGTCGCAGAGCTTGACACGTATAGCGATATAGGTGAAGAGGCTGATCCCTCACGGTCTTGCTGAGGAAGAGGCCCCATGAAGATGGCTATGGGAAGCCCCCAAGAGCATATCGGTCGAGATATTCTCGAAGGATACTCAGCATTGACGAAGGCGAAGAGGGGAGGATAAAGTAGTCAACTAGGGGGCTTTCAGTGCATGCTCGAGGGTCTGCACGGGCTGATGGCACTGCCTGCGGTGTGCTTGATCTCTCGATGTGCTCCAGCTGTTCGTGGGAGAGAACGAGGGCGTGAAGATTCGCGCGTCTCTGTCGAGAGGTGGCTGGTCTGCTCGAGGAGCTTGCGTGAGAGTTCGCGGATGTGCACCTTCGTCCCCTGCAGGGATGCAGAGAGCGACCAGCACCCCAGCGATCGTCGGGTGGATACCCGACTGCAGGAAGAGTGCCCAGACGGCTATGCCAGCGATGATGTACGGCTCGAGGGTGGCACACATGTAGTCGCCCTAAGACGAGGACGAAGCCGACCAAGATCAGTCCGATGACCAAGGGAAGTACGGCTACCCCTTGCTGTAGAAGAGGGCGATGACGATGATGCCGCCGATGTCATCAGCTACGGCCAGCGTCGCCAGGAAGATGTAGAGGCTCCTGGGGACACGTGCGCCCAAGGCACTGAGCACGGCTAAGGCAAAGGCGATGTCGGTGGCCATCGGATGGCTGCCCCGATGCTCTCTGGATGATTGGGGGTGACAAGCAGGAAGAAGAGGACGGGAAGAGCATCCTCCGAGGGCAGCGATGACGGGAAGTAGCGCCTTCTTCGGCGAGGCCAATTCCCCGACGAGTAGCTCTTGCTTGATCTCCAGCCCCACAACGAAGAAGAAGATGGCCATAAGGGCGTCGTTGACGACCTGGCTGATGGTCATCGTGTCCCCATGTGACGGAAGAGCTCGATGCCTCCGATGATGACTTGCACGGGGTAGTGCAGGAAGTCCAGATAGCGGGCATTCCACGAGGAGTTAGCGATGGTGACGGCTATGATCGTGGCGATGAAGAGCAGCACCGAGGGATTGGGTCGAAAGGCTGAGAGACGCTGGCGTAGAGAGAGCCTTTGAGTAGGGAGTAGTACTCATCTTTATATGTAAGTGGGTTAAGACGAAGGAGGCACATCGTGCGAACTGTGGTGTTTGTTGATAGTCAGGGGATAAACAGAGGGATCAGTCTTCTGGGGAAGACGGACCATTATGTTCCAAACCAACGCAACAAAGTTAGCGCATTTGCACTAAATAGCCTTGAGGTAGGTGATTTTGTTTATGTGATGGCAGTGCGTCCTCGGTAGGAACATATATATTATTGTTCGCGCGCGAGGGGAAGGTGCGCCTGCTTGGGTGGTATCGTTTTGGGGAGTTGGTCGGAGGAAGGACGTGTAGGGTGGGGGAGCAGTATTGGTCGCTGAGCGGAGCAGTATAGGTCGTGGCGTGGAGCAGTAGTGCTCGCTCAGCGAGCACTATTGGTCGGTGCCGCATCCCTATGACAAGGCTTTTCCCTTCGGTCTGATGTCGGTAGTAGGTGGTGCCGAAAAGAGCTCTCGTTGCTCGGCGGTATTGCTGGACGAAGTCAAGGGGTAGGAGGGGTGATTTTTCAGGAAAGAGGAGCGAGGGTATTAGGAATTGTAATTTTCCTTTTCCTAACTTTATAGCTAATTCACATTTTTGCCAGCACCTATATCACTTAAATAATGTCGCTGAGATTTTTCCCCATGGAAGCTCAGTTCTGATCTTCGTAGGATGCGTGGCTCTTCTCGCTCATCGGGTAAGTGAATTATCTGGTGAGCGGGTGATGTGATAGACCAACGAGTTGAATCACTATACAAACGAGGTCGAATGAGATTTTCATCATAACATTACTTGCAGGTGGCTGGCCCCTGAGCGCAGTCCTGCCTGCCATGGCCGCTTCGCCGAATGCTCTGATGGCGTCGGGAGGCAGTTCGACACAGCAAACCCCTACCCTTCGCTACACGTCTTCAGCGGGACTATCTATGATGAGAATGGTGATCCGATGCCTCTGGTGACGATTCAGATTCTTGGGCAGAAGGGTGGCTTCATCACGGATGGCAAGGGCACTTTGAGTTCAAGACGAAGAACGCCAGTGAGCGTGTGCGCATCACCTTCATGGGGTATAAGGCTAAGACACTGACCCTGCGTGGGTGGTACGGCTCAGCGCATTGACCTCGAGCCCGATAATCAGTCTATTGAGTCGGTCGTCGTCACGGGCTTCACCAAGAAGGATAAGAAGAGCTTCACGGGTCGCAGACCACGGTCAAGTCCGAGCAACTTCTTGCCGTGGGTACGAAGAATGTACTTCAGAGCCTCGAAGCCTTCGTCCCAGGTCTGCAAGTGGTCCAGCAAAACAACTTGGGTGCGGACCCCAATGCTCGTCCTGAACTCAATCTGCGTGGGCGTGCTACCTTCTCGGCGGCTAACCCACCGCTCTTCGTCGTCGACGGAGCGATCGTGATGTGAACTACATCTACGATATGGATATGAATACCATCGAGAGCGTCACGGTGCTGAAGGATGCTTCGGCCTCTGCCCTCTATGGGGCTAAGGCTGCTGCTGGGGTCATTGTCATCACCACGAAGCCCATCAGCGAAGGTGCTATCCGTGTGAATTACAATGGAACGCTACGTCTCACTGCACCCGATCTCAGCGATTACCATCTCCTCACCCCCAGCAGAAGCTCCAGTATGAAGACTTGGTAGGGATCTATCGCGGTGATACTCCAGAGGAGCAGTACCGCAAAGACTTGTCGCGTGACGCGATCGTGCGCCTGATCCGTAGTGGAGTGTACACAGACTGGCTTTTCAAGCCTCTGCGTATGGGCGTCTCGCATTCGCATAGCCTCAGTGCTGAGGGCGGTGATCAGTACGTCCGCTACGGCTTGACACCTGCCATGGCAAGGACCAAGGGGTGATGATCCAGTCGGGGCGTGAGCGTATCTCGGGTAGCTTCAAGCTCTCGTATAACCGCCCCAATAAGCTCTTCCTCTCCAATAATATCACGGTCAACCGCGTCTCCTCTAATGAGCCCAACTATGGCTCATACAGTAACTTCACGCGTATGAACCCCTCACCCTGTCTCCTTATTCGGAGAGTGGAGAGCTGCTACGTAGCTTCAACGGGAACCGCATCAATAATCCCTCTACGAAGCTCGTCTCAATAGCTACAATCAGTCTCAGAGTATAGACCTGCTGAACACCACAGCCATGCAGGCTTGATCGGGAGCCTCCGCTTGGATGGGGACTCTCCTTCTCCATCCGCAATGGTCTTTGGTCGTCGCTTCCGTTCGCCCTCTCCAATGACTTCCGTGGAGAGGCCCTCGACCAGCGTGGGGAAATGGTAGAGAACCAGTCCAAGGGCTTCAACTATATGGGTAAGCTGATGCTCTCCTATAATCGCACCTTCTTCGAGAAGCTCTATCTGACTTCGCTGGCTGGACGAATATCGAGTCGACGACTTCCGATGCGTCGACTTACACCAGCCGAGGGTTCTATTCGGACAACTTAGGACATCCCAACTTTGCTCTTGGTTATCGCAGTGGTGCTCGTCCTTCGGGCTTGGATAACTATGCTACGGCAGCAGGCTTCTTCGTCAATGGGAATACGATCTACGATAATAGATACTATCTGGACTTCATCTTCCGCCACGAAGGCTCGTCTAAGTTTGGTAAGAACCAGCGCTTCGCCCCTTCTGGTCGCTCGGTGCTGGGTGGAATATCCATAACGAGAAGTTCTTTAAGGGGAATAAGGATATTCAGCTACTGAAGCTACGTGCCAGCGTGGGGTATCTGGGGAATATGTCCTTGAGCCTTATCAAGCGTACACGACCCACGACTACAACAAGAATATCAACTACCTTCGTCGGAGCTGGTGCTGTCCCTCGAGGTATCGGTAATCCCTGACTTGAAGTGGGAGCGTACGCTCAACCAGAATGCAGGTCTTGACCTGACGCTTTTCAAGAGTCGTTGGGACCTGACGCTGGATGTCTCATCGCAAGCTGACCGACAACCTCCTCTTGATGTGACCAAGGCTCCTTCGGTCGGGGTCGTCACCGCCAAGCAGAATGTCGGGGAGGTCGTCAACTCTGGGGTGGAATTTCTCGACACGTGTCGTCCCCATCCAGACGCAGGACTTGCAGTGGTCTGTCTCTCTGACTTACTCCTACAATAGTAATAAGGTCAAGAAGATCTCTAATGCCCCTCAAGGCGCTTAATGAGAAGAACCTCGGTGTTGACTCGCTTAATCGCAGCACCACCCCTCTCCCTCTCTACGAAGAAGGGAGTCACTGACGGCTCTGAAGGTCGTCCCCTCGGCAGGATTGATCCCGCTACCGGGCGTGAGGTGTACATCAAGCGTGATGGTAGCTATAGCTTTCACCTATGACCCCAATGACCGTGTCGTCTTCGGTGATACCAACCCTGGGCCCTATGGTTCGCTCTCCTCGTACCTCTTCTACAAGGGCTTCGCTGAATGCCAACTTCGGGCTACTCGCTCGGTGCTGTCGTCTATAACCAGACGCTTGCTTCACGTGTCGAAGGGGCTAACCCCGAGTACAACGCAGACGTACGTGCTCAATGACCGCTGGAAGCAGGCTGGGGATGTGGCTAGCACAAGGATATCGCCAACCGTGAAGCCCTCCCTACCAGACCAGCCGCTTCTGCACAGAAGGAGTACTCACCTCACCCTGCGTAGCCTCTCGCTGGCCTATGAGACGGAAGCTGCTTGGGTGAAGAAGCTCCACCTGCGTCGTGCGCGCTTTGAGCTCCTGTCGAATGACTCTTCTACCTCTCCACGGTCAAGCGTGAGCGTGGTCTCGACTATCCATTTGCTCGTAGTGTCGAGTTCTCAGCTCGCCTCCTTCTAACCCTCCCTAACAGTGATATCACAATGAGAAAGAAGATATTCAGACCCTTACTGGTGGGTACCCCTATCCCTGAGCCTTTGAGCTCTTGCAGTCAGTTCCAGACATTCAGCCTAAGGGGACGCTCCTCGAAGAGGTGCAGTTCAGCTCAATACAAGGCTATCAGGATGCTATGTACGGAGTCTATGGCACGATGGCTGGCGAAGGACTCTATGGAGGAGCCCTTACCGCTGGCATGATGGAGAACCTGGCGCAGAACATCAGGTAATCTCAACAGCGTGTCGGTGAACTACCATATCAATCGCTATGAGTACACCAATGATGATGTACGAGCGCATACCGATGCTCTTTGGTCGCAGCTCTATGAAGTCATCTCCTACAATAATAATATCCTCGAGAACATCGGGCAGTACGTCACCTCCGGAGAGGTCCTGCGCATGATCGAAAGGGGAAGCCTATGGTCTGCGCGCCTTCCTGCACTTCGATGTGGCACGACTTTTTCGCCGCTGACTATCGCCGTACTAAGGCTGCAGGTAAGCTTTCCTCGACCCGTGGTATCCCTTATGCCTACCACTTCGACCCTGAAGAACAAGGAGGTCTATAATCTGGAGGATACCTATAAGAACATCTTGGCAGACTTAGATCGTGCCGAGGCGCTCCTCGCCTCTGATGAGACGATCACGGGCGGGGACTTGACGAGTACTTCCTACCAGACGCATCGTATCGTACACTTCAATAAGTATGCGGTCTATGCGACCAAGGCACGTGTCTATAATGCTATGGGAGAATCTGCGAAGGCTGCTGTATATGCTCAGAAGGTCATCGACCATACCTCCGACTTCGCCCTCGCACCACGTGCCTCCTTTGCTGATGTGGTACGCTTCCCTGCTAAGGGGGAACTCATCTGTGGGCTCTATGCTCCTAAGTTCCTCGACTGGGTAGCTACGACTCACCTCCGCTAGGTGGTGGTGGTAACGTAGACCAGGGGCGTCGCCTCTCCGCGCTCAACGCCTCTATGCATCGGCTGGGGGAGCTGCTTCGATCGACAATCGTCAGGCAGCATACTATCGTCAGATCGACTCCTACACGCAGTTCATCCGCCTTCTGCCCGATAGAGAGCAGCTCGCCTCGCTCGGCAGTACGCGCAAGGGGATTATGCTGATTCGTCTGCCTGAGATGTACTATATCTTGGCTGAAGCTACTTATCCCACGAACCCCACTGCAGCTGTCGAAGCCCTCAACAAGGTGCGTGATAGCTGTGGCTTAGCTCCGCTGACTACAGCCACTTTCTCGGGACAAGCAGCCTTTGACCTCGAGCTGATGCGAGTATCTGCGTGAGACACCAGGTGAAGGTCAGTCCTTCCACGCTATTAAGCACTTCTTCCAGCCCTTCCCTTCGCTCTTAGGGGAGTCAACTAAGCCCACAGAGGATATGGTGACTCTACCTTGGCCCGAGCTGGAGCGGACTTATGGCAACCACTAATTACTCACCTAATTAGACCAAGTACAATGAAGAGATCATATATACCTTCTGGCTGGAGTGCTCGAGGAGGCTTATTGCTAAGCTCGTGCACCAAGACCCCAGCCGAGGAGATCGAATATGTCAGCCGTGATGGCTTCTATAAAGCGCCTCGTGGAGTGTACTTTCACTTCGGTAGCGATGCCACTGATCATATTATCCGTGAAAGCTATGGGACGAAGCCCGATGCGCTGACGGAGTTCACGGTCGATGTGCCAGTACGCCATACGGGGACTATCTCATCAAGCCCCTTAGCCTATCGAGTGCGTGTGGATGAAAAGGCTTTACAGCCAAAGTCGGAGTACACTTCAAGCCCCTGGCAGAGCAATACACCTTCCCTGCGGACTCGCTGAAGGGTACCTTCCCCGTGACGTTCATCCGCAGCGCATTGCAGACTGTAGAAGGGAAAGTCCGACACGCTGACCCTGGTACTCGAGGCTTCCACTGACCTCAAGGCTCCTTCAAGGAGCTCAACCGCATCAAGATAGCCGTGAATAACGGCCTTCAGATGACGCCTGAGATTTGGAATACTACGACCTACGCCTCACCTCTTAGGCGACTACCTCTCACGTAAGTATCGTACCCTCCCTCAAGTACTACAAGCAGGATGAGCTTGCCTCAGGTGACGAGTTCAGTCACCTGGGGGACGTAGAGCGCGTCCATCGCTTCCTCCTCAATATCGAGGCGGCCTTCAAGGAGCTGGGCGAACTGCTCCTGCATCTACCGCTAATTGGCTCAAACAATACCGACAGTAAAGACGATGAATAGGACATTATATACGGTGCAGAGAGCTCGTTGCTCTCCTTGTCCCTCGGAGCCTTGAGCCCTGCTACAAGGATGATTCTGACACGGGTGACGCGTCCTCTCAGGTCGTCGAGCCCACGACGCAGCTCCAGAGAGCTGTACCGAGGTGGAGTTCGGTGCACCTCTTGAGATCGAGGCTCCCTACCTACCGACTCACCAATGGAGCTACGACGGCTCCTATGATTGAGTGGGAGGTAGACTATAAGAAGGTAGCTACTGGGAATAAGCTGGTCTACAAGGCTACGAGTAGCTCAGACTATGGTGTGCACGTCGCTCGCTTTGAAGATGGAGACCCCGGATGGTATCTACTATCATCGCTTCCGCATACGTGTGAACTAGTATCGTGATGGCCTCTATGCCCTCACGCAGCAGGAGGAAAGCTCACCTCTAGGCTATTATCCTTTTGGTGAGGCCTCACATGTCGTGACGGATGTCTTCACTGAAGGGAAACTTGATCGTGACCTCTCCGGAACTCCCAAGGTGCTTGATGCCTTCTCGCATATCACAGGAGCCGGTGTGACGACTAACTACCTCTTCGTCGGGGAGATACGTGGGCTTATCGCCTCAATGCCGACTCCATTAAGCCCATCGGAGGACGTATGAACTTCAATGGTCACCCCATACAGGCACATGCTTTTCTCCCACGGATATCAATGAATATGTCATCGCTGAGGGGAAGCTCTATACCCTCGGATTATTGACGTCCCTCCCACGTCTTCTCAATGACAATCGCTTAAAGTCCGCCTTTGCCAATAAGCTACCGGTCTTGGCTCCAGAGTTGAAGACATGGAGGGCTTCGACCCTGCAGGGGGCTCATTGCCTTTGATCAGACGACGGGGACCTGATTATCATGGAGCCTCCAATACTGGTAATAAGGTGCATCTGCTGAAGGCGACCTATACTTCCTCGGATGATGCTGGCGAATCAACCACGGGAAATCCCTTTGAAGGCAGTAGCTTGGTCGCTCTCTCGGCGAATGCCTCCGCACCCGCTTACGTAGCTATCCTGACGCATTCGGCACAGGGCAGCTATAAGCTGGCAGTGATTGACCCAGGGCTCTTCCTTAGTGCGAAGAAAGAGGAGAAGTCTTATCCCTTGCAGGTCATCACCCTATAAGGGACGGATACTCCCACGCAGCTGGCTCTGCGCCCCGAGCATAACTCTGCCTACGTAGCTGCTGCCAACAAGGTCTACCTCTATGACCTGCAGCGACAAGTGCAGACTGCTCCCGAAGCATACATTACGCTGGGGGCAGGAGAGACGATACAGCGTATGATCCTCGTGGGGGGTACACGCCTCTATATCGCTACCTATGATGGCTCTGCAAGTGCTGTTTATAGCTACGATGTCTCGGGCAGTACGGCAAAGCAACTCTGGCGAGATACATCGCTGGGCAAGGTTGTCCAGCCTGTCTACAGAGCTCCCCGATAGCAGGCTACTAAGTAGAGTAGTCCTCATATAACGAACAGAATCACCAACACGATAAAAGATAGATTCATGCACAAGAGTTGCATTCTGCACCCTCGTGGTAGCTTCCTGCTCTTCAGTGGCTATGGACTCCCTGCCTTGGCTCAGACGGATAGCCTTTCCGTCAAGACCAAGAAGGCGGAGACCAAGCAAGAAACCAAGACGGTAGAGCCTAAGAAGGAGAAGAAAGAAGAAGACAAGTACACGAAGTTCTTCAAGGATAAGAAGGTCGAGACCGCTCGTGGTAAGTTCGTCACGCTGCATAAGATCGATGGTAACGTCTACCTTGAGCTCCCTACGAAGTACCTCGGCAAGGAGCTGATGATGGGGGCTAAAGGTCACCTCAACGACCGATCCCTGATTACCTCGCTGTCGGCTCGATGAACTCCGCACCCATCGTCTTCCGCTTCGAGAAGCAGGACAGTGCCATCGTGATGAAGGCTCCTAACTCCATCGTCTACCGCCGTGACGCTTCCGCCCAGCTCCAGCGTGCCCTCGAGCTGAACTACCGTGACCAGTCGGTCGAGTCCTTCACGCCCGAAGTCTATAAGGCGGATAGCTCGGCTGTCGTGCTGAAGATCAATTCGCTCGTCACTGAGTCCAGCCCCTTCTTCCAGATCGTTCCCCGCAGCAAGGCCCGTTCAAGATCTCTGCTTCGCGCAATAGCAGCCTGACCTTCGTGCGTGGACTCAAGTCCTTCGATACGAACGCCAGCGTGCGCGTCGAGATGAACTTCTCAGTGAATGCCCTCGCTGATGGGTGTCATTACTGTGGCGAAGGATATGCCTCTGACGGCTGAAGTGACCCACACCATCATGCCCTGTCGAGGCTTCTACCGCCATCCTCGCTTGGCGGACGCTCGTGTCGGGTACCAGACGACCCGCAAGGTCTCCTTCCCCGATTACCTCGACCAGAGCGAACCCGTCTACTTGGCGCATCGCTGGCAGCTTGTCCCTAAAGGATAAGAAAGCCTACGCTAAGGGACAGCTCTCCGAGCCCGAGCAGAAGATTGTCTTCATCTCGATAGTGCCTTCCCCACAGAGCTGGCAGCGTCCCATCCGTGAGGGCGTACTGCGCTGGAACAAGGCCTTCGAGGCTGCGGGCTTCGCAACGCCATCGAGGTGCGCGACTTCCCGCGGGAGACAAGCAGTTCGACCCCGACAACCTCGAGTACTCGTGCATCCGCTACATCCCCAATAGCCAGGAGACCATCGCTGCCTCCAGCTGGAGCGCGACCCACGTACGGGGGAGATCTTCAGTGGCAACCTGACTCATATATAATAATGTAGAGGCACTGCTCTACAAGCAGCGCTTCATCGCCACGGCGGCTGCTGACCCAGCTATCCGCACCTCGCGTCTGCCACAGGCCCTCTTCGACGAGTCGCTCTCGCAGCTGGTCTCGCAGGAGGTCGCTAAGATCTTGGGCTTGCTGCCAACTACGCTGCGTCGTCGGCTTATACCACCGAGCAGCTACGCTCAGCGAAGTTCACTAAGGACAACGGCTTGGCTGCCTCCATCCTCGATGGCGCACGCTACAACCATCTCGCGCAGCCCACGGATAAGGGGGTCTGACTCTGTCAACGACCAGCTCGGTACGTACGACCTCTTCGCCATCGACTGGGGCTATCGTTACTTTGACCTCGGGGCGATCCTGCTGCCGAAGCCAAGGAACTCATCGCTCGCGTCAACAAGAAGGTAAGCGATCCACGCTACCGCTATGCTCCCTGAGCCTCGCTATGCCGTCGACCCTACGGTGCGCACCGAAGACTTGGGTAATGACCCCATCAAGACGGCTGAGCTGACGATGAAGAACCTCGCCTTCATCCAGTCGAACCTCTCCAAGTGGATCACCAACGACCCCTGATAGCCGTCAGAAGAAGAGCCTCTATCTGGCCATTGTGCAGGCCTACTACCTCCAGCTCAAGAATGCTATGAGCCTCATCGGTGGTGTCGTCTGCCGCGAAGGTCAGCTCTCCAGCCAGCTCCCTCGCTATCAGGTCATCCCGAAGGCCAAGCAGCGTGAAGCCTTCCAGTGGCTGCTCCATCAGGCGAAGATCTTCCAGGGCTATGCCGATCGCTCGCTGGAGCGCAAGGGCTTTGATGGATATCAGTTACCACGATCAGCTCTAGAGTTCATCGTCAAGGATATCTTCTGATCTGCGTGCACGTATCATCATCGCAGCGCAGATTGACCCCAAGAGCTACAGCCTCGGTGAGTACTTCGATGACCTTTACAAGGAAGTCTTCGCATGACCATCGCAGGGAAGTCTCCCAACCATATGGAGCGTATGCTGCAGATTGCCTTCATCGACAAGTCCATCTCTGGGGTGGTCAACCCACGCAACGCTACGCCTGCTATGCCTTATGGCTTCGCTTCGACGCCTCGCTGCTGGGCGGTAAGTCAGTGAGCTCGCTCCTACGACCGACCACAGCGAAGCCCTCAAGTCCTCGCGTGTGCAGTACGGTGGTGGCAATCCTTCGGCCAGTATCTATCCTATGGCCAATGTTCCCTGCCCTCGACACCTGGAGCAGTATATGTATGCTGCGCTCCTGAAGATCCGTCCCTATCCTCGAGCAGCGTGCCGCTTCGACGACAGACAAGATGCTCAAGGCGCACTATCAGACGCTGGCCTTCAAGGTCAAGAAGCTCCCTGGATGCTAAGAAATAGACCCGAGATGATGATAAATAGAACCATTGCATTACTTCTGGCCGCTGGACGCTCCACACTTGCTCCTATGACGGCCGAGGCTGGGATCTTCGACTTCCTCAAGAGAAAGCAGCCCTAAGACGGAGAAGCAACCCGAGAAGACGGCCTATGAGAAGCTCTTGACGGGTAAGCCCATCGTCCTCGGCAAAGGGATTTCCTCACGCTCCACAAGACGGACAATAAGCTCTATGTCGAGCTGCCCGTGAAGACCTTGGGCAAAGAGGTCTTTAGTAGCAGCTACGCTCTCCTCCATCTCCAACCCACAGTTAGGGATGATCGGCTTCAAGAATGCCAACCCTGTACACATGCGCTTTGCCCAGCGTGATAGTGCTATTGTGCTCGAGGCGGTCAACTCCGACCCCTATCTGGCAGGACAGTTAGAGAAGGAGCTACGTCCCGTCTTCGGCCTCGAGCTATACGGATCTCGCCCTTGTTTAAGTTCCCCATCAAGGCTTGGAAACAAGGATAAGTCCGCTGTAGTCATCGACCCTCACCTCGCTGGTGACCGAAGAGCAGAAGTATTTCCCCTCATCGCCAAGAGCCTCGGCTCCTCATCAGTGCAGGCCAGCCAGCAGCGTGGACTCAATCATATTCGTGAGATCAAGTCCTTCGAGGACAACGTCTCGATCAAGATCGATCGCAGCTACCGCGTCACGCTGAGCCTCGTCGCGTGCAGTCCACTGAAGCGACTATCCCGTGACGCTTGGGGCTACCTTCACGATCTTGCGCCTGCCCGAGGAGCCTATGACGCCTCGTCTGGCGGATACGCGTATCGGTGTCTTCCACGTGGCGAAGAATGCGATAACCCCGAGACAAAGCTCATCGAGCCCGTGCAGTTCGTCAAGCGCTGGAGACTCGAGCTTTTCGGATGTCGCTGCCCTACAAGGCGGGACAGCCTCGTGCGCCCCAAGAAGCCCATCGTCTACTATGTAGAGAATACCTTCCTCCTCTGTGGAAGGCAGCGATGAAGGAAGGACGCTGCGCTGGAATAAGGCCTTTGAGCAGATTGGCTTCAAGGACGCTATTGAGGTGCGTGACTTCCCCACCGATGACCCAGACTTCGACCCCTGACAACCCTCAAGTATAACTGTATCCGCATGTCCCCTATCGCTACGGAGAACGCTATGGGCCCCAGCTGGTCTGACCCACGTACCGGTGAGATCATCATGCCTCGGTGCTTGTCTGGAGCGATGTCTCGAAGCTGAACAAACAACTGGCGCTTCATTCAGACGGCGCAGGTCGATCCCCTCGTCCGTGCGATGAAGCTCCCCGATAGCTTGATGTCGAAGTCGCTGAAGTACGTCATCGCCCACGAGATCGGGCACACGCTCGGCTTTATGCACAACATGGGTTCTTCGGCTGCTTACTCCATCGACTCCTCCGCTCGCCCTCCTTCACGGCGGTGCACGGCACGACTCCTTCGATCATGGACTATGCGCGCTTCAACTACGTAGCGCAGCCCGAAGACCGTGGGTGAGCCTTGACCCACCCTACCGTCGGGACGTATGATAAGTATGCCATCGACTGGACCCATCGCTATTTCCCCGATAGCAAGGGAATATGCTCGACGAGGCTCGCCAGCTGAATGAGCTGATCGAGAAGCACGCTGCCGATCCCGAATACCGCTACGGTGTCCAGCAGATCGGTGAGCGCCGCTACGACCCTTCGGCCATCGAGGAAGATCTGTCGAATGATCCGATCGCCGCCAGCACGCTCGGGCTGAAGAACCCTCAAGTACATCATCGGGCATCTGGGGCAGTGGTTCGCACGTGACGAGGAGGCGGAGCATCGTGCTACCTCTACGAAGGTATTTCTAATCAGGCACTGCGCTATGTGTCGAATGTCTTCTCAATGTCGCTGGGGTCTCACCTCTATCAGACGAGCGAAGCCTCAGGCCTCCCTCGCTACAAGGTCGTCCCCAAGGCGCAGCAGAGAGCTTTCGGCCCTGTGGCCCTCGACAAGGCGCTCACCATCGACAGCCTGCGTAGCGAAGAGCTGGAGCGCACGATGCCAGATATGGCGAGTGCTTCGCCCTTCGTCGTCCTCGGAGCGATGCACTGAGCTATGGCTATCCGCAACATCGGTGCGCTCAATCTGACCTCCTACCTGGACTCTACTTCCTACACGCCGCAGGAATATGCTGATGATGTCTATGCACACGTTTGGGCCAAGACGGAGGCAGGTCGTGAGGACTCTGACCCCTGCGAGCGACAGCTACAGGAGTACTTCGTGCGCTATATCACGGCTTATACCGAAGACTTAGGTGCTAAGGCCAACGGCCGCTCGGGCTGACCCTGGCCGAACTGACGGGGCTGACCCTCGCCGAAGCGCAGCGCACCGAAGGGATGACCGATGAGGGAGTTCATCGCCCAGCTCGCTCCGAAGCGAGGGAGCACTTTGCTGCTCGCTGGATCACCGTCCTTCGGACGACCTCCTTCGTCAGCTGGATGCTGTCGGATACCTGAACTTCGGTAAGAGCTACTGGCGAACCCGAAGATCTCTTCACTTCGTCCATCAACAATACCGAGGCGCTGTACCTTCCTTGCAGTATCGTCTGGAGGCGACTTCTGCGTCAGCAGTTGCCCAAGACGAAGGACGAACGTATCCGCCTTCACTACCAGACGCCTCCTGCGCAAGCTCGAGAAGGTCACGAAGTAGCGGCTTCGCTCTTCCCTGAGAATCGACCGCCCCGACGAGCCAAGGCCTCGGGCGGTCGTTACTTTTCCACTTGCCTCTCTCCCTCAGCTGTCCATATATGAGCATTAGCTGTCCTTAAAAGCTGTTAGCTATCCATATAAGAGGTGCGAGCTGTCCATATAATGGGTATTAGCTGTCCATATAAGAGGTACGAGCTGTCCATATAAGGAGCATTAGCTGTCCATATAAGGGGCATTAGCTGTCCATATAAGAGGTGCGAGCTATCCATATAAAGGGGCATCTACTGTCCATATAAGAGGTACGAGCTGTCCATATAGGAGCATTAGCTGTCCATATAAGGGCATTAGCTGTCCATATAAGAGGTGCAGCTATCCATAGAGGGCATTAGCTGTCCATATAAGAGGTACAGAGCTGTCCATATAAGAGGTGCGAGCTATCCATATAGGGGCATTAGCTGTCCATATAAGAGGTGCGAGCTGTCCATATAAGAGGTGCGAGCTGTCCATATAAGGGGTACGAGCTGTCCATATAAGGGGATATGCTCTTCCGCTTTGCTGTGTAGTGGAGCCTGAGGTGGACTTCGCTACCTCGTCGTAGCGAGGGGGGCATCCAGTATGGTCGAGGCGTGAAGCACCATTGGTCGATGGGTGAATAGTAGTGGTCGCCTCATCGACCACTGGGCTGATCCGCAGGCGGAGCAGTAGTGGTGGCTCGGAGTAATAGGTTAGCGCCCAAATATTGGGTGCTATTTTTGGTCGGATAATCTGGAGGGGAAGTCTTCTGGGAGGATAGTACATAGAACTTCCTAAATGAGTTAGACTGCTCAGGTGCAGAAGTAATCGATAGTTAAGCTTCTATCACGCCTCTTTTTACACGGTTTGCTAACTATTTTTCGGTATTGTAATTGATTGATTTTCAGCTTGTTTTGTGTGTAGGAGCCTATGAGAATTATAAAGGTGCGTTTTCTTGTTTTTACCTAATTTTGCGCCTTGCATGGTGCCGTAGAGTCTGCGTAGTCGTGTCAGTAGCTACGTAAATATAGGATTTTATAGCGTGCATCACCCTTATTTTGAACGATTCAGATTGTATGGAAAAGAGAGTATGAAGGACTATATTGTGAGTTCTTCCAGTTTGACCAACTGTTTAGTGCCTGTTGACTGGGATGTCGGTAGATACGGTGAGTTTTGAACCCTTTAGAAGATGGAGGCGAAGCATAAGACTATCTTAACGAAGAAGAAATGAAAAGCAACAGATATTGAGTAAAGCTACCCTCGATGCTATTGAGAGGTATCCTGGGTGTTGCCCTCTTGGGGCTTGTCGTCAGTGTCGTCAGGAGGATCCGAACCAAGCTGCTCCTCAGACTCATCAGGAGAGCAAGGGGGGAATGGTCTACCTCAACCTCGATGATATCGAGCTGGATCCCGAAGTGGCTATCCGCTATGCCTCCAGTACCACACAGTCACGAGGTATCGAGATGACGACTCCATCTACTGGACGGAAGCTCCTGACCTTGATGTTCGCACCTATGACAGCGAATGAAGAACCTTTCCCCGTCGTCTTAGCTATGGTGGCTATACACGGATGTAGACTGCTATGCGCGTGCTACGTGGAAGCTGATCGAAACAGACGGATGCCAAGACCGGCAAGACACGCTACTTCGTCCGTGCAAAGGCCGATGCACTGACCGAGAGCCAGACTATCGCAAGCTGGAAGGAAGGAGAGATCTGCAGTCTACATGCGCTCTATGCTCCCGGCGGACGTGGGATGCTCGCAACGGCTACATGGAAGTATCAAGCCTCCGTGTGGTCAAGAAGCTCTTATGGGGCAAAATGAGGAAGCTTACGATTGGTACCGATATTGATATTCCTTTGTCTTGGGGCATATGTAGACCCCCATAATGCATCCACAGGCTGGCGAGAAGGGTATACGCTTGTCGCTGCGAGACCCGAAGAGCTCCTCTGCTGGGCTTTTGGTATGGAGCAGATGTATAAGAATGATAAGACATCGAAGGCTAACCTCGCTTCAAAATGCAGGGGAGTCTCTATGCCTTCACTCTGCGCAATGATATGGCGAAAATGAGTCTACAGCTGACTCGATGGCGATGACCTACGGTCTCAAGACCGCAGTATCGTCCCACTTATGACCACCAGCTCAAAGGCTTCTATGTCGAGAGTACGCAGTCTACCACGGCTGTGAGCTATGCCTTCAACACACTGCGTATGCGCATGCCCGAAGCATCCAGACAGATGCTGATACAAGCGTTGAGACTTCCTGCGAACGCGATCAATATGATCGCGCATCCCTGTAAGATTAAGGCTACGCTGACCACTGTGCCGACGCGTGAGAATCCGACTCTGTGTCTTCTATAAGCTGACGAATCCTGTCGATCTCAATCGTCAAACGACCCTCTGGGACCTTCTACTTCGGATGAATGAAGTCGATGAAAACTCCACTATAAGTACCAATGACTTGGCTATGGTATGAGTATCTCCGCAGATCTGTACAACAAGACTCATTTCTCGTGGAGGTCTGGTATGGTCACTGTCTACCATACGACCAAGACGCATAAGAGTGGGACTTTCTATAGTACGAATGTGAAGCTAAAGGAGGAGCTACGTCTTAATCCGATGGCTCGTATGGGCTATGACTACCTTGTGGGTGATCCTCGAAGGGCTAATGATGCGCGCTTTGCACGCTCAACGGCAGGGAATGGAGCGGATCCTAACTGGAGCATTGGGGATCCAGGAGCAGGACAACTTTATGCGGCCTTTAGAGGTACGAGCCCTGCGCTACAGGATTTCGATGGGTCAACGTTCCAGGTCTCTTATACTTACGACCGCTCAGGGTCTAATGCTAACGCACCTGTGATCGAGACGCAGAATAGTGATTTGATGTGGAATGTCCCCTGATCGCTATGATGTCTTCTCGTCTTCCTTACAGTATGGTGGGGGCCGACAGAAAGTTCTCACCTATGAGGTATCCTGGTATTCTTTTTCAACCCCGAGGCATCACGAATGGGGGTGGAATACTAATGAACAGGTGCGCCTTGATGGGAAAAAGAGAGACAGTGACGTCTTACTACTATAGAAAAATAAGGTCGTTTATACAGACCAAGTTGAGAATATCTCCGAGAATGTCTTCTGTGCGTTCCGCTCGTAGGTACGCCTTTATGCAACGGTATTTAGATATCGAGAAATCGGATGTGGCATATCCCGCCGGGCAGGGGTGCGCTGTTTGGTAGGAGCACGACCAGGTGCCGAGCCGTGAATCACGCCCTCGTCATCGAATCAAAGAGCATCGGGAATCATGGCAACTGGAAGAATGGGGCCAGCAGCAAGCCGAAGAATCTCTCCGCAATGTAGTTGCTACAGGAGTTTTGGGAGAGAATAGCTCACAGCGTGGAGAGATTCTTCGTCGTTCGCTCCATGTCAATGGAGATAAAGTCGGTGGTGTACCTCCGGTGTCGGTCAGCGTATGCACTTCTGGACACGTAGACTCAAAGATCAAAAATACAGGAGGGGTCTTCAGCGACCAGAGGGAAACCCTGGCGTCTATTATGACATGCGTCTCGAATGACAAAGGTCTTTACTGAATGTAGCTAATTCACGTATTTTGGGCGGCCAAATCGACTCAGGGTGGAGCGACAGGCTCATATGTGTTGCCCTGGTTGTCGGTTCATCAGCCGAATAGACAATAATCGGCACGATACATCACCAGATACATGCTGTAGCTGCTGGAGGATATTCCCCCAGCAGCTACTTGCATTTTGGGAGCATCCCTACTATGTGGCTTTGCTCAGTCTTATGCTGTCTCAGCGTGTATCAGTGCATATAGCTATCTTTGTAGGCGTTGTGGTGTGCCCAGAGATAGGGATACGAGGCACACCCCTAATACAGATATATATGAATTGGAAGCAATTTAACCGAGCAAATAACCTCTTGGGGTGGGCGGTCTTCGTCATCGCTACCCTCACCTATCTGCTCACGATCGGCCCTTCGGCAAGCCTGTGGGACTGCGCGGAGTTCATCGCTTGTGACTACAAGCTCGAGATCGGGCACCCCTGGAGCCCCCTTCTATATGTTGGTCTACAACGTCATCTCGCACCTCGGCGGAAGCCCCGGAGCGTGCTGCACTGATGACCAACGCCACAAGTGCTGTACTAAGTGGGCTGACGATCTCTTCCTCTTCTGGACGATTACGCACATGGTGCGCCGTGTGGTCACTCCGCAGGCACGTTTAGGCAAGCAGGGCTATGAGCCCGTAGGCGAAGTGATGACCTTGGGACAAGGTCTCGCCATCTTAGGGCTCGGGGCTTGTCGGGAGCTTGGTCTATACGTTCTCCGACTCCTTCTGGTTCAGCGCCGTCGAAGCCGAGGTCTATGCCTTCAGCTCGCTCTTTACGGCGGTGGTCTTCTGGCTGATCTTCAAGTCGGGACGAACGTAGTGAGTACGAGCGTTCGGATCGCTGGCTGGTGCTCATCGCCCATCTGATGGGGCTGCAGTATCGGGGTGCACCTACTGAACCTCCTTTGCCTGCCCGCTATGGCGCTGGTCTATTACTACCGCAGTGCTACGCATGTGACGCTCAAGGGAGTGCACTTTCGCCCTCGGCCCTTCGCCCTCGTGCCTCTGATGATGTACGGGTAGTGCAGGGGTGCCGAAGCTCGCTGGAAGTGGGATATGTTCTTCGTCAATACCTGTGGGCTGAGCTATAACCAAGGTCTGTATATCTCACTTAGCGGTACTGGTGGCTGTCCTGATCTGGGGCGTGTATGAAGCCGACCGTGCCGTGCGCGATGCCAAGCACCTGTCTTCGCACCGCTTCCGTATCTCCATCGCTCTTTCGCTCATCTTGATGGGGCTTCCCCTCATCGGGAGTGGTATTGTCGCTCTTTGCGCTGGCGGTGGCAATCATTGCCTTCTTCTACCTGTATAAGGGACTGCGTGCTCGTGCGGTGCAGACGGTACAGATGTGCCCTCGTGGCTATCGCTATGGGCTTCTCCTCCTATGGAGTCATCTTAGTGCGTGCCGTGGCAGACCCTCCGATGAATGAGAATGCACCTGCTGACGCCTTCTCGCTGCGCTACTATTTGGCACGTGAGCAGTACGGCCTCGCTCCGCTCTTCATGGCCCTACCTTCGCTACCTCTTATAAGTATGGAGCCGATGGTCGACCTGAGTTCAAGCGACGGAGAGCCTACCTACGGGCGTGTGGAGAAGAATAATCCTTCTGACCCCGACCGCTATGTGGCACGTGCTCCCAAGGACGAACCTGATCTACGAGAGCGAAGGGATGATGCTCTTCCTCGCGTCTACGAGCGTGGTCACGCCCAGATGTACAACACCTGGATGGGGCGTGATGCGGAGGATATGTCGCAGCCTACCTTCGGGGATAATCTGACGTACTTCTTCAACTATCAGCTGACGTATATGTACTGGCGCTACTTTATGTGGAACTTCGCCGGGCGTCAGAATGACCCTGCAGGGGGACGGTGGCCTCTGCGTGGTGGGGCTGCTACGGGCATCCCCTTCATCGATAGCTTCTTCTACGGGGATAGTGATACGCACCCCGTAGGATATGACCGATCAACAGGCACAACGTCTACTATGCGCCGCCTCTGACTCCTTGGGCTCATCGGTCTCTTCTTCCAGATCGGGCGGTCGCCGTGGGGTAGAGAGCTTCTGGGTGACGTTCATGCTCTTCTTCATGACGGGTATTGCCATCGTTCTTTACCTCAATCAGTACCCTGGACAGCCTCGTGAGCGTGACTATGCCTATGTGGGTTCGTTCTACGCCTTCGCTATCTGGGTGGGCTTCGGTGTCGCTGCGATTGCCACGACCGTGAGCCGCTATCTGGAGAAGAAACCTGCGAAGAAGACCACCGACGACGAAGCTCCACTCCCCATTTCTACGGTGGCTGCTGGCGTAGCCTCGCTGGTGCTCCTCCTTGTTCCCGATACAGATGGCAGGGCAGAACTGGGACGACCACGACCGCTCGGGACGTACCGTAGCCAGCGACATGGGGCGTAACTACCTCGAGAGCTGCGAGCCCAATGCCATCCTCTTCTGCTATGGGGACAACGACACCTTCCCCCTGTGGTACGCACAGGAAGTCGAAGGTATCCGCACCGATGTGCGCACCGTCAACCTCTCCCTACCTCTCGGGTGACTGGTACATTGACCAGATGAAGAAGCAGGCCTACACGGGTAAGCCTCTGCCTATTGGTCTCCCTGCCGAAGTCCTATTACTACTACAATAACTACGCGCTGGTAGCTCCCCTGGTGATCCGATGTCCGTAGAGGAAGCCTATAAGGGCTTGCAAACGAAGGGACTTCGCCTGAGATGATCCCCTCGTCCGAGCTCTATGTCGCTGCGGATCTCGCTCGCCACGGTACAGCGTATCGCTAAGAGTTACCCTGACTTAGTCGGACATATCACGCCGCACTTCACGATGGGGCTCCACGGTCGTCAGTACCTTGACATCGGTGGGCTAACCGTCCTTGACCTCATCGCTGGGAATAAGTGGGAGCGTCCGCTCACTGGGCTATTACCTCGCCCCGCAATGCCTTCAATCGATATGACCGCCAGCATGGTGCAGACGGGTATGGCTTCGCAGCTCCTCCCCTCCAGGCACGTGTCGATAGCACGGGGCATGCCGAGGACTCACGGCATCGGCAATCTGGATCGTATGTACCAGACGGTGATGACGAAGTTCCGCTGGTGCGGTGCTGACCGCCCAGGGACGTACTTCGATGAGAATGCGCGTGCATCGTCGCCACCCCTGCGTAACCAAGTCTTCACGCCGCTGGCCTTGGGCTATATTGAGCGTGGCGACAAGAAGAAGGCGCAGGTCGTGCTGAAGAAGTGCCTCTCGGTGATCCTCGAGGAAAACGTCCCCTACGAGACCAGCTCCTCTACTTTCGCTGATGCGCTCTATCGAGCAGATATGCGTGCTGAGGCGGATCATGTGCTGCAGGCTATCGCGCGTCGTGCGATGAGTACGCTGGCGTGGGCAGCGCAGCTCCCTCGCTGAGAAGCTGGCAGAGCTCACGCATCACGGCGATCTGCAGGAGGCTTATACGGCGCTGTCCTATGCGATTGATTTCGCTAGGACTACCACTCGCAAGCTCTGAGTCGCTACGAGCGTGAGATCGAGTCGCCACTGCGCCGCTTAGGTGGCGGTCGATAGCTTGTCCTGGTCTTCGACCTCGATGATTGAGCGTCTTCTCTGTCGGGTACCCATGTGGTACCGCATGCTTGTCCCTGGGGCGCGCTGGCGTATCCCCGCACTCTCGGGCAAGAGTATCTACCTTACCTTCGATGATGGTCCGATACCCGAGGTCACGCCTTGGGTATTGGACCAGCTCGATGAGCTGGGCGTCAAGGCTACTTTCTTCTGCGTGGCGGACAAATGTGCGCCGCTATCCTGAGCTCTTTGAGGAGATACAGCGCCGTGGGCATACCGTCGGCAACCACACCTATCATCACATCCAAGGATCTTCTACACCACGCAGGAGTATATGCGCGACGTCTATGCTGCGCACGAACTGATCCATTCGCTACTTCCGTCCGCCCTCACGGCCACCTGCGCTTTGCGCAGAATAGGGAGCTGAGTCATAGCTTCGAGATCGTGATGTGGGATGTCGTCAGCGTGACTACAACGCTTCGCTCAGCCCCGAGACGGTGCTGGAGAATGTGAAGCGGTACGCGCGCAACGGCTCGATCATCGTCTTCCACGACTCGCTCAAGGCGGAGAAGAACATGCGTGTAGCGATGCCTGCTGCCGTACGTTGGCTCCAGCAAGAGGGCTATCACTTCCTGCGTATCGGCGATGCCCCGTAGCAAAACTAGTGCGATGGAATAGGAAGATAAGTAGTGAAGGTCTTGGCGTAGGTATAAAAAGCGGAGCCGGCTTCCCAGCCAGCTCCAACCTATTAACCAAAACCTTAACTATGAAAAATCTTACATTTTCATTGCAAATATACAGATAAATTTATTATCTCCAAGGCTGAATAGGGGCGGAGAATTGCGAAGTCCCAGCCTTGCACCTTCACTTAAACAATCTTCTATCCGTATGACCTCTACCGAGCAAGCTCCCCTTGAGCAGTCTATGACCGCCCCAGCTCGCCGCGTCTATATCGAGACCTACGGCTGTCAGATGAACGTAGCCGACAGCGAAGTCGTAGCTTCTATTATGCAGATGGACGGCTTCCACCTGACCGAAGACCCCGAGCTGGCTGATGCGATCTTCCTCAATACCTGCTCCGTGCGCGACAATGCCGAGCAGAAAGTCCTCAACCGCATCGCTTACTACCACTCTATTCGTCGCAAGAAGCGCAGAGGTATCATCATCGGTGTCCTCGGCTGTATGGCTGAGCGAGCCAAGGAGGAGCTCATCGAGAAGCACCACGTCGATCTGGTCGTCGGTCCCGGATAGTTACCTCGACCTGCCGAACCTCGTGGGGCTGTCGAGCGTGGGAGAAGGCCATCAACGTCAAGCTCTCCACGACAGAGACCTACAAGGATGTCCTGCCGCTGAAGATCGGCGGTATCAACTCTCGGGCTTCGTCTCCATCATGCGTGGGTGTAATAACTTCTGCTCCTACTGCATTGTCCCTCACACCCGTGGTCGGGAGCGTAGCCGTGAATTAGAGAGTATCATCCGTGAGGTGAAGGACCTCGAGGCGAAGGGCTACCGTGAGATCACGCTCCTCGGGCAGAATGTCAATTCCCTACCGCTTTGTTGATGGGGAGAAGACCTATGACTTCGGGGATCTCTTGGAGCAGGTTGCCTTGGCTGTCCCCTCCATCCGCATACGCTTCACTTCGCCCCACCCCAAGGATATGGACGACAAGGCCATCGCTGTGATGGCGAAGTACCCGAATATCTGCAAGCACATCCACCTCCCTTCGCAGTCGGGCAATGACCGCATCCTCAAGCTGATGAAGCGTAACTACACCCGCGAATGGTATCTGGAGCGTGTAGCCGCCATCCGCCGTGTGATGCCCGACTGTGCCATCACTCGGACATCTTCTGTGGCTCTCACGATGAGAGTGAGGAGGACTTCCAGGACACCTTGAGCCTGATGCGCGAAGTAGGGTATGACAACGCCTTCCTCTTTAAGTACTCTGAGCGTCCCGGTACCTATGCAGCGAAGTACTTAGCGGATAATATCCCCGAGGAAGAGAAGATTCGTCGCCTCAATGTGATGATTGAGCTGCAGACTCAGCTTTCGCTGGAGAGCAACCTGCGTGACGTGGGGAAGACCTTTGAGGTGCTGATTGAGGGCTTCAGTAAGCGTTCGCGTGACCAGCCTTCGGCCGAAGCCAGCAGAATAAGGTCGTGGTCTTCGACAGCAAGGCTACCGTGTGGGTCAGTACGTGAGGTACGCATTGAGTCCGCCACGGCAGCGACCTCATCGGCAAGCCCGTGCGCCCCTGCCGAAGGCTATCAGCCTGAAGGCGAGTAAGCGCGCCTCCGCTCCTTTAGTTCTTTATCTGCGAGATCGCCCCCACAGATTCCGCCGAATCTGTGGGGGCGATGCCAGTTGCTAGGAGTGGGGAGGTGCGCTCTTCCTGAGGTGGGTGTGCAAGCAGTAGTGGTCTATGGCTGAAGCACTATTGCTCGAAGCTCCATCTTATATTGCTTGCACGCAGAGCAATAGTGGTGCGCAGTGCCGACCAATAGTGCTCGGTCTGTAGTCCTGTGTGGCTTGTCCGAGGAAGGATAGTGCGGAGCTACTGCCGAGGCTGATTGCGGGATGGAAGCGCTCGACTTGCTCGCGGAGCTTGGTGCGGTCGATGTGGGTGTAGATCTCTGTCGTCGCTACGTCTTCGTGGCTGAGGAGGAGCTGGATGGCTTTGAGGTTCGCCCCCTTCGAGGAGGGCGGTGGCGAAGCTGTGACGGAAGGTGTGGGGCTAATCGTCTTCTCTACTCCCGCCATCTCAGCTGCTTCGCGCACCATCACGAAGACGGTGATGCGTGAGATGGCTTGACCACGGCGACTGAGGAAGACATACTCCTCCCTGTCCACGCTTGGGGGTAGTACGGTCGGGGTCACGGAGGTAGCGGTGACTTCGGCGATGGCGGACTCACTCAGTGGGACAAGTCGTTGCTTGCTCCCTTGCCCTGGATGCGGAGATAGCCTTCGTCGAGGAAGAGGTCAGGGAAGGTCAGCTGACAGAGTTCGCTCACACGCAGTCCACAGCTGAAGAGCACCTCGATGATGGCACGATTGCGCTTCCCCTTCGACACCACCCTTGCTCCCGGCTGCCTCGATGATACGGTCCACCTCGGCCGTGGTGAGGACGGTGGGGAGGTAGCGACCTTGCGGGGGACTTCTAAGAGGGCGGTGGGGTCACTTCCGTGTACCCCTCCAGCAGGAGGTAGCGGCCGAAGGAACGGATGCCCGAGATGATGCGCGAGATCGAGGTCGGGCCGATGCCGAGGTCGTGTAGCGTGGCGATGAAGTGCTGCAGGTGGGCGTAGTCAACCCCTCGATACTAAGTCCCTCCACTTCCATATAGCTCAGGAGCTTATCCACGTCGAGAGGTAAGCCTCACAGGTATTGGAGGAGAGCCTAAGTTCGAAGCGCAGGTGCGCAAGAAACCGCGTGCGTATATCGTCTGGAAGCATTAGAGAATGAGATTTTTAAATTATCTTTTGCAAAGGTAAGTATACGATAGGAATACCCCGAAGGAACGAATGTGGATAGAGATCATTAACGGCCCGAACCTCGCACGGATCGGGCAGCGCGAGCCAAGCATCTACGGCACGATGTCGATGGACGCTTGCTTAGAGTTCTTGCGCCAGCACTATGACTCTTCCTCCGCCTTACTTTACTTCCAGTCCAACCACGAAGGGCACTCCTGATCGACTCTACGAGCTCCACGATGCTGGAGTCGATGGCATTGTCCTCAATGCCGGAGCTTATACCCATACCTCCTTGGCCTTGGCTGATGCCCTCAGCGCCATCACCCTCCCACGATCGAAGTCCATATCTCCAACGTCTACCAGCGTGAGCCACTGCGCCAGCAGTCCCTCATCGCCCGTGCTTGCCGTGGCTCGATCGTAGGCTTCGGGCTGGACGGCTACCGCCTGGCGATCGAAGCCCTGCGTAGCCCCTCGCCTCTATTGACCGACAAATAATTACCCCAATAAAGCATTATGAAGAAAACAAAGATTGTAGCTACTATCTCGGACCTGCGCTATGACGTAGAGTTCATCCGTCCGCTCGTCGAAGCTGGCGTCAACGTAGTCCGTATGAACACGGCTCACATGACCAAGGAAGGGATTACCCAGGTCATCAACAACACGCGTGCCGTCTCCCCAGCGTGGCTGTCCTCCTCGACACCAAGGGCCCTGAAGTCCGTACGACCGTCCTCGAAGGCGACGCAGAAGTAAAGCGTGAGTTCCACGCTGGTGACAAGGTTATCTTCCAGGCTAACCCCGAAGCTAAGACCAACAACGAAGTCATCAACGTCAACTACGTGAACTTCGTCCACGACGTACCCGTCGGTGCGCGCATCCTCCTCGACGACGGCGCTCTGGCCTTCGACGTAGAGAAGAAGGAAGGCGACAAGCTCTTCACCACCTGTCAGAACAACGGTAAGCTCGGTAGCCGCAAGAGCGTCAACGTCCCTGGCGTACGCATCGACCCTGCCTTCGCTCACCGAAAAGGACCGTGGCAACATCCCTGCACTCGATCCCTCAGAACATCGAGTTCATCGCTCACTCCTTCGTCCGTAACAAGAAGGACATCGAGGAAATCCAGACCATCCTCGACGAGCACAAGAGCAACATCAAGATCATCGCTAAGATCGAGAACCAGGAAGGTGTCGACAACATCGACGAGATCATCGACTCCTGCTACGGGATCATGATCGCTCGTGGTGACCTCGCTATCGAAGTCCCCGCTGAGAAGGTGCCTTCTATCCAGCGTATGATCATCAAGAAGTGTATCGCTGCTAGAAGCCCGTCATCGTCGCTACGCAGATGCTCCACACGATGATCGACAACCCACTGCCTACGCGTGCTGAAGTCAGCGACATCGCTAACGCTGTCTACTATCGTACGGACGCTGTGATGCTCTCTGGTGAAACGGCTAACGGTAAGTACCCACTCGAAGCTGTCCAGACGATGGCAAGCATCATCCGCGAAGCAGAAGCTACCCTCGAGCGCGAATACAACGACGAAGTGCCTTACTCTGAGGAAGTAAGCACCACGACGGCCTTCCTCTCCAAGCAGGCTGTCCGTAGCGTCGAGCAGATCAACACCCAGGCAATCATCACCGATAGCTTCACGGGTCGCACGGCTCGCTACCTCTCTTCCTTCCGTGCTACGGTACCTGTCTGCGCTGTCTGCTACGATCCTATTTCTGGCTCGTCAGCTCGCCCTCAGCTACGGTGTGACGGCTCACTTCGCAGAAGACACGACTTGCCCTGAGACGCGTCTGGCTGCTGGTATCAAGAGCTTCATCTCCGCTGGTCTCCTCACCGAAGACACGCAGGTAGCTTATATGAGCGGTACGATCGGTCAGACGGGTGCAGCTCACTCGCTCGAGATCGACACCGTCAAGGAGATCCTGCGCTAAGAGCACTCCCTGAAGTCAGAGCTAGCTCTGCCGACAAATAGTAGCGGTCGCTATCGATATTCATCGGTAGCGACCGCACTGCTTTTTCCGCCCTTCCCCTCACCTATATATATGGTACGCGCGTGGAAGTGTATGCTTCTGTATATCGTATATTTGTAGTGTAGAATCATCAATTATTCAGTTAATCCTTCGGAGGAGACTGATATATTCAACGCTATATAGCTATGGTAAAAAGTCACAGAGATAAATCAGCGAAGAAGTACCTGTGTAGCATCTTGACACTCTTGCTTAGCCTCTTCTTTGGCTCGTGTAAGGAGGATGATAGCCCCAAGTATTCTTCCTCTCGACATATAAACTCTGGAGATACTTATGCGTCTTTCGAGGTTATTCGAGGGCGGGGTACTAAGGAGCTTCTTCCCGAGCGTTACTTGGGGCGTTCTTTCAGTCAAGTCGCGCATACAGCTAATGATGTTGATGGCTTCCACAGTGGAGCGTCTTAGATGAGAAGCGCATCGCAGCTAACAATCCTTGGTCTCCCTTTTGGACGGGCTATTACGCCTAACCTTCAAGCACCGCAACGCGAAGAACAGGCAATTAGCCTTCAGGATCGCTTCTTCAATTGGATGTACCAATCATCCAAGGGTATCCCCTCTATGATACGATCTCTGTCAGAGTGGGAGGTGACTATAAAAGTATAGAGATGGTATATGGTAATAGGAGGTACTCATCGGGTAGTTCACATCAGCATATTTATCGCTATATGATGGGCTACAAGTATCTATATGAGTACTATCAGACGGATACTCCTACGGACTATGAATTCTTTCTCCATAAACGTTTTGTCAGAGATCTGAAGATGCTCACCGCTGCAGAGCTGGTTCAGAAGTATGGGACGCATCTTGTGACTTCGTATTCCACGGGGGCAGCTCTGGATTTAGCAGTAGCGGCTAATGAGTCACTATTCACCTCATCAGAGGTTACCTCGATCTTTAATGCTCTGGGTCGGAGGTACTGCCTCTCCCCACAGTTGCGGAGTAAGGTGACTCATAATCATTTACAATGGGGTGTGACCTATCTGCAGACCGGTAGTGTTTATACGCCAGACCCGCTGTATCCGATTACTTCAGTCGATGCGATTGGGCGCTATGATGAAGGTCTCTTCAAAGAGCAGATAAATCCCCAATGCTCATACGACCTTTTTGGAACTTGAAAAGGGGAATCCATCAATACCCTCACTCATCTCAGATATTCCACTGAAGGTGAAGTACTGTGCCGGGATTTTAGATTTAGTGCGACCACGCGAAATCGGGAGTACGATGTATGTCTTCTCTGATCCAGCAACCTATGAGCTAATCCCTTACCAGTCGACCTATCTGAGATGTTATGTTGCCTCGCTATGAGAGTCAGCAGGTCTTCATATATATTGACGCTGGTTCTTACAAGCTCTTTGAGGAGGAAGGCCGTTCAATGACTACGTGGTATGCGCGTATGCAGGAAACTGGGCTATGGACTTTCCAAAGCCTTAAGTCCTCGAAGTATCTGTGCGAGACTTTTGTGCTGCGAACGGAGCAGGAAGATACAGGAAATTTGCGCTTCTGGGGGCTTAACCCTATAGTTTCTACTGGTGCAAAGAGCCGTATTTCTCTGGCAAATCGCCTCATTTGGAAAGGGTGATTGTTGCCTCCTATATCGTATTTCACCCTCTATTGCTATGCTTGCGATAGAGGGGTGAAGTGCATCTAACCGCAGGGGATAGGTGTGTTTGCTTGCAGGGTACTTGAGCTATAGCAGAAGAGTCGCCAAGGAGCAAGCCGTGGTATTGTCGTATCTTTGGGGACATTATTAGATTCGGATAAGTAGCCTCCGTGTCGCCACTTTGCCCCTCGGGGAGAGGACGGCATGCGAGCCCAAAGATGTATAGATGAAAGATATATTTGTGTTGATCCGCCGCTTCATCGCTCCTTACTACAAGGGGTATCTGAGCCTTGCGGTGACCTTCAACATCCTGAGCGCACTGCTCAACCTCGTGGCCTTTGCCCTGGTGATGCCCATCCTCAATATCCTCTTCCAGATAGAGGATCGGGTGACGACTTACATCCCCTTCAGCACGCTTGACCTGACGACGCAGGCCGGTTGGTCGCAGCTCAAGGGCGTGATGACGAATAACTCGGCTACGCTGTCTCCCAGCTCATCGAGACCAAGGGAGCTTCCTATACCCTTATTATCCTCGGCATCTATCTGGTGCTGATGACGCTACTGAAGGTCGGTGCTACCTACCTTGGGGGCTTCTTCCTCGTGCCGATACGTACGGGGGTGGTGCGTGACCTGCGCAACCAGCTCAATGCGAAGATCCTGGCTCTCCCCTTGGGCTTCTTCAGCGAAGAGCGCAAGGGGGACGTGCTGGCACGTATCACAGGTGACGTCAGTGAGGTGGAGAACTCGGTGATGAGTTCGCTTGACCTCCTGCTGAAGAACCCCATCCTCATCCTTGTCTATTTAGGCTCGATGCTCGTCATCAGCTGGCAGCTTACCCTCTTCGTCTTCCTCGTCCCTGCCCATTGCAGGCTTTGTGATGGGGCGCGTGGGGAAGTCGCTCAAGCGTACCAGCCTCGAGGCGCAGAACCAGTGGGGGCAGCTCATCAGCCAGGTCGAAGAGACCCTCGGGGGGCTACGTATCGTCAAGGCCTTTACTGCGGAGGAGTTTGTTGACAAGCGTTTCCGCACGTCCAACGAGGGAGTATCGTGGGACGGTCATCGGTGTGAACCGCCGTCAGCTCTTGGCGCATCCCGTGAGCGAACTCCTCGGTACAGCCACCATCGCCATCGTGCTGTGGTATGGCGGTTCGCTCATTCTCAACCGTGATAGCAGCATCGATGCCTCGACCTTCATCTACTATCTGGTCATCTTCTACAGCCTCATCAATCCGCTGAAGGACTTGAGTAAAGGGGGCTTATGCTATCCGTCGAGGTATGGGCTCGATGGAGCGTGTCGACCGCATCCTCCGTGCCGAGAGCACGATCACCGACCCAGCAAATCCCAAGCCCCTGGTCTTCAACGAGGCTATTCGTCTGGAACACGTCTCCTTCCGCTATGCCGAAGAGTGGGTGCTACGTGATGTCAATCTCACCATCCGCAAAGGGCAGACGGTGGCACTTGTCGGGCATTCGGGCTCAGGGAAGAGTACCTTGGTCGACCTCATTCCTCGCTTCTATGACGTCGTCGAGGGGCGCATCACCATCGACGGCACGGATATACGTGAGGTGGCTGTAAGTGACTTGCGCCACTTGATGGGCAATGTCAATCAGGAACCCATCCTCTTCAATGCTTCGGTCTTTGACAACATTGCCTTTCGGTGTCGAAGGTGCTACCTTCGAGGAAGTGCGTCGGGCGGCGAAGTGGCGCACGCGGATGAGTTCATCGATGAGATGCCTGCTGGCTACGATACCAACATCGGCGACCGTGGAGGCAAGCTCTCTGGCGGACAGCGTCAGCGCCTCTCCATCGCACGTGCCGTGTACAAGAAATCCCCCATCCTTATCTTAGATGAGGCTACTTCCGCCCTTGACACCAAGAGCGAACGTCTGGTGCAGAGTGCCTTGGATCACTTGATGGAGGGACGTACTACCATCGTCATCGCCCACCGCCTCTCGACCATCATCCACGCAGATGTCATCTGCGTCGTCGACGGAGGGCAGATCGTCGAGCAAGGGACGCACGAAGAGCTCCTTGCGCTGGACGGACACTATGCCAAGCTCCACGCCATCCAAGTCAAATCCTAGTACTCTACTATGATGAAGCATAGCCCCATCAAGTACAACTATACCGATACCTTCCGCACAGCTCTGGAGCTCGCTGATGATCAGGCGACCAAGCTCGGCTGTGGGGAGATTACCAACGACTTCCTGCTGTGGGGCGTACTCACCGAAGGTACCAGCTCGGCGATTCGCTTCCTCATCGATCGTCAAGTACCCATCAAGGAACTGCTTGCTGTGGTCTCCATTGCCTTGCTCCCCGAGGATACGAAGGAGGAACCTCCTACACATATATTATATAGTATCGAGGCGCATAATACGCTGGCACGTGCTGCGCAGATCTCGACCCTCTTAGGGGCGCAGGCCATCAGCGCCCTGCACCTGCTCTATAGCTTGTACTTCTGCACGCCACCGACCCTGCTGACGAAGTACTTGGCAGAGCGTCAGCTCGATACCCAGACCGACCCTGCAGCTTCGTCAGGTAGCTTCGCTCTTGGCTGGGGTGAGTGACGAAGGGCAAGTGCCAGCAAAAGAAGCCCGAGGAACGCCTTCACCCGAGGTCCTCGGAGCAGCCGCCTGTGCGCGCAAGGTCGTCGTGATTAATAGAGATCCTCAGACAGGCCGCCCCACGCAGATCTCAGTGAAGGGCGCACCTTCACGGCTGCCGGTGTAGGGGGAAATCCTCTTACTATCCCAGATATCCCTCGAGGAGATCTCGGAGGAATTGAGCGGAGAAGGTGAGACGTTTTCTGGATGGATCTTCCGACAGCATAGATGATACACCGAAGGAGTTCCCCTACCACGAATATGGGAGATGCTTGGACTTCGAGAAATTCGTGTACGCCTCTTCTGATACGTGCATCTATACGCCACAGGTACAGGACTTGATGCAGTTCCTCTCGCTCTCCAGCTGTCCTTCGCTCGCCGTGGCGTACGAGCTGCACGATGATCCCGATCCGTTGATTCGGACGCTGCCCTGCAGATGAAGCTCCGTCATCTGCTCGATACCGAGGGGAAGGACGCTCCTGTGCAGGACAAGCATCGGATGGCACCTCAGGGCTTCCGCTACACTACAGTGCTGCAGTTTGACCCGATGACTTTGGTCGCAGGCTCTATGATGGGTGGGGTAGAAGCCTACTTCCGCACGCTCGCCAGCCAACTGAAGAAGCATCCTTCGGTACTCTTATATATCAGGGGATATCGGTCGCATCAAGGTCCCTGGGGAGATCGTGGGGCGAGGTCTTAGAGAGCCTCTTTGTGGAGCTCAATCGTCAGGGGTGCAGTGTCTGTGCCATGTGACCACGGCGACCTACAGTCAGACGATCGAGCGCAGTGAAGCCCCTGTCGCTCTGCACCGATAAGTACGTGCTCAAGCCCCTGGAAGGAGATCGTCTACGACAGGCCTTTGGTATCTGTGCAAGCAACTCTCGGACTTCTACTCGGTGCGCTATCAAGCTACCTACGAGACTTTGCTGACGTTGGCTAGCGGTACTTCCCCAATGAGGCTCCCCTCTATGCTCTGAGAGAGCTCCTCGATGCGGCGAGCAGTGAGACACGTCGTCGTCTGCACCGCCACGTCCGTCTCATCGAAGGCTGGGCAAAGTCGTGCACAGGTCACGCACGAGACCTCTTGCGTGGGCTGGCTCGTCGCCTCGGTATCCCCCCCGAACAAATAGAAGACAAGACCGAACTGCAGCGACTACGCGAGCTACCTGATAAGCTCCGCCATCGCCTCGTCGGGCAGGATAATGCCATCCATCAGGTCAGCCGTGCCGTCCAGCGTGCACGCTTAGGGCTGCGTGACGAGCACCGCCCCATCGCCTCCTTCCTCTTCCTCGGTCCCTACGGGCGTGGGGAAGACGTACCTGGCGAAGGCTCTGGTTAAGGACTCTTCGGTAGCGAAGAGGCGATGCTGCGTATCGATATGAGCGAATTTTCCGAGCGTCACAGCGTCTCACGTCTTATCGGTCCTCCTCCGGGATATGTCGGCTACGGCAATGGTGGGGGAGCTGACCAGATCCGATTCACTCCAATCCCTCATCGCTTGGTGCTACTCGATGAGATCGAGAAGGCGCACCCGATATCTACAACCTCCTGCTTCAGATCCTTGATGATGGTCGCCTGACGGACTCCGAAGGACGTACGGCTGACTTCCGTAATGCCATCATCATCATGACGAGCAATGTCGGCTCGCGTGAGGCGAAGGCCTTTGCTCGCTCGGTGAGCTTCGAAGGGACTGACGGATGGGCAGGAGCGTAGCAGAGGCATCGTGCGCAAGGGCTATGGAGCGCACCTTCAGCCCCGAGTTCTTAGGGTCGCTTAGATGGGGCGATTGCACCGAGCCTCTTTCGGAGGAGTCGCTCGTGGAGATCGTCTCGCTGGAGCTCAAGCCTATAGCTGCACGGCTTGCTACTTCGGGATATGGACTGGTGCTCTCCCCCGAGGCAAAGCGCTTTCGTGGCCTTGGATGAGGCTTCGCGTCAGCTGGGAGCACGCCCTGTGCCACCGCTTACAGCAGCTTATCGAGATCCCTGCGTGGAGCATATCCTCGAGGAAGCTCCATCCTGGGGAGACTTTCTCCGTCTCCCTCGGCGAAGATGGGAGGCTGGTCTATACGATACGCCCTACCACTACTGGAGCAGGCTGCCCACCCGTCCAGCACGCTCCACCCGTAAGTCGAAGAAAGCCCTAACGATGGCACCCTACGCTTTTCACCGAAGACGAACTGCAGCGCGCCTTAGCTGATCGAGCGTAGGGCGGAGTGCCTTCTCTACGGTCGTGCGCCTCTATTCGCAGCAGATCTACTGGCAAATACGCCGAATGGTCTACAACCACGATGATGCTGATGACCTCGTGCAGAACGTCTTCGTCAAGGCGTGGGAAGCTATTGACGGCTTCCCGTGGCGAGGCGAAGGTCTCCACGTGGCTCTACCGCATCGCCCTCTACGAAGCTCTGAACTTCCTCAGAAGCGTCGCCACGAAGAGGACCATACTCACCCCTCTCCGACGAAGGCGACTCGCTCTACCTCTTGGGGCGACTCACGGCAGACAAGTGCTTGATGCCGATGCTGCCGAGGTCAAGCTCCAGACGGCTATCCTGGGCCTTCCCCCAAAGCAGCAGCTTGTCTTCCGCCTGCGCTACGATGAGATGCCCTACGACCAGATGGCTGCCCTCACGGGTGACCTCCGAAGGCGCACTCAAAGCCTCTACCACCACGCTGTGAAGAAGGTGACGGAGGAACTCGGCGTAGCGAATAAACCTTTTCCCTACCAGTTGTCACACAGAGAAGCCCACTTAGGGACTTCACCACCACGGATGAATAAAGCAACCCCACCTCCCACGCCTGACGAGAGCCGTCGTCATTACCGTGTCCCCGAAGGCTATTTTGATAGCCTCGAGGAGCGCATCATAGCGCACCTCCCCGAGGAAGAGCTTCTGCCGAAGAGCCCACAGCACCGAGCGTCAGCCTCTGGACACGCCTGCGTCCCATCGCTTATCTGGCAGCGATGTTCGTCACGATGAACCTCATCTTCCGTGCCTTCTCTCCCCACGCTTCGCTGGAGAAGGCTACCGTCACAGCTCAGGCAGAGCAGTCCAGCGAAGACGATTATGCGACCTACTACGCTGATTACGGTGAGCGTATGACGGCTGTCGCTGGCTATGACTCCTACTATGATCAGCTCCTCTCCGACCTTACTCCTTCTACACGCTAACCTCTCTCCCCAATGAAGCGAATACTCTATCTCCTTTGCTCCATCCTTCTGCTCTCGGGTGGGCTATATGCACAAGCCCATAATATCCTCCTGACGGGTGGGCTGTCCGCGCAAGCCCAGAAGAAGGACGCCGACCAAGGTAAGGCACTGCGTGATAAAAGTCCGTGCCGAAGCGCACCTTCCTGATGCGTGAGCTCTCCCTCACCGCCGGCGAAGTAGATGCGCTGATGCCCATCCTCAATGAACTTGATGACAAGCGTTTCGCCCTTTGGCGTACGACCGAAGCCTTTAGGCCGCCGCGTCCGTCAGGGTGACAAGACGCTGACCGATGCGGGAGCTGAATACCTTCTTCGAGCAGATGCTGGACTTCCACGTCCGAGAAGCCGAATTAGAGCGCAGCTATTATCCTCGCTGTCGCAAGCTCCTCCCCAGCGGACAAGCTCGTGCGTCTACCGATGGTCTGCAAGGACTTTTGCACGCCGTTTCTTTGAGCGACACAAGCGATAAGCGTACCCTCCTTCCCCTCTCCTCCACGAGTACAGAGCAGGCATCCTCCGTGGATGCCTGCTCTTTTTTGTAGCTCGTGTCGCTACCTCCTGCCGAGAAGGTGTGGTGGAGCAGTACTCCTGCCTGTGCGGAGCAGTATGGGACGATGGTGCTGACCAATGCTGCTCGAGACTGACCAGTACTGGTCAGCCTGTGCACCACTACTGCGTCATAGCCCCCTCCTCGGCAGGGTGGCATGCGGAGTAGCCTTGTCGGGTGAGTGGTCGCTTCGGTGGGAAGAGGGTAAAGGCGCAAGGTGAGGGAGGGCGTGCTGGGCAACTTCTGATGGTTGAGTCGAGATAAAACCGATTTAGCGATGAGCGTATCTAAATGGTGTACTATGAGGGATATGTGGGGCTGAATGCGTGGTCGGAGGGCATGTGCAAGGTCGCTATTTGGTGGGAATGGAAATTAAGTGTATCTTTGCAACAGAAACCTTTAGAGAGTCCTCTCGCATGAGAGTCCTCCGCACAGAGTCCTCTCGCATGAGAGTCCTCTCGCATAGAGAGTCCTCTCGCATAGAGTCCCTCGAATGATGGCTCGTAGCTCAACTGAATAGAGCATCTGACTACGGATCAGAAGGTTTACAGGTTTGAATCCTGTCGGGGTCACTACACAAGAGACGAGGTACTACTAAGGACGGAAATGGCTCCGTAGCTCAACTGAATAGAGCATCTGACTACGGATCAGAAGGTTACAGGTTTGAATCCTGTCAGGGGTCACAGAAGCGCGCCGTACTACTTCGTGTAGTACGGCGCTGTTACGTTTATCAAGACTCGCTCCACCTATGCGCTAGTGGAGACCGTTGCACGGTGGAATGTGCACGCCCTGCTGGTTTGTTTGGACAACAATAAATTATTTTCTCCGCTTATGAGGAAAAACCGTTTATCTATGCTTGCTGTGCCTCTTCTTTACCTTCTCGTGTATGGCGCAGAGTAGCAAAGGGAGATCCTCTTTAATCCTGACTCGATGGTTGTGCAGTTGTGGGGAGATGGCGTGAGCCGTATCATCTTTACGAGTCACAAAGCTACAGCCCTATACTCTAGCTGAGCCAAAGGAATAATGAGGCTACTGCATCCTGGCAAAATAGCAGGCAAGATACCCTCCTTTGCCCGCAAGTTGGATGCTACTACCTATGCTATCTTCAAGGCTCTGATGATGTCTCGTACAGCCTATGACCTTAGCCCCGATGAACCCAAAGGAGTGTTTACACGCCTATGTCGCCCTAGAGGGTGAAGCAGAAAAAGAGCGTTGCTACATCCTCCCTAGGGATTAAGTACGGAGAGCTGGGCGGTGTGGTATAATGGACAGCTAAAAACGCTACAAGACACGTTACAACAAGTTCCTCGTCGAGTATTTGCTACGTCTACTGCCTGAAGATAAGTATTTACAAACTATAGCAAAAGCACAACTATGATGAAGCTTACTAAATGGATTATGCCTCTGGTTCTACCTCTTCGGGGCAACAGAGCCTAAAAGGCACAGACATTACATGGCATCATCTGTAGCGATACGGAGGATGCTAGCATTGGCTCCTCCTGTGCTAAGGGACTTACAGATGATGCATGTCTTTATGGGGAGTGTTGCCCAAGCTATCGGATATGAGTACTCCGACCATGTCTTTGCGGGGGAGGACTGCTCTGAGTCATGCCGTTGAGGCTGTGCGTAGTCTACGGTCAGGGCTAAGGATATAGTGTTTTTACTACACAGGACACGGTGCCCGAGTACAGGAGATAGTTCCCTTCCCTCAGCTTAAATTCAAAAGATGCAATGTATCCAGTTTACCGCATTGCAGACCAAATAGCGAGCAAGTCGCCTCAGGCTAAGCATTACCATATCGGATGCCTGCAACTCTTCATTCCAGGCCTTAGCGCTAAGGGCGTATCGGGGGGCAGCACCTATGTAACTAAGAGCTCAACTGAACTGTATCGTAGGCTTTTTCTCCAGCCTCAGGGCAAATTGCATTACGAGTAGTAAGGTGGGACAGAATTCAGCTGCTACCCGGATGGGTGGTAAGTTTACCTCAGCCTTTACTCTCTGCCATTGAACGTGCAGAGAGAGTCCTGCTCCGTCTTGGGAGGATATACTCTCGAGCAGCCAAGCTTGTTGTCGAGAAACCCAACGCAGATGGAGGGGAGGACATACGCCCTACTGGGAACTGAAGCTGGGCAGTCCTCTATTTCAAGTTCCAGTTCCGCTACTCCCAGCCCCACGGTGGCCCCAAGTTAACCAGAGTGCTTCGTCTAGCAGTTCAGTTGGTCAGGGGACTTCATTGGATAAACTCACTACTAAGGTAGCAAGTGATGATGAGGATGAGGATATCGCCTGCGTCTTTTCGAAGCAGGTGCTGCGTAAGCACTTCGCCCTCGCCCAATAGTATCGTAGAGGTTATCGGGCGTAATGGCAGACCCTCCTCGCTCGTGAGCGGGCTGCACAGTTTATGGGAGCGTATCAGTACATCCTTCAAAGCTACAAGGCTTTGTCATATTAGAGGCTAAACGTAATACCCCAAGGCCTAGTGGAACATCTGCGTGTACACGAGATTTATCGTAAATGAGAGTGATATATGAATAAATATTTTAGCAAATTACTATGCCTAGTAGCTAGCCCTCTTCTGGGGGCAGATAGCCCTAATGGCACAGACCAACGACCTATCACCTGACGATCAGAGAGAGTTTCAAGAACGAGTAGGGCAAATGCTGGATATTTTTCAAAAGCGTCTCTCTCTCATCGCCAACAAAGATAGAGCCAATACCAACCTCAAGAAGAGCTACATCAAACAAACGTTATCGATGTTTATCGGCAACGGAGAGGCTTATACAGACCCCTATGGCAATCAAAAGCCTGCGGTAACGATGGAAATCTCCTCCTTGCACAGCCATCAGAAGCGTCGTCTACCAGTCAAGCGTTACCTCAACAACCTTCTATATCTACCCTATAATCAGGTGGATGTTAACGAGCGGAGACCTACCATATCACTGATTGGAAGCAGGTGGGTGACCAGTATGTTGCCACCGCGACAATCTTTCAGGAGTTTATCGGATATCATATGATCGAGGGGATCGCCGTGTGCCAGCCTACCGAGATATTACCAAGAAGGTTATCACCATATACCTCATTATGGAAGAGGACATCACAGGTAAGAAGTGGGTTGTTCGCTTCTGGTAATGTAAGCGTATCAGAGACTTCGCCCGTAGATTAGGGAATGAAACGCTTATTGTTACTAGCCTTGCTCCTCTGTATAGTGGGGACTCTCAGGGCAGGAAGGTGCGTGTTGTAGCACCTAGTCTACTCAACGAGGCGGTATTACGCCTTCGGATCAAGCAGATAGAGGAATTTGTGGCTCGCTTTACCCACCCGACTGACAGGATGGCTCGTCCTTTGGCGAATCTTGGTGATACTAAGGCTTACGAGGGCGGGTATAGAGATGCTAGTTGAAGCAACATGTATCGCAGGAAGCATGTCGATGCTGTTCAAGACTTTGCCCAGGCTGTCAGCAAAAGCAAGACCCCCTACGCTTTACCGATGCGTTCTGGTATGCCGAGTTACAGTGTGATGTTAAGTATAGAGGGCAAGCGGAGACAGTAAACCTCCTATCTGCGGGTAGAGCCTATTGCACAGTTACGCTATAGGTGGGTGCTTGTCTGGGCAGAGGGCCGTGCTGAGCCTAAAGCCCAAGCGGAGTAACCCTGGGTTAATCATCTCCCCGTAGAACACGAGGCTCAACTTTATGTCCCCTCGTAGACTTACTTAACACAGCCCCCTAGCGATGGACAGAACTATTGCTCTCGGACTTATAAGCCCGATATGCTCTCGGTATTCCTAGCCCCTGATGCGTGTGGGAGTGCTTAGTTTTGAGGGGTGCGAGATATTTGCTACCATTTCTTCCAGGTGCCGGGCTACATCTTTAGAGTAGGGTCACTTTGAGCGTCAAGGGACTAATGTTGGCTGGCTGATTGACAGCATTAGCACTTGTCGGGATGAAGACAAACTGTTGGGGGCGTGAACACTTATTTAAGGATTAGACAATGGCTAAATTGACAAGATGTCATACGCTTCGTGGACTACTGATGTTTCATGATCACCCCACAGCTGTGGGGGCAGGAAGCACAGGCTAGGCGTATTGTTGATACCTATTGTCGTGCCTTGTCTACTTGGGCAAAAGCCCCTAATGGAGACTTTCAGTTCGAGAGTAAGACCTATTTCTCGGGCGTTACAACACCTGTGTATGACGAGTATCGACAGCGGGACAGCCAGAGTGCCGACTACTTCACAGACTTTGGGATGATGCTAATGAGTGCTAAGGCGGTGGACGTTCGCTTCAGCCCCATTCGGGAGCTAAGGCTCATCACAGGCTCTGCCCCCACGATGGACAAGACGCTGGAGCAGACAGAGTACTACTGCATTGTCCTAGATAAGGAGACGAAGGTCGATATAGCTCGTCCTAGTCGTACGCCAGGGCAAGAGGTTGAGATAGAGACCAAGCACTACAACACTAGGAACCACATCTACGTCCCCAAGGAAAAGCCACAGATCTGATGGCATCCTGAACAAGGAAAACCTCGGAGGTATCCAGCGAATCGATGAGTGCTGAACTCGCCTACCTCTCTGCCGTTAAGGCGTATGAGGATAAGAACTACCCTCTAGCATTCCGTTACTTCGGTATAGCCAAGGACAAGGGGCATAACAAGGCGGCCGTCAAGTATGCTCTAATGCTCTTCTACTGCCAGGGACTAAGAAAGACCGCAAGCAATGTGCCAGCATTATGGAGCATCAAGCAATTCAAGGCAATACCGAGGCTTGCTATTGTATGGGCATCATCTACTACACGGGTAAGGGTGTTACAGGCAGATAGATCTATAGCTGAGAAGTATTTCAATAAAAGTGCTTCCTAGCCCTGAGATGGAGAGCCCGTTCAGCTAAATTTATGCTTTCAGTTGGGATGCTACAAGGAATCTATAATGAAGTAAAGAATACATCTCTAAATCTAAGTAAGAATTATGCTTAAATCAATCAAAGTACTACTCATCATACTTGTTGTGAGTATGGTGGCAGGTGTCAAAAGCTTCGGCACAGTTCTGGGGGAATGACATCATCACATTCTCGGGTGGAGGTAACTCTTTATCCCTGTTGGGAGAAGAACTCGATCGTATCTGCTCCAGCTACGGGTGGTGTCTTCGGACAGGAACAACCTTGGAGGGCTTCCACGAGGGCATAAAACAGGAGCTGATGCTGAACTATGCATTTGCTCTGTCGGGTAAGCGTAAGGTAGGAGATTCCTAACTCCTATAAGCTACACACAGCCTTTCTTAGCTGGTACTACTCTCCTCATATCAATCCAAATCAATGGCCAATTGGTGTCTCCATATCATCAGGGGCCAATGTAGGTTGGGGAACAACAGTCATCTCTACGCATGGGACACCATCAGGTACAATGAAGAGTAATAACTTCTATTGGGCACCTAAAATAGGAGTTCAAATGGGTCCAATGGATCTTGGGGTTAGATACGATTTCTAGGGCAAAATAAAGGGTGTAGAGGTAGATCTATCCATAAAATTGGCTCTTTCTTTCAGTTAATTAAATTATGAAAACGATATACTTATTGCTTTGCCTGCTTGTAGGTTCTTCCTTTAACTTAATGGCACAGAGCCGATGGAGCTTTCGATGTTGTAAGTAGTTACGACATTAACATAGCTAGTAGTATAAGGTCTGTCGAGGGCAAACCTCTCGAGGCTAAGTGGTCTCAGTCTGCTGGCAGTATGGCTTGGGCTTGATGAACTCTTCGCCTATGCGCTTCTTTGATGCTCATATTCGCCTACATGCTCATCGTAGGGGCTGACCTACAAGATCGATGAGTAAGGTCAACTATGCTTCTTCTATCGGGATAATGCCCGAAGTCAGGGCTCAATTCAAGCTAACGCTTTTAGCTTCCAAGACCCGACCCGCGGTCACTGGGTAATTAATACAGGTGTGGGGTATAATATCCCGCTAATGAACTCCTTAATGAAGATGACAAAAAGGACTCCTATTGACTACCCCAAGGGTTTCTTTATGCCTGGAGCAGAGATAACTATTGGCTTGGGCTACGATCTGCGTAAATCGGAACACAAAGAATCGTACAGTGGTTCAACACGTACCTCCAGTACATTTCGAGGGCATTTGTGCTGGAATAGACTATGGTTCGCGGCTTTGGGGAATTTCTTCATGCCAGAACATTCGCTTGAAAGGCAATGCCTCTTACCTTCGCTTGAAAACTCGTTATAGGTGGCTTGTAACACTCTATCAAGCAATGGTCTTTCTATTAAGTTAGTCGTTTGTCACTTTTATCCTTTCATTTGAGTAGCAGAAGTTATGAACGATTTTGACAGCAGGTGGTCTAGTCCACCTGCTGTCATTATTATATCTCATAATGTCGCGTTAGAAATGGAATGTATCTTCAAGGTGAGTGAGCATAGGAGTCGCCCCTAAGGCTCGGTGGGTTTGCAAGGGTCACATTCTGGATCTATAAGAAATACATGTTCTCACGGACAGTTAAAGCTTAGTGGAGTCTATCATTACAACGCCAGCGAATTGTTCTGACAGCTTCTGTCCTGCCTGATCTGATAGAGAAGTCCAAACTCAAAGAGGGGTTAGCGTACTTGCGTACAAGCGGGTTGCGATAGTAGCAGATGAATTCCGGCATGTTTGAAGAAGCCTTCCTTGTGACTGGTATATATTTAAGGTACAACGTGGGCGGGAGTTGACTGCGACCCAATGACGGATACTCCCGAAGCTAAGAGTCTTTCATAGAGCTGAGCTTTCTGGGAGTATCCGTCATTGGGTTACAGGCGAACGATGTTGCTACCGCAGCTCAGAGCGGAACACATACGCAGAATATCCTCGAAGGACGATCGTATATAATCTCAAATGCATACCAAGGATTCTTGTGTACTGGAAGCCCGTAAAGTGAATCTCACACTGTGGCATTTGCTCACGAAGTGGGAGAAAGGGGAAGTAATACAGCCCTCTGCAGTCCTAACCCTATCCGAAAAACACTAGAAGGAACTCAACCCTGCTCAGGGGAAGTTGCGCAACGGTCATAAGGCGTTAGGGACCGAGGGCGCAGGGAGTACTCCTGTAAATGACAAGCCCGAATGTGCGCAAACAACGCAGCGAGTGCCGTATGATGCAATAGTCTCAGATGGTGCGAGTCTTTTCGTAGAGGGCGGGAGGCATAGCCCAAGAGGTCAAGGACGCTCAAAGCCTTCGGCACCGCCTAGTAGGGATCGGGGACGTGGTCGCGTGGGCTTGCTTCGCACCATTCGGGCAGGAGGCTGACCTTGCCTGCGGCTTCTTCGGTGGGGAGCTAACTCCAAGAGGCGCGAGCGATTGGCTTCATCCATCCCGATGATGTAGTCGAAGCGGAAAGAAGTCCTCGTAGGTGATGGGGCGCGAACGGCTGTCGAGGGCGGTACCCTCGACGGGCGGCGTGTGCACGCATACGCCCGTCGGGTGTTCCCTTGGTGGTGAGCGATGAGGCCAGCAGAGTCGATCTCGTAGTCCTCGCTGGCACCTTGGCTCGCTACGTAGTGGCGGAAGAGGGCTTCGCCGAAGGGCTACGGCAGATATTGCCGAGGCAGACGAAGAGGACACGTACGGGACGCCCCTCGTGCTGTGGGCGGGTCATCGGGGCATAGCTATTCGATGCTGAGTCCCCTGAGGGTGATTTGCTTTGCTCCGATCTACGAGGGCATCGGCGACTGAGGCGGAGACGGGAGCCGACAGCCCCTGCTGGAAGGAGGATCTCCTGAGCGATGGGGTTGTTGCGGATATTGTCGAAGTGACCGCTGACGACCTTCTTGCCATCGAGGTAGAGGCTATACGAACGGATATGTCCCGAAGCGTCTCGTTGCTGGGAAGGCGTGTAGATGAGCTTGCTGATGGGCTGTGGTTGCTCAAGGAAGAGCTCGATGGAGCTTTGTCCATCTTCGAGGGTGACGGTCGTGTAGCCGTTGCCATCGAGCAGTGCCTTGCGGTCATCGTCATTCAGCGCAGGGGTCTGGATGAGTGAAGGTGCATAGCCCTAAGCGAGTCGCTACTTCGGGGTGGTCGCTGTTGGTCGCAGCGGAGACGCGTGCGCGGATCGTAGCGTGGTTCTCTCGCCAGATGGAAGGGCGCAGTGTAGAGCGTCCAGCCGTTGGTCAGCGATTTCCCTGTGGCATCCGTCACTTGGTACTCGATGCGTACGCCTGGGGTCGTGGAAAAGATATGCACGCTATCGGTCTCGTCACGGCGCACGCTTGGAGCTTCGAGCACCTCGGGCGTGAGGTAGGCAGCGACTTCCGCCATACAGATCGGCCTCTCGATTCGTCGATGGAGAGGCGCAGCGAGCGAGCTTCGACAGGCTCGAAGTGGATGATGCGCTTGTAGCCGATGGTGGTGAGGCTGTCGCTGGTAGCGATGGGCGTGTAGATGCCTGGCTCACGCTCTACCTCGACGTGGAAGCGCTTAACACGCTGCCCGAGGGCGATGTACTCTTGCAGCACTAAGGTGTTGAGGCTCGTGGGGCGTGCGAAGCGGAAGGTCAGCTACCCTGAGGTGACGCCATCGGCGGTAGCCCAGTAGGTCTTCGTGTTGCCGTCACAGGCGAGTGAAGGAGCGAAATCCTTAGTGGTCTTACTGCGGAGGTTGGAAGCCGTAGCTGTGACGCCACGGAGCTTATTGTCACGGAAGGCGCGCTGCAGGTGGTCGTGCCATGCGATGAGGCGCGTGGAGTCTTCGGCAGGGATACGTCCGTGAGGTCGATGGGGCAGTTGAGGAGGAGGTTCGCGTTGCGTCCAACACTCTGGTAATAGAGCTTGACCAAGTTCGCCACAGAGCGCACCTGATGATCCCTCACGTGGGTGGTAGAACCATCCTGGGCGGATGCTCACATCGACTTCGCCAGGGAGCCACTGCTGAGCGTCCTCCATGCCCCACTGTGCTTCGCTGTAGTGCTTGGCCTGTCCTCATTGTACATAGCCCAGTTGGTCTCGCCAGCCCAGCCCTTCTCATTGCCGATCCAGCGAATGGTGGGGACGGTACCGCCGAAGATCATGATGTCCTTGTTGTTCTTGCGCAGCATCTTCGAGGCTTCTCGTAGCGGTAGTAGGACTTCGGGTCGATCTGACGGGTGAGTCAGCACCAGCTGTACCAGCCGTTGCCGCCGTTAGCACCGTCGAACCAGTACTCGAAGAGCTTGCCATACTGCGTGGTGAGCTCGTGGATCTGTGCGTGGAAGATGCGCTGATATTCGGGCTGACCGTAGTAGCGGCTATTGCGATCCCAGGGGAGAGATAGAGACCGAAGAGCAGGCCGTGCTGCAGGCAGGACTCGCTCAGCTCGCGTACCAGGTCGCCTTTGCCGTCCTTCCAGGGGCTGTTCTTGACAGAATAGTCGGTGGTCTTCGTGGGCCAGAGGCAGAAGCCATCGTGGTGCTTGGCGGTGAGGATCACGCCCTTCATCCCCAGCACGCTTTAGGGTGGTGACCCACTGCTCGGTGTCGAGTCGCTCGGGAGCGAAGGTCTTCGCAGGGGTATTTCGCAGCCCCATTCGAGGTCGTTGAAGGTATTGAGCCCGAAGTGTACGAAGGCGTAGGTTTTCCAGTTCTCTGCCACGCTATCTGCGCTGGCGTAGGTACTGTGTAGATAGGCGTAGGGGCCTTGGTCTGTGCCGTGGCTCGCTGGGAGAGGCCCATAGTCAGGAGGAGCGAAGTCATCCCAATGATGAGTCGTTTCATAAAGAGTAAGCTATGTGGTGTTAGTATTTATACTTACGTTGGTTCTCCGCACTGAGGAGCGTGGAGGGGGTGTCGTTCGTCTGGTCTAAGAGGGAGCTTAGGGCGGAGACGAAGGCGGGGTGGCTATTGAGGCAAGGGATGTAGGTGAAGTCCCTTTTCCGCCACTGGTGAGGAAGTCGTGGCGATATTCGGCATCGATCTCTTGGATGGTCTCTAAGCAGTCACATACGAAGCCTGGGCAGACGACGAGCACACGCCTCGATACCTTCGTGGGGAGCTGGTGATGCGCTTGCTCATAGGGGCTGGAGCCAGGGTGCAAGCCCAGTCGAGACTGGTAGGCTAGCTCGACCTTCTCCTGAGGCAGACCGAGGTCTTCGGCTAGAAGTGACGGGTCTCTTCGCACTGGAGGCGGTAGCAGTCTCCTCTCCGTGTCGCTCGTGCCAAGGGCGTCGCTCACAGCAATACGAGGTGTGCCCATTCTCCCCACGGCAGGCCTTTAGGGATGTGGGAGAGCGGTATGCCGTGCATCGACACGATGAGGCGGTCAGGGCTGGGAGAGGTAGGGGCGGATGCTGTCGGCAAGGGCGGAGCGGTACGCCTTGTCGGCGTAGAAAGGCTCTTCAGGCGCAGACGCACGGGGCGTAGCTTCAGCCGGCGCATCTCCTCGAGGACGAAGGCGACAGCGGTCTCGTAGCTACTACGTGCAGTGGTGCGGATAGAGGGGAACGATGACGATCTCTCAATTTTGTGGCAGGGCGGTGAGGGCTTGAGTGCCTCAGCGGTGCTGGGGTGTCCTAGCGCATCCCCTATAGCTACAGGCGCTTGGGGCAGGGCAGAGTTGCTCGGCGATGGAACGGCTACGGGGCGATCAGAGGGAAGGTCTTGGTAGTGTCGTCCCAGATGGTGCGGTAGTTGGCTGCGGACTTCGGGGCACGGCGGGGTACGATGATGCGGTGCACCAAGAGGTGACGCACGGGATAGCTCAGTCCGATGATCCTACGGTCCATCAGGAAGGTGAGCAGGTAGTTGCGTACGTCAGCTACAGCAGGGAGTTGGGAGAGCCTAAGTTGAGGAGGAGGATGCCACGTCTCGCAGTGGAGTCTGCTCCGAAGAGGAAGGGCTGGGTAGTCGTCATCTCTTGGGGGAAGGCTATGCGAATGAGAGGCTATGCTTCTTCTTCGCCATCAGCTATGCTATAGTCTTGGAAGAGGAAATCGTTGTAGGGGAAGCGCTGTACGTGGATCTCTACGTGCACGATCGTAGAGGAGCTGCTTGAGCTCGTCGATCCCTTCGCCCGTGCGTGCGGAGATGAAGCTACATCCGCCTCTCCGAGCTTTCAGCCATCCACGTCTGCTGGAGTTCGTCGCGGCTGATGTTGCGACGAGTGCGCTCCCTCAAGGTCGTCGGCATCACGCTCTCGAAGGTGAAGGCATCGATCTTGTTGAAGACGAGGATAGTGGGTTGCTCTGCCCCTGCGTTGATCTCGCGTAGGGTAGAGGAGACGACTTCGATATGTTCCTCGAAGTGGGGTGTGCGATGTCGACGACGTGGAGCAATAGGTCAGCTTCGCGCACCTCATCCAAGCAGGTGCTTTGAAGGACTCAATGAGCTCCGTGGGGAGCTTGCGGATGAAGCCCACGGTGTCGGAGAGGAGGAAGGGAAGGTTGTGCACGATGACCTCGCACCGTGGTGTCGAGGGTGGCAAGAGCTGAGCTGGCGAAGACGTCACCTTGGAGAGGACGTTCATCAGGGTGGACTGTGCCTACGTTGGTGTAGCCGACGAGGGCAACACGGACGAGCTTGCCACGGTTCTTGCGCTGCATCGACATCTGGCGGTCGATGACCTTGAGTTCGGCTTTGAGGGCTGATGCGGTCTTGATGATACGGCGGTCGGTCTCGAGCTGTGTCTCCTGGCCACGCATCCCCTCATCGCCCCCACGCTGACGCTCGAGGTGCGTCCATAGGCGCGGTCAGTCGGGGAAGCATATAGCGGTACTGCGCCAGCTCGACCTGCGTCTTGGCGTAGGCCGTGGTAGCTCGTGAGGCGAAGATATCCAGGATGAGGCTCGTGCGGTCAAGGATCTTGACCTCGAGCGTCTGCTCGATGTTGCGTAGCTGCTTAGGACTGGAGTTCGTCGTCGAAGATGACGATACCTATCTCATGCTCCTCGACGAAGAGGCTGATTTCCTCGAGCTTTCCCTTGCCGACGAAGGTGACGGAGTGGGCTTGGGTCAAGTCGTTGCGAAGCGCTGCCACGGTGCGTATGCCTGCTGTCGTGAGAGGAACCCAGTTCGTCCAGGTACTCGCGTGCCTGCTCTTCGTCTTTGCTCCTGGTAATAAGTCCGACGAGGACGGCTTCCTCGCTCTTAGCTTCCAGTGATGATAAACCTCTCCATACCCTACAAAAATACGATAATATATATAGGAGTACAGTGCTGTTTCCCCGGAGTAGCAAGTAGGGTGAACACTTAACCACCAAAAACGGTTACTTTTGCACTGCCTCCGAGAGAGGCTAATCTGCTTAAATGTATCTTCAATTATGAACCTAAAAGTACACTGCTGTTGAGTCTCGCTGCAGCTCTTCTCTGGCTACAGGCGCAGACAACGCAGCCCTCATCGACAGACGCTCCGCGCATCGTGTAGCCTTTGCGCATGAGTCTGGATCGAACTCACTTCATCTCGATCGCTGGTGGTGTCGGGGCAATGTTCCTCGAAGGGGAACAGTATCCCCAAGCTCATGGATCGCCTCTCTTGGACGGGCGCCTTGGCTGTGGGGTAATGGCACTATCCCTTTTCGCTACGCGCCTGAAGTCTCACTGGCGAGTCTTACACCTGCCAGTAACTCACTGGATACCCTGTAACAAAAACTACTTCGTGGGTGGTGAGTACGACTTTATGCTGGATGTAGTCAACTACTGAGTCTATAATCCTGATCGTGTCTTCCACGTCCTCCCTTACGTAGGGTCGGCACGAACATAAGTTCAACCACGTGGACAAGACCCTCCCAGAGGTACACTGCGGCTACGGCTAATGCTGGTCTTCAGCCTCCTTCCATAGCTACGTGTCAATGTCTTCGCATGAGGCAGAGGCTACCCATGGCTTCAACATCCGCAAGGCCTACACGCCTGCCCACTCCAACGCCTTCCGCATGTCGGCTGTCGCTGAGCTTTCCTTCAACATCGGTAAGCAAGGCTTCACCGCTGTCGAAACCCCTTGATCAGGCTTATATCGATGATCTGGTAGTCGCAGCTCAACGCTCTGCGCGCTGAGAATGCCGAGCTCGCTAAGCGTCCAGCTAACTGTCCCGATGTCGTAGCTACTCCTGTCGCTACGAATGATCACTTCGTCGCCGATAAGTCCATCCTCTTCACGCAGGGTAAGGCAGTCGTTAGCGAGATCAGCTGATCACGGTCTTCGATGCTGCTGGAGTTCGTCAAGAAGCGTGAGGTGAAGTCATCATCACTGGCTATATCGCTAAGAACGAAAGCCGCTTCAAGGGCTTGCCGAGAAGCGCGCTTAAGGCTGTCGCTACCCTCCTGACGGAGAAGTATGGTGTCGCCGATAAGATCACCGTCGAATGGAAGGGCAGCTGGCGAAGCTCCCTTACACTGCCACACAGCGTGGTTGGGATCGCGTCGTCATCATCCGCTCTAAGTAATCCATCTCAAGTCAAGACATTCAACTCTAATGAAGACGAAAATAATGATGCTTGCACTCAGCGCACTTGCTGCTACGAGTGCCCTGCAGGCTCAAGCTCCTGCTCAGCAACCCTCGCATAAGACTGCCTTTGTCAAGGACGGTAAGGCACACTGGTCTCATCGAGCTGGGAAATGCCGCTGCGATCAACCCTCGGTGGCTACAACTAGTGATGTTCCTTCGGAGCACCGTGTGAGCTACATCAACCCCTAATGTCGCACTTTGGTCGCTGGATCACCCTTCCTTCGATGCGCTCTGCAGATGCAGGCGGTCGTCTCTCTACGACTGCGCTAAGCCTGCAGGTCTTTTTCTGCCGGATCAAGTCTGATCTCCCCGTCATAAGGTAAACTATGGCTTCGCTCATCTGGACTTCCTCTTGATGCAGTGAACTTCTTTACTCCCTACAAGGAAGATCGTTTCTTCCACGTTATCCCCTTCGTCGGTGTGGGTGTTGGCTATAAGCACGGAGCTTCCATCTGTAGTTGTTACAAGGATTCCTCCAGACGCTTCAGCCCAGAAGCTGATGCTGGTCTGCAGCTGAAGTTCCGTCTGGCTCGCTACGTGGACTTCAACCTCGAAGGAAGATTACTGACACGACCTGCGCTTCCCCTCTACTGGAGAAGCACGCGTAGAAGGTACGCCCAGCGAATACTTCAGCAATGCGAGCTTCATCGCTCAGGCTGGTGCTTCGCTGACCTTCCACCTCGGTCACAAGGCCTTTGAAGCCATTACCCTAATGACCCTGCCTCGATCGCTGACCTCAACGGACAGATCAACGCCCTGCGCGCTGAAAATGCTGAGCTCGCAAAGCGTCCAGTGAACTGCCCTGATGTGGCTCTCCCAGTGGCTGACTCCTAAGGTCATCGGTAATGTCATCTACTTCCGTTTCTCAACAGCGCTGTCGTCGACAAGAACCAGATGATCAATGTCTACAACATCGCCGAATATGCGAAGAACAACACCGAGACGATTACCCTCGTAGGTTACGCTGACCGCAAGACGGGTACTCCAGCTTATAACCTTGGCCTCTCGAAGCGTCGTGCCGAAGCTGTCGCCGACATCCCTCGTCAAGAAGCATGGTATCTCGCGATCGTCTGAAGCTCGACTGGAAGGGTGATACGGTACATGCCCTTACGATGAGAATGTCTGGAACCGCATCGTCCTGATGAGTGCAGAGTAATCCTCCTGCGCTCCTTCCTCCATCGGTGAGTGCTCCTGTGTGAGCGATTCACTCGTCTAATGTCCGCCCTCGGTCACCTGATTAGGTGTACTGAGGGCGGATATTTTAGGCGCTCTAAGCCGGTGATGCGCCTGTGGCGACAGGTGTTGCTTTCTCGGATGGCTTTGTTTAGTTGGTAGCAATGTCGTATCTTTGCACCGCATTCATCGAGCCTTTCAAGTGTGAAGTGAGTGCTTAGGCTGTCCTCGTGGTGTAATGGTAGCACAACAGGTTTTGGTTCTGTTTGTCAAGGTTCGAATCCTTGCGAGACAACAACTAGGGCATGTTATGCCCTTTTTATGCCCTGAAATACGCATTACCCCTACAAATCAGCAACTTACGGAAATTTGAGATAAACAAGCCCCTGTTTTAAGAGTAACGACAGTAGCTTAAAAACACCCTGAATTTGGATAACGTTTCGATAACGTAACCAAACGTTATCCATTCGGATAACAAGGGCTGACAGAACCATTGGAGGGCGTTGTAGTCTACTTTTGGGTAACCGTAGCTACAAATAATCCCCAAAACCACCCATAAGCATCTCCTTATTGATTCCATTGGGCGGATTCCAAAGATCCGCAGGATATGACCAATCAGTTTTATGAGATGAGCGAGGCACAAAATGCATATCACAGAATTTGATACAGGGGAGCAATATGTCCCGGAGTGTTGAGTATGCCACAATATCCCAAAGTCTCGATTAGATATTGAGATTGCTTTATCGTAGCCTTCAAACCCTGGTATTCTGATAAGTTTACTTTTGAACTTGCCGTTTCTTAGAGACATCCGAATTTAATAAATCAATGATCTGGTTGAAAATCTTGATATCTTGCTTCGTTACTTGAGGAGTCTCTAAAGACAATGTATATTCGAGTATGTAGCATAGAGCTGATAAATTATGGCTACAATATCCACCACTATTTAGATAGAGATCTTCCATGAAAGCCGGAGAGTCCTCAATTTCATCCTCCAATTTCCACATACATCGCAAGTATCATACACTGAAGACGCTTGTTCGTCTCTTGCATATGAGAGACAAATAAATGGTCATAGTAGTGGCAAAGATGCGGCATAGGCAGAAAGTCCTGAACGTAGCCAACTTATTGCTACCTAAGCTAGCAAAAACAGAGCTACAACTTTATCTTTTAGACGTTTGCTCTATCAATGACAAGAGCTTCTTGAGTAAAACGTCGTGATCAATTGTAACATCCATATTGTCATTTCCTACAAGGGGTATCTTCATAGTGTCTTCTTTTATTCCTGCGAGTTTCAGTTGCCTATCCGAAGGAAGAGAGAGTCCTTTTTAGAAGGAGTATCAACCTATATTGTGCCCTATTTATCAGGCAACGAGTACTCTACTGGGCTAGATTTCAGCATTCCGTCTGCGCCATGTAGAGATTTGGTCTTGAATCTCTTCTATGAGCATCTCAGAAAAGTTATTCCACTCTTTGAGTGGAGTTGCATCTCGCCGAGCACAATAATATACTGTACTAACGTCGTCCTTATATACAGAAGAGACCCGTCATAACTATAGCCCCCAAAAAGAAGCAATTGCATATCTGCATTTTTAGGACGTTCATACATTGCTAGTATCCGATAAAACTCAAAGGGGCCTTGAATACCAAGGTCCCTGTTTATACTTCCTTGGAGTCCGTCGAGACTAAGACAGCGATGGAAAATATGCATCCCATTACTGAAAAAGAGTGAGAATATTTTATATTGTTTAGGCACCTCACGATTAAGAACCTCGTTCAAGCAGTGCAAGTCGCTCTTCTGTAAGGTGCAAATGTGTAGATATTATATGCCTTTTGGGGCTATCTGAGGTATATGTCCATATCTTGAAACCACCTCCCTTCTACAGCCCCTAGGGCTTGCTTCTATAAGAGCTAGTAGTATCTTCACATATTCCATGATTATGATATTATGAGATTGCTAAAATACATTTCCTAACACAGATCTTCGCTATACTTAAACCCAAAATCAAAACCCTAGCTCACCAGAAGGTATCGGTTGAATCTTGACAGGGTGAAAGTCCAAATAAAATCTACGATCAGATATTTCTCCTTCATTTCTTTGATGTTGAAAACTGTGTATAGACAATTCATACCACCCTGGGGAGTTGGAAATCAACTTTTTCTAGTGATTGTCTATTAGACTCAAATCGTTTAGGATAGCCAATGCCAATAACTCTCAGAATCCCAGTTGTGATTTTGACACTCCAGCCTTTAGACTCGGACAAAATAGCATGCTCTTTCATCTGCGGTTATGCGAAATCACAATACCCTCAGGAATATTTACTACAGGGATGGCTATAGCCCTCTGAATGACACTATCACCATGCTCTGTTTCTGTAAACATTCTAAGCACATCTGTAGTAGGAATTTGATTTTCAAATAAGTACCTATCCAGTAAGTCTGGATTATATATCACAAACCCATATAATTCAGCGAAAAGTTTTCCCATGTGTTACAATCTATTTACAGCTTGATGTCGACATAAGTTCTCTTAATCTCCTCTAAGCTTTCAAGTCCTTTTCGCTTTTTGAAAATAATTCTTCTAGTCTACTCATAAAATATCCCTTCATGCATTGCTTCTGCCATTCACGCTATCAAAATAGCCTCGATCGGGGTGCTGCCACGTGGCATAAGCGAATACATCTATGACTATGTAATGTTTACTCTACTGATAGCATACCAGACAGATGTCTTAAGTGCTATATATCATAAGTCTCTTTAATGTGTATATCCTCACAAATAAGAGATAATCTATCAATCCAATAGGCTAAATCCTTAGCTGGAAATAACAGAAAAGCTCCTGGAATAGGATATTCCATACCTGTTAAGAAGAAAAATCTTCTCTAACTTAAGTAGATTGTCAATTAAATCCCTTGTATATGCAACTCCTCATTAAGCGAATCTAATATGAATGGTTTCTTAACTCAACGAACTCTCCTCCACCCTTTCTGCCATATTTCTAGAAGCATTCTGTTTATGCTCGAAGTACGATATCTTTGAATATCTTGCTGTAGTTCCGTCATCAATAATTGTTCTCCACAAATACTATGGAAGTTATTCTGCCAGAATGGAAGCTCTGCCACTCTGGGCAAAAGCTCGACCACTCTTTTTCCCAAAAACAATATCAGATATTTTGTGCAGGACATCCACGGATAGTTCTACACTTCTCACAGGATCTACTTTATATACGTCGGCACAAAGAAGCATCAAAGCTTCTGTGTCCTTTTGAAAGATGGAATTTTTCTACAGATACGCCTATAAATTGAAAACTGAATTTTATTCCCATATGTATACAATATGCTAACTTTTTGTATTGACCAAACGAGTATGTGTTCCTGAACACCAGGGTTCCAGTATTAATATCTCCATCAGATGCTCAATCCTGTAATTAGCGGATGCTGACCATTTTGTTACTCCTAAAGACTTTCGCTCTCTTTGGTCTCTTAGCATACTCTTTCCTCTACTTGTTCACGTAAGTTATTGATGAGAATTGTCCTGCCTCACGACCCTTCTTTGCATACGTCTCTGAGCTACGAGTAGACTGGAAATCCAGCAGCCCATAGAGCCTATCTACGCCTTATTTATAATGCCGCTCCAAGAGATTATGAATTTTATTGGAGAGATTGCAAAAGACACTTTGAATATCATCGACATTAACAATAATACAGCAATATCTTTGTTCCTCAAAAATCCTCGCACAATGAACTTGCCACTGCGGAGGAACTCCTCGAATGACACGACCGGCACTGTCGCTTGTAGGTACGTTACTGTATGTCGGAGCCTGTCGCGCACCACATAACCCCGCTGCGTCTAGCCTCGAAAATGGTGAAGTCAAATGAGTAGTCCAGTGCATAGAAATGCCAAAAGTAACTTCAAGAGGATAGGTAACTATATGGTCTAATTTTAGTCTCCAAGAAGAAAAAGACTTATATCCGAGGAAAAATTTACGAACCTTTCCCACAAAGAAATGAGTGTCACATAATCTCTGTCATAACAGTATTCTTTCTCTTTGTCTATTATCGCTTGAGTGAGAAAAATCCTGAATTGCGAGGATATGGCATGGATACAAAACGTTTTACCATAATCGTCAATTCGGCATCCAAACAAGGGTAAAAGACACTCTTCTGAAAGCAAAAGACTTCCCTTGTCTCGACAAGGAAAAACAATGCATGTTTCCCTTTTCTATCATCTATGGGGTGCTACAGAAACAGGCATACTATGAGGTCGTAAATTGTTCTTCGGGGAATGAAGTTATAATCTTATTCTTGATAGGACATCCTACCCCTTGTCTCTAGGGAGATTGAGCGAATCAAGAATGACCCGAACCTAAAGGGGCTGATTAAGGAGTCTTTATATTAGAAAATGTCGAATTCTTGAGTACCTCGAAATATCTGAGACGTTTTAATGTATCAGCTTCTCTTATATACCATACTGTGATCAGACTATCAGCTTTTCTCCAAGTAAATTCCAGATCCCATGTCTTATGTGCCTTTCTGTTGCTCCATTGGGAATAGCCTCTGTTGGATTCCTAAATTCATCATGCAATTCTTGTAATATGAAGCTATCTCGAGAAAGAGGCTGATAGAGAGTATCGAGTTCTGCTGGCAACAGCTTATTGGGACTTTTGACCGAAACTTTTGCATTGATGTCTTTTATTTCCTTCTGTGACTATGGCATGAGATGAACCTCAGCAATAGCCATACAGAGATGAGAAATCTTATGAAAGTATTCATATTCACACTCCTATTACTTCATCAATCTCGAAATAGCATCCGAAGAAAGACGAACACATCGAATTAACTTTGATCTTTTTATTACATCTACTTACTTGAAGTTCAGTTCTTTACTGATTTTCTATCTTGCTATCTTGTCGTATTTTACCTCCGCTTACTCTAGTCTTAACTCACTGACCATACTTGGCATAGCAATAACGCTTGAACTTGCCACTAATGCTCCCCAATCTTCCCTGAGATTTCATCGATATTCTTCACGGGAATGCATCACTGATAAAGTGTGAGCAGTTGTCCCTTGTGCTCTGTAAAATTGATGTATAGACTAAAGAAGACGTTATACTCACTTGGGATAGGACGACCAAAACATCAAATCTTTTGATAGGATCCACATAATGTTGAGCCTTATAGTTTCAGATATAATCTTTCATCCAGTAGAGGGAAAGAGTACATCATGGGACTTCACATCGAGCATACTCGATTATAATCTCTATTGGGATATTGTACAGAAGCACATCATCACAAATACCATAATATCCTTTCCTGATAGGTTCTTGCATTGTTGGTTGCCACCAAGGGTCAATCTCTAAAAGTATTCCTCCAGGTTCCCTCCCTGTTATTTGAAAAGTCAATTCTATATTTTCGCCCTCAAAAAGCCTTACCACTCGAAATCCGTCAAGACTTCTAATCCACAGCTTGGAATCTATTTCTCTTCTATCAGGATCTATATCCTGCGATAAATAAAATTTCCTGCCTGTCATATCCTGGATAAGGCCTCAACAGTAAATAGAATATTTTTTTATTCCTAAGTTCACTGGATAACGGTGCTTGAGGATCATCTCAGAACTCCCTCATAGAACCGGATATAAGGGAAGTTCAACAACTGTCCCAAGATGAAAATGCCTTTCTCGTCTCCATATAGAAGACCGCATGTTTCACCCATTTTTCAACTGTTTCATTTATGATATGACTTTCGTTTTCGTTTTCCCTGCAGATATCATCTTCTGCTTCAAAACGAAATCATAAATCTCCATCCAGATACACGCAAGGAGAAATTAATGTCAAATTTGAACATTGTATTTCAATATTTGCGTCTCTAGAAGATAATGAAAGGCTATATACTTTATCATCGTTTTTGGAGATTGCTAACATCATTCTCATATGAGTAGATATTCCCTGCATTGAGAATTTGCGTACACCAAAGCAATCAGCTCCCCATCCGACATCTATTGTAGTCAATATTGGGTTTACCCCAATGAGGTAGAGGGCGATCGGCGAGGCTATCAACCAAATCAAAGTGAAGCCTAACAGTGGGACCATCTCTAATGTACATCAATATTAAATAAGTTAATATATTCTATCTTAATGTAATCAGAGAATGTTTATTCAAAAGAAAATTGTCCTCTACTTCATTCCAAAATTCAAACTTCATACACTACCCTAATAATTTAAGTGCTCACGCTATCAAAATAGCCCATCATTGGGATACCTGAAGATGATTCCGAAAATCAATCCGTCATCAAGTCAATAGGTTTTACTCGTAATTATTTCTTATAGTTAGTGATGCTCCATGTGCCAATAAAGAAACCGTTATCGCAGGGCTGATCACGATATCGTATAGCAAAAATAATGGAGTATTTCCATCTTTATCTTGCGCGTCTACAATAGCTCCCTAGCGATACTAATATTGAGACACTACTAAGATCATCTTCAATTAACGGCACAATGCAATGCTGTACGGAAATATCGATCCTTAGCATTCACATCAATATCATAGCCATCCAACAAGAGTTTAATCAACTCATGACAATGCTCTATGATTAAATTCATTAGAATATTTCTGACCATCTCGATCACAGGCATTTATGCCATACTCCTCTATTAGTATGTAGGAGTTCCTTTATCCATCGTAGCTAGAACTTTGAACATTGAGTCTTCAAACCGCTTAACAGCTATACGATTACTTTTCATATCCTGCTTTTTTCTCATGTACTTATGGGATCTATTTTCCTTAGGATCTTCTATCTAAAACCATTGAGGACTGGAGTTAGCCCCTTAACCTCCAGCTTCTGCCAGCCTGCATTCCTATTATTCTTCTATCGTATTAGCTTCCTTGACACTTCGCTCACTTTCTGGACAGGAAGCAGGGTATATAAGGTGAATGGGAAGTCCTCTGCCCAATGCAAGCAGGTAAGCATCATACCGACAATACCCTCGGGCCAAGGTAAGTCCTTGATCAACGAATCCTCCTTATCGATGAATAGACCATCATGGGGCTCTACATTCTCATGGAAGTACAGGCTCAGTCTCCTCAATCAGCTCAATGGGAAGCTGATAATGCCTCCTGACTATAAGGATTCCATCGATGAGCCACGACCAAGGATAGCTCGAACGTAGACTCCAAGGCAAAGAGACCGGTGAAGAGTAGACGGTGCTTATCTTTATTGACGGTCATCATCACGAAGCCGAACATCTATATCCGACAGGACGTCTACGATGAGTGGGGGAGACTCGACTCTGTAGCTTGAGCATCAGTTTCCCATAACGGCATTACCGGGAATGTCTGCAAGGGCCCAACTCAGGCTGTTCGTATAGTCCCATGGCATTGAGCGTTGCAAGACTTGGCGCGTTTCTCCTTTAGCTACATCCAGTGGGAGGTATCCAGATTGACGTGCATCCGATTAGGTCTGCCCCTCAGCTTCAGCAAATGCTCTAAGAGTTGGGTATCTCCGTCTAGTGCTGCACTCCACTGCGGTGGAATCCTTCCCTCGGATGATCAATTATTGCTCCATGCTCCAATAACCACAGAGTACAAACCTTCTTATTGTGTATTACAGAGCAAAATAAGCGGTGAGACTCCATTATGGCAATAGTTAACATCTAGTCCTGGAAAATGATCCAGTAACCATTCCAAGAGCTCAGTACTACTCCAAGATGCCGCCGCACAGGCCAAGACATTCCCATGGCTCCCCAAACTACGTTCGTTGGTAAACAGCTCAGGGGCTTCCATCTGCAATCCGTCGTACCTCTTCCAGGTTGCGATCGTAGCAAATGGCTTGGATCAACAATGTCTCTAACGTCTCTATTCTACTCATAAAAATATCCCTTCATGCATTGCTTCTGCCATTTTATCAAGTGCGACACAGATTACCCACCTTATCGGAGAGCTCCGAGACTGCTCCGTCAAAGCCCGATTCAGCAATGACATAGCCTGCGGCATCTAACGTGAAAATCGTAGCTTTCCCAATTCTCATTGCGTACTTCCCGAAGACGCTCCTCGTAGTCGTGGAAGAAGTTGATGACTCCACGATGGTCTTGACAGCGGAATCAGCTTCCCACATCCATTCGACAGAACACCAGAGAACGACCGACACTCGGCTCGAACGGAGTGCTTACGCTATCAAAATAGACTCCCATTACTGGGATACCCCGAAAGATGATTCCGAAAATCAATCTGTCATCAAGTCAATAGGTTTTACTCCGTAATTATTTCTTATAGTTAGTGATGCTCCATGTGCCAATAAGAAATCCGTTATCGCAGGGCTTACACGATATCGTATAGCAAAAAATAATGGAGTATTTCCATCTTTATCTTGCGCGTCTACAATAGCTCCTAGCGATACTAATATTGAGACACTACTAAGATCATCTTCAATAACGGCACAATGCAATGCTGTACGGAAATATAGATCCTTAGCATTCACATCAATATCATAGCCATCCAACAAGAGTTTAATCAAATCATGACAATGCTCTATGATTAAATTCATTAGAATATTTCGACCATCTCGATCACAAGCATTTATGCCATACTCCTCTATTAGTATGTAAAGGAGTTCCTTATCCATCGTAGCTAGAACTTTGAACATTGAGTCTTCAAACCGCTTAACAGCTATACGATTACTTTTTCATATCCTGCTTTTTCTTTTTCTTTTCATACTTATGGGATCTATTCTCTTTACTCCTTCGTGCCATCGGCATAGGTGTCCATCGTCAGCTCGCCCGAGGGGGCTGCAGCCACGTAGCATAAGCTATCGAGAGGAGAGGTCTGTATAGACTATGATGACTTCTAAGAGAGGACACAAAGTCTATTTAAAACTAAAAACTATTAAGTCCAGCTTCTTCGAAGGGGAGAATTTTATTCCTATGAGTTTCATTCCCTCGCACCTTGACGAAATTCCTCAGAAACAAACAAAGTGGTTGATATAGGACCAGGGTGATATGACAAAGGCTTCCCAAGTGACATCTTCTCTAATGCAGAGACGTTCTATACGCTTTACCCACCCAGTCTTCTCTAGCTGTAGTACAGACTTTTCTCTGTCAATAAGGTCGTTTGTCTTGAGGTAGAACTGTATGTAGTAGTATTTACTCTCAATAATAGACTGCTTCCTCCTGTTTACTATAAATACCTCCTTGTAAACGAAAGGTTGAACCTCCATTGAGAGCAAAAAGAGAAAGAAATCGTTCAGAGACAACGAACCCATCATAGTACTTTCTTAAATCAAACTTATACTTCCTGTCAGGACTAATCAACCAAAACTCTTCGGGGAGTTCCACCTGTTCCCATTTTTCCGTCTGTCCAAACCTCCATAATCAGTTGGACGTAGGCTCCAAGGATCTTTTTCGTAGAATGCTGTATATAAAACACACTCATGAATAGAGACAGGTGCACATCTCTCTGTTATCTGTTTTAACGCCCAGTATTTATTCAAGTCTTCCATTATATAGCTTAATTTTTCCTCTTCTCAGCTTTCGTCTAAGCTGTTTTTGCAAAGATTTCAGATATGACACAGCATCTTCTTTTCGTTATTCTCCCAGCATCAAATCTTGTTGCGTAGCTTCCTGTTGGGATCGTTGTACAGATTACCCACCTTATCGGAGAGCTAAGAGTACTTCGTAAAGGTACGATAATATTTCTGTCCGATGAAACTCCTTCAGGCACATATTTCTCCATAGAAGTAGCGCAAGGGGAACCTCTGCTTCAGTTGTTTGAATAGTAGCTCCATCAAGCTTCTCGGTCCTTGCACCATGGTGTCGGAGATCAGGGCTATAGTGAAGCGAGTGCCGTATGATGCAATAGCCACCACTACTGATCGGCGTGTGGAGCAGTGGTGGTCGGAGCATGCACCACTACTGGTGCATTCTCCGACCACTATAGGTCGACACCTCTGCTTCGTATGGGGTGGTGTCGCTATGTGTCTGGATGGGGCCGCTTGCATGTGCACCTCTGATGTGTGTGAAGGTGCAAATATGCATCGCTTGAAGGTGCGCTTTGGTAGTGTGGTGATAAATACCTATCTTTGCACCGTCAAGAGACAGAAACGGCTAAGAACGGTGTGGTAGTTCAGCTGGTTAGAATACCTGCCTGTCACGCAGGGGGTCGCGGGTTCGAGTCCCGTCCATACCGCCAGAAGGAGCTGTGTTCCCCTTCTCTATAAAGAGAGTGTGCACAGCTTCTCTTCCGAAAAGCCAATTCGGGATGTAGCGCAGTCCGGTTAGCGCACCTGCTTTGGGAGCAGGGGGTCCCAGGTTCGAATCCTGGTATCCCGACATAGGCGGAGGTCTGATGTAGCACACTACGTCAGACCTCTTTCATTTTATATCCTCTTGCGAGGAGTGGGCTCAGTGTCGGATGTTGTACCTTTACGCCGTGAGGCCGTAGCCTCCACTCTTCTCTCCAATAGACTAATGAAGCAAGAATCACGTATGATCGCTAAGACGCTGCAGGCCCTCGAGCCCGTCTTGGCACAAGAACTTGAAGCCCTCGGGCAAACCGATATCGAAGAGGGCCGCCGTATGGTCTCCTTCACCGGAGATAAGAAGCTCCTCTATCGTGCCAACTATCGTCTGCGCACCGCTCTGCGCATCCTTCTCCCCATCGCCTCCTTCCGTGCCAGTGATCCCGATGAGCTGTATCGTCAGCTCAAGCGCTTGGACTGGAGCGAGTGGATGCAGGCTGGCGACACCTTCGCCTTCGACACCGTGGTCTACTCCGAAACCTTTACCCATAGTAAATATGTAGGCTATCGGGCTAAGGATGCCCTCGTCGACTACTTCACTGAGCGTGGAGAGAAGCGTCCGATGGTGCGTCTGGATAATCCTGACCGCCCTCTTCCATATTCATATTTCGCACGATGAGGTGACGCTCGCACTGGATAGTTCGGGCGAGAGCCTGCATAAGCGTGGCTGGAGAGCTGCGCAGACGGAGGCTCCGCTGAGCGAAGTCCTCGCTGCTGGCATCCTGCTTCTTGCGGGCTGGCAGGGAGAGACGGACTTCATCGATCCGATGTGTGGCCTGGGACGCTCCTCATCGAGGCTGCGCTCATTGCCCGTGGTATTGCTCCTGGCTCCTTCCGCAAGAGCTTCGCCTTTCCAGCGCTGGGCGGATTATGATCCCTGCCCTCTTCGCAGATGTCGAAGCTGAGTGTCGTGAGCTAAAGCCCTTCGAGCACCATATTTATGGGTTCGGATAGCTCCATCGAAGCCGTGAAGGTGGCGCGCCACAACGTCCGTATGTCGGGCCTTGCCGACCTCATCACCGTGAGCCATCGTGCGATGCAGGAGTGCCCTGCTCCCGAAGCTCCTGCGCTCATCGTCACCAATCCGCCCTACGGCGAACGTCTGCGCCTGCGTGACGGCGAAGAGCTTTATCGTATGATAGGCGAGCGTCTCAAGCATAATTATGCAGGTCTCGACGGCGTGGATCTTGGCCTATAAGCTCGAGCACTTTGATAAGATTGGCTTGCGTCATAGCGAGCGCATCAAGATGCTCAATGGTTCGCTGGAGTGTGAGCTGCGTGCTTACACCCCTCTTCGCTGGGAAGCGAGGACTTCAAGCGTGCTGGTGGTGAAGGGCAAGAGCGTACCCCACGTGCGCCCTCGAGCAGCCCGTCCTGAGCGTGAACGTGCTCCTCGCTCGGAGAAGCCTCGTCGCTTTGATCGTCCTCGACGCGATGAAGGTCGCTGAGGTCCTGCTGTCCCCGAAGGTGGTCGTCCAGCCTTCTCTGACCGCCCACGCAAGCCTTTTTGTCAAGCGCGAAGAGCGTGAAGGAGCTTCATCTGCCCACGAAAGAGCGCACGCCAAGAAAAATGAAGGAGGGCTTTGGCCTAATGACCGCTTCCGTTTCCGTGATGAGGAGGGTAGGGAACGTGTTCGCAGTAAGCGAACTAAGCGTATCCAGACCTTCTCCACCGATGGCGACGAGTGAGGCTTGAATAGCGAAGCTGGCTCCGACCAATTTGGGTGTCTATTTGGTAGTATCAGATTTTGTTGTACCTTTGCAGTGCAAACAGCAACAGGTCAGCCCAGGTGGCGGAATTGGTAGACGCGCTCGTTTCAGGTGCGAGTGTTCAAAAGACGTGCAGGTTCGATTCCTGTCCTGGGCACAGCCTTGACGCACAGCGTCTCAGTTTGCGAGCTTCAAATACGCGGGTGGTGAAATTGGTAGACACGCTACTTTGAGGGGTAGTGCCGGTTACGGCGTGTGAGTTCAAATCTCATCCCGCGTACAAAGAAGAGAGTGAGACTCCTCGAGAAGTAATTCTTGAGGAGTCTCTTCGTTTATGTATCTATCTTGATACGTACTGTGCGATGAACGTCTATCCTAATGCAAAGCTCAATCTTGGGCTCTTCGTCACTGAGCGTCGCCCCTGATGGCTACCATCTGTTAGAGACTGCCTTCCTTCCTGTTCCACTCTGCGACGAGCTGGAGCTGGAGCTGACCGACACGGCCGAAGACGAACTTATTGTCACGGGCGGAGTCGAGACGGGGAGCTACAAGACAACCTCGTCCTTCGGGCGGTGCGCGCCCCTGCGCCGTGTACATTCCTTCCCTCGCTACGACTACGCCTCACGAAGCACATCCCTTCGGGGGCAGGTATGGGCGGTGGGTCTGCGGATGCTTCCTTTACCTTGACGGCCATCAATGAGCTGTGCGCTGGGGTGTTCTGCAGGAGGAATTGGAGGCGATTGCCCTCACGCTTGGTGCTGACTGCCCCTGTCTTCGTGCGCAACCTGCCTGCCGTAGGGCGTGGCATCGGCGAAGAGCTTACCCCGATTGTGCTGGACAAGCTCCACGGCTATCACCTCACCATCGTCAAGCCTCCCTATCCATATCTCCACGGCAGAGGCCTTCCGTGGGCTCCTTCCTCCTAAGCCCGTGGCAATACCTATTGAGGAGCTTTTGGCTCGCCCTGTGGAGGAATGGCGCGACTGCCTATTCAATGACTTCGAGGCAAGCCTCTTCCCTCATCATCCCATCCCTGCGGCAATCAAAGACGAGGCTCTACGCCCTCGGTGCGGACTTTGCGCTGATGACGGGCTCGGGAGCTGCGCTGTATGCGCTCTCACATAAGCCCCTTCCGCTGGACTCCTTCCGTCAGGCGGACTACTTCCTCTATCAGGGGAAGCTCTAATATCCCCCTACCAATACCTTCTTTATGGCATCTACATCCATCCCCCAGTTGCTCGTGGCAGCTGGTTCGTCGGGCAGTGGCAAGACGACCTTCACGCTCGGACTGCTACGTGCTCAAGCATCGTGGCCTCTCCGTGCAGAGCTTCAAGTGTGGCCCCGACTATATCGACCCGAAGTTCCACGAGCTATCTAGCGGTCGCCCTTCGATCAATCTGGATCTCTTTGCGATGAGCTCCCGAGCACGTGCGTGCCGTCTATGCACGTCACACACAGGAGGCGGATGCTGTCATCCTCGAGGGGGTGATGGGGCTCTATGACGGCTACGTGCGTATGCATGGCTCTTCGGCGGCCGTAGCTCAAGCTGTGGGCATCCCCACGGTACTTCTGTTGATGCACGCCTCGTCGGCTTATTCGGTCGGTGCGCTTCTTTATGGCTTCAAGCACTTCCGCCAAGATACGGAAGTCGTCGGGGTGGTCTTCAACCGTGTGGCTTTCGAAAATCATTACCGCTTCTCCGTGAGGCGGCCGAAGATGCCGGGGTAATTCCGCTGGGCTATATCCCGAAGACGAAGCTCCTCGAAGTGCCCTCGCGCCACCTAGGCCTCTCCCTGAGCGAACTGCAGGAGCTGGATGCACTCCCCGAAGATGTCGCTGCCCCTCATTGAGAAGCACGTGGATATTGACCGCTTGCTCGAGTCGTGTATGCGACCTCGTCTCGCACTCCCCTGCCGAAGAGCTTCAGCCGAAGCCCGCTCCTTCTGGGCGCAAGATTGCTGTCGCACGTGATGAAGCGTTCAACTTCATCTACGAGGAGAACATCCGCACGCTATCACTGTACGGAGAAGTTTCCTTCTTCTCGCCGCTGAAGGACGAGCCACTTCCCGAGTGCGACCTGCTGTATATCCCGGGTGGTTATCCTGAATTTTACCTCAGCGAACTCGCGCAAGCCGAGCGCACTCGTAGCTCTATCGCCGCTTATGTTGCTTCGGGAGGGCGTGTCTTGGCCGAATGTGGGGGGATGATGTACCTCTGCCGTGCTATTCGGGATGAGGAGGGGAAGGCTTATCCGATGTGTGGTGTCCTCGACCAAGAAGCTACGATGGAGGGAATGCGTCTGCGCTTAGGCTACCGCAAGCTCCGTCTTGTTGGGTGCGAATACCGTGGGCACGAGTTCCATTATTCCTCGATTGTCCCTCAGGAAGTCGGTGAGGCAACGGTCGGCGAGCAACTGACGGCACGTGACGAAGTTGCTCCGACGCTTCTTTATCGCCGAGGCAATGTGCTGGCAGGCTATACGCACCTCTACTTCGCCGAGCAAGACCCCTTCGCCCCTCTTCGACTAAGGCTCTGCTGGCTTTCTTTCGCCCTACGAATCTACTCGCCTCCCGAGAGGATGGCGAGGGTTCGTGGGGCGATTCGTTTGATGAGGGCGTAGGTCGTGAGGCTAAAGGCTAAGGTCAGTACCCCGATGAGGAAGTAGCCGAGTAAGGCACCATCGGCATCTTCTCGTAGGAAGGGCACACGGAAGACGATGCCACGCGCCCAGTTTACTAAGAGTACGGTGTGTACGGCATAGATGAAGAGACATACTGGCTCCACTGGCTTAATCTTGGGGTGATAGCAGGACGTCTTTCAGCGATGTACTGTGTCAAGAGAAGGGCTGAAGCAGACCCCGTGAGTATGTAAATGCGACCTAAGATGGGTACGATCGATGAAGGAGGTAGTAGTGGAAGGCTGAAGACTAAGCCTAAGGCAATCGCCGCAACCAGATACTTGACTCGCTGGAGCTTCTCCAGTGGGTCAATTTGTTTGATGCCGAGCCAACCACCGAGCATGAAGCAGAAGAAGGGTAGGGTGTTGAGTCCAGTGATCCCTAAGTCCCAGCACCAGATAAAGGCTAATAATAGAGGTATTAAGATATATCCCTTGCTCCACGAGAGGATGCGGTAGAGGATGGGGGCAAAGAGGCAGAGGACGATCAAGTTGCGTATATACCACAGGGATGAACGATGACATCATCCCAATAGTAGTGAAGTAGCTGAGAGAAGCTGTTGATATAGAAGGGATCTTTGGCTTCGAGATTGAGGAGCGTCTCAAGCTGAGTTTTGGAGAGAAGTAGCAGCAAGTAGAGGCTATTCCATAGTATATAAGGTAGAAGCAAGGTCTTTGCACGCTTCTTGAGTTCCACCGACCAAACGGCTTCCTGTCGCCAATCCTTCTTATAAAAGGCTGTAATATCCCGAGATGAAGAAGAACATCGGCACGGCGATGTTCAGCTAATTATCGCGATAGTAATTCGCTGATATATAGTATATAAATACCCCCCCCCCCTGTGGCAGTGTTCGGGTGAGTTACTGTCGAACCCAGTAGGTGAATGGCTACTACCAAGAGGATGAGAGGGAAGCGTAACGCCGTGATGACGGAAGAGAATGATGTTGTAGACTTTATGCTCATAGGAGGTAAATAAGCGTGAGGGTGAAAGGACTTGCTCCGCAAAAAGTAGCTATTTCTATCCTGTAGCAGAAGTTCCCTGTGTCGAAGACGATGCCACGTGGAGACCGTGCAACGGTCTCACGTGATGCCGAGAAATGGGGGCGGAGCTATAGTGGTCGCTGGGGGTGATCAGTAGTGGTGCGCCTCGGAGACCAATAGTGATCGCCCCACTGACCACTACTGGTGCATAGTCCCTCCCTCTACGACGCAAACTACTCCCCTTCGGACGCAGTGCTGCGGAGAAAACTTGGAAGGGGAAATAAACCTTCGGGAAGAAAAACACTCTATTACTCTAAAAAGAACTTTATAAGTCACAAGTATTATGCATCATCGTTCACTCGGCACCTCGTGCCACTTCCTTCTTCTATTCCTCACCAGTAGTACCTTCTTCCTTTCCTCTTGCTCCAGCACGAAGACGGAGCAAGGGCAAGGTGCTGCCGTGCAGGAACTCCCCCGTACGCACCCTTACCGCAGGAGATTTCTACCGATAATAGTTATCCAGCTGTCATCCGTGGGGAGGATGATGCAGAAATTCAGCCCCAAGGTGTCGGGCTTCATCACCAAGGTCTTCGTCACCGAAGGGCAGAGCGTGAAGGCTGGTCAGCCCCTCTTCCAGCTCGATGATGTCACCCTATAGAGCAGCTGTCTCACAGGCCACCGCCAGCCTCTCCGCATGCGCGAGCAGCCTCGGCAACTGGCTCAGCTCAACCAGCGCAATAGCCGTGACCTCTTAGCTAAGAACATCATCAGCTCCAGCAGCTACGAGGAGGTCACCAATGCCCCTGCACAGTGCTGGAGGCGCAAGTCGCCGTCGCTCAGGCTGCCCCTGGTCTCAGCACGCGAAAGCCTCCTTCTGCACCGTCACGCAGCCCTGTCTCGGACTGGTCGGCGTCATCAACTACCGTGTGGGAAACCCTCGTCAGCCCCCTCAAAGTCCTTCGCCCCTGACGCAGGTATCCAACACGCGCCAAGCCTTTGTCTACTTCTCCCTCTCGGAGCGTGACCCTACAGCAGCTCACTGGGGGCAATGCCTCCGTCTCCGCTCAGTCGCTGCCGAAGGTGCGTCTGCGCCTCTCCGATGGGGAGCGAGTATCCCGAGGAAGGGACGATCCAGGGCATCAGCGGTGTCGTTGATAAGACCACCGGCGCCGTGACCCTGCGTGTCGACTTCCCCAATGCCGCAGGTCGTCTGCGCAGCGGTGCCACGGGGACGATCCTTCTGCCCACCGAGACGCGTGGGGCGATCCTTGTTCCCCAGACAGCTACCATCGAGATGCTGCATAAGAAGTTCGTCTACACCGTCGACCAAGCGGGTAAGCTCACCTTCACCGAAATCACCGTCAGCCCCGTCGATGATGGGCAAAACTCACCGTCACCAGCGGACTGAAGGCAGGCGATCGTATCCTGGTGGCAGGTACTACGGGTGTCAAGGAAGGCGAGGTCATCAAGCCTCTCACCGAAGAAGCCTACGCCGCCCAGCAAGCCGCCATCCGTCAGCAGATGATGGGGCAGGGCGCAGCAGACCAACACTAAGCCTCACCCCGAAGCCAATAGCGCAATGAACTTCAATAGATTTATCTCTCGCCCAGTCCTCTCGACGGTGATCTCCATCCTCATCGTCATCCTCAGGGATCATCGGGCTCATACAGCTGCCCATCGAGCAGTACCCCAACCTCGCTCCACCCACTGTACAGGTCTCCACCGCCTACGCAGGTGCCGACGCTCAGACGGTGCTCAACTCCGTCATCATCCCCCTCGAAGAGCAGATCAACGGAGTCGAAGGGATGACCTATATGACCTCTACGGCGACCAACTCCGGAGGTGCGTCCATCACGGTCTACTTCAAGGAAGGCACCGACCCCGATATGGCAGCGGTCAATGTGCAGAACCGTGTCCAGCAGGCGCAAGCCCTCCTCCCAGCCGATGTCGTGCGTGTCGGGGTGACGACTCAGAAGCGTCAGTCGAGTATGCTGCTCGTCTATTCGCTCACGAGCAAGGATGGTCGCTACGATGCACAGTTCCTCGCTAACTACGCCGACATCAACATCCTCCCAGCCCTCAAGCGTGTGCCTGGTGTCGGCTCGGCGGGTACCTTCAGCCAAGATACCCTATGCGATGCGTCTGTGGCTTGACCCCGACAAGATGCGCGCCTTCTCCCCTCGTCCCCAGTGACGTCTCTGCCCTGCTCGCAGCGCAGAACTTCGAGGCTGCCCTGGGAGCCCTCGGCGAGTCGGGCAACCGTACCTACGAGTATTCGCTCCGCTACAGGGGCGTCTGAAGAGTCTCACCGACTACGAGAACATCATCCTCAAGTCAGACGATGCCGGCAACATCATCCGTCTCAAGGACGTGGCGAAGATCGAGCTCGGAAGCCTCAGCTACGGAAGTAAGTCCCTATCCAACGGCAACCCCTCCATCACGGGGATGGTCTCGCAGATCGCTGGCTCGAATGCCAACGACATCGTCACCGCCATCAAAGCTCAAGTCAAGGAGCTGGAGAAGGACTTCCCTCCTGGGGATGGAGATGACCTATGTCCTCGATGTCACGGACTTCCTCCACGCCTCTATCTGGCACGTCATCCAGACGCTCCTCGAAGCCTTCCTCCTCGTCTTCATCGTCGTCTACATCTTCCTGCAAGATCTGCGCAGTACGCTCATCCCGGCTATCGCCGTGCCGGTGTCGCTCGTGGGGACGTTCTTCTTCCTCCAGCTCTTTGGCTTCTCGCTGAACCTGCTGACGCTCTCGGCTCTGGTCTTAGCCATCGCCATTGTCGTGGATGACGCCATTGTCGTCGTCGAAGCCGTACACGCCAAGCTCGACGAAGGCATGCAGTCGGCACGTACGGCCAGTATGGATGCGATGAGCGAGATCTCGGGCAATCATCTCCATCACGCTGGTGATGGCAGCGGTCTTTGTCCCCGTGTCGTTCATCTCGGGGATTAGTCGGTACGTTCTACCGTGAGTTCGGGGGTCACGATGGCTGTCTCCATCGTCATCTCAGCGGTCAATGCCCTGACGCTCAGCCCCACGCTTTGCGCCCTGCTGCTACGCCCCCACGCAGCGCACTCGGGGCGAAAGGTCGGCTTTGTCGACCGCTTCCACACAGCGTTTAATGCCGTCTACGAACACCGCATCCTCACCCCCTACCGCCGTGGAGTCGCCTTCTTCACGCGGCACAAGCTCACCACGGGGCTCATCGTCCTCGGGAGTATCATCGTGATGGGCGTGCTGATGAAGTTCACCAGTAGCGAGCTCGTGCCTCAGGAGGATACGGGGACAGTGATGGTCACCGTAGCCACGCCTCCAGGGACGAGCCGAGAGAAGACGGAGAAGCTCCTCAAGGACATCGCTGAGGTAGCTAAGGCGCAGGAGGGTGTCGAGCAGGTGCTGAACATCTCGAGCTTCAGCCTAATAGGTGGCTCGGGGTCGAACTACGGCTCGATGTTCCTCCGTATGAAGCCCTTTGCGAGCGCCGTGTCACCACGAGCGAGGTGGCAGGCAAGCTCTTCGCCTATGAGCTCGACCATCAAGGATGCTTCGGTCTTAGCGATGACCCCACCGATGATCCCAGGCTATGGGATGGCCTCAGGGCGTGTCGCTGACGATACTCGACAAGTCGGGAGGCGCGCTGGATAAGTTCTTCGCCGAGACGCAGAAGTTCCTCGCGCCTCAACGCCCGCCCCGAAGTAGCCCTATGCGATGACGCAGTACAACCCGAGCTTCCCCAGTACCTCATCGATGTCGATGTGGCCGCGACGATGCGTGCAGGCACGACCCCTCAGGCCGTCCTCTCCACCCTGCAGGGCTACTTCGGAGGGATGTATGTGTCGAACTTCAACAGCTATGGCAAGCTCTACCGTGTCCTCCTGCAGTCGGCTCTGAGCAGCGTCTCGACATCAATGCCCTGAGCAATATCTACGTGCGCACCGCCTCTGGTGAGATGGCAGCCCGATCACCTCTTCATTACCACGGAGAAGGTTTACGGTCCAGCGAGCGTGAACCGCTTCAACCTCTACACCTCCATCGACGTGATGGCATCGCCTGCCCCCGGCTATTCGACAGGGACGTCCTCCGTGCCGTCTCCGAAGTTGCCAGCACGACCCTCCCGGCAGGCTACGGCTACGACTATGCTGGTATGACGCGCGAGGAGCAAAATTCGTCCGACACGACCGCCCTCATCTTCGGGCTCTGTCTGCTCTTCGTCTACCTCATCCTGAGCGCCCAGTACGAGAGCTATATCCTGCCCCTCTCGGTCATCCTCTCCATTCCCTTTGGGCTCTCGGGTGCCTTCCTCTTCGCCAACCTCTTCGGGCATACCAACAACATCTATCTGCAGATCGCACTCATTATGCTCATCGGACTCTTAGCGAAGAACGCCATCCTCATCGTAGAGTTCGCCCTCGAGCGTCGTCGGTCGGGTCAGCTCATCGAGAGTGCCATCCACGGAGCGGTAGCCCGTCTGCGCCCCGATCTTGATGACCTCGCTGGCGATGATCATCGGGCTCCTGCCATTGATGTTCGCCCTCAGGTGTCGGAGCCAATGGCAATGCGACCTCAGGAGCAAGTACTGTCGGTGGGATGCTCCTCGGGATGCTCCTGCAGATCTTCCTCGTTCCCCACCCTCTTCATCATCTTCCAAGCTCCTGCAGGAGCGCATCAAGCCCCTGCAGACGGAAGATCCTCTCCACCCCAAGCCTCCAATCAAGATGACGCTCAAGCACTAGCCCTCCTCCTAGCCCTTACGCTCACCCTCTCGAGTTGCGGACTTTACTCGAGCTATCAGCGCCCTACGGTAGATACCTCCGTCTACCGTGGGGAGCTGAGTGACACGCTCCAGCGTGATACTACCTTCCTTCGGGCGCACGCCGTGGCGTACGCTCTTCACGGATGCGACGCTGCAAGCCCTCATCGAGAAAGCTCTTGGCGCAGAATGTAGACCTGCTCACCGCCCACCTCCACGCAGCAGGCAGAGGCGCAGCTCCGTGCAGCACGCCTCTCCTTCTTCCCTTCGCTGACGCTCGCACCTTCCCTCTCGGCCAATCAGGGCGAAGGCACGCCCCACAGCCTTCAGCCATTCCCTCCCCGTGCAAGCCAGCTGGCAGGTGGATCTTCGGCTCCCCTACGCAATGCTTCGCGCTCGGCGCAGAGCTGCTCCTTCGTGCCGAAGCCTATCAGCAGCTTGTCCGTAGCCGTGTCATCTCGAATGTGGCGAATAGCTACTACACGCTACTGATGCTCGACCGCCAGCTCCAGCTCACCCGTTCGGCAGCCACACTTGCTGCCCATACCCTCGAGGTGATGCAGGCGCAGAAGGACTTCGGCCGTGCGATGGAGTCCTCCGTACAGTCTGCCCGTGCCAACCTCCATCAGGTAGAGGCTTCCATCCCGGAGATCGAGCGACAGATCACCACGACGGAGAATGCCCTGGCCCTGCTCCTCGGTGAGTCGCCCCGTAGCTACGTGCGCTCTACCCTTGAGTCGCAGCAGCTCCCCACCTCCTTCGCCCTCGGTATCCCTGCCCAGCTCTCCAGCCGCTCGCCCCTGATGTGCGTATGGCAGAGCAGCAGTTAGCCGTCTGCTACTATCAGAAGGTGGGGCGCGAGCTGCCTTCTATCCCGCCCTTACCATCACCGGCAGTGCTGGCTGGACAAGCACCCTCGGGCAGGCGGTGACGAGCCCCATGAGGTTTCATCGCCTCGGCTCTAAGCTCCTTAGCGCAGCCGATCTTCCCGAGGGAAGCTCATCGCAGGTCTTCGTGTCGCCGAAGCCGAAGAGGAGAAAGCTCGCTTAGCCTTCCAGCAAAGTCTCTACAACGCTGGAGCGAGGTGAGCAATGCACTGGTCTCTACGAGGCTTCCGGAGGCGAAAATCAAATCTGAAAGCCTGCAACATAGAGCCTTTGAGGAAGAATGTCTCCATCACGGAGACGCTCTTCAAGACAGGCAAGACCTCCTCCCACCTCGAGGTCATCACCGCCCAGCAGTCACTCCTGCAGGCGCAGCTCGCCCAGCTCCGTGACCGCTTCGGTAAGATGCAGGCTGTCGTCAACTTCTCATAATGCCCTCGGCGGAGGTGCTGAGTAAGCCCCTGAGTCTCCGGGCGGACTCTTCCGCCCTTTCTTTCGAGTACGCGTGCGTGATCTATTCTGGATCAGCGCGCGTACATTATTATATATGGGTGATAAGAAGGACAATGGATATGCCTCTCCCTACGGTCAGCCTATTTCTTTCCTCTTTCTTCCTGCTTCCTCCTCTCCTTCACCCACGAAGCAGGCGTCATCTTCCTACAAAGAGCCGATGAAGTAGCTGATCAATTCCCATCAAAGAAGTAAATGAACCAAAAAGGACGAAGATGACACCCACCCCTCAAAGGGCACTCTACCTTTGCAGTGTCCTCCAAGAGAAAGGAGGGCAACAACACGTTTTATTCACTTTTATTATTTGTACTCTCATCATGGGAACAACCAAGCAATCCTCGGCTAGCACGCTTCGTGATGTCGAGATGAAGATCGGCAAGTTTGCCGGCAAGACCGTCACTGTGGCTACTGCTCGCCTGCGTGGCCGTGTCTCTTTTGAGCGCTTCTGCGATATGGTCGCAGGGCACACGACCTTCAGCTATATGGAGGTCGCGCGCGATCATCAATCTTTCTGCCGATATGGCGCGCGCTCCTGGTGGCAGGAGGGGAGTCCGTTGACTTCTGGCCGCTTTTGGGACACTTCTGCCCACGCTGCGGAGCAGAGGTCGTGGCCAAGGAAGAGGAGTTCGTCGCACAGCAGCACATCGCCGGCGCACGTGTTCGTCTTCGCCCCAATCCTAAGTACTTCCGACTGGATGGTATGTCCTTCGAGCGCCTTGCCCTTGAGAAGAAGCCTCGGAGAAAGAAGGACAAGAGCCTGAAGCCTAAGGAAGAAACGCACACCGAAGGAGGCACCCCCGAGACGAGTACCCTGGCATCTGGGTGGGCATGTAGGAGTCTCAAGCCTCCCCAGCCGGACTCTGCAGCCTCTACGGTTGGGAGCTCTCCTCCCCGATCAGAGCCTCTGGTCGGGGAGGATCGTATTACTCGGATATTTGCACTGAATGAAAAGTTTGTCTTACCTTTGCAGTCGAAATCAAAAAGCCGATCGCTCACCAAGGTGTAGTGTAAACGGCTGAGATGGGAATGACTCTGTAGCTCAGTTGGTAGAGCAAGGACTCTTAATCACTGGGTCGTGAGTCTCGAGCCTCACCGGGGTCACCAGTGAATGGGTGCTGCTTCATCGAAGTAGCACCCACTTCGTTTTGTAAGCAAGGGTATGGTGTGAGCAAAGCCCCTGCTACGCACGTGGATAGTACCTATATTTGTCGTACCTTTTGTAAGACAAATCAAGTAATCAAACTGTATAAGAATGAGCTCAATGATAAAAGTCACGTTCCCCTGACGGTAGTCAGCGTGAGTACCCCATAGGTACGACATCGTGGGATATCGCTGGCGGTATCAGCCTCGCCTGCAGCAGGATGTCCTCGCTGCTGAGTTAATGGTCAGATCGGGACCTGATGCGTCCCCTCAGCGAGGACACCGAGCTGAAGCTCTATAAGTGGGACGATCCCGAAGGAAGTACGCCTATTGGCACTCGAGTGCCCACCTGATGGCCGAAGCACTGCAGTCGCTTTATCCTGGGGCGTGAAGTTCGATATCGGTCCCGCCATTGAGAATGGCTTCTACCATGATATTGACTTAGGCGAAGGTGTGCAGCTCCGTGATGCCGACCTCGGTGCTATCGAAGCAAAGATGGCGGAGTTCGCCGCACGCAGGAGCCGATCATCCGCCACGATATCACGAAGGCCGATGTGACGAAGTTCTTTGAAGAAAAGGGTGACGAATATAAGTTAGAGCTTATTGCAGACCCTCCCCTGATGGGTCGATCACGACCTATACGCAGGGGGACTTCACGGACCTGTGCCGTGGTCCACACGTGCCCAACACGGGCTACATCAAGGCTATCAAGCTGCTGAGTGTCGCTGGTGCCCTACTGGCGTGGCGATGAGACGCGCAAGCAGCTGACGCGCCTCTACGGGATTACCTTCCCGAAGAAAAAGATGCTCGATGAGTATCTGACCCTCCTCGAAGAGGCAGAAGCGTGACCACCGCAAGATCGGTAAGGAGCTTGGCCTCTTCTCCTTCTCGCAGAATGTCGGCTCGGGTCTTCCCTGTGGCTGCCTCGTGGTACGCAGCTTCGCCTGCGTCTGGAGGACTTCCTCAAGCAGATCCAGAAGCAGTTCGGCTATCAGCAGGTCATCTCCCCACATATCGGCTCGAAGCAACTCTACGTCACCTCGGGTCACTAAGGAAGTACGGTGCGGACCTTCCGCCCCATCACCACGCCACAGGAGGGCGAAGAGTTCATGCTCAAGCCAATGAACTGCCCTCACCACTGTGAGATCTTCGAGGCCCTCGGCCCTCACTCCTATCGTGACCCTGCCCCCAGCGTCTGGCTGAGTTCGGTACGGTCTATCGCTACGAGCAGAGCGGTGAGCTCCACGGTCTGACGCGTGTACGTGGCTTCACGCAGGACGATGCCCACCTCTTCTGTCGCCCCGATCAGATCAAGGAAGAATTCTGCAAGGTGATGGATATCATCTTCATCATCTTCAAGGCGCTGAACTTTGAGAGCTTCGAAGCACAGATCTCCCTTCGTGATCAGGTCAAGCGCGATAAGTATATCGGTAGCGAAGAGAACTGGGAGCGTGCCGAGCAGGCCATCATCGAGGCGTGTGCCGAAAAGGGACTTCCCGCCAAGATCGAGTACGGAGAAGCTGCCTTCTACGGACCAAAGCTCGACTTTATGGTCAAGGATGCCCTCGGCCGTCGCTGGCAGCTGGGTACGATCCAGGTAGACTACAACCCTGCCTGAGCGCTTCGACCTCGAGTACACCGGTGCCGACAACAAGAAGCACCGCCCCGTGATGATTCATCGTGCGCCCTTCGGCTCTATGGAGCGCTTCGTCGCCGTCCTCATCGAGCACACCGCAGGGCACTTCCCCCTCTGGCTCACGCCGGATCAGGTCGTTATCCTTCCCATCAGTGAGAAGTTCAACGACTATGCACATCAGGTAGCAGCCACGCTCAACGCCCAAGATATCCGCACACAGGTCGATGATCGCAACGAGAAAATCGGGCGTAAGATCCGTGATAACGAGCTCAAGCGTATCCCCTACATGCTCATCGTCGGGGAGAAGGAAGCTCAGGAAGGCGAAGTGTCTGTACGCGTGCAAGGTGAGGGTGACAAGGGTTCAGTGAAAAATCGCTACCTTTGCCGAGCAAATTACCGAGGAGGTACACCGCCAGCTCAACGCCTGGCAGGCTGAGGCTAAGTAGCCTACCTCACTCGCTAAGCATACAATCAACACATACTGAATGGCAGTAGACAACAAACAAAAGTTCCAGTACCGCATTAACGAGGCTATTCGCACTAAGGAAGTGCGCCTCGTCGGGGACAATGTAGAGCAGGGAGTATATACGATACAGCAAGCTCTCCGTATCGCTAACGACCAAGAGCTTGACCTCGTGGAGATCTCTCCCAATGTCAATCCTCCAGTATGTCGCGTCGTCGACTATCAGAAGTTCATCTTCCAGCTCAAGAAGAAGCAGAAGGAACAGAAGGCTAAGAGCGTCAAGGTCGTCGTCAAGGAGATCCGCTTCGGACCTCAGACCGATGACCACGACTACAACTTCAAGCTCAAGCACGCTAAGGGCTTCCTCAGCGAAGGCTCGAAGGTCAAGGCCTACGTCTTCTTCCGTGGTCGATCCATCCTCTTCAAGGATCAGGGTGAAGTGCTCCTGCTGCGCTTCGCAAATGACCTCGAGGACTACGGTCGTGTAGAGAGTATGCCCGTCCTCGAAGGCAAGCGCATGACCATCATGCTCGCTCCGAAGAAGGCCGCCCCTGCCCCTAAGAAGGCTACCAAGGACGATGCCTCACGGACGCTCCTCCGAAGACTAACTACGATTACCCCATCTCAGCACTCGCGCATAGGCTGCGTCAGTGGAGCTGGGTCAATGAAATAACTTATATAAACGAAAAGAAAATGCCTAAGCTGAAGACCAACTCCAGCGCTAGAAGCGTTTCGCGCTCACTGGCTCTGGTAAGATCAAGCGCAAACATGCCTTCAAGAGTCACATCCTCACGAAGAAGACGAAGAAGCAAAAGCGTAACCTCACCTACTTCACCACCGTGGACAAGGTAGACGTACGCGAAGTAAAGGAACTCCTCCGTCTTCGCTAAGCGGCAGTTAGCACAACGATTATTCAGTAACAGAGGTAAGCTAATCAAGTATCTGCTCTCCGCTTCTCGCAAGCCCCGGCAGGTCGCTACCAATCACAAAGAAGAAACATCATGCCAAGATCAGTCAATCATGTAGCTTCTCGCGCTAAGCGCAAGCGCATCCTTAAGCTCACGCGTGGGTACTAGGTGCTCGCAAGAACGTCTGGACCGTAGCCAAGAACACTTGGGAAAAAGGGTCTCGACCTACGCTTCCGCGATCGTAAGAACAAGAAGCGTAACTCCGCGCTCCTCTGGATCCAGCGTATCAACGCTGCTGCTCGTCTCGAAGGGCTCTCTTACTCTCGCCTGATGGGTGCTCTCCACGCTCAGGGTATCGAGATCAACCGTAAGGTCCTCGCTGACCTCGCAGTCAATCATCCTGAAGCCTTCAAGGCTACTCGTCAGCTGGCAGGTAAAGTGTTAGGTGTTCGCTTTACTTCCTCCAGACGAAGGATAACAAGCCCCACGACTTCCCACCAGGCGCGCCGTGCTTTGCTTTGCTCTGGCCTGTCAGGGATGGGAGCACGGACAAGCGAGTCAAGCTCGAAGTACCGCCAAGGTTCATCGTTTCTACTCTTCGGTGCTGGTGTGATGACAGGAGTATGGAGTGCGCCAGCGAGGCCAGCCTTGCGGGGATTCGCGTTTTCACTATCTTTGAGGGAGCGCAGTACGCTGAGCAAGCGGTGCTAAGCCCGCCTACATTCATTCATTTATAGATGCAACAGAACAATGGCAGAACAGGAAACCCCCAATTCAACATCGAGCTCCCCGAAGAAGTCGGTCAGCGTCAGTACGCTAACCTCGCAGTCGTCCTGCACCTCAGAGCGAATTTATCCTCGACTTCGTCTCGTCTGCTCCCCAGGTCAGCAGTCGGCGCGCGCGTCCACAGCCGTCAGATCCCTCACTCCCGACAATGCGAAGCGTCTGGTGCGCCTCTTGAGCAGCATCTGGCTGGCTTCGAGCAGAGTACGGCAGCAGATCGAGAGTGCCCGAAGATAGCGCTGTCGAGGTGCATGCTAATCTAAATAGGTAGTCTCAGTTAGAGTCCCTCTTTGGGGATAATCTAACTGGGACTACTCTCGTTATTATCCTGACCAGCTGCCTCTTAGGGCGGTGGTCGGATAACTTTTTGATACGAATGACGTGATGGATAAGCCACCTTTTGTGCTGGACCTCGTCCTTGCTCCATCTGGATGGGCTGGTGGAGCAGGTCGCCGAAGTGCGTCGCTACCCTCACGGGGAGTTCACGCCCGAGCATATCCGTGGCGCGCGTGCGCTGCTCATCCGCAGTGTCGTGCACGCAAATCAACCTCTTAGAGGGAGTGACGTGGCGTCTCGTTGCCACGGTCGACCGCCGGCTTCGACCACATCGACACCGACTACCGTCGTGCAGCTGGTATCGGCTGGGAGAATGCTCCTGGGTGCAATGCTGGGGGCGTGGTGCAGTACGTCCTCTCTTCGCTGGTGCGCTGGTCGCTGGTGCGTGGTGTCTCTCTGCGAGGGAAGACGATCGGCATCGTCGGGGTGGGGAATGTCAGGTGGCCGCCTGGCGCAGCGTGTAGGTGCCTTCGGCTTGCGTCCCTGTGCTCTGCGATCCTCCTCGAGCTGCGCGAGGGGCAGGAAGGCTTCGTCTCGCTGGAGACCATCCAAGCGGAGAGCGACATCATCACGCTACACGTCCCTGACACGCACGCGGGGAAGTAGCGCCACGGCCGGGATGGTCGATGAGGCTTTCCTCGCTGGGTGTGTGTGCGTCGTCCCTTGCTTTCATCAAATGCCTGCTGCGGCGCCTGTTTCCGGAGTGATGTCCTGATGAAGGGGCTGGATCGTGGCAGACTGCTGACCTCATCCTCGACTGCTGAGGGCGAACCTACCATCCATAGCGAGCTGCTGCAGCGGTGCTCTCATCGCCACACCGCATATCGCAGGCTGGACGGCCGATGGTAAGTGGCGTAGGCTCACAGATGGCTCTGGAGGCTACGTGTCGTGCTTGGAGCTTCCCTTACCCGAGGGGCTGTGGGACTGAAGCCGTCCCGTAGCACTCCTGATGCCCCGATTATTGACCTCGGCGCTTCCCCGAAGAGGAGCGATCCGTGCTCAGCCCACATGTGCGACCTCAAGGCGACGACGCAGACGCTGAAGGCGGCTCCCGTGTGCCTTCCTGAGCAGGTGCGCTGTACCTCATCGCTTCTTCGCGAAGCCTCGCCTACACCATCATCGGGGGCTTATCCCGAAGAGAAGCCGCTCTTAGAGCAATTGGGCTTTCACGCATATCGGGTAGTCTGCCCCATCCTTTTGACTTATAGCTATGTCTTTCCGCTCCTCTGTCTTCCGCTTTTTGATGCTCTGACCTCCTGCCTCAAGGGCTGCTGGGCAGTATCGCACGGCGCGTACGCCACTGCTCGGCCCAGGTGCCACTCACGCCTGTCGTCGGAGGGCTTCGCCTCCCACCAGCGACTCTGCTCGGTGAAGGAGACGCTACGCATCACGGCGCCGACGGCGGAGGAGCTGAGTGAGGTCGCACGTACGGACAAGGGCTTCCGCACTCATACCTTCGCCGTGGAGCGACCTGTCACGGTGCCGACGGCATCGCTTGGGGAAGTCCTCGAAGACAGAGCAGGGCACTACGTCTGGCGTGCCACGCTCCAAGCTCCTGAGGCGAAGAACATCGGTTTGCGCCTCGCGCTACGCCTTGCCTCGGGGGTGGTGCCTCTTCGTCTCTCGCCAAGAACCGCCCTGCCTCGGGAGCCTTGACCGAGCAGAATAACGCCACGGACAGCCTCCCCGCAGATAGCCCCTATTGATGGCGAAGAGCTGTTCCTCGAGTACGAATATCCCGAAGGGACGCGCGCGACCAGCTATCGCCCTTTCCATATCGATGCGCTCTTCTACGGCTTGCAGAGACTTCCGTGCTACGCGAGTCGGGCTTTGCACTGAGCCTGAGAGCCCTTCTATGACCATATGAGACATCCCCTCTCAGCCTCCTCCTGTGCGCCCAATGTCCCGGCATCCCGAGGTGTGGGAAGCAGAGCCGCAGCGTGGTGCTGACTCATCGTCGGGGGGACAAGTGCCAGCACGGGTGCGCTCATCAACAATAGCCGCTCGGACGGCACGCCCTACGTCTTGACCTCGGCACACTGCGTCAATAATCTCTTCCGTCTCTTGGGCGACTTGACCTCTATCCATCGCAATGCCTGCGACGGTCTTCTTCTTTGGCTTCCAAAGTCCCCCTCAGTCAGGGCAACGTCCGTCCACGGAGGAGCAAAGTCTCGAGCGGTGCGACATCCGTCGGCTACAGCGAGACGAGCGAGATGTGTCTCTGCGCATCACGGGGCCACCACGCCGTGCGGATGGCTCTGTAGGGCACGATCCAGCGGCCTATCAGCCCTACTTCGCTGGCTGGAGTCGTGAGGAAGCTCCTAAGGGACCGTATATCGGCATTCACCATCCAGGTGGCTCGACGAAGCGCTACAGCCGTAGTAAGGACACCCAGCTACAGACCGATGACTATGAATTGAACTATACAGATAGGCAGGGCCGTAGTCAGACTGTCTCGTGGACGAATATGCACTGGTACCTCAATGAATGGTCGGTGGGCACGACGGCGGCAGGCTCTTCGATCGCCTCTTTGACCAGCAGGGGCCGATCATCGGTGCGCGCTGACGGGGGAGCATCGACCTGCGAATCTCCCTTGAAGACCGCTACTGGGCAATCATAGCGTGCGTGGAAGGATGCCTCGCCTGGGGCTGGGAGCATCCGCCTCCAGCCTTGGCTCGACCCCTGCCCATACGGGTGCGCTGACCTGTCCTGGCTATCGACCCCTCGAGCCGAAGGTGGTGCAGCGTCTGAGTGCCATCTATCCCGACCCCATCCTGCCTACCGCTGGAGACGGTGAGCCTAATGTCCTCTACTACGCCAAAAGGTCTGGGAGTCGATGCTCTTGCCAACGAGCTGCAGCTGCCCCAGCTCGATGCCGCTACCGTCCTCGGAGCTTATGTCGTCCTCAAGAGCAATACGCGCCCTACGAAGCTCTTCCCTACCCTCAGCTTCGCATCGCGCTTCAGCCCCTTCTGCTGGGAGCTATGACCCAGGGAAGTGTGGTGACTTCGCATCTTCTTCCTTGGGTTCCTTCGCGCGCTACGATGCTTATGGTAGCCCCTGACGTGGTAGCCGTAGCGCCACGCACGGATAGTATCGAGGTCCTCATGCCCTGCGCCCTGAAGGCCTTCGCCTCTCGCCCAGCACCGGTCGCCACCTCCTCCGTGTGCTGCCAGCTGATGGCGGTGGCGAGCTGAAGCTCCCACCTTGGGCTCATAATGGTCCCGCTGATCGCCTGAGAGGTTGGGCTGCGTGGACGCACCACCTACCGAAGGCTGGCGCCGCAGTGCCGAGCCTTTCCTGGCGGAGCCTATTGGATTGACCTGCTCGCAGAGAGCGAAGGCTCCCATACAGCCCACTTTACGGAGTGGCCTCATGGAGACGCTCTCGGCCATTACCACGCTGGGACGCTCTATCTCGGGAAGGAAGCCCTATGGCACAGCCTCCTGTCAGGTGCGTATCCGCGACCTCACGGGCAGCTCCATCGGGCCTATATCCTCTCCAATCGGGGGACGTCCACGCTCCTCTCTCTCTCTGGATTACTCCTGGGCTCTATATTGCTGAGGTGGTGTCCTGCACTTGTCCCGAAGTCGCGAGGCATACCATCTCACTTTCGCATAAGTAGTCCGTCGTTTCTCGCCTTCTTCACCCTCATATTATCCCTACTTTACCGCTATGATTACCCCATATAAGGACAGCACTGAGCCGAAGGTGGATCAGGTCCGCCGTATGTTCAACCGCATTGCTCCACAGTATGACCGCCTCAATCAGGTGATCTCGCTCGGCCTCGACCGCCCGGCGCGCTAAGGCACTTAGCTTTCGCTCCCACGCACTGCACCACGTGCTGGATGTGGCTACGGGACGGGGGATGTCGCTATCTCGCTGGTGCAAAAACCATCCCTTCGGTGGAGCGTGTCACGGGATCGATATTTCCGAAGAGATGATGCGTATCGGAGCGGAGAAGGTCAACGACTTGGGCTTGAATGGGCGCATTGACTTCGAGCGCCAGGACTGTACGGCGACGACCTTTGCCGCCAATAGCTTTGATGCGGCGACCATCTCGTTCGGCATCCGCAACTTCCCCGACATCCCTGCGGCAGCACGTGAGCTGCAGCGTATCCTTCCGCCTCTTGGGGTGCTGGTCATCGCCGAGCTATCGAGCCGAAGAACCTCTCGCTACGCCTGGGTTACAAGCTCTACGCAGGGCGTATTATCTCCGCTTATCGGGCGCTTCTTCCGATGACAAGGATGCTTACACCTACCTTCCGAAGTCCATCGCACGCGATGCCCCAGCGAGAAGATGGTCGAAATCCTGCGGCAAGCGGGAGCTTTTGCCGAAGCCTCACCAGCAGCATCTCGCCAGGCACGTGCGATCTATCCACGTAGCGATCAAGGCGCGAGCCAATGCCTCGCCCACCAAGAGCAGATTGTAGACCAAGCTCCCCGAGATCTGAAGATTGGGGCCCCTACTACCTGAGTGGTAGTAGCGCGCGCCGTCGTTAGGGGAGTAGGCTCAGAGACTATGCAGCATGCGGTAATCGCAAGGCGTTAAGACTGAGGGCGAAGTGAGTGCGTCCTGTAAAACGACATGCCCGAATGTCGCAAACAACGAAGCGAGTGCCGTATGATGCAATAGTCTTTAGAGGGGAAGGTAAACGACCTTCTTCGTCTTGAAGTATTCTTCGTCGAAGGTAGGGTAGAGAGTCTTGCACCTCGACGATGCGCTTGTAGGGCGGATTTCAGCCTGCAGCTCGCCCCCCTTGAGGCAGATGAGCCCGTTGGGCATCCCGGTTGCGCTGCTCGTGATGGACGAGCTTGCGCGTGAAGCCGACAATTCCTCCAGACGCATCACGGCACGGCTGACCACGAAGTCAGACTGCTCCTTCACGTCTTCGCCCTCGCCCAGTAGGGTGCTGGACGTTCGTCAGCCCCAAGGGCTTCGGGCGCAGCAGCTGCGACCCTTGACCTTCTTACCTATACTATCGACCAGCAGGAACTCGCATTTCAGGAAGAGAATAGCCAGTGGATACCAGGGAAACCCGCCTGTGCCGAAGTCGAGGATGCGTGTCCCAGGCTTTCAGCGTATCATCCGAGCGATGCCCAGCGGTGGAGGACGTGGTGCTCGTAGAGGGCATCGATGTCCTTGCGCGAGATGACGTTGATCTTCGCATTCCAGTCCCGATAGAGGCATCAGGCTGGGTGAAGTGGGCTACTTGCTCGGGGGTGAGCTGAGGGAAGCAGTGGGTGATTAAGTCAGATCGTGGGCATATACGGTCTTAGTGCTGTATATAATTATAGATGATGCTCTGGGGACGAAGGAGGTGACGCTCTCTTCGTAGGGGCACGAAGAACTCGAGACGCCCATCGCATAGGGGGCGATTTCGTAGGGATTGTAGGTGTAGGTCATCCCCTTGGCATCGAGTCGGAAGTTGTCATTGCCGAGAGAGGTCGCAGTGATCGAAAAGCCGTCTTCCTTCTCGACTTCCTGGGCATTCTTGCGCCCTAAGGACTTGAGGAGTGCGCGCTGAGCACCTTAGTCAGCTCGTCTCATCAGCCACTCGATGAAGAGGTCTCCTTCGCTGATGACGTCTTTGCTCTTGCGGTCGATGGTCGTAGTTCCCTACGCCATGCAGACCGTGTGCAGCACCAGCCGAATAGGTGTATAGCTCCTTCTGCATCGTGATGATGTGGTCATCGTGGTAGCGTAATGCTATTGGCGAGGAATTAGTTTGCTCTTCATATCCGCCAGCTCTTTCAGCGGAGAAGCTGAGGGAGTCAGCACCGAAGAGGTATTCGCTCCGGCACCTCACGCAGGTAGTGCTCAGAGGGCATCCTAGGGCTCATCGTGGCGTAGGCATCGCCGAAGAACGCTTTACTGATGCTTGAGCAGCCCACTGTCGTTGGTGGATACTGGAAGAGAATATCCACATGGACTGGATGACCCTTGAGCGAGGCTGCTTGCTTGTCGTAGTAGGTCGTCTTGATGCGGATGGAGTCCCCATCCTTCGGGTAGAGTGGAGTCGCAGCAGGCTACTCGGGTGGAGTCTGCGCTACTTTGTTGCTTGCCTGAGCCAGAGCAGGAGGCGAGAGCTTCTTCTGCCAGAGGCAGAGGGCGGAAAGGATGTAAAGTCGTTTCATTGCTGTAGTGATAGCGATGTAGGGCGCACAGAAGCTAGGTCTCGTGGCTTGCTCCGACCTAAGGCAGTACAAAGATACGTCATTTGTTCCTCTGTTAGTGGGGATGGTCATTAGGCTCTGGTCTGCGTTTGCTTTACGGCTGGACGAGGGAAAAGCACTCTATTGGTGGGTGTGTCGACCAGCAGTGTTGCAGGCAGTAGTGGTCAGCGCGCCGACCACTCACTGCTACATACCCCTACCTATATAGTATCATCATAGCGAACCCTTCCCGACAGAGATGCTGGAGCTATCTGTAGCCTCCCCGTCTGCTACAGGTAGAGAGGTAAGTGGGAGAAGCAAGGAGAGAGCTGTCCCAATGCTTGCAGGTGTGTGGTGCTAATGCATTGGTGTATAGGGAGTTGTTATTGAACCATTGAGGCGTTTTGGTGGCTGCTCTTTTCTTGTGAAAATTATCGCTTAAGGAGTCGCTATCGGGGAGTATTGTCATGTAGACGATAGGTCGTGGCAAGCGGCCATTCCTTGTCCTTAAACTACCGAACCATTGTGCGTTTGAATACCGATGCGTTACTCCCATGAAGCACCCCGATGCGAGGTGTTTCAGCTGGCCGGGAAGGCTTGGAGTGTCTTGGCAAGTGCCTCTTTCCTCACCTATGGATGAATTCATGCTCGAAGATGCGAAGCGTAGTCTTAAGGATTGATAAAATGACGAGAAGAATGCTGTCAACTAAACTACGTGCTTGCCTGTGCCAAGTCGTATTAGGAGTAGCCCCATTGGGGGTACTCCATGGCTGTCGTATGGACTCACCCCAATCCTTCTTCGGAGCAAGGAGAGGAAGGTAAAGTCCACTCACGCTGGATAAGGAATCTTGGGGAGATTGAGATCGATCCTCGAGACGCATTATTAACTGGCGTGTCCACTTCCAACAGAGCTGTGGTGTCGAGACGACTCACATGCCCAGTAGTGACACGGATGCCCAGGGGCGTCGTCTGCATCCGGACCTTCGGCTTTGCTGATACCGGACGAGATGAAGCAAGACTTCCCTTGTCTCTCACCGCCCTTCGGGCAGCGCGGCAGAAGTGCAGACCGCTGGGCGGGCATGCTACCCGAAGCTGGTCAAGGAAGTGAAGGATGGAAGACGTTACTGTTCGGGTAATGAAGGCATCGCTTGAGGTACAGCAGCCTGACGAGAGAGTAAGTCACAACGACGACGTGGCAACTGCATGCCATCTATGCACCTAATGGGACGTGGATGCCACCAGCACGCTATGAAATGGAAAGCCCAGCGCGTGTGAAAAGCCCCATGGCCCGGAATGAGAATCACTGAAGATCGGTGAGGATAGCTGATTATTCCCTCTCGTGTTGGGGTATCGTCTGCCTCATCGCCTCGAGTCCGGTCAGCAGTGACTGGATGACAGGCTATCCGCCAAGGCGGTGGTAAATTCAACTTCGTGGGAAACTCTTTGAGAGATCATACAGCAGTGTCGAAGATCCCATTACTCAAACGAAGCCACTGAAGCCCTCGCTTTCCTGTATGCTTGGTAGCCCCATGGCATATCCGCTTGCATAATACCTGGACGAAGCGCACTCATGGTGATTTGGATAGTGGATGGACGATTACGCAAGGATTAACCTATCGCCCCACCTATGCACTCCCTCGATTAAGGGTTTTGCATGGCTGAGAGTACTCATAGGGGTGACATAGAGGTAAACTATAGCTTCAAGTCTCTCTATATGGACCTTACTCCGGAGAAAAAGCAAACCTTGGCAACCTTAGGTAAGGCAGTCGTCCTCAGGATGCAGCACGCTGGGTCAGTGTCCCTGAAATGCATTGTGACAGAGACTGCACATGACTCCTTTGACAGCCTCCGGACCCGACGCACATTGTCATCTCTTTACGAGCAACAAGAATGACGCTTCGGGGGAAGCTTTTCTTAGACCGCAGTTCGACCTCGAAGACACTTACTCTCTGGATGTCGGAGGCTGATCCCACAGGGACACGTAGATTCTCAAATAAGGACGAACGATATGGTACGGTCATCCTGGGCGGGATCTATACAATAAGACCATCAAGATGTATGCAGGGTCGACCTTCGTCTCACACGGCATCCTCTGCACATAGGTCGGCTACGCTACCGCCCGTTGTGCCTCTCTCAAGGAGGAGTTGTATGTCAATCCGCTGGCACGCATGGGGCTGAGATATAATCGCAGGTGATCCTTGACCCGCAATTGTTACTTTGCTCGTGAGACAGCGGATAATGATGAACGTCCATCTCACAAATCCCATTAAGCCTGGTGACACAGGTGCTGGGGCAACCCTATACCCATTCTGGCGGTGCGGCTCCTTATGTGAGGGACTTCTGAGGGTAAGCGCTTCAAGGTGCAAGTATATCAAAGATGATAGTCCCTCAGCGCGATGGCACTCTGTATTAGTTATTATGGTGGTGATCTCAATTGGGAAGTGCCCGACCGCTATGATATCTCATTCCGTCTTCCCCATGTGCCCAAGTCTGGGATCCCTGAGTTTGGGGCTTCTGCTGTACAAGAAGGGTTGATGACTATGCTGAAAAATAACATAGGCCATCGTGCTACGGGAGAAGAGGTGCGTATCGATGGCGTGCGTGGTATAAGGGACTTCTGTCAATCTATTACCGTAAGGATGCTCAGCCCTTATCGCCGTCAGACTTATGCCTGCGCAAGTGACTAATGTCTCCTATGCATTCCGCTTTATCGGCACGAAGATGGCCGTGGCTGTCCGCCATACTGAGGGAGGTAAAATGGCACAACCTTGAACATTGATCTGCACTCAAGGAGTGCCTGTAGATCCTCCAACAGCAGGCTCTACGAAGGTGATTAATCCACACTCCTACTTCCAGATCGACATGAAGTCCATAGGTAATGCCTACAACTTCAAGAATATGACCGATGATGAAGCTGAGAAGTATCTGAGGGAACAGATCGCTCAGGATAGTTTCTGGCAGAATGGTACGACTGCGACCTCGAAGTGGTGAGTCGTCGTCTCCATGTCAATGGAGTATGGTCAGGAATGTGGTTAATGACTGGAATATTGACTTCGGCGGACAAGCTGATCTTCTTTCGTGGTTGCGTGTCAGCGATCTGATCAATATTCTTCTACAGGTCTCAAAGAAGCCCCATCCAGGTGTCTATCAGAATCATCGTATGCGATAATGATAGTTGGTATTTTCACATTGCATCTCAGCTGGAGATAAGCGAGAATCGTGGCTACTTTCTGCTCCTGCCTTTGGCTGCCGATGTACCAGGGAATGAGGATTAAGCCTCACGCGATCACAGATACCCATATATGATCATGTCGCAGCTGGGGAGGGCACTCCCAGCTGCTCGTGCTTTTAGCGCAGGGAGACGTGCGGTGAGGGTAGTGTCAGCAGGCGTATATTCTTTTATACCTTCGTAGGACCAAGTCGCACCCACCCCATCCAGCTACCGCTTACCAACGACGCACGCAGCGGAAAGTACCGCCATCGAGATCCGATCTGGACCGTCGTGGTATCGCCCTCTTGCTCTTCATCGCACTCAAGTAGCCTACTATGCGCTTGCCTCGCATCCCTCGCTGGTTTTCGTGTTCCTTCTCTGCTCCGAACCTCGTTGCCTTCCTCATCGCTCCACGAATTACGATGCGACGTGGCTTGCAGACAGGGATTGTCCTGGCTGGTATCATAGGTGTGAGTCAGGGGATGGCACTCATCGGTCTGCTCTTCCTCTGCTTCGGAAGCTAAGTCCCCCTCTTTCCCCTTTATATCGCCCTCCCACCGCTCCTTTGTCGTGCGTGGTTGGCTCTGCGCACCCGATATCCGTGCGATTGATGTAAATTTGTATCTCATGTAATTGGTCTCTCTCCCGCGAAGAAGGAGCAGAAAAGAGTAATCATCTATTAGATACATCACGAATCCGCTATTATGGAGTTAGTTACCAAGCACAGCCCCGAGGCTGTGGAGAATAAGTGGTATGCGTACTGGATGCAGCACAAGCTCTTCCACTCGACGCCCGATAACCGCCCCTGCCTATATCGATCGTCAGTCCCCCACCCAACGTCACGGGCGTACTGCACATGGGGCACATGCTCAATAATAGTATCCAGGATATCCTCGTGCGCCGTGCCCGTCAGCGTGGCTTCAACGCCCTGTTGGGTGCCTGGCACCGACCACGCTTCCATCGCTACGGAGGCGAAGGTCGTCGGCCGTCTGGCTGCTCAGGGTATCCAGAAGCACGACCTGACGCGCGAGGCCTTCCTTCGAGCACGCTTTGGGACTGGACGCGTGAGCATCGGGGCATCATCCTCGAGCAGCCTGGGCTGTCTCGGTGCCTCCTGCGACCGGGAGCGCACAGCCTCTCACCATGGACGAGGAGCGCAGCCAGAGCGTCATCGATGTCTTCGTCGACCCCTACCGCAAGGGACTGATCTACCGTGGCGTGCGTGTCGTCAACTGGGACCCAAGGCGCAGACCGCCCTCAGCGATGAGGAAGTTATCTATCAGGAGCAGCAGGGTAAGCTCTACTACCTGCGCTACTTCGTCGAGGGCGAAGCGGATAAGTATGTCGTCGTCGCTACGACTCGTCCCGAGACCATCATGGGGGACACCGCCGTGTGTATCAACCCCAATGACGAGCGCTACGGCTTCCTCCGTGGCAAGAAGCTCATCGTAGCCCTTTAGTAGGGCGCGCCGTTCCTCGTCATCGAAGACGAGTACGTAGATATCGAGTTCGGTACGGGCTGTCTGAAGGTCACCCCTGCGCACGACGTCAATGACTATATGCTCGGTGAGAAGCACCAGCTGCAGACCATCGATATCTTCCACGACGATGGTACGCTCAACGAACACGGGGGGGCTTACGCTGGTATGGATCGCTTCGATGTGCGTAAGCAGATCGAACTCGACCTCGAGGCTGCCGGCCTGATGGAGAAGGTCGAGGCCTACACGAATAAGGTAGGACACCCTGAGCGTACGTTCGTCCCCATCGAACCCAAGCCTCGATGCAGTGGTTCTCAAGATGGAGGGACTCGCTAGCCTGCCCTCGATGCGGTGATGAATGACGAGATCCGTCTGCACCCTAGCGAAGTTCAAGAATACCCTACCGCCACTGGATGGAGAACATCAAGGACTGGGTGTATCAGCCGTCAGCTGTGGTGGGGGACATCGCATCCCAGCCTACTACCTCCCCGATGGTAGCTCGTCGTCGCTTCGAGTGATGAGGAAGCCTTTCGCTTAGCTCAGGAGAAGAACGCTAGACTTACCGCTGCCGACCTGCGCAGTGAGAGCGACTGCCCGACACTTGGTTCCTCCTCGTGGCTCTGGCCGATCACGTCTTCGCCCCAGCACTGAGCGCAGGGACAAGGAGCTCTGACTACTACTATCCCTACTTCCGACCTCGTCACCGGTCCGATATCCTTCTTCTGGGTAGCACGTACGATTATGGCGGCTACGAGTTCCAGGGAAGAAGCCTTCGAGAACGTCTACCCTCACGGGTATTGTCCGATGACAACCAGGGGACGCAAGATGTCGAAGACTCTCGGCAACTCGCCCGACCCGCTCCTCCTCATCGATAAGTACGGGGCAGATGGCGTGCGCATGGGGCTCACTCATGAGTGCTCCTGTTGGGAACGACATCCTCTCGACGAGTCGCTCCAGAGCAGGGACGTAACTTCTGCAATAAGATCTGGAACGCCTTCCGTCTGGTGAAGGGCTGGACGGCCGAAGCGGCTGCTACGCCTCAGCCCGAGGCTTCTCGCTTAGCTTCCTACTGGATGCGTCAGGTGCTTAGCAAGGCGGCTACCGAGCTGGATGATCTCTTCGCGAAGTACCGCATCAGCGAGGCATTGACCGTCTGCGTCTATAAGCTCATCCGTGACGACTTCTCCTCCTCGTATCTCGAGCTGATCAAGCCTGCCTACGGCTCGCCCATCGACGCAGACGACCTGCCGTGAGGCGCTTGACTTCTTCGATGAGATCCTGCGTATCCTTCATCCCTTCATGCCCTTCATCACCGAAGAGCTGTGGCAGAACCTCGCTGAGCGTGCCGAGGGTGAGAGCATCATGAACGCCCAGCAGCGCCCTGCCGAAGCCTTCGACGAAGCCTTCACGCGCTTCGCTGTCGCTCAGGAGATTATCACTACGGTGCGTAGCCTGCGCACCAGCAAGAACCCTCTCGCCACGCGAAGCCCTTGTCCCTCGAGGCAGCCCCCAGCTATACCCACCGAGCTCGATGAAGTGCTCATGAAGATGGCCGTGACCTTCGGCGATCGACCGTAGCGGTGTACGTAGCGAAGGTGCCGTGAGCTTTCGGTCATCGGGACGGATGAGTTCGCCGTGCCTATGCGTGCTTTATATCGATGTCGAGGAAGAGCTGAAGAAGCTCCGTGCCGATCCTCGAGTACCAGCAGAAGTTCCTCGCTGGCGTAGAGAAGAAGCTGAGCAACGAGAGCTTCGTGAGCAAGGCTCCCCGGAGGCCGTCATCAGCCTCGAGCGCAAGAAGCAGTGCCGACGCTGAGAGCCGTATCGCCACGATCGAGCAGAGCATCCGTCAGCGCCCTCGGGCAAGTAACGCTGCCGTGATGCGACCGCTGACCGAGCAAGCTCCATACTCCTGCAGGACCATCCCTTAGCTATCCATAGGGAAGGTCCTGGAGGAAAAGGTGGGCAAGCACCTCCTCCTTTGTCCTTCGTCCGCTGGAGCGACTGATTCACCAGCGCGAGATCACGACATCCTTACCGCCAGTGGGCACCTCGATGGCTGGACTTCCTCGAGGCACTGATGGGCGAATTTGCTGTGACCGCCGAGTGGGTGTATCCCGAGCGACTCCCCTGAGTCGGGGCGGTGTATCTTCGCCTCGTAATCACCCCTTGGGCGGTATGGATGGTATCTCGCCTCCCATATATGATAGGAAGCACCACGGGCGGTACGCTATATGGTCTCCGACCTCTTGTACTACCTCCGCCCCTGCAGTCGGTCTTCCTCCCCAGTGAATAACCGTCAGGGCTCGCAGGGACGACAGGCGGTGGCGCTCTTCGTGCAGGAAGCGATGCAGGGAGAAGCACCTATCGACGACTCTCGCAGGCTCGTGCTCGCGCATCTTCGATGGAAGCTGCAGGATAGCCCTTGGCGCAGACCTCGTCACGCAGGCCATCGCCCATCAGCGTGATATTGTCCCCTGCACTTCGTAGGCAGAACAGCCGTCACTCTATTGGGTCTGGCGCATCAAGCAGGCCCTCGGATGAAGTTCGACCCAGGGCAGGCACTCCTCCCCGATGAACTCTTCCGCACGCACGGTCGCCACTTTCGCATCCTCGTGGTGAGTCGATCTCGTGGCAGAGCTCTGCGCGATGGCGGACGCTCCCTCAGGAGGAAGCCGACGGTATACGCTCGCTCTGCTACGCCCCTGCGTCAGAGTATGACGCCCAGTCAAAAGCCATCGTAGATATGCACACCACACCCATCATAGCTCCCATAGACGTAGAGGTCATTCGTCGGGAACTAAACCCCGATAAGCTCCTCCGCACCACGAATAAGGGCGGCAATGAGATCTACGTCTTCCACGCCTCGACGGCTCCCCGAGACGATGCGTGAAATAGGACGCCTGCGCGAGGGGCCTTCCCGCTTCTACGGCGGTGGTACAGGAAGGAGTGTGATGTGGATGAATTTGATTTAGCCCCGAAGGCTATCACCAGCTCATCGTCCGACCCTGAGGAGGCGGGCCATCTTAGGAGGCTATCGCTTCATCTTCGGCGATGAAGCGGCGTATGACGAAGCGACGGCGCTCCCTCGCTCAGCTACGGCGGAGATGTTTGACTTCGGTGAGCAGTTCCTGAGTGAGTACCTTCCTCGACCATCGAGCTCGGTCGCTCCTTCGTCTCCTGCCCTACCAGTCCACACGCATGGGGGCGAAGAGCCTCTTTGCCTTAGACAAACCCTTCTGGGATGGCTTGGGTGCGTTGACGGTACTCAACCCTTCGATGAAGTACTTCATGGAAGGTAACGATGTACCAAGACTACGATCCCCACGCACGCAACCTCATCCTCTACTTCCGCGACAAGCACTTCCTCGATGCCGATCACTTAGTCGCCCGACGCATCCCCCGCCCATCGTCGTCGACGAGGCGGAGGTGGCACAGCTCTTCCCCACCGATGACCTGCAGACGAACCACCGCACGCTGAGCCAAACGGTACGTGCTATGGGCTTCAACATCCCTCCGCTGGTCAACGCCTCATATGGCACTTCTCCCAAGCTCCGTGTCTTCGGCACGGCGATCAACCCTGGCTTCGGTGCCGTGCAAGAGACGGGCATACTCATCGCTATCGAGGAGATCATCCCCTCGAAGCGTGTGCGCCACATCGAGACCTTTGAGCTGGACAAGGTGCAGAGTGAACTCCCTATGGACCAACATCTCAAGACGGGTGCGACTGGTGAAGAGTTAGCCTGCCGCTACCTCGAGGCGCAGGGCTATACCATCCACGCACGCAACTGGCACCACCTGCACAAGGAGATCGATCTCATAGCTCAGTGGGGCGAGACGCTGGTCATCGTCGAGGTCAAGACACGTGGTGTCGGTAGCTTTGCCCCAGCGCGCACCACGGTCACCCGTGAGAAGCAAGCTTCATCTCATCGCAGCGCCAATGCCTCACATCCGCCACTATGCGGCTGGACTTAGAGGTGCGCTACGACATCATTGCTATTGACCGCCTCGAGGATGGTGGCTATACCATCGAGCATATCCCTTCGGCCTTCTATCCTCAGCTCTCGGGACACCACACCGGACACAAGTCGAGACGACCACATCGGTAGTCCCTCTCCTTACCTCTCTGCTATGCTTGCTCTGCATACACCGATCACCCTTTCCCCTCTCCTCCACGCTTGGCTATGGGCAGCAAGCCCTCAGCTTCGGCTCAGCTTCAGTGAGCACATCGGTGCTTACCTGCGTGATGTGGGGCTTGCAAACAGAAGTCAATCCCTCACGGCATCCAGTACAATCCCTCTCCATCGCTGCGGGCATCGAGTCTGCTGTGGGGAAGTCCTTCGAGGGCAAGGAGGTCTTGGAGCACGGGAGGACTCTACCATTCCTTCCTACATCACGGCTCGTTCTCCTCGGTGACGGAGGCGGCCATCCTCGAGAAGATGAACGGAGTTCTGAGGCTCTTCGTCCGCGACCTCCCACACCTACGCTATCTCCTGGTGATCCCTACGGCACGGCCTCATGTCTACCGCTTGGCGACCGAAGCCTTATGGAGGTGCGATGGGGCAAGTCGTGAGAATCTGCCATAAGCTCCCTGAGAGCTGCGTCACGCGGGAGCGGATGAGCCCCGAAGCCCCTCTAGCGGTATGGACGCCCCTCGTCGAGCGACTGAGGCACGACTATCCCGATCTGGTCATTGTCCAGACGGTGAGCCCCGTGCGCCATCTGCGTGATGGGGCGCACGGCAATGCCTTGAGTAAGGCCTCGCTCCTCCTCTTTGCCGAAGCCTTGTGTGAACGCTTCCCCACGACTTGCTTCTATTTCCCCTCGTACGAACTTCTATTAGATGAGCTGCGTGACTACCGCTTCTATGCCGAAGATATGGTGCATCCGTCCCCCTTGGCACAGCGACTGGTCGCCGAGCACTTCGCCCCGTGGATGCTGGATGATGAGGCGCAGACGGACTGCCGAAGGCGCACCGCCTGCACCGAGAGCTTCGTCATCGTCCACTGCACGCCGAGGAGCAGGCGCATCGTGAGCGTATGGAGACACTCAGGAGGCGCATAGATCTCTTCCACTCCGAATATCCGTTAGCTCAGCTTCACGACTTACCTCTATGGATCGATTAGTATCACCCTCGTTTACTCCGGACTTCTTAGCCCAAGCCTTTTGTGTAGTGCCTGAGCTGGCACATACGACTCCAGTGGCGTCATATCCCGACGGATAGCCGTTCGCTTCGTGATGCCTGCCTCGACGTTTCTTCGCCACATCCGCACCGACTCGATGGGCATCAGCACATCGCTCAGCTCTACGAAGTTGGGGTAAGGAGCTTCGTCGTCGAGCAACCTCAGCAGAAGATAAGGCTCGCCATGTCGGGGCAACCGGTACCGTCCCTCTTCGGTGAAGGCGCTGCAGGCCTTAGCGTGCACATCGTGAGCGCTTCGCTCGACTGCAGACGGTGATCACGGGGAGCAATGGAAGACCATCGTCAAGGAACTTCTCTATCAGATCTTGCTCCTGCCTGAAAGGACGGTACGCCGCCTGCCCCGTAGTTACAATTGCAGATCGGTGTCTCCTCGGTGCTGAGCATTACGGAGGAGGATGAAGTCGCCCTCATCGAGGCTGGTGATCTGCCCCTGGAGAGATGGCGGCCTTAGAGGAGGTCATCATGCGCCCGCGGAGGTGGGTATCTTCACCTCCTTAGGCAGTGCGCACCAAGAAGGCTTTTGCTTCGCTGAGGAGAAGCTGGAGGAGAAGCTCTGTCTCTTTGCGCGAAGTGCTTCGCCTTCTATGGCAAGGATGATGCCTTGGTAGCCCCCAGCGATGAGCGACTCCATCCCACGAAGCAGCACTATACCTGGAGTCGCAGACCCACGCCATGGTCTATGTGCAGACCACACTCTGCCGAAGACGAGGGGAGACCCTGCTGGTCTGCTCCATCGCAGGCGAAGTCTACCGCCTGAGCATTCCCTTCACGGACGCCGCCTATATAGAGGATGTCCTCTGTATTGCGGTGGTCTCGGTCTTAGCCTCAGCTCCTTCCACACGAGAGGTGGCGTCAGCCTCGAGCGTCTCGATGCGCCTCGAGGTTAAGGATGGCATCCAGGCAATACCCTCATCGACGATGCGTATAGCTTGACCTGCAGTCGCTCTCCATCGCCTGACTTCCTGCGTCGCCGTGCTCTCTGCTACCTCGCGTCCCGTCCTGCTGCCTCCGATATAGAAGGCAGTGGGCGCAGGGACGAAGACCACCTACGGCGAAGTGGCGGCAATGCTCTCCGACCATGGGGTGGAAGAAGTCTTGCCGTGGGCGAGGCTGATGCGCGCGCGACCTCTTCGCTACGCTCCAGCTCCATTCCTTTCCGTACGACAGCGGAGCCACTTTGCATCGCCTCTCGCTCTGGCGCTCCATGATGCCCGCATCTTGATCAAGGGCGCAAGGCGCTTCGCCCCTCGATCTGCCTACCGCCGACCTCTTCGCGTGAGCATCAGACGGTCTTGACATTGACAGTGCCGTCGTCCACAACCTCAATCACTACTGTTCGCTCCTCCCTCCGCATCATCCGCTGATCTGTATGATCAAGGCCGATGGCTACGGGACGGTGCCTTGAGCTGGCACGTACGCTGCAGGAGCATCGGGTGGACTATCTCGCCGTAGCGGTGGCTGACGAGAGGGGCGGAGCTGCGCGAGAAGGGTATCCGCACCATCATTATGATTATGAACCCGAGCTCTCGGTCTGAGCACGCTCTTTGCGCACCAGCTCGAGCCCGAGGTGCATAGTATGGAGCTTTTAGAAGGGCTGTGCCAGAAGGCTCGTCAGGCAGGCATCATGGGACTTCCCCATTCATCTCAAGGTCGATAGTGGGATGCACCGCTTAGGCTTTGCGCCTGCTGACCTTCCCCGTGTCGGGGCCTCATCTCCGTGAGCATCCTGAGCTGTGTGTGAGCTCGGTCTTCTCGCATCTGGCTGCAGCCGATGAGTCAGGAGAAGGTTGCCTTTACCGAGCGTCGGCTGAGACCTTCGTCGCTGCTACCGAAGCTCTGAGCCAGGCTTTGGGCTATCAGCCCAAGCGCCATCTGCTGCTAATACGGCTGGCATCGAGCGCTACGGAGCCTATGCCTTTAGATATGGCGCGCTTTGGGTATCGGCCTCTACGATCAGTGCCACGGGCTTGGGGAGTGAAGCCCATCGCTCGTCTGACGACCGTGCTCCCTCCAAATCCGTGAGCTTCCAGCAGGCGAAGCGATCGGCTACGGATGCCGTGGGCTGACGGAGCGACCTTCGCGGATAGCGGTCATCCCTATTGGTTATGCGGATGGCTTCTCTCGGAGACTGAGTCGTGGAGCCCATTCTGGTGATGCTCCACGGACGGCTGTGCCCCACGATAGGCAATGTCTGTAGTGGATGCTTGTATGATCGAGATTACGGACGTGCCTGCAGGCTCGTGTCGGCGACCAAGTGCTGATCTTCGGGGCGAAGAGCGTCCCATCGGAGTGATGGCAGAGGCTTGTGACACGATCCCTCACGAGATCTTGACCACGCTCTCCCCCGCATCCAGCGGCGCTACTGGAGGAATAGCACCACCCCTCGAGTGGCAGAGCGGCTGCATCCAAGCATAGGCTTGGGTGCAGCCGCCTGGCTTATCTCTGCTCGTGGTGAGCCGAAGGGTGGCGTCGTAGTAGTCAGTGGTAGCACGGCGCGCGGAGCAGTACTGCTCCGCGCGCCGACCACTACTGCTACATACCCCTCTCTGTGGGGAAGAGCAGGTGGCGATGGAGGATGCTTCATCTTCGCCAGTGGCGTATGAGCCTGAACGTGCCGTGTTTGGCCCCATCCTGAGCAGTCTGACCTCGCCCGAAGTGGAGGACCTTGTCGGTCGGATTGCCCTCTGTGGGAGTGCCTTTGTGTTTGTGTGTGTCGTTCGTCCTGGAAATCAGCTGTGACTATGCCGTCTGTAAAAGTTAATTTTGTGGCCATTCAACCCAAACAATGTACCTTTTTAATGAATCGTCAAATCGAATCGAATGCCTCATATCCCACCGAGTTTGAGTTGTTTCATTTGAGTACGCCTATGAGCCTACTTAATTGAATTTTCTTTAGAGTCAGGCATGAGGATCTCGGGAGGATGGTGCCCTCATTAGATGCCTCCCTCAAGTTATGGTGATTAGCAGTGGTCCAGAGCTATAAGGCCTGGTAGTAAACTAACAATTCAGAATGCTAAATTTAATCTGAAATGTAGAAGATCCTGACGTAATCTTTTGGGAGTGCTTCTGCAGCACTCTTCCTTTCTCTCGTGTAACTAAAGGTGATGGCCCGAATACAGAGTGGTGTAGCACCGCTACATAAAGAGGTAATTCATCTTGCTTTTGAAGCCTCCTTCCCACCGAGAGCTTAGATCCTAAGTCCCGCCTCGCTCACTCTTACTGTCAATGGTGAGGCTTTGCACAAAATTGATCCACAGGCGATCCACCCTCACAGCCCAACCTCTACTCAAGAAGATGGGAGTCGCAGGCTTAGGGCACAGCCACGGTTACTCACAATGCTTGCGCGCAGTCACCACACTCGGTCAAGCTCCATTACTATGGGCAGGCCACCTTACCGGCAGCATTTCTCCGCAGGCGTACACCCCGGTGACGGTGGTGAATGGTATGTCGCTGGTGTCATGGGTGGCAGGTGATCAGCTTACGGGCAATGACTACAAGGTGACCTTCGACCGCAGGTGATGAAGACTACGAGCGCACCGACACAGCAGGTCGTATGCCACTGCTCGAAGTGGACTAAGATGTTCAATGAAAATGGGGCTTCGGCGATCAATGGCCACGTGGGCTGTGGCTAATGCTCGATGCACCATGAGCTCTCAGGGTGCTTTGTCATCCGGTGTAAACTCACGACAGAGCAGGAGCCGGGCGCGTGGGTCCCATGTGGGCTTCTGTGGTCACGGAGGCCGTAGATGCCCTGCATTTTGACTTCAGCGTTGGGAGCGATACGGATGTGCGCTCGGGCAAATATCCAATCGTGAGACTACTAATTCTGCCTCCCCACACTGCTTAACTTCAAGCTGCAAGACCAGCAGGCAGTGCCAGATGAAGACTTATTATGTCTGGGGGATGCCTCACTTGTACAGAACTCCCTGAGACTACGGATCGAGGCTGCGTTTCAACTGTCGGTCGGGCACGACAGAGACATTCCGCAGTACGACACCTCTGCAAAACGGAGAGGAGCTAACTTCCCATCAATCTGACCCTGCAGAGGCTGGTGCTTATTCTGTCCTTCGTCCGCTCTTCGTGGAGCCTTCCTCAATCCCTCAGAAGAATGGTACTGTAGCTCCTACCGATGAGCTTGCAGGCCATTATGGATATGGCGGCTACTTTACATGTACGCGAGCTTGAGGCTCGAGGCTCTGATTTTGCTTTCGATGATGCGGCGTATGAAGTGCCCGATGAGTTCCAGTGCGATTGCTTTATTTTGTTGCAAGGATGCGGGCTTGTCGTCGGTGGATCTGAATTACCCTAACTGGAGTCAGCGACCAAAATATGCAGAGCGAGTAGGAAGTATTCAGCGTACGTTCTATGACCAGTTTACCAGTCGGCGCACACGTGTCCCAAAATAAATAAGCTTCCTATGCACTGGAAATTCCAGGCTTACAACGTCTCACAAAGGCTGGTCTACTCGGATAAGTCCGACTTGGCAGAGACCGCTTATCCTCAGGCTAAGACTGATGCGCAGCGAGTGGCCTCCTACGATATACCCACAACGATCCTACAAGGACCTGACGATAAGAGTAATCCACTCGAATTTCTGATACAGGAGAGCCCAAGATTGGAAGCGTGCCTCTCGGGTGTGGATGACCTCGTACAGGTAAGTCTGCGATCACGATACAAATACGGTCTGATGATGCTGGTGGACTAAGCGTCACCGCAGGAGGGCGTTGTACGGACGGTAGACCTTGCTCTTCCTTGGGGTGAAAGTCGGTAACAATTATGAGCCGTCTTGATGATGGACATAAGTTTAGAGGTCTTGGACCCGCGTGAAGTATAAGGAGAGATGAGAATGTAGCTATGAATATTCTCTTGATCGCTGTTCATACCAACACCTTAGAGAACCCAATATTCCAACGGGTCATTCCGGGACAGTGCATCAGATTGCAGCCTTCCTCTTTTAATAAGCATCACTAAGAGTCGAGGCGGAGATCATCACATTACGGATTGTTAATATCGGGCAAGTACACCTGGTCTGCAGTGTACCCGATATTTATTTGAGACTGCTGCACGCCTTCCCGGAAGTTAGGGGGTGCTCTAGCTCAAGGGCTTTTTCGTACCTTTGCATCAGTTGTCATTAGTTTAGCTTTATGCGCCCCATATCCTCACGCAGTAGCAGCGAAGACATCGCACCTTTCGGCTGCTTGCAGCTTTGTCTGCTTGGCCTTGTAGTGATGCTCTTAGCTCCCACGTGCAGTAGGAGCTTCCAGT